>Ga0265297_10000057_pt1 | contig 407866 bp, 411 predicted proteins | sample Munlanlwell13791_FD_192502 | JGI IMG/M metagenome (GOLD analysis project Ga0265297, IMG submission 192502) | Leachate microbial communities from a municipal landfill in Southern Ontario, Canada - Leachate well 137-91 | ecosystem: Engineered > Solid waste > Landfill > Unclassified | place...
GCATTTTGAAAAAAATTAAAGGGAAAAAAAATAATTGTGGAAGTAAATTAAAGCCCTGCTTTTTTCCTAAGCATTTCAGCCATATCTGTTTTTTCCCAGGTAAACTCGGAATCATTTCTTCCAAAATGCCCGTATGAAGCTGTATTTTTGTATATCGGGCGCAAAAGATCCAGTTTTGCGATCATATCTTTTGGTTTGAAAGAAAACAATTCAAGTATTAGTTCTTGTATTTTTTCAACTGGAATTTTGTTTGTTCCGCGGGTATCAACAAATACAGATAATGGCTTTGAAACCCCAATCACATATGAAATTTGCACTTCACATAAATCTGCAAGGCCTGCTGCGACTATATTTTTTGCAACATATCTTGCAAAATATGCGCCTGACCTGTCAACTTTTGAAGGATCCTTTCCGCTAAAACAGCCTCCTCCATGATGGCCCCTTCCTCCGTAGGTATCAACAATTATTTTTCTTCCGGTAAGGCCTGTATCTCCTGCAGGCCCTCCAATAACAAATTTTCCAGTTCCATTGACATGAATGACAGTATCATTATCCAGAAGATTTCCACAGACAGGCTTTAACACATGCTCGATTATATCTTTTTTTATTTTATCTTGAGTTATTCCCTCATCATGCTGGGCTGCAATTACAATTGTATGCACTCTTTTTGGAGTATGATTGATGTATTCAACAGTTACCTGTGTTTTTCCATCAGGCCTTAGATAAGAAAGGGTTTTGTTTTTTCGAACTTCTGAAAGTTTTTTTGCAAGTTTTTGTGCAAGCATTATCGGAAGTGGCATTAGCTCGGGGGTTTCTTTTGAGGCATACCCAAACATTATTCCCTGATCTCCGGCACCTTGTTCATGTTCTTCTTTTTCATTCACTCCCATGGCAATATCTGGAGATTGTGAGTGTATTGAAACTAATACCCCGCAGGATTGATAATCAAACTGATATTCCGGAGAGGTGTATCCTATTTCTTTTATTGTTTTTCTTACTATTTCCTGAACCTCGACATATCCTTTGGTTGTTATTTCCCCCATTACAACTACAAGACCTGTAGTTACTGCTGTTTCAATTGCAACTCTGGAATTTGGATCTTGTTTTATCATTTCATCAAGTATTGCATCAGATATCTGGTCGCATACCTTATCAGGGTGTCCTTCTGTAACAGATTCAGAAGTAAAAAGATAGTTTTTTGAAGACATATAAAAACCTCCTATAATTATGTAAAAAAAGATTTATTATGAAAGTATTAAAAAATAATGCATAGAAATTTTATTTCATCGGACCCGTGGTCTAGAACTTTTTAATCTAAATTAAATTGTGGGCAACGGTTATGACGCTACCTTGACATGGTAGATATCCCCAGTTCAAATCTGGGCGGGTCCATTCTTATTTCTAAGATAGAAGTGTGTTAAAATAGAAAAAGATATGTTTAAATATTGTTTTTAAGTAATTAAATATGGATAAACATGCAAAAATTCAGTAGAATTGGTTCTAATGGAGGCCTTGGAAAGAATCAAACAATGGCAAATGGAGGAATCAGTCCATTAGCCGAACAGATGAGCTCTGCAATGAGAAGGCTTGGAAAAAGTAATCCTGAATTGGATAAAAAAAGGGACCTTGCTGAACTTTTCAATTATTTGACCAGAACAATGGAAGGACTCGATTTTAGATATATTACTTCAAATGCTATAGATCAAAAACTTAAAAATGCCGGGCTCTTGGAAGCTGAAACATACACAGGAGTTGTAAAGGAAAACGAATTGATATTTAATCGCGGGATTGGAAACTGGAAATCCAATTTTTTTGTATTTGTAAAGGCAGTCTATGGAACAGCCGACTTAGATGACAGAATAGAGATACTTTTCTGCAACCCGATGAAGGGAGCAGGTGCATTTTTCCTCCAAGCTGACCAGATTTTTGTAAAAAAAATATTGAAAAGCGGAGACAGCTACAATGAGGTTTCTAAAATAATTAATGAAATACACCAGACTGCAGTATTAAAGGAAGATGATGATTTCAGAATGCAGACACATATACATTCGCTGGAGATTTTTGAGGGAAGATATAAACTATTTGATGATGGAGTTTCAAGAATCGAAGATGTAATAAGAAAACTCATGCTCAATAATACGGATATGTGGTCTTTGACTCCGCACAATTATTCAGACAGCAGAGTTCATAGGATGATGGAATTAATATCAGAAGAACTTGGGATGACTTATATTCCGGGTATGGAACTTACAATGACACTTGGAAAGTATAACGGCCCGCATATGGTTGTTATGTGCGATAGCAGGGAAACTATGGAAGAAATTGAAGATAAAATACTTAATATGCGAGATAAAACTGATATGCCTCCCCTTTTTCCTGGAAAAATGAAATTCCATGAGATGTTTAAGATACTTTATGAAATTAAATTACGAAAAAGGTTGTCTTTATTCATACCTCACTGCATAATCTATGATAGCGAAGTTTATGATACACAACTTATAGGACTTTTTATAGCTGCTAATACTGAGGAATTCAACCTTGCAAAGGCTTTGGGGTACGGAAGAAGATGCACTGCAATAGCAACCCACAACAACCTTGCATCAAATATAGAAATTTGGGGAAAAATAGGAGACAGAGAACTTGAAGGATTTTTGGAATTATTAATCAAAAAGAGATTTGGAAAAAATGCAAGAAAGATAAAGATAAGTTCTAATTTGGCCACTCATCTTATAGCCCGGGCTATGGAAGAGATATACCATCTTAACAGCTATACTGAAACAGACGCGCACTCAACTGCACCTATAGATAACCGGCTTTTTGGAGGTTATGATGTATTTGGAACTGATTTTGCTCATGGATTCACCCAGATTGATTTAAGAGAAATCTTAGAAAAACTTAAAGGAGAAAACCGAAAGATAACTGCTTTGGAATTGATAAAGTCTCTTGAAACCGGGAAGATAAGAACAGCAAGCGTGGTTTTTGAACAGTTTACAAAAGATGGGAAACTTGAAATTGCAAAGGCAAGAACCAAAAAAAGCTTTTATGGAACTGTGTCTAAAATCGCACTGGAAACATACAGATATATGAGATATTCGTGGTATATGATAAAAACTTTCTTCAATGATTTTGGCTGGGGAAAGATAGGAAGATACGATAAATAATTTTTTGGGATAAAAAAAAGTTAAATTATGGGAAGACAACTAGGTTTGACAGAATAAACCAAAAATGATAACTTTAAAAACATTATTATCTATAATAAAATTCGTCAAAATTTATAAGAGGTGCAGATAATGAATAAACTTGTAAACAATGAAGTAGGGAAAACTGATTCAACGAGTAGAGTATCAGATATATTTTTAAGATATGCACAAAAAACAATGGATCCGGTTGAAAAGATAATGAAAGGAGTCGTTTGGGGAATTGCTATTTCTGCTGTAATAATTAGTTCAGCAGTAGTAAATGTTGCTTGTGGAGATAATACAACAAATAGATATTATATTGGCGGAGATAGGGAAAAAACGCATGAAATGGCTGACGAACAAAATGACGGGGATGAAGATGTTTCTGCAGAATTACAAGAAGAGGGAGAAGCTTTTGAAAATGGAGAAATTGACGGGGATTTAGAAGCAGAAGAAGATATTACAGAAAATATAGAGGAAGATTTAGAAACTGAAAATATTGAAGATGAAAGCGACCTTGAAACAGAGCAGGAAACTGAAATTGTTGAAGAAGGGCCAACAGAATGTGATTATTATTACTCTTTTGAAGTTCCTGAAAATACTTTAATGGGAGAAAAGTATTCTTTTTCAACTCCTGAAACTTCAGATGATGCAAATCCATTTTCTGATGGAGAAGGGGGATATTTGAATTCAACAGTTCATCCAAATGAAACACTATTAAGAATAGATGGAAGTATGTTTGAAGATTTTGAAGATTATTCTGTAAATCATGATACCCATGGCATGAGACATGATGAAAAACAGGAATTATGGGTTAGGGGCGTATGGACAAATGATGGAGAAAACACAGCCGCAGGAATCTCAAACCTAGTATATAAGGTAACTTTTTCAACAGAAGGAGAGGACTTTGGAATTCCGGTTTGCACTAGTGCAGAAGGAATAAATAATAATCTTTATGCATCCTGCAAAGACCCAAATAGTGCCATAGGGATAGATCATGCAACTGAAACACACAGAGTAGCCATAAAATTTCTTGGAGAGAGATGGATGATTCTTAAAATGGTAAATGGATACCCAGGCACCTCTTCTGAAGATACAGTTACTAATGGAGGCAGAGTATCTCTTGGGAGAGAAAAGGTTTCTGGAGTACTGAATATAGGAGATTTTTTTTGGAGTGATGGATTAAAAATCATGATACATGATGTATTCAGTAATCATCAAAATACTCCAACTGCAGTAATTGCAATATATGGACCAGAAGGCCAATTATTAAACATGGCTCAAATAAAAGAAAACCAAACAATAGATATGTATGCGACAGGTTTTGAAACACAAAAACTTCACGCGTATAAAATTGCGCCCGGGTATACACTCGAAGCGAACTGGATAAAACTTGCGGTTTTATCAGAAAAACTGGAATTAGAAGATGGTATATTTGCTCTTTCTGATGATTATGGATATATGTGGAAGGTAACTTTGGGATGGAAAAATAAGGGAGCAGATGAAAATGATATTGAACCAGACCATCTTAGAACCATAATGCTTGAGGGTAATGTAAATGCCAACATTGAAATGGAGCCAAACACCTACATTCCAATCATAGGAGATACAATAACCCCATGGAACTTCTACTTCCTTGGACAAAACAATGATAATAACGGGGTATTTGCAATTGCACCATCAAACTGCACAGTAAATGTAGAATAATTTTATTTTTTTTATATTTTTTTCATTGCTTCTTTTATAAAAGAAAGAAATATTGGCGCTGGATTTTCAAGCCTGCTTTTAAGTTCAATGTGAGCCTGTGTTGCTATCCCAAATCCAAATTTTTCAGGCCATTCAACGATTTCAACAATATTATTTTTTGAATGCAGCCCAGAAATTACAAGCCCGTTCTCCTCGAGTTTTGAAACATAATCAGGATTAACTTCGTATCTGTGCCTATGCCTTTCTGAAATCAGATCAGTTTTATATGAATCATGTGCTATTGTTCCTTTTTTTAGCAACGCGTCATAGGCTCCAAGACGCATTGTCGCACCTTTTTCTATTATTCTTTGTTGCTCTGGAAGAAGGCACACCACTGGATGTTCAGTAGAAGCATTAAACTCTTTTGAATTGGCATCTTTTAGGTTGCATACATTTCTTGCATATTCTATTACCATTAATTGGAGTCCAAGACATAGGCCAAGATAGGGAATTTTATTTTCCCGTGCGTATTTTATTGCGGAAATTTTTCCTTCTATCCCTCTTTTTCCAAACCCGCCTGGAACGATTAATCCATTTAATTTTGAAAGGCTGGAATAATCTGATTTTTCTTCAAGCTCTGCTGATTCCACCCAGTCAAGTAGTATACTCACCCCATAATGCGCAGCAGAATGCAATAGCGCCTCTTTTATGCTTACATATGCATCCTTTACATCAGTATATTTCCCGACTACTCCTATTTTTATTGGCCCTTTTGAGGGATTTTTGATTTTTGAAACTAAATTTTTCCATTGTTTTAAATCAGATTCCTTGTTTTCCGGAAGATTTAATTTTTTTGCAAGAACAGAATAGATATTTTGTTTTTCTAAAACCAATGGAAGTTCATAAACACTATCAACCAGCGGATCATCAAATATTGCATCAGGTGCAACATCGCAAAACAGGGCAATTTTTTCTTTTGGCTCTTTTTTTAGCAGCTCTTGTTCCCGGCATATTACAATATCCGGCTTTATTCCCATGCTTTGGATAAGCCTGTTTGCCTGCTGAGTGGGTTTTGTTTTCTGTTCCCCGGGTGAGAGGCTTGGGACATAGGTTAATTGAATGAATACTGAATTTTGGTTTTCGTTTTTTAGTTGCCGCACTGCTTCTAAAAAATAGCCGTTTTCTATGTCCCCTACTGTTCCGCCTACCTCAATTAAAATAATGTCTGCATTGCTTCCTATCCTTAAATCGTTAATCCATTGTTTTATTTCATCAGTCAGGTGGGGTATAAACTGTACATCTCTTCCAAGATAATCCCCTTTCCTTTCTTTTTCAAGAAGAAACCGGAACAATTTTCCTCCAGTTATGCTGTTTTTCTGGTTTAAGGAGATATTGAGAAATCTTTCATATGTTCCAAAATCCATATCAACTTCTGAGCCGTCATCTAGAACAAAAACCTCTCCGTGCCTGAATGGATTCATTGTTCCGCAGTCTACATTTAGATAGCCGTCAAATTTTAGAGGTATTACGCTAAAGCCCCTTGACTGGAGCAATTTTGCTATTGAAGAAGTAAGAATTCCCTTACCGAGGCCGGACATAATAGAGCCGGCTACAAAAATATATCTTGGAATTTTTTCTGCCATAAGGGAATTAATAATAATAAAAACATTATAAAAAGGTTCGGAAAAAGATTAAAACTCAAAAAATAAATAAGAAAAATATAAATAACTTAATACTATTTATTTCTTTCTCTACCTAAGAATAATATGCCGTTCGATGCAAAAAAGTTTATAGAAAACTCTATTCTGAAAATAAAAGAGCTGATTGGCCCTGAAAAAGCAATATGCGCGCTTTCCGGAGGAGTTGACAGCACTGTGGCTGCAACGCTTGTCGGAAAGGCAATTGGAAAAAATTTAACCTGTGTTTTTGTAGATACTGGCCTTATGCGGGAAAATGAAGGGAAACAGGTAGGCGAGGCTCTAAAAAGATTAGGAATCGAAGTTAAAATTATTGATGCGCATAAAAGATTTTTTCAAAAATTAAAGGGGATCGTTGAACCTGAAGAAAAAAGGAAAATTATTGGAAACGAGTTTATCAAAGTTTTCGAAGATTTTGAAAAAGGGGAAAATGCCAAATTTTTAATTCAGGGAACAATTGGGCCTGATTGGATTGAAAGCGGAGGAGAGGGAAGAGACACTATCAAGTCGCACCATAATGTTGGCGGGCTTCCAAAAGAAATGAAATTAAAATTATGCGAGCCTTTGAGGGATTTGTATAAACACGAGGTTAGAATGATTGCAAAAGAGCTTGGGCTTGGGGAGGATTTATCAGAGCGGCAGCCTTTTCCAGGGCCGGCATTGGCAGTAAGAGTTATCGGAGAGGTTACACAAGAAAAGGTTGATATCTTGAGGAAAACAACAAAAATAGTTGAAGAAGAAATTGAAAATGCTTCCAAAAAAGGTGAAATAGAAAAACCCTGGCAGTATTTTGCGGCAATTTTGCCTGTAAAAACAGTAGGGGTTAGGGGGGATGAACGGGCCTATCAACATACTGTTGTTGTAAGGGCAGTTAGATCTTTGGATGGAATGACTGCAAATTTTTCACCTATTCCGCATAAGATTTTGGAAAGGATATCGAGCAGGATTACAAATGAGGTATGCGAAGTTGGAAGAGTATTTTATGATATAACTAATAAACCTCCTGCAACTGTCGAAATGGAATAGTGTTAAGTATGTCAGTCTATATAATAGATCTTGGAAGCCAGTACACTCATGTTATATGGAGAACTATAAGAGACCTTGGTTTTGATGCGCAAATAAAACAAAAAAATACCAATATTAAAGACTTTGCAAATGTTGAAGCCATAATTTTAAGTGGCGGACCTGGAAGCGCATCAATAACTGATATGGGAGTTGCAAAGGAAATTTTGGAACAAATAAAAACCGGGGAATCGAATTATCCAATACTTGGGGTTTGTCTTGGGCACCAATACATTGCGCATTTTTTTGGAGGAGCAATAGATAAGGGAAAAAGTGCAGAATATGGAATTAGTAAGATTATAATCGATAACGAAAATGATTTATTTAAGGAAATTCCAAAAGAGTTTGATGCATGGGTTTCCCACTTTGATGAAATAAAAAAACTTCCAGCAGGTTTTATTTCTCTTGCGCATTCTAAAGATTGCAAAATCGAGGCTATGAAAAGTAATGATAAACGAATTTACGGGGTTCAGTTTCATCCTGAAGTTTGGCATACGGAAAATGGAGAAAAGATACTTGAGAATTTTTTGAAATTTGTTTAGTGTGGTAAGAAGAAGATTTATAAGAACTCTTATTTATATTAAATAATGAATTGTGGTAATATGGTTAGACAAAAATTATTTTATAAGGATAATCCTCAGATATTTGGAAAAAAACCCCTTGAAGGAAAAAATACCGGCTCTGATGCATTGGATGCATTTAGAATGCTTAATGAAAGAATAGCAGAGAAATTGATGAGTAAAAACAATGCGGAAAAAATGGATGGATTGCACTCTCTTGGAAATAACATAGTTGGATTGCGTGCGGCATGTCTATTGGCCAAAAAAACATGTGATTCAGATTTAAATTTAGAAATCCTGACAATAATGAAACGCATGTTAAATGAGGGGAAATTGAACATTGATGGATTGGTAATTCTTGCTCAACTGGAGCATTTCTCAAGTAGATTAGCTATTGAAAAAATATTAGAAATAACAGAACAGGATGTACGGGAAGAATGTCTAAAGCAGGTTCTTTTACGTGAGGACCTGAAAGAAACAAAATATATTGAAACGATATATGATGAGTACCATTCATTAGAACTTAGAAACTGGTATAAAGATATTATTAAAAATATAAAAACTCCTGAAATTCTAATGGAATTGATGGATAGTGGAAAGATAATTTTAATGAGAGTTGTTGCTGGGGACCCATGTGATATTAAAGGGATTATATGGGATAACCTTAGTAAACAGGATCCTTCCAGAATAATGAAATGGGTAGACAACTTAATAGAATCATTTTTTGGTTATACTGATTGGGATAAATCAGTAGTTGCTATGATGTTATGTGTGTATAAAGATGATATTGATTTGTATATCTCAATTGCAGAAAAATATAAACACCACGCACTCGGAATGGAGATAACAGCTAGATTGTTTAACACATTAAAAATTGACGGACCATCAGCAACAGATAAAGAAAAAATAAAATTGTTCTTATTTAAACTGGCAGGAGAAGATCAGCCAAGTCCGGCAGGTGAACTAGCATTTACACGGTTATATGAGTATAAAATGTACGATGCACAACTAACCCAAAATTTCGTAAATGGAATTGAGGGAAAATAAAATCAACAAGTTAGATCTTGTTTAATTTTTCTTTTATTTCATTGATTGGCATATTAAAATACTTATTTTAATCAGAACTGGAAAACCAGCATAAATTCCAAGGATAAGTTTTTTGTCCTTTGTGAATCCGAATCCTTTAATTTATAAAAAATCTTGTCTGAAAGGATTTTTATTGCACCTAGCAGGTTTAGATAGGAAAAACATTCAGGCAAAACCAAAAAATTATCTCTCTGTAAATATGGTAAATAAATGAGTATATTGTCAAATATCTTCATAATAGGGTTTAATCAGCAGAGGCTGCATATCCTTCGAAACAACCATATATCTAATTGTTTCTGCATTCGGTGTTTGTGGGGTTTCATCAATCCAAAGAATGGGGTGGATTTTTTCACGATAATATCCAAGCTGGAAGGCAACTGTAATATCCCTACTATAAAATTCTTCGGCTTCCCGACCCACAGGTTTCATATCTACTGGTATCGGAAAAGAAAGATGTAATTGGGAATATTTAGTATTATAACCTCCAGATATTTTTCTCAACTCTATATCATATAATGGAAGAGGTTTTTGGACTCCTGATGTTTTCCAGTAATCCTCAAGAGAAGGGCCCCTCCATCCACAAGAAGAAGCTGGATCGTTGGCAAACATCGTTATAATATCTGGCATGTGGCTATCCCCATAACTATCATTTATGGTGTGAACAAAAGGGTGTCTTATACCATCGAATAGCCTATATTCAACAAAACAGCCGGTCAAAAAGGCAAATCTAAATAAATTTTCATCAGTTTCAATAACTATTTCAGAGGGTTTCTTTAATTTCTTTCTGCATTCTCCCCAATGAGTATCCAATTCATTAAAATTATCCTCATTGACGTTGGGATTGAACCAAAAAGCCTCTCTGCCACTATATGTCCATCCAAGGTCCTGCATACAGGCCAGGCAATCTGGCTTAAAACTGGACTTGACTAGTATTCCATCAGGAAGTACATTTTGATTAGCAAAAATATCAGGAATTTGGATTACTTTTCCAATTAATTTAGGCTGAACCTGTTTTAATGCAGCAGAAGAACTATTAACTCTTATAACTTTCATATAATTGATTTGTTGCGAAAAATATAAAAACAATTACTTAATCAATCTAAAAAAAGAATTATAAATAGAAATAAGAGCAGACATCATCTGAAAGATTAAATAGCATTTAATTTTTCTTTTATTTCATTGATTGGCATATTTGTAGTAATTATCGGGATTTGCTCGCGTTCGGAAATTTTTAATGCAAGCTTATCCACTTTCTCTATTCCATGCATAACTACTGCAGAGGGTTTGTTTGGGCTTACCCTTATTACAACCATCGGGCTTCTTCCAGTTGAAACTCCGGTGAAAAGAAAAACCCGCTCTGAAATATTTCCATATAATGAAGTAAAATAGGAAAATGGCATCTCCAGAATTGTTTTTATGCTGTCTATTAGAGTATAACCATAGATTTTTTTTGAATCGATGCTGTCTTTTTGGGTTAAAACTTTTCCATCAATCAAGGATATAAAATCATTGAGGGTAATTGATCTTGCGAATTCATGCAGCTCGAAAAAATCATTCGTACTTTTTTCGTTTTCAGTTAATTTTCTTGAGATCAACCCTCCTTTTGCAAGGTCGATTTCAAATAATGAGTTGACAAACCTTCGAATTACTGCAGCTCCGGGGGATTTTCTTCTTGATCCCTCATAATCACTTATTGTGGAAACTGAGATATTTAGATATCTGGAAAGTTCAACCTGGCTTATTCCAAATATTTCCCTCCATTTTTTCATTGTTGAGCCTGGATCTTGTGAAAGGGATATTTCTCCTGCAATCTCAAGTTTTATTTTATTCAATCTAATGCACCCTAAATCTTGAGAGATTTGAACGCAAGTTCAAACAGATCTCAAGTTTTATTTTATTCATAAGTGTTCAAAAAGAGTATATGGACAAATGTTTAAATAGATTTCGACTTTTAACGATTTTATCTTACTCTTTCTCAAAATATACATTTTTTTTATTTTTAAAATGTTCGTCCCCTGTTACCAGATAGCAATTATTACTGTCAATATACGAGTAAATAATGCCATCGACAAGAGAGAGGTGTTCTTTTTCACATATTTGGCCTGTTTTTTTTGCAAGTTCTATATCTAATGGAAGAATAAGACCTCTCTTGGATACAAAATTTAATAATTGATCGATTTGTTTTTGATCGATTTTTTTTCTAAATAGCGTTCTTGCCAACTCTGCAACAACGATTGTGGGAGTTTCAACGATCTCATTTTCAATTATTTTTTGAAATTTTTTTTTATTAAAATAGGCAATCCATGCATAAGTATCGATAATATACCTAGAATTCATGCTCTTCATCCCGGATAATATCTTTTGTGGAGACTTTTCCTGCCAAAACGCCAGCCATACTTTTTTTATCTTCAAAAAGACATTTTTTCAAATGATCATTAATAAATCCGGAGATATTGTTTGGGCTGATTTGCCTTAATTTTTTAACCACAACTTCGTCCAAAGTTAAAGTTATTCTTATGCTCATCATACATCACATGTAAGATATCACACAAAATGTTTAAATAGATTTCGACTTTTAACGATTTTTTTGGCAATTATAATCTTTCACTTATGTAATTAACTGCATTTTCAAATATTTTAAGGCCGTTTGCCTCTGGAATCTGTCCTCTGATCCATAATGGGCAGTTAGTATAATGATTATTGCATTCAGGATGCGGCATCAAGCCAAAAACCCTTCCGCTCTTATCGCAAATGCCTGCAATGTTTTGGATCGAACCATTTGGATTATAAGGATAACCTGCAAGCCTTCCGTTTAAATCAACATACTGAATCGGACAAAGATTGTTATTTAAAACATCCAAAAAAACCTGTTCGTTTTTTAGTATTATTTTTCCTTCCCCATGCCGAACCGGAAGATCAAGATAATGAATGCCTTTTGTATAGATGCATTTGGAATTTTGGTTTATTTTTAACCTTACCCACCTATCCTCAAATTTTCCTGAATCATTCTGAATTATAGTCATTGACTGATTGAAATCAGTTGTTGGAAGGATTCCAAGCTTTGCAAGCATCTGAAATCCATTGCAAATCCCAAAAATAAGCTTCTCATCCCTTAGAAAATCCTGGATGGATTCTTTTAGGGCATACATCAATTTATTTGAAAACACCTTTCCTGCACCAAGATGATCTGCATATGAAAACCCCCCGGGAAAAATTAGAAAATTGTATGTCTGAAGAAGAGAGGGGGCATCGATTAACTTATTTATGTGAATGATATCTGCTTCTCCTCCTGTTTTTTCTATGCAGTACTTGGTTTCATTTTCACAATTTATTCCAAATCCTGATATTACTGCCGCATGGGTTTGCATAAAATAAGATTGATGCGCAAAAAATAAATAGCTATTATTTATGTATTTTGCGCCAAGATATCTTTTTAATAATATTATTTTTAAATAAGGATATGGATCCACTTTTAGAAATAGCATCCCTTGCAGTGATAGCAACAATAATTGCAATAATTGCAAGAATGTTAAAACAGCCATTAATCATTGCATATATCTTATGCGGGATTCTGGCAGGGCCGTATGTATTAAACTTAATTCAATCAAAAGAAACATTGGATTTATTTTCCCATATAGGAATCGCACTTCTTTTATTTATTGTAGGGCTTGGGTTAAGCCCAAAAGTAATAAGAGAGGTTGGAAAGGTTTCTACAATTACTGGTGTGGGGCAGGTAATATTCACATCTGTTTTTGGATTTCTTATTTGCCAAGGTTTGGGATTCGGATTTATGGAATCAGTTTATCTTTCAATCGCACTAACTTTCAGCAGCACAATAATTATAATGAAAATACTGACTGATAAGGGGGATACTGAAACATTATATGGAAAAATCGCGATAGGGTTTCTTATAGTCCAGGATTTGATTGCAGTCTTTATACTTTTGTTTTTGTCATCAATGCAGGGTGGAACTGCAACAGAGACATCTTTTATTGAAACAATTATTTTAGGAATACTGCTTTTATTGTTTGTTTTTTTTGCAGGCTATTTTGCAATCCCGAAAATAACAAAAATTATTGCTTCTTCTCAGGAAACACTCCTTCTCTTTTCTGTAGGGTGGTGTCTTGCACTGGCATCACTTTTTCAATATTTCAGTTTTTCAATGGAAATCGGAGCGCTTCTTGCAGGGGTTTCTCTCTCAATTTCTCCATATAGATTTGAGATAAGCTCGAAAATGAGATCCTTGCGGGATTTTTTTATAATTATATTTTTTATTTTACTCGGCTCACAGATGGCATTTTCAGATGTTTCAGACAAAATTATTCCAATAATAATTCTTTCAATTTTTATTCTGGTTGGAAACCCGTTGATAGTGATTTTTTTAATGGGGCAGCTTGGATACACCAAAAGAACGAGTTTTCTTGCAGGGCTTACTGTTGCCCAGATAAGTGAATTTTCGATAATTCTTATTGCGCTTGGAATAAAACTTGGCCATCTTTCTTTTCAAATTCTTTCGATAATTACTTTTGTGGGTTTAATAACAATTGCAGGCTCTACATATATGATATTATATTCAAACAGGATATACCCGTGTATTTCAAATTATTTGACCACTTTTGAAAAAAAAGGCAAAAAAGTAGATGAACATAAATATCAAAAATATAAGGATTATGAGATAATTCTTTTTGGATATAACAGAATTGGATATGATCTTGCAAAAAGTTTTAAAAAAATAAAAAAGAGATTTGTTGTGATAGATTATAATCCGGATACAATAATTTCCCTATCAAAGGAGAATATGGATTGCATATATGGAGATGCCGGGGATAGTGAATTTTTATCAGAGCTTGATTTGAAAAATGCAAAAATGGTTTTTTCGACAATACCTGATTTTGATACAAACATGGTTTTGTTAAACAGGATAAGAAAGGAAAACAAACATTCGATTGTTTTTTTGATTTCACACCAAATAGAACAGGCAATTGAGCTATACTCGGCTGGAGCAACATATGTGGTTTTGCCTCATTTTCTTGGGGGCCATCATGCATCAACCCTGATCGAGCATTATAAGTTTGATGCTGCGAAATTTATGAAAGAGCGGGAAAAACAAATAAAAAAATTGTATGAAAAACAAAAAATGGGCTATGAGCATCCAGTGCATGAAAAAAACGGGGATTAATTAACCGGACATTGATTTTTTAGGGGCCCTATTACAGAGTAGCTTTCTTTTTTTGCATCAGAATAACCTGAAAAAATATCGCAATCATTCCCAAGTGCATCTGAAGTTATAAATATGTTTTTTCCATCAGAAATTATTTTTATATTTCCATTAATATCTGTGCGGTAAAGACTGGAATTTTCAATTTCATAAATGCTCTCCAGGGTTTTTTTTCTAGGGAAATAATAGCCAAGTTCTATGCTTTTTTCAAAATCAACCGAGATAGCATAGAATTTTGCATTAACCTTGCCTAAAAATTCCTTTGAGCTGGCATCACTACTTCCGTGGTGCCCGACTTTTAAAAAATCAGATTGTAAATCTGTCTGAAAATCAAGAAGCTTATTTTCACAAACTGCTCCGCAATCCCCTGTAAAAAGGAATGAATTCTCATTATGAATTAATTTTACTACTATTGAATTTTGGTTTTCATCCAAAGAACAATCACTAGAGTATGGAGCAAAAAGATAGATTTGTGTGCATTCATCTATATCTATTTTTAGATTATCTTCAAGTTTAAGGTAGTTGTAGATTTTTTTCATCGAATCATAATTTTGCTGTGTTTTGGTGGAATAATTAGCACAATTTCCATTATCAATTATAGTTCCAATTCCAAACTCAAAAAAGACATCTTTCATCCCTCCGATATGATCTTCATGGTTATGGGTTGCTATAACATAGTCTATTCTTTTGATATTATTTGATTTTAAAAAATTAATTACCTGTTCTGACGAGTTGGCCCTAAGTTTTGAACCGGAATCTATCAGGATAGTTTTATTTTTAGAGGTAAATATTACAATCGCATCAGCCTGGCCTACATTCAGGACAACTATTTGCAAATTGCCGCATTCTTTTTTTTCATCGGTAGATGAATTGGCATAAAATAGAATAAAAAAACAAATAACAATTGCTCCAACAAAAACCAGTTTTCTCATGATGATTAACCCTCTTGATGCAGAAAATTAAAAATGGAATGGAAACAGGGCGCCTGCTAGTGAGGGTGAAAAGTGGGTTAGGTAAGTATTTATATATCTTTCATAACAATTATACATTATGAAAATTATGAAAATTATAAAAGTTGAGAGTTCTTCTGCTGCATTACAACAGGTTCAGAAAAAATTAATTGGAAAAGTAATTCAAATTCCAGATGTTTTTGCTAGGCAGAATGTGATTACGGACGGGTCAAGAGTTAGCGCAAGTTTTAATCCTAAATGCAGTGCTTGTATGGAAGAGTATAATTTTCTTCAAGGTATTGATGGCAATTGGTATCACCCAAATGCAGAAATGGGCAGCATACAAATATTTAACTTACGTGAGTGCAGACAAAAATTAAAAGAGCCGTCTAGAATAGTTATTGAAACCGACACTGCTTCTTTTTCATTTGCCTTTTTAGAAGGTTGTTTTGCTGTTGCAGATGATACGACCCCTGGTTTAAGGATTCCATCCATTCATACCCCGCAGCCTAATCCATCTGATAATCATGTGCCTATTCCAATATCAATGCATGTAGTTGATCCTTATACTTTTACTTATTGGTCAGGTTCATCACTTGAAAGGTATTGGAAAGTAACAGATATTGGGCCTCTTCTTCTTGCAGAAATCAGAATGAGAAAGAGCGGTAATAATATACAAAGGCAGTATTCACGATTGGAACTTTCTTTTAAGATACCAGAAGAGATCACACGCTCAGAAAAAAGAAATTTGGGTATTCAAACCCATGAGATAACAGGTTATTTTCCATTGGGAAGGTATAATGAAAAAATTCAGCCAATCTTATGGATAGATGAAATTCCAAAAAATTCAAATGATGCACCAGTAAGATATTTAGTGCAGACCTTAGATATGAAGCCTCTATTAATTGGACAGAATTATTGATTTGGATATAGAGGGATTATTTTGAAACTTTTCCAAATAAGATGCCAAAATAAAAAAAATAAAGATTTTAGAAAATGCCCCACAAAACAAGAGAAAATTATTAAAAAATTTAAAAAAGTAACAATCGGATTGTGTGCAGGTGCCCTGATTTGTACAGTGCTTTCACTTTCGATCTGGTTTGCTGAGATAAGATTTAGCCCTATACAAAAAATTACAAATAATATACTATATTATGATAGAACGCCAGTAGATTATTACAGGCCAATAAAAAATATGGATAATTACACTCCAAGAATGGGAGATATAATTCTTTATAAGCCTCAAACGAAAGATTTGCTCCAGACTTTTCTAACCCTCCCTTTTGGGGAATACACCCATTCTGGAATAATTGTAAGTATGTTTGGGGATGTATTATCAGCCAAATGGAATGGCATAAAAATTGAGAATGTTTATAAGGACCCTCATTTTATGTCTGAATACAGGCTGATTTTGCGCCCGGAAAAAATAGATCTCCAAACCCCAAGACACGGATTGCCACTGCTTGAATTTGCTATAATTTCTAAATCAAAATCAATTGGTTTCGATGGTGGTTTTTGGTTTGGGATTAATCAGGGTGCCAGACCAAGAGTAGAAGAGGACATATCCAACTATTATTCCTGTGCAGTACTTTTGGGCGCTGCTGTATATTATTCGGGTTTTGATGTACCAGCGCTTGGAAAAGGCATAACAACTTGTGCTGATGCAATAGATGCTCCAATTTATCCAAGAAGAGAATAGGAGATATTTATCTTTAATAAAAATGGGATTATCTTAATACCAGAACGCTGGTTTGAAAAAACTAATTAAAAATAACGGAACCACTAAGAGATATGCAGACAGACAGAAAAAATCATCATTTTGTGAAAGAAATTGGTTTTGTGGATTATAATCAATAGTTCTTTGGGTTTTTTCACCCATAATGGATATTATATACGGCACCAAATATTCTGTATTTGATTTTGCCTCCCATGGATCAAAGGATAATTTTTGGGTCTGTATAATTGTCTCTTTTGGGCCGATGAAAATTATTTCGTCGTTATTTTCCCCCCATCCTTCTGGAAAATGAAACTGATAACTAACAAAAATGTATTTCTGGGTGGGATTTGATATGAAAACATCAACTCTTCTTTTATGTGCTGTTGCAATATGAATAATCCCTCCTTGCAGTTGGGAAGAGGAGAATTTCTCGATTTTTGTTTTGGAATAAAAATTAGTGGACTTGCCTGTGAAATATAATTTGCTTTCGGGTTCATTTTTGTTATCAGATACAAATGTTTTGATATGGTTTGAGGAAAGAAGCCCTATCTGCCCGAATGTTGGATCAATACCTATCCATTCTTCTGAAATTTTGGCCTCGGCCCATACATGTTCCTGCCAGTCTTCTGAAAAAGTGTAACCATAAATTTTTCTGTTTTCGATTTTAAGATAACCCAGATAATACAATAACAGATTGGAATACCCGTTGCAGACCGCACTTTTTTTTTCATATACAATAGCAGGGTCTGTATTCCCACTATCCTTAAGGTTGTATTCCAATTCAGAATTAAACCAGCCTACAAGTTTGATTAATGTCTTTGCTTTTGAAGAAGGTAGAGAAAGATTTCTGGCTGTTTTTTCAAGATCGTTTTCAGGCTCTTTAAACCAAACCAGAGGTTCATCCTTAGTTAAAAAAGGGGAGTGGTTGACTTCAATTATTGCATATGCAGAGATGGTTTGTAAACTGCCATTCATACTTCCGTTTGAGATTAAATAAATATTATCACCGGAGTTTTCAAAATATCCGTTTTCAGATCCCATTGATAAAACATTCTGACCGGTCCCATTGTAGATAAAACTTGAATTAAAAAAATATTCCATGCCTGCCTCTCCTTCAATTATCCATTCTTTTTCAAAAATAAATCGTGCTGATTCGTAGGAATGAAATAAAAGAAAAAAATAGAGCACAAATATGAATATTTTAATTTTCAAATTGTCCCTCTTATCAGATTCATATGGTTTATCCTTTTTTCAATAAGCTCTTTTGTCCCGATATCTTTTCGGTGCCATATTGGCCCATTTAAATATCCGGCGCACTCTTCAATTTTTTTTTGTGCAACATAGATATTTTCATCAACACTGCAAAGCGCAACAGACCGGGAAGTTGTGGTGTAAATCTCCCTTTCCTTTTCATAAACAGATGCATAATAAACTTTTATTTTTTTATGCCTTAGTGCATCTTCATTGATTAATATTTTTGAGCTTTTTACTGGCCGGTCTGGATAGCCTTCAGGAACAAAATATTTTACCAGGGTGGATTTGTCCAGAAAATCCACTTTTTCAAGGGTTCCTTCAAAGATTCGCGTAAAGATCTCTGAAAGGGAAGAATTTAAGAGATTTAAAACATTCATTGCCTCAGGGTCTCCAAATCTTGCGTTATATTCGATTATTTTTGGTCCGTATTTTGTAAGCATAAACTGGCCGTATAAAATCCCCTTGAATTCAGCTCTTTCTTTTTTCAGAGCCTCTATTGTTTTTTTCATGGTAAGTTTTGCTTTGTTTAAATCTAATTTTTTCATAAATGGAAGAAGTTCTCCGGTAGAATATGAGCCCATTCCACCTGTATTTGGACCCTGATCATTTTCAAATGCTCTTTTGTGATCTTGGACAGGAGGCATAAAAACAAGATTGGTTCCATCACAAAATGCCTGCAGTGTGAATTCCTGGCCGCCGAGTTTTTCTTCGATTAGAACTTTTCCATCCTTTTTGAGAAGGGATTTGCCATAATCTAAAATGCCATCTTTTTCAAGTATGTTTTCTTCGGAAACCTTTACTCCTTTTCCTCCTGTAAGGCCTATTGGTTTTACTGCAACAGAATAGTTTAGTTCTCTAAGCGCATCCCTGAGTTCTTTTTCATTATCAATGATAAAAAAATCAACAATGCCGGGGATGTTATGATCCTGCATGAGTTGTCTTGCAAACTGCTTGTTGCATTCGATATCTGCAACATCTTTTGTTGGAGAGCAGACGGAAATTCCTAATTCCATTAGTGTATCTGAAATGCCTGCACCAAGCGCAGCATCCGGGCTTACAAATGCAAGATCTATTCTTTTTCCACTTGCCCATGATTTAACTTCCCGGGGGTTTAATATATCGCAAATAAAATAATCTTTTGAGAGATTTGCAATTGCAGGGTTTTTACGAGACATTAAGGAAAAAACAGAAGAATCCTTTGAAAGCATTTCAATTATGGCATGCTCTCTTGCGCCATCACCTACTACTAAAATATTCATATTACCCACCAAAGATACTTTTTTCTAATTGTCTTAAAAAAGAATTGGTCTGTTTTATTATTATAAACTGCCTTTTTTTAGGGTATGCCTTGATTATTTCAAAGGAATACTCTTTTTTTGCCATACTTATCAAGACCTTTTTTTTATATATCCTTCTTTTATCAGAATATTTATTCCTTCCTCAACCCTTTTTTTTGGCAGGTTATATGATAATGAAAATTCTGAAACATCAATTGCACCGGCATGCATTCTTATCCAATTAAAAATTTCTTCCTTGAGGATTTCATCGCTTATTCCTTCCATTTCCAAAACTCTTTTGGCAAGTTCTTCAACCCGTCTTTCGGCTTCTAGAAGAAGCCTTGCGTTTTCTTCGCTGGATTTAACAAGATCCTGATATTTGGCAGAGAGCTGTTTATTTTTCAAATCCAGCATGTCTGCTTTTTCTGAAATATTGATTTCTGCAACACCAACTGTTTTTTCAACGAGTTCAACTACCTTTAGGGAGATATTTAAAATTTCTCTTAGTTCTACCGAATAAAAATCATTTGAAATTACAAGTATATTGATGAAGGTTTTGATGGATTCAAAATATCTGGCTCTTTTTTCTCCTGCAAATTCGGTATAGCTGAATGTTATTTTGTTTTTTTCAAATAGCACCGAATAATCAATTTGGGGCTTTCCCTCAAGTGTCTTGCCAAGGGATTTCTCGACAAGAAGTGATTTTTTTGAAACCTTTATTTTGCTAAAACCAAAATTAGAAAACATTTTTGCAAGGGACCGGAATTCTTTTTTCTGTTTCCCATAAACAATAAGTGATTTTAGCATATTAATCCTCCAAGACCAAATCAACGACCCCTTTTTTTGCCCTCCTCATTTTTACAAGTGAAAAAATACTTATTATTTCTTTTTCAGGAACGCCAAGCTGCCTTAAAAACGAGATCACTGATGATGTTGAATATCCGAATTTTTCAAGCAGAAACACCAGTTTTTCAGCATTTAGTATTCCATCGCTTTTTTCAAATTCAGACCGTATTAATGAAATCTGGCTTTCATCAAGACCCTGCTCTAGAAGCATTCTCAAAAATTGGTCTTTTTCCATTTCAACTTCCATTTTTCCACCTGTTTTAATTTTATATAAAGATAATGGTTCTTCCCCCTCAATCTTTTTTAATAGAAATGTTGAGCTTTTTGCCTGTCTTTGTGAAAAAATCATGTTTATTGCGCAATCACCAACACCAAATCTTGAAATTTCAGAATCTATAAAATCAGAATAACCGACTGATTTTTGGATATAGTCCTTATATTCTTTTAGAACAAGGCGAAAGATAAACAGGCTGCCGACATTGCTAAATATGGTCTTATGCATGTCTGTTGGATTTTGGGATGCAACAACCAGAGCAAAGTTATATTTCCTTCCTTCGCGCACGATATCAATTACATCGCTTTTTTCATCTGATGCTATTTTCCATGCCTCATCCAATACGACAAAAAGTCGTATGCCCTTTTTACTGTCATATCTTTCAGATCTCATAAGTTCCTTGATATATTGCAGAAGCGTCAGGCCTGCAAGGCTCCGGATTTCTTCATTCGGAAGATTGTGAAGGTCTATTGAAACAAGCCCTGATTTGGAAAGTTTTTTTATATCCGGGGAATTTTTTGCAGAAAAAAAATCCATGCCCTCATAAGTAAATCTTTTTATTATTCTTAATGCTTTTGAATTTTTTCTATGGAGAACCTTTAAAACATCCTCAAAACAGGGTTTTTTGGATTTTCTAAAAACAATTTCAAGCGCGTTTTCAATTTCCTCCCGCTCCTCGGGAAAATTTTTTAAGTTTGCAAGAACATCGATTGCAGACAAAACCTGTTTTATGCGCGTTGTTTTATTGCTGTATGACAAATCAAAAAGATTTAATTTCTCTTTTGAAAGATCTATAACTTTTCCTCCGGCCTGCCTGACCCAGTTTCCATATTCGCCAACCCAGTCAAGTATTATTGCATTTGAATTCCATACCAGAGAAGAACGGGTCAAAAAACTTTTTACAAAATAACTTTTTCCGCTTCCGCTAATCCCGATTACTGCAATGTGGGGATTTATCAGCTTGGAATAATCCCAGTATGTTGGAACCCCTGCATATTTTGTTCGGCCAAGATAAATTCCATTCACAGGAGAAGAGATGAGAAATTCCTTTCGTGGTTCTGGGGGATGAATCAAAATCATCCGCGATGCAATATCTGATGAAAACATTTTTGTAATTTTCAAAAATTCACACTCTAAAAAATTTCATCTTTTAAATCCTCGCCTGAGGCAGGGATAAACTTGTCCCATTCAAAACAGCGCAGCATGTCAAGATCAGAAAGTTCAACAACCGAGCATCCAAGCGTGCTTGAAAGAATTGTCACTATTTCTTTTGACTGCCTTTTTACCCTGGTTAGCGCATCGTCTTTTGTTATTCCAAATGCTGTCGTTGTTGCGTATGCAACAACCTCAACTGCGCGCTCCCCTTTTGAAAGGCGGTCTAAATCCTTGTTATACATTGAAATCTTCCGGTCAATTTTAGCAGACTCATTTGTTTTTGAAGAGGAAACCTGAGATTTTTTTGATTCTGCAACAGATCTCAGGGTTTTTATATCGTCAATGTGTTTTGACAGATCTATTGAAGAGATAAGGAGGGAAATTTTTACAACATTTCTAAGAGAGATTATTGCTTTTTCAAATGCATCAAACATTATTTTGGTCCCTTCTTTCCCCCTTTCAAGACTGCTTTCATAAAATTTTATTTCAAGAAATTTTGAAGCGTAATATCCTTTTTCGGTTTTTTTGAGTATATAATCCCTGGCAGGAGAAACCTCATACTCCCCTCTCTTTTCAGAGAAGTTTGCATGATTTGTTACTAGTGAAAAGATAAGGTGGCCATATTTCCATAAAAGTAAAGTCAGCAGAAAAAATATTGAAGTTATTACAACAAAAAGAGCGCTTGTATAAATTATTGAAAGCAAAACTGAAATTAGAGAGCCGCAAATGCAAAATAAAACTATGATTCTGTTATTTATCAATCAAACAACCCCCAATGAAAAAGAAATCGGACCTGATAGGATATCCCCGAATCCCTTTATAAAGATAATTGTAATTATGAATGAGAATAATGGGGCAAAAACACAACTCAGCATTGTTTTTGAAAGGGCAAGGGATGTTTTTGAATGGGCAATCGTCAAATCCCCGGTAAAATCATTCTGGCTTAATTGATCTATTTTTTGGGCAATGACATAATTATCATTCATATCAACAATTGGAGGAACTATGTAATTTGAATTGTTTGTTATTAGAATTATGGCTTCTGTTGCATTCAAAAGTTCGGGTTCTGGGGTTGGGAATGCCATAATAAATGCAGGATAAAAAAGGTACAATCCTATTGATAATGCAATGAGAAACCCCCCTATTTTCCGCGTTGCAAAAAAAGACCTCAGCACAAGGCCTAGTGGAAGGAAAAGAAAAAGGGCGTTTTGTTCAAAAAAATTCAAAAGCATTAAATTAAAATCAAGGAATATTAAAAGAATATTTGAAAAGATGAGATTTGCCGAAAAGAGGTTTGAAACAAGGGATAGATTCTGCAGTGGCTGGATTTCCAGTATATTAAAATTTAACACGATGGACTGATAATTCCCAATAAGAAGGGATAATTTTATTATTTCGCCAGAGAGGGCATTAAGCGAACCTGAAGCTGCCTGAAAAGAGCATGAAACTGCAGAAATCATGGATTCTGCAGAACAGGATGAAAGAGTCATTTCTTTTGATATGGTTTGCGCAACCTCGATTATTACAAAAATTCCTCCGACAAGGGCGGCATTTATAATTGATTGGATTAATTCTTCAACTCCAAAAAGTTCAATTCTTTTTATTGAGATTGCCCTTCCAAGGCCAAGAATGATTCCTGATAAAATTATTGAGATTGTAACTACCAGGACAGCGATATTTATTCCAACTATTTCAGTCATTTTTATCCATCACATCCTGCCCAACCGCAGATATGACAGACAACACACCCTTCCTGAAAAGAAAGATTAGAATTGCACGCTGGACAGATACCTTTATTTATCATTTCTTTTTCGGTCATGATATTCGCCTTATAAAGCTATTGTGTAAAATCTTTTTAAACTTAACTAAAAAAAATAAAAAAATTGGCCTACTCGGCGCCTGTGCACATCCAATTTATTTCAGCTTCCATTGTATCAACAGTTACTACACATGCAGGATTACAGCCGGGTTTTTGGATATCTAATTTAATCCACCATGTTCCGGTGATTTGGTTGCAGTAGTAATCGCCAGTATAATTTCCTTCCGTGGTGCATATCTCTTTTCCTATTTCCATTGCTTCTCCAATTGCCATAGTAAAATTAGTTCCGTTTTTTATACAGGTATCTAAATCAAATACCGGGCAGTTGATTTCCTCTTCGATGCAATTATTTCCAAGCAAAAGAGTTTTGCATTCCTCACTCATTGAATCAGGACCTACGACAGGGCATTGGGCAATTATTTTTCCATTTTCATAGAAAGTAGATCCGCCTCCGATAAGAGAGCTTACCACCCGTATATACGGGCCGCAGACATATACTGCTGCAACATTTTCATTTCCACAAAAGGATTCGGCCTCTTTTTTAATATCTATTGGAGGGGTGCAGTTTTCTTCCCATGGTCTTATACATTTCTGCAATGGTTCGCACCAGCTATAGCCTGCAGAACCTATACATCTGTGTTCGTCTTTATCAGAACCAACCAAAGAAGTGTTTTTATCCGATTCATTTCCTGTTTCAAGGCATCCAAAAAAAAGTATTGCCCCAAGAAACAAAACCATTAGAAGTATTCTTTCTTTTTTCATATTCCTTTCTAGAGGTTTAGATTTTAAAAAGATTATCTTTTATTTTACGATCCGAAACTTGAAACCATAATGAATTAAACCTTCTGGGTCGTCTTTTTGTATCATACGAAAAACAGATTCAACATTCGCTCCTTCGCTTATATCATTTTCCTGGCAATCAACAATTTGTCCAAGTATTCTTGCACCTTCAGCTAAATCAATTAAAGCTAAAAAATAGGGTGCCTGGGTCTCAAATCCATCTGGAGGAACATGAATTCGGGTGTATGAGTATATTTTTCCTTTTCCCGAATATCTTTTTGGGGAGAGTTTTCCTTTTCTTCGGCATTTGGGGCAGACTGCCCGTGGAGGAAAAAAAGAAGATTTACAACTTAGACATTCATTGCCTTCAAGCCGATATCTTTCAGGTATTCTTCTCCATGTAAGAGATATTGATGATTTCATAATTTTATCAGTCCCTTTTAACTATATGAACTACTGTTGTGGCTCCTGAGCCTCCGACATTGTGGGCAAGCCCTGTGCTTGCATCTTTTACCTGTCTTTCCCCTGCTTCGTTTCTTAGCTGCCATGATAATTCAACTAATTGTTTTATTCCTGTGGCTCCAACCGGGTGACCGCAGGATTTTAAGCCTCCTGAAGTATTTATTGGGATTTCTCCATTTAAGGCTGTTTTTCCTTCAAAAGATGCAATTCCTCCTTCTCCTTTTTTGAAAAATCCAAGATCTTCAATTGCCATTATTTCTGCTATTGTAAAACAATCATGGACTTCTGCAAGGTTAATATCTTTTGGAGTTATTTTTGCCTTCTTATATGCCTGTTGTGAGGCTATTTGAGCTGACTTCACTCCAGTAAGCGTCTCTCTTGAATTAAGCGCGATGGTATCGCTTGCCTGAGTTGATGCTAAAACTTTTACTGGTTTTTTTGTATAGCTGTATGCCTCCTCCATTGGAGCCAATACCAATGCTGCAGCCCCATCTGAAATTGGGGAGCAGTCTAAAATTTTTAGTGGATCTGCTACCATTTTTGATTTTAAAACATCATCAATAGTTATTTTTTTTCTAAACTGGGCGTATGGATTTTTAAAGCCGTTTTCATGGTTTTTTACTGCCACGCTTGCAAGCATCTCCTCTGTAGTGCCATAATCAATCATATGTCTTTTTGCCATTAGCGCATAAAGCGCTGGAAATGTCGCCCCAAAAAATAATTCCCATTCCTGATCCCCTGCTCCTCCAAGCGCAGTAGTGACTCCTGTTGTCCCAAGATCAGTCATTTTTTCAACGCCGCCAACAACAACAAGATTATACTCTCCTGAACCTACTGCCATAATTCCCTGACGCAAGGCAAGCGAACCTGATGCGCAGGCACCCTCTACTCTTGTAATTGGAATTGGGGTCAATCCCATAAAATCAGCAATCAGTGCACCTATGTGTTCTTGTCCTATTAATTTTCCAGAGGCCATTGTTCCGACAAAACCTGCATCGATTTTATCTCCATGAACATTTCCATCTTCTAATGCTTTTATTCCTGCCTCTACTACCAATTCCCTAAACCCTTTGTCCCAATGCTCGCCAAACTTAGTCATTCCAACTCCGATTATTGCAACATCCCGCATAAGTGCACCTAACTTAAGAAATATTTATAATAATAAGGTAAATAATTTGATTTATAAATATAGCGTATTTTTATTCGTCTTTTGGCGAATTGTATGATGGAGGTATAATTTGGGACCTGCCTGAAATAAAAAATAAATATATAAACTTATCCTATATTAAATAAGATTATGACTTCTAAAGATACTAAGAATAAACAGGAAAATGATGACTCCAAAAAGGAGAATTGCTGTCCTTTGATGGATAACCCAAAAAACTCGGTTTTGGTTGTAGGCATTATTGCACTTGTTGTGGGTTTTGCACTTGGGTATTTTGTATATGGATACTTGACTCCTTCAGAAATAATTGTAAAGGAAATTTTTGAACCAAACCAAACAGAGGTTGCAAAAATTAAAACATTAATGGAAAAAATAGCATACATAAATATAGGAGAGCAGCAAACACTTGCAGTAAAGAATGTAACCCTTGAAGAGGTTATAAGAATTTCTTTTGATCTGGCAGGTCAGCAGACCGCAATATATGTAAGCAAAGATTATATGAATATCCTTGGATTTGAGCAGGTTGAAAGTATTGAAAATTTAAATGAACAGGTAAATGAAGTTCTCGCCCTAATGGATGGGGAACCTGAATTTGAAGAAGGTGCCCAGCAAACTGAGACTCCAAAAGTAGAATTATATGTTATGAGTTACTGCCCGTATGGAAACCAGGCAGAGAACGGTATAAAAGATGCAGTCCTGCTTCTTGCAGAAAAAATCGATTTTGAACCAGTATATATAATTGGAGCGAGTGGGGACAATTTTAATTCATTGCATGGGCAAACTGAGCTAAATCAGGATATACGGGAAAAAATAATATATAATTTATATGGTGAAACAGGGTGGGTTGAATATGTCTACAAGGTAAATGCAGACTGTTCCCTAAATGATATAGAAACATGTTGGAAAGACCCGGCAACTGCACTTGGTTTTGATGTTGAAAAAATAGAAACAGAATACAATGAGAAATATATCGAGATCGCACGGGCAGAGGCATTAAAAACTTCCCAAAATGGAGTGAGTGGTTCTCCAACTCTTCTTATAAATGGAAAAAAATATAGTGGGGGAAGAGATGCAGAAAGCTACAAAAATGAAATCTGCGCATACTTTACAGCACAGCCCGATGAATGTAATAAAACATTAGATTCAGCAGGCTCTGCTTCAACTGGAAATTGTTAAACATCTATTTTTATTTTTTCTTTTTCAATATTCTTTTTATGAAAAAGCTAAAGGAAGAGTGCGGAGTTGCAGCAATAATATTAAAAACAGGGCAAAATATCTCCTATTTGATTTATGAATCGTTGTTAGCCCTGCAACACCGGGGGCAGGATGCTTCTGGATTTGTTGTTTATGATAATGGAAAATTAGAAAGAAGAATCGGGCTTGGCCTTGTTAGTGAAGCATTTAATGGAGAAGATTTAAAATTTAATGGAACCATTGCTATCGGGCACACAAGATATCCAACAACAGGAAGATGCAAATTAGAGGATGTGCAGCCTGTTTTTCATAATAAGATGGCCCTTGCACATAATGGGCACATTTCAAATTATAGTGATTTAAAAAAAGAATTGGAAGAAAAAGGATATACATTCAAGGGAACTGTTGATAGCGAGCCCCTTTTATATATCTTAGATTATGAATTAAAAAATAAAAAAACAATTGAAGGCGCAATTGAAACTTTGATGAAAAAAGTTATTGGTTCTTATTCTGTTGTTTGGATATTGGAAGATAAATTAGTGGTATTCCGAGACCCGCATGCGATACGGCCATTAGTCTATGGAAAATCAGAATTGGGGTATGCTTTTGCATCAGAATCAGCTGCATTGGATATAAATGGGTTTGAATATGTTGGATCAGTTGCAGGTGGCGAATTAATAATTATACAAAATAATGAAATGAGTAGAAAAATAATTCTCCAAAAAGAAAAAAGAAACTGCATGTTTGAATATGTCTATTTTTCACGGACAGATTCGATAATTAATGATAAATTGGTAAATGATGTCCGAAAAAAACTCGGGGAAATTATTGCAGATGAGCACCCTGTAAATGCAGATGTTGTAGTGCCTGTTCCAGATACCTCAAGAACTGCTGCGCTGGCATTTTCATATAAAACTGGAATCCCTTATGAAGAAGGCCTTATAAAAAATAGGTATGTTGGAAGAACATTTATAATGAATTCGCAGGAGAAAAGACGGGAAACAGTAAAAAGAAAGCTAAATCCGATAAAAAAAGTAATTGAAGGAAAACGAGTTGTTCTTTTTGATGATAGTATTGTTAGGGGAACTACTATGAAAGAGATTGTAAGAATGGTTAGGGGCGCTGGCGCATGTGAAGTTCATTTGAGAATTACCTGCCCTCCTGTAAGAGCGCCTTGTTTTTATGGTGTTGATATGCCTTCGTATAAGGAATTAATTGGAAGCAAAAAATCAATAAAGCAAATAGAGGAATATTTAAATGTGGAAAGCCTGGGCTATATAAGCATGGATGGGCTTTTGAATGCGATTGGAAGTGGGTGCTGTGCGGGTTGTTTAAATGAAGAGTACTTTTCAGATTATGTTTTAAATCTTGCAAAAAAAGTTAAAGAGAATGAGGGTATTTTGGATGGCTGTAATAAATGTTAGTATTTCATATTTGGAGGAAAAAACAGGTATAAAAAAAGAGGAGATGTGCCGGGTCTTAGGAGAGCTTGGATTTCCAAATGAATTTGATGAAAAAACATTCTCTGTTGAGGTTACGCCTAATAGGCCGGATTGCTATCTTGTTGGGGGAATTATAAGGGTATTGAATTCATATTTGGGAAAAAATAAAGATAAATATGTATGTGAAAAATCAGAGTATGTTATAAAAACAGAGAAAAACATTAAAAAAATAAGGCCGCACATAAGCGCGTGTGTTGTGAAAAATATTAAATTAACTGAAGAAGAAATTCAAATGTTTATAGATGCCCAAGAAAAAATGCATGACACCTTTGGAAGAAAAAGAAAAAAACTTGCAATTGGAGTCCATAATTTGGATGTTGTTGGATTCCCGTTAATATATGGGTGCGTGAAAGAATTTCAGTTTGTTCCTTTGGATTTTAAAGAAAAAATGCCTATTGGACAGATACTTTTAAAACATCCAAAAGGACTAGAGTATGGCCATTTGGTTTTGAAGGGAAAATATCCTTTGATTTATGAAGAAATTGAAAATAAGGTGGTTTCTTTTCCTCCAATTATCAATGAGGAAAGAACTAAATTAAAAGAAGGGGTAAAAAATATTTTTATAGAGGTCACTGGAACACACAAGGAAAGTGTTGAAAGCGCTGTAAATATTATTTGTTGTTCTATGAAAGATTTGGGTGGGGAGATTTATAGTGTAAAAATAGATAATAACACTCATCCAAAACTAGAATATAGAAAAGAAAAAATAAAAAGAAATAAAATCAATAGAATTTTAGGCAAGAAATTAACTGAAAAACAAATAAAAGAATCTTTGGAAAAAATGGGATATATTATAAAAAATGATGAAATATTAATGCCTCCTTTTAGGGCAGATATAATTAGTTATATTGATATTATAGAGGATGTTGCAATTGGTTTTGGGTATAATAACTTTGCCCCTAGGGTTCCTGATTTTTATAGTGGAGGAAAATATGGATTGGAGAGTATTAGAAGGGAAAAATTGTGTGAAATTATGAGTGGGTTGGGATTTATAGAGGTAGTTAATCCTATTTTGGTCGAATCTGGAGAGGCTGATGTGGCAATTAAAATAACAAATCCTTGTACTTGTGATGTTGGATTTATAAGAAATAATATTTTCAATTCGATTTTAAAAAACCTAACAGAGAATAAAATGAAGGGGATACCCCAAAAGATATATGAGGTGGGGATTGTATATTCTGGGGGGCAGCAGAAAAAAAAGATTTCTTTTGCAGTTATGGATAAAGAGATTGATTTTAATGATATAAAGAGTGTGGTGCAGTCGATTCTTTTTGAAATGAATTTGGAGAAGGAGATTAGATTTGAAAATAAAATAGATAGTAATAGGTACAAAAGCAACCGGGCGGCTAGTATAATTAATAACGGAGATAGAATTGGAGAGTTTGGAGAAATTTCCAAAAAAATATTATCAGGACTTGGAATTGAGTTTTCAGTTGGATTTTTTGAAATGGAGATTTGAGTATTCTACTGAGCCCCCATTCTTCCATAATTATAATTCCTCAATATATTTGGTCTGAAGTTTATAAACTTCAATATCTGGTTTAAATGAGACAAAAAAATTATCTATGATTGATTCTAATTCTAAGGGAACTACGAGAACAGATTTGGTCTTCCAATAGGATTTAATTAAATTTAATTTGTTGAAATGATAATAAAATCTCCTTTTTAATTTGTTATAATCTTTTGGGTTTTTTGGTCGCAAATCATAAAAATAAACAAAAAACATAAAATAAATATAAACAATAAATTATATAAATGTAACTATGGTTACATTAATCTTCAATCACAAAAAATAAAATAATGTTGTTTTATTTGTGGAACAACACCCCCTACTATTTATATTCTTTGTATACCTCCAATCTATCTATTTTTATTTTTTCTTAGTTATATTTCTTTTAATGATCACCACACCAAGGGAATATCAAATAAATATTTATACTTCTATTCTCAGGCATGGAAATACCTTAGTGGTTCTTCCCACTGGCCTTGGCAAAACCCTTATCGCATTAATGCTTATTGAAAAAAAATACCCAACTGGAAAATGTCTTTTTTTATCTCCAACAAAACCATTAACAGAGCAGCACCATACTTCTATTATTCGGGAGTTTGGCGATTTGAAAGGCAATGTAACTATAGTTACAGGGGCAACCCCCCAAACCAGGAGAAAAACTGAATATGAGAAAAAAATAATAGTTGCAACCCCCCAAACAATAAGAAACGACATCACAACAGGCCTTATCGATCCTTCTTTGTTTTCGTTGGTTATTTTTGATGAAGCCCATAGGGCAATAGGGGAATATTCATATACTCAAATCTCAAAAAAATTGCAAAAAGAAACACTAATTGTGGGTCTTACTGCATCCCCTGGAGGAAAAAAAGAGCACATCCAGAAAGTTTTGGATAATCTTAATATCTCTAATATTGAATTAAGGATATCTTCAGATGGTGATGTTGCCCCATACACACACAAAACGAGCATTTTTTGGGAATTTGTAACCCTGCCCCCCAAATACCTCTTGTTAAAATCCGAATTAGATTGCCTGATTCAAAAATATTCAAGAACACTTTCTCTTTTTGGATTTAGGCCCATGTTAAAATCAAAAACCCTTTTTTTACAAATGCGGGACAGGATTCTAAAATCAAAAACCAATAAGAAATACCTTATTTTGATGTATTATTCGGTGCTGCTCAATCTCCTCCACATGGCCGAACTTTTAGAAACCCAGTCAATTGCAACCCTTCAAAAGTACATAAAAAAAATATCAGAGCGGGAAAACAAATCCTCTAAAATAATTTTAAACAACCAGACAATAGCAAGGATATTAAAAGAAGATGCCACTCCCCATCCCAAATTAATACTCTTAACTGAGATCATAGGGAAACTTTCAGATTCTAAAAAAAGGGCAATTATTTTTGCCCAATACCGGGACCAAGTCAAACAAATTGCAGACCACCTTGTATTGAATGGTTTTTTGGCAAGAGAATTTATGGGAAAAAAAGATAGCTACACAAGAAAAACACAGGAAGAAACAATAAGGGAATTTGTTGAGGGAAAGTTTGATTTCCTCTGCTCTTCATCAATAGGAGAAGAAGGCCTTGATATTCCAAGTGTTGATGCAGTTATTTTTTATGAGCCAATACCAAGTGAAATAAGATCAATCCAGAGAAGAGGGCGAACAGGAAGGTTTTCCAAAGGCCAGGTGTATATATTAATAACTAAAAACACCAGAGATGAATATTTTTATTGGGCTTCAGTGAATCGTGAAAAGAAAATGAAATCTATTTTAGGTACCATTGATAAGAAATCTGCGGCCGGAGATGAAAAAACAAGCGGACTGCGGCCTGGGAAAAAACTTGGCCAGACAAAACTCGATTTTTTTTGACAACACCCTGCATATTATTTTAGGTGGCCAGCCAAAATAACAACTACTCTTTTTTTGGTAGCCACAATTTAAATAGTATTTTAACATATCATTACCATGGAAAAACTATTGAAAAAAACCCTCCTTTCAAATAAACCACTTCTCTTATACGATGGGGATGGAAGGGAGAAGGAAACAGACATCATTTTTTATCCAAAAAACATAACCTACAAGGAAGTTCAATTCCTTAGAAAAAACGCAGGGGGGCTTTTATGCATTGCAGTATCAGAAGAGTTATCCAACACCCTCAATCTTCCATTTATTTCAGATCTCCTGCCAGAAAATTGCAGAAAACTAAAAATTCGAAAAACCCCCTATGGAGACAAGCCGGCATTTTCAATATCTATAAATCATAGGAAAACCTTTACAGGCATTACTGATACCGACCGGGCAAAAACAATTTTCTCTTTTTTTAAAGTTGCAAAATCAAAGAGCAGGAAAAAGTTTCTGGATAATTTTTATTCCCCTGGCCATATCTTTCTGCTTAGGGCCGCCAACCCTTCAAAAAGGTGCGGCCATACCGAACTTTCCACTCTTCTTTTCTCAAAAATTGGCCTAACTCCTGTTGCAGTTCTTTGTGAAATGCTTGCAGATAATGGAAAAGCACTAGATCCGGGGAGTGCAAAAAGATTTGCAAAAAAACACAATCTTTTGTTTCTAAAAAAAGAGGATGTCTTAATGCTTGGTGAGAAAAAATGAAACTTGGAATTTGCGATACTACTTTTGCAAGATGCGATATGGCCCAATTTGCAATCTCAATTATAAATTCAAATTATTCAAATGTAAGAATAATAAGAAAAACAGTTCCTGGAGTAAAAGATCTCCCGCTTGCCTGCAAACTTCTTTTAGAAAAAGAAAGCTGTGAGATATGTCTTGCGCTTGGAATGCCCGGTCCAAAAGAAATAGATCGGCAATGCGCGCATGAAGCATCAGCAGGCCTGATACAAACACAGCTGATGGCAAACAAACCAATAATTGAGGTTTTTGTTTATGAAAACGAAGCAACAAACCCAAAAGAATTATTTAAAGTATGCAAAAACAGGACTGAAAAGCATACCTTAAATGCAGTAAGAATGATACAAGACCCTGAATGGTTTATAAAAAACTCCGGCAAAGGACTGCGCCAGGGTTTTGTTGATGCAGGTCCGTTAATTTAATATTTATGAGGTGATTTTATGGAAATAGGATTGGTTGTATGTGAATTTAATGCAGATATAACAAAACCAATGGAGGAGAGGGCAAAGGCCCATGCACAATTTTTAGGGGCAAAAATTGGAAAAATATTTTATGTGCCCGGCGCATTTGATTCTCCGATTGCAGTGCAAAACCTTTTGGAAAAAGAAAATATAGATGCAGTTGTCGTTCTTGGCGCAGTTTTAGAAGGAGATACTGACCATGATTTAATTGTTGCCCAGCACGCTTCAAGAAAACTGATGGATCTTTCATTGCAATTCAAAAAACCCGTCACACTTGGAATTTCAGGGCCAAAAATGACCCGGTTGCAGGCACAGGAAAGAATTGATGATTATGCAAAAAGGGCTGTCGAGGGAGCAGTAAAACTTTTGAAAAGACTGGAGTGAAAAATAAAAATGGAAAAAATTCCTTCTGCAAAATTTCCAACAGAGTTTGGAGAATTTAGGATTTATTCTTTTTCAGATGATTTAATAGTTCTCTCATTAGGAGAGGTATTTGAAAAAAAAGAACTGCTTGTAAGGGTTCATTCCCAATGTTTTACAGGGGATGTTTTTCAGTCAAAACGGTGTGATTGCCATTTGCAGCTTTTTTCTTCCCTTGAAATGATTTCTCTGGAAAATAGCGGAATGTTAATTTATCTTCGAAACCACGAGGGAAGGGGGATAGGCCTTAAAAATAAGATAAAAGCATACTCTCTTCAAGATGAGGGTTTAGACACCATAGAGGCAAATCACCAGCTTGGTTTTCCAACAGATGCAAGAGAATACGACCAGATAAAGGCTGTTTTTGAATATTTTAAAATAACTTCAATACAGCTCATAACCAATAATCCTGACAAAATAGCGAAAATAAAAAAAAATGGCATATCAATTACCCAACGCATTCCTCTTATCATCAAACCAAACGAATTCAATTCCAAATACCTGAAAGATAAAAAAGAGAAAATGGGCCACCTATTATGACTTCCAAGAAAATTTGCGACCATTGTTTTATGTCTATTGCACTATCTCTTGCAAAAAACGGCAGCCCGTCTCCGAATCCATATGTAGGCGCGGTCATAGTAAAAAACGGAAAAATAATAGGAAAAGGATTTCATGAAAAATCCGGCAGCCCCCATGCTGAAATAAATGCAATAAATTCAGTAAAAAACAAAAAAGAGATAAAAAACTCCACTCTTTATACCACACTAGAGCCCTGTTCCCATTTTGGAAAGACGCCCCCATGCACTGATGCAATATTAAAATCCGGAATAAAAAGAGTGGTATTTGCATCAAGGGACCCGACAAAAAAAGTTTGCGGAGAAGAGATACTAAAAAAATCCGGAATAAAAATCACATCCGGGATTTTGGAAAAAAAATCCAAAAAACTAAATGAGGTTTTTTATTACTTTTCAGAAAAAAAATCTCCTTTCATTGCACTCAAGGCCGCCTCATCAAAAAATTCAAAAATAGGGATTTATGGAAAAAAAACAAAAATAACCGGAAGGAAAGCTGTTTTCTTTTCACACATCCTCCGCTCAAAATACGATTCCATATTGGTTGGAATAAACACAATTCTTTCTGACGATCCTCTCCTGACTACGAGGATAAAAAACAAGAAAAGCCCGATAAAAATTATTCTTGATTCAAAACTTATAATTCCCCTCTCTGCAAATGTATTGAAGGATAAAAACACCATAATCGCAACCACCTCTAGTGCCAGCAGAAACAAAAAAAACATATTGCAAAAATCAGGAATCAGAGTTGTTGTTTCCGGGCGCAAAAAAATAAATCTTAAAAAGCTCCTTGGCATTCTTGCAAAATCCACAATAACATCAATTCTTGTTGAAGGAGGAACAAAAGTCCATACTTCTTTTCTAAAATCCAAATCAGTAAATAAAATCTATCTATTCAAATCTAAAACAATTCTCAACGGAGAGACAATCCCCCTATTTGAAAAGAAATACCTTTCAGATTTTATGCTAAAAGAAAAAAGGCCTTTGGGAAAAGATTCCCTCAATATATTTGAACGAAAAAACAAAAAAATCGCCCCAACAATAATTTAAAGAACTTTCACATAAATCTTAATATTATGAGATCTGAACTTTTGGAACATGCAATAAAAGATAAGGATATTATTCTTGTTGCCCAGATTGCCCCGGCAGTACGGGTAAGTTTGGGGGAGTTTTTTGGAAAAGAACCAGGTACAATAATGACTAAAAAGATTGTTTTTGCCCTAAAAAAGATCGGGTTTGATTATGTTTTTGACACTAGTTTTGGGGCAGATGTTGCAGTAATGGAGGAGTGTTTTGAATTCGAAAAAAGGCTAAAAAACAACGGTCCGTTTCCAATGATTAATTCCTGTTGCCCCGGAACCGTTTCCTTTATAGAGCATTCTTATCCGGAATTAATCCCCCATGTTGCAACAGTAAAAAGCCCTATGGAAATTTTAGGTTCTCTTATAAAAACTGCCTTTGCAAAAGAAAAAAAAATCCCCCCTGAAAAAATCTGTTCAGTTGCAATAATGCCCTGTGTTATAAAAAAGGCAGAAGCCCTTAGGCCGGAATTAAGAATGAATGGAAAATTAGTAATAGATGGAGTCCTGACAACAAAAGAGCTTGGTGAAATTCTCAAAGACAAACATATTGATCTCGAAAACTGCAAAGATGCAGAATTTGATTCAATGTTTGGAACTGCCTCAGGAGGAGGGATTATTTTTGGCTCAAGCGGAGGTGTTTGCGAGGCAAGCCTGAGAAAATATGCATCATTACACAAAATCCCTCTTGAGAAAATTGAAACAACAAAATTGCGCGGTTCTGAAGGAGTGCGTGAAGTAACCTTCAATTTTAATGGAGAAAAAATCAAAATAGCCATTATAAACTCTCTTAGAAATGCAAGCCCATTGCTTAACGATTCCAAGAAAAGGGCGCAATTCCATTTTATAGAGGTGATGGCCTGTCTTGGCGGATGTGTTGGGGGCGCAGGCCAGCCTGTTTCAACAATAGGGGCAATAGAAAAAAGAAGAAAAGGGCTATATCAAATTGATTCAAATTCAAAAATAAAAATTTCAAATGAAAATCCAGAAATAATCCAGCTTTATTCCAAATACCTTGGACGCCCAGGTAGCGAAACTGCAATCAAAATCCTTCATACCAAATTTGATAAAATATGTACGGACTGTTTTTAGATAAAAAATGTAATGCAACGGGGGCATGCTCAAAATGTCAGGCCAATTGCTGTAAGAGTTATCTTATCGCGCTTACTTCTTTTGATTTGAGGAGAATATATAAAAAAACCAATTCTCTCGATTTTTTTACAACAATAAATGCAGATAATTTTGATACATGCCTTGCCCAGAGTTTTATTCTTTTTGAAAAGGATGCACCAAAAGAATACTTTTTGGTGCTTTCAAGAAAGAAAAACGGATCTTGCATTTTTCTTGGAAAGGATAATCTCTGCGCAATATATAATGAACGGCCGATTGTCTGCAGAATCTATCCCTTTAGATACAGAAATGAAAAAATACTCTACAAAGATAAAATAAAGTGCCCTGCAGAATGGGAAATAACCCCAAAAATAAAAGAAGAATTTTTAAAAGCACATAAAATGCAATTGGAAGAATTAAAATCATTTGGGGCGCGCTGCAGGGAATGGAATGCCAACCATTCCAAAACCGGAAATTTGGAATTGTTTTTAAAATTTATTTTGCAGCAGCCAAAAAATAAAAAAACGAACATATAAATATAATTTAGATAAATTATTTTATGGCATTAATTTCCCTGATAATTTTAATTGTTTCACTTGCAGTACTTTCAAAGTCAGCAAGCATTGCTGTGGACAATGCCTCAAAAATAGCAAATTATTTTAGAATCAGTTCGCTTGCAGTCGGTTTTTTGCTCATTTCTCTTTCAACCACTCTCCCAGAACTTTCAGTTTCAGTAATCTCATCAATCTCAGGGGACGGGGCTCTTGCAGCCGGCAATGCCTTTGGTTCAGTAATTGCAAACATTCTTTTGGTTTTAGGGCTTGGAGCATTTTTTTACAGCTTTAAAATAAGCAATGAAAATTCAAAAGATATTGCATTGGTTCTTTTAATTACTGCACTAGTATCTCTGTATGTGATGTTTATCACCTCTGTAAGAAAAGATGCCCTTGGGGTTTTTGAAGGGGCCGTCCTTTTGGTCTCTTATTTAATCTATATTTTTTATATTTTTAAATCCAAAAAAACTGATGGCACAGAAAAGGTGTATGTTGAAAAAAAAGAAGTGTCTCCTGCCTTTCTTTATTTTCTTATTTCCATTATTATTGTTCTTGTAAGTTCCGGGTTTGTCGTAAGTTCTGCAATAGAAATAACAGAAATATTTAATCTTACTGAAGGTTTTGTCGGAGCAACAATTATTGCAATCGGTACTTCTCTTCCAGAAGCATCAATTTGTCTGCAGGCAATAAGAAAAAAAAGATATGGTCTTGCGCTTGGAAATGCCATCGGAGCCAGTGTTGCAAACCTTACACTTGTTTTAGGGATTGCAGCAATAATAAATCCAATTTCTCTTATTATGCCTATTTTTGTTGCAACACTTCTTTTTGCAATACTTGCATGCATCCTTCTCCTTTATATCGCCGCTGTAAATAAAAAACTTGGCAGAATCGGAGGCCTGGGTTTTATTGCAATTTATATAATTTATATCGCATCCATATTCTATCTGCAATTTTTAAGATAAACTATATATTTTTAAGCAGTCTATGATATTGAACAGTTTATATGCGGGCCCGTAGCTCAATCTGGATAGAGCTTTCGGCTTCGGAAGCCGACTCCAAATTGCTGGAGAAACCGAAGGGTTGCGGGTTCAAATCCCGTCGGGCTCGTTGCAGTTTTCTGTTTTCAGTTTTGGGGGCCCGGTTTTAAAGTTTTGCATTAGTTCTATTTTTATTTTTTTCCGATTTAATCTTAAATCATGAAGAAGGCGTTATCACTTTTAATCCTAGTTTTTTTATTTTCAGGAATTTTTGCAGATACAACCTGCAATACTTCCTATACTGAAGAATTAAATATCCGTGCACTAGATGCAAACAGCCGTCCAATGCCAGATGTTACAATAACTTTGAGATACCAGCTTAGTGAGAGCACTGGAAAAGGATATGTGACTACAATTCCAAAACCAACAGGCAGTGATGGAATAGCGAAAATAAAAATTCAAAATCTGGAAAACCAAATAGATAAGTTAAAATGCGATATAACAATAACTGCAGAATATGATGGAAAAGAGATAAAAAAAACAGTATATGCAGGCTCGCATGAATCATTAATAGACCTTAATATTCCGGCGTATAATCTTATTCTTACTATCAAAGATCAAAATAACCAAAAAGTAAACGGGGCAACTGTATCTGTCGGGAATTTTACCAAATATACAAACAATGCCGGCATGGTTGGTTTTAGTGTTGTTTCCGGAGAAAAATTAGTTCTGGCCTCATATGAGGGCGCAAAAAGAGAAGCAATCATTCCTGTTACCAAGGACACCACCTATGATATCTCTTTTTATGTATCCAACTTAACCATTAATGTTATTGATGATCAGGGCCGGCCCCTTTCGGCAGCAGCAGAATTTTTTGGAAAAACATATAATTCAACACTTGGAAAAATAATAATTTCTGATGTCGGGGTCATAAGTCCGGATATAAATGTTATCTGCAATGGAATAACAAAAACCCCAAAAATAAATCTTGATATTTCAAATGAATATACTGTTATTTTTGATACCACCTCCCCGGAATTAATTTCAATAAAAGATCAGAGAACAGATAAATCAACAAGCCTTATCCTGACAATTATAGATCCTGGGTCAAATCCTTCAGGAATAAATGAAAATACTCTGGCTGTTAATTATGATTATGGAAACGGATGGAAATATGCAAAAATTTTTCCAAAAGGTTCCGGAGTCTACATCGCTGAAATGGATCCGATCAATTTTGATACGATAGTTTTTTTTTCAATTTATGTTGAAGATAAGGAAGGAAATACAATAACTATTCCAGGTCAATACGAAATATTTACGACAATTCTTCCAAATGAAAATGGAAACCCCACTGATCCAGAAAAGCCAGATTGGCTATCCGAACTTTTTTTTACTCTTATTTTACCTCTGTTATTAATTGCTGCAATCCTTTTTGGAGCGTTTTATGCATACTTAAAATTCATTAAAAAAGAGGAGTGAACTTATATGGGTTTTAAAGTAAAGCTTTATAAATATTAAGTTTCATAATATAAACATATAAAATAACAATAACAAACACAAATGGTGAAAAATATGCCCCGTGGAAAAAGAATTAATATCGAAATGAATGTTGATGATGCGATTATTGACAGATTCAGGGATATCGACCCTGAAAATATAAAACGGTCAAGAAGCAAGGTTGAAAAGTCTCTTTCAAGCTCAGTTAACTCTGTTTTTGAATCAGCGCAAAAACTTTATAAGACAAGAGCAACTGAAGATGATATACAAAAAAACAGGCTTTATTCTGTGCAGGACGCATATGACTATTTGAAAGGAAAGGGGCTTTATATATCATTCCGGGCATTTGGCGGAAGAATAGAACGGGGCACAGTGCCTTTTGTTAAAATTGGAAGAAAAAGATATATCCCGCAGGCAGTGCTTGAAGACATCTTAAATCTTGGAAATGATTTTTACACAGTACGCGATGCATTTGAGGAATACAAACAATCCAATAAAAAAATAAATTACCGGGCATTTATCGGAAGGGTTGAAAAAGGTTCAGTTCCATCAGTCAAAATTGGAACACGAAGATTAATCCCAAAAGATGCAGTTGAAGCCCTAACCCATGTAAGCAAGGATTATTTTTCTGTTTCAGAATCTCTTGAAAAACTCCACAAAAAAGGAATAAAAATCAGGAGAAATGCATTCGAAAGAAGATTAGACCGTGGAAGAATCCCGCACACAAAAGTTGGTGGAAGAAGATTTGTCAGAAACGATGTTTTGGATAAATTAATCCAGCTTGAGACTGAACTTCGGGAAAAAAAATTAAGGTAATCTTTTATTTTATTCTTTTTATTTTATTATTATGGAAAAATCCTTTTTTATAGATCTTGGTCAAAAAATTATCGATAATACTACTTATGCCGAGTTTATTCTTAAAAACGAAAACGGCGAAGTAAAAAAATTATTATACCAATTTGATCCGTATTTTTATGTCTCCTGCATGCCAAAAGAAAAATCCACTCTTGAAAAATTAGCAGTAAAATCAAAAACAGGGGAAATTATAACCCCTAAAAAAGTCGAATTTGTCCAAAAAGAAGTAGAAGGCACCATAAAAACCATTGCAAAAATATCCTGCAACACTCCATTGGATGTTCCATTACTTAGGGATTTGATACCTTATCCTTGCCTGGAATCTGCAATATTATATGTTAAAAGAATTATGCTTGATTTTGGAATAAAACCCTTTTCCATCCTTTCTTACACCTGCGAAGGCAATTTCATAAAAAAAATAAATAAAATTTCAGAATCCGGATCAATTCCCCTTTCCTTTCTATCATTTGATATAGAAACATATAATCCTTTTGGCGCCCCAAGGCCGGAAAAAGACCCAGTAATTATGATAAGCTATTGCACCTCTAAAAACTCCGGGGTGCTGACATATTCTAAAAAAACCAAAAAGAAATTTGTGGAATCCTTTGAAAACGAATCAGGCATAATAAAAAAATTATGCGAAATCATCTCCAAAACCAATCCAGATATTATATTTGCCTACAATTCCAGCAATTTTGATATTCCCTATCTTCTCGAAAGATCCGGAATTCTTAAAATTGATTTTGAGCTTGGGCGATGGGATAGTGATTTTAAAAAAATAAAAAAAGGGCTGACTTCAGGAATTCCTTTGAATGGAAGAATCCATCTTGATCTCTATCCAATGGCCAGATTTCTCGGCTTAATTGGAATCTTAAAATCCAAAAAATATACACTCGAGGCAGTATATAATGAACTTGGCTCTGACAAAAAAAAGATGATAGAGCGCCTTGACATTTGGAAAATGTGGGATGAAAACGACATAGAAGACCTCTGCCAGTATTCGTTAATGGATGCAAAAACAACTTATGAACTTGGGGAAATAATGCTGCCTCTTTTTTTAGAGCTCTCCAAACTTACCGGGCTTTCCTTGTTTGAGACAAGCCTTTCAACAACAGGGCAGATGGTTGAATTTCTTTTGATGCGAGAGAGTGTAAAACAAAATATTATTATCCCCTCACGGCCAAAAGATTCTACAATTTCCCAAAGGCTTTCAAATCCAATTGAAGGGGCATTTGTCAAGATTCCAAACCCGGGAATTTATGAAAATATCGTTGTTATGGATTTTCGCGGACTGTATCCATCAATAATAATCTCCTATAATATTGATCCGCATACGCTAACCGAATCAAAAATAGATTCCCATCATTCCCCTGCTGGCTGGAACTTTAGAAAATCCCCAACAGGCCTTATTCCATCTGTTCTCAAAACCCTTGTAACTGAACGGGCAAAACTGAAAAAAGAGCTAAAAATGGAAAAAAATACAGAAAAATATAAATCCATAGAGGCAAAATCCCAATCCTATAAAATTATCTCAAATTCGTTTTATGGTTATCTTGGATATGCCCGGTCAAGATGGTATAGCAGAAAATGCGCAGAGTCTGTAACTGCATGGGGAAGGGCGCACATACAGAAAACTATCGAAAATGCAGAAAAAGCCGGATTTATTGTTCTTTATGGGGATACTGATTCTGTTTTCTTGTTGCAGGAAAAAAAGAGCAAGAAAGAAGTCATGGAATTTTTAAAAAGCATAAACAAGGATCTTCCAGAGGAGATGGAACTTGAACTCGAAGGATTTTTTCCATCCGGCGTTTTTGTCGGAAAAAAATCCGAAGAAAAAGGAGCAAAGAAAAAATATGCTCTTTTAGCCGAGGATGGCTTAATAAAAATCAGGGGTTTTGAACTTGTAAGAAGGGATTGGTCTAATATTGCAAAAAAAACACAGCGAAGGGTCCTTGAAATAATTTTAAAAGAAAAAGACAAGGAAAAAGCTGCAAAAGTTGTAAAAGATACGATTACAGAGCTAAAAACAGGAAAGGTTGTTTTATCTGATCTTGCAATCTATACCCAGATAAGCAAGGACCCTAAAAAATACGATTTGATAAGCCCTGAAATATCTGCTGCAAGAAAAGCAATAGAAAAAGGAGTGCCAATCCCCAAAGGAAGTTTGATTAGCTATGTAATCACCAAAAAGGGGAAAACAATTTCAGAGAAAGCCGAATTAACCCAATTTGCAAAAGATTATGATGCAGATTATTATATCAATAATCAAGTGCTTCCATCAGTTATGAAAATATTAAAAGAGCTTGGTTTTTCACATGAGGATTTAAAGTTTGGCGGCAAACAAACAGGCCTTGGCGGATTTTTATAATCCTTTAAATATTTTTTGCAATTAAAAGGAAACCTATGAGAGTTGCGTTTAAGAAAATGTCATCCAAAAAGAAAACAATCACACACTCTCTTTTAAATAAGGGAATAATTGCCGCCAGCTCAATTTGTCTTGCCGTCTCGGTGTTATCTTGCATGCATCAAAAGACAACCCCGAAATTCAATACCTGCGAGCCTGCCATAAGTGTTTATGCTCCAAAACCCAGTGAAAAAAAATCTTTTGAAAAACTTATTTCTGAAATGCAGGAATTAGAAAAAATGAAGCAAGAAAAAGATGCAATAGGCAGCATTTTGGCCTGCATAGATACAATCACCTGCCTTGGAATCAATATGGCAAGCAAAAAACCAGAGCATAGAATTGAAACATCCGGCTATATCCCCCCTATTTTATCCGAATGCGAGTTAATTGATTTCCGCATCTTAAATATACTGGAAAAATCAATGCAGGATAAACAGGATCAGGTAAGAATCAATGCCTCAAAAACACTTTCACACCTTATTTTTTTACTTAAAAGTAGTGATGCCAAAAACAATGTTTCTTTTTGGGCGCGGGTATTTGCAATATATCCGGATTATTTCAAACCCGGAAAAACAAAAACATCATTTAGAACAGAAAGTGTTATCTTTAGCGTGTTGGCAATACTTTCAACTGCAAAAAAAGATTCAAATCCGCTTGTAAGATCAAATGCAATTAATGCAGAAGGGTTATTATACGAGAATACCCCAGTTCTGGCTGCAAACATTTTACCAGTGCGATAAAGCAAACACTATATTTATAAATACTAACCTCTATAATTATTTCCACAAATTTCCTATCAGTGATAACATGATTTCTGAAGAATCAAGAGAAGAAATAAAAAAACTTGAAGACCGAAAACTTGTTCTAATCCAATCTATAAAAAAATTAAATGATAGGAAGAAATACAAAACATACGAACAAAAAGCATTAGGGCCATTTGTCGAAAAAACAAAAGATGTCCGGACAGGAAATATCAGGAGGGGAATAAAATCTGTTGAATTCAGGATTGCAACCCAGGCATACACCCCAAAAAAAGAAAAAGACCTTATAAAAGAGCTGAAAAAATTAGAATCCGATTACTCAAAAGTAAGAGAGGTTGAACGGGCAAGAAGAAAACTTTCATTGGTTTCATCAGATTTAATCCAGATAGATAATGAGATTCTAAAAATTGAAGAAGAGCTTAAAAAAATAAGGGAAACCCTTCAGGAGCATTATAAAAAACAAAAATTCAATAGGTTTGCAAAAAGCAAAGGAGTGACAATTGGAAGGCAGGAAGAGGAGTTTTCGCTAATGGACCTTGCCCAGCTTGAAAATTGAAAAACCCGCGCAAACTAACATCGCACAACCATTTGCAAAACATTTGATTTATATATTTTTTCTATATAATTACTACAAAGAGGTCTATTATGCAGGATAAATCATTTCTTTTAAAATCCGGCTTGGCGCAGATGCTAAAAGGCGGGGTAATAATGGATGTTACAAATCCAGAGCAGGCCAAAATTGCAGAAAACGCAGGAGCTGTTGCAGTAATGGCGCTTGAAAGAGTTCCAGCAGACATAAGAACCCAGGGAGGGGTTGCAAGAATGTCTGATCCAAAAATGATTCTTGAAATAAAAAAAGCAGTTTCAATTCCAGTTATGGCAAAATGCAGGATTGGCCATTTTGCAGAAGCACAAATACTTGAGGCAATAAAGGTTGATTATATTGATGAAAGCGAGGTTTTAACCCCGGCAGATGATAAATACCACATCGAAAAGACAAGATTCAAGGTTCCGTTTGTCTGTGGTGCAAGAAACTTAGGAGAAGCCCTTAGAAGACTAAATGAAGGCGCAGCAATGATTAGAACCAAAGGAGAGGCAGGCTCAGGAAATATTGTTGAGGCAGTAAAACATATAAGAACAATAAAAGAGGAAATCGATGAACTTAATTTGATGAATGCAAAAGAACTGGAAAAAAAAGCAAAGGAATACCGCGTTCCAATAAAATTGGTGGAGAACACAAAAGAACTCAAAAGATTGCCGGTTGTTAATTTTGCTGCAGGAGGAATTGCAACACCTGCTGATGCCTCGTTATGCATGCAGCTTGGAGTTGACGGAGTATTTGTTGGTTCTGGAATATTTAAATCAAATGACCCGCAAAAAAGAGCAAAAGCAATAGTGGATGCAACAGCACATTTCAATGATCCTGAAAGAGTTGCAAAAGCATCAGAAGGCCTTGGGGAAGCAATGAAAGGGCTTGATGTTGCCTCAATGAAGGAAGAAGAACGGCTTGCAAAAAGAGGAATCTAAATTGAAATATTATTCTTTTTTAAAAACACTTGCAAAAAATGCAGGAAAAATAATAGAGGCAGGATATTTTGGAGAAATTAATTTTAAGGAAAAGAGCACGCAGGATTACATCACCCAGTTTGATATAAGGGTTGAAAAATTCATAAAAAAACAACTCTCAAAAAAATATCCAACCCACAATATTCTTGCAGAAGAAAGCGGTTCTTCTGATGATAAAAAATCAGATTATTTATGGATAATTGATCCAATAGACGGGACAACAAATTTTATTCACAAAATCCCGATGTGCGCGATTTCAATTGCCCTTGAATATAAAAAAAAGCTTATCGCAGGGCTGGTTTATAACCCAATTACCAAAGAATTTTTTTATGCTGAAAAAAATTCGGGTGCATATCTGAATGGAAAAAAATTAAGAATAGGAAACAGCCCAAAAATAAAAGACTGGTTTCTTGCATGGTGCTATCCGGATTCAATGAGAAATGAAAAAGGTATAAAAAGAATTTTTGACTTGTTTTATCCAAAATGCCTTCGAATTACAAAACTTGGAAGTGCTGCAATCGAGCTTGCCTATGTTGCATCCGGAAGGGTTGATGGCTACATTTCAACAGGCTTGAAAAAATGGGATTATGCCGCAGGAGAGCTGATTGTAAAAGAGGCAGGAGGAGTGCTTTTAAAAGAAAGAATAGGAAAAGGTAATCTGTTTATTGCATCCTCAAAAAAGAATGCAAAAATCATTCTTGCCATGCTTAGGGATTAAATGTTATTTAAATAGGCAACTTATAGGTTTTTAAAGTTAATTCTTCATATAATATCATTAATATTAACAAAATGAGGTGTGTATATGGCAGGAGTTCAAATTCATGGAAAACAAGTATTAAAAGTTAGGGTTGGGGGCCAGATAACAAATTTGCTGGTTCTTTGTGGCAATGGTTCAACAAGGCCTTTTGATGTTCATCCCTTGGTTGAAGAGTTCAATAAAGAGAATAACACAAACCTCAGAGTCGTATCCCACAGAGTTGCTGATGCTGCACAAATGACTAGTGAAGTCTGGAGACAACTTCCATCCTATGTTGTTGATGCTTCAATTGCCTATGAAAGGCCGGGCACAAAATTAGGAAAGGAAATAGTATTTTTCAGCAGCGGAAACCCAAAAGTGGTTTTATCAACAGGTAAATACAAAGGGGAAAAAGATGTGGCTCTTGTAGCTTTGGGATTGACTTCTGCTGATTTTATTAAAGATGAAAATTCAATTGTTTTGGCTATTCCAGACAGCAGATTGATAGTTGTTCCAAATTTCCCAGGTTCAGATGGCTGGTATATACCACATGCTGAGACTGGAGTTCCTCATGGAAAGAGAGTAAATGCTAGACAAGATGCTAGATATCTTTCGAGATTGTATACTTCTTCATATGTGGGCCCTGTTGCCCGCGGCTACGACGGCCTCGACGGCAACGGCGGGCAGGGTGTCGGCCTCGACTTCAGGCCGTCGGGTGGTCTCGGGGTGGTGGTAGAAGTCCCCGAAGGGGACGTTGCGAAAATCGAGGCGCTTCTTAAGCCAGCTAGAGCATCCGAAATTGACAACAAAACAGCCATTGAGGTGCCGGGCATTTCACTTAAGAAATTAAGTGGTCTTTATCAGGAGGCAACAAAAGCTGTTTTGAAATTGAATGGAGTAGTTGATGCCAAGCTTTTAGAACCAATTCAAGAATTATTAAAATATTTGGGAAAAGCAAGGTTTTAATATTCACATCAATACCAGAACTATCTATCAAGCAAGGTCATAACCTTGAGGTAGCTAGTATTATCCTTTTTATTTTTATCAGCACAAGATATTAAATGTGAAAATTGGAATTTTATCACTGCAGGGCGATGTAATAGAGCATTTTAATGCCACAAAAAGAGCAGCCGAAGAATTAAAACCAGATGCACTAATAACCGAGGTAAGGGAAAAAAAAGATTTTGAAAATTTAAATGCCCTGATTATTCCCGGAGGAGAAAGTACAACTCTAATGAAATTACTCCAAAGGGAAGATCTAATTGAAGAAATAAAAAAAATAAGAAATATTTTTGGAACCTGCGCCGGTGCAATTCTTCTTTCAAAATCCCATCTGGATTTAATGGATATTGAAGTGGAAAGAAATGCCTATGGATCGCAATTGGATTCCTTTTCAAAAAAAATCCACACTTCACTTGGTGAAATAGAAGGGATTTTTATAAGAGCCCCAAAAATAAAGTCTTTTGGCAGGAATGTTTCGATATTTGCAAAAAATAGAAATGAAATTGTCGGTGTTGAGCAGAAAAAAAAAGAAAATTATTATCTGGCAGTTACTTTCCATCCAGAGCTTTCAGGTACAAAAATACATAAATATTTTATCCAAAAAATTGAACAAAAATAATTATTTCGTGAGTATTTCAACACCATCAGATAAGACAAGGATTGTGTGTTCTGCCTGTGAAACAAGCCCGTCTCCGGAATCTTTTAAAACAGGATACGCCCTTATTACCTGCTCTCTTAAGAGTTCTTTTAGGGCCGCAGAAACTGATAATCTTGAAGGAAATTTTTTATTAAGCCATCTTTCAGAAAAAGGCAGCAGTTCATATTCTCCGATGATATGATTTAAAATTTGCCGCGATTGCCTCATCTTAACAGGGCTTAATGAATAAAGGCTAAATATCTCCACTTGGTCTAAATCTGAAACAAAACCAGAGCCAGTGCTTGCAAAAGGTTCGATTGCATAAATTTCCCCCTCCTGCACTTCATAGGGGTCAGTTGTTTTTACATTTGGAACATCAATACCTGAATGCAATAATCCAGTAGTTATTTTATGGCCTGTAAGATTGGAAACAGGCTTAAAACCAAAGGATTTTATCCTCTCTTCTATGACCCCTCCAATATCTCCTATTTTTGCGCCGGGTTTGATAAACTCAATTGCACTATTTAATGCCTCTTCTGAGGCCTGCACCAAACTCTTGTTTTTTTCAGATAAGTCTATTGTATAAGCAGTATCCCCAATCCCCCCATGAATATCAACCCCAATATCTATTTTTACAACATCTTCTTCTCCGAGCAATTCTTTGGTATTGCTTTCAGGGGTATAATGTGCAGCAATTGAATTAAGTGAAACATTTACAGGAAATGCAGGCCTTCCTCCTTCATCATAAATCATTTTTTCTATGGTTTCTGCAATATCCAAAATGCTTTCTCCCGGCATAATAAGTTTTTTGCTTTCCTCTCTTATTCGTGCTGCCATCTTTCCGGCGTTTCTAAAATCATCAATATTAATATCCTCGTTCATAATAATCAAATATATTTGAAAGGAAAAATATTAAATTGGATTTACAGCCAGTTATTCCAAATTAGACAAAATTATTTTTCGTATATCTGCTGCCATTTTTTCAAGCCTTGTTTTTTCCAAGTATTCCATAGTCATCCTTATAAATGGTTCTGTTCCTGAAGCCCTTATTAAAAACCATCCATCCTGCTGGTCAATTCGTATCCCATCATCATCCCGTATGCTTCCAACAAATTTTGCATCCTTTTTTATTTTTTCAATAATTTTATATTTTTTTGAGTTATCACATTCAAATTTTTCCCTAACCATCGGATAACAAGGGTATTTTTCCCTTAACTCTGACAATTTTTTCTGCATGCAAAAAATTTCTGCAAATTTTGCCCCAGTTAAAATCCCATCCGGAGAACAGACTCCATCCTTAAAAATATACTCCCCACATGGCTCTCCTCCAAACACTGCGTTTTCTTTTTGCAGGGCTTTTGAAACAAAAAGGCTTCCAACAGGGGTTATTATTGGCAATGCCCCTGCTTTTTCAATTGTTTTTTTCACAATTAAAGATGCCTCGATAGTTGTAATAATTTTTTTTGCAGGCGTTTTGTTTTTTTTCATTTCATTTTCAATTATAGCTGCAAGCTGAACATCTAGTGGAAATACCACTCCTTTTTCATCAACAATTACTGCCCTGTCTGCATCTCCATCATACCCGATTCCAAAATCCGCGGATTCTTCAACCACTCTTTTTGATAAAATGAGTAAATTTTTTGAGTTGGGTTCAGATGGCCTTTCAAATTTTTCAAGAGAAGTGTGAATTGAGACAACCCTGCAGCCAATCTCCTCCATTAATTTTGGGGCGATTACTGATGCAGGACCGTTGCAGTCTAAAACCACTTTTGGTTTTTTCGCTTGTATTAATTTCAAATCTATCAGTTTTTTTATCAGATTTTTATGTTCTAAAACTGCGTTTTCATAAATTCTTACAACACCTGTCTTGTTCCAATTGCAAAATGATATCCTATTTTCACAGTATGCTTTTGTGATTTTTTCTTCCGTTTCTCTTGAAATTTCCAGTCCTTTTGAAAATAATTTTAATCCATTATATTCAGGTGGGTTATGCGATGCAGTAACCATAATTCCGTTACAATTTAGATTTTTGCAGGCAAGTGCAAGGGTGGGGGTTGGAACAATTCCAATATCTATTGCATCTTTTCCTTTTGATAAGACTCCTGAAACAAGAGCCAGGGACAATACCTTTCCAGAACCTCTGATATCTCTTCCAATAACTGTCGTTTCACCTGCTGACAAATTTCCGATTTTTAAAGCTAATTCTCCGGTTACCTCTTTTCCATAAAGTCCTCTTATTCCGCTTGTTCCAAACATAAAAACACAGAACTCTTATAAATAAAATATAAGATAATATTTATTAATAAAACACTTAGATTTAAAAACCTAATCATACATATATAAACACTAATGAATTATAAAAAACCACACTGGCCAGATCTTGCAAGGCCAAAATTTGAAAGATTTAGAGAAATGAAGGGCTGCAAACCATTAGTTGATAGTTTAAGTTCCATCTGCCAGTCCTTCAAAGGAATTGAAGCTGAAACATTACCTTTTAATCAAAAAAACTATTTGGCCCTAGTTAATAGTAAAGGTGATATGGATGTTTTAGGGCTCGTCAGTCTAATTTTAGAAATAAAAAAAACCGGAATAGAGAATTTCGGCTTTGTTAAAACCAATTCAATGCCAAGCGATCTAGTTACTGCGCTAGCATGTGCAGTCGGCCAATATCAAATTAAAGAGTCCATTGATAAAAACACTCTGGAAAGAATAAATAATTTAAAAACCCAAATCGAACATATAACGAAAAAAATGTTTAGATACTGCAACACGCTGTTAAATGAGGTATATAATTCTTCCAAAAGAGATCCAACCCTAGACCCAAGAACCAAAAAAGCAAAAACTGAAGAGATGCAAGAGGCGATTCATTTAATACTGGCCCATAGATTTATTGTATATTTGAGCACGATATTAGAAATACCTGAAATCGAAAACCTTGCAAAAATAATCAAATATCCTGACTTTGAGGATGTTTATGCCTTAGAAAAAATAGATAGAAAAATAGCTGCCCTTAGAAATAAAAATCCGATCAAAAGAATGGAACTTTTAAGATTAAAATATGGGCTTATATGCCCTGATGCACTCAAAGAAATTAGAAAACAATCAGAAATTCCAGAAAAAGCAAGAGTAATTGCTGATAATCCTGCTTGGATAAATACAATGCAAACTGAGATACTTCCTCAAACACCTGCCCCAGAGCAAAAGGGCGATAATTACTTTAGGGCTCTTTATCCAAGATTAACTGCTCTTGTGCTAGGCCCGGATAAATCTAGTAAGGTTAATAATCGTCTTCTTAGAAAGTTAGTAAAAACTCTTGAAAGTGTGGGCATTCCTAAGGAATTTTATACTGAAAAAATAGGTGACGGATGCAGGGATGCTGCTCAAATAATTGAAGCATATACTCAGAGTTCCCAAAGTTGTGATGCTGTATCTGCAAAACCAGAAAAATCCTATTTCCCACCTGCCGCCCAAAAAAAATCCTGCAATGTGAATCCAAGAATGCAAGAAGATAGCGCCCAGAAAATATTAGAAAGATTAATTTTTGAAAGATTTAAATCTGATTTAAATAAATTACCCCCAGATAAAAAGACTCTTTTAGAACAAACTCAGGAAGAAATAATCAGTTTTATAAAAAAATATATCTCTTATTTGAACATGCCCGAAGGAGAAAGAGGAGTATTTGCAGTAAATGATTCTGCTAATAATACCTCATTTAAGGAAAAAAGAAATATTGAAGGAAAAGACCCGCAGGGTTGGAGACTTTTTGTAAAATCCTATGGTTCTTCAAGAATAGTTTTAAGTATAAAAATTGATGAAAATAAAATTGCCCTTTATCTGGTTGAAACAAACCATTCCAAATATTCTACTAACCTTGCAATGCTAACTTACCTTAAAAATGGGGCTGTCAGAATCTAAAATATATTTTTTATAAAATGAGAAATTAGGCCAGCATTCATTAATTTTGAAGGCCTGTCCATATCCCCATTTTCAGATATATACAAATCAAAATCATATTTTTTTATAAAATTTCCAATCTGGCTTAGCCTTTGGTCAGATTGTTTCTCAAGAAAGGATTGGGCAAATGAATGCAGTTTTAGTTCAAATTCAAATTTTTTTCTCCAGACTTTCTCGTATTCCAAAGGATTTTGATTGTATATTCCTGCAATTTTTGCGCAGTTTCCCCCAAAAATGACCCCTCCTCCGGTGGTTGATTTTACCTGCCCTGCTGCATCCCCAACTAAAATTATTTTTTTTTCTCCAAGTTGCATTGCTGTTTTTTTTCTAGGTTTAATCGGTATTATAGAATAGAGTATTTTTTCAGGACAAATCCCTATTTTTTTTGAGAACCTATCAAATGATTCTTTGATATTGTTTGGAAGAATTGCTCCGCATCCAATTTCGCATTCCTCTTCATTTTGGGGGATAACCCACCCAAAAAATCCATTGAAAATTTTATTTGCGTAATAAAGATAAACCTTTTTTGTATCAGGGCAGGAATATCTTATTCTTGTTTTTGCAGTTGCTACAAATTTTTCGATTTTTGGAAATTTGAAATAAGTCGCCACTTGTGAATTTGGCCCATCTGCTCCGATTATAGTTTCAAATCCGGAAAAATCCGTAATCCTTTTATTTAATTTTATGTTGACGCCTTCTCCTTTGGCATTGGAATAAAGCGCTCCATCAAGTTTTTCACGCGGGATTAAATATGCAACATCCTCTTTTTTTTCAATTATTATTTTTTCTCCTGCAAAATCAATAATTGCTCCGTTAAAGCTGTTTTTTATCAACTTTTTATAATCTATAAATTCTGTTAATGTTTCAAGCCCTGTTTTTGAAAAAAGTCCTGAGCAATTTTCTCGTTTCCCGCAAAAATTATGTTCTTCATATATGCATGGATTAAGATTATTTCTTTGGGCAGAAATAGAACTTATAAGTCCTGCAGGCCCAGCACCAATTATACTCACATCCATAATAAAATATTTTTAAATATCAATAAAAATGCATCTGATGAAATAAATCTTCTTCAAATTATCTCTATTTTTTTTGAAGCTGATATATCCATTGCCTGCGGAATATCCAGTTTTGCATCAATTCTCCAAAATCTTTTGGTCTCATCATAATCAAAATTCTTTTTAGTGGACTTTGCACCCCAGGGAATTTCAAATTCGATATTAAATTTTTCACTTGAAAATTTTCCATTCGCAATTATTTTTTTTATTTCCGAGTAAATTGTCTCTGTTTTTTCAGAAATTATTGTTCTAAGATGAGTTGACCTTGGGATGCCTATTTCTTTATCCAGCCTGTAATCATACTGGTCCATTTCCCGCATTGACTTTATTCTTTTTGTTTGTATGCAGTTTAAGTTTATCTCTAATGCTCGTGCATTTATCTGCGCGCCGAGTTTGAGTTCAATTTCTGCATGTATTATTTCCCCCGCGAAATATTTTTCCTTGTCAGTACTTATCTTAATGTTGCTTTGCAGTATGTTTATATATTTCATTATTTTTGATACACCGGCATCAATTATTCTTTTTGGCATAAACTTATTTTTGCAGTTATCTTTTTTATATCTATTTTTCTCCACTCTTCAAAAAGAATAGTTATTTAATTTTTGTAATCTATAAGAACCCATGACAAATTCATGCGAAGTTTGCGGAAACAGGGAGGCAAAATTCATAATTTTAATTCAGGGCGCAAAACTTACCGCCTGTCCGGTATGCGCAAGAGAAGGAAAAATACTTTTTGCACTAACTGATTTTCAGGAAAGCCAGGAATTGGTTTCTTTTGCAAGGCCCCCGCGGGATTTAAGAGAAGAAGAGGCTCCGGTTGAAAACTTTGGAAAAATAATGAGAGAGGCAAGAAACAAGAAAGGAATTAAAATAGATGAGCTTGCCATGCAGATAAATGAAAAGGCAAGCTATCTTGAGCATATCGAACGGGAAAGCACTACCCCTCCTCTTAAAGTTTTGAAAAAAATCGAAAAATCCCTTGAAATCAAACTCGTTGAAAAATCCTCTCCGTCTTTGGTTGATGATACGAGCCATCTCAAACAATCCCAAAAAAAGGATTTTACACTTGCAGATGCACTTGAATTTGAGAAAAATAAAAAGAAAAAATAGGTTTTGAAAATGGGCGTGGATATCGGAGATTTAGCAATAAAAAATCCAGTTGATTTTTCCTCCCTTTATGGAAAAAACATCTCAATAGATGCATTCAATTCAATCTATCAATTTTTAGCATCAATAAGACAGCCCGATGGAACACCCCTTCAGGATTTTTCCGGAAATATTACCTCACATCTTTCTGGCTTGTTTTACAGAACCTCAAAATTTTTGGAATCCGGCATAAAACCTATTTATGTTTTTGACGGAAAACCCCCTGAATTCAAAAAAGATACAATCAAGGAAAGGATAAAAAACAAAAAAGAGGCAGAAGAAAAATGGAAAAAAGCCCTTGAAGATGAAAGATATGAGGATGCAAAAAAATATGCACAGGCAACATCAAGATTAACCTCAGAAATGGTTGAAGAGTGCAAAACACTTTTAGACGGAATGGGAGTGCCATATATACAGGCAAAAAGTGAAGGAGAGGCGCAATCTGCAATAATGGCAAAAAAAGGAATGGTTTATGCCTCTGCATCCCAGGATTATGATTCCCTTCTTTTTGGTGCGCCGCTTCTTTTAAGAAACCTTTCATTAACCGGAAGAAGAAAAGTTCCGGGCAAAGATAAATATATTTTAGTTGAACCAGAGCAGATAAGCCTTTCAGAAGTATTGGAAAAAAATAAAATAACTCTTGAAAAATTAATCTGGATAGGGGTTTTATGCGGAACTGATTTTAACAAGGGGGTTAGGAGGGTTGGCCCGAAAACAGCCCTAAAGCTTGTTCTCGAGTTTGATGATTTTTCCAGGCTTAAAAAACACGCAGAGGAAAAATATTCCCATTCTTTTGAAACCGACCCGGAAAAAGTAATTGATTTTTTTAAAAATCCACCCTATCTTGAAGTAAATAAAATAAACTTTGGAAAAATAAATGAGAATTCAATAAAACACCTTTTATGTGAAAAACACGATTTTTCAGAAGACAGGGTAGAAAGGACAATTTCTAATCTTTTGAAAATTTCAGATGAAATTTCAGGCCAGAGCAAACTTGATTCCTGGTTTTAGGAAGCACCCAACTATTTATAATGTTTTTTTATAATCTATAATTAATGCCAGAGCTATCTGTTAATCTTGGAAAATTAAAATTGGAAAATCCAACGATCCTTGCATCAGGAATACTTGGAACAACAAAACCACTTCTTTTAAAAATTGCAAATTCGGGAGCTGGCGCAGTAACCTCAAAATCAATTTCAATAGAGGAGAGAAAAGGGCACAATTCTCCGATAATTGCAGAATTTTCTTCAGGCCTTTTAAATGCAGTCGGATATAAAAATCCAGGAATTGATAAGGCTATTGAGGAGTTTTCAGGCTGGAGTTCAAAAATACCCTTAATTATAAGCATTGTTGGAAAAGATGCAGAGGAATTTAAAATTCTTGCAAAAAAAATAAACCAAATAAATTGCACTGCTCTGGAAATTGTGCTTTCCTGTCCGCATACTCCGGGGTTTGGAACACTTGCAGGGCAAAATAAACCAGATATAACTTATGAAATAACAAAAAAAGTAAGAGAGAACACTTCCCTTCCATTAATTGTAAAGCTATCCCCCAATTCTCCAGAACTTTCAAAAACAGCAAAAAAAGCAGAGCAGGCAGGCGCAGACATAATAAATATGGGAAATTCTGCAGGCCCGGGAATGATAATTGATATTGAAAGAAAAAAACCGGTGCTTCATTTTGGTTTTGGTGGAATCTCTGGCCCTGCAATAAAGCCGCTTTCAATAAGATGTGTGTATGATATCTATAAATCAGTGGAAATTCCAATAATTGGAACAGGTGGAATAACAAACGGAAAAGATGCGATAGAAATTTTAATGGCAGGAGCATCCGCAGTTGGAATCGGAACAGCAGTTTATTATAGGGGAATTGATGTTTTTTCAAAAATAAATAGTGAAATTTCAGATTGGATGAAAAAACACAATTATAAATCAATTGACGAACTGGTTGGTGCTGTGCATGTTTGATATGCAGACTTTCAGGATAAAAAAAATCATAAAGGAAAATTACCGGATCAATTCAATTATTCTGGATGGAAAATTAGATGCAGGGCCCGGGCAATTTCTAATGATATGGATTCCAGATATTGATGAAAAGCCGTTTGGAATTGCAGATTCAGATCCTCTTACCCTCTCTATTGCAAATGTCGGGCCTTTTAGTTCAAAACTGCATTCCTTAAAAGAAGGTGAATTTCTTTCCTTTAGGGGCCCTGTTGGAACCTCATTTAATCTGAAAAATGAGAAAAGAATAATTCTTGTTGCAGGAGGCTATGGTGTTGTTCCCCTTTATTTTCTTGCAAAAATCGCAATAGAAAAAAAAATTAAATGCACTATTATACTTGGCGCAAAAACAAAAAAAGACCTTGTCTATCAGGATAATTTTGAAAAGCTCGGCTGCACAGTTATTACATGCACCGATGACGGCTCCTGCGGAGAAAAAGGCATTGTCACATTTCCTCTTGAGAATCTATTGAAAAAAGAAAAATTTGATAAATTATTTTCCTGTGGTCCTAATATAATGATGAAATCAGTTGGAAAAATAGCAGATAAATATAAATTGGACTATGAATTCAGCCTCGAAGCATATATGAAATGCGGGATGGGAATCTGCGGCTCTTGTGCGATTGGTGATAAATTAGTCTGCAAGGACGGGCCAGTGTTTAATAAAAAAGAATTAGAAAAATTAGGATTTTTTAGATAATTATACTTATCTTCCATCAGGTGAAATATCTTCAATTTCATCTCCCCAAAACTGGGCGGGCTTGAAATAGAAACCGAATAATCCTATTTTTTCTTAGTTATCTCGTCATTTTTCCAGACAAGATAATATTTAATTATTTTTAAATCTTTTTTTTCAATATCTATCCTAGAATTTTCCTTTACGATAAGATATCTTTTAGTAATTCCTATTTTTTTTGCAGATTGGGAATAAAGATTTTTCACATCCCGCCTATCAACTATATTCCTATATTTCACCTCGATTCCCTTTACATTTCCATTTTTAATTATAAAATCAATTTCCTCGTTTCGTTCATTATAAAAAAATTCAGCATCTATCTGAAATGCGACATCTGTTTCTATTATTTTATCCATCTTCGCTTCAAGTTCAATATATCCTGCAAGCGTTGTGCAGAATGGATAAAATTTTTTAGCTTTTGTTTCTGTTTTTCTTGCATTATTTGAATAATTATATACTCTTCTAACCAAAGAACTTTTTATAAGAAATTCCAGATATTCTGATATTGTTTTTCTATCAGACCCAAAATCCTTGGCAAGATCAGTATAACCCATTATTTGGCCCGGGTCTCGTAATATAATTTTTATTAAGGAATGCAAAAGCTCCTTATTGGGGTTTTCAAGATAAAGAATGCTGTCTTCAAATATTACTTTTTTTATTATTCCTGAAACATACTCTCTCGGGTTAATGTTTTTATCCAAAATCAAATCAGGATATTGCCTAAACAAATAAAAATTATAATCCTCCAAAATCCCGTCTTCCAGGCCTGTCTTCAAAACACTCCCTCGCTCTGAAAAATCCAAATATTCCTCAAAGGAGAGGGGTTTTATAAAAAACTCAATCATTCTTCCTGCGAGATTTTCTTTTTTACTTCCTCTAAGTGTTGAACCACTTATCACTATTTTTGAATTCGGATAATTATCATATATTACTTTACAGTACTTCTGCCATTCTTTTATTTTTTGTATTTCATCAAAGAAAAAATATATCTTTCCCTCTCTTAATGATTTACCGCGTATCCTTTCATATTCTTTTATAATGCCCAATGGATCTTCATAATACTCATCAAAAGAGTGATACAAAATATCTACTGGCAGTTCCCCATTTTTTATAAGATAATCTATCAATTGTCTCATCAAAACTGATTTCCCAACTCTTCGTGGACCTTCAATGGATATTATTAATTTATTTTTAATCTCTTTTTTTAGTTTTTCAATTATTTTTCTTTTCTTTGGGTATTCATAACTTCTTCCTTCCCACTGAATATTTTCAATTTTTAAAAATTCTTTCATAATCAGCTTATTTATAGAAATCTTTTTAAATAGTTAGCCAACTTTGTTACAAACTTGGAGTAAGATTAATACCAACTTTGTAGCAAATTTGAAAAAAAGAAAAAAAATCAAACATTAAAATACATATCAATCTCTGAAGGCGAAACAGTATTTTCAAGTTTTGATATCTCCTCAAGCTTTAGTTCCATATATTCTGAAATCATTTCCGAAGGAACAACTCCTTTTAGGAATTTTTCGTCACTTTGGAGCGCTTCAAGCGATTCAAGAAGGGTTGAAGGAAGAGGCCTTATCTTGTTTTCCCGTTTTTCCTTTTCTGTCATCAGGCTTATTCTTTTTTGGGCAGGATCTCCGCACTCTGTTTTATTTTTTATTCCGTCAAGTCCTGCAGCAATTACCACAGGATATGCAAGATAAGGATTCATTGCACAGTCTCCGCCGACAAACTGGACTTTCTTTTCGATATCATTATTTTGAATCGTATTTGTTATTCTGACAATTGATTCAACAGCATGCCTGCTCCACCCTGCATAATATTTTTCTGTTTTTAGTCTTTTATATGAATTTGAGGTCGGATTTGTAAATGCGCATATCGCAGAAGCATGTTCAAGTATTCCGCCTATATAATATCTTGCGTTTTGGCTTATCTGTGCATATTTGTCTGTTGCATCATAAAAAATATTTCTGTCTTTTTTCCAAAGGCTCTGGCCGATTATCTGCCCGTTTCCATTAGAATCAGACAAGGGAAGAGGCATAAAAGTTGCAAGAGAATTTGCGACAATCGATGCATTTCTTGCAATATATTTTAATGTGGCTATTGCATCAGCAGAATCTGAAAGAGAAAGAGTTCCTGTTCCTATCTTTTGCTGTCCGGCCCTTCCTTTTGAATGGCAATGATATTCGACTGGATATGAAAAACTTTCCATCATTGTTTCTGCAATCTGTGCTCTTAATGTGGAATAGGTATCATAGGGCTGGTTTAGATAAACCCCCTTTTTATTTCCTGAAAAAGGAGTCGGGTTCCAGTATCCTTCCCGTGAATCTATACTATAACTTGATGACTGAGGCAGCACCCCCTTATCTATTGTTACTCCGTCAAACATATAAAATTCAATTTCAGTTGAAATTCTTGCAGCAGTAATTCCTGCAGCCTTTAGATTAATGTTCATATGCTCTGCTACATATCTTGGATCCTTAAGGTATTTTTCCATGCTTAATGCAACTGAAACATCTGAAATCATTCTTGCAGAATTTGTTTCCCATGGTATTCTTGCAAATGTTTTTGAATCCGGAACAAGGACTATCTCCTTTTCATCATATCCAAAAACTTCCCCCAAACTTGGGCCTTCAACTCCCTTGCTAAATGATTGGTCTGTTATCCCTACCCCTGAAACACTAAACCTGTATAATTTTCCAAGAATGTCTGTAAACTGCAGATCAATCCATTTTATATTATTTGAATTTATAAATTTTATTACATTTTCCTGACTTGGCATTAAAACACCCAATTGATATACAATAATTAGTAATATATATTTTTGGTTTATTTTCTAATACAAATAAATCCATTAAAGATAACTTTAAAAACTATTCTTTTAACTAATATTTATATATGAATCTTAAACATTGCTCTATTCCAACTACACTAACTCATGCTAATCCAACCAGAAGTTCTTTTCTAATGCTCCTTAAAAACAAACTAGCTGTTTCTGGCCTGACCGAACAAATAAAGGAAAAATACTGGACAATTTATGGAACAGGAAGTATCGGCGCCAAGGCAGAAAAGCTGCTAAAGGATGCATGGGCAATAGAAAAAGCAGGCTTTGAATTAAATCCAAGAGTAGTTCTTTCAATGGATTTTTTTTGTGATTTTTTAGAAAGAAATGGAATTTATGCTGCTGTGAAAAGAGGTGCAGATTATTCTGAAATTAAGGAAATAATAAATAATGCTGCGTTTAATTCTATTGAAAAGGAAGTTTTTCTTGAGATCCTTGAAAAATTTGAAGGAAAATACCTAGCTGTGCGTTCCTCGGCTTATGGAGACAGCAGTGGAACCGGCATTTATGAAAGTGTGTTCCATGCACCAGTTCAGGATAGGGAAATTGACCTTGAATATTTCATAATAGATATAAAAAGAGTTCTCACCAGTGAGTTTTCTGAAAAGGCAGTGGCATTTAAAGACAAGCTGAACCTTCCTAGTGGAATGGCTGTCCTGATTGAGCCTGTATTCGGCCGTTATTTTGAGGACCGATATGCCGACCAATTGTTTGGACCTGATTATGGTGGAATTGCATTCACTTCCTACGGAAAGTCTGGAAGGGCGAAAATATTTTTCTCCGCAGGACTTCCTACAAAAACAGTAGAGGGGAAAAGCATTCCATTAATCGAAGGAGATGAAAGAGACATATTTTCAATAATCTTTGATTATGACTTGAAATATACTCGCACATACTGGAGTACTAGACGGATTATGATTGGAGAATACGGCGAATTTCTTCATGAGTATTCATCTAATTATCAGGAGGGCATATTAACAAAATCAGACCACTATCCAGAAATTTATTTCCAATTCACAGAAATCTTTGAAAAACTTAAAACAATAGAAGCACTGCTTGGCCAGCCACAATATATTGAATGGGCTCTATCCCTTGACGGCGAAGCCTTGAAGCTGGCAATAGTGCAGATCTCAGATTTTCCCAGAGCCCCAGAACAGATGGAAATAACTAAGTCTGAAAACACATTTCTAAGTGCAATTAAGATCATGGGCTCAGGAGGGCACAAAAAAGGAAGATACCTTGTTGAAGTGAGAGATCCAGAAGACGTGTTCGTCCTTAATGAATTCAATAGAAGCCATAAAAACTACTGTGTGTTCTTTCCTGATGAAATAGTAAGCAAAACAAATAAAGAACGCAGGATCGATTTTGAAGACATCTCAAATTCACTTGTTCTGGTGGAATATATTGGAAATAAAAAGGAAAGTGTGTTTCGGCATGATGAATCTCCTGAACACCATACAGCCGGCCTCCTGAGAAAAACAGGCACAACGTATATTATGACCACTGATTTTAACCTGGACCGAGTTTCTGAACTTCCAGATGAAAAAAGGAAAATACTCGAATTTAATGGACCTAGCGGGAAAATAAAATTAAGGTACTGGGACCTGGAATTTGAAGTTTTTGCAAGCATTCCGGATCAAGAAGCAGTATTGAATCTTTTACCTGATTCTGCTAAAAAAGAGTAGTTTTTAATTTCCTTCCAATCAACCTATTATCACAATTTTTGGTGGTATTTATGAAGATAGTTATGAGTGAGGCGCCTTTTTTAAAATCTGCAATAGATTCAGTGGTAAATCTGGTGGAAGAGGGAGCATTTGAAATAACAGAAAATGGGATAACCCTGAAAGCAATGGACCCGTCACAGATTTCAATGATTTCGTTTTCAATGGAAAAATCTTCTTTTGAAACATTTGAAATAACAGAGCCAAGAAAGCTTGGTTTGGATATATCCCAATTTTCCAATATTCTTGCAAGAGGAAAGAAAGGAGAAAAAGTTGAACTATCTCTTGAAGACGGCAGGCTATCAATCTGCTTTTCAGCAGAAAAAAAGAAAAGAACATTCAAAATAAATCTTTTGGATATTGGAACAGGGGTTCAAAAAGAGCCGGCAATTCAATTTGAAAACAGCGTAACCCTTAATGCCGATGCGTTTAAAGAAATCCTAAAGGATGCAAAATTAATCAGTTCCCATGTGAAATTAATGCTTAATGCATCTGATTTTATTGTAGAGGTAAAAGGGGACACAGGACATTTGAAAGATGAATTTTCAAAAGGAAGCCAGGAGGTAATTGACCTTAAATCCGGAGAAAACGGGGCAAAATCCACATTTCCACTTCAATACCTCGAGGATATGGTCAAGGCAACTTCTGCATCAACTGCCCTTACAATATTTTTAGAAACAGATAAGCCCCTAAAAGTATTTTATGAGCTTTTTGGAGCAAAAATAACCTATTATCTTGCGCCAAGGATTGAGAATGAATGAGCCAGTTAAATCTTGAAAAAAGAATAGAAAAAATAGAGGAAAGAAATAGAAAAGTAGAATTGGATAAATCGTGGGAAATTTCAATTACGCGAAGGGGCGTTCTTGTTTTATTTACCTATCTTGCAATTGGGTTTTATCTTTCTGCAATAGAAATTAAGGACCCGTGACTCAATGCGATTGTTCCAGCCTTTGCATTTATGCTTTCAACTCTCACACTTCCTTTTTTCAAGAAATTTTGGAGCAAATATATTTATAAAAACTAAATGTCTTTTATTTTTATGAAAGATCCAATCCTTATTGCAATAGATGCTGCCAAAAAAGGAATGAGAAAAGGAAATTCCCCCTTTGGCTGTGCAATAATTAAAAATGGAAAACTAATTTCAACCGGGAATAGCACTGTTTTAGAAAAAAATGATCCAACAAGCCATGCAGAAATAAATGCAATCAGAATTGCCTGCAAAAAACTAAAAACCTTTGATTTATCTAATTGTACTCTTTATTCAACTACAGAACCCTGCCCGATGTGTTTTTCTGCAATTCACTGGGCAAGAATAAAAATAATTTACTACGGAACAGATATCTCTGATGTCAAAAAACTTGGATTTTCTGAATTAGTGATTTCCAATCATCTGATAAAAAAATTAGGACAAATCAAAATAAAAATAATTAAAAATTATAAACGAAAAGAATGTCTTGATTTACTAAAAAAATGGAAAAAAAACAAGAAAAGAAAAACCTATTAAATTACATTTTCATATTCTCTAATTGATTTTTACAGATTTCTCTTACTCTTTGATTATCATCATTCAAACCTGCTTTCAATCCATCTATTACTTTATTGTGAATATTCGAACTCTTATCCAATACAGTTGCCAATATAACTACGCAGCTCTTTCTAATCGTAACATTTTTATTTTCTTTCAGTTCTGTTACCATTCTATCTAATATATCTGTATCTCCCCGCATTATCATATTTGTCAAGACAGGTATAATCTGCTTTCTCATTTTCTGCGAGCCTTTCAATCTTGCCATCCATTTATTCATTAATTTATCTCTGGTTTCTTGGATATCTTCTCGCATTGTTTTCATCAATCTAAATACATCTCCAGATTTTTCTACTCTTCTAGTGCCTCTTCCAGCATGTACTTGTTTTGTTGTTGGAATTTTCCTTTTCAAATCTGATTTAAACATAATGTCACTAGTAATAACTATAAATCAATATATTTAAAAATCCATTCTATACCACCAAATAAAAGAAGATTTACATAAACTCTTTTACCAAATGGTCTATTTTTATATTGGTTATTTCCTGTCCGACTAATTCGTTTTCTTTTAATTGGGGCAATTCTCCCTCATAAGTGGGTTTATCAACCTTATAAAATACCCCGATTGGAAGCTTCTTGTAATCAGTCCATACATCCTCATAAGCTTTTTCAATTGCCTTATGAAAATCATCCGGCCTATAATCTGTTTCACTTAACTTATATACCTTTTCTTGAAACCACTGATAGGTATTTAATTTATTGAAAGTAACACAGGGCTGAAAAATATCAACAAGGGAAAACCCTTTATGTTTTATTGCACCTTTAATCATTTCTTTCATATGATTCATATCCCCTGCAAAGGTTCTTGCAACATAAGTTGCCCCATTGATTATTGCATTTGCAATAGGATTATACTGGGTTTCCAGGACCCCAAAAGGAGTTGATTTTGTTTTCTGCCCCTTTTGAGTAGTAGGCGATGCCTGTCCGGTAGTCAATCCATATATCTGATTATTATGAACAAGGTAGGTCATATCATAATTTCTTCTGCAAATATGAGTAAAATGCTGGGCTCCCTCTCCATATCCATCCCCGTCTCCGGACAGAGCAATTACAGTCAGTTTTCTATTTGAGATTTTAATGCCAGATGCCAAAGGAAGCGTCCTTCCATGTAATCCCTCATATCCATAAGTATTTAGGTAATGAGGCAATTTCGAATTGCATCCAATTCCAGAAACTACAACAATATCTTTCTGTTCTAATCCAAGTTCTGCAAGAGAGCTTTTAATCCCCATCAAAATTCCAAAATTTCCGCACCCAGGACACCACTGCGGCCGTTCATTGATATTCAAATCAGCAATATTCATAAAAATCACCTATAACCCGTACCTTTGAGTATTATAATACTCAATATCTTCAGTTTCTTTAATATGGATAGTTTTTTCGCACTTAAATCCAGAATCAATTATCTTTTTTGCATTTTTTGCAATGCTTTCAGGAAAATGTTGCCGTCCATCATATCTCAAAATATAATAATCCGGTACAAATCCAGTATATTCTCTTAGAATTCCTGCAAACTGGGCTGTGGAATTATTTTCAACCATTATTGTTTTTTTGCACTTCTTAAATATTTCCAAAATCTTTTTTTCATCCAAGGGAAACACTATGCTAAAATGAATTGCATTCGCACTTATTCCAAATTCTTTAAGAATTGGAAGAGAATCCAAAACAGGAAGCAGTTGCGAGCCCCAGCAAATAAAGGTAATCTCTGCATTGTCTGTTCCATAAATTTTTGGCATTGGAATATCCTTTAAAATTCCATCCAATTTTTTATTTAATTTATTCACCATCTCAAATCGTTTGGTAAAACTCTCAGTGCTAAATCCAGTCTCATCATGAACATACGAGGTTGCAACATGCATTCCATTTTCCTGCCCCGGAAGAGACCGGACAGATACTCCGTTTTTAGTAATTTCATATCTTCTAAATCTTTCCATCGGGTTTAAGTTTGGAAGAGTTCCTGCAATCTTTCCCCTATTATTTTTTATTTCTGAATTGTCAAATGGCTCACATGAGAAATGGCTTTCAGCCAGGAATTTATCGCTTAATATAAACACCGGAAGTTGATATTTGTCTGCCATGTTTAATGCCTCTGCGGCCAGTTTGAATGATTCTTCAATTGTTCCGGGTGCATAAACTATTCTTAGAAAATCCCCTTGTGAGGAATTAAGTGCAAATTTCAAATCTGCCTGTTCAGTCCATGTAGGCATTCCTGTACTCGGTCCGGTTCGTTGTGCAAGATAGATTACAAGAGGTGTTTCTGCCAATGCCGACATTCCAATTGTCTCAGTCATTAGTGCAAATCCCCCCCCAGAACTCCCAGTCATTGCCCTTGCTCCTGCAAACGATGCGCCAATTGCATAATTTATTGCAGCAATCTCATCTTCAGTATGTTTTACAACAATTCCTGCCTTTCTCTCAACTTCAGCCAAATAATGAAGGACTCCTGATGCAGGGGTCATTGGATATGCTGCATAAAATTTTAATCCTCCTGCAATTGCCCCAATCCCCACAGCCTCATTTCCTCCAATAACCATTTTTGGTTTTTCATTTCCACGCTCCATTTTCATTGGAAATTCCTCAGGTTTAAGGTTTTCTTTAACATAATTATAAGCTATTTTTGCGCAGTTTATATTTGCCTCAACAACATCCTTTCCTTTTTTTCCAAATGTTTCTTCGAGCATTTTATTTAGGTCATCTATTGGATATTTTATGAGCGATAAGAGAGCTCCAGTCAATATAATATTTTCCATCCTCTTGTCTGCCTGTGCCTTTTGCAGAATCTCATCTATTGGGAGTGTGTATAATTTTATTTTCTTATCTAATTTATATTTGGTTAAATCCAATTTTGAATCACACAAAATCGCTCCGGGCTCTAGCATATGTTTGTGGTGAAAAAATACTGCATCAGTATTTAATGCAATTAAGATATTTGCCTTTTCTAAGGGGCTGTATATTTTTTCCCTGCATACCCTTATTTGATATACATTGTGCCCTCCTCTAACAAGCGAGGGATATTCCGGGTATCCAATTACATTTAATCCAGATCTTGCAAATATTTTGCATAATGTTCTTCCAGTAATATTTGCTCCTTGTCCTGCCTGCCCGCCAACTTTTATTATAATTTCTGTCATCAGGTCCACCTTAAATATGTTTTTTGCCAAATATTTTAAAACCAATCGAACACTAAATCGTCAAAAAACGAAATAATACCTCTTTAAATTAATTTACCTTTAAATAATTATTATGCTCTTATATGCACCCAAAAAATCCAGCATACCACATAGGAGTTCTAACTTTTGGAAAAGAGTTTCCCAATATGATCCTCTCCCAAAACCAATCCCTGATTCTCATCTAGCATACCGGATTTTTTTTCAGTGGCATTATATATTAACCTCATTAGTCAAAGAGGATGGATTAGACCAAAAAATGGATGTACTTTTGGAACTTTCAAAATTATCTGATTTTGGTTTTCTCTGCCATACTATATTTTCAGATGCATATCTTGCCTCCAAACAAAATGAAAAAGCACAAATAATTAGCAGGATAACTTCTTTCAACCTCCTTTGCGATGTTTTCTATGAATTATTAGAGTTATTGAGGCAAAATGATTTCGCAACCCACATAAAAATATTTGCATCAAGATCTCTGGAGCTTTCAAAAGAATTTGAATTTTCAGATAAACAAAATGAAACTGAAAAAGCATTAAGAATACTTTCCCAGCTTTTTGTATTCTCCGGAGCATTCCATGAAAAAGATCCTTGTTTTGAAAATGGGATTAATTTTCTAGCAGATCTCGCCTTGCACCCAGAATCACTTAATTTAGTCCTTGATCTCTTTGAGGATATAACCCTTATTCTAAATAAACAGAATAAAACAAAAGATCATTCCTCTAATTACAATACCAGTATTCCAAGGGCAATGCCTATTTCATCTTCCATATATCAGTTCCTGCATACCCTCTTTAAAAAAGAATTAAGCCCGCAACTTGCAATTGAGTTAGGAAAATTACTCCCGCAAGAAAATCAGGATGTTTTTGTTGGGCCGGATTCAATTCATCTTAAAAATTTGGGCACTCCTCCTCAAATTTTCAATTCAGGCTGATCAATGCTTTCTAAAAATTCATCCTCTATCTTGCTTACGATCAACTTCTTGCACTCTGCATCCATTCCTAAAATTTTGGCAATAGAAGGTTTTGTTCTTTCCAAATCCCCATGTATCAGCTCTTTTATATATGTTCCCGGCTCAGTTTTAATTTCAATCTCAAATCCGGTTTCCCTGATTTTGCCTATTTTTAAATCAAGTATTTTTCTTTTTCTTGTAAGATTTGCCCTTCTATGTATTACCCTGTTTGGCGTTTTTTGAAAAATTATTCTCCCATCCAGTTCTTTTAAAACCTTTTTTATGTCTGTTTGGCTTATTTTGCTATTTGTTTCAACTTCAGCTAGATAAATCTTGTCAAAATGGGAGTTTGAGACAATCTCAACAAAACCTCTTGGAACTATTTTAAGATTGCGTACTGCAATAATGCCTGTTTTTAAAATATTTTCCCTGATTTTTTCCAAATTCACATTTAATTTTTCCGGCTCCACCAACTCTAAAACAAACGGCCGCCCTGCAAGATTGCACACATCAACATCCTCTCTTCCGGATGCATGAAGAAAATAATTTTTGCACTTAAATTCCTTTTTGAATTCCTCGCCCATTACCTCTTCAATTGAAAGATAGTTTTTTCCGCTCTCTTTACACTCCCGGCACCCCTTTCCAGAACAGTTTCTGCATACCCACCTTGTTTGGGAAATCCCGCCCGAATATTTTTCATATCTTCCAAAAATAAAAAGAGGCTCTCTTGTTATAAAATAAGACTCATTTTTCAGATCGTATTTTATTCTAAAATTTGCATTTTCAGCCATATATCCTTTTCCTGTCTCTTTTTTTATCTTCTCAACTACAATCTTATTTATTCTTCCCTTTATGCACTCATATTCCAAATCTAAATCCCAGTATTCCTCTTCTTCAATACTCCAATTATGCGGAATTGAGGTTGAAATGCAAAAGTTTCCTTCATTTTCTTTTATTTTTGGGATACTCTCTTCAATCATTTCTTCTAATTTTTCAATTTTAAAATCAATCATTGAGTTATAATTAGAAATCTAAAAAAATAAAAAGAGAAGAGAATTGGCATTTAAACAAATACTTCAATCATGCCGGGATTAGAAAAAGATATAAATCTCTGTTGCCAATATTTTTTTATGGATTTCTATAAGACCCCTATTGTAGATTCATTTGAAAAACTCCAAACATTAAAATCCGGCCTTTCAAAAACCGAAGCAGAAAAAAGACTAAAAAAATACGGCCCGAATGAAACCACAAAGCCGAAAAAATTATCCGAAATTTCCTTATTCCTCAGCCAATTCAAAAATTTTATTGTATATGTGCTGATTTTTGCAGCAGTTGTTTCCTATTTTGTCGGTGAGGAAAAAGATGCAATAGTAATAGGGGTAATTATCATCCTTAATGTTTGTCTTGGATTTTTTCAGGAATATAACGCAGAAAAATCCATAGAGGCGCTAAGAAAGCTTTCAAATCCAAAATCAATTGTCCTAAGAGATGGAAAAACAATAGAAATAGATTCAAAAGATATCGTTATCGGAGATATAATCCTGATTGAAGAAGGTTCGTATATTCCTGCAGACGCAAGGGTTATAGAATCAAATTCCCTTGTAATTGATGAAAGCACCTTTAGCGGAGAGTCTGCTCCGGTTTCAAAATCTTCAAAAACAATAGAAAAGGAATGCACACTTGCAGACAGGGTAAATATTGCATATGCAGGGACACTGGCAGTTAGAGGAAGGGGAAGGGCAGTTGTTTTTGCCACAGGAATGAATACTGAAATTGGAAAAATTGCGCAAAAAATAGAAGAAGAGCCGCTAAAAACAACACCCCTTCAAAAACAGCTTAATTCTCTTGGAGTATACATTACTATTCTTATACTTTTAATATGTGCAATAATTGTTCTCATTCAATTTTATCTTGGAAAAGATCTTTTTGAGTCATTTTTGGTTGCAGTTGCGCTTTCTGTTGCTGCAATTCCAGAAGGGCTGCCGGCAGTAATAACAATTACTCTTGCCCTTGGAACCCAAAGAATGGTCAAAAAAAATGCGCTGATTAGAAGGCTTCCTGCAGTAGAAACCCTTGGGAGCACAACAGTAATCTGTACAGATAAAACAGGAACAATAACCAAAAATGAGATGACCGTAACAAAAATATTTTCCTGCGGAAAAATTCTTGATGCCACAGGAACAGGATACAATTTAGAAGGAGAATTTTTATTGAATGGAAAAAAACTTTCAGATCTAAAAGAACACAAATTCCTTTTTGAGGCAGGACTTCTCTGCAATAATGCAATTATCGATGGCCCGTCAGATCCAACTGAAAAAGCGATACTCGTTGCCTCCAAAAAATCCAAATTTAACCCGGAATACAAAAGAATCGAGGAGGTTCCTTTCAGTTCAGAAGAAAAATATATGCTGACAATTCATCAGAATGGGAATGAAAAAATCTCATATGCAAAAGGAGCGCCAGAAGTGATACTCTCAATGTGCAGCGGGGTTTATTCCAGGGATAAAATAATCCCCCTAAATTCAACTGAAAAGAAAAAAATTGAAGACGCCTATTTTAAAATGGCCTCAGATGCCCTAAGAGTAATTGCCCTGGCGTATAATCCAAAAGGAAATAAGAAAGATCTTATTTTTTTGGGTCTTATGGGCATGATTGATCCCCCGAGAGAAAATGTTAAAGAATCAATTGAGCAGTGCAAAATTGCAGGAATAAAGGTTGTAATGATCACAGGGGATCATTCTATTACTGCAAAAGCAATTGCAAAAGAGGTTGGAATAATTGGAAAGGTAATAACAGGGCAGGAGCTTGATAATTTAGATGAAAAGGAGTTTGAAAAAGAGGTTGAAGAGATTGGGATTTATGCACGGGTAAGCCCTGAAAATAAAAGGAGAATTGTAAAAACCCTGAAAAATAAGGGGCATATTGTTGCAATGATCGGAGACGGGGTAAATGATGCAACAGCCCTTAAACTTTCAGATATAGGAACCTCAGTTGGCTCTGGAACCGAAGTATCCAAACAGGCATCAGATATGGTTTTATTGGATGATAATTTTACTTCAATTGTTTTGGCAGTAATGGAGGGCAGGTCAATTTTTTCAAACATAAAAAAATTTATTAATTTTCTTTTTTCCTGCAATCTTTCAGAAGTTTTAGTCATATTTCTTGCCCTCTTAATAGGATTTCCCCTTCCGTTAATTGCAATACAAATTTTATGGATGAATCTTTTGACAGACGGGCTTCCGGCGCTTGCCCTTGGAATCGATCCAACCGATAAAAATGAAATGAGAAAACCCCCCAGAAAAAAGAATGAAAAGATAATACAGGCAAATGACCTTCAGCTGATTCTCTCACAGGCATTTATTATGACTGCAGGGGTTTTGTTTTTGTTTAATTATTATCTTCCATTCGGGCTTGATTATGCAAGAACTGTTGCATTCTTTTCTTTGGTGATGTTTCAGCTTTTCAATGTATTCAATTACAGGGCAGGAGAAGGTTCGATTTTCTCTGGAAAATTCTTTGAAAACAGGTTTCTGTTGCTGGCAGTACTTTTTTCAGTAATTCTCCAGTTTGCGGCAGTTGAGATTTTCACTGATGTTTTTGAAACTGTTTCATTGAAATTTTTTGATGTGTTGTTTGTTGTTTTGGTTTCATCATCAGTTTTGTTATTTTTTGAGCTTATAAAACTGATAAAAAAATTTTCAAATAACTCGGTTTCTGGAAACTAGCCGGAATTAATTGTGTTAACCTATGGTTTTTTAAATATTTTTAATTATAAGTATAATATAACTAATTAATTAGATCCCAAATAATTCCATAATGTGTTTTATTATGTACCGCTGTTTTAAAAGAAATCTCCAAGGAAGAGAGATTAAAATATATAAAAAGGGAGTTTTCTTCAAAACTGCCAATGTTCTTTTTGAAGATGCTAATGGAAAAATTTTAGTTATTGCAAAAAAATATCCCTGTTCAAAAGGGCAGTATGTAATCGAAATCAAGGGCTTTAAAACAGATGCAAACTATTCAAGGAATGCAAAAAGATATTCAACAATCGAGCTTCCAGCGCAAACTGATACATCAAGAAAAATCCAAGGAAATCTCCAAATGATACAAGATGCCATTTCAAAAAAACCAGAACTTTCATTTTTGTGGAATGTAATCAAAGAGGTTGCAAACCTGATAAAAGACAACATTACGCAAGGGGATGACTGAATTGCCTGCAATAACTATCTTTTTAAATATTTACTATATTAAAGAGTATTAATCTAAATACCTCCCAGGTGTTTTATATGGAAAAATTAAATATTGATTCTGAAAATGCTAAAAAAACAGGAACAACCACAGTAGGCCTTGTTTCAACTGACGGAATAGTTCTTGCCTCGGATAGAAGGGCAACAATGGGCTATTTGATTGCAAGCAAAGATATTGATAAGATATTTGAAATAGGAGACGGAATAGGAATGACTGTTGCAGGCAGCGTAGGAGATGCCCAGAAACTTGTAAGATGGATGAGAGCAGAACTCCAGCTCTATAAATTAAAACACGGAAAACAAATTACAATGGATGCTGCATCAACTCTTCTTGCAAATATATTGTCCCAATATAAATTTTATCCGTTTTATGTCCAGCTTTTAATCGGAGGAATTGATAAAACCGGAGGTCATCTCTATAGTGTTGATATGCTTGGAGGAGTAACAGAAGAAAAACTTACAAGCACAGGTTCAGGCTCTCCAATTGCATACGGTGTTTTGGAAGAATTATATTCAGAATCTTATGACTGCATTCAAAATTCAAAAGTTGCAGCAAAAGCAGTTTCTGCAGCAATGAAAAGAGATGCAGCATCAGGAGAACGAGTCGATTTGGTAGTAATAGATAAAAAAGGATTTAGAAGATTAACAAAAGAAGAAGTCAAAAAATTTGTTCATTGATTTTTTTATTTTTTTATATACTCTATTTTGGCGTATCCATAACTGCGCCTTGAATAACAAATAACCACAAAAAACAAGCAATGTGATTTTATATGAAATTTAAACAAGTGGAAAAAATAGTAAAAGATATAATGCCCCCTGAATGCCAGGTGGTTTCAGTAGTTACAGAAGGACTAATAATTGCAATATATGTAAAGGACATCCATGCATTTTACCGAAATGACCAGCTCATAAACCAGCTGGCATCAGCCCTAAAAAAGAAAGTGGTTGTAAGAGTTGATCCTTCTGCGTTAATGAATGAGGCAGAAGCACAAAAGAAAATAGAATCCATAGTCTCAACCGATGCATCAATATCAAGCATTTTATTTAACACTCCGTTTTCAGAAGTATATATAGAAGCACTAAAACCAGGGCTTGTAATTGGAAAATACGGAAGCCTTCTAAAAGAAATCGTTCTTTCAACAGGATGGTCTCCAAAAGTTTTAAGGACCCCTACAATTCCTTCTGCAACCCTGAACGGAATTCGAAAAAGCTTTATTGCAGGAGCAGAGGAGAGAAAAAAATTCCTTGGAAACCTTGGAAAAAAAATATTTCAGGATCCAATAAAAAATGAGTGGGTCAGGGCAACTGCACTTGGAGGATTTGGCGAAGTTGGAAGATCCTGCCTTCTTGTTGAAACCCAGTCAAGCAGGGTTTTAATCGACTGCGGGATAAATCCTGTCAGTGAAGACCCAAAAAAAGCATACCCTCTTCTCAATCTTTTGAATTTTCAATTAGACCAGCTTGATGCAGTAATAATAAGCCATGCGCATACAGACCACATGGGCTTTCTTCCCTATCTTTTTGCATATGGATATGAAGGGCCTGTTTACTGCACACCGCCAACAAGGGATTTAATGATTTTACTTCAACAGGATTATCTAAATCTTGCAAACCGGAATATAAATTTAAAAGCTCCCTATGCAAAAAAAGATATCCAAAAAGAAATAAAATATATTGTTCCTGTTGATTACGAGGAGGTTGTAGATATCACCCCTGAAATTAAAATGACTCTTTATAATGCAGGACATATCCTTGGAAGCGCAATGGTGCATTTGCATATCGGAGATGGTGCGCACAATCTGGTTTACACTGGAGATATGAAATTTGGGTTTACCCGTCTTTTTGATCCTGCGCAGACAAATTTTCGAAGGGCAGAAACCTTATTTATAGAAAGTACTTATGGAGGAAAAGACAATATATTGATGAATAGAAGGGATATGGAAATCAGATTGACACAGGTAATAAAAGAAACCATTGCAGCAGGAGGGCATGTTCTTATCCCTGTTTTTGCAGTCGGAAGAAGCCAGGAAATGCTTTTGGTTTTAGAGCAGAATCTTGCAAAAGACCCTGATTTCAATTCCCCTGTTTATATTGACGGAATGGTTTTGGAGGCATCAGCAATCCATACTGCCTATCCGGAATATTTAAGAGAATCCCTTCAGAGAAGGATACTTTCAAATAATTCTCCATTCGAATGGGATAAAATAAAGGTTGCAAAAGGAGAGGATAAGAAAACAATACTTGAAGGACCTCCGGGAGTTTTTGTTGCTCCATCCGGAATGCTTGCAGGCGGACCCTCTTTGGAGTATTTCAAAATGCTTGCAGAAGATGCTAAAAATACAATTCTTTTTGTCGGGTATCAAAGCCCGATGTCTTTTGGTTCCAAAGTCCAAAATGGAATGAAAGAAATCCCGATTATTGATGAGGATGGAAAAACAAAAATACTTAATGTGAATATGCGCGTTGAAACTGTTGAAGGATTTTCCGGGCACAGCGACCGCGCGCAATTAATGGCATTTATGAAAAATATGAGACCGACTCCTAATCGGATAATTACAATGCACGGGGATAATATGAAAACAGAAGATCTTGCCCGTTCTGCTTCGCTAATGCTTAAAAGGCAGTCCGATGCAATGATGGATATGGAGTCATACAGATTAAGATAAAAGAAAGATTACCAGTGCCGTATATAATCATAATTTTTTATTGTTGGCGGAGCTGGAAGTTTTCCTTCTTTTTCGTATTTTAATTGCAAAGGTATATATCTTTCTCTAATCTCACGCTTGAGTTCTTCAGAACAATCAATGTTTGGATCAAAAAATTTCAGACTTACTTCCTTTAAACTATTTGATGGAAACGCCTTATAATACTGGGATAATTTTTTATGTATATTTTCTTGCCCGAAAATTTCTATTCCAAGCTCGTTACTTAGATATTTAAGCAAATATTCCGAGGCAAATGCATTTCCCTCTTCATTCCAATGGTCATCATTTGCGAATCTCAATTTTCTTGGGCCCTTATAATCTCTAAAAATAGGCCACAAGTCAATAACCTGCACTCCCCACTCTTCAAAAAATTGCCTTATAAAGGCATTATGTTCATCGCCATACCGGTCATCAACTGCGTATGGAGTTGTAACTACATAAAATTTATCTCCGTCAGCTTTGATTTGAGCTATCATTTTATCCATAATAACAGTAAAAAGTTTAACTGCATCGGAATTTCTATGGTCTATAATTTTACTTTTATCTTTTCTTGATTCCTTATAATGTTGAACCCTCTCGCCTTCTACTTTTTCATAATCCCATTTTTTGTAATAATCAAAAAAGCTTGTTCCATATTTCGTATTCCAGAAAGCCTGCAATTTTTTCATAGCCTCCAATACATAATATGTTGTGTATAATTTGCTCAATTGGGTTTTTACAAATCCTCGTTCTTTGGAAGGGCAGTGAACTAGATTTCCTTTTTTATCAAGCGTTAATAATTTATTTATCATCATATCTTCCAAATCATTTTGGCAATAAAAATAAATTATTATATCAGGGTCCATTGCCCTTGCCTCATCCCTGTAGAATAAATAAATCTGCTCTGTTGCGTAATTTTCAATGCCATAATTTAAAATCTCAAATTTTCTGCCATTTGGTATTGTAGCATAGTTTAGCAGATAATCTAAAACTTCACTAACCCCATATTGAACTTCCATTCTTATATTTTCAAGAAAAGAATCCCCCATAGCTGCAATTCGCATGGTGTTTTCTCCCTTGCTTAAAGTAAAATCCCTATGCTGTCTTAATGTCAATCCATTATGGATTGAAATGTATTCTGTTTTGTTTTCTAGATGAATATTTTTACTTATTGTATACGCGCCGTTTCTAAATATTCTTGATTTTTCATAATGATAATGCCTGTCTACTAGATTTTGTATGTCCGGCCTGATCTGCCTTAATGCAATCTCCATTCCTCCAAATAAAAGTGCTGTTGTTATTATTGTTGAAGCTAAAAGAAGCGTCCCGCTTTTTAGCATTCTTCTGAATATATTTTTTTTACTTGAGCTATCCTTTTTTTGAGCCCTCGTTTTCCTATGAAATTTTAGCATAGATGCTTGGTATTGCGATATATTTTAAAAGTTATATACAATGTCCATTTATTTATGTTGTATTGAATTTAATCCATGGTTTTTTTCAACATAATTTATCCCTATAAATTATATTTTAATAATTTTAAATATAAATAATATCTCATTAATAAATTACAGATAACTATATAATTCTTATTCCTTTAATTTATATATCTATTAGTATTATGGGGGGATCATTATAAAAAAAATAATATTTTTGGTATTGATACTACTTTTCTCCCTACATTACCCCTCATCAGTTATTGATGATTTTTCAGGAGGAACATTTAATCAGACATATTATAATGGAACAATTCAAGCAGTACAAATAAATCTTTCAATGTATATCTCCGGTAACTATACCTCTGAAATTTTTAATGGAGGAAGTTCTGCAGCAGAATGGCTTAATATTTCTTGGATATTAAATTATACAACAGATGAATTAAATCCAACTTATGATACTTCCCTTTTAAGTGGTTTAGTTGGTTTGTGGCACTTAAACACTGATTATCCAATCGGTTCAACCTATTTGGATAAATATCGTTCTCCTGATATGCAGATGCTATTTCATTTTGAGGAAGCATCGGGAAATTTCAATGATTATTCTGGGAATGGATATACCGGGGTTCAAACTGGATTTGATGTAAGTGGTGATTATCGGCAGGAAGGAAAGTTTAATTATGGAATAGCACCTGACAATGGGGAATATATCACTCTTAATACTGGAGTAAGAGATGCATTAGCAGATACAGACCAATTTACTATTATGTTCTGGCATAAACCAGGAGATATCACTGGAGATGAAAGAATATTGGGATATACAACAAGTTGGGCTGCGAATGGCCAATGGTTAATTTGGGAGAATGGAAATACTTTAGTATTTCAAATGTATAATAATTCTCTTTCTCCATTTAATGCATATGTCACTCCTGCGAATAAATGGATACATTATGCTTGGGTTTGGAATAAGAATGATGCGAGATTATTATTATATGTGAATGGAGTTCTAAATTCGAATGCAAGTGCAACAGGAATGGACATATCTGATAAAACAAATCCTATCTTATTGGCTGGGGTAGATACAGCAGACAATATCGATGAATTAGTAATTTACAACAGAAGTTTATCCCAATCAGAAATATCATATTGGGCTAATAAAGGATTAATAAAAGATAGCTCTTCAATAGGAAGGGATGGTTCTACTACGAGTTTAAGTCCTCTTTTGTATGATATGGAGGGAAATTTATCTTGGGACGCTATAGATGGAGTTTTAGCTCTTTCAACTGATAGCATAGAAGGGGATTACTCATTTAAATTAACCGCAACTAATAATGATGCCTATTTTAGATTTGCACAGACAGTAATTCCATATAATTTAAGTGAGTATGATTATTTTACTTTTTGGGCGAAATCAGGAACAGGTTCGGCAATAGCAGACGGTCAGTTTTATTTTCAAAATTTGGAAGCTGGATGGCCTCCAGGATGCACTTGGTATTTTACTTATCCTGAAAACTGGAGTAAAATAACACTCAAAATTAGTGATGGTATTTGTGATGCTGGGGTAAATTTAACTAATGTCGGGTATTGGAGATTTGATGTAAACACTGCTGGAAATTCTGCGTATGTAGATAAATTAATGGCTGAACGGGGAAATATCGGAAATCCATATAATCAGACATTAAGTTATCCAACTTCTAAGCAGACAAGAACTTCTTTTGCAAATGATTTATGTGATGAAACACCAACTGGATTATCTGTTTCAATATGGATGAATAAATTTAGCGGCACTAGTGGGATGCTTATGGGGCAGACTAAGGATTGGAGAAGTTTACCTCGTTATGGTAGATGGATAGTCTATTGTTATAATTTATCTGCATCACCATCTGCAACTTATAGTTGTAATTCTGCATTAGATCTTTATAATGGAACTGATTGGCTAGATATACAACTTAGTTTTGGAGCTATGAATATAAATACTTGGTATAATCTGGTATTTACTTGGGATAGAACAACAAAAGTATTTAATACCTATAAAAATGGAGTCTTTCAAAATACTGTATTGTCAGCAGATTGGCCCTTGGGTTGTGGGAGTAATGATGATTGGGTTTATTTTTTAGGGGATTACGATGGTATTTCAACAATAAATGCTTCTCTTGACGAAGTAGCAATCTGGAATAGGGAAATATCAGCAACAGAAGTAATGGAAGTATACAAAAAAGGAGCAACAAGATTTAACATATCAGTTAGAAGCTGTAACGACGAGTTATGCGATGGTGAGGATTGGACTTATGCAGGAATAAGAAGCCCGTTTGATTTATCTTCGCTATCTACCAATCACTATTTTCAATATAAAACAGAATTTTGGGCAAATAGTACAACTGTTTCACCATTCCTTTATAGCACTATAATTGATTATATAGGAGGAGGGACATCAGAAATTGCATTTGTTTTTCCAACCCTAGATTCCAATGAAACTGTTTCAGGCTATAATTATACTATTAATACAACGATAAATGAAACTAATTTGAAAGAAGTATATTATACTTTAGATGATGAAAAACATTATTATCTAGATGATAATTATATTTTAAGGGCAAATTTTGATAATATCGCAGCACTTGGAGAACCCACTTCTCTTGTAAAAGATATATCTTCAAATAATTATACTGGAACAGTATATGGAACTATTGGATACTCCCCAGCAGAAAAAGGATCAGGGCTTAATTTTTCAAAGCAAAAATACTCCTATGTATATTGGAATAATGAAGGAGCGCCAATTGAAGACCAGAGTTTTATGATTTCTGCATGGGTTAATGCGCAAAATCCAAACTCAGGATGGAGAAATTTAATTTTTTATGGAACAGGGCAAAGCACAATTTCTTTATATGTAAGATGGAACAGGGTAATGTTTGAATTTTGGGATACTTCCGGAGCAAGAACTTATGCATACACTACCCCAAATGTTTTGAATGAAAGCACTTTCAATTTCATAACAGCAGTAAGGGATACTGAGAATGGAAGAGCATTAATTTATATCAACGGAGAATTAAAGGCAAATTTTACAGATAATACAAATAACTGCACTTTCACAAGCGCTATAAGAACATCCGAAGGATATGATAACGGATATTTTAATGGAACCATTGATGAATTATCTTTTAGGATTGGAGAATGGAATATAGATAACATTACAAAAGACTATTATGGGAATTTATACAAATATGACCCTGAAAAGTATTATCTTGAAATTAATCAGACAAGTGGCGAAGGAATCCATGAATATTTAGTATGTGCTGTTAATATATTCGGTGGAGAAGTCTGCACAGAAACAAGAAATATTACTCTTGATAATACCCCTCCTTCAATTACAGTAATTAACCCAGAACAAGGAAGGATATATACAGGGATTGCAGAGATTCCTTATCTTAATCTTACTTCTCCTGATGCAACCAACTGTTCGCATAGTTGGAATTATGCCCGTTCGGATTATATGCACCAGTCAGGGACTATGTGGTATCTATCCACAGCTGAAATCGGAATATCAAGCGGAAATCACACCTCACAATTTCATTGTGTTGATGAACTTGGAAACTATAATTATTCAGAATATGTTTATTGGGGAATAGATTTAACACCACCACAAATCTCACTATCCGGAGTTGGAAGCCCGGTTGGAACCTACATAACAAATGGAACAGATTTAAATCACAATTATACTGTTTATTGCGAGGGAGTTGGCTGCGATACCTGTAAATTATATGGAAACTGGACTGGAAGCTGGGAAGTAAACCAGACCGAGACAACAATTACTGAAGGAGTAGAGCAAACCTTTTATCTCAATGCAACAGATGGAGATTATTACTGGGGGGTCTGGTGTAATGGAACAGATGGCCAGGAAGGATTTTCAGAATACAACTATTCCTATATTGTTTCAACTTCAGAACCTACGATCGCAATCACCAATCCAGTGGATTTAGAGAACTATACAGAACTTCAAAACATTATTAATTATACTTTTACTTCCGGTTATCCTGATGCCTGCTGGTATGTTTCAGGAAATGAAACAAAATACTTTACCTGCGGAGAACAGCAAGAAGATGTATTTTCACAGGAAGGAGAAAATTCCCTTTCAGTATATCTTACAGATTTATTTGGAAGAGAGGCAAGCCATAATATAACTTATAATGTGAATTTGACCCATTACAATTTCTCAATTTATATACTCTCTCCTGAAAATAATTCTGTACTGACTAATCCAACTGTTAATTTTACATTAACCACTTCAAGTGAAGGAGATATATGTGTTTATTCTCTGGATGATTGGGCTACTAATACCTCTATGGATAAACAGGAGGATAATCTGACATTCACACATACTGATACGATTGCATATGGCGCGCATTCTGCAGGATTTTATTGCAATTCATCAAATGGCCTTAATGATACCCAAATTATTAATTTTACAATCGTAAGCTTATATGATATTAATTTTATCAATGATTCAATGTTTTATCTGCCGGATCCGCTTTTAGACCAGAACTGGTCTGTTTTTAACGCAACTATTAATGTTACAACAATCGAGCCGATTTATGTAAATCTCTCATTATTTATGGATGATTCTATCGTAAATTCCTCATTGCTTTACTTTGCAGATGATGAAATAAGAAATGTTTCGCTTGGATGGCTTGCACAAGGCGGGAATTATACTGCAACACTTGCTGCAGATTATTCAAATGATTTTACCGAATCAAATGAAACTGATAATAATATCTCAGTAAATGCATTTGTGTATAAGGTTGCTAAAATTGAAATCTTGTCCCCTTTAAATAATTCATATATTGTAAGGGGAGGGGGTTATACCTCAGATACTTATAGGGAGGACCCGGTTAAAATCGTTTCTAATTTTACAACAATTATTGCAAGGGCATATAATATCCATTCATATTCAGAATCAATCAATGCCACCTGTTATTTCTATTTTGATAATGTTCTTTTGGGAAATAATGAAACAGGTGAAGATGGAAACTGTTCATATTCCTTTGATCATACATTATACGATGCAGGTTCATATCAGTTATTTGTTAATTTTACTCCTGCATACTACGCGCTTTTGAGCGAAACAGATATTTCTGTAGAATTCAATGAAACAATAAATGTGATAACTTCATATATACTGCCCTTAAATGATCGTGGGCTTAATGATTACAAAGTTGGAGATGCAATAATTTCCAATGTTTCATTTAAAAATGATTCAAATTATTTTGACCCTTATAATTTTACCCTGTTTATCGTATCGGATAATGTAATTGATTGCGCAAATCCAGACCCAGCAGACATTTTTTTCATATTGCAAAAACAGGATGCAATAAGCAATCCATCTACAGGAGTCTATCTATTAAAATCAGTTTTAAACGGATCGCAGGAGGGATCAAATTATGTCCGCTGGTGTTTACATGTAAATGACTCTTCGGGAAATTATATCTCTTCATATCAACATTCAGATTATGATCTTGACCCGGAAACAGCAAACATAACAGTTTCTGCCCTAAACTCTTCAGGAGATTATCTTTCTGATGCAAACCTGATTTTAAACGATAGAAACGGATATAATTTAATCAATCAGTCAATTAGTTCCCAGACTACTATTCCGGCATCACTAGAAGATAATTATACATTGCTGGAAATTTCAGACAATACAAATAAAATTATTTTTACTCCTTTAAATGCAACCCTTCAAAATACTTCAATTGAATTTAATTTCATTTATAATTATTCAGATGCGCTTCCATACACAGGAATTGGAGAGTTAAAATCTTTTGTATACCTTAAAAATTCATCATTTTTTACTTATGGAGGGACTGCAAACATAACCTTGGAGAAAGAAGAAGGGACAACAATAAGAAGAATATACAAATGCGAAGACTATTCCGAGGCAACCCAAACATGCAGTGAATGGAATTTGTCCTTTTCAATTTCCATAGAGCAAAATACAACACACTATTGGTTTGAGGCGGATTCATTTTCAGGTTATGCAGGAGGAGAACTGGATGGTGCAAATTTAACCATCTGGGATTCAAATGATTCAGGTATGCCTTATGGCGACCATCCTGCAAGGGCCTTGGAACAAATTTATTTCTATGCAAATTATACAAATGCAACAGACGGAACCCTGATAACTGATGAAATAGAATTCAACGGCTCTTGCATAATTAATTTCTCAGACACAGCTGATAATCCTATGATCTATAATTCTACAAAAGGATTGTATGAATACAATAGAAGTTTTGATGCAGCAGGACTGCAATACTGGAATGTGACCTGTAATTCTTCTATTTATGCAATATTAACAGCAGAGGATAATGTCACAGTTGGAGATGCAAATATTGCGCCATCAATTTCAATTGAATATCCAACAGAAGGATTAAATTTATCAATTAATGTTTCAATAGAACTTAATTTTACAGTATCTGATCCGGAAGGGCAATTAAATATCTCGTCCTGTTTTTATACGCTGGATGATTTGACACCAATAAACATTGAGAATTGTCTTAATACCACATTTAATGTTTCCTTAAATACAGAGGGAAGACACAACATTTCAGTTTCTGCTTCTGATACTGAAGGTGGTTCAAACACTTCCAATTTGATAAATTTTTCCATCGATCTTTCCAATCCAAGTTTAACAATAGAAATTCCACAGGAAGGATATAATTATACTTCAGGTATAATAACCCTAAACTTTACAGCTTATGATGAATACACTGCAATAAACACAAGCAAATGTACCTACATTATAAATGGAAATGAACATTCAATTCCTGATTGCAATAATCTATCTTCAATAGAGGATTTAACCAATGGAACAAACAATCTTAATGTAACAGTATGGGATATCGTAGGGCATTCAAACACTTCAGATACAATCTCATTTACAATAGATGATTCTTATCCAAATATAACAATAGAAATCCCGCAGGAAGGATATAATTATTCCTCAAATTCCCTAACTCTAAACTTTACAGCATTAAATGAATACACCACAGTCCAATACTGCAATTACACCCTAAATGACGCAGAATATGAAATTTCTGACTGCAATAATATGAGCGGAGGAACAATTCAGGGCCTTACAAACGGAACAAATTATCTAAATATAACTGCATGGAACATGGTAGGATCATCAAATACAAGCGATACTGTGGAATTCTTAGTTGATGATATTGGTCCGAGTATTTCTATTGAAGTTCCGCAGGAAGGATATAATTATACATCTACTATATTAACTCTAAATTTTACTACTTCTGATTCTCTGACCTCAGTTCAATACTGCAATTACACAATCAATGATAATGAATATGAAATCGAAAATTGTAATAATATCTCAGCAGGTTTGATTCAAGGACTTCAAAACGGAACAAACAATCTAAATATTACTGCATGGGACATATTAGGCAATTCAAACACCTCGGATACAATTCAATTTACAATAGATGATGTAAACCCAAGTTTAACAATAGAAATCCCGCAGGAAGGATATAATTATACTTCCAATACAATAACCCTAAATTATACCGCTTTCGATCAGTATACATCTGTTGTAAACTGTAGCTATACTATAAATATGGCAGAATATAATATCCCCAGTTGCGTTAATTTGAGTTCGGATTTAATTCAAAACCTGCAAAATGGAACAAATTCCCTTTTTGTTAAAGTGTATGATGCGATGAATAATTCAAACACCTCAGATACAATCTCATTTACAATAGATGATTCTTATCCAAATATAACAATAGAAATTCCACAGGAAGGATATAATTATTCCTCAAATTCACTAACTCTAAACTTTACAGCATTAAATGAATACACCACAGTCCAATACTGCAATTACACCCTAAATGACGCAGAATATGAAATTTCTGACTGCAATAATATGAGCGGAGGAACAATCCAAGGTCTTACAAACGGAACAAATTATCTAAATATAACTGCATGGAACATGGTAGGATCATCAAATACAAGCGATACTGTGGAATTTTTAATTGATGATATTCCGCCTGTATATAATCTGGATAATTTATCTCCTGCAGATTTGACTACAACAACAGATAGGACACCAGAATTTGCCTTTAATGTTACAGATAATTATTTCACCACTCTTTCCTGCGAATTGCTAATAGATAGCATTAATTATGGTTCAAACTCTTCAGTAATTAATGGAACAATTACAACAATTACTGCAGGAAGCGCTTTATCTGGAGGTTCCCACTTATGGAGTATAAGCTGCTCTGATGATGTTGGAAATTCCAATTCAACTCCGCAGAGAACAATTACCATAAATGTTCCATCCAGCTCATCTTCAAGTTCTTCTAAAACAAAAACATTGGAATTATATTATACTTTTAATTGCTCAAACGGGGTTTTAGATGTTAATGCAACTGAAAAGATTATCCCGGTTGAAAATGCAAAAATAATTCTTTTAGGATTGGATTTCTATTTAAAGAATGAGAATACAACCAATAAGTCAGGAATTGCAGGCTTTAATGTAAAAAATAACGGAAGATATAGGATTATTTCTTATAAGGAAGGATATTTTGGAAACCAGTTATCTGAATTAAACTTTGAATTATGCCCTGAGGAAATAGAAATTGAGGAAATTGAAGAGGAGAATATAACTAAAATTGAGGAAGAACCAGTAGTAGAACCAACTTTTGAATGCCAGCTTGATTCGGATTGTAAGAATGAGGAGTATTGCCTTGATGGTTATTGTCTTCCAGTTACCGGAAGCTGCGGGTATGTTTTAAACCATGAATGGGCTCCTTATGAGTGCTGCCTTGATTTAGATTGCAGTGAAAACCAGTTTTGTGAAAATTATAAGTGTGTTGAGAAAAAAGAAAATCCTCCTATAGAAGAAGATTTCATTACTAAATATCTCATGATTATACTTGCATTAATAATTATAATAATTTCTGGTTTGGCATACTGGTTTTTCCATTCGAGAAAATAATTTAAGTAAAAATCAATAAAAAAGAATAAAAAAAATTAGCGTATTTCTAATGTCTGTTTTGGTTATACAATTGAAGTTGCTCTAGTACTATTTTTATTTGTTCCAAGGGAATTTGATGGTCTGACTGCAAATTATCTATCATTGTTTTCAGTTGTTCCATTGCCCGGTGGCTTGTTGTTGGTGTAATTGCAATCATTCCCTTATTATTTCCATTTGGTCCAAGTAAGTGAATATTTAACCAATCTAAATCATCCCCAATTATCGAAAAATAATAACTAGGATTCATTCTCAAGGTGCACCTTAAATCTATTTCGTTAAGAAGATATGGAACTGGCTCATCCCTTTGATTTATCCATCCTAATCTTACCTGCCATGGATGTATCTTACCATTTAATACTAATTCTTCTCCATTATTTAATCTCATATAATCTGATAAAACTGAAAGACTTAATATAGGTGTGATACCCTGTACTCCATCATAACCTGTCAAAAAACCAGATGCAAAAAGTATATATTCTCCAAAACCAGGTATACTTATTTTCTTCTTTTGGTATCTATAAATTTTTGCAGATTCCACTACTTTACCCTTTGCATTTAATACTTCAAGTTTTGCATATTGTGACTTTCGATCAAAATCCACAAATACAAATTTTAGTCCATCAACCATCAAATATCCCTTTTGATTCAATTGCCCATAACCTTTTTCCTTTCCAAGAAGCAAGCTTCCAGAATATGTTTTTGGATCCAAAGACCTAGGTAAACCTTGCCCCGTATCGATTATATTATCCATTTCAAGAATTACCCAATCTCTACCCAATAATCTCATTATCACTCTATGGTTCTCTGTTGCATAAGCCATATCTCCTCCATAATATTTACAAGCCCCACTCCCCACAAGAAGTGAATCTCTTATTTTATAGTTTTTGTAACTACATAACGGGATTCCGTCACCAACGAATTGGTCGCCTGAATAGTTGCTGGTATATACAATTTTTGAGAATTTTGCAACTCTCATACTAGTATTTACCCAATTACCTTCAACTAATAATTTTTGGGATCCTATATATTCAGCTCCTGTTCTCGTGTCTTTAATACTATCTAGATCTTCAAGTCTGTTTAAATAGAGTTTTATAGGATCATTTTTAGGTACTTCAAAATAATATTTTATAGATCTTGTTGTATCTCCTAAAGAATCCTTAGTTTGTTGAATCTTATTTTCTCTCTGGGTCTGATCTTTATACTCATTATAATCTGATAAAATAGCATTTGAAGTAAGTATTATACCTGCTATCGAAACTCCCAGTACAGCACCTATTATTGATCTTTTAGCTAAGTTAGCAATTCTTCTAAATGTTTTTCGTCTACCTTCCCCAGTTGATTCAACTGGTTTCTTTTCTTGTTTTCTCAATTTCATTATTTACACCCCATATAAATTTCAATAAGTAATATTATGTGGGTAACCCTTTTAAAGTTATCTTTTTTGGTTTATACTGTCAAACCATCTCAAAAAAATCTATTCAATATAGGAACCATATAAAACGGAAGAGCAATCCCTGCAATCGCTCCGGTAGTAAATCGTATTATATTCGTGCTTTCCTGTAAACCAATAAGCTGTGTTCCTCCATCAAGTGCCATAGGAATTATTGCAAGTATTAACCAAATGGGGTGCGGGACATAATCACTCTTATATTTTTTCAAAAAGAATAATGCAATTCCACCAAGAAATGCAAACAAATAAAACCCGGTATCACGCGCACAAACCGGAAATTTATATCCTGTTCCAGTTGATTTTTCTACAATCGATTCTTTGCTTGGATTAAACTCTGAAGAATCATAACAATTTTCTATTTGATTTGAATCCGGAAAATAACAATAAGACCTTGAAGTTATCTGGTGGCAAAATACAGTATAATACCCTTGCGTATCTTCAAATATCTGGGAATTATAGAAAAACACCGGAATTAAAAATATTGGAATTGTTATTATACTAATAAATATCATATATATAATATATCCTTTCATTTTCTCAAACATACTTATCCTCTAATTTCTTTTTTGTTTCATTTATTTCCCATGGATAAATTATCCATTTATCTGTTTCTTCAATATAATAATCCGGTTTGAATATTGATTGAGGCTTGTAATGAAGTGTAGCAGTTTTGATAGTGCTTGGATGCAATTTTTTCAAGTATTTGACTGCTTCTTTCATGCTATATCCTGAATCTGAAACATCATCTACAAGAAGAATACTCTTGTTTTTTATTTCAACTGTGAGTTCTTGGGTGATTTTTGGCTCTTTTCTTTTTCCAATTCCAAAATAAGATTCCACTCTCATTGTTGCAATATTTTTATTGTGCATTAAATCAGAAATTAATCTTGCAGGAACAAGCCCTCCTCGTATAATTCCAATTATTATATCCGGGCTGTAGTTTTTTGATATTTTCTCGCTTAATTTTTGGCAAAGATCATCTATTTTCCCCCAGGAGATTTCCAAAAAATCCATTTAGATCAAATCCATAAAATTTATTTTCGAAGATTTGTTTGGAATTGTGTTTGAGCAGAAAACCCCGTCGCATAAAGTTTCCAGTTTTGGCATCGAATCCTTTAGAAAAAATCCATGGGTGGTTGCGCACACGATTTTTTTAGCATTGTTTTCCTTTAAATTTTCAACTGCCCTAATCATAGTTCCGCCGCCAGAGACCATATCATCAATTATAAGTATATTTTTATTTTCCACTTCAAAATTCATTTCCATTTTTTCTATTTTTCTGTATGCTTCTTTTCCTGCGTTGTATTCCCCTCTTGTTTTTTTCATGCTTTTTCCGTTCTCCCCGACCATATAGCTAGAACCCATATCAGGTGAAATTATCTCAAATTTTTCATTCTTAAAATAATTATTTTTTGCATATTCCATTAGTTTTTTATTAAGGGAAATATTTTTTATTTTCAAATTTCCATAATCAAAGTCTCCTTCCTTTTTAAGAAAATGGCAATCAAAGGTAATTAATTTTTTGGTGCCTGCAAAAGAAATCATCTCGCAGATATATTTTGATGAGAATGCTTCCCCAGTTTCCCATATTTTATCCTGCCTGCAGTAGGGAAGATAAGGGGAAACAAGAGTTATTTTGCATTCTTTTTCTTTTAATGTTTTTAAAATTAAAAACAATTGGATTAAACTTTCATTTTGGTTTGGATATAGCCTGTGATATAATACTACTTCCTGTTTATTTATCTCCGGAATTATCCGTATATATAAATCCCCATCTGGAAATTTTTTGAATTCAATATTTGGCAAGAGCAAATCAGAGAAGTTCGGGCTTATTAATTTTAAACTATCCATAATTCAGGTAATCTGCAAATAAATTAAAAAACCTGTCATTTTTCTTTAAAAAATCCAAAAAAAAACATTTATAAGTATTGTCTTAATTATTGTGATGTGATAAAATGAATAAAATATCTATCTTGGCATTTTTTTTGTTAATTGTGGGGTTGGGATTTTCCAGTTCAATGAGTATAAATTCAACTGTTGTAAATGCATCAAATCTCTCGCAACCATTGGAATACGCAAATGTTACTATCTATAATATGACTTTTCTTCCAAATAGCCCTCCGGAATATGTTCAGCTGAATTCAACTCTTACAGACGAGAATGGGACATTTTTGCTTACTTTTGATTATGATGAAAGCAACATGATGAAATTCGAGGTATTTTTAAATGACAGCAACGGGGTAATTGCAGGAAGCACGCCAATCAATGTGCCTGCGATGGAACTTTATATGACCTTTGTAAGTTTGGATACGCTTGGTTTGAACATAGGGCTTGTAGAAGCTGGAACATTATTTTTAAATGCAACCAACCGTTCAGCAGAGCCCTCAAATTTCTCATATACAATTATGAATGGAAATTCAGAACTTGTTACTTCCGGCAATAATATTGAAAATGCAACAATAAATCTTGTTGCAAACCAGAATTATACCCTTATTTATTTCCATTTTGTAGAGGGAGGGGAAGGAGCCCTGCCACAGAGCATGATCATTTATGCATCAAATCTTACTAATGACAAAACCACTATTGGTGCAATTGATGTTTTCCCTGTAGAATTGAATTTAACTCAAGATATTATTAATATTACAGGGTATATAAATGCAACCGGAAACAGCTCTGCAGTTAATATTTCAAGAGTGGTTTTCTATCCAATGACTGCAAATACTGTTCACATGGGCTCAAATACAGGTGTAGTTGATTTTATCTCAGTTGATGGAAGCGGTGCTTATTATGTAAACACCTCAACTAATAATTATTCAACCGGAGTTCCAGGTTCTGCTGCTGGAGTGGAATACCTGATGCTCGTGCTTGGAAAAGATGAAACCGGCGAGGCAGGAAACTATGATAATTTTGGTGTGTTTAAGACAATGACTGCAGAAAACAGCAACATGGAAATTAATCTGACATTAAGGCCTTTAATTGGAGATTATCTCTATCAGGCCGGTGCATTTTCAGGAGGAGAGGTTAATTCTTCCAAATTATATGTAACTCTGGTTAATTCTTCTGGCGATTTACAAAATGCAGGCGGAATGATGAGGTTAAATGTTTCAGATTATAATGAAACAGATTCATTTAACTATTTGCTGGATGTAGAAGCCAATACTTCTGGGTATTTTATTTTTCCTATCGCAAACAATACAAACTTTACTTATGAAGTTTTTGCAGGTGGGTTTGCTCCAAAGAAAGGACAATTTACCTCATTAATTGCTGCAAATACTTCCCTAAATATTACATTATCGCAAATGGAAATGAAAACACCTGATGGAGAAGATATGCTTCCGCAGGTTTATTTCTATCCGCAAAATGATTTAACAACAGGGGCAAGCTGTGATATCCCCGATCCGTCTTTTAATTGTACATATCTTGCAAGTATGGATGTAGAAGGAGCACAGGGAAGCTTTAGTCCTTTTGCATTTACTTTATCCGGAGTTAATCCCAATCTTTTGATTTATGTAAATGGTGTATATTTATATCTGATAAATGTAGATTTGCTTGCAAGCGGACCCCCAAATGCAGAATTTGATGAATCATCAACTGATGCAACATCCGGCTCTTCAATGGAACAGGCAAGAAGAATTGGAAGCTTTGCACCAAAAGTATATGATCATGCATATGTTGGTTTTGGATTAGATTCAAGAGCAGATATAACGCAACCTGTAAGTGCATTGTTTACTGAACTATATGGAGAATATGATGACTCATGGGATCCGGTTTGGAATAATACTGCAGGCTCTGGAGATGAGAATGCCTCTGATATACCTGCATATTATCAGGATTACTACGATACGGATCTTTTACTTAATAGAACTGCAGGAGGCCTGCCATGTAATTCAACAAATACTTCAAAAACCTGTTATCTGGACACAACAGATAAGGTTATGTGGGTTAAAATACCTCACTTTTCAGGAGGAAAACTTGAGGCAAGCCTAACTTATACCCCATCGAGTTCTTCAACTTCAACTTCTTCAAAATCAAAAGGAACAATAATCTTAACCTATGAGCTGACCTGTAAGGATGGAACAGTTAGCGTATATGCAAAAGAGGCCTCAGAAGAGTTATCTGGTGTTAAAATAATTCTTTTGGGAATTTCCTCATATTATAGTGATACGCAGACAACTGATTCCAATGGTCTGGCAACATACACAATAACAAAAGACGGAACCTATAAGTTAATAGCAACAAAAGACAATTATTATACGCAGACACTAGCAGATGTCGACCTTACATTATGTCTGGATGCTATAACTACTCTTCCAACAGAACCAGAACAAGAGGAAACTCCTGTTGTAGTTGAACAAGAAGAAGAGGAAATTATACCAGTTGAAACTCCTTCCCAGGACAAGCTTGATGCAGATGCAGCAATTATAACTGCACAAGAGGAAATTGTTCTTGCAGAAATAGAAGGAAAAATTACAGCAGAGGCAAAACAAATCCTTGAAGATGCAAAAACAGCTTATGCATCAGGAGATTATAAATCTGCAAAAGAACTGGCAGTTTATTCTGCAACCTTGATTGTTGAGCCTGCAGCAGAGCCAGAAGCAGAGCCTGAAGTCAAGAAAACAGAACAGCCAAAACAAGACAACACATTAATGTATCTTTTAGGCGCAGTAATTGTGGTTGTAATTCTTGCAGGTGCGTATTATTTCTTGAAAGGAAAAGGCTCAAGCGGATTTAAAGGATACAAGAAATAATCTTTTTTTCTTTTTTACCTAAATCAATTCGGAATGTGGAAAAACCCTTTCGCAAAAACTGCATTTATATCTTCCATTTCCCCCAGAATTAAAAATTGTCTTAAAATCCCCGGCATTCAAATCATTGGTTATACAGTTTGGGTTTGGACATTTTGCAATTGATTTCAATTCCATGGGAAGTTTTACCTGATGCTTGTCTGCAACCTTTGAGTTTTTTATTATATTTATTGTTGCATTAGGAGAAACAAGGGCAACCTTATTTACCAAATCATCTTTTACATAAATCCCAGCAATTTTTACAATATCTTTTTTTTCTTTTTTCTTGCTTGAGACATTCATAACAAGAGCAACAAGGTATGGGTAATCTGTTCCGATTCCAAGAAGATCCAATACCTTTTTTCCTTTTCCTGCTTCGATATGGTCTATTACAGTTCCATTTTCAATCATTTCAACTTTCAACATAAAAATCACCTAATGCCTGAAAACATAATCAATTATCGCCATTCTTGTTGGCACTCCGTTTTTTGACTGCTCAAAATATTTTGCATATGGAGTGTGATCGATTTCCAAATCAATTTCCCCGACTTTTGGAAGAGGATGAAGTATTGCAAGATCATCTTTTGCCCCTTTTAAATTCTCCATTTTGATTGCAAATTTCTTTTGAATGCTCATTGCCTCATAAGGATCTGAAAACCTTTCTTTTTGTATCCTGCAGGCGTATAATATATCCATTCCTTCAACATCTATTTGCGAGGTTTCCTCTATTTTTACCCCGAATTTTTGTTTAACTTCACCTATTAAGTCTTTGTTCATTTCAAGCCCGTGGGGAGATGTTAATGTTATGTTTGCTCCAAACATTGAAAGAACATAAACCAATGACTGCATGGTTCTTGCATGTTTTAAATCTCCGATAAGATTTACATTTAAACCCTTGAATTTTCCCTTTAATTTCTTGATTGTATATAAATCCAATAAGGATTGGGTCGGGTGCTGGTTTCCTCCATCCCCCCCATTTATTACAGGAGCCTCTGCAACCTCTGCAGCAAGCCTTGCAGAACCCTCTTTTGAATGTCTTATGATTATAAGATCCACATACCCATCTACATTTTTTATTGTGTCTGTAAAACTTTCCCCTTTTTTAAGCGAACTCCATTCTCCGAAAAAATCAATATATTTTATCCCAAGCCTTGATATTGCGGTCTGAAAAGAAAGTTTTGTTCTTGTTGATGGCTCAAAAAAAAGTGTTGCCCCCACCTTTGCAGAATGCATTTCGCATCCAATATTTTTTTCCATTTTTTCAGCAGAAATAAGTATTTCCTCGATTTGCTCTTTTTTTAAATCCTTTATAGAGATTATATCCATATTTACACCAAACGGCGAGAATTAGCCCACCTTTTAATCATATAAGGATAAATATTTATAAAATGATTTTTTTAAATTATTTTTGAAAAACTCCACACTCTAATCATATATCTTATACATATATAAACAATATATAATATATACAAAAATAAATATTTGCGGTAGAAAACTATGGAACTATTTGGCCTGACTAAAGAACAGAGAAGAATCATAGTAATTATTTTATTAACCGTTTTAATCGCCTCTCTGGATCAGACGATTGTTGCAACTGCAATGCCCACAATAATAACTGATTTGGGGGGCCTTGAATCAATGGGCCTTGTTTTTGGGGCTTATATGGCTGCATCCATAATTACAATAACAATAAGCGGAAAGCTTGGGGACATATTTGGAAGAAAAAAACTCTATATTGCCGGCATTTTATTATTCACTATTGGCTCTTTTCTTTGCGGTTTTTCAGAAAATATGACTATGCTTATTGCTTTTCGTGCGATGCAGGGTTTTGGCGCAGGAATTTTTATGGTCCTGTCTATGGCAATGATGGGAGACTTGTTTCCTCCAAGAGAAAGAGGAAAATGGATAAGCCTTATTGCCGCAGTATATGGGATTGCGTCTATTTTTGGTCCGATTCTTGGAGCAGTAATAACAGAATCTTTTGGGTGGAGATGGGTATTTTATGTAAATGTTCCGATAGGAATATTTACAATGTGGCTGTTTAACAAAACCCCATATAAACAAAAATTACTCGGAAAATCAAATATTGATTTTTTAGGTTGTATTCTTTTTGCAATTTTTGCAGTTTCATTTATGTCTTATACTGAAATGGGGCTTTGGCCTTTAAGCTCAAAAATGATAGCAGTTATTGGAATTATGCTAATTTCATTATTTTTATTTATAAGACAGGAACATAAAGCCCCAGAAGCCATACTTCCCTCGTATTTATTTAAAAATCAGATATTTATATTGTCGAGTATTTGTTGTTGTATTCTTAGTGTTGCGCTTTTTGGAATAATTGCATTTGTTCCCCAATATGTACAAATAATACTTGGAGGAGGGGCAATGGATGCTGGAAAAGCATTAACTCCACTGATGCTTTCTGCAGTTATTTCTGCAATTGCCGTAGGGCAGATAACTTCAAGAACCGGAAAATATAAATTAATTGGAATAATTGCAACAATACTTGTATGTATCGGGGTATACCTTCTTGCAAATATTGGGGAAGGAGCATCATATAATGAAATTTTAATTGCCCTGTCTATTCTTGGAATCGGCCTTGGACCCCAAAATTATATCTATACCCTGATGGTTCAGAATGCATTTGATAATACCAAGGTGGGGGTTGCAACCTCAGGTATAACTTTTTTTAGAAACTTTGGGGCAGCGTTCGGGGTTTCAATGATGGGCGCGATAATAAATCTTTCAGGAGGAGTAACAGTTATTCTTACAGATGCAGATAAATTATCATATATCCATGGCCTTCAGACCTCATTTTTATTCTGCCTTATTTTATCTATATTCTGCGTATTCTTATTTTTAAAGATAAAAGAAATTCCACTTAGAACTACAAATAAAAAAGAAGTTAATCTCGCATGATTTTTAAAAAATTAAAAATTCCCATATAAATCGTTTATAAATTTTTCCGTTCCATCTCTTTTCATGCAGCGTTTTTTTCTTATTCTAATTTTTGGCTTTCTTCTTTTTAATGGATGTTTGATTGGTCCAAATCCAGACGACCACAAATATTCGTATAAGGGGATTATAATCTTCAAATCCGCTGTTCCTGCAGAATGCATAGGAATGGAAGACTGCGAGATGTTTTCCTGCATGGTTGAAAACTGCTGGTGCAAAAAAACACCTCCGGGGGGAGGGATAATTTTTAGGTCTAAAAAAACAATAAATAATACCAACGATGCTATACAGATCGTTTCTAATTATCTAAATTCCAATGCAATAGAATACGAACAGCAGACAATTACTGCTGCAAAACTAAATGAAGTATTTTACAATGTTTTTTATAATGTTGATGGAAATGAACAAGTGCTCACTATTGCAATAGATGGGACAATAATGGAAACAATTTGTGGTGTCTAAAATGAAAAAAATAATATTATTAATGTTGCTTTTTTCTCTTTCTTTTTCTTCTTATTATTATGATCACTGCCTAGAGCTTAAAGAAAATATCCTGCAGGGGCTTTTGCAAAATTGCCAGTGGTATAAACAAGCACTAATTGATCCAGAACCCGAAGGAAATTCATGCAATTGGGATTTTTTTAATAAATACTGCGCAGAATATAATGCAAGGTCAATGAAGGAATGTTGGATTAATGTTGAAAGGGTATATGATGCAATAGAAAAAATAAAAAAAGTAGAACGCGAAAGCACTTACTATCTTACCTATAATTCGATGATTAGTTCATTATGTTTTTCTATACGGCAATCAAATCAATATGGATTTTGTGATGAGGAACTTAATTCTCACATAAATTGCCTTTGCGATACATCCATATATCTTTTTGAAGATATAAATTGTCCAAAACCTCCAGGTTTTGAAGATACAATAACACCTCCGCCCATAGTTGTCCCAGATGATGAGCATTGCTATAATGAAATCAAAGACAAAGATGAGGAAGGAATAGATTGCGGAGGAAAGGATTGCATTTCATGCGAGTGGGATATAGCAATTCTTCCAAAGAATGGAATAATTGTTGCAGATGGTGAAACCCCCTATCCAATAACAATTATAGTAACTTATGGGGATCTTCCAAAACAAGGGGAAACAATCTATTTTTCTGTAAAAAAAGAAGAAGGGGATTTGGAAAATATTGGAAGCATTTCCAAGGCAAGCGCCACAACCGATTCAAAAGGAATGATATCTATCGAATACCACCCCCCAAAAATCCTCTCATCAGATAATCAGGAAGAGGTAAGGATTTCAATAACAGCCAAGCATAATAAGGAAAGCACAACAGAATATTATACTCTTTTGCCGATAGGAGTTAGCGCAAATATTGAAAAAGTGGTTCCAGTGCAAGTGCTCAAAGATGCCCCGATGATTGCAGGAAAGGAAACTGCAGTAATGGTGGCAATAAAATCCACAGGAGGGGAAATATACAAAAAGAGTGACAGCTCAAAATTTTATCTGACTTTTAATGCAGTTGCAACAGATATAGGAAATCAGGATGCAGGAAAATTTACTCCATTTTCCGAATTCAGGTTCGTATTGGATGAAGGCCCAAATTTGGATGCAGTACAAACAATTAGTGAAAACAATGTCAATGAATATCTTGATTTTATGGGAGTGCAAAAGGAATCTGGGGCGATCTACCATGTTTATATTTTTTATATTGACCATCCATCCACAGCCCTCAAGGGATATTATTATTTTTCTGCAGCCCTATCCGTTGAAAAAATAACATCTGGAAAAATTGAGGAAAAAGATCTTGGGGGAGCAGATGCAAAAGCAAAAGTTTATCCTTCCCCTAATCTAAAACTAACAATACTTCCTGTTGCAGTTGGCGCGTGGGATCCAAATCTTTGTGAATTATGTGTTGATACCTCAAAATTCAGTCTTTATAATTTTGCATGCACGAAACAGGGAATTGCAAGGCTTGGAAAAACCAGTTCAAATTTATTTGATTTTATGTGGGAAGGAAAACTTAGCCAGAATTTTATCGACCAGCTTTATTCTGAAAGCAGTTTTTGGAAAAAAATTTTTGAGGGCCCATCGTTAAAATTCTGCAAGAAAGAATTCCAAAAAGAATTTACAAAATCCGAACTGGAGGCATACACATCAAAATCCCCATATCTTTATTCCTTGTATCCAAACACCCCTCCTGCAACACCAGAGCAAAGATATGTAATGCTGGTTACTGAAAGCATTGACTACTTAAAAGGGGTTATGCCCATTGCAGAAGAAAAGCTCACCTATAAAATTTATAATGAGCCAAAAAAAATTCCAACTATTAATTCCCATACAACTTCACTTAGTGATATTCTATTTGCTCTAGAGCTTTTTCATACAAAATTTATAGATTCCTCATATGAGCGCGTTATCGGAGTTGTTCCTGTGGATGGGCAAAGAAATATTGTAAATATTCCATACAGTGATATTAATTTTGATGACGAAGGGTATATGAGCGGGTTATATTCTGATGAAGCAGTTATCATAAGCCATCTTTATGCAGGACCGAATACAATGACGCATGAAATTGCCCACACATACTGCGCAGTTGATGAATATACCCCTCCTGTGATTAGATTTTTAACCTCGGCAATTGTTATCCCCGGTTTTTGCGGAGAAGGAATAATGAGAATAAATACAAACAGGGGAACAGATCAAAGGGGCACCCCTGTTACAAATGGATTCTGGGTTGCAAAAAGAAAATTAATGGGGATTCCCTCAAATCCGAAATATTCTTTTATGGGAAGCGCAGAAGATGACCAGCAATGGATTAGCGATGAGCTTTATTTTGGGCTTGGAAGCAATCTTCATGTATTTCCCTTTTTTCAGTCAAACTGGAAAGAGGAGTGGGATTAGCATGAAAAAAATTATTTTATTTTTAATTCTATCTTCCTTTGCATTTTCCTACCTATCAGTTTCCGATCTCCCTCAGGTTTTTTATTTTCAGGGCACTATCTATAAAAATGGGGAGGCAGAATGTTTTGCCCAGATCTGGGATCATGCAACAGTGCATTATTTTGCAGGAGATATGAATGGAGAAGAAAATTATTTTATATCTCTTTTAGACAAGGATGGATATTTAATTGGGGAATTTAACCTTCCTGTTTTTTTCTATGAGATTACGGATACAAAAATAAACTATAAGGACGAATACCTGTTTTCTATCCGCATTCCGTATAATACCGAGGTAAATGCACTGGTTCTTTTAGATAACTCCAAAAAAGAATTATGCAGGGTGCAGCGCTCTTCTGCTGATCCAGAAATTAAAATTATTAGTCCGTTATCAAATAGCTTATGGAAATCAGTTGATTATATTGAATGGAGTGCCAGCGATAGTGACGGCGATGCATTATATTATGATATTTATTATGACGATAATGGAGGCTCTGGCTGGATAATGCTTGATGGAAACATAAAAGAAAACAGCTATGTCTTATTTGAGCCGATTGATGCAGTGCGCATTATGGTTGTTGCAAATAACGGGTTCAATTCAGCAAGTGCAATCTCAGAAAGCCAGTTTGCAAATACTGATCTATACTCTAATGTGCTAGTGGGGGATAAAAAGAAAATTGTTGGAGAAAAAACAGGCATAGAGCCACATGATTTTAGTTTTATGGGGGAATTGGTTACTTATGAAAAAATTCTCCCAAAAGAACCGCCTCAGTGTTTTGGGCTATTTTTAATTTTACCAGTTCTAATAATTTCGTTGTATCTTTTCAATTGCAGGGAATACTAAACTTACAAAAAATTTGAAAAATCATGCGCATTTAATCTCCCCCTGCCATTCATAATATTATTAAACCTTGCATGTTTCCTTAATTATAAAATGAGGTTTTGAAGAATGGCATTAAAAAATGGATTTAAATTGAGTCTTTTAGCTTTTGTGTTATTAACCTGCGCAGCTTTAATGAGTATTAGAACCTTTCCAACCCAGGGTGTTGTCGGCTGGGAAATGATCGCATTTTGTCTTCTTTCAGTAATTTTATACCTTATTCCTGCATCATTAGTATCAGCTGAACTTGCAACAGGCTGGCCAAAAGAGGGAGGAGTTTATGTCTGGGTAAAAAATGCATTCGGTCAAAGGTGGGGCTTTACTGCAATCTGGCTTCAATGGTTTCAGATGACAATAGGGTTTATTAGTATTTTAACTTTTATTGCAGCAACTCTTGCATATTTTTTCGACCCGAAACTTGCAGACAATAAATTATTTGAGTTTTTAATAATTGTTTTAATTTGGTGGGGATTTACATTCCTGAATTTTAGAGGCCTTAAAACCTATTCAAAAATAAGTTCGTATTCTGTTGTCATCGGAACATTTATTCCTGCGATTATTCTTATAATCGGAGGGCTTTGGTATATATTTTCAGGAAATCCGGTGCAATTGACACTCCAGCCAACATTTGAAGATTTGATTCCTGATTTTTCTTCACTTACAAATCTTGTTCTCCTTGTAACCTTTGTTTTTGTATTTATAGGAATTGAAATGACTGCAACCCATGCAAAAGAAATAAAAGATGTCCAGAAGAATTATCCACTTGGAATTTTAATAGTTGGAATTATTACAACAATAGTAGGGGTAATTGGCTCATTAATTGTTGCAATGATTGTTCCAGTTGAAAATTTAAATCTTCTTGCAGGAATTATGCAAACCTTTCAGGTCATTTTTGAAAGCATCGGCCTTTCATGGCTTGTAAAAGTATTCGCCCTTCTTATTGTTCTTGGAGCAGTGGGGCAGGTATCTACATGGATCCTTGGTCCTGTAAGAGGGCTTTTTATAACTGCAAAGGAAGGAATGCTTCCCCCGATTCTTCAAAAGAAAAATGAAAACGGGATTCCAACCAATATGCTTATATTTCAGGCAATAATGATAACTTTTTGGGGAGCTGTATATGTTCTTTTGCCCGGAGGAGTAAATAGTTCATTTTGGATGCTGTTTGCCTTAACCACTGCAGTATATATTGTCATGTACTGGCTAATGTATGCTTCAGCAATAAAACTCAAATACTCCCATCCAGATGTGAAAAGATCCTTTTCAATTCCAGGAGGAAAGCTTGGAATGTGGGTTGTTGCAGGATTTGGTTTTCTTTCAATGATATTTTTGTTTATACTAGCTCTTCTTCCTCCAAGCCAAATTTCAGAAGGAAGCAATAATTATCTTGCCTTTATGCTGCTTGGAACATTAGTTGTGGTTTCAGTTCCGCTAATTATCTATCATTTCAAAAAACCAGAATGGAAAATTGATGAAAAAACCAAAAAGAAGATAAAAACAAAGAATTTCAAGAGGCGAAAGTAAATGGCTCGAAAAAATTCAAAATCAAAAGATGTTGAGGTAAAGGCTCTTTTTTTAGGCCCAAAATCTGAAAATAGGGAATATTTTAAAAACACGCTCAATTTTTTAATGGAAGAGCATATGCACTGGAGAAGGGATTTTCACCCGGAAGATAAAGAAATAACTTCTGTGCATGAAATGCGAGATGAAAACTATCAGGAAACATTGGATAAAACCACACAGGTTCTTTTCGAGCTTTCTGCAAAACTTAAGACAACTTCTATGCCTTGGTTTTCTGCAAGATACCTCGGGCATATGAATTCAGATACATTAATGGTTGCAAACCTTGCATATATGGCCGCGATGCTATATAACCCAAATAATGTTGCATATGAGGCATCTACTGCAACAGCGCCAATGGAAATTGAGGTTGGAAAAGATTTTGCGCTAATGCTTGGGTTTGACCCAGAGATTTCATGGGGGCATATTACAACTGATGGAACAATTGCAAATTATGAAGGGCTTTGGATGGCCAGAAACCTTAAATCATTTCCTTTGGCAGTAAAAAAAATTAAGCCGTCATTGGTAAAAGGAATGAGCGATTGGCAGCTTTTAAATATGCCGACAAACAAGGCACTTGATTTAATTGAAAAGGTAAAAAAAGCAGGATGTTTTGATGCAGTCCGCAATGAAACAGTGCGGGGAACAGGAGTCGGAGAAGGAAAATTAGGAGTAGTTCTAATTCCACAATCCAAACATTATTCCTGGGTTAAGGCAGCAGATCTTTTAGGCATAGGAAATAAGAATTTTGTTGAAATTCAGGTGGATCAACATTTTCGGATGGACATAAATGTTTTAAAAAAGACAATTGATTTGCATACTGCAAAAAAAATTCCAATCATCGCAGTGGTTGGGGTTGTTGGCACAACTGAAGAGGGAGCGATAGATAAAATCGCAGAAATTGCAAAGCTTCAGAATCACTATCAAAAGAAAGGAATTTCATTTTATTTTCATGTGGATGCAGCTTACGGAGGGTATTCACGAGCTCTTTTCCTTGATGAAAAAAATAAATTTATGGGTTATGAGGAACTCAAAAAAAAATTATTTTCAGAAAAGGTTTTTGTCGGAAACCATAGCTATCCTGCAAAAGAAATCTATGAATCATATAAGGCAATTTCCACAGCAGATTCAATTACAATCGATCCACATAAGATGGGTTATATCCCATATTCTGCAGGAGGAATTGCAATCAAAGACAGAAGAATACTTGATTTGGTTTCTTATTTTGCAGCCTATGTTTTTGAATCAGGAAAAGATTCCCCTGTTCTTTTAGGTTCATATATTATGGAAGGTTCAAAGGCTGGTGCGACAGCTGCAGCAGTCTGGGCAGCCCACAGGACGATTCCATTGAATATAACTGGATATGGGCAAATAATTGGAAGAAGCATTGAAGGAGCCCAAATGTTTACCCGTTCACTTGAAGCTGTAAAAAGCCTGAAAGTTAAAGGAAAGGAATTTATAGTGCAGCCTCTTGTTAAGACCCCTGATTTCAATATTATATGTATGGCCTTCAATGAAAAAGGAAATTCTAATCTGGAGAAAATGAATGCGTTAAATTCTGAAATTTATTCAAAATCCTCATATATTGCCGGGCCGGTATATAAAAATGACTGGATTACCTCCAATACTGAACTGAGCAATATTGATTATGGAGATGCGCCAAAAGAATTTGTAAAACGGCTTGGGATTTCCAAAAAAGAATGGAAGCGGGTTGGAAAGGTTCGTGTGCTTAGAATATGCATGTTAAATCCTTTTATTTCTAATTTCCATAATTATGATATCTTATGGCAGGGATTTCTGGAAATTTTGAAAAGAAAAATAGAAGAGGCAATTAGCCAAAAAACAGGGGCAGGTTTTTAATGCAGAATAATTATTTGAAGTATGCAGGATCTTTTCTTTTTATCGGAGCTGTGCAATTTCTTATATTTTTGATTGTTGCAGAAGCAGTTTATCCAGGCTACAGCATTTCAGAAAATATGATAAGCGATCTTGGAGTTGGAATTTCTGCAAAAATATTTAATTCATCTGTAATTCTCTTCGGAGCTTTTGTTGCCCTTGCTGCGTATTATCTGTTCAAAGAGTATGATGACAAAATCTTTTTTTTGGTGCTTGCTATTGCCGGATTAGGTGCAATTGGAGTTGGATTTTTTCCAGAGACCACAGGCATCCCTCATTTTGTTTCTGCGCTTTTGGCATTTCTGTTTGGAGCTACCGGGGCAATTTATTCAAAAAATAAAGTCAATGGCCCCCTTTCTGTTTTTTGCATTATTTTAGGAGTAATCTCTTTTATAGCTTTGATTTTAACAATCTTTAATATCTATCTTGGGATTGGCCCGGGGGGAATGGAAAGAATGATTGTTTATCCAATTCTTGCATGGTGCCTGGTTTTTTCAGGGTTTTTATTTTTGAAAACAAGAAAGTAATGTATTATTGCAAAGAATAAAAAACCAATTAATTTCCACATTTTCCAGATTTATCACTACTATCTCTTCCTGAAGGGCCTTTTCCAGATTTATCACTACTATCTCTTCCTGAAGGTCCCTTTCCAGTGTGGCCGCTACCTTCCAGGTGAGCTGTAATAAATTTTGATTGTTTGCCATCATCTTTGATATTTTTTGGGTTAACTACCTTTTTTAGCATCAATTAGTATTGAATCCATATATTAAAAAATCAAATCATTTTTCAGTAAATGCTTAGGAAAATGTTTTTTTTAGCCAATATCTACTTATTTAAAGTAGTATATCTTAGATTATTTTATGAAGTTTGGGGACATATTTTCAGGTTTTATATCCAATACCTCTAAAAATAAATTAATTTCAACATTTGGGCTAATGATTCTTTTTGTTTTGCTTTTTGACGGAATTATAATGTATCTGCTTCCGCTTGTAATTACAGAGCAGGGATTTTCAAAAACACTTCTTGGGATTATTTTTGCAACTGCTGCAATATCCGGGGCCTTTTTTGATTTTACAATATATAAAATATTTAAAACTTCATTTTTCAGAAGACTTTTCATTGTAATGTTCGCAGTTTGTTTTTTATATCTCTTTACAGTTTGGAATGCAAATTCATTTTTTTTATTTGTTTGCGCAATGGCAATGTGGGGGTTTTATTATGATCTTAAAAACTTTGCAACATTGGATTTTGTAAGCCGATATTATGAAAATAAAGAATTATCCTCAAAATTCGGGATTTTACAAATCTTTCAATCCATTGGTTATTTACTTGCGCCTTTAATTACAGGTTTTTTAATCATCGAATCAGTTGGATGGGAACCATTTGCTCTGGCATTGGTCTTTCTTTCCATTTCATTATTCTTTTTTATACTACTTTTAATCGAAGTTAGAAATAAAAAACAGTATATCCCTTCAAATGAAACTCGCAGGAAAAGAAGTATTTTAGAAGATTTTAATATTTTAGGGAAAACCGGAAAATTAATTTTTCCGTTGCTTTGTTTGGCTTGCTTTGCAACAATTTTTGATTCATTTTTTATGACTCTTGGTCCGATAGTTGCAGAAAATTTAGATCTTGAACCTTTTGATGGCCTTTTTATGGTCGCGTATTATCTCCCATTAGTATTTATTGGAGGTTTTATTGGAAACATAACAAATAAATTCGGAGAAAAAAAGACTGCCCTTTTCGGTCTATTGATAGGCGCTTTAATTCTCTCAACATTATTTTTCTTTGAAAATCCCATATTCATAATCTTGATTGTGTTTATATCTTCTTGTTTTACCTGTATGAAGACTCCGGTGATTCAGAGCATATATGCGCATTGTATACACGAGGCTCCAAAATCCAAAAAAGAAGTGCAGGAGCTAGGGGATTTTTTTTCAAACTGTGGCTATATAGTCGGGCCAGTTATTGCAGGGCTAATTGCAGACAATTTTGGAGCATTAGAAACATTTTCATTTCTTGGATGTATTGGAATAGTTTTTGCAATTATTTTATTTATCTTTATCCCAGAGAAAACAAGTTTGAAAAAAAATAAATGATTATTTAATCTTATTATTCATTCACAAATTGCTTGCAGCAGGGGGTGGTTTGGCCACATTGATCCAAATATAATTGTGTGAAAAGTAATAGTTCAACTCTTATAACAGGTCTCAATCACTTCTGTTTTTACAGTAATCGAAGATTTTGGATCTTCATTTTCTATTATAATATAAAAAGTATCTGATTTATTCCAGTCGAATTCATAGTTTGTTCCCATCACTTGTTCTTCTCCGTAATAATAATTAAAACCGCGATATGCATTATGGTCCAAATAGCCCTGCTTATTGGTCAAATACCAATTCAGCGGTTTTGTCGAAAGGGATTTTATTTGTAATTTATAATGGCACCACTTGTATTCTGGAACCGTGCTCATCCAAGGGGGTATCCAGTAGTTATAGCTCCAACCGGGTTGTATTATTTGAGTGTCGTTTTGTCTTACAATTGGTCCGTATTCTGTTCCATAAGTTACAGGGGCTTTGAGTTGCTCTGGATCTCGGTTGCAGTCGAGTAAATAATAAACATTTGAAGCATCCATACATTCAGATATGGTGTTGCCAGGATACCAGCCTCCTGCAGTATCAAAAATAAACCAATTTTCTGTCTCATTATTTGCATTCTTGTGAGTATGCCATGTTGGATAAGTGCCTTTGGTTACCTTATAATGCGCCCATACAGCATTGCTTAGCGCATTTACATCCTGATCTGTTCCAAGATAAACTTCTGTGAATGCGTGCCTGCATTCCGGGATATAAAGAATCCGTGCAGAGCCTCCGATCGCTTCAACCATGGAAGCAATAAGCACTGCCTGATTTTTACAATCTCCTGATTTAGTATGCAAAGTTTCATCTGGGGGGTAGGGAGGCCACATATCAATTGGAACATTTTGATAAAAAATATTGGAGTGCACCCAATCATAAATATCCAGCAATTGATTTAATGAAAATTCTCCCGGGTGTTTTGATATCGCCTGAGCCGCAGCCTCTCTTACTACAAGGTTTTCTGGAACTATTTTATCACAGTATTCTTCATACATATAGTCGCAAGGTGGGTTATATAGATTCTCATTGCAGTTATACCAACCAGGTTCACTGAGCCATTCTCCACTAAGAACAGTAAAATTAACTATTTTTGAAGCTGTTAAACCATTGCTGTCAATAGCAATTATTTCCAGCGTATGGTTTCCCGGCACTTTTCTAGCTTCCCAGTAAAAATCAGGGTAAGTATAATCTTCTGGAAACAAAGTGCTTTGATTTGTTCCTTTTGCATAAGTTTTTCCATCTATTTTAAGTTCGCAGGAGATAATATTATTGTCTGGGTCGTAGCACCAATAAGTATAGCTTGAAGCAAATGGACTGGGCCCACTGGTAAAATTCAGGGTTAAATCAATCTGTGGCGGTCTGTTTTCAATTATCTGGTCGGATTCGGTTATATCCGTTAGATAACTACAACAACCGGATAATAAAATGAATGGAACAAGGGCAATCGCCAGAAACGCAACAGCAAAGATACGCATGAGTAAAATATAATATAAAAGAATATAATTCTTCGTTTACACCAGAATTTAACCCAATGCGCAGATACAATAGTTAAAAAAATATCCTGCCAATATTCATGTTATGATTAAGAAAATAAATCCTGCAAAACTTGCCCGGCGGGAAGTAGTTATTTTTTTGATTATTGTCTTTTGTTTAAGTTCTGTTTTTTATTATTTGATTGCAAACTCTCTAGTAAACTCTGATGAATTTATATATACTCTTTCTCTTATGTGGTGTCCTGCCATTGCTGCAATGCTGACTCGTTTATATTGCCAGAAAAATCTTGATGGATTCGGATTTGGATTAGGTAAAATAAAATGGCAAATTGTAAGTATTTTCCTTCCGGTTGCAATCGGGCTTCTCATATTTGGTTTTGTTTGGCTGCTGCAGGGCGCATTCAATACAGAAAATGCAATAAAGATATTTTCCTTTTCTTTTTTTCCAACCTTTTTGTCCCTTGTGGCATTCAACTTGTTTGCTGCGTTTGGTGAAGAGCTTGGGTGGCGGGGGCTTTTGGTGCCGGAAATGTCAAAATTTATGGGGTTTACAAAACTGGCATTGTTAAGCAGCACTATTTGGATGGCATGGCACCTTCCGCTTATAATATTTGGCTCATATCATGGGACAGGACCACTTTGGTATTCCCTTGCAACATTTATTCCTTCAGTTATCGGAGCAGGGGTAATACTGGCGTGGCTTAGGCTGAAATCTGGAAGCATATGGACTGCGGTTTTTTTTCACGGATCATGGAATTATTTTATACAAGTATTTTATCCCTCATTAACTATTCAAAATGAAGCTACACAAATGATAACAGGAGAATTTGGCTGGGCATCCCCCTTGATATATGTGATACTGGCAATTATATGTTGGCATTATAGATACCTTCTGCCTGAGACGCACTAGTTTTAGAGACACATTATATTTCCTTAGGAAATTATATTAGTTTAAAGTGCATATTATTTTCAAGTTTTATTCGTCACTATTATTTCACAAGACTTGGCACTTTCTAAGAGTTGGCTAGGATATCGTTCTAAATATCTGTTAATCAGGTTTTCGGGAATTGTCTGATTGAATTGTGATTGAAGAGCAACAAGCACACCATTACTGATCCAAATAAGTTTATTTGAGTTATTAAATACATAAACTTTGTTCTGTCCAATAAATCCAAACTGCCAATTTATTTTTTTTGTGTAGAAATATTGTTCAAGCATATATTGTGTGCAATTAGAGTTCTCTAGAGCGACATAAGCTTCTATTTCGTCTTCGTATAAACCCATTTCACCGTTACCGACTGGTAGTCCAGTTCCCCAAGTAACGGATTTGTAAGTAAGATACTTAACTCCGCTGATATCTTCTTTTATAACCAAGCCAAAGTCTTCTTTTTGTTCTTTTACATACTCACAAAACTTCACAGTTTCTTCAGACATTACTTCATTTTTCAGTTCAATATTATCGTTCTCAATAATGAAATACTTTCCATTTGAGAAAGATTTAAATCCAGGCACATAAACATTGGCAATTATTTTAGGGCAACCAGACATTACAGGTTTTATTCTATACTCAAAAGCATATTCCGTGCCAGTAACTAGGGTTAAATTTTGAAAAGAAGTTTGGGCAGTGCTGTCCAATAGTTCGATTTCGTTTCCAAACGAGAAATAAATATTAACATTTGTCAGGTTATCCGAGGGTTTGGCAACTAGTTTAGCAACCCAAATACCCTCAGATTCATTTGTAACTGAAAAATTAATTTCGCTGAAAGCGATTGGATATACTAAATTAGTCATATTGGACTCATTATATTCTCCTTTGTTATCCTGCCCATTGATTACACATCCAAACATTGTTAACTGAACTGTCAACAGAAATGCAATCGCGATAATAAATAAAATTTTTTTCATGATTGCTTTATTCAGTTGTATATAATATAATCTATTATTTTGTAAGGTGAAAACCTAATTAGAACGCTAGGATAGAATTTTTCTGCCCGAGTAGCACTAATTTTTTGCTTCAAAATTTTATTACTAGTCTTGACTTTCAAAAATGCTTGGGTTACCCATGGTTTCCTTGGGAAATTAATACGGAAACACAAGCTTTTTATAGTTATCTAGTTATAGGATAATCCAGAAAAGGGATATTATGAAATTTTATGATAGGGATGAAGAGTTAAAGGTACTTGAAAAAGCATATTTAACTGCGGGCAAAGGAGGTACGATGGTAGTCATAAACGGTCGCAGGAGAGTAGGCAAGAGTCGTCTTATGGACGAGTTTCTCAAGGGCAAGAAAGCGATCAGCATCCAGCTGGTTCCAAAAGAAGAAAAACAGCTAGTTACAGATATTGTAAACGAAATCAAAACAAAATATGGGTATGCTCCACCCCTTAATACTTTCAAGGAAGTGTTCGAGTATATCTTTCAATCAAAAGATATTACGCTAGTTAGTATGGATGAGTTTCCGGCAGTTCTTACAATTAATAAGGCAATTCCATACGAATTGCAAGTATTATGGGATAAATACCGAGAAAGCAAGGATATTGTTTTGCTTATTTCTGGTTCTTATGTAGGAATGATGAATAAAATATTTACCGCGCAAAAAGCGCCATTATTTAATCGTGCATTCTTTACTATTCGCCTTCAGCAGCTGCCGTTTAGAGTTGTAACTAAAATTTTATCTGACCTTGGAATAAAGGACAGCTCTAAACAACTATCTTATTACTGTGTCTTCGGCGGAGTGCCGTATTATTATGTTTTGCTGGAGCGTTCAGACAATAAAGTATTTGAGCAGGCAATTACAAACTTGTTTTTTGAGCAGGCGGCTCAGTTGAGAGAAGAAGGACAGGACATTTTACGTCAGGAATTTGGAAACGCATACCCTAAGTATTACGCCATACTTGAAGCCATCCATGCAGGCTTTGTTTCAATGTCAGAAATATCCAACAGACTCGGAGTCAGATCTAATACATTAACAAAATATATAGATTCACTCCAAAAAGACTTTCGACTGATTGAAAGGACAGTTCCATTTGATCAAAACCCTTACAGAAGCAAGAAAGGGCTCTATTTAATCAGAGACAACACTATTGCCTTTTGGTTTAGGCATGCCTATGGAAAGCGCGTCCCACCTGCAAAAGAGGAGTTGAACGCCTTTTTGGGCAGGAGATTTGAGTTACTATGTTCTGAGTTTTTAGTGGCTTGGTTAGAGAAGAAAGGCGAACGAGTAACAAAATCAGGCCGATGGTGGGGCAATGTTGAGGTAGAGAAAGGTAAGTTTGAGCAACGCGAGATTGATTTGATTATCGCAACGGACAAGGCTCTTTACATCTGCGAATGCAAATGGAGCGACAATAAAATCGGTGAAAAAGAACTTGAACACCTGAAAGTTTCGGCAAAGGCACTGAAAACAAAAAAACCAATCAAATGGGTTTTGTTCAACAAAAAAGGATTTACGATAAAGGAAAGCAAAGATGTTTTGTTGTTCGACGCTGGAAGGATTGTGAGAGGAGATTGAAATGGGTGAAAAAATTAGAGCAAAAATAATAGAAAAAGAAAGTCGAATAATTGAGTTTACAAAATCATTAATTAAAATACCGACACGAAATCCACCTGGTGAGAATTATAGCAAAATAATAAAAATAATAAAACGAGAACTAGGAAATGAAAAATTAGTTTTTAGGATTTATAAATCAAATGGAAAACCAAATCTAGTAGTATTATGGGATACAGGTTCAAAAAAGACACTTGGTATAAATGGACACATCGACACAGTTCCAGTGACACCTAACTGGAAACATAAACCATTTGAACCAGTTGTTGAAGATGGAAAGCTCTTTGGAAGAGGAGCACAAGATATGAAATCAAGTCTGGCATCAATGGTTTATGCAATTAAGATTCTCAAAGAATTGAAAATTAAACCTGTTTGTAATGTTGAACTATCATTCACTTGCGATGAAGAAAGTGGTGGGGTGGATGGGTTAGGGTATTTAGTTAAGAACAATCTATCCAAAGCAGATTTTGCAATTACATTAGATGGTCCAAATACAGAGATAAACAATGCACACAAAGGAATTCTTGTTTTGGAAATTATGGTTGTAGGAAAATCTTCTCATGCCGCTTGGCCACATAATGGAATAAATGCATTTACTGGTGCATGTAATTTAGCAGTTGAACTAGAAAAGCTTAATCAAGAATTATCTAGAACAGAATCAAAATGTGATACAAAAGAAAAAATTGAAAAGCACCCGACGATCGTGCTTGGCGGTTTGACTAGTGGAGGAAGCAAATTTAATGTAATCCCGGGAGAATTTAGCTTCACAGTAGATAGGCGCATAATCCCAGAGGAAGATATAATAGATGTAAAAAAGCAAATAATGAGGGTTATAGATGATTTTAAGGTTAAAAATCGGGAATATACGGTCCAAATAAAAACTTTATTGGAAGCAAAACCTGCGTATGTAAGTAAGAATTCAACAATATCAAAAGTCCTTTTTAACAATATAACGAAAGTAATAGGAAAAACACCTTCATTTTTTTTGTTACCTGGATTTTTAGATATGCGATTTTTTGTAAATGAAGCTAAAATTGATTGTGTGAATTATGGAGTTGAGGGGGGAAATTTGCATGGAGATGACGAATTTGTTTATACAAAAACAATTTGCGATAATGTTTGTGTGCTAATTAATTTATTATTGGATAATGAGTTAATAGAATAGAAATATTCTATCCCCAAGCTTTGCATTCAGTAAATTCTCGCAAAGTACAACTTTGCGATGACCTGTCTGTGTTCGGACTAGGAAAAAGGGCATGTATCAGGCTAATAGTATTCTAGAATTTTTCTTTTTAGGGTTGATACAGACCTTTTTCTTTCTTAAAGAAAAAGGGATGTATTCTCAGACCGCACGCTTGGTATGAACTCATCTGCCTGAGCAGCACTAATTTTTAGCTGAACTAATATCTTCAAAAGCTTCATTTAGTCCCCCAAACAATGCAATAACAGTTAAACCTAAATTAACAATACGGCGTGCTTGTTCAGTATTAACCTCACCACCATGGATAGCACGATTGCATACTGCAGTAACGTCCTTTACACTCGCAAGTAGGTTCTTATCGAGTTTTGGTATATTTCGTTCTAGTTCGTTAACCATTTGGCCAATACTAATAAATTGGGATTCCTTACCCTGAAATTTGGCAAACGAAAGGTATGCACGCCGAATGGCCTTTTCTAATTCCATACGCAACTTTGCTAAAGCAAGTATATGGTCTTCCAAAAGTAGTTGTTCTATCTCAGTTGAAACTTTATCAAGATCCTTCTTACTAAAATTTTTCTCGGATTGTTTTAAGGGTGTTAAAACTTCTACTCTTTTTTCATTTTCATTTAATATGCGTTCAAGTTCAAAATTCCAAAATTTGAGTCTTTGAATTTGGGGGAGTAGTGGAATAGCAAGTAGCACGAAAATAAATAGAAAGGTGTATGCGTCAACTACAATATTGAAGAGTTGAAATGTGTGCGTAATTAATAAGAAAATCGTAATTAGCATAACAGTAATTTGATATGCCCCCATTTTTTGAAATTCCACAGTTATTGGTAGGAGCCAAACTTAATAAAGCATAATTAATGTTGGCGTTTTCGAGCTAAAAATCGAAGTTTGGACTGTCCAACCCCGTAAAAAATTAGGAATTTCAATTCTTGGAAAACGAGGTAAAAACTCGAAAATCAACGTTCTGGTTGCCCAGAATTAGGAAATAATTAGATACGACTATTTGTTTTGTTGCGTGGTATGTGCAGTTTTTCTATTACTGATTTTGGAAGTGCAAGGACAAGGTCTAGCATTTGATTGTATGCGTTTACTTCTCTAACTTTAACCGAGCGTCGGTTAAATTCTAACCATTCTTTTGATAATTTGGCGAGTTCGGTAATCGGTAGCATTCCATCCAATCTAAAGTATTTCATCGAACGAATTGTTTTATCGAAGCTATATGTTCTTCTACTTAGAAGTTGTTCTTTAGTATAATAATGTACTTCTCCATCCATATGTGTAATATCAAATTTTTCATCTACAATTGCGTGTAGATATCTAACTGGTTGAGCCAGTTCTAAAGGGTAACGTAAGAGTGCCATATTGAAAAAGAATAGGCTATCTCTATGGTCTATAGTAAGTTCAAATCTACCAAGTTTTTCACCAGTATCGTCATCATAAACTTCAAACGAGGTCCTAACGTGTTTTTTTGAAAATAATTCTTTTGTGAATATCTGTTCGAGATTAGGACCTATAAGAATAGCAGCACGTATCAGAATGTGGTATGGTTCAACTTTGTAATAGATCTTTGTATGTTGGTATGTATCTCGTACGTACTTTAAGTATACAATAATAGAACCAGGAGTAAGTATTCTTATTGGATGCACGCCTTCAATTAAATATCCCTTATCTGTTTCCATCGAGTCAAATGAAAACAATTTATCTTCTAATAATTCATCCACTAATTTTGATTCTAAAATTGGTCGTGTGATCTTTTCGGCAGCAAGTGATTCTTCAGTTGGATGGTACCCCATATCCTCAACACTCATATACTACAAATCCAGCAGCGTAATCGTTAACTGCCTATTGTTCCTCGTCATTAACCTAACTTTCTATGTAGGCCAGGCTAACGAAAACCACTCAGACCGCACGTCAATCTTCACCGCTTAATCCGTGGCTAGAAGCTTAGGGACTCACTCTGAGATCACGTTTATCATCACAGTAAATATAGAATTATTGAAAGATATTTAAAATTGATTTATTAAATTAAACTTATGCTTTCGATAACAATTGCACTTGGGTTTACAATTATACTTTCAATAATACATCTTCTTGCAGAAAGATTTGCAAAAAATCTCCATAAATACCACGAGCAGATACTAAGCCTTAGTGCAGGATTATTCCTTTCATTTGTTTTCCTTGAAATTCTGGAAAAAATAGCAGTGGGTTACTCTCTTGGCAATATCTATATCTACCTTTTCCTGCTCTTAGGTTTCTCCTTTTTTCATATAATAAATAAATACATTTATCTTCACAACCCTGATAAAAAAATAAGAAAACAAGAATTAGAAAAGCTTCATTTTGCAGGTTTCTCACTGGACCTGTTTTTCTCCGGCCTTGCAATCTCCCTTTTTCTTGAAGGAACGGATTTTTATCTCGGATTAATAGCCTTGATACCATTTGCCTTTCATACAATATCTCTTACCTTTTCAATAAATGAATTGAATTATAAATTCAAAACAAGCATGATTAGAAGGATAGGATTGACAATCTGTCCCATCCTTGGTGCAATCTCCTCTTTAATTTTTTATTCAAATATAAATTTGTTTTATTATTCTCTTGCATTTGTTTCAGGAATGGTCTTCTACCTTGCAACACGGCATATGATACCAAATGGAACAAAAGGAAGAATATTTTGGTATGTTCTTGGCATTCTGATAGGTTCACTAATGCTTATTTTTGTTTCTTAGCTTTTTTCTTGGATATCTTATATAAGAATATTAAAACCGGACTTGAAATCCAGGAATAAATCGCCAGATTATAATTAAAAAATGATATAATCACTGAAATCAAAAAAACAGCCGGAACTATTAGATTTAATATAATTTGTTCCCGCATATTTTTGGAATATTTGCTGTGGATGTGGCCTTTTTTTGAAGTATAAATCAGGATTAATACAAGCAAAAATCCTGCAATAGACATATTTAGCGCGAATATGCCAAGTGCCAATTGGTCTGTTTCATATTCTCCAAATAATGCAGAAGTAAAGGAAAGAAATGCAATTGACAGTAAAAAAAACATATTAAGCCAGATTGTTTTTGAATCAAAAATTTTCACCTTATTTAAAATTGAATGGTGTTTTATCCAGTAAACCCCGACCATAAGAAAACTGAAAACAAAGATGAAAATCTTAGGGCTGATTGATACAATTCCAAAATATAATTCACCCTCCGGAGTTGTTGCAGGATCAGGTATTGCAATCCCAACCGCCATTAAAGTCATTGAAAATGCGATTATTCCATCGCTCAAATTTAATATCCGTCCCCTATCAAAAGAAATCTCTTTTTCTCCCATAGATATATTAAATTCAAAAGATATTAAACTCTTTACAGCCAATAAAATTATGTGATTAATTCTATAGAACTTTTTAACTGGAAATCCCATCTAAACACAAAAATTGAATTCAAAAAAGGGACAAATCTGATAATTGGCCTTATGGGAAGCGGGAAAAGTTCTCTAATGGATGCAATTTCTTTTGCTTTTTTTGGAACCTTTCCTGCACTTGAATCCAGAAGAATAAAAATTCAGGACCTGTTCAGGTATGATTCAAACAATATACTTCTAAAATTATGTTTTGAACATGATAATAAAAAATATTTAATCGAAAGAACTATCGAAAAAAAAGGAAAATTAAACTCTGCTGATGCAAAAATCTACTATCAGGATAAACTTATGGAAAAAGGTTCAAAGGCAGTGGGAGAATATGTTTCCCAGCTAATAGGGCTGGATTATTCCCTTTTTAGCAGGGCAGTATATTCCGAGCAGAATAATATCGACTATTTTTTAACATTAAACCCAAAAAAAAGAAAAGAAGAATTTGATGCTCTTTTAGGCCTTGACAGATTTGAAATGGCAAGAGCCAACATCACAACCCTTACAAACAGATTGAAAAACAGAAGGGCAGATTCTCAGGCCAATTTTGATTTGAAAAAATCAGAAGAGCTGAAAATTGAATTGAAAAACAAAACAGATAAGTTGGAAAACATCTCAAAAGAAACAGGGATTTTGAAATCAGAAATAAAAAATAAGAATGATGCCCTAAAACTTGTTGAAGGGGATATCAGGGTTCTTGAGCTTTCAGAAATTTCCCTCAAACAATTAAAAGAAAAAGAAATCCGTGCAAATTCAATTATTGAAAATTATAATGAAGATTTGAAAATTCCTCCAAAGAGAAGTCTTGAGATTATCCAGAATGAATTGGAGGCAACTAGCCAAAAATTAAAAAATGAAAACAGATCGCTAACTTTAAAATCAAAAGAGTTTTTGGAAAAAAGCATTTTTTCCGGAAGAATGGAAAATGAGCTTAGAAAAAAGGAGGATTTGATTAAGAGGATAAAAATTATCAACGAACAGGGAATAAAAGAATCATCCCATTATGAAACTGAATTAAGCCGGAAAGAAAAATCCGTTATTTTCCTTAGATCTGAAATTGAAAAAAACAAAGGCCAAAATATTGAACTTTCCAAACTGATGGAAGGTCTTGAAAAGGGAAGCGAAAAATGCCCCATGTGCGATTCAAAAATCGACAAAGAACACATACAAAAAATCAACAATGAAAAAAATCAGAAACTGAAAAAAAACAGGGAATTGATTTTTTCAATGGAAAAAGAGCTTGGTGTTATTGAAAATGAAATTAAAAAATTAAGCGATGAGAAAACAAAATCAGAAAAACTAAGGTCCGAAAAAAACCATCTTGAAGATGAGGCCAAAAAAATCTCTGCAACAAAAGAACAATTTGAGGATATAAAAAAAGAGACATACAATTTAAAATCTGTTATTGAAGAAGTTAAAAAAAATCTTGAAAATCTGAGAAAAATCGAAGCAGAACTTGGGAAAGAGTATGAGCAGACAAAAAATTACAATGAAAAAAAGAAAAAGCTCAACACCTTAAAAACAGTTCTCCTTCCGAAAATAAAAAATCAGATAAAAGAGATAAATTTTGACGAGAATAAATTAAGAAAATCAAGAGAAGCATTCAATTCCATAAAACTTTTAGCTGTCCAAATAAACGAAAAAATAATATATCTGGAGAAAGAAAAAAAATATATTGCATGTGAAATCGAAACTTTAAAAAAATCTTTGAATGAGCTAAATGAACTCGAAAAGAAAATAAATGGCCTTATCTCACTTGAAGAGGAATTATTATTTTATAAAAATGTCCTTTCACAGGTTCAGATAAACTTAAGGGATTCTTTGATAGAATCAATTAATCTTGCAATGAACCAGATTTGGGGGATATTTTATCCATATAGGGATTATCAGAAGATACGGACAGTTGCCCTTGAAAATGACTATGACTTTGAATTCTATAACGGGGAATGGAAAAAAATAGAATCTATTGCAAGCGGCGGGGAAAGAGCCTGTTTTGCAATAACCCTTAGAGTTGCGCTTTCAACAGTTCTTGTTCCAAATATCGGCTGGCTTATAATGGATGAGCCGACGCATAATCTTGATAGGGAAAGCATAAATCTTCTCTCTGAAACACTGCAAATGAAAATTCCGCAGATTATCGCCCAGTGCATTGTGATAACCCACGAAGAACTTTTAGCAGGAGCAAATTTTTCAACAACCTATAAATTTGAAAGAGATAAAGAAAACAAGGGACATACAGTTATTGAGCGGATATAATCTGTTGTTCAAACATCTCAAGAATCTGGCAATCATCAAGCTTTATATCCTCTGATTTTAAAAATTGCTCAATCAAAGAATAGTTTGCCCCAAAGTAATAGGCGAGAAGGTAAGAAATGTCCTCTTTTGTTATGATCCCTCTTTTTAAAAGGCTTGAGAGATAAAAAACAAGAGAATCCAGAATTGTTCTCGGTCTAACTGACATTCTAAGCCCCCGCAGATCTGACAGCAATACCTTTTCAGAAGAATAGAATATATTTTTTGGAGCCATATCCATCAAAAGAAGATTTTTTTTATTTAGGGATGCCAAAATTTCAAGAGATTTTTCAACTATTAAAACTTTTTTTTGATATGATTCAGTGCAAAGTTCCAGGGATTTTTCAGAAAGGTTCTTTTTTGCAAGAAGATATGTTCTTCCTATGCAGTCTATTGCATAGCCGACTATCTCTTCAAGGTCTCTTTTTATTTTTGAATAAACTTTTAATACTGCGGTTGCAATCTCAGAGGTTGTTTTATATGCCCTATATGCAAACCCCCGGTAATTTATTTCATTTAAACTGTTTTTTGAAAACAAAAGTACATCAAGATTTTCAAGGTCATAGCCGTCAATATAAACAATTGTTTTTATTTGATTCTCTTTTTTATCTGCCCATATATTTTCAACAAGTGTCAGATTTCCATCTTTATTTACTTTTTTTGAAAGTGGAAAAACAGATGTTTCTACATATGGCTTTGAAGAAGGTTTTGAATTTGATTTAGATAAAGTTTTAACTGACCGCTTGGAAACTTCATTGATTTTGAGTTTTTTTGAACCTGCCATTCCTAAATTCACCTAAACGAATCTGAATTAACATATAATTAATGCTTGGTAATGTTTTAAAATATGTGTCACACAAGAAAAATCCCAATCTACAAATATTTATATTTTTAGTTAGTTATAGCTCTCTATGACATATACTGTTACTCCATGGGAAGTTTCCGGAAGAATAGATTATGAAAAACTCATAAAAGATTTTGGGACAAAAGAAATAAATGAACCTGTGAAAAATAAAATACTGGAATACACAAAAGAACTCCATCTTCTTTTAAGGAGAAATTATTTTTTCTCTCACAGGGATTTGAATCTTGCATTGAAGGATTATGAGGATGGAAAAGGATTTTTTTTATATACAGGAAGAGGCCCTTCAGGCCCCATGCATATAGGGCATATGATTCCTCTATTATTCACAAAATGGCTTCAGGAAAAATTCAAGGTAAATCTGTATATACAAATAACTGATGATGAAAAATTTCTTTTGAACAGGGAACGGGAATGGAATCAGATCCAAGACAATGCCGCAGAAAATATTCTTGATATTTGTGCCGTCGGGTTTGATCCAAACAAAACATTTATCTTCAAAAACAGCGAGTATATAAAAAATGTTTATCCTCTCTTGTTAAACACTTCCAGAAGAATAACCTTTTCAACAGTAAAGGCGGTTTTTGGGTTTGTGAATGAAACAAATATTGGGATGGTCGGCTTTCCGGCATATCAGATAATTCCAACTTTTTTTGAGAAAAAAAGATGCCTGATTCCTGCAGCAATAGATCAGGATCCATACTGGAGAATCCAAAGGGACCTTGCAGAAGTTATGGGTTTTTGCAAGGTATCTGCAATACATTCTAAATTTCTTCCTCCGTTAAGCGGCGTTGAAGGAAAGATGAGCTCTTCTATAAAAGAAACCACGATATGGCTGGATGATGACTTAAAAACAATTGAGAGAAAAATAAACAAATATGCATTTTCAGGAGGAAGAAGCACTATTGAAGAACATAGAAGAAAAGGCGGACAGCCAGAAATAGATGTTTCATTCCAGTGGCTTTCAATACTTTTTGAAGAAGATGATGAAAAATTAAAACAAATCGAAAAAGATTATAGGCAGGGAAAAATGCTGTCAGGGGAAATGAAAAAAATCCTGATTGAAAAATTAAATAAATTCCTAGAAGAGCACAGGAGAAAAAGAGAAATCGCAAAAAATAATGTCGATCTGTTTATGTATAATGGAAAGCTTGCAAAAGAAATGTGGGGCAAAACTTATTTATGTTAAAAACTGCGACGCACTATCCCTTATTATTGTTGCGCCCCCGACTATTGCAATGAGTATTATTCCGCCTATGAAAAAATTTATCGCCCAGCTCATCCATTTTCCCCTAGAGTCTGCTGGTTGCGCCTGCGCAAGGGCATAAATTATTCCAGAAATTAATATCAGTATAAGAGAGAGGGTTGGCCCGATATTCATTAGAACTACAGAAATCGAAGTTAATAAAGACTCTATATATGCCATATTATAATACAATATGAAAAGGAATAAAAAGATTATGAAAAACTAGTTTTTGCAATTTTTTTTATAAAATCAACCAATCTGCAGGAATACCCGAATTCATTGTCATACCAGGCAAATATCTTTACCAGATTTCCATTAACTTTTGTAAGTGGTCCGTCAACTATTGAAGAGTATGTTGTTCCTATTATATCTGAGGATACTATTGGTTCTGTAGTATAGTGAAGTATTCCTTTCAATTCATTTTCAGATGCGTTTTTTAAAAGCTCATTAACCTGTTCTTTTGTCGTTTCCTTGCTCATCATTAGGGTTATGTCATTAATTGAACCATCAGGAACAGGAACCCTTAAGGAGACTCCGTCAAGTTTTCCTGAAAGTTCAGGTATTACAAGGCCTATTGCCTTTGCAGCTCCTGTTGTTGTCGGGATTATATTTACTGACGCGGCCCTTGCCCGTCTTAAATCTGAATGGCTTCCATCAAGTATTCTTTGGTCGTTTGTATATGCATGAACTGTTGTCATAAACCCCTTTTCAATTCCTATATTTTTTTGAAGTATCTTTAGAATAGGGGCAAGTCCGTTTGTAGTGCAGGATGCAAGCGATAAAATTTTCATTTCAGGTTTGTATCCGGAATCATTAACCCCTGGGACAAATGTGCCGTCAACTTCTTTTCCTGGAGCAGAAATTAGAACTTTTTTTGCGCCTGCTGTAATGTGCTTTTCAGCTTCTTCTCTTGTTGCAAATTCCCCAGTACTTTCCAAGACCAGATCAATTCCAAGTTCTTTCCATGGGAGTTTTAAAGGGTCTGTTTCCCTGATCCATTTTATTTCAATACCATTTATTACAAGGTTGCTGTTTTTTACTTCAATGCTCCCTTCAAAAGTCCCGAATGTTGAATCGTATTTGAATAAATGGGCATGAGGCTCTACTGCGCTTCTGGTGTTTATCGCCACAACCTCAAAATCTTTTCCAAAAGAATTTGTTTTTATTGCCGCCTTCAAAAAAGTTTTTCCGATTCTTCCAAATCCAGATATTGCAATTTTCATGATTTTAGCACCATAGTTATATCATTAATAGCGCTTAAAAATCTAATGACGCGCATCTGATTTTGCCATACCTTTTGAAATTGTTAACCTTGGATAACATTTATAAATTGTTTGCTAAAAATTGTTATTGTGAAAAAACACTCAAATAAAAGTACAGAAGACTTTCTTTTTGCAATGCTCCAGATATATGAGGAGGGCAACAGTGATATAAAATTGGTTGATATTTCACTAAAGTTAGGGATTTCAAGAGCCGCTGCAACAAAAATGTCGATTAAATTATCCTCCAATTCTCTGATAGAAAAAACAAGGTATTCAAAGATAAGATTAACAAAAAAAGGAAAAAAATTTGCAATTGAAGTTGCAAGAAAACACAGGATAATCGAGGTTTTCCTTGACAAAAAACTCGGGCTCTCTGGAAAAGAGCTTGAAGAGCAGGCACACGCAATGGAACATTCCATCAATAAAAAAACCCTGGAAAGACTTTCGGTTTTTATGAACAATCCAGATGTTTGCCCTCATGGAAAAAAAACTTATTAAGAGGCATTTGCATGAATTTATCAGAAGTCAAAAAAGGAAGCATTGTACAAATTATTAGAATAGAAGGGGGATTAGGCATAATAAAAAGGCTTGCAGAACTTGGGATGTATAAGGGAACCAGAATACAGGTGGAGAAAAATTCAACAGGCCCTTTAATTCTGAATGTTTTGAACTGTAAAATTGCAGTTGGAAGAGGCCAGGCAAGAAAAATAGAAGTGATTTAATGATTCGATGCGCTTTGGTTGGAAATCCCAATGTCGGCAAATCGACTCTTTTTAACCTTCTTACAAAAGGAACAGAGCATATTGGGAACTGGCCTGGAAAAACAGTGGAATGCAAGCAAGGGCATGCAACTTTTGGAAAGGAAAAAATAGCAATATGCGATCTTCCCGGCTCGTATAGTCTTTCTCCTTTTTCAGATGAGGAAAAAGTTGTTGTGGAAGCACTTTCTAAAAATAATTTTGATGTCATATTGCAGGTTGCAGATGCCTGCAATCTTGAAAGAAACCTCTATTTTACGATTGAACTGTTAAAATTTTCAAAAAATGTTATTGTTGCAATAAACAAGAGCGATTGCGCAAAAAAAAGCAAATTAATAATAGATGAAAAAAAACTTCAAGAGGAATTCGGAATTCCATTTGTCAAAATCTCTGCAAAAAATCAAACAGGAATAAATGAACTGCTAAAACAAATAATTCAATCTTCAAAAAAACCTCTTTCTTTTAAAATTCCAGATGAGATAAAAAACAGGGAGTTTATACAATTTGAAAAAGAAATCAGGCCATTTGCCAGGTCCCTTAACATTCCCTCGAAATGGCTTGCCTTAAAATTAATCGAAAAAGATAGTTTTGCCATAGGACTTGCAGAAAATTCAAAGAAAGGAAAACAAATAACTGCTAAAGCATCGCTTGTCGGGCAAAATATTGAAAGTTCCCTCAAATCTGATATCGGATCGCATATCGCAAAAAAAAGATACTGTTTTTTAAAAAAAATTTCAGAGAAATCAATAAAATATGCAGAAAATCGAAAAGAATTTAATGCTGACAAATTTATTTTAAACCCATTTGCAGGCATACCCATCTTTATACTTATATTATGGCTGACTTTTCAGCTTACATTTATACTTTCAGCTCCATTTTCAGATCTAATTGATGAATTTTTTATTAATTTGGGGGAATTTTTAGGTGCATACCTTCAAAATATCGGGGTATCCGGATGGGCTATTTCATTGCTCCAGAATGGAATAATTGCAGGAGTTGGAGGAATTTTAATTTTCACCCCTACAATCATCATTTTATTCATTTTATTATATACTCTTGAAGATTCAGGGTATATGGCCAGAGTTGCGGTAATTCTAGATGGCATTGCAAGAAAAACAGGGCTTTCCGGAAAGTCGTTTATTCCGCTGATTCTTGGTTTTGGATGCAATGTTCCTGCAATAATGTCTGCAAGAATATTGGATAAAAAAGAGGACAGGCTTACAACGATGATTTTAATCCCCTTCATGTCTTGTGCTGCGCGTCTTCCTGTTTATCTTATTTTTATAGGGGTTTTTTTTAGCCAAAATCAGGGCCTTATTTTGCTTTTATTATATCTTCTTGGAATAATTCTTGCAATTATAACTTCATTCTTGCTTAGAAAATTTATTTTCAAATCAGAATCCGGGGAATTATTGATAGAGCTTCCAAAATATCATTTTCCATCATGGAAGGTGGTTTTAATGCAGGCAAAACACCAAACATTTGCATTTATTTACCGGGCAGGAACAATAATTCTTGTTGCAAGTATTTTTATGTGGTTTTTATCAAGCCTGCCTTACGGGGTTGAATATGGTTCAAAGGAAAGCATTAGCGGAATAATAGGGGGCGCAATTGCACCTGTTTTAGAGCCCCTCGGGTTTGGGACATGGCAGGCATCAGTTTCATTAATATTCGGGTTTGTAGCAAAAGAAGTTGTAGTAAGTTCAATGCTTACCTCATATGGGGTGGGAGAGGAAGGCTTGACCTCTGTTCTTAAAGAAGATTTTACAACTCTCTCAGCTATTTCATTTATGGTGTTTGTTTTGCTTTATGTTCCCTGCATTGCAGTTATCGGAACATTGAAAAGAGAAACAAACAGCTGGAAAATAACGCTTGGAGCAACGATATATTATATCGCAGTTGCATGGATCATTTCGTTTTTAGTATTTCAAATAGGGTTATTCTTAGGTTATTAGAGGTATTTTTATGGATGAGAAAATATTTTATTTTTTAGGAATTTTAGTTCTTTTGGCATTTTTATATTTTGTAAAAAAATACATAAACAATCCATGTTCCGGGTGTACATTTAAAGGAAAATGCAGTTTAGCTTGCAAGAAACCATTGCAAAAAAAAGAAAAGGAAATCTAATTTTTTATTTTGTATAAAACTGCAAATGCAGCTGCAAATGTTAGCACATTTCCAAATGCAATTTCATATGCTCCGGATAGGTATGCATTAATTATTAGTATAATTATTCCGATGCAATTTATAATTATAAAAGAATTTGATATTTTTCTTTTTCCATCTCTCATGTAAAAAAACTGAATAAGCCATCCGATTGCAATTAATACCAGGCCCATAAGAGAGATATAATCTGCCATAAAATCAGTTATCCTTTACTATTTAAAAGGTATCCCCTGTTTATAATTAATTATAAACTTTTCAAGGTGTAAAAATGGGAAAAACAAAAAGAGATTTAAGTAAAATAGTTTCAAATATAAAAAAAAGAATTACAGATCTTGAAGCAAAAGTAAGAATGGACCCTTTACGGAAAAATCCTGCAATACATGAAGAATTGGCACAGTTAAAAAAGAAGCTTGAAGAGAAGTATTAGAAATTTTTCATTCTCCAATTCCTGCGCTAGATTTTTAAGCAGTATACAATTATTATTTTATGCATAAAAGAGGGGTATTAGTAGTTTTAGACGGGCTGGATGGCGCTGGAAAAAGCCTTCAGATAAAACTTTTGAAAAGGAAATTTAAGGATATAGTTTCCTTTTCCTATCCTACGAAAAAAACTCCAAAACTTAGAAAATACCTTAATAAAAAGATAGAACTCAAATCTTTTGAAATTTTCAATCTTTTTTTATCAGATATCATCAATGACCAAAAGAACATAATTAAAAATCTAAAAAGCGGAAAAATAGTGGTTTTAGACAGGTATATTTTTTCAACAATTGCCTATAAGCTTAAGGGGATTTCATATGCCCTTGCAAAAAGAATAGTAAAAGATTCAAATATTCTTGTTCCAGACATTGTTATTATACTTGATATAAAACCTAATCATGCATACGAACGGAAGAAAAAGCAAAAAACCCCGGACAGGTATGAAAGCGATATAAAATACTTAAAACAAGTTAGGTCAAATTTTTTAAGGCTTGCAAGAGAAAGATTCATTTCAAAAAATTGGATTATTCTTGATGCTTTGAAAAACGCCCGGTTCATCAATAAAAAAATATCCGGGCAAATAAACAAAAAATTAATTAATTGAAAATTGAAAAACAAACCTTTTTATTTTGTTTCCTGAATTCATTTACTCTGCAAGCTCCTGTAGTCTAGTTCGGCCAAGGATGCTGGACTTTCATTCAGGTTTTTTGGCCTAAGTTTAACTTATTGGCAAAAACCCTGACGAAAAAACCATGCGGCATAACTTGTGCCTTTGGTGGAGAAATCCAGTGACTCGGGTTCAAACACCAGGCGGGGGAAGTGTCCCCCTCCTCGTGATAACCAACCCCCTCTATTTTGAATAAAAATAGATCAGGTTTGAAAATCCCGACAGGAGCGATTTTTTCTATTTTTTTATAATGTAGAAAAAAATTATCCCCATAGTTATTCCCGGTAATTTGTGGATATACCAGTTACCCCCACACTTTTTAAAGTTTATTGTGGGTATAACTACCGTGATAAGATGCCGATAAAGAAAAGAAAGGTCAAAGGCAAGATATATTTCTATTTCGAAAAGAACATTCGTATCGGTGAAAACAACTGGAAGACATTTTCGATTTATATTGGTTCGAAGAAACCTGATGCAGTTCAATTAAAGACACTCAAAAAGAGACTCGAAAAGACAATTAATGCCTACCTGAAAAAAGAGATCCAGGGATCAAAGACTCAGCATATCGATATAAAAACAGCATTAAAGCTGGAAAAAATCAGAACTGCCCACAAAAAAATACTTGTTGCCCTAGACAAAACCAGCAGAGAACATTACCTAAAAAGGCAAAGAGAGCAATTTATCACCAATACTAATGCTATCGAAGGCAGCCAGCTAACTCTTGAACAAACAAAAAAGATACTTGGATTGAAAAAGCAATATGAAGCGCAAGGCCGAGAAGAACTTGAAGTTATAAATATGGAAAAGTGCCTTGAGCTTTATGATGAACTTATTCTGCAAAAGATAGATATTGACCTAAAAATCATATTGCATCTCCATATGCTACTTTTAAAAGCAATTCCAGATTACGAAGGCTATGCTGGAGTCTGGAGACCAGTTAATATTTATATCCGAGGCTCAAAATACAATTTTCCAGTATGGAAAGATGTCCCTGGGCTTATAAAAGAGCTTTTGCAATGGTATGAACAAAACAAGGATAAACTTCACCCAGTAGAGTTAGCCGCGATATTTCATGCCAGATTAGTCACCATCCATCCGTTTGCTGACGGAAATGGAAGAATGGCAAGATTGCTTATGAATTACATTCTTCAATTGCATGGTTTTCCTTTTACTGATATCTCTTTTTCTAAGAGAAATGAGTATTTTAGCACTCAAGAAGAGGGGCATTTTGGAAAATACCAATCTTTCGTAAAATTCTTGGTAAATGAGATAAAATCGCAGTTTACAGAACTTAAGAAAAGGAAAGAGAGGTAATATTATGGATAAAGATAAGCAAATTTTATTGCCTTCTTACTGAGAAATTGTTAAACATTGTCAAGAAAGGCAAAGCGCAGTGGTTTGAAAACCCTGCTACCTCTTGAAACGATTCCTAACTCTCTTACCTGCGCGTGGATATATCTTATGCTTCGAAAACGCCAAAGATTTAAGGGTTAATGTGATAACTTATAGGTTTTTAAAGTTAATTCTTCATATAATATTATTAATATTAACAAAATAAGGTGTATCTATGGCGCAAAATCTTTTAACAAATAAGAAACCAATGAGGGAGATGAAAGGTTCATTTAATCAGGTTACGATGTTCCAACTTAAAGAAAAGTTCAATCCTAAGTTAGAAGGTATTGCAACTGTAAATGAAATAGATGATGCTTTGAACAGTAGTAAAATCTATCAGGCAGTTATGGGAACTAAATGGGTTAGAACTGACCCATACGCAGTTTATAAGAAAGATCCAACAAAACCTCTGGGAAAAAAGGTTACATGGGTTGAAGATGGAGTTAGATATGTCCAGCAAATCCCAGATATTCCAGTTATGTTTAATGGAAAGGAAATAAGTTTACAAAAAGTCGCTGCAATGGGCGTTTATGATTCAATTGATTTGCTGAAAATTGAGCAAACAGATACTAGTTTATATACTGTTTCAGTAGTTGATTTAGAAACTCTTGCAGGAAGAGTCAGAGCAGTTAACTTTATGAGAAACAACTGGGCTTTGACTGATGAATATGGATTCCCGCTTGCCAATCAACCTGTTTCTTCAAGCAATACTGAGGCAAGATACGGCCGGGTAAGGTCTAGTTATGAAGAAAATTCAGATGGATGGCACGGTTCTGTTGCCCGCTTCTTCAACGTCTTCGACGTCGGCGGCAGGCGTCTTGTCAATGCTATCGACGATTGGTCCGTTGTGTCTGGGGTGGCGTTAATTGGCCGCTCTGCGGCCGCGCCATTGATCTAGGTATCAAAAGAAGCGCTTACCAAAGTTACAGATCCAAAAGCATTATTACAACGAGCAGAACGACTAGAGCTAATGGTAAAAGAACTAACAGGATACTTAGGTGCATCACTTACTTCGGAAGGTTTTACGACATTGATCAAGCCAATCTTAGATGAGGTAACTTTCCTAAGGGAATTAGCAGGAAAAATAGAATCAATCAAGCCAAAAGAGTAATCCTTTCTATTTTTTTAGTATCTCCAAGACTCTGTTTCTAATCCTTTTTGGAACTTTTTTAAGGTAATTTTTCAGTTTATCCATTTTAATATTTTTTTTAATTTCTGTTAGCGTTTCTTCATTCAGGTACTCTCCAAAATAAATAAAATCTATCAATGTCTTTTCAACATCAGATACCGGCACCCAGAAATCATAATACTTAACCATCTCAAAACCAAAAAACATTTTTTGGGATATTCTTCTTATTAATACATTTTTCCCAAGTATTTTTTTCAATCCGGTCCTTGTTTTTCTTGTTGTTATTATTACCGGGTTTGTTTCTTGTTCCCACAAATTTCTTAATGATAATGCTTCCTGCAGGCCGTAATAAAAAGGGGAATATGCAAACCCACATACTTCTATCTCCTCTTCAAAGCTGTAATAACCCTTTGTTATCCGTGTTATCTCACCCCTTTTTGCCAGATGATTTAACAGCAAATAGGCATATCCTCTGGTTCCACCCATTTTTGTTATTATAATTACTGCATCCCTTGTTTTGAATAACGGGAGTTTTCTGAATTTTTTTCTTATTTCATTTATATATTTCATCATATTTTCCTCTTCAAATACTCAACAATCTGGTTAAAATTTGGTATATTTCCTGCATAAACTATTGCCTTTAGATTGCCCTCGTCCAGAGGTCTGCCAATATTGCTAAGAAATGTTCTCACCCTGTTTTTTTCCTGTTTTCCAAGTTCTATAACCGAACTTAGATAAAAAATATCATAGATATCCCTTATTAATCTCCTGTTGCTGTATGCATCTATTTTTTCCAATAATAATTCTTCAGCGCTTATCATTAGAACATTCATTATTGTTCCATCGGTTTTCTCATAGTTTCCTATAATTCCTTTTTTACCAGTTAGCCTTATTTCCAGCCTTACTTCTATATTCTCTTTGGATATTTTTGAAAATAGGACATTTTCCGTTTTTTTGTATTTTTTTAGAATCAGCCCTCTTGTTTTCAATTTTTCCTCTAATTTATTTTTGAAATCCTTTTCCACATTTCCATAAAAATCCAGATCTTCTGAAAACCTCCCCCCGCTGTAGCATCTCCATATACAAGTGCCTCCATGGAAAACAAACTCATTTTTCAGATCGTATAATATATCCACTAACTCGTCCTGAAGGTAGGCTATATCTATATGCAGCCTTTTTTTAAGCCTTTTTTCCAGCGGAAGCTCCATATAATTACTATTCAACCAAACTTATAAAAAACTATATGTTTGGTTGATTGTAATTTTTCCTCAATTTTATTTCATGAATAGATCCCTATGCTCTGATAATCCTCGGTATACGCGTTCTGCTGTCATTTTAATTTCTTTGTGCAATTCCATGGATTCTTGAGTGTTTATATCACATAAGAGACTGAATATGTGTGACATATTATTGGTTTCAACAGAAACTATAAAACGGGCAACATCAAAGGCTTCCATTTCTTTTATGACTTTATGTACTAATTCCCCAGCAATCATAATTGCTTCAAAATCTTTCCTTTTTTCCTCAAGTGTATTGTTTCTTGCCAACATTGATTTATGTTCGCGTCCAACTAAACTGAGAATTCTTCCTATATTCTCAGGATTCAGGATTGATATGAACCGTTTTCTTACTCTTTTATTGCTTTTTTCCAGAATAGAAAAGTTTTGATTCCATCCGCACAGGATCGTATTAACTAGATATATATCAGAAACCGAGGCCCTTGTTTTTTCTCCGAGGATTAAAAGACTTTCCAGTACCTCTGGTTTAAATTCTAAAAATATTGCTCTTTGACTCAGTAGTCTCAGTAGTATTAAATGGATATATTCATCAGAGTTAGAATAGCCGTAACTTACCTTTGTTTCCATTCCTATCCCGCCCATGAAATTCCTTTGAAGTGCTGATTCTAATGATTTTTTCGCTTCGTTTTTGTTAAACACATCCGTATATGGCTCTGTGTTTTCTTTATTTTCACTTCTAATTTTTTCCATTTCTTTATCTAATCTTGCCTTCCATTTCATTACTTCATTTATTTTGGCCCTTCTATTTTCCAAAACCCCTTTTGAAGTCATTCTCATTTTTTCTCCAGCCATAATCATCACTCCAGGGCTTTCGTTCTAACACTAAAACCCCGAACTTATAACGCATTCCATATATTTAAATAATGTTGGTGATAATTATCACCATATGTATGAAGAAACCTTTAGGGAACTCGGTCTGAGTAGCAACGAGGCAAAAATTTATGAGTCCATGCTAGGCCTTGGGGAAGTAAATGTAGATTTAATCTCAGTAAAATCAAAAGTCCATAGGAGAAATGCCTATGATTCCATAGCAAAATTAATTGAAAAAGGCCTGGTATCCGAAGTATTTGTGGAAAACAGGAAATATTATAGGGCAATAAATCCTTCAAGGCTTTCAGATATTTTATATGAAAAACAAAAGAAAATAGAAACAATAATTCCTGAGCTTGAAAAGAAATTCATAAAAGGGGCAACTCAGGAAAAGGCGTATATTTACAAAGGAATTCAAGGTTTTAAGAATTACCTGAAAGATATTATAGAAACAGGGGAAGATGGTTATTTTATAGCTGCAAAAGGCGGATGGTTTGATGAGCGCCTAAAATATCTAATCCCGAAATTCCTTAAGGAATCGGAAAAGAAAGGCCTGAAGCATTATCATTTATTTGATTTTGAAATGAGGCAAAAAATGCCAGAAATATTTGGGCAAAAGAATTTTATCTATAAAATACTCCCAAAAGAATATTCCACAACATCTGCAGTAGATGTTTTTGGAGACCATGTGGTAACCTTCACTGGATTAAATATAGGAAAACTTGATGGTGATTTAACCCAGTTTGTTGTTATAAGCAGGGGGCTGGCGGATTCCTATAAAACCTGGTTTAAGTTGGTTTGGGATATTCTTCCAGGAGGAAAATTTCCAAAATCCTAGATTTTAAATAATTAATCCTTCAAACTCTTTTAAAAAATGCCTGCCTTCCATCTGAAATTACAAAAAAATCTATAACCGGAAGCTCTTTTTCTTCCATAGCTTTGATAAAAGCATCATTCCATTCATTGTCATTGACTAGTTGCCCCAACTCTGCGATAATTGAAATTTGCGGTTTAAAAATTTGCGAACGCGATCCGTGTCCATATGCCAGATCAGAAAGTATTTTTTCCAGTTTTTGATTGGAACCAAATGGAAAAAAAGTCAATATCCTTTTTCGAACCATCACCTCTGGGTATATAAGGTTTCCAAATGGGATGTATATTGCACCCTCTTCAGTTTCTCGAAGCATAGGCCCACTGGCAAATACCCTGGTCTTACAAATCACTCCTTCAGGAGTTGTTACGCCCCTGACAAAAGGAGCTTTGATTTCCCCTTCAATTGGTTCTCTATCCAAGATGAATGTAGCTGGAGAAAAATCTCTTGTTCTATGATACTGTAAAAAATAATTTTTATTGCCCACTGTTTTAAATTCCATTATTGGACAGTGGTTTGCGTCGAAATTTTCAAGATTTCTTATCCTTTCATAAGTTTTTATTAATCCGTCTAATCCATTTCTAAGTTCGGAAGTGAGCTTGTTTAAATAAGAAGTGAGGTATTCATGAACAATCCCATCATCAATAATTGTATAATACTTTTTTGAAAATTCCAAATTGCTATCACAACTCATGATATGATATCTGCCTTCAATAGAAGAATCAGCAACAACTATCTGATCTACCCCGGATAAATATTCCCAAAATGAAAAAGAAACTTCTAATTCAAAGGCATCTCTATCTAAATTTAGGTACCTGCAAATATCAGTTATTCTATGCGGTATGATATTATATTCTCCAATTTCCATCATTTTTGTTTTAAAATCATCATATCCTTTCCCTACAAATGCCTCGTTATCTTTTGATAAAACAGGGCTTCTAAGCAGACCTGAAATGCCATCATATTCTTGAGGATGTTCACTTCTTGCAATTATATCTTTTCCAGATCGCATAGCATCCTCGTATGATTCAAATATCTGTGGGACTAAAATCCCACAAGACTGCGCGTATCTTGCAATCTCCAATTTGGGTTGTTTTGCAGGGTGTTTGAGATAAAAATCAGTTCTTTTAGTTTTGTGTGCATATCCCATTACTTAATAGTGTTTAGATATATTAATAAATGTGCTAGTTTTTAGCTCATATTTTTTTGTATCTGCATCCTTTTTATTATTTTCTTTACTTATTATATGTTATGAAAATTCAATATTATGTGTTTGGAATCCTTTTGGTGCTTCTTTTTGCAGGATGCACAAGCCCCAAAGAAATAGTCTATCTTCCGATTGTAGAGCAGACTGTTGAAAAAGAATCATTTATGTCGGAAGTTCAGATCACTGATTACGAGCAAATAGAATTATCCGGAAATTATGCAATAATAACTACTGATAATGTCCAAATAAAAAATATAATATATGAATCTATTTTCAAAAATACCAAACAAGGTTCCGAGCTATCATTTGCAGGTGCAAAATGGACTTTGCAATCCCTTGACTGTTCCAAAAAACAAATTCTCATTTCAAATTCACAAAACTCGATAACATTATCTGAATCTGAAAAATACCACAGCAACTGGGATGTTTTATTGGAGTGCGATGAAACTTATTTGTATGGGATTAAATTATCCTCATCAGAAAGTATAACTGCAACTTCAGGAGATATGGTGTATATTCCTGATTCATCCCCTGGGTATAAATTGCAATACTTACAAAAAGGAGAATTTAAACTTGCAAACTAACCTTTTCCTTTTTAAATTTTTTTATCTAATTATCTCAAGATAAACTATAAAAAGAAATTAATTTATGAGGTGTAATAATGATTGATTCAACATTATTTGGTTTTATTTCAGGATTTTTAGTATTGCTTTATGCATTATTTCTTGCATTTAAGGTAAACAAGGCTCCAAACGGAGATATAAAAATGAATGATATTGCAAAAGCAATACAGGTAGGGGCAAATGCTTTTCTGAAAAGACAATATATGACAATTGTCCCAATAGTGATTATTCTTGCAGCAGTAATAGGCTATTTTATCGGATTGGATACTTCAATTTCCTTTGTTTTCGGAGTTATTCTTTCTGCACTTGCAGGCTATATCGGAATGCAGGTTTCAGTAAGGGCAAATGTCAGGGTTGCAGAAGGGGCAAAATCAGGACTTTCAAGAGCATTAGAACTTGCTTTTTCAGGAGGAGCAGTTACAGGAATGTCTCTTATAGGTCTTGGGCTTATGGGAGTTAGCTTTTTGTATTGGTATTTTGGAAGCCTGATTCCTTTAATCGGCTTTGGTTTTGGTGCATCGCTTATCTCTTTATTTGCAAGGGTTGGGGGAGGGATATACACCAAGGCAGCAGATGTTGGAGCTGACCTGGTTGGAAAAATTGAAAAAGGAATTCCAGAAGATGACCCAAGAAATCCAGCAGTAATTGCAGATAATGTAGGGGATAATGTTGGAGACTGCGCAGGAATGGCAGCAGATGTTTTTGAATCTTTTGTTGTAACCATAATTGCAGCTATGATTATTGGTTCTTTTACAAATAATTCCACTTTCATAGAACTTCCTTTATATATTGCATCAATTGGAGGGCTTTCAGGAATTATTGGTTCATTTTTTGTAAGGCTTGGAAAAGAAAAAAACATAATGGGTGCGTTTTATAAGGGAATTATTGCAGCCTCTATTGTAATGGCGATATCATCCTTTATTTATTTAAATTCATTATTTCCTTCTGACTACTCACTTTTTATATCAGTGATGGTCGGAGTGGTTTTAACAGGGCTTATGTTTTTGGTAACTGAATATTATACCTCATATCAATATTCTCCGGTCAAACAGATTGCAGAAAGCTCAAAAACAGGAGCAGGAACAAATCTAATTTCAGGTCTTGCAATTGGAATGCAGTCAACTGCGCTTCCATTAATCTTTGTAGTTTTATCAATTGCAATCTCATATCATTTTGCCGGAATGTATGGAATCGCACTGGCAGCAGCAGCAATGCTTTCTTTGAGTGCAATTGTCATATCAGTCGATTCTTATGGCCCGATTACAGATAATGCAGGAGGAATCGCAGAGATGTCTGGATTATCTTCAAAAGTAAGAACTATTACAGATGCTCTTGATGCAGTTGGAAATACAACCAAGGCAACAACCAAAGGGTTTGCAATTGCAGGTGCAGCTCTTGGAGCGCTTGCATTGTTTGTTGCATTTGCAAATGATGCAGGGCTTGCAACAATTAATCTTCTAAATCCAGCAGTAACTATCGGGCTTTTCATCGGAGCATTATTGCCGTTCCTTTTTTCAAGCTTTTTAATGACTGCAGTTGGAAAGGCGGCATTTGAAATAGTCGAGGAAGTAAGAAGACAATTTAAAACAATAAAAGGCCTTATGAGTGGAAAAGAAAAACCTGACTATGCAACATGTGTTGACATAAGCACAAAAAGTGCGCTAAGAGAACTTATCGTTCCAGGCCTTTTGGCAGTATTGACCCCATTGCTTATAGGTTATCTTCTTGGAGCAGAAGCATTGGCAGGCCTTTTGGCAGGAACAATTGCGTCCGGGTTTTTGCTTGCATTATTTATGTGCACTTCAGGTGCTGCATGGGATAATGGCAAAAAATATATTGAGCTTGGAAATTTTGGAGGCAAAGGCTCTGATGCGCACAAGGCGGCGATAGTAGGGGATACAGTTGGGGACCCGTTAAAAGATACTGCAGGGCCTGCATTAAATGCATTAATTAAGGTGGTAAATACAGTATCACTTGTATTTATTGGAGTAATTATGGCATATGGAATAACCCTTTTGGGTTAATCTCTTTTTATTCCTAAATATTGCAGTTATTCTCTTATGAAAATATCACTATTAATTCTCATTGCAATTATTTGTTTTTTGTAAGAGTACCTGATAGTATTACACTAAAATGTAACATTTATATATACTTTGTTACATTAAAGGGTAACATGAAAGTAGAAAAGCTTGTGGAATGGAATCCATGGTGGGAAAGTGGAAAGGTTGATTTTGAACTGCAAGGAAAAAAAAGATCTGATTGCAGGGAATTATTATCCTCTATAGATGTAAAAGAAGTAACAATAATAACTGGAATAAGAAGATGCGGAAAAAGCACTATTATGTACCAAATGATAAATCGCTTATTGGAAAGAGGGATAAATCCGGAAAAGATCTTATTTGTTAATTTGGAGGATAAAAAACTTTCACAAGATTCCCTGGATGATATTTACGCTGCTTATAGAAAAGAAATAAATACTGGAGAAAAAGCATATGTTTTCCTAGATGAGATCCATAAAAGAGCAGGATGGGAATCATGGATAAGAAAAAAATATGACCTTAAGACGAATGATAAATTTGTTATTTCTGGGTCCTGTTCCTATTTGCTAAAAAAGGAATATTCAACCTTGCTTACCGGAAGAAATTTATCTTATGAAGTTTTTCCGCTGGATTTTAAGGAATTTTTATCATTTAATGGTTTGGAAATCGATAATAAAAAAATTGGCAGGGGTATATTGACTGAAAAAACCAGAATAGAAATTTTACGGTATTTTGAAAACTATTTAAATTTTGGAGGGTTTCCGGAAATATTGTTTAAACCGGAAAATTTCAAGATAAAACTGCTGTCACAATATTTTGATGATATTTTATATAAGGACATAGTGGATAGGCATAACCTTAACAGTGAAAAAGCAAAAGATCTTGCGCTGTTTTTTATGAACAACCTTGCAGGATTAATGTCGTTAAGAAATATACGAAATTCACTTGGGCTATCCTATGATACTGCAAAAGATTATCTGTCCTATTTTAAGGATGCATTTCTTTTTTTTAGTGTAGATCATTTTTCATATTCATTCAAAGAACAAAAAACCCTGCCTTCTAAAATTTATACGATAGATGGCGGGCTTAGGAACTCTGTGAGCTTTAAGTTTTCAAAAGATGAGGGCAAATTAATCGAGAATCTGGTATTTGTAGAACTGAAAAGGAGGGGTTTTTATCCATATTACTGGAAAAATAAAAAGGAAGTGGATTTTATAGTTAAGGACAATAATCAAAACCTTATTGCTATAAATGTTTCATATGCTGATGAGATTGATGCGCGTGAGCTTGAAGGCCTGAAAGAATTTAAAAAAGAATTCATAAAAACCAAAAAGCTTGTGATTATTACAAAAGATGTGGAAAAAGTTGAGGAAAATATAGAATTTATTCCTATCTGGAAATGGCTTTTAGAGTAATGATATTTATTTAAAACCCCTTTTTATTTTATCCCAAACCGTTTCCAGATCTATTTTTTTATTCGCATCCCTGTGAAACCATAATTTTAATCCATCATCAAAATATCTTGGAACAATGTGCATATGGTAATGGAATATAATCTGTCCGCCTGCTTTTTCGTTTGCCTGATGAATTGTAATTCCGTCAGCTTCAAATAATTGTTTATATTTTTTTGCAAGGTTTTTTGTAACCATAGTTACATTAGCCAAATCCCCCTCAGAAATATCATATATATTCTCATAATGCTTTTTTGGAATAACCAAAGTATGCCCAGAACTAACAGGATTTATATCCAAAAATGCCAAAACAGACTCATCCTCATAAATCCTATAACAGGGAATCTCTCCTGTTACAATTTTGCAAAATATACAATCCATAAAAATCAAATCCTTCGCATTTCCTGCAAATTAATGATTCTTTCCTTTTAATTTTTAAATATATCCATTTATTCATCTAATATCTATTAGAGAATTAGTGATTCGATGATTTCTATTCCAAACATATATAAGGGCAATTACATTCTTCTTTCAATCCCTGCATTAATTTTAATACTGCTTTCAGCATATTTTATTTTTATAACGCCCCAAATAAAAATGGGAGTGGATTTTAACGGAGGAATGCTGATTTCATTATCATTAGACAATCAGGTGGACCCGGTTAGCCTTCAGGATGCATTAAAAAATGAAGGATATGATGCCTCTGTAAAAGTTTTTGATACTGCAGTAGGGCTTAAAGCTGAAATAGAAATCCCGCAGGGTGAAAACATCATTTTTGCCGATAATCTAAAGAATAATTTTGATGAATTGCTTGAAGAAACCGCATCCCTTGAGGCAATATCTGCAATGGATGAATCATATGTCCCAGAATACAAAATTAAACGGGCAGAGCTTGATAAAACTGCAAATGAGTTATTTGCAATTGCAGGAATAAGCAATGATTCAGCACAAATAGAAAATCTAAATGTTCTTCGAAAAACTTTTCTGTCAGCATACAGCAAGGTGTACAAGGATTATGAAACAACTGTCTCAAAAACAATACAGCAGTATGCATCATACTCTTCAATTTCAATTCAATCTGTAAGCCCAAGGCTTAGCACCCATTTTATTGACAGCGCAGTAAATGTAGTAATCATAGCCGCAATCTTAAGTACAGTTCTCGTATTCTTTTTTTTCAGAAACATAGTTCCAAGTTTTGCAGTAATGCTTGGAGCCTTTTGTGATATCGTTCTCGCGCTCGGTGCAATGGCATTCTTTCAAATACCTCTGACCCTTCCCTCATTTGCAGCGCTTTTACTATTGATAGGATATTCTCTTGATACTGATATCCTTCTTACAATGAGGATGCTAAAAAGAAAAGGGGATCCAAAAGAAAAAGCTTTTGATGCAATGAAAACAGGAATTACAATGACATTTACCGGAATAATTGCTTTTCTGGTATTATTTATATTGAGTATAATGACAAATATACCAACCTATTATGAAATTTCAGCAGTTGCGCTTGCAGGATTGTTTGGGGATCTTTTGGCAACCTGGGGCATAAATGCAGTGATCCTGTTAAAATATCTCGAAAAAAAGGAAAAAGATGTGAAACAGAATGGATAACTGGAAAAAAACAATAACCTCCAAAAAAGGAATAATACTCCTTGTTACATTCCTACTTTTTGTGCTAAGCATTTATTTTTATGGGAGGTATGCAGGCATTTTCCTTATGTTTTCCCTTCTTGTTTTCGGAGCATTATCATTTTTCTGGAAAGAACGGGAAATCAAAATCTTAACCCTCGTATGTATGGTAGTCCTTGCAGTTATTAATATAGGAATAAATCCAATGAAATTTGGAATTGATTTTAGCGGAGGAACAAGAATACCAGTAATTCTTGAGCATCCTGTTGATTCTGCAACAATGGAAGAGCTTGTCGATACAATTAAAAAAAGGGCAAGCGTTCTAGGGCTCTCAGAGGTAAAGGTTAGCGCAATAGGGGATTCTGAAATAAACATTGAAGTCCCTTCGGATAATCAGGAACAAATCTTATTTATAGAAGAGGTTCTCTCAAAACAAGGTGTTTATGAAGGAATTGTTGATGGCAAGGTTGCAATAATCGGGGAAGATATTCTTCCAGGTTCTGTTCAGCCGCTTGCAGCCCAATATCTCTCAGGCTCAGCTGATTGGGGGGTCTCATTTTCAATAACCTCAAAATCTGCAAAATACTTTTCAGAAGTGGTATACGGAAAGGCAAATTATCCATTATATATGTTTTTAGACAGGCCAAAAAATGCAATAATAATTCTAAGCTATGATGAGCTTTCTATAACTGCGCAAAAAGAGCATTCAATTGATGATCTAGTTGATGCCTGCAACGATGCCCTAAAACATGAAAATAATGACTTAAAATTATATCTGCTTGAAGAAATAGATATTAATTCTTCACTAGTCCCATACGATAATAAGACAAAAGCGTTAATTTCTGAAGATTCCCCAGACTGGTTGGTAAATTATCTTTCTGAAAATGGGTTTATAATCACATTTATAAATAAAGAGGCGATCTCACCTTCATTTACCCAAGGTGCAACCCTTCCATCAATAATTGAATGGGATGGAGTAGGGCTTTTGTCTGCCCCCCGCCTTTCAAAATCAATAACAGAAGGCTCAATAAGCACATATTACTCGATATCTGGCCCAGCGCAAGGAGAAGGCGCCCAAAAAACAAAGGATGCGCAAGAAAATGTAAAAAGAATAACCTCTGTTTTGAAAGGAGGGGCGCTTCCAGTCAAAATTACGCTTGGCTCAAAAACAGTTCTTCCACCCCAACTTGGAATGGAATTTTTAAGATTAAGTTTAATTGGAATTGCAGCCTCCCTTCTTATAATTTCAATAATGATAGGGATAAGATACATGAAGAAAAAATTAATCATTCCTGTTGTAATAATAAGCATCTCTGAACTTATAATCCTTATTTCGATACTTGGCTCATTTACAATTGATCTTGCTGCAATGGCAGGAATAATCGCAGCAATTGGAGTAGGAGTAGATGCCCAGATAGTAATAACTGATGAGATATTAAAAAAACAAAGCATTGAATTGCAAGAAAAGCTTGAAAACGCATTTAAAATAATAAAAATTAATGTTATCGTTGCAATAGTTGCAATGCTCCCTTTATTATTTTCAGGAATGGTTGAAATAATCGGTTTTTCAATTTCTACGATACTTGGTGCCCTTCTTGGCTATCTGCTTTCAAGGCCTGCTTATGCTGCAATAGTAAGAGATATCGCAGAACACTAGAAAGCAAACATCCATAAAAAACTTTCTTTTCAAATTGATTTATATGGAAAAAATATTTTTTGGAGTATTCAAAAAAAACAAATTTATCTATACCAATAATTTAATCCCCGGAAAAACAGTTTATGGAGAGCGCATTGTAAAAGAGGAAGGTATTGAATATAGGTCTTGGGATCCTTTCAGAAGCAAACTTGGGGGCGCAATAAGAAAAGGCCTTGCAAACTGGCCTTTTGAAAAAAACTCAAAAATATTATACCTTGGGGCATCTACAGGAACTACAATATCCCATTTATCCGATATATGCACGAATGGAGAGATATACTCTGTTGAAATTTCTGCGCATGTTCTTGAAAGATTGGTCATGCTCTCTGAAAAAAGGGAAAATATAATCCCAATAATGGCTGATGCGCGCCAGCCGCAGGAATATCTGGAAGTTGGGGAAGTAGATATCCTATATGAAGATGTTGCCCAGCCGGACCAATCAGACATACTGCTTAAAAATGCTGGATTATTTCTAAAAAAAGGAGGGATTGCCTTTTTTGCAATAAAAAGCCAAAGTATAGATGTTTTAAAAAATCCGCAGGAAATTTACGACAAAATAATTAAAGAACTTCAGGACAAATTTGAAATTCTTGAGAAAATAAAACTTGAACCCTATGATAAGGACCACCTTTTTTTAGTATTAAAGAGGAAATAAAATGCTCATTCTTGTCTGCGGGCTTCCGGGAAGCGGGAAAACAACTCTTTCACAGGAACTTTCAGGAAGAATAAACGGAATAAGCCTAAATACAGATTCAATAAGAGAAGAACTTTTTGAAACCAGAACCTACTCTAAGCAGGAAAAGGAAAAAGTTTATGAAAAACTGCTTGAATGTTCACAGAAAAATCTTGAGAATGAAAAAAATGTTGTTGTGGATGCAACCTTCTACAAAAAAGAATTAAGAGAAAAATTCATCAGCCTTGCAAACAAACTTGGGAAAAAATCATATCTCATTTATTGTTTTTTAGATGAAGAAAAAACAAAAATCCGCCTTCAAAACAGAAAAAATGACAAAAGCGAGGCTGATTTTTCAGTTTATCTAAAAATAAAACGCTGTTTTGAGCCAATCCAGAAAAATTATCTGCAGATAAACACATCAGAAAATATCCAAAAACAAATAGAGCAGGTATTATTTTATATAATGAAAGAGCAGCTAAAAGAAAAATACCAGCTAATCGAAACACACATCTCCCTTATATTTCTTGATGATACTTTTGCCTACAAAATAAAAAAACCGGTTAAATTTTCATTTCTTGATTTTTCAACCAAAGAAAAAAGGAAATTTTATCTAAACGAAGAATTAAGGCTTAACAAAAAAATTTCCCCTGCAATTTATCTTGGAATAGTAGATGTTAATTTTCAAAAAGATAAATTTCTAATAGGAAATGGGGGGCAATCATTCGAATTAGCACTTAAAATGAAAAAAATAGAAAATAAAAAAAAGATGGACAATCTAATTCAGGCAGGAAAAATTTCAGAAAAGGAAATAGAGCTGCTTGCAAAACAAATATCCAATTTCCATCAGAACGCAGAGATAATAAAGGATTTTAGGTATAATTCAGCGCAAATGCTTGCAGACCAGATAAATGACCTGGGAAATTTTAAGAAACCAATAAACATTTGCTGTTTTATGGGAAAAGAAGTGGATTTTATCCTGGAAAAATGCAATAAATTTATAGAGAACAATCAAGACTTGCTTTTAAAAAGGCAAAAAATTGGAAAAATAAAAGAGTGCCACGGAGACCTTCACACAGGAAATATCTTTTTTGACAAATATCCAATAATTTTTGACTGCATAGAATTCAATAATGAATTTCGTTTCATAGATATCCTGTCGGATGTGGGCTTTCTTGCAATGGATCTTGATGCAAAAGGCCAAAACCAGCTTTCAGATTTTCTGATAAAAAAATATGCCCTGTTTTCTAAAGATCCAGACATTGAAAAATTGATGCCCCTATACAAGTGCTATAGGGCAAATGTAAGGGCAAAAATTGCAGCAATTGAATATGAACAAAAAAAAGATGAAAACAACAGAGAAAAACTTGAATTATACTTAAACCTTGCAGAAGGGTATGCGAAAAATTTATAATTTCACAATCCGAGTTGTATTGCATATGAAGATACTGATGGTCAATCTCTTTTACTATCCCTACATGGGAGGGACAGAAAAAAATATAATGGAGATTTCAAAAGAGCTCTCATGCAAGGGACATAAAATAACTGTGCTTTCAGCCCAGCTTCCAAAAACAAAAAGAACAGAAATCCTGGATAAAATAAAAATAGTGCGGGTTCCATCCAAAATATTTTATAATCTTCCGCACCCCTTTCCGCCACCATATCCGGTAATGCATAATTTTTTGGAAGAGTACGAAACTCTTCTAAAAAAGGAAAAATTTGATATAGTTCATATACACAATAGATTCTGCTTTGGAAAAAAGATAGTCCAAATGGCAAAAAGATACAAAGCAAAAACAATTCTTACGATTCATAATTCAAGAACTCTAAACATTGATTTTTTCACTGATTTTTTCGGGCAGGCGTATGATGATTTTTTCGGAAAAAATATAATGAAAGAATGCGATGGGATAATTGCAGTGAGCAAAAATGCCCTTGATACCACAATCCCTGAAAATTATAACGGAAAAAAAAGAGTAATTTACAATGGATGCAACTATGAAAAACTCAAAAAAACCAAAGTAAAAAACTGGGCTAATTTTTTTAAAAATAAAGGATTTGAAGGAAAAATGGTTCTGGCCAATGCTCGCCTGGTAAAACAAAAAGGCCTTGAATATCTTATTGATGCAATGAAGCAGGTAAAGGAAGGATACCTTGTAATCTTTGGAAGGGGCCCTCTTGAAAAAGAGCTTAAAAAAAGAGCAGCTAAAAATAAGATCCGCGTTTATTTTCTTAATGAGAAAATTTCAGAAGAAGATCTTGCATCCCTTTATCGTTTTGCACATATTTTTGTTTTAAGCTCTCTTTATGAGCCATTTGGGATGGTAATAATTGAAGCATATGCCTCAAAAATTCCAGTAATTGCAACTAGATCCGGAGGTCCGGAGGAAATAGTCATTAATGAAAAAACAGGATTTTTGGTTTCCCCGCGGGATTCGCCCGGGCTTGCAGAAAAAATAAATTTTTTGATGGCAAATAAGAAAAAATGGAGAGAGCTTTCAAAAAATGCATATGCATACTCAAAAAAATTCAGATGGAATTCAATTGCAAAACAAACGGAAAGATTCTATAGGGAAATATTGAAAATCTAGCCCAAAAATTTTCTTATCCATCCTGCCTGCACAATATCTTCTTTTATTGTGGACATCCTGCCAGAAAGTGTATTATGAAGAATTCTATCAGTTATTTCAATATGCTCCAAATCCGGATCATAATCAATCCATTCAAGAACTTTGCCAATATTCTTTTTTATTTTTGGAGAAAGAAAATTCAGATTTTTTTTATTCAAATATCTTGCTGCATCAGTTATATCTTTATCAAAATTATCATATATCTGCTGCACTTGGTCAAATTCTTCATTAGTTAATGCAGAAAGCCCCAAAAGTTCCGGGCTAAGCCCAATAGAATAAAATGATGCACAAAAACTTATAGCCCTTGGGAGTTTTATTCCTCCAGAAGACCGGGAATACCCAAAAAGACCAACATGCAAAGACCTTGTCCTTCTTGCAGGAATATATTTTGCCACTGCATTTATTATCTCTGCAATTTCATACAATTCCTTTTGATACTGCCCCTTTATTTTATCTATAAATTTCATTGCCATTTGTTCATCTATCTGGTTTGGCGGTTTTCTTCTGCCTGAATTCATCATATCTATCGAATTTACAACATCCCTGAATGGAAAATCATACTTAAATGCAGACTGCAATGTAAATGTCTGGACGCTTGGATATTCTGCAGCGCAATTATCCACATTTATCGGTTTTAAGTTTCCCCTAAAAGGAGAGCTTCCAACCCCAAGTATCGGGTATATCGGAATGGATGTCTTTTGTTCAAGCTCAAAAAGATTCTGCAGTGCGATTTTTGCAAGAAGAACTGCAGTAACCGAGCCATAGTTGAGAGCTGGATCAGATCTTGCAAGAAAAACCCGCTGATATTCCGGTTTTGAGCTTTGGATATATTTCTCAACTAGTTTATGAACATTAATAAATGATTCAAAATTCTCAAAAAGAGGTATCACATTTATTTTCTCTGGTTTAAAATCTCCAATCCACTCCTTTATTTTTATATCATTTTCAATCAGGCTCTTGCTTTGCTGACCAATAACAAATTTATCATAATACGATGCAATTCGCCCTATTTCAAGATGGTTTGTTGTCATTGGAAGTATTACTTCAAAAATTGGCGCTATATCCTCGTGAAGCAGTTTTGCACTATCATACGCCCGTGGAATACTATGCAACACTTCAAGCAGAACCTTTCCCTGATTTTGCTGTATTGAAGGGTTTGGAACCCTGTATGTCAGGAATATATCTTTTCCAAGCACTGTTTTTGAAAAGAATTCAGTATATTTTGAAAGGAGCTTTTCAACTACCTGATTATCTACATCCTTTCCTTCATTATCCCACATTTGTTCCCTGCATCCAAGCTGGGAAAAAACATAATATGCTTCCTTGACTTCTGTATTTGAAGATAATACCTCATTATCTGCAAAAAAAGGAATGGATACATTATCCGGATGCTGAGTGCTCATACATCTTGAAATATTTATCATTAGAATGAAATAATAAAGGATACTCTTTTTAATATTTATTATCTTAGTTATTCACATTCAAAGGTGATTTATTGTTTAATTCAATAAAACTTGCAGGAAAAGAATATGTTAAAAAACCAGTTCAATATGCATGGGCAGTCCTTCTTTCAGTTATTCTGGATTTTATAATCCTTGGGGCGCTAGTCGGGGCGATTCTTATAATTTACTATTCCCTTTCAATTTTTAATTTAGGGAATATTCCTCTTATACTCTATATCCTTATGGCAATTTGTATCGTAATATACTTTGTTTTGATGAATGGCCTTAAAGGAGCACTTGTTAATGCCCTTTTCAAAATTCAAAAAGAAAGGGTTAGCGTGAGATCTTTTTTTAAGTATGCACTTTCCCATGGAGAAACTTTTTTTGGAATCAGCCTAATAAAAACATTTCTCGCCATTTTATTCATAGGCCCAATAATCGCATTTTATATTTTTATTCTAGAGCCAATGGAAATTCCCTATGCATTCTGGATAATTGCAGTTATCTCTTTTGGAATTTACGGAATAATTGAATTTCCATTCATGTATGCCTATATCTCAGCAGGAACACAGGAAACCGGGATAATCAAGTCTATAAAAAATTCTTTTTCTTTTATAAGGCGAATGCATTTTCGGGCGTTTTCTCTTTATTTTGTTTATGGTCTTGCATGGCTGCTTTCCTTTTGTATGTATGGCGCGTATTACCAGCTTTGGAATACAATGGAAGGAAGCTTGCTTGCAACAGTTATATCATGTCTTCTGGTATTTGCAAGCATTGTTGTTTCACTAACTATATATCCTTTAATATATAGCGCGGCAATAATGTTTTATCAAAAAGGAAAAAAATAATTTTTAGGTGAATTTGATATGATTACTATTAAGCATGCAGGTTGTCTTCAATGCGCAGGTTGCTGTTCAGTATGTCCTACACGCGCACTTGAACTTGTTGGAGGAAAAATTGAGTTTTATCCGGAAAAATGTATTCAATGCGGTGCTTGTGTTCGAATTTGCCCTGCAAATGTAATCGAACTTAAAAAAGAGGGAAAAAAATGAAATCCGACCACGATGTTATAGTCATTGGAAGCGGGCCTGCAGGATCAAGCCTTGCGCGGGTTCTTGCAAAAGAAGGAAAAGATGTACTAATAATTGAAAAAAGAAAACAGATCGGAGTTCCTGTGCGATGCGGAGAAGGCCTTGGGGCACGGGAATTATTAAAACAAAATTTAACTCTTCCAAAAGGAATTTATTCTACAGAAATTTTAGGTGCAAAAGTAGTTGCGCCAAACGGGCAGCAAATAATCTGGAAAGATGAAGAAACAAAAGGGTATATGCTTGAGAGAAAAGCATTTGATCAGTGGCTATGCGAGCTTGCAATAAAAGAAGGGGCAAAACTAAAAGTTTTAATGCGGGCAACAGATCTAATTATGAAAAATGGGAAAATTCAGGGCCTTAAGGTAATTTACAGAGAGCAAGAAGAGTTTGAATTAACTGCTCCTCTAATTATTTCTGCAGAAGGAATGGAGGCCCAGATCGCAAAAAAAGCAGGATTCAATACAGTCCACAGCCCTTATGATGTAGATACCTGTTATCAGTATGAGATGATGGAATACTCCCATGAAAATCTCATTGAGCTTTATTTTGGAGCAAAAATTGCCCCTAGAGGGTATGTATGGATTTTTCCAAAGGAGAACAAGAAAATAAATTTGGGCCTTGGAATCGGAGGAAATATTTTAAATGGAAAAAAGCTTGGAGGAATGCAAGGCTCTGATCCAAAAATTCTTCTTGATGATTTTATTTCCAAAAATAAAGAATTGAAAAATGCAAGCATAATGAATGAATTTGGTGGGGTAATTTCTGTTGGCGCTCCAATAGATAAATTTGTAACCGACAATTTCATGGTAATTGGAACTGCATCAAAGCAAGTTGATCCCATACATGGAGGGGGGATTGCCCTTGCAATGGAATCAGGGCTAATGGCTGCAAAAATAATTCTTGATGCAAAAGGAAAATATTCAAAGGAAAATCTTGAAGGATATGAAAAAATCTGGAAGGAAGGCCCCGGAAAAAAGGTTGCAAAAAGATTAATGCTAAGAAAGGTAATGGAAAAATTAAACGATGATGATCTTAATTATATTTTCAAGGCCATATGTGACAAGGAATTAAATCAAGTAATGAAGGGGAATTTTGCAGTCTCTGTTGCAAAGGTTCTTGCAGGGCGGCCGCAGTTATTAAAGATTTTAAGTGTTTTGACTAGTTGAATTTGTGCAATTTGTTTGATTTATCCCTGTCCCTTCTGAAGAATTAATAGAACTTATCCCAAATTTAAAATCTTCAGGCTCCGGGGCCTGTTCTTCTGTTTTAATTCCTTCATTTTCCAAATTAGAATAGCCCAAATTATCAGAAAACCCATCTTTTTGGATAAAAGGGTTATTCATAATAACTCCTGCTATAAATAAAATTACAATTCCAAGTATAATAAATGTGCTTATTGAGATCTTCTTTTTTGATGAGCCCATCAACTGTTTCCCTTTTCTGGTAAGAGAAAAATATTTCCATTTTCTTCCTTCTTCCTGTTTTTCTATTAATCCTGCGTTTTGCAATTGATTCAAATGTTCTAAAATAGTTGGAACTGACAATGCCAGTTCTTTTGCAAGATCAGTCTGGGTTTTCTGGTGATTATATAAAGATTTTAAAATAGAAATTCTCGTTTCTGCTCCAATTGCTTTCAAAAGCTCCCTGTCTAAAATTATTTCTTCGCCCATTTTGTTCTAACCCGCCTATAAAAATATAAAAAGAAAAAATAAAAAGTTATTCGATTGCAAATGAGGTGCTAACCGAAACAGAGAAGGTGATTTCCCCTGATGAAAACGATGTTTCAGGAACAGCACTATCGTATTCCTTTGCTGAAAGGGAATAATCATATCTTGTTGGGTAGTAATAACTTGGAGTTCCATAGCTTGCAGACTGCAATTTTCCCAGCGTTGCGCCCCCTGCCTGAGCAATCTTTGATGCCAATGCCCGTGCATTAGATACTGCATCAGAAATTAATGTCTGCTCTAATGTTTTTCTTTTAGCATCACTCAAACTAAACTGCACATATTCAACTAATGCTCCATCCTCAACAACTTTATCCGTTACTATCCCAGCATTATCCAAATCCTTGATTGTAACCTCTATTCTATGCGTTGTTTCATATCCTTTAAACACATAAGAATATGTTCCATTGTTATCTTTTTCCCATTCCTCTCTGATTTGAACAGAATAAGAAGTTGTTTTTATATTCTCCTTATCTATTTCCTCTCCGAGAAGAGATGCCTGAACCTTTTCATTTATTTTTGCATTTTCTTCCTGAGAGAATTTTGCCGTTTGTTCCAAAGTAGTTATATATAAATATAACTTAACTTGATCCGGCTCAGTTGTCATCTGGGCGCTTCCCTGAACTGAAATCTGGGGAATTTGATCCTGAGAGCTTATTAAATATTGTGGAGAGTTGTTTGAAAATCCTCCAACAAACATTGCACCAAGTGCGAATAAGACTACTGCAAATATTGCAATACCAATTGGGTTTTCACATTCCATTGAATCACCAATTAGAATTAGAAAGATAAAGATTTAAAAAGAAAAAGAAATGATTAGGTTTTTTCCTAAAATCTATCTTTTCCTTATTATATCCTCATATTTTGAATCCTTTCTCTTAAACAATACTATTCTTGAAGGAGGATGCTCATTTATTATCCTATAATTTTTAAGCAGCAGGGCAAGTTTTTTTGAAAATCCGACAACATCTTCATGATAGGGCATATTTTCTATCTTTAGCCTCTCTCTTGAAAGCCCTAAAAACATATAAGCCTTTATTTCAATAAAATCTGTTTTGGATTTTTCAAATAATCCGGCATAATTTTTCAAATAGTTTTCATTATCATTCAATCCTTTAATTAATGTAAATCTTATTACCCGCCTGCAATTAAATTTAGCCATATATTTAAGGGTTTTGTTCAATCTTTTCCATCCATCCCGGTATAATGATTTATTTATTTTATCAAAAAGAATTTTATTTGGGGCATCAAGAGACAAATATAATTGGGTTGGAAGGCAGCCTGTTTTTGAAAGTTTGAGCAGATGCTCTGGCTCCTGACCATTTGTAACTAAAAATATGGATCGCACCTCTTTATTTTTTTCAAGTCTGGATATCAATTCACCAAGTTTTGGATAAATTGTGGGCTCTCCGGATAAAGAAATCGCCCAGTGCGATGGAAACTTCTCATATGCTTCCTTAAATAAAATCTGATTTGAGTCATATGCCCCCTTTATTCCAACTATTAGTTTTTTTCTTTGCTTTATTGTCTCATTTATAATCTCTTCCGGGTCATCTACTTCTGCAGGCTTCATTTTTATTTTCTTCATCCATTCCATCTGTCTCCAGCAAAAAATGCAGTTTTGCTGGCACCACACAAGCGACGGGCTCATCTGAGCGCACCTATGGCAGTCCACTCCATAAAATATCTGCTTATAGCAGACACCCTGATTTCGAAGCGCTTTTTTATTCCAAGAACAGATTTGAACTCCGGAATGATTTAAAACAAGTCCATAATTTTTTGAATAAACTTCCTTTACTTTAGGGGAAAAGGTAATTTTTTGTGTTTTTGGCATTATAATCAATTAACCTTATATTGCAAAAAGATTTAACCATTAGCTCCTAAAGAATATGAAAAGAAATCCCGGGTTTGCAAGATACAAGAGAAAGGATTTATTAAATAAATATAATTAATATTAAATAGGTACAAAGCCTATACAAAATATCAGGTGCTAAAAATGTCAATTCGATCTCCAATCGTAGTAGTTATGGGCCATGTAGATCATGGAAAGACTACTATTCTTGATGCAATTAGAAAATCTCATGTTGCAAAAAAAGAAGCAGGAGGAATAACCCAGATGATAGGGGCAAGCTATGTCTCAAAAGAAAATATAGAATTACTTGGGGCAAACCTTGCAAAAAAAATGAACATCATCTTAAAAATTCCAGGCCTATTATTTATTGATACGCCCGGCCATGAGGTATTTACTAATTTAAGGGACAGAGGAGGAAGTATTGCAGATATTGCGATTTTGGTAGTAGATGTGATGCAGGGGTTGCAGCCCCAGACAATTGAGAGCATTAAAATCCTAAGGCATTATAAGACCCCGTTTATAATTGCTGCAAATAAAATAGATCTGATTAAAGGCTGGAATAACAAAAAATCCACTTCTTTTCTTGAAAGTTTGCCTAGCCAACAAGAGCATGTAAAAGAAATATTGGATGAGAAAATTTATTCCATAATGGGCTCGATATCAGGGCATGGCTTTGATTCTGAAAGATTTGACAGGATAACTGATTTTGGAAAGCAGGTTGCAATAATTCCATTAAGTGCTAAAACAAATGAAGGAATCGGAGAATTATTAATGCTCATTTCAGGTCTTTCTCAAAAGTATATGGAAGACGGCCTTAAAATAGAGGTGAATGGCCCTGGAAAAGCAAGCGTTATGGAAATAAAGGAAGAAAAAGGAATGGGGACAACAGCAGATATAATCCTTTATGATGGAATAATAAAAAAAGGGGACGAAGTAATATTTCTTGCTAAAAATGGCTCAAAAACTGCAAAAATAAGAGGGCTTTTCGAGCCCAATGTTTCTGCAGTAAAACAGGATGAAAAATATAAAAATGTTGATAAAATAGTCGCAGCCTCAGGAATAAAGATCCTTGCAAACGGGCTTGATGAATGCATTGCAGGCTCTCCACTCAATGTTGTTTCAGATCTAAACGAAGATAAAAAATTGATAGAACAGCAGTTTAAGGAAGTTTTAATACAAAATGAGCATAATGGAGTCATTGTTCGCGCAGATAGTTTGGGCTCGGTTGAAGCCATGCTTGGGCTTTTAAGAGAAAAAAATATTCCTGTAAAAAACGCAGATGTTGGAAAAATCACCAAAAAAGATGTAATCGAGGCCCATGCAGTAGGCCTTAAAAATAGATTTTTAGGGGTTGTTTTAGGATTTAATATCTCTATAATGGATGATGCAAAAGAAGAGGCAAAAGATAAGGATATTCCAATCATATGGAGCAATATCATCTATAAAATAATTGAGGACTATGAGAATTGGGCAACTGATGAAAAGGAAAGAGAGAAAAAAGAAATATTTTCCAATCTTACCTATCCATGCAGAATAAAAATACTTGCAGGTTGCTGTTTTAGAATGTGCAAGCCTGCAATCTGCGGCATTGAGGTATTAGATGGAAAATTAAAAGTCGGAGATCGTCTTATGAATAAACAGGGAGAAATCCTTGGAGAAGTAAAAACAATTCAGGAAAACAAGGAAAACATTAAAGAGGCAACAAAAGGAATGCAGGTTGCAATTTCCTCACAAGATATGGTAATAGGAAAGGATGTTGTTGAAGGGGATGTTGTTTATACCTATATCATCAAAGAACAATTGAAAATATGGGATGAGAGAAAGACTACCCTAAATGATGAAGAACAAAAAGTATTAGAGGAAATAAAAATAAGAATTATAAAAAGTATTTTTAAATAATCCAGGCTTATTGTTCGCTTTTTTATCTTTATGCATTTATAAAACTCGTATAAAACCATCAAACATAACTTTAAAAACACTTATATTAAAAATTATATCTATGGCTCATGAGAAGATGCTGAGCAGAAGGCAATTTTTAACACCGTGGAGAAGGCCAAAGAATAATACTGCTAGAGATTATTTTGATGGACGAGAGGCATTGCTTCTTGTTGATGAGGGAACTGGAAAATTGTCTAATAAATTTGTATTTTTTATATGCGCGGCAATTTCCATTTCTAATAGTATGGGATTTTTTTTAAGCAGAAAAAAATCTATATCCCGAAGAGCATTTATAGAAACAAGTATTTATTCTATTATAATGGGCGGCCTGATACCATTCAATACACTGATATGGAAAATAGCAACAGATAAAAAATTGAATAAACTAGAAGAATTGCTAATAAAAAAGAAGTTTAATACAAAAAGATCAAGTCTTTTTAATGGAAATTTTATTGATGAATTGGAAAAAATCGCTTATTTGCAAAAAGACAAGGAAAAACCTGTTACATTTATTTATTTAAACGGACATGGAAATCTTGGGTCAATAGAGGGCAATTTAACTAGCTTCATAGAGATGGGCAACGGATTTTATCCATCAGATATATTATTTTCTAAGATGGATGAAATAAAAGGAAAGAAATTGGTTTTTGTTGATTCATGTCAGACCCTGGGTTTTGTGGAAAGTTTAAAGAAGCATCCCAGAGCTGAAGATTACTTTCTTGCTGTTAGCTCTGAAAGGGACTTATCTGGTGGGGTCATTTTCTGGGATCGTTTTTATCTGGATATAATAAAATCACTTGAACAAGGAGGAGAAATGAGCAGTTATTTTACACCCAATAATATACTGGGATATACGGGCCCCTTATCATATAACCCCATGACTCTCGGGAAGTTTGACCTGGATTCTTTAGAGGTATAGCTATCAAATATTAATTATCTCTTTTATTTACCTTAATAATAATTTCCCTTGGGATAGTCTATTAAGATTATTTCTATTATCCAAAATGGATTCTATACCAGTATGTTTTGTACTATAAAATACGTTTCCATTTCTAAGGACAATTAATTCCGGTACATATTCCGATTGCTTCCATTTTTTGTGTCCCATAACATGGTCAATATCAACAATCGCAAGATCGTAAAATCTTCCATCATTTTGTTCTTTTGCCATAACAACGAGTTTTGGCAAAATTTCCTTGCATGGCCCGCACCAAGACGCTGTAAAATATACAACCACTGGTTTTCTCTGTGACTTCTTAACCAATTTTTCGAAATCTCCAGAAAATTCAAGAATCCATGGCTCTGATTTGATTAATCTCTCCGACTGAAATTTTTTATCGTCCTGTTCTTTGCTTAATTTAAGAGAGTCTATCCCTCCCTCCAATAGATAGCTAGTATATTCTTTAATGTCAGCTAAAAATTTATGGTCCTGAATTATGCCTTCACGCTCTCTTATTTTAAGTGAAACATAAAAAGCCAATACTCTGGCAACTGTAGGATTAAAATTGGCATGCTCATATGAATCTTTCAATACTTTGGGCGCGGTTCTGATAATGTCTGGATTTTTCTTGATGAGCCTTTTGTAAGAATCGTGTGCCTCTTTATCATAACCAAAATAAAAAGTACAATCCTTCAATTGCGTGGCAACATCAGCCAATTTTCCTGTGAAATAAGATACCACCGAATAGGAAGATAATTCTTCACGCATTTTTTCAATTAAAGATTGCGTTTCATTCAAAAAATGTGAATCTAGAATCCCGTATCCTGAAAGTTTGTACAAATTTAAGTATGCATAACAAAGCCTCATAACAAAGGCATTATCTTGAGGTATTCCATTAATAGGAAAAAACTCACTATTTTCACTTAATAGAGCCATAACTTCATATTTATTGTCCTCCATAAAAGAATGGTCCTCGCTAGAACCAGAATAAGTACTTTTTTCCCCATTAAATTGGTGCATTTGAATCAGCGAAAGAATTTGATTTTTTATTAATTCTGTTTTTAGGAAATCAAAGGCCTTACGCACATTTTCTAAAGAAGATGAAGTTTCATTAATTTCACCTTTACTAATCATATCCAAAATAGTGTTTAAATAATTAAGCGCGGCTCTGGCATAATTCCTATCATCGTTAGTAGTATAATAGGTATTTATTCTGCTTTCTAAATAATTAAGCGCGGCTCTGGAATAATTCCCATAATCGTTAAGAGTATAATGGGCATTTATTCTGCTTTCGCATTGGTTTTTCTCTACAAATTCAATTATAGCTTTTTTTATGGAAGGATCCTGAAATTTGAAATCAGGACCAACAAATGAACTCTCAAAACTTGCAATAGCTTTCTCAAGATTAGATAATGTATACTTAGTTATTGTGCTATTTTTATGGGAATTCCATCCTTTAGAAGATTCATCCCTTTCTTCTATTCTTTGCGGGGTTATAGCTACTATTTTAGGAATAGATGTACATGCAGTTAGTAACAGGATCCCCACTAAGACAAGTGTATAAGCTGGATAACGAAAAGCATATTTTCTAAAGGTTCCTAATCTAGTTCCTTTTGATTTTGCTCCTGGTTGTAGAATTAACTGATCTCTTTTGAATAATATCAAATTCAATACACCTGTATTGTTATGAAATATGTATAAAAAGGTTTAAAAATTAGGTTGTCGCATAACTAAAAACAACAAATTAGATTATACTTTTCTTATTGTTCCATTTAAACAATCAACTTCTATTTTTTCTCCATCCTTAAATAATTTTGTTGCAACCTTAGTTCCGACAATACAGGGAATTCCAAGCTCTCTTGAAACAATTGCAGCATGGCAGGTTATCCCCCCTTCATCAGTCACTATTCCTGATGCTTTTCTCATCGCAGTAATATAATCCGGGCTTGTAAACGATGCAATCAAAATATCTCCCTCTTTCATTTTTGAGATTTCTTTTGGCGAATGCAAAATTCTTGCAAAGCCTACAACAGTTCCCCTGCTCACCGCAATCCCAGTTATCTCTTTTGCGTTTTTATCAAATTTCTTTTCAATATAGGGTAAAATCAATGACCTTGCCTTTTCTTTTGTATAATAATCAATAATTCCATCCTCTTTAAAATGAAATAAAAATCCTGAAAATCTTTCCCGTGTATTTATCTTTTTATTATCTTTTAAAAGAGAAATAATTTCATCTACAGTATAATGGCAAATTTCTAAGAAATCAATATTATACCTTTTTGAAAACTCCATTAGAAATAATTTTATATAATGGTTTGCAATAAATATATACTTTTTTCTTAAATCCTGCCACCATATCGAATATGAAAGGGAATTCCCAATCTCTAAAATATCCCCATTAAGATTGTATTCGTTCATTATTTTTTCCTTTTCGTCTAACGTTTTTCTTCTAAATGCCTCCAATTCTATTATTTTAATTTCAGCATCCTTTATTGATATTCTATTAAGCCTTTCTCTAAAAAAAGAAACTCCGAGTATTGTTGCATCTTCATAATTGTTTGAAAGCCAATAATATTTTTTTTGATGCGTTTCAAGCTCCTTTTCAAATTCTTCTTTATTTTCAATTAATTTTATTTTTAAAAGTTCCAGTTCCTCTTTTTGAAAAAATGAAATATCCAAAGGAGCGCAAAGCCGTTCATAAATTATTGTAAAATGCTCGTTATTTATTTTTTGAATTTTTTCTTTTAGGTATTTTTCTCCTCCCCAGTTTGAAAGCTCTGGAATAAAACCATAAAACCAGAATTGGTTGTATACCCAATTAAATTTGAAAAATAATTCCTTTAAATCCTCATTATTTAATTCTGACAGGCGCCGATCTGAAACCTCATTTGCAAAATTTTCCAGCTGTTTTGCAAAATCAAACCATATGATAAATGCGCTATCTCTTTCTTTTTCATTGAGGATATATTTTTTAAAGAAAAATTCTCCGTTATCTTTAAGGATTAAATAATCCAATACGCAAATGCATCTATCTTCTTTTATAAACATCAATGTTTCCGGCCAGCCTGATGGATATTTTTGATTAAATGAATGAAAATTTCTGATAAAATAGTCTAAATAAACCGGCCTTGCATCTATCGGGCCCCACTTGAATAATTCCCTTTTAGGATCCATCATAAATACACCCAAGCAATTATATAAAATGGAAATAGTTAATACCATATTCTTTTGATATGATCACAGATTCATAGTTCCTTATAAAATCAAATTTTTCTCTCAGGATTTTCATTATCGAATGGAATTCATGGAAATTATCAACAATGAACTCAAATTCTATGTCCCAGGAGCCCACCGATTTAATTACTGTGAATATCTCAGGAAGTTGTTCAATATAGGCAATGAGCTTTTTTTCCTTTTCCGAGGTTTTGCTTTTGAGATAAATAAAGCTTTTGCAGAATTCCTTTCCTAATTTTTTATAATCCAGCCCTATCCTGTAAGCATTTATAATTCCATTCCTTTCCATTTTTTTTATTCTTTCGATTACTGCTCCGCTGGTTAAATTTACATTTGTTGCCAAATCAATTATGTGGATTCGTGAATTATCCGAAAGATAAGCAAGAATTTTATAATCTAATTCATCAATTGAAGGCTGTTCTAATTTTCCCCCGACTGTAGTTTTTTTGATTATGTGGCTGTTATTAATCCATTTCCTATTATATGTTATGAAAAAAGAGGTTGCTGAAACTTCCTTGTTTAGGATATATTCTGAAAATTTATCCATAATCCGAGTTAGATATTCGTCAAAATGGTGGACATCCTTTGCCCCAAAACTTATGATCATATCATATTTTCCACTGCAGCTTATTACCCAAGGTATTCCCAATTCCTGAGTAAAATAACTATACATCTCCTTTTCCTTTTCTTCTGTTAGATTCTGGAACTGGAAATAGATTTTATATATCTGCAGTCCAAATTTAGCAAGATTAATCTCAGTGAAAAACCTGATTATTACTCCGTTTTTTACAAGGTTTTTTACCCTATAATTAACTACTTCCTTGCTTGTTCTGCACTTCTTGGCTATTTTTGGATAGCTTTGCCTTGAATTCAATTCTAATTCCGAGAGTATTTTCCTGTCCAGCTTATCTAGAGTGTATTTTTCCATTATATTTATCTATATTGAAAAATATTTAAAATCTATTGAATTTTGATAAAAAAATTATTAGTAAATTTTATTAACCTGTTTTATACACAATTGAACATATGGTGATACAATGAAGGAAAAAACACTCGCAAACGAATTAGGATTGGTTCACCAACCAAAATATATGCGTATCCCGAAAAAAAGGTTGGAAATTCTTGGAAACAAAGTAGTTGCACAAATAGGAGGGAAATACACACTACCAGAGGCTTATAGATTGATAAAAAATATAAACATGGAAAATGGTACAAATATTAAAATAATAGATCCTGAAATGGTAGAGGTACTGGGGCGGTGCGGAGCTTATTATGACCACTATGGATTTGCAGGAGGGTATACTGTTTATTATGGGCATCCGGATTGGCTCGATTCAAGTAAATATTTTACCAATTTAGTAATTGGGTTTGATAAAGCAAATGTTCCCCTTGGAAAAGAGATAGTGGACTGCGATATCTCTATGAGGGTTCCAGAAGAAGCTATTGGAAAAAGAAATGAGGTAATAGGTATTAAAAATTTGGACTTTTCGAAGTATTATAGGGATTCAAGATATATAATTTCTGCAAAAAGAGCAGAAATTTTAAGCAATGATTTTATACCTGAGAGGGAAGAACATGAATCGGAAACCTGCTATTATGAATTCGACCCAAAAACATTGGTTCCTTTTGGAAGAAATTTAAGAGAGCTAAGCAGGGAAGAATGGGAAAAGAAAGGAGACCGTAAATACCGTTTTCAATATATGAATCATCCGAGTATACGAGCACTATGTATAGATGTTGATGATAATCAAAGAAGAAAATATCCATATGAAATTTGCTTTGAAAACATACATCAGAAATTAAATTTAGTTGTTGAGATGCCAAAACAAGACTTAAAACCATTATTCAGGGAAACTTACTTAGAGATTACAAAGATGGAAGAGCCATATTTTATCGCACAAAATACAAGTGGATTATCAAAATCAGGAGTAAACTCCGGTAAATTCAAGGGAATTTATACTATTCTTGATGTTTTAGAAGAAATTGCAAATAAAGAAGGTATCCTGCTTGGAATTGACCTGGAAACTCTTATAAGAACTTTTAATAGAGCAAAAAGAGAATATAATACTGTCAGTCAGGTGATATCAGGAAGTACTATTGATTTTCTAAAAGAGCTCCTGGACAAATTTGGAAAGGAACTGGAAAAATTAAGGGCACAGAAAACCGTTTAACAGTCTTGCATCTATCGGGCCCCACAAAAAAAGCTCTGAACTTAAGTTTATCATCAAAAACATATAGCCAAACAGATTTTTAAATCTTTCAACACACTTTTAGTTATATGTTTCATTTATCAGAACAGATGAGTTCTGGGGCCAGAAACACAACTAATCACTCAAAATTTGGTCCTTCAATGCTTTTGGAGAATTTATCTCTTGCAAGAACCCATGGAAAGGATGAATTTGGAAAGAAAACCGAATGTTCTTTTCCAAACCTTCTTGGTTTATCCATAACTGTTTCAACTGTTTCATTTTTTACATACAGGAGCAATAAAAATTTTTTAAAGTCACTTTCAACTAAAGATGCAGATGGATTGGTAAAAGAGGGAACGCATAAAAGAAAGGACCTTTTGGTAATAACTGATTTGTATCGTGCAGTACGGCTTTTTTCCTATCAAAAAGAAAAATATAGAATTGAATTTAGGGAGTCAAAATTGGCAAAATTGATTGAAGAACTAAATTTGGATGTTTATTCTTCAGATAACTTTTCAGAAAAATTAGAAAATATCTTTCAAAAATTAACTGAGCTGAAAAAAGAGCTTGAGGCAAAACAAGGAGCACCGTTTTATCTTCCAACAGAGCATTTGAAAAAAGCAGAAAAATTATTGATGAAAGCCAGAGATGAAAAAAATAAATCAAGGCGGACAACCATGATAGGTTCTGTGCATATGCTCATCAGCTCAAAAAACAGGACCAGAGAAGGGCGGATAGATGAAATACTAAGGAGAGGGAGCATGGCATCATTAAGAGAGAACGCTGTTAGAAGAAAGCGGGACGAGTTTATTATGGAAAGGTTAGAATATCTGATAAATTTAACGGGCAAAGGAAATGAAAAATGCTTTGCAATTAAACGACTGTGGGAAAATGACCAAAAAACAACAGATATTTTAGAAAAATTAACCCAAAAAAATGTCAAAAGAAAAATGGAACTTCTACAGAATGAAAAATTAGATGAGAAAAAGAACGGATTTGTTGAAGCTGCAAGAAAATTTTTATTAGAAAATGAGGAAACAGAAGCATTTTATGAATTAAAAAAATTATATTTTTTCATCCTTTCAAATAAACCCAAATATATCCTAGAACAGCTTGAAAAAACACAAGATGGCTACCTTCATGAAAAAAACACAGAAGGCTATTCTTTTATGGATTATTTTAAATCAGGTGTTGAGCTTTTTGAAAATGGGGTTTTTGAAAGGGCAGGGCATTGTTTTAAGAAGGCTGGCGAAATTCTCTCCCAAAGTGTTTAAATCCCTTTCAATTAATTAGATAATTTGGTGCTTTTTGTATGTTTATAGGGCTTACAGGTGAAAACTGCTCAGGAAAGGGAACTGTTGCAGAATATTTGGGAAAAAAGAGTTTTTATTATATCTCACTATCAGATGTGATAAGAGAAGAGCTTGCAGCAGAAGGCATTGAAATCACAAGGGATAATCTTGTAAAAAAAGCAAACAAGCTAAGGGAAGAATTCGGCCCTGCAATCCTTGCAAAAAAAACAATTGCAAAACTTGAAAAAGACAGAAATTACGTGATAGACTCCATCAGGAACCCTGCAGAAGCAGAGGAACTGAAAAAACTGAAGAACTTCTTCCTGGTTTATACCACTGCCCCTGAAGAAATAAGATTTGAGAGAATGAAAACAAGAGGAAGGGAAAACGATCCCAGAACTTTTGAGGCATTCAAAAAATTAGAGGAGCTTGAATCAAAAAACAAAGAAGGATACAAACAGAATCTTTATGAAACAGGAAAAATGGCAAACAAAACAATTGAAAATCACGGTTCTTTTACTGAACTCTATGACCGAATTGATATTATTCTTTCTGAATTTTCAAATGAATTTAAAATGGACAGGCCGACCTGGGACGAATATTTCATGAACATTGCAAAACAGGTTGCAACAAGATCAAACTGCGTGAAAAGAAAGGTTGCAGCAATTATTATAAAGGATAAAAGAATTATATCAACAGGTTACAATGGAACGCCGCGAGGCACAAAAAACTGCAATGAGGGCGGATGTCCAAGATGCAATAATTTTTCAGACAGCGGAAAAAACCTTGATGAATGCCTATGCGCACACGGAGAAGAAAATGCAATCGTTCAGGCAGCATACCATGGCATAAGCATTAACGGAGGGATATTATATACAACCTTTTCACCCTGCCTTTACTGCTCAAGAATGATAATTAATTCAGGAATAAAAGAAGTGGTCTATAACTCAAAATATCCAATGTCAGAAACCCCGTTTAAACTTTTAAAAGAAGCAGGAGTAATCGTAAGGGCAATAGATGAAAAATAATCTGCAATCAATAATAAATTAGGTTCTGCTAACAAGTTTTGTTTCTTTTCTGCAAATCATAATTGATTGATCCGAATTTGGTTTCATTTCATCCATTTTAAACAAGTGTTCACATTCCATATTTCCCGGGCCATTACATTTTCTATACTGGTGCTCCATTCTAGAAAAAGCCCTGTCTCTTTCTTTTCTATAATCCTCTATTAAAATAATCTGCCTAGAAAAAGGATCACCAAGATATTTGCATTGCTGTTTAGATATTCCTTTTTGTTCACAATGACACATTTTTATTCACCAACAACACCAATAATGGGGAGATGTCCAATCAAAATTGATTATTTTTCTAGTTTTAAATATATTTTTTTGATTCATAAAACCACATATTTAATAAATTAATATATTATGAAAAATTTATAAATGGGTCATGAGATAATATTAATGTGGCTGTGATGATACCGTCCCGGGCTGAATATGATGACCAGAGTAGCTGCTGAGCCGCAATAGAGATGATAAAAAAATGGTTGAGGAAAACAGAAAAATCTCAGAAGTAATAAACTCTGTAAATCTTGCATTAGATAGGTATGATGATATCTTTTCAGATTTTGACCCTTCACCATACAGCAAGAGAACAATATCAGATGATTTTACAAGAGAGATACAAAAAAGATACACTGAAAATAAAAAGGGAAAATTTGAAGTAATATTCTCCCTCCCAAAACAGAAGAGAGATAGTAAATTAGAAGAAACAATAAAAAAAAGAATCAAAGAGCACTACAAAAATAAAGTAAAAGAAACTAGTGAAAAAATAGAAAAATTTCAAAATAAAGGCATGCACAGAATCTTTTTCGGAGTCAGTTTTGTATTTTTAGGGGTATTGACAAGAATCTATCTATATTCTTTTTCCGAATTTATTGATATCCTAATCAGCTTTTTTGAAATCGCAGGATGGTTTTCAATTTGGACAGGTTTTGAATATTACTCTGACAGGCCGTCTGATTCAATTGAACAGAGAGAATTTTATAAAAAGTTCTATGATGCAGGATATATATTTATCTCCGAAGAAGAAATTCTGCAAGAAATAACACAGATAAAAGAAACGGGTCAGCCAAATGAAAAAAGATGAGTTTATAGACTATCTTAATTCCTATACCGATGGAGAACTTGCATTTGAAAAATTAATAAACCAGAGAGAATTTTTCAGGATAAACACCCTAAAAACAACCCCTAAAGGTTTTTTGAAATTCTCAAAACTGCAAACAGCAAAAACGAACGTATGGGAAAATGCCTTTGAGTACCAGGATAAAATTCCGATCGGAAAAACATGGGAATACTTTTTAGGTTATCTGCACCCGCAAAGTTTGACTTCAATGCTTCCAGCCTTAATTTTAAATCCAAAAGAAAGGGAGGATGTTTTGGATCTGACTGCAGCTCCCTGCGGAAAAACAACCCAAATTTCTGCAATGATGAGAAATACAGGAGTAATTGTTGCAAATGATGTTCCTGAAAAAGAAAAATCAATGTTTGGAAACATAAAAAGACTTGGCGCGTTAAACATTATAATAATAACAAAAGATGCAAAAAATTTCAAAATAAGGGAAAGATTTGACAAGGTTTTATTGGATGCCCCATGCTCTGCGCTTGGAGGGGAAAAGGCAGCACATCTAAGATACACAAAAGAAATGTCCTATTCACTATCCACGATACAAAAAATGATGATATTAAACGCATTTGACTCTGTTAAAAATGGAGGGGAGATGGTCTATTCAACCTGCACATTTGCAAAAGAGGAAAATGAAGAAGTAATTCAATTTTTGCTGGAAAAAAGAGGAGAAGCAAAATTAATCCCGATAAAACTCGATATAAAAAAAGAAAAAGGGATTGATGGACTTGATGATGCAGTAAGAATATACCCCCAGCATCTAAATTCAGAAGGTTTTTTCATTGCAAAAATAAAAAAGGTTTTATAAATGAAGGTTGGGGAATTTAATAATTATTTAAAAGAAAGATTCGGATTAGTTCTCCCAAAAGGAGCCCAATTTTCCTCTGATTCTGGAAGCGCAATAAGAATTTATTCCACAACCCTAAACAGCATAAAAATGGATTTCGGATTTAAAGGATTTGTCGCATACAGCAAAAAGACCGGAATTTCAAATGAATTTATACAAATTTTTGGAAAATATGCCCAAAAAAATCTTGTTTTCCTAAACGAAGCCGAAGCAAAGGAATTTACCTCAGGAAAAAAAATAAACAAAAAAATATTTCTAAAAAAAGGCCCAGTAATTCTAAAATATCTAAATCATATTCTGGGAATTGCAACCTTTGATGGAAAATTTCTCTTTCCTAAATTGAAAGAAAAAAGAAAAAGGGAAATACTAAATTCAATAGGCCAGTATGCCACCTAAAATTTACTGTTCGTTTATTGATAGCCAATACTATATTCCGGCCCGTTCGATGTTATTTTTACTGTTCCCCCTTCAAATGTCTCATAGACCGTCGTATTTGCCCATGCAAGCTGCTGATAAGTCGGATCCCGTAACACCGGATTGCTTGGATTTTTTATATTTAAATCCCCTGTCATTACTGCATATTTTGGCTCTACATAGCTCAAAAGAATATTTAAATTTGCATTTCCAGTTCCAAGCCCGCTATATGGAACCTGCATTATTTCGCAGGCAAGCAAGTTTCCGTATGCATTGATTATATTTGCCTGAGAGCCATAAACACTGTCTGATAAAAATAAGATGCATGTTTTATCGTATTCGAGCCGTGATATTATTGCACTTGTATCCGCGCTTGGAAATTTTTCTTTTGAAGGATTCAATATTTTCAAATCTGCGCCATTAACATCAAAAAAATCATCTTTTTCAACAGTTCTCAAAAATACTCCTTGCTCTGTAGCAATCTGCAATAATTGATAATACTCATCTGAATCATAAATTCCATTCCACCATATCTCATTAACTTTATACTTCTCTAAAATTGCACTAAGTCCCCCCCAATGCTCATTATCATCGTGGGTTATTATTATAACTTCAAGATCCCCTGAAATTTTTCCGGAAATAAAATCCATCACATGCTTTTCTGATTCTTTTGAACCACAGTCAATAAGCATTTCAAATTCCCCTTTTTTTATAAATATTGCATCTCCCTGCATATACCTGATTTTTGTATCTATAAAATAAACCGAAAGAATCGAATTGGGGGTATAAAGATAAGTTCCGTTTACATAAATTTTGTCATCGCTTCGATGCCCTGTTATAGTGCCGTTTATTTCCGGCCCGATTTTTATTGAAGTGTTTGTCTCTGTTTTCGGACCTGTTGTTTTGTTATTTTCTCCATTTAAACCTTTTTCAACATCCAGATTTATACACCCTAAAAAAATAAACATTGCCAGAAAAACAATAATTAATTTTCTAATCATAAAAAATCCCCTCTATTTTTTTTGCTATTTTTTCTATCTCTATTCTTTCCTGGCCCATATCATCCCTTTTTCTTAATGTTACTGTCCCATCTTCCATAGTTTGATAATCAACAGTTATTGCAAAAGGAATACCTATTTCATCAACCCTTGCATATCTTCTTCCAATACTTCCCTTTTCATCATAAACAATATCAAATCTTTTTTCAAGCAATTTTTTTATCTGAACTGCCTTTTCTGCAATTCCATCTTTTTTTACAAGCGGAAAAATAGCAATATGGTAAGGCGAAACCCTTGCAGGCATGCTCAAATAAATCCGTTCATCCTGCCCTCTTTTTTCATTTTTAAACGAATTGTCCAAAATCGCATAAACAGTTCTGTCTATTCCGGCAGAAATCTCAAAAACATGCGGAATGAATTTTTCCCCGTCTTCATTTACACTAAGGTCTGTTCCGCTTCCTTCAAGATGGCTTAACAGGTCATGGTCTCCCCTGTAATTATTTGCAATTAATTCAATCCATCCAAGCGAGGTCAATACTTCAAAATCCCATGTTTCTTTTGCATAAAATGCCCTTTCTTCTGCAACAAGCCCCCTAAATCTCATTTTTTCCAATGGAAACCCGTATTTTTCATATAATTGCTGGACTCTTGCAAGATAATATGCTATGAGTCTTCCTGAGACAATTTTTTCTGCAACCGCCCGCCTGCAGGTAAATCTTTTTATTTCTTTTTCATTTGGAAGAACAAGCCCCAGCTCATAATTTTCAATTTCATTCCATTTATCAATCTCATCTATTTTTTTTGGATTGAAAAATATCTCAGCTTCCATTTGCCCAAGCTCCCGCTCCCGCAAAAGGGTGTTTCTTGGAGCTATCTCATTTCTAAAAGCAGAACCTGCCTGTGCAATTCCAAGCGGAAGATTTTTTCGTGAAACCTTATACACCCTTTGAAAATCCAAAAAGATGTTCTGGCAGGTTTCAGGCCTCAAATATCCTTTTATCTCTCCGGTTGCGCCAATATCTAGCCCCATCATCATATTAAATTTTCTTACCTTTTCAAATTCTTTTGATTTGCATTTATTACAGCTTATTCCTCTGCCGTTTATTATTCTATCAAAATCTTCACAGGTTAATGATTCCGGGATAAGCTCTTTGGTTTGATCCTCTATTAATTTATCTGCCCTGTATAATGAATGGCATTTTTTGCATTGAACTATCGGGTCATTAAAAGACTGCAGGTGCCCTGATGCTTCAAAAACTTTTTCCGGAAGAATCTGAGCGCCGAAAATCTCTTCAAAATCCTCTTGCTGCACAAGTTCTTTTCTCCAAACATCAAGCACCTTGTTTCTTATCTTTGTTCCGATTGGGCCGAATTCCCAAAATCCTCCCGGGCTGTTTGGATAGATTTCTGCGCTTGGAAAAAATATTGCTCTCCTAAGTGCCAGATTTGTTATTTCTTCATGACTCATAAATATCTCCAAAATTATTTTTTGCCTTCAACCTGCAATTTTGGAGGAACCAGAGGAGGCGAAAGATTTAAGACCCTTGCAATAAGTGTTCCATTTGCGCTTCCCGTATAATTTATCGCGCTCAAAAGCGCAGAAGCATATTCAGGAGGAAGTTTTTTCTGGCCGTCTTTTTTCCAATTGTCTGCAATTTCTTTTGCAAGTTTTTTATCTTCTTTTGAATAAAGAATTCCTTTTATTGTTATCCCTCCTACATCCTTTTCATAGTTTGCTATATAGGTATAATGTATCTCAATTTCCTCTCCTTTCACCTTTACATCTTCGAGTGTTATATTTATGGAAAGGCCCTCAATTTTATTTTCTGTTTTTTTTGTTGCTTCAACATGTTCGATTTTTCCACCTACTATCATCTAAATCACCATTATAAATTAGAAATGATAATTTTAAATGCTTATTTTTTGAATACTAATTATGAATAAATCTGCAAATCTGTTATTTTTCATTTTATTAATGGGGGTTTTCTTTTCAACATTCGAGATAAAAAGCGTTGATGTAACGATAATGCCGGATAAAGGCGGGGATGCTTATGTTCTTGAGCGGATAACTTTTCTAGTGCAGGGTGAAGAATCACAGGCAACTTATCTTAAAGGATTAAGCGACAATACTCTTTCTTTTTGGTCTTCAAGTACAAAACTTTCAGATATCAGGGTCCACTTAAATTCAAAAGAGGTAAATATCGTTGATTTCAGAATAATCCCACAGCCCCTAAAAAATTGCAATCAGGCAACAAATACCTGCCTTGGGGAAATAAAGCTGGATTATACTGCAAAACCCTATTATAACTCAAAATCAGAGCCAATAGAAAATACAGGCCTTTTTTATATTGAAAAATATAAACCAAGAACCATTAAATATTCCATAAATCCCAATGCGCTCTTATTTGATTCTTCAGATGTCGAGCACATAATCAGGATAAATGATTACACCTCATTGGTAATAAAAACTCCCACTGCAAGCAAAGTTTTGGAGGCAAACCCGATTCCGACAAATCTTCCAAATCCCTCCTTTCCAAACTATGAAAATACTTATATTTGGAAAAATACCCTTCTTGTAAAATTTTCATTCATTTATGAAGTTGAGCAAAGCATTGATGAGGAAATAGTGGAGTTCTTTTCAGGGCTTTATTCCGGATTTGGATTTTTAAGTTTGAGTACTGAAGCAATATCAATAATAATTGTGGTTATAATACTCATAATATTCTATATTGCTCTTAATTCACTTGACAAAGAAAAGAAACAAAGGTAATTTTTATGCAATACCCCGGAGAAGAGGAGATATTAAAATTTTTAAAAAATAGAAAATCATCTTCAATTAAGGAGGTTTCACAAGGATGCAGTCTTAATCTGGATACTGTCCGCCGGGCATCAGAATCCCTTAAGGCCAAAGGGTTAATCAGTTTAGAAATCATCAAAAAAGAAATTCTAATGGATTCTCCAATTAGAAAAGATTTTGAAAAACTCGGGGAATTCCCCGAAGATTTAATTTACAAAAAATCATTGAAAAAATTAAATGTCTCAGAGCTTTCAACTCAGGAAAAATCGTTTGCACTTCCATGGGCAATAAAAAAAGGCCTTGTAAAAATCGAATCCGGAAAAATAATTCCTGTTGCAGATGAGACTGCAGCCAGACAGATTCATCTTGCTTCTGCTGCGATTACCTCTTCAAATCCTCTAACCTCCGCCCAAAAAGAAGAGGGAATTCGAAGAAAATGGCTCATAAAACAAGAGGAAACCGAAGTCAAACTCACCCTAAAGGAATCAGGACCTGCTTCAAATCACCTAATTTTTGAGAAAAACAATAATTTTGATGTTAATGTTCCTGTAAAAAATGCCCTGCTTGGAAAAACTCATCCATTATCAAGAGCAATATCCAAAATGAAAGAAATATTTGTCCAGATGGGTTTTGAAGAAATGGAAGGGGAATATGTTGAAAGCACATTCTGGAATTTTGACGCCCTTTTCCAGCCGCAGGACCATCCTGCAAGAGAACTTGCAGATACCTTTTATCTTGAACACTCATTTCAGCTTCCTGATAATAAACTGGTAAATAAAATAAAAAATTCCCACCAGAAAGGATGGAAATATAAATGGTCTTTTAAAGAAGCCCAGAAAGCAGTTCTTAGAACCCATACAACCTGTCTTAGCGCCAGATATCTTTCAATGCTAAAAGATACCCGCAAAAAATATTTTTCTGTAGGGCGGGTATTTAGAAATGAGGCAACAGATTTCAAGCACCTTTCAGAATTTCATCAGGTTGAAGGGATAATTGCCTGGAACAAGGCGACATTTTGCGACCTTCTTGGAATCTTGAAGGAATTCTATTCAAAGCTTGGATTTAAACAGATAAGGGTTAGGCCAAGCTATTTTCCATATACCGAGCCAAGTCTGGAAATAGAAGTTTATTATGCTCCAAAAAAACAATGGATGGAGCTTGGGGGGGCTGGAATTTTCAGGCCAGAGGTTACAAAACCCCTTACAAATGTTTATCCTGTTCTTGCATGGGGGCTTAGTCTTGAAAGACCCCTAATGATTTCACTTGGCATTGATGATATAAGAACATTCTACAAGAATGATTTGGAATGGCTTAAATCAGTAAGAGTGAGAGAATGATTAAACCAAAAACAATCGCACTTGTTTTAATCCCAATAATTCTTGTAGCCCTAATTTTATTTTATCCAGCAGGCGAGCCGCAAAAAGATATGCAATATAGCGCAATCAATATTTCTTCTCTTGCAGTTGCAGGAAACCAGGGTTATGTTACCTACTCATCTGCGCAGGGCGCCCAGGTTTATCTTCTCGCGCTAAATAAAAAACCAATAAAAACTGTTTATGTTTTAGAAAGGGAAGAAGGCATCGGATTAAACAATCTTGGAAATTTTATGGAAAAACTAAATTCCCTTTCCAGTTATGGAATTGAGGTATCAAAAATTTTTTCTTTGAATGAAATCGGAAATGATGCATTTGTAATTATCCCGCAGGGTGCAATGCCGGAAAGTGCGCTTGGATTTTTAGACGGGGATATAACAATTCTATATATTGGAAAAACAGATATTTTATACAAGAACGGGGCAATACAAAATGATTGGTATTTTGGGCTTGAGGATTCAAAAAAAGAAAAAATAATCTTATACAATTTTTCCTTGGACGAGCTATATTCACAAGGTCTTGAAAATGAATTGATTGATTCGATAATTTTCAACAAGTGGTCTCAAAAATCATCCACTTCCAAAATTTCAAAAGAAGGAATCCAAACAATAATTGTTCCATTTGATAATGCAACTTATCTGCGTTTTATCTATCCTTATAAAGATGGGTTCCTTTTTCAGGATTCCCAACAAATTTCTAAAAGTGGGCATATAATAGAAATTGATCCGGCGTTTCCGGATGAAACAAGATATGTTTATATGAATCTTGAGAATTCCAAAGGGGTTCCGCATCTTTTGATTTTTTTGGAAGGTGAAAAAATTCTTGAGGAAACACTTGGAACACTCGAGCAGGATGTTTTTTTCAAATCCCTTTCGTTTAATCAATCAGGGGACTATATCATAAGAATTCAGGACCACACAGGAGAAATTGCATCAGGAATATTTCATATATATGATCTGGATATAGAATACGAGGGTTCGCGTGATTTTTTTCAGGATTTTTATATAACCCTTGATTTGCAGCCTGTTTCCTCCCAAACTGCAAAAATCTGGATTTCAGAGCCGGATGATTACCTTGAACTTTCAGTTTATTCTGGAAAACTCAGTGTTCCTGCAAAATTAAAACAGGGAGAAAATATAATCCACATACAGCTCTATGGAAAAACCTTTGAAAAGATAATCAACTACCAGCAGCAGAATATCTTTGACATTTATCTTTCATATGGGCCGTTTGTAGTGCTTGCCATAATCATATTATACTTGTTTATAATTTTTACAAAAAAACAGCCATACCGGATAAAATTTGATTCCGGGCTGAAGCTTACATGCGGAGAAGTAAAGATAAAATCAGGCCAAATAAAAAAAATACTCTCCAGATCAATACAGGAATTCGGGGTAGGGGGATGCATAACTCCGAAAGAATTTTCATTATCATTAAAAAAATATATAACTGACGGATATGATGTTTTGGACGGGAATGCAGAGGCAGTATTAAAATATTTTGAAAAAAAAGGATATCTCTGCTCCTATAAGTCCTATTATTCCCTTAATGAAAAACAGGATATACAACGAATAGTTATGAACCGGCTGATACGCGAAAAATTAATTGAAAATGGGGTTTCATTTTTGATTAAGAATGAAGTATTCCAGACTAAAAATTATCTTTTGGTGTTTGGCCCAAGATTTCCAAAAACAGAGAAAAAAACAATCCTTGTTTTTGAAAACTCCAAAATGGTTTCAGACTATCTGGAATCCTTAGGGCAGAAGCAGGGCGCAGAAACCGCAATAAAAATAAGAAACAATACTTTGTTGTTTTTGGGTCTTGAAGAGCTTGCTGATTATCTATGAGAAGGCTCCTTTTTATTTTATTTTTTTTCCATCTTTGCTTTTCATCATATTTAATTCCCCCAACAGAAGAAATTTTATCTTTTAATCTTGCGCATTCAAATCTTCTTGCAGATAATACTCCGGATGGCATTTATCCGACCAAAATAGATCCCATTCCCTACTCAAATATGGGCCTTGTCCTTGTTTCTCCATCTGTTGATGACAGAATTTCATATAAAACGAATTATCTTTTCTTAACTTACGGGTTTTTATTTTATACGGAGGGGAATAGCCATGGATGCCCTCTTGATTTTCAAAACCAGCTGATTGAATATACAATTACATTTTTATTTCAAAACCAGACCAGATCAATTTCCGGTTCTTATGCCTCGTCTGCATCCATTCCGACAACCTTTCAAATACCGTTCACTTCGCAAGAACTCTCAACTGCCAATGCAAATGATTCTCTTTTAATTTCTCTTTTATGGCATCATACCGTTACCTATTCCAAATATATCGAGTATAATGGAAGCTGTATTTATAGCGGAGATGCTAGCTACCAGTCTTCTGGTGCCAATTTCCTTTCCTATATTGTTGAAGGGGAAAAAACAATTGATTTTCTTTCAAGGCCGATTCTAAAAAGCCAATGGTTTCGAAACAATCATTTTGATTTTTTGGTGTTCTCAAATAAAAACTTTTACCGTGCCCAGATAAAAAGAAACGGGCAGGAAACATCTAATTTTTTGCTTTATTCTTTTGAGGTAAATACTGATTCATTTGGCCTTAAAAAAATATCCTCAAATTATCTTCCAAATGAGTCTTATTCACAGCTTAATCAAATCACCAATCCGTATCCTCTTCAAATGGAAAATAAAACCTATTCTTTTATTTATTCCTTTAATTCCACTTATGAGGGATATGGAAAAGATAATTTTTCAGTTATCATGACTGATTTTTTCTCAAATGAATATTTGTTTGATTATGAAATCCTTAGCAGAATAAACACCTATGATGGAACCTATTCTGAATTTGGGCAAGCGGCTAATATGGATGATGAAACCTACATCCCAAGCCAAAAATATTCTTATGATAATATAATTTTTTTTTCAATCCCTCTTTCTTTTCTTGGGGTAATTTTGATTTTTGTTTTTCTCAAATTCAAGTACAATTAGATGTCAAATAGGATCCTTAACTTGGTCTTTTCATTAGTTTTATCCAAAACAAAGGAATTATATGTTACTGCCTTTATTATATTTTTAAGAGTTCCCGTCTCTCCAAAAATTGTTGCCTCTATTCTCTTTTTTTCAACATCTATTTTTTTAATTTTTAATTTTTTTGGAATCATAAGCTCTGATTCGCATTCTGACAAAATTTTTGAAAAAAATTCAATAATCATAATCTGTTTATCATAACCTGTGGCAGTTATTTCTATTTTTGCGTTTTGTTTTTTTGCCTCCCCCATATTCTTAAACATTATTTTTGCAACCTCGCATATCGCCTCCTTTAGGTCTTTTCCCTGCCCCTCAATATACAAATCCGAGGTATGCTCTAATATCTTTCCTGCCATGTGGCAATAAATCAGGCCATATTTTAAATTCTTCTGCCAATTTTTACAATCATGTCTTTTTTGGAAGGAGAGAAAATTATAATAGAGGGGGTAATTCTTAGATCCGGAAGCTATAGGGCCGCGACAAACAGCATATCTGATGGAAAAAATTTATTTGAATTGATTTATTCTTATCATCTAGAAGAAGGGTCCTGTTTTAGGGTATCTGGAGAAATCGTTAATTTTAGAGGAATTCTCAAACTCAAGGTATTGGAAACCGAGCCTGTGCCTAATTCAGTTTATGAAAAAACAGAAAAAAAAGCAATGGATTCTGCACCTATAAAAGAGCAGTTTATCTATGAAGATGAAACCACAAGGAAGTTAAAAGAAAAGATAATTCTTTTTTCAAGAAAGCTTTATGCTGCTATGCATCTTAGAAAAAACTGCGCAGTCCGGTTTCACAACGATGGAGATGGAATCTGCGGGGCAATATGCATTAATCTCTTTTTAAAAGGAGAATACATCCAGCAAAATTCTGCAATTTATTCTATAAGGGATGCAATGAGAGATATTTCCAATCTTTCAAATTCAAAACATCCCCTTTTGGTGCTTGTTGATTTTGGCTCAAATGAAGAAAGTTTTGAAGCGCTTTCCCTTATAAAATCTGCCAAAATCGAAGTTTTAATAATTGACCATCACCCTGTTTTTGAAAAAACAATGGAAGGTTTTGAAGTATTAAATTTCTGGGAAACAAAAAATCCACTAAGCTCAAAATATACCGCAGGATATATATGTGCAGAGATTTCACATCTTTTGGGAAATGACTCAACAACCTATGCAAAAATCGCCCTGAATTCTGACAAAAGTGATCTTATGGATTATACCCTGGATGAAAAAAATGCCGGGCTTGTATTAAATTATGCAGCAGCGTATTCTTCCCATCAAACCAGCCTCAATTTTTACCGTTCAATTCTAAAAAATAAAGATCTTTTTGATTCGATGCTCTATCAGGCCCAGGATAAAATTGACCAGCTGGTATCTGTAAGCCGGAATCAGATGAAAGAAAAGAAAATCAAAGAATTTAATCTGTATTATCTCAATCTTGGAGCGCTTGTAAAAAAATTTGAGTTTCCAGGTCTTGGAAAATCTGCAACCCAAATTTTTGATGCCCTAATTCCAAAAGACAAGCCTTCAATTCTCCTCTGCTACGGGCCAAAATCGATCGTGTTAAGATTAAACGATTTAGCAGTTGAGAAAGGGGCGAATGCGAACGAAATAATTGAATATCTAAAATCTTCTGCTCCCGGGGTAATTGAAAGCGGAGGCGGGCATATACGGGCTGCTGCAATCAGGGTGAGAGAAGAGTTTGAAAAGTCAATGATTGATGAAATAATCAATTATCTTGAGAATTTAAATTAATTTTTTTCCCTTCCATTCTGCCTCATCTATTCTTTTCTTATAATTGGCCCACCTTGCGCAAACAAATAAAAAATCAGACAGTCTATTGAGGTATGCCGGAATTTCTTTTCGTATTCTTTCTTTTTTTGAAAGAGTTGAAACCCTTCGCTCAGCTCTTCTTGAAACTGTTCTTGCAAAATGAAGTATTGATGACCCGATTGTTTTTCCAGGGATTATAAAATGATTCAAAGGAGGCATTTCTTTTTCATAACCATCTATCCATTCTTCAAGCCGTTTTATTTCAATTTGGGTTATTTTTTTATAATTTTTTCCTCCTGAAAGTTCTACGCCCATAATAAATAATTCTTTTTGAATCTCTTCGATTTGTTTTTTTATTTGCATTTCATCTATTTTGCATCTTACAAGCCCGAGTATCGCATTTAATTCATCAATTGTTCCATAAGCTTCAACTGCCAAATCGTCTTTGTATACTTCTTTTCCATCGAGAAGGGATGTTTTTCCTCCATCTCCCCTTTTTGTGTAAACAGGCATAAAGAAATATTTGAATTAAAATTAATAAACTTGCCGTTCTTTTAATGATTCTGCAAATTCTTTAACCCAAGTCCAATACAAGATTATAAAAGGGCCATATCAAACAATAGAAAATTATTCTCCTAATTTCTTTCAAGTTGTATTAGTCTTTTTGTTTTGGGGTGACCACTTAGACCTTTTAACCCAAGTCCAATACAAGATTATAAAAGGGCCATATCAAACAATAGAAAGTTGTTATCCTAATTTCTTTCAAGTTGTATTAGTCTTTTTGTTTTGGGGTGACCACTTAGACCTTTTAACCCAAGTCCAATACAAGATTATAACAGGGCCATATCAAACAATAGAAAGTTGTTATCCTAATTTCTTTCAAGTTGTATTAGTCTTTTTGTTTTGGGGTGACCACTTAGACCTTTTAACCCAAGTCCAATACAAGATTATAAAAGGGCTAGTGATGGGAAGCATAGTCTGCCTTCTGTGTGGTTAGGCAACATTCGACTAAGCGGCGCAAAGGCCTTGCATACCACAGGCAATTCAAAAGCCGTTTCATCCTCAGAGAGGTAATCGTTTCTGTTCTTTTGAATCCGCCCTTAAGGCGTTGCCTGCATAAAGGTATGGGCAGAACTTCCTCAGAAGAACTCCGTGAGTTGCCTGCTTCCCATCAATATAATTACTCCTTCAGACTTTTAAATTATTTCTATTGGATATTCATATTCTTATCCTTATATAAAAAATCACTTTTTAAATGTTTTCAAATAATCTTATCTTGATTAACAATGCACATCTGCAATGAGGATATATTGGATTTAATACAACAAGGAAAAACAAATGAACTAGTTAAATTAGGAAGCAGAGTAGTAAAACCCATGATATCATTATTATCACATTCAAGTATGAAAGTTAGAAATGGATGTATCGAAGCACTAGCAGAAATAGCGAAAACAGATGAGACCACATTTCAAAGACTAATTGAGGAATTAAACACTCCACGCTTAAACGTTGAACAATATATACATGTCAAAAGAGGTTGCATATATGCGTTGGGCCTGGTAGGTGATAAAAGAGCGGCAAAATCTTTGATAATATCTCTTTTACACGGTTCAGATGATATTAGAAAAGCCTGTGCAGAAGCATTAGGTTCAATAGGAAATCAAAAAGCAGTGAGTGCATTATTAATACACGCATCGTCAAATCGCTATTTTGACATCAGACAAGCATGTGTGATGGCATTAATACATATAGGGAAAAAAGATAGGCACAGTTCCTATGAATTAATTAATGAATTGAATACCAATAGTTCTCTTAGTATAAAATCTATCTGCGCACGAGTATTAGGGATGATAGGAGAACGCAGGGCAGTAGATGCATTAATAGAAGGATTAAAAAATTCAGATGAGAATGTCCGGATATCATGTGAAAAATCTTTAATATTAATAGCAAAGTCTAATGAGAAGACCTTCCAGAGACTAATTAAAGAATTGAAAACCAATCGAAATCGTAAAATTAAAGAAACCTGTGCAGATGCGCTGGGAATAATAGGGGATAAAAGGGCCGTGGACGTTTTGATAGAATCACTGGATGATTTTTATCGTTTTAGTAGGGAAGCCGAAGTAACAGTGATAAATGCATTGGGTTTAATAGGGGATCCCAAAGCAGTTACGCCCTTAATAAGAATATTGAAAAGAGATATAAAGAAGACCTCACCGAACAGCCAGAAGAAAGCCAATAAAGCATTGGTAAACATAGCAAAATTGGATAAAGTTACTTTCTATCTATTAATTAGTGGATTGTTGCCAATAGGAAAAAACAATACAGAAGATTGTATAGGAATATTAACGGAAAACACAGATGAAAAAGGATCATGTTTTATAAAAATAATCTGTGAAAGGAGTGAAGAATGTGCATTAGAAATAGGAATGGAAAAAACCTTGGCAACCATCAAAGAATACATAGGATTCATAAAAGATTATTATACCAAAGAAGAACTAAAAGAAATCCAAATCAGGTTATATTCCTTCTACAGAAAAACATTTGAAGAAGAATCTAGTTCAAGAATAAAAATGGATTTACCTAAACTAGAGATAAAACCACCAAAGAGAGGCCCTGAAATATGTGCCAAATTATTGAGGGTAGGATCATGATTACAAAAGAAGAAGTATTAAAATTAATACAACAAGGAAAAACTGAAGAACTAGTTGCTCTAGGTCCAGAAGCATATGATACTCTTTTCAGGGGGCTTGCAAATGAATTTCCATCAAGAAGATCTACTTGTTGCAGGGCATTAGTAGAAATTGCCAAAAAAGACCAAGATGTTTTTGAAAGGTTAATGTCAGATACTTCAGGAAATTATAGTTATACCTCTGTACAACTTAGGATCAAAAAATGCCATCTGTGGATCTTAGGCGAAGTTGGCGACACTAGAGTAGTCCCATACCTTTTCTCTTTTCTGGACCGTTCGCCCCATGAGTTTGAGGAGAGTATCTCTATTGCACTGGCAAAAATAGCAAGAACAAACGAAGAAACCTTCCAACGCTTAATTAATGAAATCCTGCATATTAAAGACCGGAAGATAAAAGCTCAATGCAGTTGTATCAGGGCATTATGTTTATTGAAGGATTCCAGGACATCAGAAGTATTGATCAAGACATTTTCAAGTTCTTTTGATTCTGCTGTTCTAGGCTTATGTGAAAAAACATTGGCAGAAATAGCAAAAACAGATGAAAATACTTTAGAACTCTTGATTCAGACATTAAAAAATAATTTAGATCCGAATGTTAAGTTTCACTGTGCAATGGCATTAGGAACCACAAACAGAGCAGATTTAATCGATATATTAGTGACTATGTCATTTATAGACAAAGATCTAGATCTTAAGTTTGCATGCACAAGAGCTTTGGGAAATATAAAAGATCCAAGGGGTCTTGCTTTCAAGAAAGTTATCTATGACAAAGACAAAGATTATGCATTAAAGATGGGAATAGAAAAAACCAGAGCAACCATAAAAGAATATCTAGAACTTATAAAAAATTATTATTCTAAAGAAAGGGTAGGTGCGATTAAAATTGAATTACATTCCTTTTTTAGAGAGGTATTTGAAAAGGCAACAGACTTGAAGCCATGTATGGATTTACCTGAACTAAAGATAAAACCACCAAAGAGAGGCCCTGAAATATGTGCCAGATTAATGACGGTAAGAGTATGATTACAAAAAAAGAAGTATTAGAGTTAATACAACAAGGAAAAACTGAAGAATTGATTTCATTAGGACCTAAAATAGCAGAGCCTCTATTAGCCATATTAGAATATTCAGATCTCCCTGAAATTCATATGATTGCAAGCGTATTGGCTGAACTGGCAAAAAAATATGAATGCATCTTTCAGCGACTAACCAAGGAGCTGAATTTCAAAAAATTCAAGAATAATTTAAATCTCAGGATAGGTTGTGCAGAAGCATTAGGAAAAACAGCATCCCCTGTAGCAGTCATTTTTCTTCTTGACAGCTTAGGATGCGACCCAGACCCCAACGTCCGAATCTTATGTGCGAAAGCCTTAGGAGAGATAGGAGATCCAAGAGCAGTAGATGGATTAAAGAAAAGTATCTATGATTATGAGTATGTTAATAGGGCGTCCGTTTCCGCGTTGAAAAGGATAGGAACCCAGAAGGCACTTAATTCATTAGCCTGGAAATTAAGGTCTGAAAATATCCTATTCGATATCTGTGAAGAGGCTCTTATAACCACCGGTGGTTTGAAGGTATTACAAGCATTAATACATAGCATGGGCATCATGCATAATGGAAATCCATCTCATCGTGACAGCTGTGTAAAAATCTTTACAGAATTGGGCAAAAAAGATGAAATTTTTTTTCAGGGTTTGATCCATGAATTTGAAAATAATCAGAATTGGGTCGTTAGAGAAATATGTGCAAGAGCATTTGAACTTATAAAAAACCCAAAAGCAGTAAAAGTATTAATAGAAGGATTAAAGGATAATCGTGTGGAGGTCAAATTAGCGTGCATCTCTGCATTAGGTTCAATCGGAGGTCCTGGCGTAATTGATTTGTTAATAATCCATTTAGCAGACAGCTCCCTTGGTTTTAAATGCGCAAAAGCACTGGAAAATATAAAAGATCCAAGAGGTCTGCACTTCAAAAAAATAATTTATGACCGCGCAGAGAGTTATGAATCCGTATGTTATATATCAAAAATAGGAATAGAAAAAACCCGGGTAATAATTCTTGAATATCTAGAAATGATAAAAGACCATTATCCGAAAGAGAAACTAGCTAAAATCAAAATCAACTTGTTCTCATTTTACAGAAGAGCGTTCAACTCTACTTCTAGACCACCAATGGAGTTACCTATCTTTGCCGTTAAACCTAAAAAGGTCGGTCCTAGGATATGTGCTAGATTAACGGTTGTAATATGATTACAAAAAAAGAAGTATTAGAGTTAATACAACAAGGAAAAACAAATGAATTAGTTAAATTAGGAAGCAGAGCAGTAAAACCCATGATATCATTATTATCACATTCAAGTATAAAAGTTAGAAATGGATGTATCGAAGCACTAGCAGAAATAGCGAAAACAGATGAAAATACTCTCCAGAGACTAATTCAAGAATTAAAAACTAATAAAAAATGTAAAACTAGGATAGGTTGTGCAGATGTATTAGGTTTTATACGGGATTCAAGAGTAGCAGAACCGTTAATAAAGGAATTAAAAACTAGTCGAGATTGGCTCGTTGGACGAAGTTGTGCAATTTCGCTAAGTCGGATAATAGACCCAAAAGCAGTAAAAGTATTAATAGAAGGATTAAAGGATGAGGATTCAGATGTTAGAAAACCGTGCGCAGCTGCATTAGGTATAATTGGGGATATAACGGCAGTAGACTTTCTAATCTTAGGATTAACGGATAATAATGTTAATCATCCTTTTGCACATGCATTAGAAAATATAAACGATCCAAGAGGTCTTGCTTTCAAGAAAGTTATCTATGACAAAGACAAGGATTATGCATTAAAGATAGGAATAGAAAAAACCAGAGCAACCATAAAAGAATATCTAGAACTTATAAAAAATCATTATTCTAAAGAAAGGATAGGTGAAATTAAAGTTGAGTTATATATCTTTTACAGAAAAGTATTTGAAAAGGCAACAGACTTGAAGCCATGTATGAAGTTACCTGAACTAAAGATAAAACCACCAAAGAGAGGCCCTGAAATATGTGCCAGATTAATGACGGTAAGGGTATGATTACAAAAGAAGAAGTATTAAAATTAATACAACAAGGAAAAACTGAAGAATTGATTTCATTATGACCTAAAATAGAGTTGCCCCAGTTAAGCATCAAAAAACCAAAGCATCCATATAAGATATATTATCCTTCAAAAAATTCGCATTTAGCTCAAACATTAATAAACTAACACTTTAAAAATCTTTTTATATTAATTATATTAGGTGTAATTTTATGAATTCAGCCAATAACAATTGTGTAATGCGAGAATTAAATCCGCCTACTTTGGCAAATGGAAGTTATAGACGGACGAGGGGAGGAATTTTTATTCCAGAAAGGAATGTTCTGTTAGACACCCTGAAAAAAACAATAGTTCCACCAGATAAAAAGCTAAATTATATCCCTTATGGTGATGAACTTAATTCGCTAGAAATAGCACAGAAAACAGGACAGGCTGTTCTTTTTGCAGGTCCAACAGGAGTTGGAAAAAGTATGCTTGCCCTGAAATATGCTCAAAATACTGGCCTACCCTTTCTTTATTCCACATGCGATCCGGATAAGACGCAGGGCCAATTAATGGGAAAGCCAAATTTATTATTTTCTGTAGTTGAATTGGATGGAAAGCCCTTTGTAATCAGCAATCAGGTTTTTATGCCCTCAAATATTTCTATTGCTGGTCTTGCTGGAGAAAAGGTTATAATTTTTATAGACGAACTCCATAAACTAAGAAAGGATGTTGATGTATTATTCCACCCTCTTTTACAGGAGAGAATAGTGAACTTGTCTGATCACTTAGGTCCAGGAGAGATTTATAATTTACATCCCGAATCTCTCATAATCTTTTCTTTGAATCCTTATTACGGCGACAGTGGAATTGAAAAGGTCGGCCCTGCGATGCGACAAAGAGTCAAGACACTCTATTTTCCGATGATTACTGATGAAAATAAAATTTTTGAAATTGTAAAGGCAAATGTTGATGGTTATGAAAATTTGGCAAAGGATAAACAGGAGACATTTAAACGGATAGTTCTTATGAGCATGGCTATTGCTAGAATTTATCTTGAATACAAAAAACAGGGAACTACGAATCAGGATGATTTAACATTAAAAAATGAGTTAAAAAATAGTCTTCCTTTAATTAATGAAGCGCCTTCACCACGATTACTTGTTAATGTTGCCAAGTGTATAGTAGCAGGCCAGAATCCTCGCGATGCATTGATAGAAGGACTTTTTAATGCAATAACCAATGACTTTGGTTTGACTACAAATGGATTTTTAACCCAGGCAATGTCATGGTATAATATCAGATGATGGTTGTCTTCAATGTCCAAATTAAAGGAAAAACTAACTGGAAAAATAGTTCCTTTTAAACCTGTTAAACCTAAAAATGATCCTCTTCTCGAGGAGTTTGATAAAGTAAGATTATGTATGGATGCAGCAGTATCTAGATTTGGAGAATTAATTTTTGAGGCCAAAGAAGAAGAAAAAAAGAAGGAAATGAAAGAAAACTTTCCTGTTTTAAAGAAATTAATCAATTCTCTTTTATCAGGAGACAAAGAATCACAAGACAGGTTGCTGTTTTTTGCCCATTGCATGGTCGAACTGAATTCCTCCGGCCATTATATCTCTAGGGATTATCTGATTGAAAATGCACTAACTATTCTAAGTCACAGTGCGTGGAAGGTAAGCCAATTGCAATATTGCCTCTCTGAATTTCAGAGCGATATAACCAGTTATTTTTTTATGACATATTTTCTCCCTAAAATTGGTGAAAGGGTTTATTGGAATACCTTTGTCTCTGAATTGAATAATTACGAAGAGGATTATGTCTATAAATGTTTGGCCGAAGATCTTTTAGCAGAGTATCTTATACATTTTAATGAAACTGTAATGCTGGCAGAGGAAGCAGTTTATAAATATGGATTAGTGCGATACCCTCAGTTAATTTTTGGAAAAGATATGCCTATTGAAATAGGAAAAGAAGATAGTTTTCACACAAATTCCAGCGGCAAAATAGTAATCCCGCCATATGTTAATACTTTTCAAAGCAAGGAGGAAAATTCACTAGTATATCTAATCCTTTTTCATCATGAGATGGGGCACCATCTTTTCAGAACCTTTGATGTGAATCTGGACCCCAGGATTTTCGATTATCAGGCTTTCAGAGTTAGATATCTCAGGCATACCACGCATAAGGGCCAGCTTGAAATTACTGTTGAAAGAGAAGGAACGGAAATAAAAGTAAATTCATTTGCAAAACTACTCTACCTTGTCAAATATCCCATATTACTACATTTTCTTCACAATATTGTTGATGACGGCAGGATAGATGCCAACAATATCGAGCGCTTTTCCGGGATAGCTGAAGACTACAGGCAAATTGTGGAAAAACATTTTGAAAAAAGATGCAAGCTTGAACATTCTGATCTGGGAACTTTTCTTGAGGCCATGCTCCAGTACGCAATTGTTGGAAAGACAAGAAACGAGGTTCCGGCCGGTCTGAAAGCAAAGTTTAACAAGGCAAGAAAGATAATGAATGAGATGGATTTTGGTCCTGAAACTGATGGAACAGATTCAATGAATGTTGCAATAAAACTTTATAATCTTGTATTAGAGGATTTTGAGCAGTTGGTAAAGAATCTTTCAGAAAGAGAACTACCAGAATCGATGATGAATTCTTCTACTGACTCGGGCAAAGCTCCAAACCTTATTATGAAAGATCCTCCTTGCAAGAAACAAAAAAGGAGGCCGGGGGTAAATCCGTTCGATTTGATCAATAATGATTCAGAACCCGGGGATAATAATGGGGAGGATGTTCCTTTGGAACCTACCTCCGAACCAAACAAAAAGAAAAATCCAGAAAATAGCAGTGGTGAAGAAGGCGAAGAGGAAAACAAACCCGGAAAAAAAAGCGATAAAAAACCAGAAGAAAATGATGATGAACCAAAAGCAGAAAATGGCAGTGGTGAAGAAGGCGAAAAGGAAAAAAAACCAGAAAAAACAGGAGACAATAATCCTGCAGGGGCAAATCCGTATGGGAATCTTAAAACAGGAGAGCAAGGTGACGCAAATAGAAATGATCGAAACACTCCCACAATTTTCTATTATGATGGTTGGGACGGATTCAAGCAAGTATTTGAAGAACACAGGGTAGAGCAATTGCATGCAGACGGCAAACTCCTTACATACGATCCTGCAGAAGAGGAAAAAATAAGGAGAACATTCAGGAAATATGCCCCAAAGACAGGAGTTCTGGTTAGAGGAACTGAAGATGGAGACATTGACCCGGAATTACTATCTCAATATTTTCTCGATCTGAGGGCAGGAAAACTCGAGGACATGAATTTTTATCAGAGAGTATTATATGAGCAGAGGGATGTTGCAACAATGGTTCTTGTAGATTTAAGCGGAAGTGCCCTAATTGTAAAACCGCAGATACTTGATTCCTGCGCAGTACTCGGAGTGGCAAGCGATACCCTCCATGATCCGTTGCTTATTGCAGGATTCAGCGGAGATCTTGGCGATGAGAAATTTATTGTTATGAAGGGCATTCATGAAAAAGACATCACTTCCAGCGAATACAGCTCTAATACTCCATTAGGGGGTCCATTAAGGCATTGTAGTTATTTGATGGGAAATGTCTATGAATTAAAATGCAAGGGATTTAAACAGCTTTTTGTGATAACTGACGGGGCTGCCAATGTTGGAAAAAATCCAGTAGAAGATGCGAAAAAGGCAGTTGAAGAGGCTTGGAAAAAGTACAGGATCAATGTTATGGCATTCGGGATATTAAATCAAGATGGTCCAGTATCTTATAGCGAGATGGAAAAATACCTTGAATCTGTATTTGGGGCTGGAAATTATTTTATAATAACTGATAAAGATGTTGACAACAAATTTTTGCATCATTACTTCGAGAGATATTACCGGAAACAGGTAAATAAAGTGAGGTAATGCAATGGTGAGCTTTTATGATATCTAATATTGGATTCATTTTCAGACTTAGGGGTTGAATATGACCACAGAAATATCAAAATTAATGGAACTTGGGAAAAAAGAAGAATTAGTTAAACTAGGTCCTGAAGCAGTAGAATCTATCATACCCCGGTTATCCAGTTCGTATTTACATCTCAAAGAGTATCGCATAGAAGCATTGGCAGAAATAGCAAAAACAGATGAAGGTGGTTTCCAGAGACTAATTAAAGAATTAGTAACTAATGAAAATTGGAGGGTTAAAGCAGGTTGTGCAGAAGCATTAGGTCTAATAGGAGATCTAAGAGCAGTAGGAGCATTAATAGAAGGATTAAAAGATAAAGATTTAGATGTTAGAGAAGCCTACATGAAAGCCTTAGTAGAAATAGCAAAAACAGATGAAGGTGGTTTCCAAAAACTAATAATTAAATTAGGAATTGGAGTGGTAACTGATTTAATAAAGGAGCTAAAATATTATCATGAGTCTGCAATTAAAGAATATATCATACAAACATTAGCCGAAATAGCAAAAACAGATGAAAAAACCTTCCAGATACTACTTAAAGAATTAGAAACTAATGAAAGTTGGTGGATTAAAATAGATTGTGCAAAAGCACTAGGTCTAATAGGAGATCCAAGAGCAGTAGGAACATTAATAGAAGGATTAAAAGATAAAGATTCAGATGTTAGAAAAGCCTGCATGAAAGCCTTAGTAGAAATAGCAAAAACAGATGAAAATACTTTAGAACTCTTGATTCAGACATTAAAAAATACTTTAGGTCTGAATGTTAAGTTTCACTGTGCAAAAGCATTAGGGCAGATAGGAGATCCAAGAGCAGTAGGAGTATTAATAGAAGTATTAAAGGATGAAGATTCAGATGTTAGTGAATCCTGCGCAAAAGCATTAGAAAATATAAACGATCCAAGAGGTCTGCACTTCAAAAAAATAATTTATAATAAAAGTGAAGATTATGCTCTAGAACTAGGAATAGAAAAAACTAGAGCAACCATAAAAGAATATCTAGAACTTATAAAAAATCATTATTCTAAAGAAAGAATAGGTGAAATTAAAGTTGAGTTATATATCTTTTACAGAAAAGTATTTGAAAAGGCAACAGACTTGAAGCCATGTATGGATTTACCTAAACTAGAGATAAAACCACTAAAGAGAGGCCCTGAAATATATGCCAAATTAATGGGGATAGGATTATGATTACAAAAGAAGTATTAGAGTTAATACAACAAGGAAAAACAAATGAACTAGTTAAATTAGGAAGCATAGTAGTAGAGCCCATGATATTATTATTATCAGATTCAGGTATAGAAGTCAGGAACGGATGTATTGAGGCACTGGCAGAAATAGCAAAAACAGATGAAAATACTTTAAAACTCTTGATTCAGACATTAAAAAATAATTTAGATCCGAATGTTAAGTTTCACTGTGCAAAAGCATTAGGGCAGATAGAGGATCCAAAAGCAATAAGCGCATTAATTTTTATGATGGAATATGGTGGATGCAATCTTTCTGAAGTTTGTTTGGACATATTAGTTAAACTTGCAAGAAGAAATAAGGATGTTGTTGATCAATTAATCATTGAATTTGAAAATCCCCCCCCCATAATCATAAGAGGCTATGGGTGTTGCGCAGAAGCCTTGGGCGAAATAGGAGATAAAAAAGCAACAGCTGTTTTATTTAATGGATTGCGTAATTATTTTATGATAAGAGAATTATGTGCTAATGCCTTGGCAAAAATAGCAGAAAGAGACGAAGAAACATTTGAATTATTAGTTGAAGGATTAAATGACTCTACTCTTTTTGTTAGAAAGGCCTGCGCAGGAGCTTTGGGCAAAATAAAAGATAAAAGAGCAGTAGATCCCCTGATAAGAGGCTTGCAAGATCCTGAACCTGAATTTAAACAAGCCTGTGCTAATGCACTCGAGAACATAAATGATCAAAGAGGCGTACATTTCAAGAGAATTATTCATGATAGATTTTATGATATCATTCCTGGTTCTGCGCAGCATTATGCATTAAAAATAGGAATGCAAAAAACCCTTGAGATTATTAGGGAATATTTAGAATTAATAAAAAAAGATTATCCAAAAGGAGAAATAAAAGAGATTCGGGTAAGTTTGTTTGATTTTTACAGAAAGGCATTTGAAAAAAGTTCTGCGCACAGAGTTAGGTTGGAATTACCTGAATTAAAGATAAAACCACCAAAGAGAGGTCCTGAAATATGTGCCAGATTAATGAGGATAGGATTATGATTACAAAAGAAGAAGTACTAAGGCTAGTAAAACAAGGAAAAACAAATGAATTAGTTAAATTAGGAAGCATAGTAGTAGATATACTAATTGAAAGTTTAAACTCTAACATTGATACCAAACATAGTATAACAGCCTTAGTAGAAATCGCAAAAACAGATGAAAATACTTTTCAAAGGCTAATTAAGGAATTGGAGAATAATACCTCTTGGAAGAGTAGAAGATACATTGCCCAATCATTAGGTTTACTAAAAGATAAAAGAGCAGTAAAAGCATTAGTAACAAGATTAGAAGACGAAAATGAAAATTTCCTTGTTAGAGAATCATGTGCAGAATCCCTAGGAAAAATTAGGGATCCAAAGGCAGTAGATCCCCTAATAGAACTATTAAAAATCCACATGGGGGACCTTATGGAATCCTGCACAGAAGCATTGGCAGAAATAGCAAAAACAAATAGAAATACTTTTCGAAGAATAACTACTGAATTATTAAATAGTGATTCTGAAAATGTCAAGAAAGCCTGTGTAATGGCACTAGACCTCATAAATGATTTAAGAGCAGTAGATTATTTGATAAAAGGATTAAAAGATAAAGATTCGGATGCTAGCCCAAGTATTATACATTTACTGGCCAAAATCGCAAGGAAAGATGACAGTACTTTCCAAAAACTCATAAAAGAATTATTGACCAATAATCTTCAATCTGTTAGGTTTTGCTGTGCAGTAGCATTAAAATGTGTGGGGGATAGAATAGTAGAAAAAAATATAGAAAAAAGATTATTTGAGCTTTCGAAAAAAAATTCTTACACGAAAGGAGAATTTGCAAAAATAAAACTTGAGATATATAAAATTTACTTTGAAATAACTGGGCACAAAAGTTTTCTAAGAGTAATGAATGAATATTTGTCTATAATACGGGATAAGACTTCAAAGAAAGAGTTTGCAAAAACAAAACTTGAGCTGTATAGGGCTCATGTAACTATAGTGGGATCAGAAAAAACATTAGAAACCATCAAAGGATATCTAGAACTTATAAAAAACGATTATTCCAAAGAAGAACTAGATAAAATTAAATTAAACTTATATTCTTTTTATAGAATGGTGTTTGAGTGTGAATCAGCCATAAGAGGAAAAATGGATTTACCTAAACTAGAGATGAGACCACCAAAGAGAGGTCCTATAATACATGCTCAATTGAGGGTTGCAACATGATAAACTCGGAAGAAACGTGGGGCGTATTAGAATTAATACGCAAAGGAAAAACCAAGAAACTAGTTAAATTAGGAAGAGAGGCAGCAGATATTTTAATAGCAGAATTGCAGAATCCCCATTTTGTTCATAAACAAACTTGTATAAACTCCTTAGTAGAAATAGCAAAATCCGATGAAGAAACTTTTCAGAGACTAATTGAAGAATTGGAAAATAGTAAAAACTTGAAAATTAAAGCAGGTTGTGCAAAAGCATTGGGTTTAACAGGGAATAGAAGGGCAACCACTGCATTAATAGAAGAGTTATGCAAAAATGATGGATCATCGTATCAATATTCTGATGTTAAAATAGCCTGCGCAGAAGCATTAGGCATGATGAGAGATAAACAAGCAATACCCTATTTGGTAAAGGAACTAAGGAATATGAACCGTTCAGTTGGATTTGCCTGTATAAAATCCTTGGGAGAAATTGGAGGTCTGGCTGGGGCAGAAGCAATAATACAAAGATTAGAAGAGATAATAAATATTTCAGGAATATGGGGAGATTTAGAAACAATTTGTAAAGAAACGCTAAGCAACATGGCTAAAAAAAATAAAGCCGTCCAGCAGTTTTTAATATATAAATTTGAGAATTCTGGTAATAACACAGTGAAAAATGTTTGCTTACAGGCGTTATGTCATATTGCTGATCCAAAACTTGCAGAATTTTATATAAAGAATTTAACTGGTCCTGCAGGTCCTGCTGTATATTGTGCAGAAGCATTAGGAAAAATAAAAGATAACAGAGCAATACCTTATTTATTAAATGGGCTAGAAAAAGAATATCACGGTCTTAGAAGAGCCTGCGCAGAAGCATTAAAGAAAATAGGTGATCCAATAGCCGTAGATTATTTAATTAAACGATTGACAGACCTCCATCCTTCTGTTCGAAAAGCTTGTTCTGAAGCATTAAAGAAAATAGGTGATCCAAGAGGACTCTATTTTGAGAGAGTTATCTATGATGATGCAGGTGCTTTAAAGATCGGCATGGATAACACCCTGAAAATTATTAAAGAATATCTTGATTTCATAGCAGATGAATATCCCGAGGAAAGAACAAGACAAATTAGACTAGGTTTATTTTTATATTATAGAAGAATATTTGAAAAAGAATCCAGTTCAAGAATAAAAATGGAATTGCCTGAACTAAAAATAAGACCACCAGTGAAGGGCCCTATACTATATACTAGATTAAAGGTTGCAACATGACAGCACAAGCAAAAATATAAATACCTTTAAAAAACCTAATATATTAAAATTCTTAATATAGTTTAATTATTTTAATATAGGTGTTCATATGACAAAGAAAATAAAAGTTGCAGTAGTTGGCATTGGAAACTGCTTTGCAGGTTTAATACAAGGTATAGAGTATTACAAACAGCATCCAGAAAGGGAAATCACTGGGATTATGCATAATAAAATGTCTAATTATTCCATCTATAACATTGAATTTGTTGCAGCCTTTGATATCTCAAAAAAGAAGGTAGGCCAGACATTAGAAAGGGCAGTATATGCAGAACCCAATTTAGTTAAATGGACAAAACTTCCAAAATCAGAAGTAATAGTAAAACCAGCTCCAATTCTAGACGGAGTAGGATTATATGTAAAAGATTTAATCCAGCCGGTAAATTCAAGGCCAATAGAACAGCTAAGAGAGGAAATCTTAAAGGAAATTTCAAATTCAGGGGCAAAAATAATTTTAAGTTATCTCCCGGTAGGCTCTCAAAAAGCAACAGAATTCTGGGCAGAAATCGCATTGGAATCCGGGTGCGCATTAATAAACTGCATTCCGGTGTTTATTGCAAGCAATCTTGAATGGAGAAAAAAATTCAAAGAAAAAAACCTTCCTTTAATTGGAGATGACATAAAAGGGCAGGTTGGAGCAACAATAGTCCACAGAACATTGGCAAAATTATTTACCGACCGGGGCGTTGAAGTTGAAAGCACTTACCAGTTAAATGTTGGCGGTAACACAGATTTTATGAATATGCTCGAGCGCTCAAGGCTTGAAAGCAAGGAAATATCCAAAACCAACAGTGTCCAAAGCCAGTTAAAACAGCCTCTTCCAAAAGGACAAATCCACATAGGCCCAAGCGATTATGTTGAATTTTTGCAAAACACCAAGCTTGCTTTCATAAGATTGAATGGAAAACAATGGGGAGACAGGTCTATGAATCTTGAGATAAGACTTGAAGTTGACGATAAGTCTAATTCAGGTGGAATTGTAGTTGATGCAATCAGGGCAGCACAAATTGCGCTTGATAGAAAAATAGGCGGAGCATTAAATTCTGCTTCAGCATACCTTATGAAATCCCCCCCTATCCAAATGAGGGATGAGGATGCAAAAGATGCCCTGAATGATTTTATAGAGGGAAAAAGAAATGATTAAAGGGAAAATAAATCAGGATAAACTTCTTTCCTTTTTTTCAGCAGTTCCATTGCACCCAAATCACATAACTCTTCTTTCAGTTTTAATTGCCATAATTGCCTTTGCCATATTCCAATATAATCAGTTATACTCGATAATCCTGTTTGCAATCTCTTTTTTTATAGATGCAGTTGACGGTGTTGTTGCAAGAGCAAAAAACCTGGCATCAAAAAAAGGGGCATTTCTTGATGGAATTTCAGATCGGTTAGTGGAGTTTCTCATCATCCTCACAATAATGTATTATTTTTCTTCTAATCAAATAATTCTATTGTCCTCAATTTGTATTTTGTTTTTTGGAACCTGCATGACTTCATATGTAAAGGCTTACGCCCATCACCAAGGATTATTAAATGAAAAAGAGGCAAAAAAATTGCCCGGAATTTTGGAAAGGGCAGAACGGGTAATTCTGTTATTCCTTATTCTAGCCTCTTTGGTTTATTTTCAGCAATATTCGATTTATTTAATCGTCTTAACTGCCATTCTATCAGTTATTACATTTACTCAAAGGATTTATTTAATTCTAAAAAAATAAAAAATTAAAATGGAAACTCTGCACCTGAACGTATATCCCCCACAATTGGATCCCCTGTTTTAGGATCTAGAATACCAAAAGTTCTTGCAAATACCTTAAACATCTCTGTTCCATAAGTTATTTTAAATTCCCCCCCAATCAAATGCTGTCCGCATTTACTATCTATAAATCCTAAAGGAATTGTTGTAATGGTAATCGGCCCTATCGGAGCTTCCACACCCATATAAATAGGTATTAATCCAATTTTATCATATTCTGTACCCGCAAATAAGTAAATTGAATTTATTTCTCCACCCAGAGATAAACCCACTACTTTTTGATCTCCTAAAAATCTGCTCATTTGTGCATATACCATTCCATCTACAATATCTGGAGCAATAGGAAAATTTAAACCTAAAGAAGCCCCTTCTAAATTCACTGTTCCAGTTAATAACTCTCCTGAAACACTTACCCCTAAATTTATAGCTATTGGATCAATTTTTAATTTTGCATCTAATCCTAAGCCAGCTTCCCAAGTTTTTTGATAGCCCTTTTGAGTAAATAAACTCAGATTAAGTTCCTGTCGTACACCACTTTCTTTCGGTTGTAGTTCCTCTGCGTTACTTAATAACGGAAGAGCAAGAACTGCTAAAGTAATAGCACTTGAAAGTAGTATTCTTTTTAACCTTCTGCCACTAGCTCTTTTTGTCATACCTATACGTTTCTGTTTCATCGTTAATCACCGTTGGTTATAACAACATACAAACTATATAAAATATTTGATAATTTTTTTTACAAAACCGAAAAATTTTTAATACTTTATTTAGATTATGTAAAATATGATTAAAATTGATGAGAAGGATAGGAAAATATTATATGAACTTTCTAAAGATTGTAGGATTTCTATTCCGAAATTAGCTAGCAGGGTAAATGTAAGTAGGGAAGTAGCTGATTACAGATTAAAAAAATTAATAAAAAATAAAATAATTATGGGGTTTTGTATTGATATTTCTTTAAATTCGTTAGAGTTCTTAAATTTTGTAATGTATTTAGAACTAAAGAAAGTAAGTGAAGAAAAAGAAAAAGAGATTGTAAATTATTTAGTTAATCATGATTTTGTTGGTTGGTTTGTAAGTTCAACAGGAAAATGGAGTTTTATATTTGATGTTTATGCAAAAGATAATAACCACGCTTCCTTAATTTTGGATGATTTAAAAGAATATCTTGGTGAACATTTAGGTGAATATACATTCATCCCTCAAAAAGATCTTGGATATTTCCATTCTAAATTTTTTGGAGAAGAACCGTTTAAAAAGAAAAAATATTTTTCTAAATATACTTTAGATAAAATTGATTTACAATTATTAAAAATTTTATCAAATAATGCAAGAATACTCTTTATTGATCTTGCTTCTAAAATAAATCTAACTCCCGAAGCTTTAAGTGTGAGGATAAAAAAACTTAAAAATGATGGAGTAATAAGACAATTTTTTATCTATCCAAATATTTTTTTATTAAATCTTCAACATTATAATATCCCTATTAAATTAGAGAATGCAACAAAATCTCTAGAGTATAAGCTTTTGAAATATTTAGCCCAACATCCTAAAATATCTGCATGTTACATGCCTATCGCATATTGGGATATAGAGGTTACAATTTTTGTAAAAAATCCAGCAGAACTAAGGGATTTTATAAGAGAACTTAGAAATAAATTTCCAAATGTAAGAGTTTTTGATACCTCTCTATTTTTTGAAGAATTTAAATCAAATTCTTTTCCAAAAGGTGTTTTTGATTATTTATTAAAAAATAAAACTTAATCCTCAAACAATTTTTTCTGCATCACATTTTCAAGCGTCTTCCACTTTTTCCTAAGATATTTATCTATTTTTTTTATTTCCTTATTATTTCTTAAAACATTTCTTGTTTTTGGATCTGACGGATACCCGCTTCCAAAATCCACCAAAGTTTCATTTTTTATCTCATCAACCTGCCGTTCCCTTAAAACCTTTGCAAAAATAGACGCAGCTGCAACAATTGGATAATTTTCATCTGCCTTGTGCTCTGCTTCAAATTTTAAAACGCCAAATCTTTCCATTCTTTTTTTAAAAACCCAAGAATACCGGTCTGGAAGATCAATCATTACATCTGCATTTTTTACTTTTTTTATCAGGTTTGCCATAGCCTGGGCCTCAATATCATTTAGGCTCATGTTATCCATTTTCTGATTAAGATCCTGGGCAGAAATTTCAATATGCCTAAATTCACAGATTCCCTCTAATTTTTTTAATATTTCCAGCCGTTGCAATTGACTTAGCTGTTTTGAATCCTTTTTGCATATTTTTTTTAATTTTTTTTCATTGTTTTTGCTGCAAACCGCCATAGCTACGATCAAAGAACCAATAACAGGCCCTCTTCCCGCCTCATCGATTCCTGCTATACTTTCCGGCATAGTTACAATTGGTGCTTATAAATTTATATTCCTATTGCTGGCTTGAAAAATTAGAAAAAAATTAAGAAGAAAAGCTTCTTTTTTCTACAATAATATAATCAGACACTGCCAAAACAGATTCATATGGGACCAGAACCATTCCATCTTCTTTTCTCATTTTATCTGCATGGGTATTATCCGGATTTGGCTCAACAATTAGGTTTTCTATTTTACCAGTCGTTTCACTTATATTCAAATCAATCAATCTTCCAAAATCTTCCCCTTCATTTGTAATTACCCTCTTGGATGAGAGCTGCCTTGCGATTAAATATTTTGACACATTACCACCTGATAGATGCATAATCTCTTTAAAGATTTAAAAAGGTTATGTTCAAAGCCCAAAAGCCAGCTCTTTGGTTTTTTCCATTATTTTTTCTGATATTTCTCTTGTTTTTCCCTCTGCAAATATTCTCATTGCAGGCTCTGTTCCAGAAGCGCGGACAATAGACCACCCGTCTTCAAAATTTATTCTCACTCCATCCATATCCATTATTTTTAATCCTTCTTTTTTTGCGTTTTTTCTTGCAGTTTCAAGTATAAAATCTTTTTTCTTTTCCTCTATTTCTATTTTTGTTTTTTTCTGAAAATAATATGGCATTTCTTTTAGAATCCCACTCAATTTCTTATCGCACATTTTTTCAATTATTTTTACAGCAGTACAAAAACCATCTTTTGCAAGAGAGATCTCAGGCCAAATAACTCCTCCAACTTCCTCTCCTCCGATACAATATTTTCCAGTTGCCATTTTTTCAGAAAGATATGGGGCCCCAACTTTACAATACTCTGTGCTAACCCCAAATTTTTTCCCAATATCTTCGATAAGCCTGCTTGTTGCAACAGTTGTTACGATATCTCCAGCTCCTTCCTTTAATTTTATAAGAACTGATATTCCAAATACCCTGTCCCCTATAATATATTCCCCCTGTTCATCTATGAAAATAACCCTGTCCCCATCTCCGTCCCATGCTATTCCACAATCTGCATTTTCTTTTTTTACCTCGTTTATTAATTCTTTGACTTGCTCTTTTGTTGGTTCTGATGTCCGGTTTGGAAAATTGCCATCTATTTTTTCATTTATACAAATAATTTCACAGCCAATTTTTTCAAAAAGTGTTTTCATTGTTGCAGAAGTTCCGTTTCCAAAGTCAAGAACTAATTTTGGTTTTTTCTCAAGTATTTTTTTGATATCAATTTTTTCCATTATTTTTTCAATATGATTGCAGGCAGCATTTTCATATTTCTGCACAGATCCGGTGTTATCCCATTTGGCAAGATCAATTTTTTCCATTATTTTTTCAATTATTTCGCCTCTTTCCTTTGAAACCGAAATCCCTTTTTCATCAACTACTTTTAGTGCATTCCATTCAGGAGGATTGTGCGATGCAGTAATTATTATTAATCCATCGAGAGATAATTTTTTTATCATAAATTCAGCAGTTGGGCTTGAAATAATTCCAAAATTAATTACCCTACATCCCACACTCAAAAGACCCGAAATCACCGCATTTTCAAGGCATTCTCCGGTTAATCTTCCATCTCGCGCAACCCCTATTTTCCCTTTTTTAAAATAGATTCCTATTCCCTGTGCAATTTTTAATGCCAATAAGGGGTTTAACTCATCAAACTTTCCCCGCACTCCATTTGTTCCAAAAAGCATCAAACCACTTTATTTTTTGTGCCTGAACCAATCTATTGTTTTTCTAAGCCCGTCTTTTAAAAGTGTTTTTGCCTCAAATTCTAAAATTTCCTTTGCCTTAATTGTGTCTGCATAAGAATATTTTATATCTCCTGCCCGGTCTTCCCTAAAATGAGGCACAATTGATTTATTTATTACAGAATTTATTGCATCAACTAGTTCCAATATGCTTGTTTGTTTTCCTGTTGCAATATTAAATGTGAGCCCGGGCGCCCTTGGGTTTTTCATTGCAGATATATTTGCATCTACCACATCATCAACATAAATAAAATCTCTTGTTTGCTTTCCATCCCCATAAACTATTGGCTGCATATCATTTACCATCCTTCCAATAAAAGAACTTATTACTCCAGAATACGGGGAATTTGGATCCTGTCTTGGCCCAAAAACATTAAAATAACGAAGGCAGACACAATCCAATGCCTGGCTTTGCCCATATTGCTGGGCTGACAATTCATTCATTGCCTTAGAATTCCCATATGGAGAAACCGGGTTTGGCTCCATATCCTCTTTTTTTGGAAGTTGCATGCTCCCTCCATATACAGCAGCAGAGCTTGCAATAATAACTCGTTTTACATTATTTTTTACAGCTCCGTTCAACAGATGAACTGTTCCTGTAATATTTATTTTCCAGCATCTTGCAGGATTTTTAATGCTCTCTTCAACAGAAGTCATTGCAGCTTCATGAAAAACATAGTCAATTCCTTTTAATGCATCCCAAACCTGCTCTTTTTCCTGCATATCCCCTTTGATTATTTCAATATCCTTTTTTATTTTTTCAATATTTTCCTCTTTTCCTGTTGAAAAATTGTCAAATATCTTTACCTTATATCCATCTGCAACTAATCTTTCTGCAATATGCGAGCCTATAAATCCGGCCCCTCCTGTTACAAGAACATTTTCCATTTCAAACACCGATTTAACCCTTGCTCTTCTTATGATCTTCTAAAAACTTCAGAATTCCCTTTTTTGTTAGTTCATGCTCAAACATCTCTTCGAAGACTTTTGGGGGAATTGTTGCAACATGCGCCCCGTATAATCCAGCCTGTTCAATATGTTTTACTGACCTTATTGATGCGACAATCACCTGCGTTTTATATTCATATTTATTATAAATCTCCATAATTTTTTTTACTAATTCCATTCCATCCTGCCCGATATCATCTAATCTTCCAACAAAAGGGGAGACATAAGTTGCTCCTGCCTTTGCAGCCAAAAGTGCCTGAGATGCGCTAAAAACCAATGTTACATTTGTTTTTATTCCTTCATTTGAGAGTATTTTTACGGCCTTTAACCCTTCTTTGGTCATTGGAACCTTTACAACCAAATTTTTTATCCATTTTTTGAATTCCTGCGCTTCAGTAACCATCTCTTCTGCACTAAGCCCTATTCCTTCTACACTTATGGGCCCTGAAATAATCTCTCCGATCTCGGTTATTACCTGCTTATGGTCTCTTCCACTCTTCATTATTAAACTGGGGTTAGTAGTAATTCCATCCACAAACCCCAATTCAGCATATTTTTTTATTGCCAAAACATCCGCACTGTCTAAGAAAAATTTCATATTTTTGCCTCTGAATCTTTATTCATAAATCTTTCCATTTTTTTTCTGTCCCCTTTCATAATCTCTGGAACAGGAAAAGAATCCTTAGTTTCTTTTTCAATTACTGCCAGAGGATCAAATTCCATCTTTCGTTGGTTGTTTTTAAAATTAATTTTTAAGTTCTCCTTATCCATATTTACACCAATTATCTTTCTAATGTAATATATTTAACCTTTTGTTTGACTTAATTGGCATTCTGCAATGATTCGAAAAAATTAAAACAAATATTTTTCATTTAAATAAGTGCTAAAGTTCTGTTGCACTATTTTTTCAATTCCTCTAAAATTACTTTTTTTATTCCCTCGCAATCAAGACCATATTTTTTCAATAACTCATACGGTTCTCCTGATTCACAGAATATATCATAAATCCCATGTCTTCTTAATTTAACTCCAAGCCTTTCATCAGTTAATACTTCAGAAATCGCGCTTCCAAGCCCTCCATTTATCTGGTGGTCTTCAACGCTTATTAACAGTTTTGTTTTACTGGCGCAATCAATTATTGTTTTTCTATCAATTGGTTTAATAGTATGACAATCAACAACTCCAACAGAAATCCCATTCTTTTCAAGTTCATTTGCAGCTTTTAAGGACTCATACACAGGTACTCCGCATGCAATAATATATGCATCTGTTCCTTCCCGGTATATATTTGCCTTTCCAATTTCAAAAGGAGTGTTTTCACTAGTAAAAACGGGCGTTTTTTCTCTTGCACTTCTAATGTATGCTGGTTTTTCCCGTTTAATCAATTCCATAGTTGCTTTTTTTGCCTGATTAAAATCCGATGGGCATATAACAACCATATTTGGCAGAACCCGTGTAATTGCAATATCCTCTAACGCCTGATGGGATGCTCCGTCAGGACCAACAGTCAGCCCGGTATGCGAACCATGTATTATTACCGGAACATCATTATAACAAATTGATACTCTTATCTGGTCCCAGTTTCTTCCCGGTGAAAATACCCCATATGCCGAGATTACTACAACCTTTCCGGATGCTGCAATTCCTGCCCCAACTCCTGCCATATTTTGTTCTGATACTCCGACTTGAACAAATCGCTGGGGAAATTCCTTTGCAAATAAATGTGTTCTTGTTGATTCAGAAACGTCTGCTGTCAACACCCATAAATTAGAATTAATCTTTCCCATTTCTAAAAGTCCAATTCCAAATCCATCTCGTGTTGGTTTTTTTTCCAAAGTTCCAAAAAGATCTTTTTGTAAATGCATCTCAATCATAATTTTCACCCGTCTGTTTCTGCCTCGATCATTTGTTTTTTATGTTCAAGCATTCTAAGCGATTCTTCCATCTGCTCTTTTGCAGGCGGTTTTCCATGCCATTCAACCATATATTCCATAAACTGGATTCCTTTTCCAGGAACTGTTTTTGCAAGTATTATTGTTGGCTTATGCGGAATCTTTTTTGCCTCTTCAATTGCATCAATTATTGCAGGGATATAATGACCGTCAACTTCAATTACATTCCATCCGAATGCCTTGTATTTGTCTGCCAAAGGTTCAAGGGGCAAAACCTCATGTGTTGTTCCGTCAATTTGAATATTATTTAGATCCATTATTACAATTAAATTTCCAAGCTTGTATTTTGATGCCAAAAGCGCTGCCTCCCAAATCTGCCCTTCATTTTGCTCTCCATCTGAAACAATACAATATATTCTATTCATCTGATGCTCTGTTTTTGCAACAATTGCCATTCCAACTGCCTGTGATAATCCCTGACCCAAAGGACCAGAAGAGTTTTCAACTCCTGGAAGCGTTCCTTTATGCGGGTGTCCTTGCAACCTTGAACCAAGTTTTCTAAGTGTTGTCAATTCTTCTTGTGGAAAATATCCTGAATGGGCCAATGCTGAATATAACACCGGGCATACATGTCCATTGGATAATATTAATCTGTCTCTTTTTTTCCATTCCGGGTTTTGCGAATCATGTGTCATTGCATTAAAATACAAAACTGTAAAAATATCTGCAAGACCTAATGAACCTGCAGAATGCCCTGATTTTGCCTCATAGAGCATTTTTATTACATCCTGTCTTATTGAATTTGCAATCAATTTCAATTTTTTTATATCCTCTATTTTTTCTGCAACCATATTTTTGCACCTTCATTTGCATTTTCCTTTAATTTTTCTATTGCTTCCTTGATATTTGAAGAAGAATATATTGCGCTGCATGAAACAAATTTATCTGCTCCAGCACTTGCAGCTCTTTTAATTGTCTCAAAATTTATTCCTCCATCAACTTCAATCTCTAATTTAGGATATTTTTCCCTTAAATATCTTATCTTGTCTTCCATTGCTTCAATATATTTTTGATGAGAATATCCCGGCACCACACACATTACAAGAATTCGTTGCGCATCTTTTATATAAGGTTCAATTTTATTTACCGGAGTACTTGGATTTAGTGTAAGGCATAATCTTCCGCCAGCTTTTTTTACTGCTTTAATTATTTCCATCCAATTATCTTTTATTGTTTCAATATGAATCTGATGAAGATGATTTCCCTTTGTTTTTTCAATCCATTCAATCTGATTTTCAACCATCCAGTGAAATTCATATAAAACTCCATTTGGAAGCTCTTTAATCTCTTCAGGTTTGATTGTATAATTAGGAACAAATTTATTATCCATTACATCGATATGAATTTCCTTTACATAATCCTTTACTTTGTTTATATTATTTATAAATTCTTCTTTGGTTTTTACTAGGATTGCAGGAATTACTTCCAAGTTTAACCTCTCGGCAGTACTTTTCGTTTCTCCTCCCATAAAAACCAGATAATTTAATTTATGAATACAACTTATTAAATAGTTTTTGATATTTATCCTAAGTTTAATTAATTTTAAAACCTTTCTAGTCCACTAGAAAGGTTTTGCCTGTTTCTTTCTAATTGCAATAGAAAGCTTTACCCTTTTTCTTTCTAATAATAGGTAATTATATCATTTTAAATGTTTCAGTATATTGAAACAATTTTGCGTATTTGTTTAAATATACTTAAAAATCCAAAACCATCTCCAAATCTTATGCTTTTTTCTATAAGAATCAATGATTACCTAAGTATTTTGCCTCTAAAATTCCTCTTGCAAGTTTTATATACTTCTCCGGAACCTTTATTTTTCTAAGTCCTGCCTCTAAAACCTCAATCTCATCCTCTCCAAATGCCCTTAAAATCAATAGGGAAAAGAAGTATATCACGCAGGATAAACCAAACAAAACCCCAAAAACAGATAATTTAACCATTTTTTGTGCAATTTCATCTGCCATCTGCCCTTGTGAAGCTCCAAGTTGTATTAAAGGGATATATTCATTTAATCCAATAATTATGTAATCCTTGATTAAAAATAATATTAAAAACCCGATAATTCCTGCAATTATTGGCTTATATATCTCTTTTGGAAACCTAAATCCAAATATTTTTCTTGAATAATACCAAATCATTAAGCTAAATATAATAAATGAAAGCAAGGAGGCAAATGCAGCTCCGTTTATTCCCCACACCGGGATAAAAATTATATTGAAGATTATATTAGAAATTGCAGCAGCCCCTGCTGATTTTATCTCAACATCTAATTTTCTCATTGCAGCAAGGGTTGTAGAAAGGATTGCAAAAATAGACCTTATAAGTAATCCTGCTGTAAATAAAATCAATACAATATAACCAGAAGTATAGTTTGACCCATAGAATATGCTTAATAAATTCTGTGAAAATAAAATCATTATTGCAACTATTGGAATTATTGTAACTATGCTCCATTTAATTGAAATATTGATAGTTTCCCGTATTTTTTCCATCTCATTTTTTCCAAAATATTCTGAAACAAGCGGAAAAAATACTGCTCCAATTGCTGATGGAAATATTAGAATTAAATTTGCAAGCCCCAATGCGATAGTATATACTGCAATTTGCGCTAGGGAATCTGGCATTAAATAACTGATCATTATTTTATCCGTATACTGTATTATAGTCCATAAAAGAGAAATTAAAGTAATTATAATTCCAAAATTAATTACTTCTTTTCCAAGATCTATGTTTTCTTTTAGTGTAAATGCTTTTTCTTCACTGGGCCATTGTTTTACCTCTTTATATGCCCAATATACTCCAATTGGAAGAATTAAAATAAAAGAGATAAGAAAACCAATAGATAATGCAGTTTCATTAAATCCAATCAGATAAAACGCGATTAAAGTGATTATTATTTTTACCCCGTTTTGTATAACATCCATTATCTGGCATTCAAATATTTTTTTTCTTCCAGAAAGAATTCCTCTGCTAACATCATCTATTTCTTTTATTAGAATCCATATTGCCATTAATTGTAGAACCGGAGTTATTTTTTCCTCATTTAAAAAATCTGCAATATTTCCTGCAAGCAAAAATACTACAATTGTAAAAATAAGTGTTAATACTCCTCCTCCCAAATAACTTAGTTTTACTAGATTTTTTAATTTTGCAAACTCTTTTCTTCCGTATAAATAAGGAACATATCGTCCTAAAGAGTAAATCAACCCCAAGTCCGTGAATATATATAAAATTCCAAGTATTGCTAAAACAAGATAAAACGCCCCAATCTGCTCAGGTGTTAATAATCTTGCAAGAATTATTAAATATAAAAAAGAGATAAACTTAGTGAGTATCTGGCTTGAAAATGCCCATATTGAGGTTTTTGCAATTAGATTTGTTTGTTTCATAAAACTTCACAGATACTAAGTACTTAATATTATCAATACTTAACAAAGCATTTGCTTTCTTATATTGCGTCAGTCATTGTTTTAATAAATGAACGCAATCTTTTAAATTTATACCCTATAATAACTTTTTTGGTGTTTAATTGAATATACTCTTAATTAATGTTCCATCTCGTAAAGGGGAAGGCGGTCTTGTTTTGCCATTGGGGCTTTTATATGTGGGCGACATATTAGAAAGAAATGAACATAACACAAAAATCATTGATATGTACACCAGTGATTTCAATTCATTGGATAAATTAATGGAGGAGTTTAAACCATCTATAGTTGGATTTGGGGGAATATCTAGCTCCTATGGAGGTACGAAAAAACTTTCTTTATATATAAAAGAAAAATATCCAAAAGTTATTCAAATTGCAGGTGGACCATTAGCATCTACATATGATTTGTTGCTGAAGAATACAAAAGTTAGTGTTGTGTTCCATGGCGAAGTCGATCTAAATTTGCCCGTATTTTTAAAGAAAATTGAATCTGAAGAGCCATTTATTGATATAAAAGGAATATCCTATCTTGCAGATGGCCAGGTAATGCGAAATCCTCCGGAAATCTTAATCACAAATATTGATGAAATTCCCTATCCAGCATACCATCTAGTTGATATGCACATATATGCACTTCCAGTAGAGACACTGCTTAATGCTTATGATGCGGTTTTGCGCCATAACCCACAACTTCGTAGAGATGTTTTAAAGAAAATTGAAGGCAAAAAACTTAGAATTCCTATTCTTGCGTCAAGGGGTTGTACAAACCGTTGTTTTTTTTGTTATAGGCATGTTTTTGGCCATAGGCAACATTCTGTCAAATATGTCATAGACCACATCAAATACCTCCAAAAAGAGTATAATATATCTGGTTTTCAGTTCAGTGATGAGCTATTTAATCGTAATCAAGAATGGATTCTTGAATTCTGCGATGCAATAGAACGCGAAAAACTTGATATATTCTATATCGTTGGGGGTGCACGGATAGATAAAATTAATGAGCAACTCCTCCTTCGTTTGAAACAGACAGGTTGTGTAGAAATAGGTTATGGCCAAGAATCTGGATCAGACATTATTCTTAGAGAATATCGAAAAGGAGTTTCCAGGCAACAAAACAAGGAAATAACTCTGTTGACGCAAAATCTTGGCATAATGGTGACCGTTCAACTTGTAATTGGTTCCCCGAGTGAAACAAATGAAACCATACACGATACAATAAATTTTTTGAGGGAATGTAAATGTTATATGGTCTCTTTGAATTATTTAATACCCTTGCCAGAAACCCCAAGTTGGCAATATGTGACGGAACACAGTTTAATAAATGATGTTGAAAAATATTTAGACGATGTTGCTGAGTATGGTGGTATGCGTATGTTAGTTAATTTAACAAACGAACCAGATGATGTCGTTAGAAGCTGGTATCCACGAATTTGCTATGAGACCACCCGTAATTACTATAAATTTACGAATCAAACTCATCTTTATCTTTTGTATACTCTATTTGGCAGAACCCGCAAATATCTGGAACCTTTTTTACCAAATGAAACCAAAGGCAAGATTCGCAGTTTTTTGAGAAAATACCATCTTAGAGGATAGGTTTAGAAAATTCATTTTAGTACTTCTAAAAGAAGTTTTCTAATTTCATCTTTTGTAAGTGTTTTTATGTCGCTTTTGTTGTTGATTGTATTTAAGGTTGACCCTTCCTCTGCAAAAGCCTTTTCATTTTTGTCCGATTCTAAACCACGAAGAGATCTAATTAATGGGTCAATAACTATTAACTTACCATCAACTACCCTCGCATGCATTTTTTCGTAATCAGTAAGAAGAGATTCATGTATCTTCTCTCCCATTTTTGCGCCAATTGTCTTAATTTTTATCTTATCTGGCAGGTACCCATATTTTGGTCCATATAACTCAATTAGTACTTCTGCCATTTCTAATATTTTTACTGATGGCATCCGTAATATAAATGTTTCACCACCTTTTGCAAATGCAGTTGCTTGTAATATAAGTTCTATTGCTTTATCTGTAGGTATTATGAATCGTGTCATCTTGGGATCAGTAATCGTTACTGGACCACCCAAAGAAATTTGATTTAAAAATAAAGGTATAACCGAACCTCTCGAAATAAGTACATTACCAAAACGTACAGAAGCAAAAACAGTTCGGCTTGTTCCACGGTAGTACTCTGCGGCACTAGTTATTTTTTCTGCAAGAAGTTTGGTCGTTCCCATAACGCTTGTCGGGTTTACTGCCTTATCAGTACTAATCGTGATCATTTTGTATACATTATTTTCTATCGCAGCATTAATTACATTTTGAGTTCCGATTACATTTGTATTGATAGCCTCTGAAGGAGTATATTCATTTATATAAACATGCTTGAGTGCGGCCGCATGAAAAACAAAATCTATTCCTTGCATTGCTCGAGTTACTCTATTTTTATCTCGTATGTCTCCTATAAGCATCCTAATTTTATTTTCATTACCGCCACAATGTTGTTCTAGTTCAAAAAGTCCGGTTTCGTTTATATCTAAAATTCGTATAACTTCCGGATCATATTTCAATAGGCATTTTACTAGTTCACTTCCTATAGATCCAGCCCCACCAGTAACCAATATTTTTTTCCCCGTAAATTCTTTATTGAGTAAATCACTAGTCATTTTTATCACCAATTGTTTTTCTAATAGAATTTATTACCAAATCAATTTCCTCTTGTTTCATATCTGCAAATATAGGTATGGATAACACTCTGTCTGAAATCGAATAAGTAACTGGTAGCGAATTCTCTGCATGTCCTAAAATTTTTTTATAGAAGTAGGTACCATTGACTGGCGGGAAATAAACCCGACTCATTATTCCATTTGCAGACAGACTTTTTTGTAGGTCATCCCTGTCTTTTCTATTCTTTGTCAGTAATGAATACATCTGGTAAATATTAAAAATTTTAGAGTCATCTGGGAGCAATCCGAATTTTTTTGAGAATGCATCACTGTATTGTTTTGCAACATTTCTTCTCAAAGAGATTATGCGGTCTATCTTTCTTAATTGCGATAAAATAATTGCTGCGATTATCGTTGGCATCCTGAAGTTATAACCAAGAGAAACATAATCCATAAATTTTGTAGTTTCAAAATAATTTTCTGTTTCTAAGCGACCGTGTGAACGTATTAATTTTAATTTTTCGTATATTTCTTCCGAATCAGTAACTATCGCCCCTCCTTCCCCTCCAGTTATTATTTTATTTGCACAAAAGCTAAACATTGCCGAATCTCCAAAAGTACCTGTTTTTTTATTATTTAATTTCGCACCTAGTGCTTCTGCCGCATCTTCTAACATAAGCAAGTCCTTTTCCTGTGCAAGTTCGCGAATCTGTTCAATTTGAACTGCCGGGCAACCTGCATAGTGAATTGGCAGTATTGCCTTAGTTTTTTTAGTAATTTTTTTTCTTATATCCACGGCATCTAGTGCATATGTTTTATTTTCTATGTCAGCAAAAACAGGTTTTGCTCCAGTAAACAATGCTGCGTTTGCAGTAGATATAAAAGTAAATGATGGGACAATTATTTCATCATTTTTTTTAATATCATAGGCAAGTAAAAGTGCATGTAAAGCAGATGTTCCATTATTAAATGCGAGTGCATATTTTCTATTAGTGTAGCACGCAAGTTCCTTTTCAAGGTTTCCTATTTCTTGTCCGTTTGCCCAACCCATCCTACGTCTAATTACTGTAGATGCTGCAGCAACATCATCCTCATCAGAATAAATTTTGTAAAGTGGTACTTTCCATTCCATACGATCAGCTATTATTCCTTTTTTATCTCTTTTACTTGAATTGGTATGCCAAAAGCAATGGCATTTTCAGGAATATCTTTATTGACAAAACTAAATGCCCCAACAATTGCGTTTTCCCCAATGGTTACCCCCGGCATAATCACCGAATGGGACCCAACACACGCATTTTTTTTTATTGTGATCTTCCCATGTTTATTATCAATGGTTGAATGAGAGTATATTGAGCAGTGAGAACCAATTTGGGCCCCCTCACTTATTTCAACACCATACCTGGCGTTTATGTAAGTAAATGCCCCAATATCGCAAAATTTTCCTAATATTATCTTATTATGGTGTTGGCATAGCCAATGCCATTTAGTCATCCCGAACTTGTCAAATTTTGGGAGTTTCCAACTATTGAAACGCTTTTCCATATGCTTATTCCTCCATCATCTTTTTCTGCAACATTTTTTTGGTTAAATCTATTTTCTTCAATATCCTTATTATTCTTTCGGATGCATGACCATCCCCGTAAGGGCTCGTACATTTACTTAATTTTGCTCTAAACTTCTTTCCAAGGGCGGTGTATATGCCCTTAAGTATCTCCTCTTTTTTATGATGAACATCAATTATATTAGTTGCCCTTTCTCTGCCCTCCTGTCGTAATCCAATATTTACAGCTGGAAGTTGGAAAAATGGCGCTTCGATTATTCCACTACTTGAATTCCCAACCATTACGCTTGCGTACTTCATAAAACTTAAATATTCTGAATGTGGTAAACTCATGAATGCTTTAACGAATGGCATTTTTGGCAGGCGCTTTTTTATTACTTTTATCATTGTCTGCCCACCTGCATCGGAATTAGGATAGATGAGTATTGTTTGTTGGCCCAACTCTGCTAGGGCATTCAATGTTTCCGATATTTGATTGGCAGCAAGTTCGTTTTCCGTTGTGACCGGGTGTTGTACCACTAGGATTAATGGTTTGGACGGAGTAAGACCATATTTTTCAAAAAGTTTTGTTTTATCAAAATATTTGTAATTCATTAGGTAATCTATTGCCGGAGAACCCACTTGAAATATGCGCCATTTTGCTTCCCCTAGTCGTTCTATACGTCGGGCGCTTTTTTTTGTTGCTGGGAAATGAATATGAGAAAATTTAGTTATCGCCCCACGTGACATTTCATCAAGACCTGCACGTGCATTATCTCCTCCGTGGATGTGTGCTACAGGTATGTTCATAAACGAGGCAGCTATTGCAGCTGAAAGGGCTTCGGTTCTGTCGCCCAATACAACAACACAATCAGGTTTTATAATTAAAAAAGCCTTAACAAAACCAGTTATTCCAGAAGAAACTGATAATGCCATTCCAGCATTTAAATCTTTTGTTTTGTGTTCCATGGGCACCAGATAATCTATTGAAAAACCATCTTTTTTTATAAAATTTAGTGTATTCCCAAAATTGTTTAGAAGATGCATACCGGATACTACCAATGATAATTTCAGATCCTTATCAGATCTTATCTGTTTTATAAGTTCGTAAAGAATCCCATATTCTGATCTGCTTCCGGTAATTACGCAAATTTTTCTTTTCATAATCATCTCTCTACAATTCGAATGGAGTGGAATGCTTCTGCCATAAGTAATCCGCATTCTGAGCCACGTTTAATGGCATTTGCTTTTATTACTTCCAGAGACCTTGGATGAGGAGGGGGATCTATTTCTGAAGCGTAAAATTGCATGGCTTTCATCTTTAAATCAAATGTTGGTTTAGCATTTACATAGTAATTTGGTAGGAATGCTCTTCCAACAGAATAACCTCCCCATTCGGTTTCTGAAAGGGTTTCATAGCATAGTATTTTTTTAATCTCCCAATCTCTGCTTGGTCGCAAAGCAACCATGACTGCATTAAAAACTATTTTATGATCACAATTTAAGTCTCCTGGGTGTGGTGCATAAACGATATTTGGTTTGATCTCTTTGATAACCTGCGCTAATGCATCATTTACTTTCTTTTGACCCATCAAATCTAATTTAACCGTAGGTAGGCCGAGTTCAAATATTTTTTTAAATCCATAAAGCTGCCCTACCTCTGTAATTTCCTTCTTTCTTTTAGAAATGAATTCCTTATTCCAGTCCGGAGTATAAGGTTTAGTTACGATACACCAATAAATTTCATCTCCATCTTTGGAATGCTTAAAAATAGTAGCACCTGCTCCCAATGTTTCATCGTCCGGATGAGGGGCAACTACGAGTATCTTTTCCATAATCATCTACTCCCTTACATTTTTTAGCATATATACTTCATTCTCTATATCTATTCCAAATTTACTTCCCGGTTTTATTGAATCTAATGGAATTTGTTTTCCAAATTCATCAGAAAGCGATTCGATTTCCAATAACCCTCTCCCGCACTGCACAAGAATACTTTTTTCGTCAGATTTTAAAACAGAACCGGTTACCCCAATATAATTCGTTTTTCTACTGACTTTAACACATTTAACAATTATTTTATTGTATTTGAAATAAGTAAATGCCCCGGGATATGGGTTCCCTACAGCCCTGACAAATCTTTCAATATATTCGGCGTCCCCTGCCCAATCTATCTTTCCATCTTCTGGTTTTCGTTTCCCCAGATAAGTTGCCATTTGTTCATCCTGAACGATCCCCACCTTCTTTCCCAAGAGTATCCCTTCCAAATCCCTTTCGATTATTTCTTCTGCAGCACATACTGCTTTTTCGTAGAATGAATTTGCGGTTTCATTTACCTCAAGATTAAATTTTTTCTGGGCGTAGATATCTCCACTATCTACTGGTTTATTAGGCTCTAATCTGAAAAAAGTAAATCCACTTTCCTTCTCATTATTAATTATTTGCCAAGGTATGACTGCGTTTCCTCTGTTTTTTGGTAGCAACGAAGGGTGCGATCCAAAAATACCTTTCTTAGGTATAGAAAAAATTTCATCTTTTATTATCTGTGACCAACCAAGAACCAGAATAATCTCCGGAGCCAACAAACGAATGGTAGCTATAGCTTCTGGTTTGTTTATATTTTGGAACTTATGAAATGGGATACCAGTTTTCTTGCAGAAATTTTCAAAACTATCACAATAATCTGATATTATTTCTGTTTTCTTTTTTTCTTTACTAATTACCCCTATAACTACAAACCCAGTTTCCAACATTTTTTTAAGACATCGAAAACCGAGAAAGTTATGGCTTATGATTAGTATTCTTGATTTCATGTATTCACCTTTTTGCTAAGTTTGATATCGGCTAAATAAATAGGTTCTCCTTCCGCTAAGTTAATATTCATGTGCCGCCCTAGCACCCAATCAAATTTCTCCGCAGGTAATCCTTTGACCGGCCTCTTTGCAGTTATATTTCTTGAAGTTAGTTTTTCTCCTTTTTTGATGGTCGTTTTTGCATACAATCCCTTCCGTATGTGTGGGGATATTTCTTTTTCTATTTCCTGCTTTTTTTTCAACCCCTCTCCAAGCATTTGTTCTGTAGTCCTTATAGCATCTACCATTGCCTTTAGTTCCTTAGGTTCAATGGATGCTTTATGATCTGGGCCAGGCAGAGTCCTGGCTAGCGTAAAATGTTTTTCAATTATGCACGCGCCCAAGCTAACTGCTACAACTGGTGCAACTATACCCTCACTATGGTCTGAAAATCCGACAGGCATTCTAAATTTCTTGGTTAGGACTGGTATAGTGCGAAGATTCAGAGTATTCGGTGGCGCAGGATAGCTGGTAGTACATTGAAGGATAGCAACTCGTTTATTGCCCGTAGAATAAATTACTTTCAATGCTCGGGCTATCTCCGAAATTCCAGCCATTCCAGTAGATAGTATTATTGGTTTTCCTTTCCTAGCCACATGCCTTAGTAGTTGTAAATTGGTTATCTCCCCTGAAGGTATTTTGTAGGCAGAGATGCCCAATTTTTCAAGTAATTCCACACTCGCCAGATCAAAAGGAGTGGAAAGAAATAGAATATCCAACTTTTTACAATAGGTTTTTAGGTCCATGAATTGTTTCGGAGTAAGCTCTAGGCTTTTCAACATTTCAAATTGAGTTTCATGTCTTCTGTCGTTGGCTTTTTGATATTCCGCTTTCTGGGCTGTTTCAGAAACTAGATCTTTGGAAACGAATGTTTGGAATTTTACTGCGTCAGCTCCTGCTTTCTTTGCAGTAGCAATCAACTTTTTAGCCAGGTTAAGTTTTCCATTATGGTTTACTCCTGCTTCTGCTATTATAAAACAAGGTTTGCTATTGCCTATCCAATGCCCCCCTATTTTAAATTTTATTGCCATAAATATCCATATAGAAATTATATAAAAAAATTTATAAAGGAGGGTGCGATTATGAAGATAGCCATCTGCCAAATGGATATTGTTTTTGGAAGAAAGGAAAGCAACTTTGAAAAGGTTGCAAATTTTGCAAAAAAAGCAAAGGAGAATGGCGTCGATTTGCTCGTGTTGCCAGAAACATTCGCGGTCTTATTTAGCATGGGCGTAGATGAGATCAGTGAATGGAAAAAAGATTCCATTACTTTAAGCTTCCTTAAAAAAACTGCAAAAGAAAATGGAATTTGGATATTGGGGACATTTGTAGAAAAAACTGAGGATGGAAATAAAAATGCAGCCTACCTTGTAAATCGAAATGGAAAAATTAAAAAAACATACCATAAGATCCATCTCTTCCCACTTACTGAAGAAGACAAGAAATGCACTCCAGGTTCAAGACCTTCGTTAACAGAAATTGAGGGAATTAAATTTGGAATTACAATTTGCTATGATCTAAGATTTCCAGAATTGTACCGATTGTTGACCAAAAAAGGTGCAGCGGCAATTTTTGTTGTCTCTAACTGGCCTGAAAAACGGAGAGAACATTGGCTTGCTCTATTAAAAGCAAGAGCTATAGAAAATCAATGTTATATTATCGGGGCAAATCGCATCGGAAATGACGGAAAAGAAAATTATTCTGGGGATAGCTGTATCTATGGCCCCTTCGGAGAAGAAGTGTTATCCCCTAAGAACATTGAAGGGATATTCATCAGTGACATTGCTCTGGAAAAAGTACAAGAAATAAGAAAAACCCACCGTTTTCTTCCATCGGATTGGAATACATGTATTTCCTAGTTTATGGATATTTATTATATTTCCTGAAAACCGGCTTTACTAGGTCTCCATTTATTAATTTATCAATGCCCTTTTCTTTTGCATTCTTTGCATTTTTTATTGCAACTTCAAAAACATCAAGCGTTTTTTTTTACATCATCTTCAGAATGAGAATAGCTAATAGTAATATATCCTGGAAAAAGTACTCCTCCCTGTTGGAATACTTCCTGCATAAAATAAGTTTTAAGTTTGAAATCTGTAGCACTAGTGTTATCTCTGAAAACAAGAATAGGGCTACAATCATACCCAGTACATTCAATATATTTTTCCATTTCGTTTTCTTGTGCAATTGCGTTTATTCCATCTTTCAATTTTTTTCCAGTCGCCCAAATTTTATCCAGTGCTTTTTTCACAATCAGTTCTTCTATGGTTGCCTTTGCTGCAGCAAGTCCATGTGTTTCAGCGCCATGAGTCGTAGAAAGCAAGAAAACTCTTTCTTTGGAATGTTGTAATCCACCTAATTCGAGTATCTCGCTTTTTCCTGCAAGAACAGATACAGAAAAACCATTTCCAATTGCCTTTCCAAATGTACACAAATCTGGTGTAACCCCAAAATATTCCTGTGCACCGCCGATATGATACCTAAAACCAGTTATTATCTCATCCATTATGAAAACTGCACCATGTTTATGTGCCAAATCTATTGCATTTTTCAAGAAATTATTCTTTGGTGAAGTGCCAGTTGTCGCTTCCATTATCACTCCTGCAATCTCATCCGGAGAGTTTTCAAAAAGAACCTTAAGTGAATCTAAATTATTATAATTAAATGGAACAGAGAGTTTGGAATAGGCAGATGGAATCCCAGCATTAACTACAGTAGTTCCAATAAACCAATCATCAATGCTAAAGAATGGATGATCTTTGCAATACGCGATTTTGTCCCGTTTCGTATATGCCCTAGCAAGTTTTACTGCCGCAGTAGTAGTATCCGAACCATTTTTAGCAAATTTTACCATCTCAGCACTTTTTATTGTTTTGTGCATTACTTCTGCAAGTTCGAGTTCAAATTGGTGTGGCCTGCAAAAATTTGCTCCCAAGTCAATTGCAGCATGCGCAGCTTTAATTACTTCTGGATAACAATACCCGAGTATAACTGATCGTAATCCCATGCCCCAGTCAATATATTCATTTCCATCTACATCCCAAACATGAGATCCTAGTCCTCGAGAGAGTATGCGGGGTGCATTGGAAGGAAATTGATCATCACCCTTAGAATAGGTGTGTGCGCCGGCAGGTATGAGTGTATGTAATCGTTCACAAATATCTCGTGATTTTTTTGAAATAACCATATTAGTTTCACCAGTAATATTATAATAAATCAAACTTTTAAATGGATTCCCTGTTCTGAACTTTTTTCAGCATCGGTAAGCGACTTTAGAATTTTTATATCATCATCGAGTGTATATATCTGTTTTTCTTTTTTTAGAATGCAATTTATGAAATATCTCATTTCTTCTATATACATATCATCCTTTGCCCAGTAGTCGGGTTGGGCATTTTTTTCCAATTCTTTGAATTCTGTCCATTGTTTATCCCTAGCGTTGTAGCTTCTAACAGTTGAGGTATTCCAATCCCAATCTATATTGCCATCGGAGCACATGATTTGTAGTGAACGAATGGGCAGACGGGAGATGACATCAATCATTATTGTTCCAACCACCCCCGAATCAAATTTACAAACTAGGGCATAGGTATCATCAATATCTGCGTTTATATTTGAAATCTTTTCTTTTATACATGTTAGCATATTCAGCCCACCAAATATCCAGGTTAACCATTCTAATTCAAAACAAAACATCTCTCTTCCAGCACCTGTTTTTCTTTTTCCAGCATAAAATTTTGAGACCTCTTCCCACGGATGCCAATCGGGGAGATATTGGCCCATGTGATAAGTTAGGGAAAGGGGTTTGCCAACTGCTTTCGAATCTACAAGTTGTTTTATTTTTTGTATGGATTGCTTAAAGCGCATGGTACATGATGGGGCCGCAATTATACATTTTGATTTTGCCATTTTGTTTATTTCATCTAATCCATCATTTATAACACTTGCTTCAACAAAGAAATGTTTGCCGAATTCAACTGCTTTTTTTGAATAAATGGTATGTAAATCTGGAGGTGTGGAAATTATGATCGCATCTATATCTGTTAAGATGACCGACTCAAATGATGAAACCACTCGTATTTTGTATTGTTTCTCAACTTCTTTTCTTCTTTCTTCGTTAGGTTCAATTGCAATTATGTTGTTGAATCCTAAATATTGGAGATTTCTAATCCTTCGTTTCCCCATAGAACCAAGTCCAATTATAAGAAAATTTAAGTTTTTTTCATTTGATTCCATTTAATACACCTGATTTTAGTAAGAATTCTGCAAATTTAAAGTCGAATTCTGTGTCAATGTCTATTGCCCGGAATCTTGGAATTACATAAAATCGCGTTTTTTCCATTAAAAATCTTTTATATTTTAGAAATGCATCTGTACGAAAGGCATAAATTGGGCCATCGAAATAGGTTGGCTTGAGTTTCTGCCTTCTAGCTAGGTATTCTGCTAAGGGAAATAGTGGTTTGAGGAATCCATTGGCATTTGCTATAAGTGTCCATTGCGGGGGGTCATCCGCTTCAAACACTCCCAAAATCGCTTCGCAATCTCCCCTGGATAATATTTTATAACTAGCCCTAAGGTCTTTGGCAGACCTGAGAGGGGATGTGGGTTGAAGAAGGAATGTGTACTGTGGGTAAGACCCATTTTTTTCCTTGTAATACTCTATAGCATGTTCTACTACAGGTGGCATAGGGGTTTCGTCTCTAGCGAGTTCTCTCGGTCTTTTTATTACTTCTGCTCCGGCATTTTTAGAAATTTCAGCTATCTCCTCATCTTCTGTTGAAACATAAACTTTATGAAACAGACCAGACTCTAGTGCACATTTGATTGAATAAATAATAAGCGGTACTCCTACAAGTGGCCGAATATTCTTTCTGGGCACTCCTTTGCTTCCTCCCCGTGCAGGGATTATCGCAAGTATATGTTGTTTTTTATCCATATAATCACTCGAATTATTTTATCTAATCGTAGGTCCTACTTCTGGAAATTTTATGCCTTTAAATGAGGTCCTTCGAATGTTCGCAATAAATAGTTGCATGTTAATACACCTCAGTAATTGATCTATAATTATACACTATAATTTTAAAAGGCCATTGGTTAAAAAATGGAACAATTTAACTCTTTTTGTTTATTTCTATCTCGGTAACTTTTGGAATCAGTAAGATCTTTGAAAGGGATTCTCTAAGAAGAATATTTCAGAAAGTTTCAAATCTAAGAAAGACATTCTAAAGAAGTTTCTAGAACTGATGATCGTTATCACTATTTAATGGATAGTCAAACAGAAGAAACAATCAGAATTATAATATTAAAGAATAAAAATCTACTTACCCAAAGAGTTTTATTTATACTCTGTTTTTATATAATTTGAAAATATCTGCCAAAAGGGTAGTTCTTCTGTACCGCTTTTCTTGATATACCTATCACAATATTCTTCATATTTATTTACTTGCATTTCTAGTTCTTTTTTTATATCCCAGAAATTCCCATCATCAATGTTTATGGGTTTTTTCCCAAATGCTGACGCCATTTGATGTATCATTCCTCGTTGCCAGGAATTTTCCAACGGGTTTGTAGTTATGCATACTATTGGTTTCTTAAAAAGCACAGCAAACCCTATGGAAGTGCTTGAGTGACATATAACAAATTTTGACTCCCGCACTAATTTGGCCGTGCTGTTTTTTATAGTTTCTCTTCCGCCAAAATAATCCGAATTCTTTTCATAATTTGCTGTAGGGTGTGCGGCAATAATTATTTTGACGCCAAGTTTTTTTTCCACAAAATCAAAAAATCTGCATAAACTGGGGTAATACTCCTCTGCTTTAGTTGCATAAGGCAAACCCAGTTGAATTCCATCTATGTGAAACGGGACACATTCATCTAAAAATACCGCGATATTATCTCTCTTGGTATATTTATTCGTTTTTTCTTGGAGGTAAGTATCATAATCAAATGAGTGGATATTTAATATTTTACTTGTTTTGTCAATAGGGTAACCCACAGTTTTAATCGAGCCTGATCCACTAGTTAAAACAAGCTCCGCAGGTTTAATGCCTAGTAATCTAAATGGCATTTTACAAAATATTGAATTTATTGATTTTTTTACTGTTAGTCCCTTAAGTTTGTTCCAGGCATCTTTTGTATAAACCGCTTCTGCCGTAGGCAATGCCCCTATTTTAATATTGCAATATTTTATTTTTTTTCTAGATATTTCATTGTATATTCTAAATGCAGGATATAAGTAACCTACTAGCATTAGGACCATTACTTCTTCGGTTAAATTATTCATTTCTTCCAAACCTTCATTCACTGTGGTAAAAACCTTGCAGCCCTTATATTTCATTGGATTCGTTTCTTCTTTCGTTCTATAAATTTCAGGGTGCAAAGCCAAGCCAAAATTCCATATCTCCACTAAGAATCCATTATTCTTTAGAATTGCTATGCCAAACCTATCAAAATTGCGCTGAGTTAACTGGGTTTCAATAAAAAATACTATTTTTTTAATAACCATTTCATCACAACTTATAATTCATTTTTTGTTCCTCTCATTCACTAATACATTATATAATTTTATATATCTCCCTACAATGGTGTTTTCTGAAAATTTATCCTCAAATAACTTCTTTCCATTTTTGCCAAGTTTTTTTGAGTATTTTTTATCGTTTACTAGTTTTAATATCGCGTTACCAAGTTCTTTTGTATTCCTTGGTTTTACAATTTCTCCATTGTATCCATCTTTTATTTGCTCTGGTATTCCGCCTACATCTGTTCCAATAACCGGTTTTCCCATGTACATAGATTCTATAATTACATTAGGAAAATCTTCCTTTTCAATAGAAGCTAGAACTAGAAAGTCCATCGCATTATATAAATCGTATATATTTGCTAATTCAGTTAAGATAATATTTTTGTTTAATTTCAATTCGTTTATTAATTTTTTTATCTCATCTTTTTTATCTCCATTGCCATCTAAAATAAGGTATACATTATTTTTTCCATTGTAATGCTTCAAAAATTCTGAAAATGCATTAATTAAATATACATGACCTTTTCGTTCTATAAAGAGAGCCACACAACCTATAAGAATATCATCCTTGTTAATGCCATATTTTTTTCTGAACATTTCTTTTTGCGTGTTTATTTTTCTTGGCACAATTGTATTTGGTATTTGTAAGACCTTTTCATTTTTCAGACTTAAGACTTTTTCTAGGGATTTTTTTGCCCTTTCTGAAGCTGTTATAAATTTTGAAACATTTTTACTTACAAATAAATCAATAGGGTAGAGTAAACCTCTTTGAAATGATTTTATAGGAAATGCAATATTATTTACTACATATATTATTTTAGTTTTTCCAGCAAGTCTAGCAGAAAAGACAGCAGCAGAACAGGACAATGCCCCCGGGTACCCCCCGTTATTTATGTGGATTATATCTGGATTTTCCCGGTTAATTATTTTATATATTTTGTATGTGTCACATAAGAAATAAATTGGTTGCATTATTTTAATTAAAAATCTTATAATACGATTTGCTTGACTAGAACTTGGTTTGCTAAGTTTTAGTGGATATTTTGTTATTATGTGATTAATTCTTTTTTCCAGCCCATATTCATATTCTTTACTAAAATTATAACTAAAACTGAATTTAAAATCTTTATTAAATTTAGAGTTATTGAACAATACAGAAAGCATATTTTCGCAACCTGCAAAAAAACTGCAATCAGAATGAAAATGAATTTTAGGTTTCATGGCCATCAAAGTTTCCTATTGTTTTTTTAAGTCCATTATCTAAATCTGTTTTAGGTTCCCACCCAAGTAGTTTTTTAGCCCTTGTTATATCTACCGAATAATCCATCACTTCGCTAGGTCTATATGGCTTAACTCCATACCTTATACTATTTGTTTTATCCATTAATTTGCCTATTTTTTTAGCTACATCTTTTATTTTATAAGATTTTCCATACCCAATATTTATTATTTTACCAGCTATTTTATCCATAGATAATCCTGCATATAAATATGCCTGCACCAAATCCTCTATAAATATAAAATCTCGAGTTTGTTCCCCCTGTGTCATTTCAAAATCGTTATTTCCTGCGATGGTTTGTATTATTGATGGTATAAACATATTTCCTTTTTGTCCAGGTCCATACGCAACTGTAGCTCTCAATATTGCTATTGGAAAAGAATATATATTATAAAAAGTTTTAGCCATGTGTGTAGCCATAGCTTTAGAAAATGAATATGGTGATACCGGATTTTCTCTCATTTCTTCTTTGAAAGGCAATTTGCCATTTCCGTATTCTTCTGCAGTCCCAGCTATAATTATAGGTACTTTATATTCTAAAATAAATAGCGATTCCAACAAATGTAAAAGACCAAGAACATTGGTATCTATTAAATTCTGAAAGTTTATCACTTCTCTATCCCGGCAAATATCTGCTGCAAGATGAAATATAATATCTGGTTTTATTTTTTTAAAAAAATCCAATACTTTCTCTTTATTTGTAATATCTAAGGAGTATGTAAATAGGTTAATATTTACTGTTTGTTGGTTGGCATATTCTTTTTTATATATTACGTGAACTTCTGCGCCAAATGAAATTAAAGAATTACATAAATTAGTCCCAACAAATCCCGCACCACCGGTAACTAAAACTATCTTTCCATTGTATTTTGATAGATCCATAATCTCCCTTTTTACATCCGAATTAATAATTAAATACTAACTGAACATTTAAATTATTATGTCAGCTTTTATCTAAGGTATATCCAACATGTTAGTTTTTAAATTATTATTGGGCATTTCATTTATGGATAAAAAAAACATCATTTTAATTGCCACAGATGGGGTAAGAGCAGATTCCATATCTTCTTTTAAAAATTTCGAAAAATTGTCAAAACAAGGAACTTTTTTTTCAAATGCAATGTCATATGCGCCATATTCGATTGCTTCGTTTCACGCTATTTTTACCGGAATTTATGGAAATCGAAATGGAGTAGACAACTATTACGGAGTTTCTCAATTCAAGATGGATAATTGCAAAACATTAACCTCTTATTTACATGAAGTCGGTTATTATACTATCGGTGACATAATGAATAAAATTGTAGTTCCTCATGATGGTTTTGATGAATTATCTATAGCAGATCCGACTAGGGATATTTTTCCAAAACACAAACAAATAATTGAAAAATGCGGTGAATTAAAAAAAACTGGAAAAAATTTTTTTGCATTTTTGCATTGTGATTATGTCCATAATTCATTGATAAGGGATGTGGTAAAACAATATACTGATTTTTCAAAAGAATATTTTGAAAATAAGAAAGAAAACAAAAAAAGATATGAATCGTATATACAAAATGCTGATGATTATTTATCAAAGCTAATGGACGAGATCACTAGACAAAATATTCAGGATAGCATAATTTTGATATTTTCTGACCATGGGTGTTCTTTAGGTGAAAAGATAGGTGAAAAGGTTTATGGCAGTTTTTGTTATGATTACACAATAATGAGTTTTGGAATTTTCTTAAATAATGAATTATTCCCTAAAAGAGAATTTAGTCAATTGGTAAGAACAATAGATTTTATGCCAACTATTCTTGATATTTTACAGATACCTCATGATAAGAGAAAAATGGAATTGGACGGAAAAAGTTTAATGGGATTTATATGTAAAGAAGAATCAGAGTCAAGAATTGGATTTTCCGAAACAGGTGGATTGGGCGGTCCGTATCCCTCTCCAGAAGCTCCAAATGTTCATTGCATACGAACAAACAAATGGAAATTAATATTCAACAAAACACCAAAAACATATGAACTCTATGATCTAAAAAATGATCCAGAAGAATTAAATAATCTTTTTGGTAGTAAAGAATATCAAAAGATACAAAATGACTTATTAAAAGATTTACGAAGACATGTTATGAGGTTAAAAGAATGGCTAAAACAAAAATAATTTGTACTATCGGTCCTGAAGAAGATGATAAAAAAATCAGGCTTTTATTAGAAAACGGGATGGATGTTGCGCGCCTTAATGGCTCTTATTTTTTTGGAGAAGAAGAAAATTTCAAGAAAAGAATAAAGTTAATTCGAAGTATATCGGATTCCATATCCATCTTACTTGACTTACCCGGGCCAAAAGTACGAACAAAAATGAAAGAAAATATTTGTCTAAAAAAAGGGGATCATATCGGTTTTTTTTATGACAGATGCGATGCCCTAACAGAACTAAAAAAAATTGAAGTTACTGGACCATTATTGCATGTAGGTGTTAATGATATTATTCTTGCTGATGATGGGAATTTAGAATTTAAAGTGATAGAACTAAACAAGAATCTGATCATTGCGCAAATTTTAAATGAAGGTACCTTAATTCATGGCAAGGGACTTAATTTTCCTACAAAAGAACTTATAAGCGAATATCTTAGGGAAAGAGATAAAATTCTCATAAAGTTTGCTAGAGAAAATGAGTTGGATTTTGTCGGAGCATCTTTTGTAAGAGATAAAACTGATGTAATAAAACTTAGAGAATTTTTAGCCGGGTCTAATGTAAAAATAATTTCGAAAATAGAAACTAAGGCAGCGCTCAAGAATTTAGAAGAAATAATTGAGGTGTCCGATGCTATTATGATAGATCGTGGAGATTTGTCTGCTGAAACTAAGATGGAACATTTGCCTATTATTCAAAAAGAGATAATAAAAACGGCAAACAAAATAGGAAAACCTGTTATAACTGCAACAGAATTATTACATAATATGATAAAAAACTCAAAACCGACAAAAGCTGAGATTAGTGACATTGCAAATGCGGTCCTTGACGGAACTTCTGCAGTTATGTTATCTGGAGAAACAGCAATTGGTATCAATCCTATTGAATCTTTAAAAACTATGAAAAGAATAATTGAAAACACAGAAGAATTATTGGATTATAAATTATTTGATTATAATTTAAACGATCAGGAATTGTCAAATGCGATAAGTAAATCTGTTTATAATCTATCTAATCAATTGAAAATTAATAAAATAGTTTGTTTTGCCGGGGATGGATATACACCAAAAATGATATCACGATTTAAACCAAGCATACCTATCATCGCAGTAACAAATTCAAAAAATGTACAACGCAGTTTAAATTTAGTTTGGGGCGTTACTCCCATATATATACTTGATTTTGATAATAATCTTACTAAATCCATCAAATCTCTTCTAGAACTTAAAAAACTATCTAAAGATGATTTGATTATTGTAACCCAAGCTGAAGAAATAATTGGAGAATTAAAATTAAATTCTATAATTATCAAAGAAGTCTCAAAATTTTCATTAAAATAAACATTAAGTTATCAAATCATCTTTTGTAAGGCTTTCTGAAACCTCAGTTCTCATAATTTCTTTTGGTATTTTTCTCCCATTTAATATACAATCTCTTATTTCAGTCCCATTAATTTCTTTTATAAATTGACTAGAATGTGGGCATGTTTTTTCTGTAGTTACTGATTCGCATTTTGAGCAGTAACGCGGTCCGTTTAACTTAAGTGGGATTATTTCAAGATCAGGAAAATTTTCAAATATTTTATGAGCATCATATTTACCATAATATTTCCCAACTCCTGCATGGTCTCTTCCAACTATAAAATGTGTGCAACCGAAATTTTGACGAATTATGGCATGGAATAAAGCTTCTCTAGGGCCAGCATATCGCATTAAAGTAGTCAAAGTAGAAAAAATAACTTTATCAGGGTTATAATAATTTTTTATCAAAGTTTGATAACCGCGAATAATTGCATGCGGTTTAAAATCACCTATTTTTTTCTTGCCTACCAAAGGATGGATTAATAACCCATCAAACATTTCAAGGGCAATTTTTTGTAAGTATTCATGTGCTCGGTGAGGAACATTCCTAGTTTGAAAGCCCACACATGTTTTCCATCCCCTTTCAGAAATTATTTTTCGTATTTCTTTAGGAGTTTTGTCGGTGTTTAAAAACATTTCATTTTTGTACGGGACGTTTATCAAAGTTATTTCTCCACCGATTGCAATATCATTTTTTTCTTGATAATGTTTAACTCCCACATGTGAAATATCATTGGTAAGGAAAACTTTATTCGAAAGTTCATTTTTGTCATATTTAAATTTATCGCTTATTGTGATGAGTCCTACGGGATTATTTTTTTTATCCACTAAAGTTGCATTTTCTCCTATTTTTATTTTTTCATCATTTTTAATTGTTAATATTATCGGAATAGGAAAAATGACCCCATTTACTAATCTACATTCTTTAATCACAGAAGAATAATCATCTTCGTTCATAAAACCTTTAAGGGGGCTAAAAACACCAGAGGCGATGTTATACATTTCCAAAATATCATCATGTTCTACATATATTTTTGTATATTCTGTAGCCTCTTTTAGAATTTTATCTACTTTTCGTTCATCAATAATTTTATTTGTAAGATTTCCTCCATTTGGTTTTATTACTACCATACTCTATTACCATCCTGATTAAAGTACTTATTAAGTTATTTATAACCTAATTTTTTTAGTCCTTCGTTTATCTCTTCCTTTTCTTTATCTGTAAGTTCTTTGGTTTCACTATCTTCTAAATTAATTATTTCTTCAAGAATGAAATTTAGATATTCATTTATATCTTGAAATCCTTGGTTTGTCGCCATTTTTTCCAAGCGAATATATAACTTCTCTGGCAATTTTATCTGCATAGTTCTTTCCATATTCCTCACATATAAAAGTTAAATATTACTAATTTAAAATGTTATGTTGTCATGCAATCTAAAAATTTATTAGTCATCTTTAATCAACAGAAGCATATGTAGTTTGATGCATAGGATAATCCGTTTCACATGTTAAACCTAATTTTTTTAATATTTTTTCTAATTCATATCTTGTTTCTACCCCATTAATTTTATGATATGAAGCTATAGCCATATTCCGACAATTTCCAGTTTTAATGAACTCTTTTGAACTATTTATAACATCACATTCCGATCCTTCAATATCCATTTTAATAAAGTCTATTTTTTCTATTAAATTTTCTTTGCAAAAATCCAATAATGTAATAGATTCAACATCATGTATCTGATTTGATATGCATATTTTTTCGTTTTCTTTTAACACTCGAGCATCATCTTTTCCAGTTGCAATAAATCTTATTACACCTGTTTTATCAGATATAGCCTTTTTTATAATCGTTATATTTTTTAAATCATTTAATTTTATGTTTTCTTCGAGTTCTCTGCAATTAATTTCATCTGGTTCAAAACAATAAATATGTCCGTTTGTTGCCTTTTTAGCGGCATAAATTGCAAAATGACCATGATATGCCCCACAATCAAACACTATATCATCCTTTGCAATATCCCTCTTTTTTATATAACCAAAAAGCTCCCCACCCATACATTTTATTTTTACAAGATCAATATCTTGAAAATAAAATAAAAACGTTGATAGGTCAATAAATATATTTCCCGTTAATTTAAATTTTAATGAAATGCCATGGATTTTAATCTCCCCGTAATTCTCATTTATCTTTATTTCTCCACAACGTGAAATATTATTATTACGTTCCTCTAAAAACGACCACAATTTGATATATGTAAGAATTTGTTCGTACTCTCCTAAAAAATCACCCTTTTTAATAAGAAATGTTTTTCCGTTTTTAGAGATATAACTAACATTATCCTTTTGTTTAATAGAGAACCCAAGTTTCATTAGAATATATAATAATTTTATTTTTCTTATGGCATCTTTAAATACTTGCTTCATGTACACTAATATTGTATAAAAGTTTAAAATATAACATCCTCAAAGTACTTAAAATGATCAAAGAACTTAGCAAGAATAATAAACACAAAAATAGCCGAATTAGTGCATCTTTTTCAGATAACCATGCGGATTAAATGTCAGATAAAATTTTTCCTTACTTTTATCGACCATAAAACTATTGTTTTCTTTCAAAAATTCTTCAACGGCTTCCATTGGGCCGGGACCATGATCTGGATCTATCGGATGATTGTTTAAATTTGTATCCTCTACTATAATATAACTTCCTTTAGTTACCAATTTATTGTAAATTCTGAGTTCATTAAGAACATGCTTTTTACTATGATCTGAATCCAAGATAACAAGTACTTTATCTGTATCTCGCACTAGTTTTCCAATCTGTTTTATAATTTCTTCTGATGTGGAAGAACCGAGTAAATATCTTATTCTTTTATGTTGTGGCCTACCTTTTCTATTTTCGATATCTATAGTTATAACTGATCCGGTGTTTACTAAATCACACATAGAAGCCAAAAATAAGGCACTGCCACCATTCAATGTTCCGCATTCTATAATTACATCAGGTTTTATTTCAAAAATAATTTCCTGGTAAATCCAAAGGTCTAGTGGGCATTTTTGTGTATGTACCCCCAACCAAGTAGTATTTGTCCATGTTTTACCAAATTCATGGGAATCGTAGTAAAGTTTATGGAACTGATCGACAATGTTTTTTTCAGTTTTAGAATCTACATAGGTTCGATTGCGTACAAAATTTCGCCATTTTTTCAATTCGTTTTTTATTAAATTTATTGCCATAACCAATTATAAAAGATATATATTTATAAATGCTGAAGTTTGATTGGAATCCTCAATAGCTAAAAAGGAATATCGCTTTTTTTCCGGTTTATTTTTAAAAAATTCTTGATTTTATTCTTTAAATGAGTTTTCCATTTTTTATCTTTTTTATTTTTATGATCGGCAATAATTGTTTTCATTTCCGCTACTATATCTAAGTGCGTGTCCGCAAGATTATTATCTTCTGATCCAATATGATATAAACAACTTTGACCATTAATTTCATCATATAAAAAAACCCAGTCCTTAGTTCTAACCGAATAGTACTCATGTGTACCCGATCTTGCCTCACTAATTACTGGTTTATTTGAATTGTTAAGTAAATTTTCTCCATACCATAAATTTGGTGTTTCGATTTCTAGTAAACTTAGAATTGTTGGAGGTATGCCGATCTGGCTGACTGCCTTGCTAATTCTTTTTTTGCCAAGTCCGTAAATAATTAAAGGTATATGAACAATTTCTTCATGAAGAAGTTTCAATAGATCTTTACTATCTCTTATTGCTAAAGTCCCATGTCCACAAGGCATTTTATGCTCTCCAAAAAATTGACCGTGGTCTGCAGTAAGAATAATTATCGTATCTTTCAAAAAATTAGATTTTTTAAGTTCATATAACAAGTTGACTATATTTTCTGCAATATACTCTGCTTGAGTTAAGTACATTTTCTTATATAATCGCAATTCTTCGTCACTTATTTTTTTTGTTTTTCCATCTGAAATAGCACGATTAATTTTAATTATATCAGCAACTTCAAATTTCTTCTCAATATATCCATTTGAAAAAAAAGGGGTGTGTAATTCTAAATAATGGGCATGAATAAATTTCCCCCTTCCATTTTTTTTATTTATAAATTCTTTAACCAATGTTGTAATCTCCTTTGCCGAACAGTATGGTGCTTTTTCTAGATGAATTCCATAAATCAAACTTTTTAGAATTCTATAAAACCTTTTTCTAAATTCACCAAACCCGCGTAAATTCGGATTTTTATTTTCAATAGCTGAAAATAATTTTTCCACACTCATAATCGCCTTTTCTTTGTTACTCGTATTATATCCGGTTATAAATCTATCTATAGTATTTCGATATTCAATATTTGCTATAAAAGGTACATTAGCTATTACATAGGTCTCAAAATTTTTATTTTTGAGAATTTCAGTTAAATAAATCCTTTTATGCATCTTATTCGGATCATATGCTATCCCTAAAGATCCCCCTTTATGAATTAGATATGACATTTCTTCATCTGGACTAATACTATATTTAGAGCATAGTATACCTAAAAAAGAGAATATAGAAGAAGTTCCAGTACTGTATGCTTTTTCAAATTCTATGCCCCTTCCAATCGTTTCGTTGATTTTTTTAATAATTACATGCGAGTAATCATATCTAAGATCATCAATTGTGAGCAAGATGATATTTTTCATATTTTATAATTATATACTTCAAATTTAAATATCATGTCTATTTCCATTTTTAAATTGTGATTATTTATTCTTAGTATACTTTAACTCATTCCAATAAAACCAATTAAAAGTATATGATATTTAAACTTTAGAGTCAATTAATTTCCTATGGGTTTTTTTACCAAAGTAAAAGAAGCAGTCAATTTTTCCTTTTTCAGAAAAAAGCTAGAATATTATGATTTTTTTTCTGGAACAACTAACTGGAAGGATTGCGTCTCAGTAATTCTCTCGTTACTTAAGTTTGATGGGTTGCAAAATGGCAGATATATAGAAAAGTATGAAGAAGTATCTGCCAATTATCATGGGTTAAAATATGCTTTTAGCTTTGCATCTGGAAGAATGTCTTTATATGCAATACTAAAATCTCTTGGCATTGGCAGAAATGATGAAGTAATCCTGCCTGCATATAATTGCGTGGTTTGCCCTAATGCAATATTATATACTGGCGCAAAACCTATATATGTGGATATTGACAAAGAAAACTTCAATATAAATCCTAAAAAAATTGAAGAAAAAATTACTAAAAAAACCAAAGCGATAATGGTTCAACATACATTTGGTTTTCCATGCGATATGGATAAAATACAAAAAATATCAAATAAATATCATATTCCAATTATAGAAGATTGTGCGCATGCACTTGGAGGAGAATACAAGGGCAAAAAGTTAGGAAGTATCGGCATTGCATCTTTTTTTTCCAGCGATCATACCAAAATAATTTCAACCTCTACTGGTGGAATGGTTCTAACTGATGATGAAAAGCTTGCAAAAAAAATAAAAGAAATATATACTCAATCTCCATTTCTGCCTAAATTAACCATCCTTAGGGTATTATTCACATTTATAAGTGAAAATTTTCTTTGGAATCCACATCTTGCTTTCATAGGAAGATGGATTGTTGCATTATTTTGGAAGTTCCCATTTTTTTTCTTTTTAGATGAGAATAAAATTCAAAGACCTATAAATTATCCATACCCTGCCAGATTATCAAATATTCAGGCTAAAATAGGGATTAGACAGATGGAAAAATTAGATGATAATATCTCTTTTAGAAGAAAAATTGCCAAAGAATACAATAAGATATTTGATCTTTACAAAGAACAGTTTGAAAATAATAACAATACTAAAAAACATACCTTTTTACGATATACTTTTCTTATAAATGATCTTGAAAATATAAAATATTTTAGAAATAAGTATCGAAAGTATGTTTATCTTGGAGACTGGTTTAATAGTATCGCACACGGTAGGACTGACTCTTTAGATAAGATAAATTATACTATCAGAGACTGCCCAATTGCAGAATATGTTTCTAGGCACAATGTTAATTTACCAACACATCAAAAAATTAATGACCCTAAAATTATGTTAGAGCTTGCCAACGAATTATTAAAATCAAAAGCAATCATTAAAAATAATGATATCCAAATAAAATAAGCAATACTTTCAAAAAAGATGTGGTTTAAATGCTTCAATACTCTGATATATGGATAGAAGAAGATGATATCTCGGCAGTTACATCAGTATTAAAAAATGGATATGCCTCCAATTTGCCAAAAGTAGAAGAATTCGAAAAAAAATTTGCAGGTTATATTGGAACAAAATATGCAGTTGCATTTAATAGCGGCACCTCAGCTTTGCATGCATCAACATTTGCAATAGGCATCAAAAAAGGTGACGAAGCAATAACAACCCCAATGACTTTTGCAGCTACATCCAATTCAATACTATACCAAAATGGAAAACCTATTTTTGCAGATATAGATAAAAAGACCTATAACATCGATCCAGAGGAGATAAGAAAAAAAATTACTAAAAAAACAAAAGCCATAATACCGGTTCATTATACCGGGCAACCCTGCGATATGGATTCAATAAATAAGATTGCAAAGGAAAACGATTTGTTTGTAATTGAAGATGCATCCCACGCTCCCGGGGCAACTTACAAAGGAAAAAAAGCTGGAACAATGAGCGATTTGGCAGTTTTTAGCTTCCATCCAGTAAAACATATCGCAACCTATGAAGGAGGAATGGTTGCAACCAATAACCCTGAACTTTACGAAAAAATCCGATTATTCAGAACTCATGGCATTACAAGAGATAGGTCTAAGATGAAATATATCACAGAAGATGCCATGTGGGTTTCAGATCAGATACTTTTAGGGTATAACTATCGTTTAACTGATATTCAGGCTGCGCTTGGATTTTCTCAATTAAAAAAACTTGATCGGTCTTTAGAAATTAGAAGAAAATACGCTAAAATTTACAATGAAGAACTTGAAAAATTGGATTTTATCAATATTCCGTATCAATTGCCAAGCACTAATTCTGCATGGCATCTTTATGTAATACAAATTAATCAGAAGAAATTGGGCATTAGCCGAAAACAGGCATTTGAAAGATTAAGAGAAGCTGGGATAGGGGTTTGGGTTCATTATCTTCCTGTTTATTATTATTCATACTACCAATCTTTAGGTTATAACAGAGGCATATGCCCAAATGCAGAAAAACTTTACGAAAATATATTATCAATTCCAATGTTTGCTAAAATGAGTGAAAATGATGTTTACAATGTAATAGAAAAAATAAAGTCTTTGAGGGATTAATTTGATTGTAAGTGTCATTGTCTTAACTTTTAACCGAAAGGACATGCTAAAAGAAACAATAGATTCCATACTAGCCCAGACTTTTCTGGATTTTGAACTTATAATAGTGGATAATTGTTCAATAGATGGAACAGAAGATTTTGTTTTATCTTATAAAGACCCAAGAATTAAATATTTCAGGAATCAGAACAATGGTATAATAGCCGTCAATCTTAATTACGGCATATCAAAGGCCAGTGGAGAATATATTGCACTATGTGATGATGACGATCTGTGGCTTCCAACAAAACTTGAAAAACAAGTCGCCATACTAAATAAAGAAAAGGATGTTGGAATGGTTTGTGCAAATGGAATAACTTTTAATGAATTGGGAGAAGAAGACATTCATATTACTAAAAAAAGAAACTCTAATTACATTACTCAAAAAGAAACTTTGATGAAAAATATTATAATTCAATCCTCTGCAATAATACGAAAAAATATTTTAAAGGAATTTGGATTTTTTGATACTTCCCCAGAATATTTTACTGCAGAGGAATTTGAACTTTGGCTTAAGATCATGAGTAAATATAAAGTTTATATAATCAAAGAACCCTTAGTCAAATATAGAACCCATAGCGGTGTATTTAGGTCTAAAGGCATAAAACATTTGAACATATGTAAAAAAATTGTAAGCGATTTATACCAAAAAGGGTTTATTTCAAAAAAGAATTATCTGCTGTTTTTGGCAAGGCATTACATATTTTACACTGCAAATATAACCAAACTTAATAAATTATACCATAAATTAGATTTAAAATGGTTCTAGTCTTATATCCTTTGTAAGGTGTTTTTTTGAATAATGAAAAAGTCGTCATTCTATGCGGCGGAAAAGGAACAAGACTTCAAGAAGAAACAGAATTTAGACCAAAGCCTTTAGTTCCGATAGGAGAAATGCCTATCTTATTCCACATAATGAAAACTTATTCTAATTATGGCTTTAATAAATTTATACTATGTTTGGGGTACAAAGGCCAAATGATAAATGATTTTTTTTCTGAAAATAAGCAAATACAAGGAGAAAATTGGGATATTATTTTTGCAGATACTGGAGTAGAATCCCAAACAGGCTCTAGAATAAAACAAATAGAAAAACATATCGATTCAGATATTTTTCTTGCAACATACGGAGATGGGATATCAAATATTAATATCACTGGTTTATTCAATTTCCATAAAAAACAAAATACAATTGGAACACTAAGCGCAGTTCACCCTCATTCAAAATATGGTCTTATAAAAGAAGGAAAAAATCATATTGTTGAAAATTTTGTTGAAAAACCAGTTTTATATGATTATATCAATGGAGGATTTTTCGTATTTAAAAAAGAATTTTTTGATTATTTATCCAAAGATGAGTCATGTATTCTTGAAAGAGAGGCATTATCCAACCTAGTTTCAAAAAAACAATTATCTATGTATAAACATGAGGACTTTTGGCACTGTATGGATACATATAAAGATTATTTGGAACTAAATGAAATGTGGAGAAACAAAAATACTCCTTGGAAAGTTTGGTGATTTTATGGGCAATTACTTTGATGATAAGTCTGTTTTTATTACAGGTGCAAGCGGGTTGATAGGCTCTTGGCTTGTTAAGGATTTGTTAAATAAAAAAGCCCAAATAACCTGTCTTGTAAGGGATTTTGTTCCAAATTCGATGTTTTTTTCAGAAGGTTTGGATAAAAAAGTAAATATTGTGAGAGCTGAATTAGAAGATTTATATTCGATTGAAAGGGTAATAAACGAGTACCAACCAGAAATCGTAATCCATTTAGGAGCCCAAACAATTGTCGGTATTGCAAATAATTCTCCAATAGGGACATTCAATAGCAATATAAAAGGAACATGGAATCTTCTCGAAGCCTGTAGGTTACATGATAAAACCGTAAAAAGTATCGTGATTGCATCAAGTGATAAGGCATATGGGGAGCAAAAACAACTTCCATATACTGAAGAAAGCCCATTGCTTGCTACAAACCCTTATGATGTTTCAAAATCCTGCGCAGATATGCTTGCAAAATCTTACGCCCTTACATATAACCTTCCAATAACAATTTCAAGATGCGGAAACTTTTTTGGAGGAGGAGACCTAAATTTTAGCAGGATTGTTCCAGGGACAATAAAAAGTGCGTATTTTGAAAAAAACCCAACAATACGGAGCAATGGAAAATATGTCCGTGATTATATCTATGTAAAAGATGCAGTAAATGCTTATCTTACACTAGCAGAAAAAACACAGACTCTTTCCATCAATGGAGAAGCCTTTAATTTTAGCAATGAAATTCAATTAACGGTTCTAGAGCTCACTGCCAAAATTTTACATATAATGGATAAGGGCAATCTAAAACCAATTATAAAAAACGAGGCAAAAAATGAAATATTAAATCAGCATCTAAGTTCAAAAAAAGCAAAAAAAATTTTAGGTTGGGAAAGTAAATGGAAAATAGAAGACGGACTTAAGGAAACTATTGGATGGTATATTAATTATTTTAAAAATAGGTGAAAATATGATTGATGGTGTTGAGATTATCCCTTTAAAAAAAATTTGTGATGAGAGAGGCTCTATAATGAAAATGATGAGAAATGATGATTCTTATTTTGAAAAATTTGGTGAAATCTATTTTTCTACAATTTATCCAGGTGCAATAAAAGGATGGCATATACATAAAAAAATGACACTTCATTATACAATTTTATCTGGAATGATAAAGCTTGTTTTGTACGATGATAGAAAAGATTCAAAAACAAAAGGAGAAATTATGGAAATTTTTTTAGGCGAAGACAATTACTGCCTTATTAAAATTCCCCCAATGATCTGGAATGGTTTTAAGGGCATTGGAACAAAAAAGGCAATTGTTGCAAATTGTTCGTCAATACCACACGATCCAAATGAAATAGAAAGAAAAGATCCATTTACTAAAGCTATTCCTTATGATTGGAGCTTAAAAAATCAGTAATTATTCGATCATAAATCCCATCTATTTTTTCTTCTGTGTTTTCCCAAGAAAAATTATTTTCTACGTATTTTCTTCCATTCTTTTTTAATTTATCTATTTCTTTTTTATTAGCTGAAATTAATTTTTTAATTTTTTCTTTTAAATCTTCCAAATCTCCATTTTTAAATGTTAATCCACTCTTGCTTTTATTTATTATTTCTCTTAAATTTGGTATATCCGAAACTATCAAAGGCAGCCCGCAAGCTATTCCCTCTAATAATGATAACGGCATTCCTTCACTTTTTGAAGGCAAAACAAAAAAATCAGCTTTTTGATATACCACAGGCAATTTTTCATGCAGGATCTCTCCAAAGAATTTTACCTTGTCCAGTTTGTTTTTTTTGCAGTAGTTTTTAAGTTTCCATTCAAGGCTTCCAGTTCCAACTATCCAAAGCACAGGTTCCAATCCCTCACATTTTAGCTCTTTAAATGCTTCAAGCAACAGTCCGATATTTTTTACCTTTTCCAGTCTTCCAACAAACAGGAATGTCTTATTTTTATTGTTTTTTTTCTTTTTCGGGGGTTTAAATTTTGAAGTATTAATCCCACACGGAATTGTCGTTATTCTATTTTTTGGTATTCCAAGTTCGATCATTTTTTTTCTGCTTTCTTCATCAACACTTATTATTCTATCATAGTCCAATTTTATCAAACCATTTTGTATATTATATTTTACAAATCCAGTTATTTCCTCATTCCTGAATCCATGCACATGCAAAATGATTGGTTTTTTTTTGAACATTTGAACTTTTTTTGCAATTAAACCGCAAAAAACACCGTGGGCATGGTAAATATCAAATGGTTTTAACTTTATAAGATAATTTACTGCTTTTAATAAAAATATTACTCTACTTCCCGCAAATCTCATAATTGTTATTTTTCCTTCTTTTTGTTGCCTATCTTTTTTCCCTCGACTTATCACTACTATTTCGTTATTTTTGATGAGTTCTTTTGATAATTCTTGAACAAATATTCCCCCGCCACCACCATTTTGGGGGTAATCCTCAACTATCATACAAATTCTCATTTCTTTGAAACCTCGTAAAATTCCTTTTCCAGTCTTTCCAAAAATTTTCCCCAGGTATAATTTTCAATCACTCTTTTTTGCCCATCTTTTCCAAATTTTTCATTGACTTCTGGATTTTCTGATAAATAACGCATCTTTTGGGCCATTTCCTGCGCGTTATTCACTAAAAATCCTGTTTTTCCATCCAATATACTATACCTCGGTCCACCTTCATTTATTGAGATACAGGGTTTATTTGAAGCCATAGATTCAATTGGTATCAGGCCCCAATCCTCATTTACTGCGCTAAACAGGGTTGCATAACATTTTGAATATAAATCTATAATTTTATTTTCAGTTAAATTTAATTTAAATTCAATTTTATATTCTTTACTGATCTCTTTCAAATAATTTAAATACTCAATTTCTCTTTTATTTTGATTTAAAAATCCTGCAATTATTAATTTCCAGTCTTTATTATTTTTACTAAAAATTTTGAATGCTTCAATTGCAATTTCAAATCTTTTCTCAGGAACTATTCTTGACGCATAAAAAAAGAATTTTTCATAAGCACTGCAATAATACTTTTTAGGATCAACCCCAGGGTGAATAACCGTTGCATCATCTCTTTTCAAATATTTTGCGATTCTCTCTTTCACAATTTCAGAGTTTGCACAAATTTTTTCTATTTTTGGCACTGTTTTGAATTCTGCAAATTGATATGCACGAATTAACCCCCAATTAATGGGCCGTTTCCACACCGGAAGCCTTTTCATTCTCCATTTATGTAGATCAAAAGCTTCCCTGTTTGGAGAATGGCAATACCAGCATACTCTCTCATTCTTATTTCTAATCCATTCTGAAGGAGTTCCCTGGGCATTAATTACATCATAATCATCAGTTATTTTAAAATTAAAATATCTAAAACCAGCAGAAACTGCATTATATCTTCTCGAATCATTTTTTAGAAAGAAAAAAGGAATCTCAAAACTGCTTTTTGGAATTATTCTAACATCAAAATCCTTAAATTCTTCAAATGTTTTATCCTTATCATAAATTACAGAATAGATAACTGGATTAAATTTTTTTGCAATCTCTAGAACTACTCTTTCAACCCCTCCTTTTTGATTTAAAAAAGGCTGGGCAATTATTAAATCCATAATTATACTCCATAATATTTGATCAATCTTTCAATTCCTTCTTCAAGCGTTATTTTAGCTTTAAATCCCAACTCTTTTTCCGCCTTAGTCGTATCTGCAAGAGTGGTCTGGACATAATTTTTAATCGGATTTATAATATATTTTGGCTTGAGTTTTTTTCCTAACTTTTTATTTAAAATTTCAATCATTTCATTTATTGTAATATTTTTTCCAGTCCCAACATTAAATATACCGGAAACCTCTTTTTCAAGTGATAAAATGTTTGCATTTGCAATATCATCAACATAAGTGAAATCCCTTGTTTGAGTTCCGTCTCCATAAACAACAGGCTCTTCATTTTTAGTCATTGCCCATAAAAATTGAGAAATCAAATTCGCATAATTTCCCTTACTCTTTTCATGTGGCCCATACACACTAAAATATCTAAGACCTACAATATTTATTCCATATAATTTATGGTACAATTCCCCGATTCTATCCATTGCATATCTTCCTTCTGTATAAAAATCTGTAATATAAGGAATCATATCCTCATTTTGAGGGGGATTATGCCCATTGTAAATAGAAGAGGTTGAAGCATAAACTACTTTTTTTATATCATTTTTTCTTGCATACTCTAAAATCGATACAAATTCATCGTATATCTTTGAAGTTAGTTTGTGATCCTGCATATACATTGGAGTTGAAGAATACACTCCCTGATGGCATATCAAATCAAATTTCTCGTCAGTTTGTTCAAAAAATTTGCCTGATTCAGAATTTACAATATTAATTTTGCCAAGCACCTGCTCTAGATTTTCTTTATCTCCAGTATGAAAATTATCCACAACTGTCAAATCGTAATCTTTTTCGATCAATTTTTCTGCAATATTTGATCCAATAAATCCTGCTCCACCTGTAAGTGCTATTTTCATAAAAACCACATAAAGAATTTACAAGTAAATCTTTAAAATATGTCATCCTAGAATATATCATGCTTAATAAGTATTCTAAGTATTTATTTGATTTTAAATTACACTTAATTTTTATTTTAATTATCTATTTGGCATGCCTATTTTCAACATATTCCAATTCATATTTTCCAGGGGGGGTGGATACTTCAACCCATTTATTCCAGACCTGGCTTTTTTATAATGAGGGATTTACAGCATGGAATCATTGGTGGTATGCTGGAAATCCACAATTAGAGCAATATCCTCCAGCAACCCATATTATTCCATCATTACTGGTTCCATTATTTGGTTTAGAGCTTTCATATAAGATAATTTTTTCAATTTTATTTCTTTGCCTGCCACTAACATTCTATTTGTTTATAAAAGACTTTAATTTTAGAGAAGAACAAAAATTGGTTTCACTTTATTTTTTTTCTTTTTCAATCGTTTTTATACATTATCTGCAGGGGGGCACATATTCCAGTTTAGTTTCAATACCCTTCGTCCTCCTTTTTTTCAAGTATTCATTATTATTTTTAAAAAATCTTAATTTTAAATACCTCTCAATTGCTTCCATTTCTTTGGCGCTAACTGCACTTTCTCATTTATTTATTCCGATAGGTGCAGGGTTACTTTTTTCGATTTATCTTTTTTGTTTTTTCAGGGATTTAAGATTTTTCAAGCGTTTTTTTGCAATTCTGGCACTAGGCGGAATTTTGGTTTCATTTTTCTGGATACCGTTTTATTTTAATTATTCAATGACCGAAGCATTATCCGATTTAAATTACCTTAATTTTATAAAAGAAGTCCCGTTGTTTCCAATAGAAATGTGCTTTAGAAGTTTGTTTTCATATATAAATATTATTTCTATTTTAGGAATTTTTATTTTTTTAATTATTTTAATTTATTGTGCATGTCATTACTATAAAAATTCACAGAAGAATAATATTCTTTTCCTGATTTTAATATTTATAATTCCCCTAATATTGTATATCTTTTTGCCAAATCCATATCCCGGCATAATTAAAGGAAAGCTGCCATTGATATATCCTATATTTTTTTCCATCATCATAGGTTCCATTTTTAAAATTGATAAAAAAATAGATTGCCTAATCATTCTTTTAATTTCTCTAATGTTTATCTCATTTATCTTGCATCCACAGGCATTTATACCGCATGAAATAATAGATATTGCTAGTTGGGCATCAAATAATACAGAACATAGGGCATTATTTCTTCCACAGGGATTTGGGCTATTAACATATGATGAGCCAAGACCAAATACCTACGAATATTTATATGAAGTTTATATCCTTCCAGCTTGTTTTGGAAAAGAGGTTTATAATGGATGGTTTGGAGAAATGGCTCCGCATTCCAAAAAAGATGAAAAAATCCTTTTCAGCTGTCTTTCTCCAAAATCTTATGAAGAAATTTTTAAAGATTCGCTATCTTCTTGGGAGAGCATTACTACAAAAAGATCTAATTGTGTCTTGGATACAAATCCAGACGAATTTTGTAGTATAGTTCAAAACTCAGGTATAGATACCATTTTTGCAAACACCTTTTTTCCAGAAGTTGTTGATTACATAAATAGTGCAAATTGTTTTGAAAAAGCAGGTTCATTTGGGCCATTGCTTGCATACAAAGTTTTAGATTCAAAACCATATGTTGATAGAAACCTATCTTATGAAAAGAAATCAGGAAGAATAAAAATCCTTATTAACGAATCCATCAACCAAACAATTATTGTCAGGGAAAGTTATTACCCATATTGGAAAGCCTACCTCGATTCAAAAGAAATTAATATATCTGAAAATGATGGTTTTATGGCAATTCCAATTTCAGTTGAAAAGGAGGAACACATCCTTGAATTAAACTATAAATCCCAAAAGTTTTATGGGATTTTTGATATTCTTTCAATACTTGGTTGGTTTATTGCATTGTTATTAATTTTAAAACCTTCTATCCTATCTTTTTTAGTTAAATATCTAAATTAAGTGTTTCTATGATTCAACTTTCAATTATTATTCCAACCTGGGATGAAGAAGGCAATATTGAAAACACAATCAATTCAATTGCGCTAACTTTAGAAAAAGACAATCTAGCCTATGAAATCCTTATTGTTGATGATAATAGTTCTGATAAAACAATTGAAATCGTAAACAAACTATCACAAAAAAATTCTAATATCAGATTAATCAGGCACCAACCCCCAAGGAGTTTTGGTTATTCAATTAGAGATGGAATTCAATTGTCGAATGGAGAGCTTATAGTGATAATGATGGCAGATTTATCAGATGATCCAAGATACCTAAAAGAAATGTATTTCAAATACAAAGAAGGCAATTCTGTAATTGTTGGTTCAAGATTTTTAAAAGGTTCAAAAGTCGATAGTTATCCATTTTTAAAAATGATTTCAAACAGATTATTCAACTTAGCAGTAATGGTTGGTTTTTTTACAAATATAAATGATACTTCAAACAATTTCAAGGCATTTGATTCCAGAAAAGCAAAAAAAATAAAATTAGAATGTAAAAGTTTTGAGGTTGGAGCAGAATTAATGCTAAAAATGCTAATAAAAGGGGAAAAAATCACCCAAATTCCAGTAAGTTGGACGGACCGGACAAAAGGCGAGGCAAAGTTTAAACTTAAAAACACTTTCCTTAAATATTTCTTATTATTTCTTAAAATGTTAAAACTGAAATATACTGGTGAATGAATGAAAATATGTATAATTGGCATTGGAAGAGTAGGGCTTCCGCTTGCAATGCATTTTGCATCAAAAGGAGTTTTTACTTATGGGCTGGATGTTGATTTGAAAAAAATAGAGCTTCTAAAAAAAGGGGAAATGCCTTTCTTAGAAAAGGGTGGCCCAGAACTTTTAAAGCAAGTAATTGGAAAAAATTTTCATCCAACAAATGATTTTTCAAAAGTCAAAGACTGCGATGGAATAATTCTTACACTTGGAACTCCCGTAGATGATTTTATGAACCCTGATTTTTCCCAAATAGATTCATGCCTTGATTCAATAATAAAACATTTAAAGGAAAACCAGGTGCTGATTCTTAGAAGTACTGTCTCGCCGGGTTCTACAGAATATGTAAAAGCGTATATTGAAAAGAACACGAATTTAAAAATCGGAATCAATTTCTATCTTGCCTTTTGCCCTGAAAGAATTGCTGAAGGAAAAGCCCTAAAAGAATTGGAAGAACTTCCAGAAATTGTAGGAGGGGTAGACCCTGCGAGTACGCAAAAAGCAGTTGAAATCTTTAAATCAATAAAAGGGGAAGTTTATCCTACAAATGCACTTAATGCAGAATTGCTAAAATTATTTACTAACATGTACAGATACATTAACTTTGCAATTGCAAATGAATTTATGGTTATTTCAGAGGAATGGGGAGCAAATATTTATGAAATAGTAGAGCTTTCCAATAAAAATTATGCAAGAGGGGGCCCTAAAATTCCAGGCTTTGCAGCAGGTCCGTGCCTGTTTAAGGACGGATTTTTCCTCACTTCAAATATTCCGTTTCCTGATTTGATTGCAGCATCTTGGAAAATAAATGAAACCCTCCCTGCATACTTAATCCAGAAAGCAAAAAAATTAAAAGAAATTAAGGGAAAAAAATGCGCGATACTTGGAATGGCCTTCAAGGCAAATAATGATGATGACAGGGCATCTCTTTCATACAAAATAGAAAAAATATTCAAAAGAGAACTTGCAGAAGTTAAAACCCATGATGTTTATCGTGATGGAATAAATTTTGAAGAAACAATAAAAAATGCGGATTTTTTAATAATTGCAACCGCCCATGACGAATATAAAAAATCAATGGAATTTTATAAAAAATTAATAAAGGAGGATTGTGTAATAATCGATGTCTGGAACATCTTTAAGATGGGCTCGGCAGTGTTTAGGTGTTAAATATGGCAAAAATTTTAGTAACCGGAGGAGCAGGATTTATTGGAAGCCAGGTTGTAAAAAAACTTTTAGATGAAGGGCATGAGATAACAGTTGCAGATAACTTAAGCAAAGGCCAACTAACAAATATTGACCTTGAAAAAGTAGAGCTTAAAAAAGTAGATTTATGCGATGCAAATCAGGTCAAAGGATTATTAAAGGATCAGGAATACTGTTTCCATTTTGCAGCAAAAATAGGGGGAATTGGCTATTTTCACAAGTATCCTGCAGAAATAATAAGGGATAATACCTTAATGTATTCCAATTTGTTGGATGAGGCATTAAATTCAAATTCTTTTGAAAAAATGGTTTATTTATCCTCTTCAATGGTTTTTGAAAGGACATCCGTCTTTCCTTCAAAGGAGGAGGATATATTTACTTCCCCTCCGCCAATAACCCATTATGGATTCTCTAAATTAATAGGAGAATTTTATTCTACAGGCTATCATGAGCAATACGGCCTAAAATATACTATTTACAGGCCATTTAATGCATACGGGCCCGGAGAAGTTCCAGAAGATGAGGTTGGAATTGCGCATGTAATTCCGGATCTAATAAAAAAGGTTTATGTTGATAAACAATATCCTGTTGAAATTTTGGGTGATGGACAACAAATAAGGTCGTATACTTATGTAACTGATCTTGCAGATGCGATTGGCACATTAACATTTGATAAAAGAACAGATAATAATGATTTTAATGTAGCAAATCCCAAACCATATAATGTAATTGAACTTTTAGAAAAAATCTGGGAGATGTGCGGTCCAAAAGACAGGCCATTAAAAATAAAACACCTGCCGACATTCAAGGATGATGTATTAAAAAGAATTCCAAGCGCAGATAAAATATTTTCTTTAGGCTGGAAGCCAAAAGTTGAATTGGAAACAGGTCTGAAAAATACATTTGATTGGGTAAAATTCAAATTGAATGCCTAATCCGTTAATTCAAAATGATCTATCGAATTTATCTCTTTAAATATTTTCGTTATGCCCTCTCTTTTTATAAACTGAACTAATTCAAATGCCCCAAAACTATCCACAATAATCATTACAAATCTGGTTATAAGCCCAAATGCAATTCCGGTTTCAGGGGTTACTCCAAATAAAATTAAAATAACTGAAAAACCAAGCTCAGATGCCCCTCCTCCTGCAAGCGTTGGAAGAGGAATAAATTGTATCAGAGTTGTTGTTCCCTGAAACACTAAAATAAATAAATAATCCAGAATTCCGCCATCAAATATTGTTATTCCCAAGGCTTTTGCGATTAGAAACCATTCCAATCCTTTAACTGCCCAGCCAGTTAATGTTATTCCGATTATTTTCCATTTTATATTCATTAGTTTATGGGATTTTTTTTGCATCAAGTCAAATAATCCGTAAAATTTATTTCCAAGCGGGAATTTTTTTATAAAAGAAAATCTGTATAAAAATCCCTCTAAAAATACCAAACAGCCAAAAAACAATATCGCAAAAACTATCCCAAGTATTGCAAATATCGTTGCAAAAATATTGTCCTTTAACCCCTCTAATTTATCTATTACTATCATAATCACCATAACAAGTGAAAATGCCTTGATTGTAAAATCAAATAACTGGGGCCCGAGTATTGTCAATATTGAATCATTTATGGGTATCTTTTCTTTTGCTGACAGGGAAAATGCAGTAAAAAAATAACCTGATCTTGCAGGAGTAAAATCTGAGGCAAGCATTCCTGCAAGATTTGATTTGAATATTTGGATAAATTTTGGAAAGTAGCCCAATTCTTTTAAGACTTCCCTTAGTCTAACAGACATAGTAATCAATACTGCAGTATAAACTCCCAGCGCGCAAATTATCAAATAATAATTGGATTTTAAGATAATCTCTGCTATTTTTGAAATATCAAATATGGAAAGTATTAATGCAAATATCAATATGGTTATTCCAATGTTTATCAAATAATCTTTTAGATTTTTCATCTGATCCATTCCTTATTTTATAGTAGCAATACCTTTTTTTAATCTTGTCAGGCATAATCTTTTATGAAATTTGATAAGTTTGATTATATATTTATTGTTTTATTGCTTTACACAACATTTATCTCATTTTCTCTAGTTTCCACCCTAAAACAGATACCCAGCCCGATTTATGGGGGGGATTATTATAATGGTTTGGGGGGAGTAATTCATATACTAGATGGCGGAAATGTATTGGATAGTGCCCAAATGCTTGGACAAATTCCTTGGGTTCCGTGGCTCTATCATTTTTCAGTTGCAGTATTTTCTAAAATAACTGGTCTTGATGCGATTAACTCATTGCTATATTTTTCGATTCCAATTCAAATTTTTTCAGTAATATTGCTATATCTTTTTGCATATAAGTTGACAGGAAAAAAATATCTAGGGTTGATTTTAATCCCATTATTGCTGGCAATCGGCACTTTTCCGACATTTAAATATTCTGATTTTGCATCGATTTTAATCATTCCTCTATTCTTATTTTCATTTTTAATTTTTATACGCAATCAAAATCTCAAAAATGCAATAATTTCCGGAATTATTCTGGGTTTAGTTGGGCTTAGCAACTCGCAGGCTTTTTTTGACGGGTTTATCTTTTTGGGATTTTCAGCAATAATCTTTTTGGTTCCAGAGATTTATAATCTAAAGGAGAAAAAAATAATCTTTTCAAATGAGGTTAAGGATAAAATAAAGTTTTTTGCAATCATTTTTTTAATTGGATTTTTAATCTCTCTTCTTTTCTGGTTTCAACCAATTTTTATTTTTAAAGGGTTTACTCCAAATGATATCCAAAATATAACAACTCCAGATCTGTCAAATGCAGGTTATCTTTGGAAAACGATTTTTGATTCACTGACTCCTCTGGTTTTGCCTTACTCTTCAGGAATTCTGATAATTTTTTCACTTATAAATCTTTTTGGGCTGTATTATATTGCAAAAAATTTTAAAAAATTAGAAAGTAAATTTATGCTTGTTCTCATTCTTGCATGGATTTTTTGCTCGATACATCCGCTATTTACATTGCCTCTTTTTGATCTGCATCTTGTAAATTTTATGCTCGTAGATCAGATTTCAAGATTTACTTCTCTTCTTGTCATTGCATTTGGCCTGTTGTTTTTGAATGAAAAAATTTCCTCTAAAAATTGGAAAATACTTATCTTTACAGCATTGTTTTTATTGGCGTTTTCCAATTACTCCGATGCCTGGAACCAAAAAGAAGACAATATATGGATTCAGCAGGGAAAATTAGAATTATTTGAGCCATTTGTCATGTTATCTGACTGGACACGGGAAAATACCAATGTTAATGATGTTTTTTTAACAACCAACGAAGACGGATTTATGTTTAATGCAATATGCGGAAGAAAAATATTATCTTATAGAAGGGCCCATACAAGCCCATATATTGATATAAACCAAAGAATGGCAGATCAGGCAATAATCGTTTATGGTGAAAATGATGCAAAAAGAGAAGAATTGCTAGAACAGTATAATGTGAAGTACTTATTATGGACCAATAGATGGGTATTAAATGAATTTCAATTCGATGAAAATGGTCAATTTATAGGATTTTTCGACCCGTTAACAATATTGGATAATGAATCTAATAGGAAATATTGGAATGCAAACGGAGTTAAATATCAATTATTTACATTTCCAATGGATCCTGCTCCTAGGGATGGCGCACCAGTATATGAACAATTGGTCGCAATACCTTATGAATTCAGTTTGGAGCCTTTAAATCCTAATCTTTATAATCATTTTAAACTGGTAAAAATCATTTCATATAATGGGGTTGATTATTTTAAAATTTATAAAATAAAAGAGTGATTATACAGAATGTTATTATAATCTTTTTTATAATTTTTATTATACAAATATTTATAATTTCAATTTTGATTATTTATCCTCTATTTCAATTCCGATCTCCCTTAATTTAGCCCTAATTTCGTCAGATTTTTGGTAATTTTTTTCTTTTCTGCATCTTTCCCGGAACTTCTTTAATTCCCCAAGAATTTCTTCTACTTTTTTATTTTTTGTTTCAACATATTCTTGTGCAAAATTAACAATTATCCCTCTAACCTTTTCGTCAATATTTCTTTCCCCTATTTTTTCAATTGGAACAAGTATTTTTGAATTTGATCCAATGTTATTTATTTGTGTTTCAATTTTAAGCCCAAATATCCATATAATATTCTCAAATTCTTTTTTCAAATATTCTAAAGCGTCTTTGGCCATTCCCCTATCTTCAAGTGCAACATTTATTTTTTTAATTAAATTAAAAAAAGATGCAAACGCCATCGGAGTATTGAAATCATTATCCATATGATAATAAAATTCCTCTATTTCTTTTCTAAAATATTCTATTGTTTCTCCATTTTCATTCGGTTTTTTCTTGTTTAATCTTTCAAATGTATTTAATATCCTCTCAACTGTTTTCTGCGATGCTTCGATTTGGCCTTCACTATAATCAACAGGGCTTTTGTAATGGTTTTGGGCAAATAGGAGCCTTATTGAGTTGGGCGAATGCTTTTCTAAAACCTTTTCAATAGTTATAAAATTCCCAAGCGATTTGCTCATTTTTTCCCCTTTCACAGTTAAAAATCCAGTGTGCACCCAGTATTTTGCAAATGGTATCCTAAGTGCTGCCTCAGTTTGTGCAATCTCATTTTCATGATGTGGAAAAGAAAGATCCAATCCCCCGCCATGTATATCAAGTGTTTTTCCCTTTGAATATTTCATTGCTATTGCCGAGCATTCGATATGCCAGCCCGGCCTTCCGCTTCCCCACGGGCTTTTAAATTCAATTACTGGGTTTTTTTCAATTTTCCATAATGCAAAATCCCGGTCATTTTTTTTATTCTCCAGAATTTCCTTTCTTGTTCCGGATTTCAATTCCTCTAATTTTTGTCCTGATAATTTTCCATAATTAGGAAATTTTGAAACATCAAAATAGACTCCGTCAGAAGTGACATATCCAAATCCATTTTCAATTATTCTTTCAATCATTTGGATTATTTCTTTTATGTGGGTGCTTACTTTAGGATAAACATCTGCCCGTAGAATATTTAATTTATCAAAAACAGCATCTGCCTTTTTTTGAAATTCTTCTGCCAGTTCAATAGGGTTTCTTTTTCTCTCAATAGCCCGGTTAATTATCTTGTCTTCAACATCAGTTATATTTTGCAAGTGATAAATGGAATACCCCTTTTTTAAAAAATATCTTTTTATAATATCAAATGAAATATATGTTCTTGCATGGCCCAGATGAGCATCATCATAGGGGGTGAGGCCGCATATATACATTATAATTTTTTTATCCTCAATTGAAGCGAATTCTTCAAGTTTTTTTGAAAGCGAGTTATAAATTTTCATAGATTTTATATATCCTCTAACTAATTAAAAATGTGTCCCTTTGCTGTCATGTTTCAATTATTTTCTCTCTTTCTGAAGGAATTATCTTTTTTTTCCCAAAAAATTCAGTCTCAAGTTGTTTTCCTTCGAAATATTCATGAAGAAAAATTGCAAGTGCAGAAACTTCAGAGTGTGGCTGGTTTCCAATTCCCAGATTGTAATCACAGATTTCAAAATATTCCCTTTCAACCTGCGCTCCCCCTATAATTATAAGTAAATTTTTATTTTTTCTTATGTTATCTATTTTTTCTGTCATGTTTTTTCCATACATTGTAAGGTGAATTAATGAAAATCCCTTTTTCTTGAATTCTTTTGAAAGTTTTAGTCCATTTTTGCAATACTCTATTTTAAAAGTTTTACCCCATTCCTCTGCGATTTTTTTTATGCTTTTCTCCAGCCCCTCATCCTTCTGGCCGGTATAAAACATTCCATCTGCTCCAAAAGCCCTTGAAACAAGCCCGACATGTGTTGAAATTCTCTCATCACGGGGTATTCTATGCCCAAGCCTTAAGACCACAATCATATTTTATATTCCTCTCCTATTTTTGGGGCTATTACTTCATATTTTTTCTCCAGCGATTCACAAAGATCTTTGCTTTCGCCATGAACTAAAAATACTTTCTCCAGCCCTGAAATCCCGTTTATAAATTGGAGCAGTTCATTAAAATCAGAATGCCCTGAAATCTTTAATTTTTCAATTTTCATATTTATCCTGATTTTTTTTTCATCAATTTCAATTTCCTTTTCTCCGCCAAGTATCTTTCGTCCGTTTGTTCCTTCTGCCTGAAATCCTACAAACAGAAGCATATTCTTGGGATCTTCTGATAATTTTTCTAGATAAAATAATGCAGGCCCGCCAGAAAGCATTCCAGAGGTTGTAACAATTATGCACGGCTCTGCCAATACATCGGATCTGTCCTTTGTTTTTGGTTTTTTAAAGTTTGGGGAATGAAAAGGATCATAATCACTCATAAGGATTTTTCTTTTTATTTCCTCGTTTGCATAGATCGCATTATGCCTGTAAATCCTAAGGACTTTATTTATCATTCCATCAACATAAATTGGAACCCTGGATAGCGCCCCTGACTGCATATAATCATCCAGAATCAAAAGTATCTCTTGCGCCCTTCCAACTGCAAAAGATGGAATTAAGACAAATCCCCCTTCCTTTAATGTCTGATTTATCAAGGAAACCATCTTAGATGCTTCTTCTTTTATGCTTGGAATTAAATCTTCCTTTGAACCATAGGTGCTTTCAACTATAAGTGTTTTTGTAGATATATTTTTTTTACAACCTTCCAGAATTCTGGTGTTTCTTGTGCAAATATCTCCAGTATATAATATTCCATTGTCAATTCCAAGCTTTATCATTGCACCCCCAAGTATATGGCCTGATTGATAAAGTTCGTAATTAAATCTGTTTTTGTTTGCACCATATTCTGTTATCTCTATCTTTTTTATTACCATATCCACATCTTTTTGTGAAAATTTGGGTTTTTTTTGTATCCTCCGGTAATCAGAAAGAAGAACAGAAAGCATATCCCTTGTAGGTTTTGTTGCGATTATATTTTTTGAGTGTCCCTCTGAAAAAATATGCGGAAGATAACCTGAATGATCCAAATGTGCATGAGATATAAATATCTCAGAGACCGAATTTAATTTTTCCTTTGGGATCTCTGGAACCTGAACTTCTTCGCCAAGTTTTATCCCGCAATCAAGCATAATTGATTTATTCTCATGTTCAATTATATAGCAGGATCTTCCGACTTCTCCTACCCCTCCATAAAAACTTATATTTATTTCTTTATTCATTTAATACCTCTTTATAAAAATATCAAACAATTCATTAAAAAACAATTCTATCATCTATTTTAAAGAATTTAGCAGTTAATTTTTGTTTAATATGTGTTTATAGATGTATAGAAAAGTATTTAATAATATTGTTTTTGCCCTTCATAATCATTATAGATACTTTTAGCAATTTCTATTTTTTATTCGAATAGTAAAGATTTAAAAAGATTAATTTCCATAAATACCTTATGGCATCAAAAAAATCCAAAAAACTAAAAAATACAAAAAAAAAGACAGCATCGAAAAAACCAAAAATTAAATCCAAGGTTTCCTCAAAAAAAATAATCGAAATCCCAATCAAACCAATTGAAATTTCAAAAGAGAATAAAGAACAACCGCATACTTTTTTTGCAGTGCTTGCATACCTTGTCCAGATAATCAATTATACCCTTCCTGCAGTAATCGGCCTTGGTTCAATAATTTCGCTTTTGATATATCTTGCTTCTGGAAAAAACTTCGTCAAATTTCATGCGCTTCAGGCAACATTTCTCGGCATTGTAGTTTCCATTGCAACCTATGTTATGAGAAATGGATTTATTGAAAATTTATTCGCATATGATCCCTATCTGATAATTTTTTTCCCGCTCTTTGCAGTTGGGTTTACCTTAATATTCATTTTGATGGCATTAAAAGCATCCAAAACAGAATGGGTGAAACTTCCATTATTCGGGGATATTTCAATGAAATTTATATAAACTCTGAAAGCCCCATCTGTTTTATTTTTTCATCTTCAAAAACACTTTTTATTTCTTTTTTCAAAAGCTCAATTCTCTGTTTCATATAAATGGGGAGGTCATACTCTTCACACATATTTGCAGTTATCTGAAGATATTTTTCTATTCCCCCCTTGTGTATTGTGAGTGTAAGGTTTCCAGAGCATTTTCTGCATTTTCCAATCAAAGGAATCCTCCTATAAATCTCATTGCAGTTTACGCACCTGAAATTTTGTCTTGAATATGAACGCATATTTCCATAAAGATCCGGAATAAAATGGCTCAATATCAATCTTTTTGCAACATCCTGCACATTAACACAGGATATTTTTTTCATAAGCTCAAATTCAAGTTTTATTTTTTCCGGTATGGATTCAAGATTAACATAAGCTGTTTTTACAACACCATCATGTATCGAGCTTGAATCAAGAGTAAAAGGAAAGTTTCCATACTGTTCTTCTTTTCCAAGGATATCCTCTACTCTTTTTATTTTTATTTGATGTGCAGGCAGGTTCTTTTCGCAGGCCCGATAAAACTCAAGAGGATACCTTTCAACGAGTTCAATACAGAAAACTTCATCATCAACTTCATTTGGAACTATCCGTTTGCTTAAAACAATAGGCGTATCCATCGTTCCTCCGATTCTGTCGTTTAGGTATTTTTTTGAAAAATTCAAAAGTGCATCCATTAAAAGCATTACTCCATCCTCATCAGCATCTGCATTTCTCCTTTTTGCAGCATGCATATATGGATGGGCATAGCCAACATTTGCCTTAGTAAATCCAATTACCCTGCATAAGACACCTGCAGAGGTGTGGGGGGAAAGGCCGACCATCAGACTGCCAATAAGATCCTCCTTTTTTTCAATCTTATAATATGCAGGAATCCTGTAAAAATTAACCAAAAGGTCATCTATAAATTTTGAAACCCTTATAAAATATTCAGCCCCCCGCTCGGATAAAAGCAGATCCTGTATTTTTAATGGAATCATTTGTTCCCCATCACTTATTTTATTTCCAAGGTGGTCATATTCATACCCGAGTTCTTTTATTTTTTCCAAAGAAACCCCTATTTCATTAGGCTTGAAATGAGTTAATGGAACATCTGTTGCATCGAATCTTGATGTTCCATCCTTATATACATAAACCCCGTGATTTGCCCTAAACAATCCTTTTTCAAGACGCTCTGGGGTTTTTTCCTTGCTTGAAAGTCCTTTAACCCCTCGTATATCCTCTGGAAGAATTGACTGTATTTTTTTCATTTGTTCAAATAATCTTCCAATTTCAATAGGTCTTTTGTCATAATTATTTGTTTTAATTCCGCAATGTTCATTTCCTGAAACGATCGCCCTGCATTTTGGGCAAACATTTGAAATCTGGGTTTTTTCATTGCACAATTCACATTTTGGATATATTGTTATGTTCGAGCAATTTTTGCATTTGAATCTTACAATTTCAAGATTAATTCTTTTTGAGTCTTCAGTTTCCCTCGCCTCTTTATATATTTTGCTCAGATTGCGATTTTTAGGAGAACCTGTTGGAAACAATACATTTGGTTTTCCGTCCATTGCCCGTTCCTTTGATTTTTCAGGTCTTCCCATCCTTGCTCCAATAAATGTTCCTCCTCTAGCCATTATTTTTATTCCGCACATTTCAGAAAGTATCGGAAGTATGGGCTTTTTGTCGGCAATCCGTTTTTTTATTTTAGATGTGTCTATTTCCTCCCCCTTTAAAATTCCAAGCGTTGCCAAAAGAGAATACCCTGTTTCTTCATCAAGAATTATCTTTCCATCTCTTACAATATGCTCTATTAATAATTCTTCCAGGATTTCTTTTTCTTCCAGATCAGGAAGTTTAAACTCTCTTAATTTTCCATTCTCAAATTTCAATTCTGCTTTTTCAATAAATGAAATTAGTTTGCCAAATTTTTCAAGACTTATGCAATCCCAGAAAAAGGTATATTTTGGATGAAGTGGCAGAGAATTTTTTTTGCAAAAATTAAAGCACCACTCAACTCCCTGTATCTGCGTAATGTTTATTCCTTTTTCATTTGCTTCTTCTTCCCACCATTCTTCGCAATATCCCGGAACAACAAGAGGGTGGTTTGATTTTACAAAATCTCCAACCGAACTTATGATATCCCCTAAAAAAAGTATTTTTTCAACTTCAGGATTTATTTCCGTTGCTTTGTTTGCTGTTTTAACCTTTAATACATCCCCGTTCTTAAGCCTTACAACCGGAGGTTCGCAATTACTGCAGGTTGCAATAACACATCCCTTTCCGGGCCGTTCTATTTTCATCTGGGTTCCAAATGCCAAAAACTCATCAAGAAGTATCATTGTTGCAGGATGAATATTTTTTGCCATCAATCCGTTTGTTCTTGTTTTTCCGTATCTTAACCGGAAACCTCCTTTCAAGGAAGGATAAGAAAATACCGGCCTTCCTGCAACAAGCCCATCAAGATAGGCATCATCTGGTTTTATTTCAATTTTATCCTCGTTTATCCTTACTTTTATTATTTTTTCAAGCCAATCCCATTCAATTTTCTTCTTTTTAGTATATTTTAACAATTTTGAAGCTTTTTGGGCAATTCCCTCACATATAACTAAAGGAATCCCGCCCCGTATCCTATTTGTCTGAACCCGTTCAAGATTTTTGTGCACTGAAACTTCAACATCCTCGGTTGGGACTCCGTCAATGCAAATTGGGCAGTTTTTAACTATTATCCGTACATGTTCATCAGGGGGTTTGTATTGGAGGTGTGTAATCCTTGCCTCGTACATATTAACTTCTTCAACATATCTCTCTACTTCGCTGTCTGTTGGCCTGTAATCCCCAATTCCAATGGCTCTTCTTGCAATATCTGCTAAAACAACACTTAATGCAGCAGCAGTTCCTCCTGCGCTTCTTATAGGCCCTGCATAATAAATGGAAACATAACTTGTTTTATCCGGATTTTCAAGTATTCTGGTATTTGTTATTCCTTCAGTTGGGGCAACAAGAACCCCTTCTGTAATTATTGCAACACCTGTTCTTACTGCCTGTTCTATCCTTTCCTGCAATCCTGCCTGAAAAGTTGTTTCGCCCTTTGCTATTTTTTCCACAATTTCAAATGCAATGTCAACCCTGTTCATCCCCTCCTTTTCCATTTCACGAATTATTTTTTCTATTCCAGGAGGCCCGACTATTCCTTCAACTCTTGAAGCAACATCCGAAGTTATTTTTATTTCTACAAATTCTTCCGGATCAAACCCTTGTTTTCTTGCCTTTGATGCGATTGAATAACAATTTTCCAGTTCTTTTTCAAGATATTCAAAATAATCCATCTTATCCACCGGAAGCAAAATTGAGAGTTTTTAATCTTGCAGTTTTAAGTTCGTATACAGGGACTATCGCAGGAGTTGGCATATGCCCTTGTTTTATCTGAAATTCTGTTCTTGCCTGAAATGTGCCTGAATTGACCATTAAAGTCCCCCGGTACTGCCCGTATCCATTTTTATGGATGTGGCCAGTATGAAATATATCTGGTTCTTCTGAGAGAACAAGATAATCTGTTTTTTCTGGAACAATCTGGTTTCCTCCATAAATTGGAGAAAGATGCCTTCTTTTCAAAAGTTCTTCCATTACCTTTTCTGGAGCCTTGTAGCTTAATGAAGAAATTGCAGATATCATCGAATCCATAGAGGTTCCGTGATAAATTAAGTGCTTTAAGCCTTCAATTTTGATATTTGAGGGATTTCCAAGGCTTGTTATATCAGCGCTTATAAGATCTTTTTCAAGAGCAGGAGTAGGTTCTCCCCTTCTTACTGCATCATGATTTCCAGGTATTGCAATTACCTCTATATAATCCGGGAGACGGGATACAAAATCATCAAATAACTTATATTGTTTATAGATATCTGTAACAAGAAGTTCTTTTTCCTGATTTGGATAAATTCCTATACCATCGACGATATCTCCTGCAATGATGATATATTTTAGTTTTGATGCAAGCGCTTCTGCCCCATTTTCTCCTTTTATCCAGCTTATGAATTTTTCAAAATATTCTGCAAGAAAATTATTGCTTCCAAAATGAATATCCGAAAGATAGGCTATTGCAAGATCCCGCTCTGCGATTTTTTTCTCGCGCGTGACCCTCATGTCTGGCCATTCAATATCATCTGCGATTAATAGCCCGTCAAGAGCCTTGCCTCTTATTGCAACAACATCATCAAGGATTAATTTTTCAGATAATTCAAAAAGCCGTTCATTTTGCTTACTGATCACTACTTTGAAAATGCCAGTCAAATCTTCCATTTCAACCAAAATATTATTTTTTTTTGTTTCTTTTTTATTTGCGACCATTCCAATTATTTTTACATTCTGGCCGATACATTTTTTCAGATTTCTTATTTCGATTTCAGGATACTTGGAATCAATTTTTCTAAGCATTGCTGAAAGTTTTTTATATCTGTTTCTAAAATATTCAATAAAATCCTCAACTCCCCCGGTTGTTCTTGAATTTCCGGTAATATCCCCTCCAAGTATTTCCATATCAGGAGAATACTCTTTTGCGATAGGCCTGAAAAGGGATGTTTTTTGGATTACTACTCTTTTTTCCAGAATTCGTTCCTTGTTTTCCATTATTTTTTCAATGTCTTCTTTTTGAAGATATTTTTTTCCAGTTTTTAATATTTCTTCTAAAAGCTTGTCATCGTAGGGGCTTTTTTTTAAAATTTCTTCTACCTCAACACTTATCCGTATCCCTTTTTCTATTACTTTTTCAACAAGCATGCATACACTCTCAGAGTTAGCAAAAAGCTAAGTCTTTTTTTGGCTTTAGAAGGCAAACCAAAGAATCTTGACCCTACAAAAGTCACTCTTTTAATGATTCAAGTTCACTTATAATGGTCCATATCTGCATTCTTGAATGAGTAGGCATGTTTATATCCTCACTTATATTATTTATATAATAAATAGCCGAACTTATTTTGACATTCCACTCATCCTCGCTTAAAAGCCGTTCTTTTGAATCTAAAAGCGCTTTTTTTATATTTTTTGGAACTCCAGTATCCCCCAATATCAAATCAATTTCCCCAATTATCAGATTAAGTCTTGAATCCATGTCTACACCTCTAATATAAATGATTCCCTATCTACCCTTTTCCAGTTTTATGTTCTTTGCGTTTTGAATCACTGCCTTGGTTTATAACCTCAAAACCCATAAACCAAAAACCCAAAACCCAAAACCGAAAACTGAAACGGGCCCGGTGGGATTTGATTGTGGGGCATTTTCTTCAATAAAAGAAAAAACCTACCCACGACCGTCAGCTATCCTCTTTTTGATTAGAAGGCTGCTGCGCTATCCAGGCTGCGCTACGGGCCCAAAATAAAGTAAATATATGTTTGGTAGCATTTAAATTACTTTTTAATAGATATGATAAATCTTATGCCGCGAATAAAAAATACGAAAACATGCACCAGTTTAGATACCTTTTTAATAGGTTACAGGCCATTCCATTTCTTATGAAAGAAATTACAATTTATGCACCAAATACGATAGGCTCTCTTGCACTTTTATCAGAAACACTTGGAGCTGTTGGAGTAAATATTGAAGCAATTTCTGCCTATGAAAAAAATGGAAAGGCAATATTTAAAATTCTGACAAAAGATGTGACCACAGCGCTAAAAGCAGTATCAAAACTTTCTGATTTTCAAGCCCAAGAAGAAGAGATTATAATTTACAGGCTTAATAACAGGCCCGGAGAACTTGGAAAACTTGCAAGAAAACTTTCAAATGCTGATATCAACCTTGAAAGTTTATACATTGTAGGCAAAAACAATGATGAAACAGAAGTTGCAATTCTTCCTGCAACACAGGATTTTTCAAAAACAAAAGAAATCCTTAAAATCAAATAAGCTTTTATTGTTTTTTATCCTTTTTAATCTGTGGAAACCAAAAAAGTAATTCTTGATACCAACTTTCTTATGCTGTCTTATAAATACAGGGTGGATATCTTCAATCAGATAAAATTTCTCGTGGAATGCAAAACAGAATTTGTAATCTCAAATGGAATAATGAATGAACTGTTCTCTCTTTCAAAAAACAGGGGAAAAACAGGAATGGGGGCAAGGTTTGCACTCAAACTGATTGAAAAAAATAAAAATAGCATCATTCTCATTTCATCTTCTGATAAAGTTGATGAATGGATTTTTGAATACGCAAAAGAAAACAATGCATTTGTATGTACTGATGATGCCCGGCTCAAAACCAAACTCAAAAGGGAAAAAATTAAAACAATCGTTATAAAATCAAAATCAGTGGTTGATTTTGAATGATTTTTGAAATCCTGTTTTTCATACTGTTAATTCTTGTAGTATATACTTTTTATAGGATTACTTCCAAATGGATTTCTGGAACAAAAAGGCTTGAAGGTCCAAATTCAATTGTTTCATTACGAATTTATTCCAATCTTGATCTGATTAGATTTACTGATAAAGATAAAAGTGAGGATTATTTATTTGAGAGAAAAAACCTAAAAAGAGGAGAAATTCTTGAATTTTCATACCCTGCATCAAAGAATGAAATAACTGTTTTTGCCTACAAAAAAGGAAAAGAAAAAAAATTTCAAATTCCGCTGTCTTCATAGGAAAGCTTTATCCGTTCTCCTTCTTTTTCAAGATAAACCCCTTTCCCTTTTTTTGTTTTTCCTATGACATATGATTTTATTTTGTATTTTTCAGCAATTTTTTGAATTGCTGCAACATCTTGTTTGTTTGCAACCAAAACCATTCCAATTCCCATATTGAATGTGCGGTATCTCTCAACCACTTCCGGAATCTTTTTTTCTATCTCCAGATAAAGTTTTGTCTGGGGCATTTTTTCAAATTCTATCTCAAATTCCACACCTTTATTTAATCGTGTAAGTTTTGAAAAAGAACCCCCTGTAATATGGGCTATTCCAAATACTCCTATTTTTTCAATAATTTCCAAGACAGGCTTTACATATATTTTTGTAGGCTCTAAAAGTTCATTTCCCCATTCTTCAATAGAGAGTATCTTTCTTGCAAGCGTATAGCCATTTGAATGAAGCCCTGAGCTTTCAAGACCAATTAAAACCATTCCTTCTGTTATATCATTCCCAAGTATTAATTTTTTTACTCTTCCAATTACAGTAAAGGTTAAATCAAATGCTCCTTCCTGCAAAATATCCTTTACTATCGCCGTCTCTCCGCCAATTATCGGGCAATTACATTCGTGCGCACCTTTTACAAGACCTTTTACAATCTGTTCGATCATTTCAGGATCCTCTTTTCGCAGTGCAATATAATCCACTCCTGCAATCGGCTCTGCCCCAAGGCATAAGATATCATTTACAGACATTGCAATCGCATCTATTCCGACAGTATCGTATTTTTTCATTTTTTCTGCAATCAAAAGTTTTGTTCCAACTCCGTCAGTGTGCATCACAAGTTTTTCCTCTCCGGCTTCAAAAACCCCTCCATAATGCCCAAATATCTCAAGGGGTTTTCCATATCCTTTTTTATAAGAGAATGTCTGTTTTATATTGCCCCATATCGCATCTTGAATCTTCCTCACTTTTTTAATATTGATGTCATATTGCATAATCTAATCTTTTCTTATAATAACTTAAAAATATATGGATTTTATTCAATTCAGATTATAATAAGGTTATTTAAATTTAGCCTCAATAATTTATCCGATGCCAGCAAGAACAATTAATAGGACAGTAGACACCTCTCTTCAATCTCAAAAAGTAAAAGCATATATTAATATTCTCCAAAAAGATGAAAATTTTTGGAACGCGCTTCTGGTTTTTTTAGGGGCATTGTTTATTTTAAGTGCCATTCCATTCTACCCATTGTTTCTTGTCCCGTTTCTTTCGCTTGGATGCGCTGCAACTGCATATTTCAAAAAGCCGTATGCAGGAACTTTTCTTAGCATACTTCTTGCTTTTTTTGCAATGCTTTTTCAGTCAACTGTGCTCGGCCTTGTTTTTTCCCTTATTGTTGCCCTCACTCTTTTTGAAATGTTTGAGAAATGGGCAATTATTTCAGCATTGCAGATAATCATTTTTGCCCCGTTTGCACCCTATCCCCTTTCGTATCTAAGCGGATTTGTAATGCTTGGAATGGTTTTATTCTCCCTTCATTTTGGTTCCAAAAAAAGTATCCTGATTTCAATACCTTCAGTACTTTTGATCCTATTGCTCTCTTCAATATGGCTTTTGCCGACAAGCTCTTTTTTCTATCTTGATTTGGATAAATATGCTCCGGCAGTAAGTTCTCTTGAAATTTCAAAACCTGCTGCAACATTTGGAAATCTTCTTCCAGATTTAGCCTCCCTTCCGTCAAAATTATTGGATTTTAAGGCATATGGCCAGTTTAACGATGCACTTGGAAAAATATTTTCAAATTTTTTCACAATCCTCTTTTCAGATAGCGGATTTATCCAGCTTTTAATCTGGACAACAACCCTTTTTGTGATAAGTTTTCTTTCGGGAAGAATAAAAAACAGGTCACAGACAATTTCAAGCCTGTTTTTGTTTTTTGTTCCATTCACCTATTATTTTCTTTCGCAATCCTTTGGATATGCCTTCGAATGGAGTATATTTTTATATGCGTTTTTATCCGTATTAATTATTGCATCCTTTGAGCATTTCAATATCTCATTTAGCAGGGAAAATGAAATCTCAAAAAAGAGCAAGATGAAAATTTTTGGAAAATTCGGCCTTCAGGATTTATCTTTTGGAAAAGGTCCAAAATCCTTAGATGAAGTCGGAAACTATAATGATGTTAAAGAAGAGCTTAGAAGCTCTGTTTTAATGCCTCTTCAAAATAAAGAAATTGCATATGCATACGGCCTTAAGCCTCCATCCGGAATTCTTCTATTTGGCCCTCCGGGAACAGGAAAAACAATGATCATGAGGGCATTCTCACAAGAGATTGGATATCCAATTTACTATATAAAATCCTCAGATATCTTGTCCCAATGGCACGGGGAATCAGAAAAAAACATTTCCGAACTTTTTGAAACTGCAAGAAAAACTTCCCCCTGCCTTTTGTTTTTTGATGAAATAGATTCAATCGGTAAAAAAAGAACTGATTACGGAGCAGATGATGTGGGTCCAAGGGTTTTGAGTGTTTTATTGCAGGAAATGGACGGCTTCAAATCAGAAAAGGCAGTAATGGTTGTTGGCGCAACAAATGTTCCCCACAAGCTGGATCCTGCCTTATTGCGCCCCGGGAGACTGGATAAAATTATTTATATGCATCTTCCGGATTTTGAAGGACGGAAATTTATATTTCAGGTTCATCTCTCAAAAGTTCTCTGCTCTGAAGATATAGACTATAATTACCTTGCCAAAAAATCCGAAAGATTTTCCGGTGCAGATATAGAAAATGTCGTATCAGAGGCCATAAGGCTTACTGCAGAGGATGCAATAAAAATTGGAAAAGTAGTTCCAATAACCCAAAAACATCTCGCAAGGGTTCTTTCATCTGTAAAGCCAAGCACTTCAATTTCAGAAATTGAAAAATTTGAACAGTTCCAAATGGACTTTGAAAGAAGGGTATCAGAAAAAGAAAAACTAGTAGAAAAAGAACAAATAGTAATAAAATGGGATGATGTTGCAGGGCTTGGAGAAATAAAACAAGCATTTTTAGAAACAATCGAAACCCCTCTTTTGCACGAAAACCTGATAAAAGAATATAATATAAAACCAAGCAGGGGCATTCTTCTTTTCGGCCCCCCCGGAACAGGAAAAACATTGATTGCAAAAGCAGCTTCAAATGAACTAAAAGCCTCATTTATTTCAATTTCAGGAGCAGAGCTTACAAAATCCGGATATTCAAGCGCAGTAAATATCTTAAGGGAAACATTTAACAGGGCAAGGGAAAACAAGCCAAGCATAATATTTATTGATGAAATTGAAACAGTTGCCCCTTCAAGGGATATCTCCCCGTCTGATCTTATCGGACAGCTTTTGCAGGAAATGGACGGAATAAAATCAACAGGAGGGGTGGTGGTTGTTGCCGCAACAAACAAGCCAGAATACCTTGATCCTGCAATTCTTAGGCCCGGAAGATTTGATAAATTATTTTATGTTTCTCCTCCGGATTTAAAAGCAAGAGAAAAAATATTCCAGCTTAATCTTGGAGCATTTGCAAAAGGCCTTGATCTTTCTCTTTTTTCTAAAAAAACTGAAGAGTTTACTGGTGCAGATATCGCTTCATTATGCCAGGAAGTAAAAATGAGGCTTCTAAGGTCTAAACTTTCTGGAAAAGAGCCGGTAATTACAAATGATCTTGTATTATCCGTAATATCTACAAGAAGACCATCTGTAAATAAAGAATATTTAGAAAGATACGAGAGATTTTTAGAAGTGTATGGGGAAAGAAAATAAACTAAATTTATTTAATAAGTAATTTAGCACTTCCATCAGTCATATCAAATATGAATGGGTGTATTTGTACATCCCCATAATGATACCTGTCTGATAGTTCAATTTCTCTTGCAGTCGAGCCTTTTTTAAGTTCTCTAAACCATATCTCAAGTTCTTTTTTCCAAGTAGCAAGTGTCTCTTCATTTGAATTTAAAAGAGCGATTATATTTGGTTTGCTAGTCTCAAGAGAATGAGTTATTGAACCAAATATTACTGGATCAAATCCAAGGCAATCAGTATCAATATTTGCATTCGCAGTAACTACATCTGCCTCATTTCCCCTTTCAATTCCAAAAACAGATCTTGGATCTATAGGCAATGTATCTTTCATATCATTTACACTTGAGATTATTAGTGAATGAGCATAGGGTGTGTTTAAATTTTCCAAATCAATTAAGCCTGCCTTTTTTCTTTCTGCAAATAATGTTCTCATAAGATTGCTTGTCGCATCTGTACTATATATTGGATCTGCATCTGTCCAGTCAAAATAACATTCTGAAAAATTTATTCTAGCATGACCATTTTCTTTAGTCCATTCTAGTAAGTTTAATACCTCTCTTTCCGCACTCATTTTGCAGTTAGTATGATTTTGAACTTTTATTTTTATCTGTTTATGTGAATCACCTTGAGATGCTTCAAGAGATGCTATAACATCAGAATTAATTCTGTTAGATGCCAGGTATTTAAATGAAATTCTGGTTCCAGCACTATAAATTATTGCAACAGATAAATTAAGATGAGTGTCCATTCCTATGCATAGTGCTGCCCGTGCATCAGAGCAAATCCACCACGCCTCTTCTAGTTTTCTTTTTGAAAGTTTTCTAAGATCTATGTTACTTTCTGATATAACATTTTGAAAATTCTGATTTCCTTTCAGAAGAATTTGAAGAGTATCCTCTGGGGAAATTCTCTTTTTTTCTAAAACCGAATCATATGCAGGGTGCTCTAAAGCGATTTTATTGCGCCCTCCCTTCCTTTGAGTAATCCCGCCTATCTGGGGTACCCTTTTCGTTACTAATTGTTTTTGATCACACATAAATATACCTATTTTATAGTAATGTGTATGAAAAGGTTTAAAAAAGATTGAGTGTGTACAGCCCAAGGTATGCAATCAGAAAAAACCTGAGTGATTTTCCAATTGCGCATGCAATAAGAAATTTTTTTACATCCATTTTTATTGCTCCGGCAGCAATACCTGCAAAATCAAATGCAGGATTTGGAATAAAAGATAAGAAAAATATTGCCGATATATCATATTTTCTTATAATTTCTTTATGTTCGTTTATTATTTTTTTATCTTTTCCAAGTATTCCAACTATGCCAGAACCTGCAAAATAACCAGTTAGTTCTCCGATTGCGCTTCCTATACCTGCAAATATCCCCAAAAGAATCGGATCCAAATATTTTCCAAGCTCGAGTACTGCAATCCATCCCGGAGCAGGAATTATTATTGTTGCAGAAGAAATTAAAGAAATTATAAATACTCCAAAATATCCAAATGCAGCATAATCTTCTACCCTGCTTCCGTATAATAAAACAATTATCGTAATTAATATTGCAAATAATATTTGAAGGACATACTTTTTTTCCACATTTAAAGATTAAAAGAATTAATTTAAAAATCAAATCAAAATATAAAAATCCAGATAGAAAATAAAAAATATGGACACAGAGGGATTTGTTCTAAGGTCAAAAGAACAATTTGATATTCTAAAATAACAAGGTATAAAAAATACCTCATGGGTTTTTGACCAAACCCTTTACTTTTGCCCATAAGAAAAACATAAGTCCAAAAGTAATGGGATTGAACCCCCAGCCTCCCGCGTTCTTGATCAATTTAAAATCAATCTGCAAGGCGGACGCTCTACCGTTGAGCTATGTGCCCACAGCTAATCCAACGAGTGAATAAGAAAGGTAAAGGAATAGTATTTTAATCCTTTCTATTCCTTATATGCGCAAATATAATTTAGGAGGTATGCTTTATGAGAAACTTTAAGTTTGGAGACAACGATACAGATGATGATGAATCATACGATGATGATGAAGATTGGGAAGATGAAGATTTCGAAGATGAAGAGTAACTGATTTATTTTATTGATTTTATTATTTTTTCTAATTCTTTTTTTTGTTTATCGGATAATTCCCGGCTATCCTTCAGTACCTTATCATACAAGGATACGAGTAATTCCTTTGTTTTTTTTCTATTTCTAAAATATGCAGTTTCCATAAAATCCTTTGATCTTGGATCTTCAAGAAACATGCAACATAGTGAAATATAAAAATAAATTTCTGAGTCTTTTTTTATTTTCAGTGCATTTTCGAATTCAATTATTGCCTCTTCAAAATCCAATTTTTCAAAATAAGTTATCCCCATTGCCCTAAAGTATTCAAATTCTTTTTTTATTGACAAGGCTTTTTCAAAACATTCCAGGGCTGAATTATAATTTTTTGCGCCAAGTGATGCTGTCCCCCGCAGATACCATAAATAATGGTTTTCATTATCTTTTGAAAGATAAGAATCAATTAGTCCTCCTGCAGCCCGATATTCTTTTTTTGCAATTAGCATTCGGATATTGGAATAATCCATAGTTAAGTTTCAAGGAAAAACTATTTAAGGCTTAATAGTATTATCTAAAAAGATAGGTTTAAATAGTGTTTGATAGAAAGTAGTAAGATGTGTACGGTGTATAAATGGCAGTATTCAAAGAATTAGAAGACAAAAAAGGATATTTGACAGGAGTTAAAATTACTCCTAACATTAGGCTAAATATAGTCAGTGTTATCCCAGAACCTGATTATTCAGCAATTTGTAGGAATTATGATGGTGAGCGCACAACTAACGATAAAAACAAAAATTTTGATAATTTGGGGCATACAAACACCCCGCATACTCCATTTGCAAAAGAATTGAGATACGCCCTGCAAAATCTTTACTGATTTTAAAAAAATAAAACAATAAATAATCTAACTTTCTAAGCTATTTATGAAAATTATTGCAGATTTGCATATTCATTCAAAATATGCAAGGGCAACAAGCAAAAATTCCGATTTAGATGGGCTGTCAGAGTGGGGAAAGATAAAAGGAATCGATGTTTTGGCAACAGGAGACATTACCCACCCTAAATGGGTTTTAGAGCTCAAATCCAATCTAAAAGAGCTTGAAAACGGGCTCTATGAATACAAAGGCCAGAAGTTCATTTTAAGCGGAGAAATTGCGCTTTTTTATAAAGTTAATCAAGAATCAAAAAGGATTCATCTTGTGATTTTATCCCCTTCAATTGAAATTACCCTTCAAATAAATGATCAGCTTGGAAAATACGCCCGCCTTGATTATGACGGAAGGCCAATAATCTCAATGCAGCCTGCCGAGCTGATTCAAATTTTAATGAATATCTCAGAAGATATTTTTATTATTCCTGCCCACATCTGGACCCCCTGGTTCTCCCTTTTTGGTTCAAAATCAGGAGTAGATATAATTGAAGATGCATTTGAGGACCAGACTAAAAATATTTATGCACTTGAAACCGGGCTTAGTTCGGATTTGGAAATGAACTGGATGCTTAGCAAATTGGATAAATATTCTCTTGTTTCAAACAGCGATTCCCATAGCCCACAAAAGATAGGAAGAGAAGCAAATGTTTTCAATCTTTTGGAGGTTTCCTATCATTCCTTAATAAATGCCATAAAAACAAAAAAAGGCTTTGAAAAAACTTATGAATTCTATCCCGAAGAGGGAAAATACCATTTCGACGGACATAGGAACTGCAATATCATTTTTTCTCCTGCCCAGTCAAAAATTCACAAGAACAAATGTCCGGTGTGCAAAAAAGAATTGACGATAGGTGTAATGAATAGGGTTTATGAACTTGCAGACAGGGAATACGGGTTTAAACCCGAAAATTCAATAAATTCTAAAAAAATAGTCCCGTTAACCGTTCTTATCTCAAAAATATTAAAAAAATCTGAAATCTCAAGAAAAGTTAGTGAGGAATATTTTAAGTTGGTCCGGTATTTTGGAAGCGAATTTGCAGTGTATGAGGCAGAAAAAGAAAAATTGAATCTTTCAACAACTCCTGAGATTGCAAACGCCATTAATCTTGTAAATCTTGGAAAAATATATTGGACGCCGGGCTATGATGGTGTTTTTGGCGAATTATCCTTTGAGAAAAAATCAGAACAAAAACAAAGCCAAAAAAATCTTTTTGATTTCTAATTTTTTTCCAATTTTTTATACTCCAAATAAGAATAAACAAAACTGTATATCATAAAAACAATCACAGGAATTAAAATAAAATAAACTGCATAATCCTGAAATATTATCCCAAAAAGACAAATGGCTGCTGAAATCTTTAGCAATTTTCCAGCCAGTTTATTTGTTTTTTTCCACACTTTTTCACTGCTCAAAGTCCAGGGCGTTCTCATTCCGACAGACCAGTTCCTTTGGGCATTTTCACATAATATCCCAAGAAAATAAAATAAGAATGCAAAACCAATAGGCAAAACCGAATTCGGGCTTATTTCATACCCAATGTTCCATAAAATAATCTGCATATGCAAAAGAAGGATAAAAATTATAAAGACGATAACAAACATATCGTAATATTCGATAAATTTAATTATATTATTTTTTAAAGGATCAATTCTTGGAATAATGATAAAAAGAGCAAGAATTCCAGCCAGAACAATCGGCATTAAAAAAGCACCCCACAATTTTGAAATGTATCCGTCAGCATCCCCTGCAATATTCCAATGGGATGCCATATTTTCTGGAAGAATTGGATAAACATATGCAGTTGATAGAAAAATTGCCAAAACAATAAGCACGCATACAATCTCATTTTTTCGTATTTTCATAATATTATTTGTAAATATTAATTTAAATTAATTTTGAAAAAAGAAAAGCTATAAAAATATACGATTCTAAGAATAACTGGTTTGGATGGGCATTTTAAAATCATTCTCGGATTTTTCAAGAAGGGTGCTAAAGGCAGTAAAAGGAAAACTTCCTGCTTCCGATGAAATGCTTTTGGAGCATTTATTGGTTAAAACAAACCAGAGAAACATAATTCTTGCGAGAGGGCTTTTGAGCGCAATAAATACCGGCTCCCCCAAAAAGGAGGATATTGAATCCCTTGCAAAAATTCTTGATGATGCAAATATACGAATTATGAATAAAAAGGAGCCTTTTGGAGAAAAGGAAAATGAAAAAATAGCAAAAATATTTTCAAAATGCGGCCTTTCAAGAAAAGTTGCCGATTGGATTTCCATCCAAAAAGACATCTTTTTATATTCTGAAATAAATAATATGGTAAAAGATGAAGTGGAAAACAAAAAAATAAGCCCAAAAATCGTAAAGCTGGAACCCAAAAGACAAAAAACCCAAAAATTATAAGATGGTGGATATTTTTGAAAATAAAACTTGACCCAGAATTATCCTATATAATCGGTTTTTGGCGAAAAAGAAAAACAAAGGAGGGGATAGGGATTTATGGGGAGGACAATGATATAGAAATTTTCTCAAAAGAAATTCTGAATAAAAAAATAGTTACCCCCGAAAAACTCCTAACCGAGGATAATAAAATCTATTTTTATCATACTGCATACAGAAAATTTTTCAAGGATATCGAATTCGAGCAGTGTGAAAGATTCAAATACCTAAATGATTATGCTGCATCATATCTTGCAGGAATGTTTGATTCTGTCGGGGCATTTGATTCTAAAACAGGAATAATCTATTTTGAAAAAGCAGGAAAAAATGACGACCTTCTATTATTGGGCCTTGGATTTGGCGGAAAATGGAGAGATAAAAAATTAGTTATCGGACGGCCGCTGATGTTTTTAAGATTTATAAAAAATTATGTAAAAAAATACAAAGACCATGAAATATTTAGTTATGCTGAAAAAAAGAAGTAGCTGGTTTGAGGCAAAACAATCCTTTTTTATCTTTTTTTAATTAATAGCTTTCGTAAGAGAGTGTTACAAATGAGAATATTAACAATCCATGCAGACTATATTGAAGTAGAAGCGCTAAAAAAAGCAATAGCTGATGCAGAAGAGCTCAAAGAAAAAGAAAAGAAAAAATATGAGGAGGTCTTAGTTGTATTTACCGCAGTAGAACAAGGGGATGAAGATATAGAAAAAACCTCAAATTCCCTGACAACTGCAATAATTGAAATATCCAATCAGCTCAAAACAAAAAATATCCTTCTCTACCCATTGGTTCATTTGACTTCAAAACCTTCAGCCCCAAGAGTTGCCTCAAAAGTAATACAAAAAACAGAAGAACTTTTGAAAAAGGAAGATTTTAATTCCAATCATTCTCCATTTGGGTGGTATAAAGGATATACCCTAAAATGCAAGGGCCATCCGTTATCTGAGCTTTCGCGGGAATTGAAAGCAGAAGGGGATACAGGGGAAATAAAAGGAGAAAAAAAAGAAGAGTTTTCAAAAAGCCTTAAAGAAGAAGAGGATATGAAAAGCAGATTTTGTATTCTAACTTCGGAAGGTGAATTAATTGACTGCGATAAATTCAATTACAAGGGCTATGAAGAATTAAAAAAATTAGTGGAGTATGAAACAAAAAAAATAAGGGCTTATGAAACCGAACCGCCACACATAAAATTAATGAAAGAGCAAAAATTAGTTGATTACGAGCCGGGTTCTGATTCAGGCAATTTTAGATTTTATCCAAATGGAAGATTAATAAAAAAACTTCTCGAAAGAAAAATCGATGAGATATGTATTAATTTTGGAGCAATGGAAGTTGAAACTCCGGTAATGTATGATTTTGAGCACCCAACTTTAAAAAAATACCTGAATCGATTTCCAGCAAGACAATATACTGTTTTAAGTGATGATAAGAAACTTTTTTTAAGATTTTCAGCATGTTTCGGCCAATTTCTAATGTCTCATGATATGGTAATGAGCTACAAGCATCTTCCTCTCAAAATGTATGAATTAACCCGTTATAGCTTTAGAAGGGAACAGGGAGGGGAGCTTGCAGGACTTAAAAGATTGAGATCATTTACAATGCCTGATATGCATACACTTTGTGCAGACACACTGCAGGCTCAGGAAGCATTTGAGCAGGAACTTGAGTTGGGACTTTTATGGATTGATATGCTTTCCTTAAAGCAAGAAGTGGCATTTAGAGTCTTAACTGAGTATTACGATGCAAATAAAGAATGGTACAAATCTTTGGTTAAAAAAATAGGAAAACCGGCTTTAATCGAACTATTCCCAAAAAGATATGCATATTTTGTCACTAAATTTGAATTTAATTTTGTGGATAATATGAATAAGGCAAGCACTCTTACAACAGTGCAAATTGATGTTGAAAATGCAGAAACATATGATATAAACTATATAGATGCAAAAGGAGAGAAAAAACGGCCACTGATACTTCATGCATCAATTTCTGGAAGCATTGAAAGAGTAATATATGCATTGCTTGAAAATGAAGCATCTAAAATGAAAAGAGGGGAAAAGGCAATGCTTCCGTTGTGGATTTGTCCAACTCAAATACGAATAATTCCTGTCAATTCTGAGCAATTGGAATATTGCAAAAAACTAATGGAAAATCTGGAAAATGAGAACATCAGGGTAGATCTAGATGACCGGGAAGAAAGCCTGGGCAAAAAAATAAGAGAAGCTGAAAAAAACTGGATTCCATACACATTAGTTATTGGAAAAAATGAAGTTGAAGAAAAAATATTAACTGTAAGAATAAGAGAATCTGGAAAGGAAGAAAAATTGGATCCTGAAAAGTTGGTCCAAACGATCAAAGAAAAAACAAAAGGAATGCCGTTTGAAAGATTATCCCTTCCAAACCTTTTAAGCAGAAGGCCAATTTTTTAGTTGCAGAGAGTTTAAAGGGGCAGAAGAAACCATCACAAGTAAATCTTTAATCTGCTGAATTACATTACATTTTCAGTTGGGCTATTTCTTCAATTTTTTCTGCCAATTTCTTTAAGAAAGCTGATTCTTTTATCAGATCATCTACCCATGGTACAATCGCCTTATGATGCATGACTGCTACCTCAAGCGAATCGAACCATCCGTCGTCGGCAAAAACGCCGCGCCTGCCGTCTTTATCACAGAGCATCCAATCAGTGTTGCGGGAAATTGAACCATGCCATCCACTTATATCTCCTTTTCTTGGATCAAACCACACCACATGACCATATCTTGCATTAGGGTGACCTGGAATAGCAGGTTTGCTTGTGAGTGGAAAACCATATCCATCAGTCAAAGCCCAGCCGTCTCTTATAAAATCAACTGCTCTGATATTTCCAGCAAGATATTCCAGATCAATTGCTGAAACAACATATCTTTTAGGATCAGTCTGCTCAATTCTTAGCCAGTTTATTGAATCATAAATCCCCATGGCAGCTGCTTTTTGAAGACTTATCTCCCTTCCATTAAATTTAACTGGAACATCAGGCACCTTATGGACAAATTGAATCCCTTTTTCAATCCAAGTAACCTCTTTTCCGAGTGGCTCGTTTGGATCTTTCTTATAAACAGCATATTGATCAGTCCTGATACACCACGGCCTTGTAAAAGTTCTGCTTACGTTCAAAACATAGTCAGCTTCAATTACACTGGCAATGCCCTCTATTTGTGAACTGAATAATCCATGAACATGGAACATTTGTATTTGGTTGACAAGCTTCCCTAGTAATCTTAGTGGTCTTCTGTTATTTTGGGTATTTTTCATCATATTCATAAACTGAATAACACACTAATCACAAATAAAACTTTCTTTAAAAAAATTTACCAAAAATGGAATATTTAAATATTTTTTACTGTAAATGTAAATAATGGATAAAATAAAACTTGAACTAAAGGACCATAAAATCCTGTGGCAGTTGGAACTGGACGCAATGCAGAGCTATTCCTCCATAGCAAAAAAAGTAGGGCTATCCAAGGAAGTTGTAAAATACAGGATTGATAGAATGATCAAAAGCGGACTAATAGAGCAATTCGTCTTTATGCTGAATACTGCAATGCTTGGTTATACTGCATATAAGTGCTATCTCCAGCTGGAAAATGTTGACGAAAAGAAGCATAATGAAATTGCAAATTATCTCACATCCTTGTATTATAGTGTGTGGGTCGTAACCTGCGATGGCAATTGGGATATGGTAACTGCTCTTTTCGCAAAAAATGCAGCCCACTTAAAAAAGATGTTACACGACCTCTGCTTTAAATACCCGGAAAATATCCGCGAAATATCCGTCTCAACAATGATAGATGTCCAGCATTTCAAGAGAAAATACCTTTCTGATAGTTATGGCGAGGCCACTGCAGTGCCTTATTATGGGGGAGGAGCGGAAAGGATAAAATTGGACAAAGAAGAAATTTTACTTCTGCAATCATTATGTATTGACCCGAGAAAAAGCACAATAAAGATAGCAAAGGAAACAGGCCTGACAGTGGATATAATCCGTTACCGGCTGAAAAAGCTCAAAGAAGCAGGCTTTATACAGGGATCAAGGCTTGGATTAAACAAAAAACTTCTTGGCCTAGAATATCATAAGATTTTACTGCATTTGAAAACAATGCCACTAGAACGGGAAAAAAAGCTGGTCAGTTTTCTCTGTTCCCACACTAATGTAGTAGATGTTGTCAGGTGCCTTGGTGAATGGGATATGGAAATTGACATTGATATAAAAACCAGCTTTGAACTTCACGAATTAATAATGGCATTAAAGAACAATTTTGCAGACATAATAAAACGATATGAAACTATCCAGATATTCAAGGAACATAAATACAATTTTTTTCCAATGGCGCAAAAACTTTTGGAAAAATAGTAGGGTGGCAATAACGGAAAGGTTGACGGTTTTGCATTAGGAACAAAGGAAAAAATAAGGATGCTCAGAAAAGAAGTGGTAAAGATAAAAAACAGGATCGTAATGGATAATGACCAAAGAAAATGACTCTTCTTGGATATTTTTCAAATGATCTTTATTTCCTTTAATATTTTTTCCAATTTTATATTTTTTTCATTTAAATAATACTCTATTCTAATTATTGGAACCTTTGTTTTTATTACAAGATTTAAATCAATGGGAGTTCCGGAAACTATAAAATCCGGATTTGCAGATTTTATAATCTTTTCAATCTCTTTGATCTGCTCTGGGAAATATCCCATCGCAGGAACTATTAATTTTATGTGGGGATATTTTTCATAAACCTTTTTTATAGATCCTTTTGCAAATTTTTTCCCATCAATTATTTTTGCATTCATCCATCTAGAATATAAATAACCAACCCCAAATTCCATACCCCCGTGTGTAAGCGTTGGACCATCCTCAATTACTAAGACTTTTTTATCTTTTAAATCTACTTTTTTGTTTGCACCAAATAGGGAATCTGCGTGGATTATTTTTGCCCTTGGATTTATTTTTTTTATATTTTTTTCAATTATTATTATATCCTTTTTAGAAGAAGAGTTTTCCTTATTTATTATTGCAACATCTGCCAATCTTAAATTAAGAGTTCCATGATAATACCTCATTTCATGGTTTGGCCTTAGCCCATCGCACACAACAATATGCAAATCTGGCTTAAAAAAAGGAGTGTCATTGTTTCCTCCATCCCATAAAATTATTTCTGCCTCTTGTTCTGCCTGTTTTAATATTTTTTGGTAATTTACTCCTGCATAAACAACAGTTCCATTTTTTATATGGTGTTCATATTCCTCTCGTTCCTCTATTGTACAGCTATATCTGTCTAAATCTTTTAAATTTTCAAATCTCTGCACTTCCTGTTTTTTTAAATTTCCATAAGGCATAGGATGCCTTACTACTACAAATCTCTTTTTATGTTTCTTTAAAATCTGGGCAATTTTTCTTGTGGTCTGGGATTTTCCACACCCAGTTCTTACTGCGCAAATGGAAATTATTTTTCGTTTAGATCTTAACATTGTTGATTCTGCACTCAAAATTCTAAAATCAGCTCCAATAGAATTGACTAAGGATGCCCTATCCATTATTTCCTCATTTGAAATATCACTATATGACAAAACAACTTCATTTATTTTTAGCTTTTTTATTATATTTTCAATTTCCTTTTCAGGATATATCTCTATCCCGTTTTCATATAATTTTCCTGATAATTCTTTTGGATAAATTCTATTTTCTATTTTTGGGATTTGTGATGCAGTAAAGCAAATTACTTCATAATTTCTATTATTTTTAAATAATGTATTAAAATTATGAAAATCCCTTCCTGCAGCACCCATAATTATTATCCGCTTTCTCATTACTATCACTAAAACTTGAAAGTAAGCAATTTAAAAGTATGCTACTAAATAGTTTGGAATGTCTAATTATTCATATAAAACAAGCAGAGAAATTCCCATCCCAGACAGATCAAACAGACCGCATAATTCTTTTAGCAGGATTGAGCCAAAAATAGAATCAGCAGTTAAAATAAATGCTCCTGATGGCACCACTATAACCCTAAGCGGAAAAAACGATGAAGATATACTTGCAGCCATAAAAAATAATGGAAGAATTGAAAAAAACACCTCAACCCTATATTCAAATGATGGAAAAGAGGTTGTTTTTGAAATCGGGAAAGATAAAACAGGAAGGGAATATGTAAACAAAATCATTATTGAAGATAAGGAATATACAAATCTTCAATTGTATATTAATGGAGGATTTGCAATCGTTAAAGAGGTTTATCTTGGAATAGACCAGATCCTTCTTGGTTCTTTGGATGGCAAGGCAATTAAACTTCAAGATGACAGCAAAAGAAAGGATATTGAAGAGGATATAGATATCACTAAAGGAAGAATTACACAAAATCAGGAAAATGTCTGTCTTTCATGTGCGGGTGGAAGAGTTGATGCCGATCTTCAAACTGCAAAGGTTATGACTTTTAGTTTGTGGCATGGAACAGATCCCAAGGAAATTAAAAGCAATATCCAGATTGAAAAAATTCCGAAAAAGAATTTTGTTACACATATTTTAAGATTGCAGGGCAATGAAATTATTTTTGATAAACTCCAAACAGATATTGATTATTCTAAATTATTTGATGCACTAAATGAAGAACAAAAACCCAAAATAAAATTAATTGAAGATGAAAACCAAATCGCTTTGCAACAGGGCCATATCAAAAACCCGGAAAAAAAAGAAGATTCCCCATTAGACATAAAATTAGAAACTCAGATTCATTATTCGGGTATTTATTTGGATAATTCCGTTCCAATGGGTCTGATAACAGAACCTGCAGATACCGCAGTTAAATCCAAAGATTTACCAAATGATTCTCAAAACATAAAGAACCTAAATATCATGAATAATTTTGAATTAGAAGAAGAGAATCCAATAATTAGATGTATTATGGATCCTGCATTTAGAAAAATCTACGGGGCAATGTATGGTTTTGTTGATGGAGAAGAATACAGAGCCCAAAATATTTCAATGGAAAGAAAAACAAGAAATGAACCTAAAAATGATAAAATTAATAATAAAGGAGAAAAAAGTGAAGCGCCTATTAAGTGTGTTGGAGAAAAGAATAAAAAAATAGAAACAGGAAAATTAAATGAAAGAGGTAATACAGGTAAAAAAGAAGAGCTGAAAACATTTTCCAGTCCCAGAAAAAGAAATCAGGGGGAGTTTAAAACGAAAACTGAAAAAAACGAAAATAAAAGATCAGAAAAACCCCCAAAAATACAGCCCGGAAAAAAAGAAGGGCCAAAACCCAAAACTGAAAAAAAACCCAAATTAAAAAAATTTGAGACCTTTCTGGCACGGGAATTGAACCTTGGAAAAGAAAAAATCCAGCAATTCAGGATTGCAATGGAAAATTTAGGAAAACATATGAAAAATGAGATAAGAGAATTTATATTAAAAGTTGAGGGATTTTTTAAATTGCATGAAAATATTGAAAAAATAAAAGAAAAAATCAAAAATCATTGGGTCCTTGTCAACACCAAAATAAAACTTCAAAAAATATTAATAAAATTGGAATTTGAGGTTGGAAAATTAAAAAATGAAGTACAAGTTTTAATGAATAGAACAAAAGAAAATATAATGTTTTTTTTAAGCAGTTTTTCAAGAATAAAAAAGCTTTTGCTTGATAAAAATGCAAAAATCCTCAAAAAAATAAGAAATATCATGCTGTTTTTTCTTTTGTTTAGATTTTTGAAAAAGAATTAGCCTAAAACTATTCCTCCTTCATTGTCATATTCATTGGCCCAGACTTTTATTTTTTTGTTACCTCTGTTTTTAAGAAGACGGATAAGAGGACCCCCATCTTTTTCTTTTGAAAATAAAACCATTTTTCCAGCTTCCCGCAGGCAGCCCTCAGTATGAGAACTTGGGGGTTTTCTATGGGCTGAAGCATATTCTACAAAGGCCCTTGCCCTTAACAAGGCACCTATACTAAATGGGTTAAAATGATCTGATAAGACTAATGAATCGGGATTTTCCGTTATCTTTAATTCATTCTCACGCACATTTTCTCGATCTGGATTTGAAATAAATTGATGGATATCACTGAGTCTAATTGGTAAATGCAAAAAATCATCAAATTCAAAAACACCTGATCCGATTACACTCCCAAATATATCTACTTCAAGAATACTTTTTCCGTTCGGCTTTGGGACTCTTTCCCAAGAATGTTCACATAATTGGGTTGCTGCCCAAGTATTTTCCCTTAAATTAAGGGATTGAATTTCAAAATAAAGATCATGGCCCAATTCTTTTGATAATTCTAATATCCTTTTGCATACGCTATCAAAGCCGGAATAAAATGAGTGAAGGGATGGAAGAAAATCATGCCCTATAAAAAATAAAATGGAAACATCATTAAATTGATCTTCTCCGGTACCAGTTTCATTTATTTTTTTTAGATCAACACTTCTAAGTCGTTGAGGAAATTCCATACGAATTTGCATCTCATCTTTATCCGGACGAATACTCACAAAATGAATATCTTTGGATACTCCTCCACGCAATCCATAACCAAGGGAAATTCTTAATTCACCTTTATCCTTGAGTGTAAATCCGGCCAGGGATATTAATGGAGAGAAGAACTCAGGTTCATTTAAAAGACCAAAGGTTTCTCCAACCAACGGCATGAACTGTATCCCGATACCTTGGGGCCATCCTTTTATTTCCTTGAAAAGATTGGCATTTTCAGAAAATTGGAATCGTAACACCGTTGATAAATTAGCTAAAAAATACCCAAAATTACCTGCATAAAGCATCTGGGTATTAAAAAACCTACTCCCTTTGCACTCTGCTCATCAGACCTTATGGCAACCAAATAGCCTTTAAGCTGTTTAAAAATTCCCTCTAAAACATTCAGTTCGTGAGGTTCGTATTTAATATTCTTGGAAAGATCAGAAGGGATATATTGTTCATTATGGTCCAGATAACCTGATCTTTTTAATATTGGGAGAAAAAACTCCCTTGGAAGTGAGAGGTGGGGCGGGATCATTATACCATGCTTCTCTGAAAGAGTTTTGAATTTGTCCAGTTCTGTGGTTTTAGCTCCAAAAGTGCCTTTTCCTATCCTCCTGGTGCTAAGTGGGCTGAAATCAAACCTATATTTGGGAATCATTGTTAAATATTATGTAGAATAATGTTTTTAAATCTAACTAGCAATAAAATTTTTCCAAAGATCCAAATCTTTTGTGTAATTACGAATTCTGGATTCAAAACCCAGAACACAAAACCCAAAACCGAAAACTGAAACGGGCCCAGAGGGATTTTCCCAAAAACCAATCGTATATGCATACACGCATGGTTTTTTAGAACACGAATTTTGCCATAACGAAGTATATGAGTCAAAACACGTGGTTTGAACCCTCGACACTCGGATGACCCTCTAAACAATAGATAAGAGTCCGATGCTTTTGGCAGATTTTAAAATCTTCTACCAAGCTGAGCTATGGGCCCGCAAAACTAAAATAAGTATGATAAGATTAATTTAAAAGTCTAATCAAATAAAAGAAATTCTATGGATATAGATAAAAACAAACTAAGAGCAGAATTTACAAAAGACTGGAAAAAACACTATGATGTAGATATCCTAAAACAAAACAGCTTTTCAAGGCAGCAGTGCAAAAAATGCAAAAGATTTTTCTGGGCGCAAATAGAAAGGGATTATTGTGCGGATGCATCCTGCATTGGCTATCAATTTATAGGAAAATCCCCGTGCAAAAAAAAATATGGATATCAGGATGCATGGAAAAAAATAGAAAAATATTTCACAAAAAATGGCCATACCTCAATAAAACCCTACCCTTCTGTTGCAAGATGGAGGGATGATTTATATTTCACCGTCGCATCAATCAATGATTTTCAGCCCTATGTTGTTTCAGGAGAACTCCCTCCTCCTGCAAATCCGTTAATTGTCCCTCAACCATGTATTAGATTTCCAGATATCTCCAATGTAGGTGTTAGCGGAAGACATTATACAAATTTTGTAATGATTGGCCAGCATGCATTCAATACAAAAGAAACAGGATTATTCTATTGGAAAAATGAAGCCCTTGGCCATGACATAGGATTTATGGAAGAATTTGGAATTCCAATTGAAAAACTGGTATTTATCGAGGATGTATGGGCAGGGGGTGGAAATTTCGGCCCGTGCATAGAATACTTTTTGGACGGGCTTGAACTTGGAAACTGCGTGTTTATGCAATATGAAACAATTGGGAATACAACAAGAGAATTAAAAACAAAGGTAATAGATATGGGCGCAGGGCTTGAAAGATTTCCATGGATAAGCCAGGGAACCCCGACAGCCTATGAAATCTCGTTTAGAAACACAATCGAAAAAATGAAAAAACAGACAGGAATTTCAATAGATGAAAAAAGATATTTTCAATATGCCCATCATTCCGGAATCTTAAATGCTGATGAGGTGGATTTGGAGGAAGAAAAGAAAAAACTGGAAAAAGAACTTGGAAAAGAATTTTTAGAATCAATAAAACCAATGCAGGCCCTGTATGCTTCAGCAGACCATACATTAACTCTCTTATTTTCCTGTACAGACGGAATGCTTCCAAGCAATGCCGGAGGCGGGTATAACCTTAGAATGATACTTAGAAGGGTATTTGGCTTTGAAGAGGAGTTTAAATTTGAATTAAATTTCGAACAAATAATAAAAACGCACGCAGAGGAAAGAAATGAAATATTTCCGCATTTAAAAGAAGGGATAGAGACAACAATTAATGTTGTTGCAGAGGAAAAAAGAAAATATCTTCAAACAAAAGAAAAAGCAAAAGGAAGGGTAATTTCTATTGTCAAAAAGGGAAAGATAACAGAGCAGGATTTTATAACATTATATAAAAGTGAAGGAATCCCTCCTGAATCAGTAGTAGAAGAGGCAAAAAAACAAAAGATTAAATTGGATGTTCCCAAGAATTTCTATAAATCGATCCAGCATTCAGAAGGCGGGGAAAGGCCAAAAGAACAGGAATTTGATGTTTCAATTTATCCTAAAACGAAAAAACTTTATTATGAAAACACAGCTGAATTCAAAGCTGAGGTTTTGGGAATCATTGAAAAATATCTTATTTTTGACAGATCTGCGTTTTATCCGGAAAGCGGAGGACAAATCTGGGACAGCGGAACAATAAACAAGATAAAAGTAAAAACAGTGATAAACCAGTCTGGTGTTTTACTTCACGAAATGGAAGATATCTCAAAATTCAAAAAAGGCCAGAAAATCGAGGCTTTTGTAGACCTTGAAAGAAGAAAGACAATCACAAGGCATCACAGTGCAGCCCATCTTTTGAATGCAGCATGCAGAAAAGTGCTTGGAAACCACATCTGGCAGGCAGGTTCTTTCAAATCTGATGAAAAAGCCCATCTTGATATCACCCATTACAAAAGAATATCCGAAGAGGAGTTAAATGCGATTGAAATTGAAGTAAATGGATATATCTCCCAAAATATTCCTATTGAAGTGGAAGTTTTGCAGAGGGATATTGCTGAAAAAAAATACGGATTTAGATTATATCAGGGGGGGGCAGTCCCGGGCAGAGAGCTAAGGATTGCAAAAATAGGAAATATTGATGTTGAAGCCTGTGGAGGAACCCATCATATGCTAAAATCTACAGGAGAATTGGGCTGTTTTAAAATAATAAAAAGAGAAGGGATTCAGGACGGGATAGAAAGGATTGAATACAAATGCGCAGATGTTGCAATAATATATATGCAGGAAAAAGAAAAAATGCTAAAAAGTTCCTGTCTTGTTTTAAGTGTTCCAGATGAAGACCTAAAAAGAACAATTGAAAGGTTTTTTGAAGAATGGAAAGAGCAAAAAAAAGAAATAGAACAATTAAAATCAAAAATAGCAGGGCAGGAGGCCCAAAAAATACTTAAATCCAGACAGCAAATTTTTCTGCTGGATTATGATGTTGCTACCTTGAGGCAAATTGCATCCCTTGCAGGAAAAGAAACCCAAATTCCAGTTGCAATTATCAACAAGGAAAACTCGGTAATTTGTTTTTGCAATAAGGATTCAAAAACAGGAGCAAAAGAATTCTTGGATGAGCTCGTAAAAAAATATGGCGGTTCTGGAGGAGGCTCAAAAGAGTTTGCATCAGGGAAACTTAAGAATTTACCTGAATAACAAGGATGGCTTATTTAAGAACTGGAATTTTTCAGGATTGGAATAAAACTCCGTTAATAAATCTTTTGAAAAAAACCCATATTTTTTATTTAACTCAAAACAAGAAAGATTAGTTATACTTTTTATAATGTAATTTGTATTCTGAACCGGTCCATTTTTGGTATAATATGCTGCAGCCCCCCTATTTTGCTTGTATTCAGAATAATCTGATTCGAATAGTACCGAGACAAGATTTGATAAAAATAACGGTTCAGAATCGCTTATATTTATGCTTACATGCCCAAATCCCGGAGGTATAAGAAGTATATCCCCTTTTTTTGCAGAGATAATAATCACTTCGAAACTTCCATTTGAATTCTCCTTTTGCAAAATGAATTTTGCATCCCCGTATAATATCTGATATACTTCAGGATAATTCTTTCCATCAGGAGATTTTGGGTGTTTATGACCATAAGTTTTTGCATACTCTTCCCCGATAGTTCTTGAGGCAATTACAGTTATATCAAATCGTATATCTTGATTTGAATAAATCTCCCTGTACATCAGGTACATTGGTTTGTTTTCCGTATACACTTCCGGACCTTTTAATACATCTATCATATCATAGAGCATTCTTACATCATACTTTTTCTCGTTTCCATTAACAATAAGCCCGGTATCGTCAAATTCTATTTTAATCGGAGTTTCATAAAAAATCATTTAAAATGCACCTGCATCCTTCAATCTTTCAAAATCTTTCTTTTTTTTGAGTGGTTTTTCCACGACTAATTTTTCCTTTTTTATCTTTTCAAGAAGAGCTCTTAGAAAGAAAAGAAATTCTGATCCCTTCGCCTCGTGTTTTTCAATATTTTTTTCCAAAAGTTCTATTGATTTTACAAGCCCGACAAAAAAAGAACCTCTTTTTACAAACTCTTGAGAATTTTCATCAGTTAAATATCCATGAATTAATTCTTTTGTCAGTTTTATCTGTTTTTTTATTCTTGTTATTTCATTATTTTCCTGTTTAAATTCTATTGAATAGGTTTTTGCCATTTCTGCAATATCATCCCAGCTTGATTCTTGTACATATTTTTTAAACCTGCTTTCAAGATTGGTCATTCCCATATATTACTTATATTACTATTAAAAGAGTTTTGATTTTTTTTAACCATTCTAAAAGTTATATTCCGGGCATTCCGGGGAGATTAAACTTTCCATCCTGCATCATTTTTTCAATTTTTTTTCTCATTCCACGGTCGTTTTTAAATTTATTTAGCATTTTATCCATTTTCTCAAACTGGGAGAGGAATTCTCTTACCTCGTTTACACTGCATCCAGATCCGTTTGCAACCCTTTCAATTCTTTTAATATTTTTCCTAAGCAAAAGAGCATCTTCTTTTTCAGCTTCAGTCATGGAATTAATCATTGCTTCGTATTTTTTCAGCTTTCCCTCACTTTGCGCGACCATCTCTTTTGGAACATCACTCATTCCAATCATTCCCAAAACATTCCCGAGAGGGCCCATTTTTTTTGCAGCCTTTAACTGCTCATAAAATAATTTAATTGTGAATTTGTCTGATTGAAGTTTTGAGAGATCCTGCTCTCCAATTTCCTGTATTTTTTCAATCAATCCCTTAATATCCGGCATTCCAAGAAGTTTTCCAACAAATCTTTCGGAATTATAAATTTCAAAATCCTTTATTTTTTCCCCAGTCCCAACAAATGCTATTTTTGCCCCTGATGCAGCTACTGCGCTTAGTGCTCCACCTCCCTTTCCGCTTCCTTCTAATTTGGTTACAATCACTCCGGATATTGGGACTGCTGATTTGAAAGATTCTGACTGTGCCCCTGCAATCTGGCCTATGTCTGCGCTAACTACAAGATAAACCTCTTCAGATTTTAGTTTTTCATTCATTTTTTTTAATTCTTCTGAAAGATTTGAGTCAAATGCGCTTCTTCCTGCGCTATCAACTATCAATACATCTTCTTTTGATTTGGACATTGCATCCTCTATTATTTTTATTGGATTTTTTTCTTCATAATTTGTATAGTACTCCACCTGAGCCTGTTTTGCAAGCTGGCCCAATTGTTCTTTTGCAGCAGGCCGGTCGCAGTCAGCACCAACTACTCCAACACTAAGCCCCTTTGTTTTATAAAAATAAGCTAATTTTCCAATAGAGGTTGTTTTTCCAGAGCCAAATAATCCGCATACAAGTATTTTATGCTTGTCTAACCGGGGGGCGTATTCTGCACCCATTAAATTTACAAGTTCATCATAGACGACTTTTAGGACATGTTCTTTAAGGGATAACTCTTTCATTTTTTCCTTGTCTAATGTATTTTTTTCTATTCTTTTTGAAAGCTCAAAAACCAATTTTATATTTACATCCGATGAGATTAATATCTTTTGTATCTCCTTTATTAATAATTTTACTTCTGCTTCATCCATATATGGTTTTCCTGAAATTTTTTTAAGAAGCTCTCTAAGTCGTTGTCCTAAATCCATAAACTAAATGGGAGTGGAAGTGTTTAAAAAAATATGGAAAAAATTCTATGCAGTTATCTTCATTTTGTTTTTTTGCCCGTTTTTTACATATATCTCAAAAGAAATTATATTTCCATAATTATCTATGCTAAATGATCTAGGGTCTTTGACCCGATAATTGCCAAATGATGTTTTTTCTATTGTGTATAATGTTCTTAGAACACTTCCATGCTCAACTTGATTTGGGGTTATCCATACCTTTTCCAGATTTTTTTCTATCAGAATATTTTTTCCAGATTTTTGTCCGTTCATTTCGAAAAACTTTTCCGGCTTAACTAATACTAAACTTAATTTTCCCAAATATCCATCTCCTTTCAAAATTTCCCCAACAATTCCTTCTGCCAATAGATACTGCCTTGAAAATACTATGTCATTTCCTGCCAGTTTTTTTTCAATATTTTTTTGGTCGTTCCGGCTTATTCCAATTCGCACTTCAAACCGGCCGTTTTTAGTTTTCCAGACATCTATAATCATCGATCCGTTTCCTGCTTTTTCAGCCAGTTCTAGTTTTATTTTTTGGAATTGTTCTGAACTTTCAATAATTTCTGAATTTTCCATTTCCCCACTTTTATTTACTTTAAACAATTAATTATTTATTCTTTACTTCCAAACCACCCATAACATTTTGGGTCATATCTTAATTTTTTAAACCCTGCCTCCATCAATTTTTCTTTGATGCGCTCCTCTATTTTTATTCCCCTTCCTCTTCCAACAAAACCGATATAGTGGTATAAAACTCCTTTTGGTTTTAGAATTCTGTTCAATTCCCTGTAAAATTCCAAGGTATACAAATAAGGTGCAAGGCTTATTCTTGGCGGATCATGTATTATTTTATCGAAAGAATTATTTTCGAATTCTTTTATTTTTTCAAATGAATCTGCATTTATTATTTCTATTTTTTTAGAATTAAAATACTCGTTGCTGTATGGATTTTGTTTTGCAAGTTCAATTACTTCCTTATTTTTTTCAATACTCACTACTTTTGTTGCCTTTTTTGATGCCTCTATTGCAGTGTACCCAAGCCCTCCGCAGGTATCTAGAACCGAATTTCCCTCTCTTATTTTTAATTTTAGGCATACCTCTGTTGAATATTCCAATGGGTCAGAGAAATTTTTTATTAGATGCATTCTGATTCCATCTATTTCCAGAATGGGGATTCCAGCAAATGTCCGCAGGGAGAAATAGCGGTCTGTAAAAATTGATAATTTCTCCATTCCTTTTTTTGTTTTTTTAAAAATTCTTCCTTTTTCATCAATAAACAGCTTGTCCATATGTTTTTACTATTTAGACATAACCTTTAAATTATAAATACCTTATATATCGTGTTAGTGTATCTTAAATGGTGAATAGTTTTGGATCAAAAGGTAAACAAGAATGAATCCAGTTCAAGAATAAGATTAGAATTGCCTCAACTAAAAATAAAACCAAGGAATAATCCATATAGTTATATTCATTTAAAAGGAACTGTGCGTATTTAATTAAGTTTTCATTAAGGTAGGATATATGGATATCTATTTTGCAACTTCAAACAAGAACAAATTCATTGAAACAAAAGAATTATTTACTAATAAAATAACTCTAAAACATTTTCCATTCAGTTATAATGAAATGCGATCCGATTCCTTGGAAGAAATTTCGATAGATGCAACTGAAAGCGCATACAAAAAAATAAAAAAGCCAATTTTTACCGAGGATTCAGGATTGTTCATAAACTCATTAAATGGATTTCCGGGGACTTATTCTTCATGGGTTTTAAAAAAATTAAAAAATGAAGGAATTTTAAAACTTTTAAAAGGAGAAAAAATCAGAGGCGCAAGCTTTAAATGTTCAATTTCATTTAAGGATAATCAAACAATAAAAGTATTCACAGGGGAAATAAAAGGCAAAATCTCGGAAAAAATAGAAGGAAAAGATGGTTTTGGGTACGATCCGATTTTCATACCAGAAGGGTGTGACCAAACATTTGCCCAAAACATAACCTTAAAAAAACAACTCTCACATAGATATAATGCACTTAGCGCCCTAAAACGCTATATTTTTGAATATTATAAACTTAGATGATGTGATAAAAATGGCAAAAATGCATTCGAAAAAGAGAGGAAGGTCGAAATCCAGAAAACCAAGAATAATACAGAAAACACAAGAAGATTATACTGATGCACAAATAAAAGAAAAAATAATTGAACTTGCAAAGAAAGGGACAAAACCAGCAGAAATAGGAAGAATCCTAAGGGATGAATATGCAGTCGGGGATATAAGGGCCCATCTTGGAGGAAAAAGGCTTTCATCTTTCCTAAAAGACGAAGATGTTTATTCAGAGTATCCTCCTGATCTTCTTGATTTGATAAGAAAGGCAGTAGGAGTTAGAAATCATTTAAAAAATAATAAAACTGACAGGCATAACAAGGTAAAATTAAGCCACATGGAATCGAAAATAAAAAGATTAACTATATATTATATAAAAGAAGGGAAGTTGTCTTCAAATTGGAAATATGATCCTCAGACAGCTCATCTGCTTCTCAAATAGAGAGGGATTAAATGGCAGCAAAATCAAAAAAGAAAATCGTGGACAAATGGAAGTTAAAAAAATGGTATGATATTATTGCTCCAGCAATGTTTCAAAATAAAGTTATTGGAGAGGCAGTAGCAATAGATGAAAATTCAATGATGAATAGAATTATTGAAGTTGGATCAGGAGAGCTTGGAATTGGAGCAGAAGAAGGAAGAAGATCATTTTCAACGATAAAAGTAAAACTCAGGGTTATCGAAGTAAAAGGAAAACAGGCACATACAAAATATATCGGCCATCAGACTTTGCAGAGTTATCTTAAAACACTTGCAAGAAGAGGAAGGTCTGTAATGGATGTTGTTTTGGATGTTGAAACAAAAGACGGAGAAAAATTCAGATTCAAAACAATAATTATAAGTGCAAATACGCTAAGCCAAAATACGAAAAAAAATCTAAGGCATGCTGCAAAAGAAGCAATTCTTGAGGCAGTTCCACAATTAACTGCAGAAGAAGTGATTATGGAAACATTAAACGGGAAGCTTTCAGGAAAGGTGTATTCAAAGATAAAACAGATAACAAGGATTATGAAAGTTGAGATAAAAAAGCTCGAAAGGGCAGAAACTTTCAGGTAATAATTATGATGCCCAATATGAATCCTGCTCAGATAGAAAAAATGATGAAGAGCATGGGCATTAAATCAAAAAACTTAAATGCCAAAAAAGTTATTATCGAAGAAGAAGATCAAAATATCGTTATATACGACCCTTCGGTTACAGAAATTGAAATGCAGGGACAGAAAAGCTATCAGATAACCGGCACAGTGAGAATAGAACAAAAAGTCTCAGAAGACGATATTCAGATGGTTGTCCAGCAGACCGGGGTTAATTCCGAAGATGCAAAAAAATCTTTAATTGAAAATGATTTGGACATTGCAAAAACAATAATGAAACTTAAAAAAGATTAATCCAAAGAGTTAAAAATTTTGGTTGGAAGATTGTAACATGGACCATCGCAGAGAATTGATAGTACTCGGATTTTTGATAATACTGATTGCGATAGTATACTCTGGCATGGAATTTTGGAGAACCAATCTTAATGAAACGAATGTCAAATCCCTTGTTCTTGAAGACTTAAAAACAAAGCATCCGGATACTGCAGTTGGAATAATTTCAATGGAAAAAATAACAGAGGGAAACAGCACTTATTATTCTATCAAGGCGAAAGTAACCAAAGACTATGCAACTCCTTGCCCTGTAAGAATACATTATTATTACAGTTATCCTGAACAAAATTTTGTTACAAGGCCACCTGAATATATTACAAAAAATTGCAAGGTTTGCACTGATTCAACCTGCTATCTTATGTTTGAAGAGGAGGCAATAATTGCATCCCATACCCTTAAAGGGACAGAAAGCATATCAAATTACATTGATGAAAATAAAGGAGCATACCCAAAAGTTGAGCCTGACCCGAAAGGATGGAAAATAACATGGAAAAGCCCTTCAAGCGAAATTGGATATGAAATAATCTTATCATTTAAAGGGGAAGTAATTGATTTAAAACAGATAAAAACACTTTACTGAATTGAAATAACATGTTCATTCAGGCTTATTTTACAATCAATAAATTTGGAAATCACATCGACATTTGATTTTAGATGATCTGTAAAAGAGCTCGAGGTATATTTTCCTTTCTTGCAAAAACAATAATATTGGAGTATTTGGTCTGAAAGAAAATTATCAACATCATAATTTTGCTGCTCTTTAAATATTTTAAGAGCCTGTGCTGCAACATCTTCTGCCCGTTTTCCAATTTCCCCCAAAGTATCTATTCCGCAAAGCCCTGAAAAAATAAGTATGCTGTTTCCAGGGCTTTGGGTTTTTTCTTCAATAATTTTTACTTTCTCAAGGCCATTATGCACGAAAATTTTCTTTTCGCGAACTCCTATATGAAGGGGGAGATTTCCAAGTCTTATTACTATTTTTGGTTCTGTTTTTTGAGGAAAATCTAATATAGGCTCAAAAACTGAAGGCTTAACATTAATCTCGATTTCTCCACCCCCCTTCGGGTAATAGCCTGTTGATATTAATTTTGATGTTGCCTCTCCACCCATAAGATTTATTGCCTTAAGAAAAACATTCTCAAAATAATCATAGGAAGGGGAAAATGGGACATGTGTTCCGCCCTTTATTCTCACAGTTGATTTTTTATCAGAATTAAAAAGAATAGGAAGAATTGTCTGTGCAACAAGAATGGAAGAACCTGCCGTGCCAATATCAAAATTATATCTGCCGCCGACTATTTTTCCAGGAATAAAAGTTAATTGGGCTGAACCTAATTCTGCCCCAATTAATTCCCCCCTGCATATAGAGCGCACTGCCTTCGCGCAGGTTAAATGCTGCATTGCAAGACCTGTTTTTGGCCTGTTTTTTCTTATATTTTTGATAGTGAAGGGTTTTTGAAAAACTGCAGAAAGCGAAAGGGCAGTTCTTAGAATTTGTCCTCCCCCAACTAGGCCGTCTATCTCAATCATAATCTCATCTGCCGATATATTTTTTTCATTCTATGGGTTTTAAAAAAGATCTTAAAAAGAAATAGGCCAGCGCATCTCTGCGCCAGCAAGGCGACCAGTCATCCTCCCATAGAATGAGTAGTTAAATTGTATTAGAACAGCAATCATTTAAATTCTTTGCTTTTAAAATTATTTAATAATTGGTGTTAATATGGGATTTTTAGATGCAGTTCTTGGAATAGAAAAGTCACAAAAAAAAGTGCACAATACCGGAAAACCATTCAATGTTTCAATGAAGTTTGTTCCAATACGGCTTAGTTCTGGAAAAGAAGGAAAAATGGACCTTGAAATACAAATAGAAAATGCAACTTCAGAATACCAGCTTGTTTCTGTTGATGCGCTTTTGCCAAAACAAGTAATGATTGGTTTTGATCCAACTGGCATAAACAAGCATATAGAAAAAAGACTTGGAGAAATAAAACCAGCAGAAACAAAAACAGCTATTATTACAATCTGGTCAAATAGCCAGACAAAAGAAGGAGAATATCCAATTGAAATTACCTTTTATTCCCATTATCTTGAATACAATAAGGTTTTGAATTATATAAAAAAGAAATTAACCATCCGGGTAGTCTAATTCAAATGATGCCAAGAATTTTTTCAATATATCTCTTTTCTTTTATTTTTTTTCCATGCCCTGGATAAATCGTCTCTATTTCTAGTTTTGAAAGTATTTGGCATGATTTTTTCAATGCGTTAATATCGCTTGTTGGAAGATCGGTCCTTGGAAGATTAAAATCAGGAAAAATAGTGTCCCCTGAAAAAAGAATTTTGAGTTCTGGCTCATAAAGACATATTGAACCCAGGCAGTGCCCGGGAGTATCTATAACTTCAAGGCAATAATTTTTTGTTTTTATTTTCTCCCCATTATTCAACCCTCTATCTATTTTGACATCCGGAAAGTCCCACCCGATATAATCGCAAAGACAGTTTTTGCTTTTTGAATTTATTATCCCCTTTCCATAGAGGCTTGCAGCTTTTTTTCCTTTAAATAAACCTGCCCTGTAAAAATGATCGCAGTGGGGATGAGTGATAATCATCAATTCAGCATCTGGAAATCTGCATCCAAATGGAGCATCTATTATGACTCCGTCAAAGAAATATCCATTGCATATTATTCCCTCCCCAGTTCCCCTAAGAAGTTGTATCATTTTCAATTCTCTCCATTTCTTCAAGCAAGGATGCAACCTTCATTCCTTTTTCGGTGAGCTTTAGTATTTTTTTTCTCCCTTTTTTATCCTCTGTTATTAAGGCGCAACCTTTCATTTTTGGGATCAATCTCATTAAATAAACATAAGTCATTTTTGATTCTGTGCATAAAAGATTAAGCGTCCATTCCTTATCACTATTCTTAAGACAGATTAAAAGTTTTGAAGGCTTTCTTTTTGTGAATAATTCAATCATTGTTTTTTGATTAAGACTGCTTTCATTTATAAACTTTTCCTTATATGAGAGATAGCACAGGTGAAATAATGAGCACAAAACTCTCAAGAATGTATGGAATGGATATTTTTACAGATGGAGGAAAATTCCTTGGAAATGCACAGGATTTTATTATTGATCTTGAACTCGGAGAGGTTTCAAGAATACTTTTAGAACAGATCCCGTATTCAAAAGATGATGCCAGAAAAGTTTTAAGGGAAAAAAGCATTCTCTATAAAAATGTAAAATCCGTTGAAGATGTTATCGTTGTAACCAAAGGGATAAAAGAGTGAATTAATGGGCGCTTTGGTAAATGTAGTAAAAATCATTGTTTCAATTGGAATCGGAATTGGGATTGCATATTTTTGGAGCACTCTGCGTCCCGATGACGAATTTAATATTCTTCTTGGCGTTGGAATCATAGGCGCCGCAGCTTCCTTTGTGACTTTGTATTTCATGGGAAAAGGTCAGGGATAATTTTATCTATAAGATTATCTACCCTACTTCTATTTTTACTTGTTTCTGCTGCAATCATTCCCTTGTTTTTCTGTCCGTATACGACTATAAATTCCTCATTTGCAAAATATAAAAAGACAAGAGCAATCAAATCTTCTTCTCCGTAAACCCTTAGCGCACCCCCGTTTTTCAAAAAAAGTGGGGCAACATGAATTAATCTTTTTGAAACAGTCGAGGGAATATTTCTTATTGTTTTATAGTTTGAAAAATTTTTTTTAAGGTATTCAATATCTTTTGAAGGTATTCTTTTTCTCAAGGACTTAAAATCAAAAACAGAAATAAATGGTTTTTTTCCTATTCTAAGAAAAGATAGAACAGTCTGGTCTCCGACAGCAATTATTTTTTTTGAAGGGTAATCCGAAATTATTCGTTCCGGTGAGATATATGCCTTTCCAAACGGTTTTCTAAGTTCTTCTTTTACTGCCTCACTGATTCTTTTCATTAAATTATACAAATGGAAAGTATTTTTAAAACATTATCCAAATCCATTTAATGAAAGATCTTTTTTACCGCATTATTGAATTTTTGTTTTCATTCTGCAACGGGCTTTTTTTAATTTCATTTGTCATCTTTTTGATTCAGGCCAAATCATTTGAAATTATTGACGCTGTTCCGTTTGCAATATTTTTATTCTTGTGTTTTTTTAATTTTGCACCAAATAAAAATTGGGTGTTAATCCTAAAGGAAAATACCCCTAAGATTCTGTCTCCGATAATTTTTGGACTTTTTCTTGTTTTTTTCAAAACAGGTCCGCTCCAACTTTGTAGGGAGTTGTTTGTTTGGCTCGGAGTCTTTTTTATCATTATTACCATATACGAGATTCTAATCTTAAAGAAGAAACCAAATAAAAAAAATCCAAAAAATGTTTTTCTGTTTCTGCTGACCTTTTTTGTAATAGTATTAATCTCTTCAAAACTAATGGAATCGCTTTCTTATCAGTTTATTCCATTTATTTTCGCAGGTTTTTATCTTTCCTATGCATTTTCACATTCCCTCTATCTGATTTTTGAGAAATTTAAAACAAAAATAACATTTATTCTTTTATTATCCTATGTGATTCCGTTAATTATTGTTTTTTCAGTAGATGGCCTGGCATATTTTTTTATATCATTTATAATACTGGGGCTATCTGATTTTATACGCGGGGTTTTTTTTCAGTAATTAGAGAATTTTTGACCCCTTCTGGTTTCCGATGATTATTTTGTCAAATTTTGTGAAAATTCCATTTTCAATAACCCCTGGAATTAATGTTAATTCTTCTTCTAGTTTTTTTGGGTTATTTATTTTTGGAATCAAGGCATCTATGATATAATTTCCATTATCAGTTATTACCGGGCCAAGCTTATTTTGGCTCATTCTAAGCATAACCTGATATCCTTTTTGCTGGAGTTTTTTTGCAACAAGAAAAACAGAGAAAGGAATCACTTCGATTGGAACTGGAAAATTTTCAAGCTTTAGTTTTCCTTCATCGGCGATTACATAAAATTTTTCTGCCTCGTATGCAATTATCTTTTCTCTTGTAAGGGCGCCCCCCCCTCCTTTAATTAGGTAATTTTTTGAAATTAGGTCTGCTCCATCAATTGCTAAATCTATTTTTGGGGGCTGGTCGGGTCTTATTATTGGAATCCCCTGCCCTAGTGCAATCATTTCAGTATCAAAGGAAGTTGGAACTCCAAAAACCCGCATATTTTCATTTCTTATTTTTTCTCCAAGAAGTTTTAAGAATTCAAAAACAGTTGAGCCAGAGCCAAGCCCTATAACGGTGTCTGGCTTTACAAATTCAAGTGCTTTTTTTGCAGCATTTATTTTTTCAATTGACATCAGCTTCACTTTGCAAAATTTTGGAATGAGAGTTTTGCCCCTTCCTGCTTCATTATTTCCAGAATATTTCCATTTGCATCTGCAATTGAATATTCTAAAAATTTAGGAGAAACCCTCATTGTAAGAACTCTTTCTTTAAAAACTCCCTTTGCCCCTTTAAGATTGTATCGTATACTGTAAATTTTTGTATCTTTATTGTATGCGTATTTCATTTGGGACTTTTCAAGAATTTTTATTAATTGTTCTTCCGGAATATGGTCGAATACTCTTGCAAATTCAATACTTTTTTTTGTCATACGAGTATTCCCTCCATTTTAAGTTTTTTATACATATCAATACCATTGGTAACTGTAAGCAGTGCAACATTATGCGCAGTGTTACTAGCCTCTTTTTGTGCAAGGGCAACAGGAGTCATATCTGCAAGTCTGTTTTTAATCTTAGGGGTTTTTTCTTTTAATTCATTTTTCAACATTTCAGCGCTTCCCATAAGATTAATTAGCACTCTTAAAATATAAATACTTTTGCATTTCTAAAATAAGATAGCGGGGGTTGGATTTGAACCAACGACCTCCGGGTTATGAGCTTCGCCCCAAAACTTTTCATGTATTAAAAAAATCTCTAAATTTTGGTCCGGCGGGAACTCCAAACTCCCCATAGGGGACCACAAGATTAACTTATGATCTTACCCCGCTTCCCGCTATCTTGAAATATCTAATAGTTATTAGACAATTCTTTTGGAGTAAGAATTAGGATATAATGAGACAATAACCTTTTATACTTATCATTAAATAGAATCAAAACAAGCATATTTTTAAAAATATAAATTAAAAAATAAAAAATATTTCGTTTCGTTTCATTTCTATACTATTTAAATTACTTTTCTATAAATATACTTGGTGCAATTTATGTTTGAATCTATTATCGCTGATGCAAAAAATGAAATAACCCCTGTTTCTGATATTGAACACGAGACAGGAGTAAGAATTTCTGTAATTGGAGTTGGGGGGGCAGGCTGTAATTCTATAAATAGATTAATGAATTCAAATATAAGAAGCGCAAATACGATTGCAATAAACACAGACGGAAAACATTTAAATATGATTGATGCCCATCGCAAGGTTTTGATTGGAAAATCTATAACAAGAGGCCTTGGAGCAGGAGGGGATCCAAATCTTGCAAGAAAGGTTGCAGAAGCAGATGCGAAAATACTTGAAAAGGAAATTGGAGAAAATGAATTGGTATTTTTATGCGGAGGCATGGGCGGAGGAACAGGAACAGGAGCAGCTCCGGTTGTTGCAAGAATTGCAAAAGAACAAGGCGCAATTGTTGTTGCAATGGTAACCTATCCATTTGCACTCGAAAGAGTGAGATTAAAACATGCACAGGCAGGCATTCAAAGTCTTGTAAATATTGCAGATACAGTAGTTGTGATTGATAACAATAGATTGACTACTTATGTTCCAAATCTTCAGATAGACAAGGCATTTGAACTTGCAGATAGTATAATTGGAAGAGCAGTAAAAGGGATTTCAGATACAATAATGTTTCCAAGCCTGATAAATGTTGATTTTGCCGATGTAAAATCCGTAATGTCTGGAGGAGGGCTTGCAATGATTTCTTTGGGGCAGGGAAGCGGAGTTGAAAAAATAGAAAAAGTCACAAAAGATACACTCTCGCATCCGTTACTTGATGTTTCATATGAGAATGCAAAAGGATGCTTATTGCACCTTGAAGGAGGGCAGGATTTAACATTGGGGGATGCAATAAAAACAGGAGAAAAATTAACTGAAAGTTTTGATCAGAATGCAAATATAAAAATGGGGGCGCGGGTCAATCCAGAATTAAGGGATAAAATTTCTGCAACCGCAATAATTACAGGGGTCTACTCTCCGCATATAATGGGCGTTTCTGATTCTGGAAAAAGGGATGATCCCTCATTTTCATCAGAAATTGACTATCTATAATTTTACTGGGGTATTTAAATGATCGAATTTAATTCATTATATCTGATAGTTTTGATTTTTATTTTAAATTTTATTCCCGGAGCATTATTCTCATTTTCGCTATTAAAAGGCAAAAATCTTTTGTTTGTTGAAAAAATGTTTATTGGTTTTGCATCCGGGCTTTTTATTCTTCCAATAATTCCCTTTATTTTGGTTTTGTTAAATATCCCGTACTCGTTTATAATTGCAATTGCATCAGTAATTTTGTTTTATATCCTCTCAATTGCTCTTGCAATTAAATTCAAACCATGGGAGGAATATTCCTTTAAGATTGAGCTTTCATCTAAAAATAAGAATCTAATAATTTCAATTATCTTAATTTTAGTAGTTTTTTTGAGCTATTGGATACGAATCCAATCGTTCTCGCCAATTTATTTTGATCTCGATCCCTATTTTTATCTGTATTCAGCGACCCAAATTTTAACTAGCGGAATTCCTTCTTTTGATGATAAAACAGCATGGTATCCGGAAGTTATTGTAGATCACAGGAATGCCCCAGCCCTTTCTTTTCTTGAATCCATCTGGTATTCGTTTTATACTGCCGGGGGGGGATATGATAATTATCTGTTATCTTCAATTGCATCATTTTATCCTCCGATAATGGCCTGCCTTGCATTCTTTTTTGTTTATCTTATAATCTCTTCAACATATCAGAGAGAATTTGGTTTAATTGCTGCATCCCTTGCAAGTCTCATTCCAATGCTTATTATAAAACTTGCAGGCTCTGAATTTGAGGTTCAGGCGTATGCCTTTTTTGGAATCGCATTTTTCTATGCGATGTATGCGTTTGCAATTAAAAATAAGGACATTACATATTCATTTTTTGCCTCAATTGGAATGGGGGCTGTGATACTCGGCTCAAATTCAGTCATACTGCCCATAGTAGCGCTTTTAATATTTGTTCCATTATATTCAATTTTCATCTTTTTTAAGGAAAATTCACAAGACCTTTATCTTTTTTCAAAACAAAATATTCTTGTTTTTATTTTGGGGTTTTATATCCCAACCTTTCTTTTTTCCTTTTATAAAGGTTCAATATCCTTATTTCCCTCAGGATTTTTACTCGTGCTTTTAATATCTATAATTTTTTCCCTAATTCTCTATTATATAAAGAAAAATTATTACGATTTGATTTTTGCAAACCGGAAAAAATTGTATCTTTATTCTGTTGCAGCAATAATCATACTTGGAATTATTTTTATGTTTTCTCCAATTGGCGAAATCGTTTCCTCGCTTGCAAAATCCTCCCTTGGAATCGCCCAGTATAACCAGCCCCTGGACAGGACAATTCAAGAACAGGCTGGTGCAGGTTCAGATTTGAGCAATTCCCTTGGATTTATAGGCTATGATTTATACACTTATTTCTCAATCCTGCTTTCTGGAAGTGCTTCTACGGAAAATGCGATCGTTTCTTTTATAGGGGGAATAGTTGCCGCTATTTTTTATATTCCAACTGCAGTTACTAACCTGCTTTTTGAATTCTTTGTCGGCATTGGAAATTCAGTCTTTAATTTGGGCTTGGAATTTTCTCCAAAAGTGAATTCACTTTCAATGAGCATAATTCTTTTTGGAATAATCTTTCTGATCTATTCCTTTTACAGGGAATTGAAATTTCCCGACCAGAGAACACTTGCAATCCTGTTTTTGGCGATGATATTTCCCCCAATATTTATTGGATTTTTAAAATCAAAATATACCTTATATGCAGGGTTTTTCCTTGCAGTTGCCCTTGGAGTGATACTTGGGGAGGCAAATAATATAATCCCAAAACTATTATCAAAAATAAACCAGAGTTCCAAAACCGAAGAATATGCAAAAAAGACATTTACAGCCTTGATCATACTTGGGGCGTTAATAGTTCTTTTCCAGTTTAAATCCGATAATCTTGCAGAAGGGATTTTATTTTCCTCAATGCAGGTAAGATTTCAGGATGACCCTGTGGCATTGCAACCCAAATTTCAAAACCTTTGTGACCAGATTCAGGCAAAAGGACAGTATGATGAAGATGTCTGCTTGGCAGCCAAAGATCCAGTGGGCTATGCTTCAAAAGGAATAAACTACCAGTATAACTATAAATTGTGCATTTATTCATTAATTTCAAACCCCTTTTCAGATTCTATTTCACAAAATGAAAGAATAGCAGTTGGATTTAGATGCCTAAGGCTTAACGAGTACTGGATTGATTCTATGGAATGGATCCAAGAGAACCCTGATGAGAAATTAAGAATCACCTCATGGTGGGATTATGGGCACTGGACAAATTATTTTGGGGAAAAAAACACAGTTCTTAGAAATGAGCATTCCTCTCATTATATGATTGGGGAGGTTGCACACAATTATCTGCAGGGAACCCCGGAAGAATTAAAAGAATTTATGATCGCACATGATTCAGAATATGCGCTTTTTGATTCCGAGCTTTTAATGAACGGAGGAGCATTAGGTGGAAAATACGGCGCCCTTAATTACCTTCAATGCGCAAGAAATAATGAAACCTCAGTTCAAAATGGATATATGGGATCTGCATGCGAATGGGAGCATTTGTGGGAAACAATTTATGTTCCATTTTCAGGGGCAAATTATCAGGAATGTGTTATCTCCCCTACTTCCGAAAAAACAGGAATCGTTTCTTACAAACAAAAATATAGATTTGATTCTTATGGAAATCTTCAATCCTATGTTGAGCCAATGTATTGCTTTGGGAAGACGACATTAATTGATGGAAGTGAAATAAATGCCCTTTACTATCTTAATGAAAAATATGAAAATGGGGATCTAAAACTAAACAAGGGATTTTTGTATACTGCAGGCCAGGATGATGAAATTGTCACATACAATGTTTTATATTCAAAGGATTTTGTCTGGGTGGAAAATGGCCAAATCGTTTCAGGTTGGCAGGACAGGAAAGGCCCATATTACGATTCCAATCTTTACAATGCCTACTTTTTGAAACAATTAGATGGGTTTGATCTGGTCTATGAAAATTCAAATATAAGAATTTTTAAGATAAAAGAGTAGGTGTTTTAAATTTAGCCATTCATTTTCTTTTTATGTACTCTTCAAATTTATTAGGTATTTTTAAAAACAAGGAAATAGAAATTTCAGACAGGATAAGAATTAAAAGAAATGGCCATTCTTTTGAAGGAATACTAATGCCCCGCTCAAAAGAAGCAGATATTATTGTTTTAAAGCTGGACAATGGATATAATGTTGGAATCTCTTCTGAAGGATCCGAGATAACCCTTATAAAAAAAGGAGAAAAAATAAAAAAAGAAAAAGAAACAGGAGGAGGGTCTGGGAATCTTTCAATACTTGGGTGTGGCGGAACAATCTCTTCAAAAGTTGAATATCTAACAGGAGCAGTCTATCCGACAATAGATCCAAAGGATTTTTTGCTTTCATTTCCGGAATTATCCCAAATTTCAACAATAAAAACAAGAACTCCCTTTTCAATACTCTCAGAAGATATGAATCAGGAACACTGGAAAATCATTGCCAAAGAAACTTTCAATGAAATAAATGAAGGTGCAAAAGGAATCGTATTAATGCACGGAACAGATACCATGCATTATACAAGTGCGGCACTCTCTTTTATGCTCCAGAATCTTTCAGTTCCAGTAATTATGGTTGGTTCACAGAGAAGTTCTGACAGGCCGTCAAGTGATAATAGGATAAATCTGATAAATGCAGCATACTGCGCGATGCAGGATATTGGGGAAGTTGGGGTGTGCATGCATGCTGAAAGTTCTGATACTTTTTGCTATCTTCACAGAGGAACAAAGGTTAGAAAAATGCATACCTCCATCCGCTCAGCATTTAAATCCATAAATACAAAGCCCATTGCAATTGTTGATTATTCAAAAAAAGAGTTTAAACCCCTGATTCCTTTCAAAAAAAGATCAAAAGAAAAAACGATTCTTGATACAAAATTAAATTCAAATGTTGCCCTGATTCAGACATACCCCGGAATAAAACCCGAATTTATTGATTCCCTTAGAAATTATGACGGAATCGTGATAAGTGCAACAGGTTTAGGGCATGCCCCAACAAATGCATTCAATGATAAATATGCAAAATCAATCCTCCCAAACTTAAAATCCCTGATAGATTCGGAAATACCTGTTGTTTTTGCGCCCCAGACAATTTATGGAAGATTAAATTTCAATGTTTATAGTGCGGGCCGTCTTCTAAAAGAAATCGGGGTAATTGGGGATGGAGCAGACTGGACATGCGAAACTGCATATGTTAAACTTTGTTTTGTTTTAGGGCATGTTAAAAATCCTAAAAAAGTAGAAGAAATGATGATGAAAAATATCGCAGAAGAAATTTCTGAAAAGATAAGTCTTGAGGAGGAATTTTGAAATGAAAATTGGAATAGAAATCCATCAGAGGCTTGACTGCAAAAAACTTTTTTGCAGATGTGATTCTAATCCAGTCAATAATAAATCGCCGGATATAATTCTTAAAAGAAAACTTCATCCGGTTTTAAGCGAGCTTGGAGAAACGGATTTAATCTCAAAAAAAGAAGCAGAAAAACAAAATGAATTTTTATATCAATATTTTAATTCCTCAAACTGCCTTGTTGAAGCAGATGAGGAGCCCCCAAATCCAATAAATCCAAACGCCCTTAAAATTGCCTGTGAAATTTCAATGCAGCTTGAATGCTTTTTTTTTGATGAGATACATACAATGAGAAAAATTGTAATTGATGGAAGCAATACCTCCGGATTTCAAAGGACTGCGATGGTTTCTTTTGGAGGAAAACTTAAAACTTCAAGAGGAATAGTTAGGATAACTTCCATTGCACTTGAAGAGGAAAGTGCAGGGATTGTTGAAAAATCAAAAGGAGTTTCAACTTATAAATTAGACAGACTTGGAATTCCACTTGTTGAAATTACCACCGAACCCCATATTGTTGATGAAAAACATCTAAAAGAAACAGCCCAGTTAATTGGGAATATTCTAAGGGCCACTGGAAAGGTTGCAAGAGGAATTGGAACGATAAGACAGGATGTAAATATTTCTATTGAAAAAGGGGAAAGAATTGAAATTAAGGGGGCCCAGGATCTTTCAATTCTAAATACTCTGGTCCAAAATGAAAATAAAAGACAACTTGGCCTGATTCAAATCTCAAATGAACTTAAAAGAAGATTTAAAAGTGAAAAAATAAGTTTTGATTTTGAAATGTTTGATCTTACTTTTGTTTTTGGAAATACATCTTCAAAAATCATTTCAAAAGGCCTATCAAATAATGAAGGGGTTTTTGGAATAAAACTTCCAAATTATTCAGGCATCCTTGGAATTGAAATTCAGAATGGAAAAAGATACGGAACCGAGCTTTCGGATTATGCAAAACAATCCGGGGTTAAAGGAATAATCCATTCAGATGAGGACCTTTCCAAATATCAGTTTTCAAAAGAGGAAATTGAAAGTATTAATAAAAAACTAAAAACAGGAAAAAATGATGCGTTTGTTTTGGTTGTTTCCAAAAAAGAAACAGCTTTTCTTGCCCTTAGAAATGTATATGAAAGGTCATTAATTCTTGGAGTTTTGAAGGAAACAAGAAAGGCAAATCCGGACGGAACAACATCGTATCTAAGGCCTATTTCCGGAGGGGCCAGAATGTATCCAGAAACAGATATCCCCCCGATCGTTTTAGACACTCATTTTTTTGACTCTGTAAAAAAAGAAATGTCTGTTTCCTTTGATGAACAAAAGAAATATCTTGAATCAATTTTAAACAAGGAAATGGCGCAAATAATCTTAAAATCCAAAAATCTTTCCTTATTTGAAAAATTTGTTTCAAAAGGATATGAGCCAATGCTTGTTGCAATTACACTTGAAAATATTATTACCTCTGTTAGGCGGCAGGGGATTGATTTTCTGGACTTAGAAGATGTTCTTGATGCTATTTTTTCCGGATATAAAAATGAAAAGATAGCTAAGTCAGCAATAGAGCCCATATTAATAGAATTTGCAAAAGGATCTACATTTGCCAAGATTCTTAAGGAAAAAAAACTTGGGCGGATAAAGGGAAAAAAACTCGAAAAAATTTCAAAAGAGCTAAATTATGATATAAAAGAAATAATGAAAAAATACAGATTGAATATAGAACCGGATGATGTTGTAAAACTAATAAAAAATCATAAAAATTGAGAAAGCCCGTCTGTTTTTTCTTTTTTTGGAGCTGTTTTTCTAACCTTTTTGGCTTCTGCTATTTTTTTAATCGGCATTTTTAAAAGAAATTCTGTTTCTTCCTCTCCAAATCCGTAATAATCCCCAATTTTTTTGTTTCCTTTTATCTGGTCGCAAATTATTGGAAGATAATCAAGTGCAGCTTTTTTATTTGTGTGCGTTTTTGCACCTATTTTTTCCCCAATTGATTTTAGGAATGCCCTTTTTTTTGCAGATACAGACATCTGGGCCAAATATTTTGGAAAATTATATTTTACAAATCCGTTGTTTCTTTTTGATTTTGAGAGTGCAACCCCGATCGTTGAAAAATCAATTACATATTTTAAATAAATCCATTCAGACATTCTAATTCTCCCTTCAAACTGGTCTGCCCTTGCCATATAGTAATATGCCTTTGCAATATCTTTTAGGTCATGGTATTCATTTGGAATATTTTCATCCATCCATAGTTTTAGGATATTAAAATCTATATCTCCCCTGAGCATTTCTTTTATTTTTGAATATTGCTCTCCTTTGAAAATTTCCCGCACGAGATTGAATATATCTTTTTCGTTGTCTCTTGTATGCGTGTGCATTGCCTGCAAATCCATAATTGCAGCTCGTATATCTCCGTTTGAATTAAATGCGATTTCTTCTATTTTTTCCTGCAGGATTTCTAAATTTTCCAGTTTTGCAATTTGAATTAATAATTTCTGGATTGAACTTTTTGTTATTCTTCTAAGCTGGACCAATTCACAAGACATTCTGATTGAGGATATCTTTTTATCCCATGCATTTGTTGCAGTTAAAATTATTGGAATTTTTGCCTCGCCAATCAATTTATTTATTTCTCCTGCCCCACCCCGGTCATTTCTTCCAAGTATTTCCACATCATCTATCAATATTATTTTTTTCTTTCCTGTCAGTGTCCCGGCAGACAGGGTATTTTGCATTATTCTGTCCACCTGTCCCTTATCCCTAAACTGGCTTGCATTCATTTCTATTAGTTCTAGGTCAAATTCTTCTTTTAGTGCATATGCAAAAGAGGTTTTTCCAGTTCCGGTCGGCCCGTAGATTAAAAGGGGCTTTTGGATTTTTCCTCTTGAAAAGTCTAAAATCCATTTTTTAACTCTTTCTTTTGCTGTTTCATTTCCAATTATCTGGTCTATTGATTTTGGAGAATATTTTTCTGTTAAAAGCATCATTTAGAAATTGCGGAATAATATTTTAATTATTATGTAATTAATTTTTTACACATTTTTTATTTTTATTTTCTGAATGTAAATCTAAGAAAAGTATTTAAATAGAATGATATATTACTATATTATCAAACCATGGGTGAATTTTGAATGGGAAAAAAAAGAAGAGGCCGTGATAGACAAATGACTTGTTCTGGATGCGGAAGATCTGTTCCAAGAACAAAAGCAGTAAGCTATGACAGAAGGTCAAAATTTAGTTCTGATTTGAAAAACAAAGAAGAAGACATTTTTATTTTTTCGCAGTCCACTGATTATTATTGCATCAGCTGCGCAAAACACAGAGGCATTACTCAAAAGAAAAAAGAGCAGCTTGCCAGAAGGAGGGAGAGGTTTTAGAAATGGAGGAATTTAAAGTAGACGGAAAAAAATATCGTCTGCTTCAAAGCCAGGTCGGGAATCTTCCACTAATTATAGTTCGGGCAAAGAATGGATATGTTGCCTGTAATTACATCGATAAATCCGTTGCAGATAAGGTAGGGGATGTCGGAGCATTTGTATGCGGAGTAAAAAGCGTAGATGACTTTATGAGAGCCAAAATAAGGGGGGTCACCACATGGGCAGAAGATTCATATGGGATTCGCGAAGGAATGAGTGTGAAAAAAGCATTGGAATTAATGAATGAATCATCTGAAAAAAAATGAGCCAAATAATGCAAATCCAATAATATACAAAAAACTGCATTTCATACTTTGATTTTTTCTATATATCTCATTTGTTGTTTCTGCAATGCAGATTTCTTTTTGCTGTTTGTATTCTTCTTCGGATATCATGTCGCAGATATCCAGTTTTCCGAGTTTTTTTGCAATATCCTTATAGCAGCTGTTTCTTATTCCATATTCAAAAGAATCAATATCATAAACCCCATCGACTATTTTGTTGCAGTATTCAATTGCTTTCTGGGAATTTCCAACAAACGCATAACTTGCAGCAACCTGATAATAACAGTCAGTAACAGCAGGATCTGACAAGCTGCAGCTATCCTCCCATCTAAGTATTGCTGAATTTGAAATAGAAAAACATAAAATAAAAATAAAAAATATTTTTTTCATAATTTTATTCCTTGAGATTTTTTAAGACCTTTCTTGCCTTGTTGATTGTTTTTTCAATTTCTTCTTCGGTTTTTGCACCTGCGCAGATTATCTTTCCGTTCTTAAACAAAAGAAGGGATGCCTTAGGGTCTTTAAATTTTAGAATTGCCCCGGGAAATTGTTCCGGTTCATATTCAACATTATCAAGTTCAGATGCAACTGCGTATAAATCAAGGTTCATATTTAATTCAGCTGAAGCAACGATATTTGTTATCTCGATTTTTGGCTTTTTCTGCCTTATAATCTTTGTAGAATAAGGAGTGAGTATTTTTATTGTTTTTTCAATTGTCTTTCTTATTATGTTTCTATTCTTGCATCCAACACATACGACCTTCCCGTTCTTAAACAAAAGAAGGGATGCCTTAGGGTCTTTAAATTTTAGAATTGCCCCGGGAAATTGTTCCGGCTCATATTCCACTTCCCTTAATTCCCGTGCAAGCGTAAAAAGATCAAGTTCAAGACCTAAATTTGCCGAAGCAACCATATTAGTTATCGTAAAATTATGTTTCCCCATGATATAACCCCTATTTAAATATTTAATTTATTTAAAAACTATATAAAACTATACATAAGGATTTAAAAAGGCTATCCTGCAATTTAAATAGATAATAAAGGGGATTGTGCTTAGAGATAGCACTGCTTTAACAACAAGGTGATTTATTTGGTTAAAAATTCAAGAGGTTTTCTTTCAGGAAACACAAAAAAACTAAGAAGAAAAAAGAAAAAGACAATTTATGATGTTATAAAGACATTTAATGTAGGGGATAGGGTGAGAATTATCGCAAAAGCAGAAAAAAATGGCGCGCCCCATCTACGATATCAGGGAAAGGTTGGAAAAGTTGTCGGGATTCGCGGAAGAGCATATGTAATCGCAATTTCAGACGGAAAGGCAAAGAAAGAACTGACTGCAACAGCGCTCCATTTATCAGCAGTATCAATATAATAGGTGAAAAAATGAAAGTTACAAACTCTAAACCTGCATCTCTTTTGGAAGTATTGCAGATAACCAAAAAAAGGGCCGACGAAGGCGAGCTTGGTTACGAGCAGCAATCAACACTGGAATATTCGGAAAATTTTGCAAAACTGGCCATAAAAGACGGCAAAAAGATTCTTGAGGAGCTTTCAAAAAATGAAAAGATAACAGCAGAAACAGCAATAAAGCTTTTAGATATCTGCCCTAAAACTCCAGAGCTTGTAAAAACCATTCTTATAAAAGACAATATTTCTTTAGACGATGATGAGATATCAAAAATAGTCAAAATATTTTCAAAGTGATAAAATTATGGAAGAATATGCGTATGTACTTGAGTATATGCCTGCAGGAAGGTCGGATGATCCAAAAAGAGAGCCTATAGTCCAGCTCATAGGCTTTAATTTTTTCACTCTTCTTGAAGCATCGGCAAAACCAGAGGCAACACTTGTTCTTGGAAAAAAGGTTTATGTCGGAAAAGATGAAAGGCCTGAAATAAACAGAATAAAAAGAAAAGTTTCATACCAGGAACTTACAACAAGCGCAAAGGACATGCTTCCAAACATATTAAGAAATCTTATAGGAGAAAGAGAAACAGAATTTGTAAATTTTTTAAATAAGGCAAGGCCGATTTCAATGAGAGTCCACACCCTTGACCTTCTTCCGGGAATTGGAAAAAAGCACATGGCAATCATTCTTGAGGAAAGGGAGAAAAAAACATTTGAAAGTTTTGAAGATATAAAAAAAAGGGTTACAGGAATAGATCCAATTTTGGTTTTTACAAACAGGATCATCAGCGAGCTTAAAGGAGAAGAACGGCACAATCTTTTTGTGATGGGCCCAGCCCCGCAGAAAAGATATTAGGTGTTGTTTTGTTGGATTTAGCTTTTTTGGAATCAATTGAGGGAGGAGGAGAACTACTAACCACCCTTTCAAATATTAATCCATTGTTTATTTCAATAGGGATTATTCTTTTATCTATAATTGCCGGACTTATCGTAGTTTTTATTCTCAAAGGAATAAAAAAAGGAATTGCCGATAAAACAAGTGTTGAGTTCGATGAAAAACTTCTTGAATTATCATACCAGCCAATATTTAGATTAATAATTATTGCAGGAATTTATCTTGCAGTATTGAATCTTGAGCTTGAATCTTCTCTTGCAAATATTTTGCTAAAAATAATCAATACAATAATGTATATTATAATTCTTAATTTTATAAGCAAAGCATTTGACATCCTGTTTCATCACGGACTTACTGATTTTGCAAATAAGACCGGTAGCAACATAGATAATGAAATAATTCCTCTTTTTAGAAAAACAGTCGGAGTTGTGGTTTGGGGTTTTGGGATAATTTTAATACTTGGAATGTGGGGAGTTGATATCGGGCCATTTTTAGCAGGGCTTGGGATTGCAGGAATTGCAGTTTCATTTGCCCTTCAAAGCACCCTTTCAAATGTATTTGCAGGAATTTCAATAATTCTTGATAAAACTTTTAAGGTAGGGGATAAAATCCAGCTTGATTCAGGAGAATTAGGGACAATTTATGATATAACTCTTAGAAGCACCAGAATAAAAACTTATGACAACGAGCTGATTATCGTTCCAAATGAGGTTATGGCAAAAGCAAGAATAAAGAATTTTACCCAGCCTGATTTGAAAATAAGGGTCTTCGTTGATTTTTCAGTTGAATATGGAACAGATCCAAAAAAAATTATTGATCTTATTAAAAAAGCAATAGAAAATAAGATAGATGGGGCCCTAAAAGATCCCCCTGTTGTAGTGGAATTTACAAAAATGTCTGATTTTTCTCTTGATTTTAGCGCAAGATTCTGGGTTAAAGATTATTCAAAAGCATACAATACAAAACTTGAAGCGACAACATTAATCTATAATGAGCTTAACAAGGCAAAAATAGGAATTCCATTTCCAACCCAGACATTGCACATTAAAAAATAAATCTCTTTTTTTGTTTATACACAAAGTTTAAAAATATAGTAATCTAAAAAGTGTTGAGGAGATTTATTTGGATATTAAACATGTAATTATTGGGTTATTTTTGGTTTTTATATTTCTTTTTGGATGTCTTGGTCCAAGCTCGGTTGAGAATGCGGCTGCAAAATCAACTGCATCTGGAATTGAACTTTCATGGTCTGCCTCGCAATCTGCAGATGTTACAGGATATAACATTTATAGAAGCGAAGCGCAGAATGTTTTAGGGAATAAAATAAATCCTGTTTTGATAACTTCCCTAAATTATGTTGATTCCAATGTACAGAATGGAAAGACATATTACTATACTATTCGTGCATTTGCAAACAGTGCAGAGGATTCAAACAAAAATCAGGTAAGCGCAACTGCAATTACTCTTCCGCCGTCAGACCTTTCAATTCAAATAAATAACGGAGCAGCATATACAAAGGAAAAAGATATTTCTCTGGCACTTTATGCAAAAGGGGCAAAAAACTGCAGATATTCAAATGATGGAACCAACTGGAGCCCTTGGAGTACTTACATAACACAAAAATTATGGACATTAACTGATGGTGAAGGTGAAAAAATTGTTTATTATCAGTGCCAGAATGAAGCAGAATTGATTTCAGATCCTGTTAGTACTAAAATAACTTATAAAACTTCAGGGCCTTCAATATCCATCCTATCCCCCTTGCAAAACGATGTTCTTGGAACTAAATTTGAAATGGATTTTAAGGTTTCAGGGGCAGTTGGGGATATAACCTGCGTTATATATGCAGATAATTCTCAAATACCAGTTCTAAGTAAGAAAGTTCAAAACGATGTATTAATTCAAATCCCAGCAGTTTTAAGCGATGGAACGCATTCCGGCTATATGGAATGCACTGATGAAATCGGAACTACAAAAACAGATACCATATATTTTGAAATAGAGGAAAATCCAATTTCATTTAAGATAAACGGCGGAGCATCCCATACAGGTTCAACTCAGGTAACGCTTGACATTTATGGTCCTTCGGCAAATCAGTGCAGGTTTAGTAATGATGGGGTTTCCTGGAGTGCATGGTCATTATTTTCTCCGACAAAGACATGGACTCTTTTTACAGGAGATGGAAAAAAGACAATTTTTATGGAATGCAAAACAAGTGCAGGTGTCTCTCTTGGAGTGGTTAGCGATAATATAATTTATCAAAATATTCCAACTCCGGATGTTAAGGTTTCAATAAATAATGGGGCCAGCAAAACATACACTACCTCTGTTCAATTAACTATCTATTCAACTTATGCAACTGCATGCAGATATAGTGAGGATAGGGTTAGCTGGACTGATTGGAATAAATATACAACACAAAGATGGTTTAGCTTAAAATCAGTTAATGGAATACATACAGTTTATGTTCAATGCGAAAACCAATATGGAGATATCGGGGAAGGATCTGCTTCAATTTTTCTGCAAAAAGATCCCGATGATGTTCCAACAGAGTTGAGCATATTAATAAATGGAGGTTCAAGCAGCACTTCCTCTTCTTCTGTTACCTTAACTCTTAATGCAAGGCATGCAACAGACTGCAGGTATATGAATGATGGAGAATCCTGGAGTTCATGGAGTTCATTTACAAGAAAAACATACTGGTCTCTTTCACCTGGAAGCGGAACAAAAACAGTTTATTACCAGTGCAGAAATGATATCGGCACATCCCGCACAACCCAGTCCTCAATACAAGTAGCTTCCCAAAAGCCGGTCGTAAGCATATCTTCTCCAACTGATGGCGAGATGGTATCAGATGAGACAATACTTTTAAAATTCAAAGCAACTTCTTCTGAAAACTATCTTTCCTGCACATATACCTGTAATGGAAAAGAGCTTAGCGCGGGAAATGTTCCAACAGGACAAGAAATAACTAAAACTCTTATAGTTGAAGGGGCTCCAATGCCGGATTATTGTGGGCTTCCGGCAGCAGGTTCAAGATTTTCAACTTCTGTTACCTGCACTGACGGCTCTGGAAATTCTGGAAGCTCTTCTCTTGTAACCTTTATTTGGACAAAATGGGTAGGGCCATTAACATAAAGGTGGAAATATTAGAAAAAAAGATAATGTACAAGATCAATGGGAAATACACATACGACCAATATGTTGGAAAAAGATTTGATTTCTCAGGATTTCTTGTAGGCCTTGGGCTATTTTTATTGGGTGTCTATTGGTTTGGAAAAGAAATGGGCTGGTTGGAATTTCTTTCCAATCTGCCCAAGTGTAATTATCCTAAGTAGGGCTTAGTATTATCATAAGTTCGATTGTAAAAAAGTTTTAGATAAACTGCAAATCATTTATTTCTATTTTTTCTTTCTATAAATTCATTTCCTGCAAAGTGTATTCCTTTCAGGTATTTGCTTATGTCAATTCCGGTTTTTTTCCGGTGTATCTGCTTTTTTGCAATCTGCCTATTTTCATCGATATAGGTTTTGCATAGTCTTGACAAATCCCATATAAATGCAAAGCTTACCGTAAAAAATATGATTGATATTGCCTGCAGGAACTGGGGCAAATGAAGGGATGAAAGCGCAAAAGGGATTAATATTGCAATCACAAAGAAAAACGAGAAGAAAAAGATATCTGCTTTCATTCTGCGGGTGATATAAAATTTTTCCTGCGGGATAAAATGAAATGCTTCGGTAAACTCGCTGGTAAACATTGTCATAATTTTTATCATTTTATATATGGGGTATGCAATAAGAAGCGAGAGAATTATTTCGAATGTTCCCAATCCAAAGAATACAGGGCAGGTGGAACAAAACTGAGAACCATACTTTTTAATGAAGAGATATCCTGCAATTAAAATTAAAACTATGAAGACATTTTTTAAAAACGAATTGAAATTGCTCTTTAAGGTTTCATAAAACGCACCTCCGCTTTCAAATCTGGTTATCACTCCTTTCATATAGCCTGAAAGATTTTTGAGGCGTTTTTCTCCAATACTTTCCATCACAGGGCCAAGATATACATTTATTGTTGCCTCTTTCTTGTTAAGTATAACTGCAATTATGCTTGAAATGAAAAGAAGGGATGCTGAAAGAGAAATAAAATCAAAACCTGTTATTATTGTTGCAGGCAGTGAGAGTATCAATGCAAATTCACTTGTAGTGACCATAATCGATGCAGAAAAAAGCGCAGAACGCGTGTCAAATCCGACCAGATAGCTTGAAATTGAAACAGAAAGGAATTTGAAAAGCATATTTATTGCTGCTAAAAGCAGGATTACAAAAGAAAAGCTTACAAGGAAATGTATATTGATAAGCATCCCTATCGAAAAAAAGAAAAAATTTGAAAAAACCAATATCATCTGGTGCATTGTGGATTCTGTTTTTTTAAATATGCTTATTGATGAAAATGCGCTTCCTGCCAAAAAAGCCCCGATTGAAGGGCTGACATTAAAAAAAATGCATATTGATGCAAGAAGGGCGCAGATTGAAAGAGCTGAAAAAATCTGAAGCTCCTGATTTTCACTATCCATCCATTTTGAAATTTTCTCTGCACTTTTTGTTATTATTCCGTATGCAAGCATAAGAAAAACAACAGAGCCGATTATCGGAAGGATAATCTCCTGTAAAGAGATTACATTGTATGTCTGAAGCTGGGAAAAGACCATTAAAAGGAAGATTGCAAAAACATCCTCTATTATCAATATTCCGGAAACCAATCTATTTTCCTGTCTTTGGGGATTTGGATTTTCAGAGATAATTCTTGCAAAAATTGCAGTGCTTGAAAAAGACAATATGAGCCCAAGTATTATTGAATTTAGAACCCCAAATCCAAATAGCAATGCAAAAAAATAAGTTGTAATAAATATTGCTCCCAATTTTATCCAAAAAATAACCCCTGCCCGTATAAGATATTGTTTTATTTTTTCAATACTGAATTGAATCCCTATTAAAAATAAAAGAAGCACTGCCCCGATCTGGGAAAATATCTCTATCGTCTCGGTTTGGCTTACAAGCCCTATAAAATTAGGACCGATTAGCGCGCCCAAGAGAAGAACCCCTATCGCGCTTGGAAGCTTAAATTTATTTGTTATGAGAACTCCTATAAAACAAAAAAGTATTACTACCCAAAAATCATATAGTTCTACTGATGCCACTTTATATATCTATATAATTAGATTTTAAATCCTAATGCCTTGAAATGCGTTATTCTGCTATTTTTTAATTTTCAATCCTGTTGAAAAGATAAACTGCAAAATATACTGCAATAACCAGGAATGCGCTCAAAATTCCAATGCTGATAAATATCGGAATAGGAGAGTATCCAATTAAAAAGTATCTCAATGCCTCAACAGCATAAGTAAGGGGGTCAATATAGGAAATATATCTTAATATTTCAGGAGCGCTATCCAAAGGAAACAGGGCACCTGACAAAAAGAACATGGGCATCAAAAGAAAATTCATAATTAACTGAAATCCATGCATATCTTCCATTGTGGATGCCAGCGCGATTCCAAGTGCGACAAATGTTATCGAAATAAGCCCCATTAAAAATATTACAAAAATTATATTTGAAAATTCCAAATGAACTCCAAGAAGTAGTGCAATTATCAATATTAAGAGTCCCTGAATTATTGCAGTAATTGCACCCCCTAGTGATTTTCCCAAAACAATGCTGGTTCTTTTAATTGGGGCAACCAATGTTTCTTTTAAAAATCCAAATTGCCTGTCCATTATTACAGTTACTCCGCAAAACATTGATCCAAACAAAAGTACCATTGCAATAATTCCCGGCGCAATAAAATCCAGATAGTTTCCATTTGCATTAGGAGTGCTGATTATGCCATTGAGCCCTGTTCCCATAATTGCAAGAAGAAAAAAGGGCATTCCAAGGCTTCCGATGATTCTGCTCTTTGACCTTAAAAATCTGATAAGTTCTCTTTTTATCATAAAATATATTGCAACAAGTTCCCTGTTCATCTGCCTCTACCCCAAGCCTTTCTTCTAATTTTCATTGACTCTTTTGATGAATTATTTTCTTCCCTTATTGTTTTTCCGGTATAGTGCAAAAACACATCATCAAGCGTCGGTTTGTGAATGTTTACCGAGTCAATTTTGATTTTATTTTTTGAAATCATCTCAATTATTTTCTGGATTTTTTTGTCAGCCATTGAAACCCTGATATTTATTTTGTTTTCATTGCAGTCTATTCCTTTGATCCATTCAGCTTTTTTGAAAAGCGCGTTTAATTTTTTGCATTCATTTGATTCGATTGTGACTACATCCCCTCCAAGTGAATTTTTCAGGTTGTTTGAGCTGTCAAGTGCAATTATCTTTCCATGGTCTATTATTGCAATCCGATCGCATAAGAGGTCTGCCTCATCCATATAATGGGTGGTTAGAATTATCGTAATTGCCTGCTCTTTTTTCAGTTTTTTAATATATTCCCAAATATGGTTTCTTGTCTGCGGATCAAGGCCTATTGTGGGTTCATCTAAAAACAGTATTTTTGGGTAATGTAACAAGCCCCTTGCAATCTCAAGCCTTCTTCTCATTCCGCCAGAATAGGTTTTAACAGTGTCATTTATCCTGTCTGACAATTCCACAATTTTCATTACTTCCTCTATTCTTTGCTTTCTTATATTTTTTGAAATTCCATACATTGCAGCATGCATTTCTAAATTTTCATATCCTGTTAGTTCCTCATCTAATGATGGGTCCTGAAATACTATCCCTATATTTGACCTTACTTCATTTGGGTTGTTTTTTATCTCGAACCCATTTACTTTCGCGCTTCCGGAAGTCGGCTTTTTCATTGTGACAAGCATTGAAATCAGGGTTGTTTTTCCAGCCCCATTTGGCCCCAAAAGCCCGAATATTTCTCCATGATTTACTTTAAGGGAGATATTATCCACTGCTACAAGATTCTGGAATTTTTTTGTTAAATTATTAGTTTCTATACTAAGCATTAAGATAACCAGATATAATAAAAAGAAAAGAGTTTATTAATGCTAATGCCTGAAATGCCTCATTCCGGTAAATACCATTGCAATCCCATACTCGTCTGCTGCACTAATTACTTCTTTATCTCTAATTGAGCCTCCGGGCTGGATAATTGCAACAATTCCTCTTGCAGCAGCCTCATCAACAGCATCCCTGAAAGGTAAAAATGCATCAGATGCCATTGAGCATCCTTTAACCGATTCCCCATAATCCTGCGTAATCATTGATGCAAGCTTTGCAGCATCAACCCGTTTCATCTGCCCTGCTCCGATTCCAACTGCCTTATTATCCTTTGCATAAATTACTGAATTTGATTTTACATATTTGCAGACAGTCCATGCATAAAGCAAATCTTTCATTTGTTTTTCATTCGGCTTTATTTTTGTTACAACTTTAAACTGATTTTCATCATATAAAAGGGTATTTGCATCCTGAACCAACAATCCTCCCTTGACTGACCGGTATAATAAATAAGGTTTGCTTTGGAACGGGAAATTTACATTTCCCATCTGGATTAATCTTAAATTCTTTTTTGCAGATAAAATTTCTCGTGCCTCTTTTGAATATCCCGGTGCGATTATTACCTCATAAAATCTTGCAACGATCTCTTTTGCAAAATCTTCCTCAATTTTTCTATTAACCGCAACAATTCCTCCAAATGCAGCCTTTTCATCTACTTCCAGGGCCCTTTTATATGCAGTTAAAATATCTTCTGTTGAGGCAACTCCGCATGGATTATTATGCTTTACAATTACGCATGTTGGCTCTTTGAAGTTTTTTACACATTCAAATGCCCCATCCATATCTAAAATATTATTATATGACAATTCTTTTCCCTGCAATTTATTCGAAATTGGCATGCATGGATCATCATTTTGGATATCAAGATAATATGATGCAGATTGATGGGGGTTTTCCCCATATCTTAAGTCCTGTATTTTTTCAAAAGCCAAATTTAAGTATTTTGGATATTTTTCCCCATTAAATGTTTTTCTTAGGAATTTTTCAATTATTATATCATAACGGGAAATATGCTCGAATGCCTCCAATGCAAGAGCTTCCCTTGTTTTAAGTGAGAGTTCTCCTTTTTCTTTTATCTCATTAACAACTTTTTCATATTTTAAAGGATTACAAACCACTGCAACGCTTTTGTAGTTTTTTGCTCCGCTTCTAATTAATGTTGGTCCACCGATATCTATATTTTCAATTGCATCTTCTAGATTTACATCTTTTTTTGAAACCACTTTTTCAAATGGGTATAAATTTACAACAACCAGATCAATTGGCTCTATTTTGTTTTTTTTAGCCTCCTCCATATGACTTTTTTTGGACCTGTCTGCAAGTATTGCTCCATGAATTTTTGGATGAAGGGTTTTGATTCTTCCGTCCATCATTTCAGGAAATCTAGTTAATTTAGAAACTTCAGTTACAGGGATGTTGTTTTCTTTTAATAATTTTGCAGTCCCTCCGCTTGAGATTATTTCAATTTTAAGATTAATCAATTCTTTTGCAAAAGATACTATTTCCCCCTTATCAAAAACACTTATTAACGCTCTTTGAATTTTTACCATTGAAAAGACCATTACTAATTAAAATGAGAAAATATTAAAATGGGTTTTGTATTTGTTGCAAAGGATAGATTTTTTTACAAATCTGTGCATATCCAAAATAAGATGCATAATTTAAATTTTCCAGCGCAATACATATAGGTCAGATTTTTCAAAGGGCTTGGCAATAGATTTATAAACTAACCTCCATATACTATAACTATATATTAGGTGAATAAATATGGTCCAAAATTTAAAAATTACCGATATTGTCGTCATGAGAATCAATGACAAAAAACCATTTCCTCAAAAAGTTCTTAAACAATTAATGCAAAGTGATGATCTTGAAAAGGATGATAAAGCAACCATTCTAAAAACTTTAGCAAAAAGTGGTGAGTATGGTCTTGCTGCAAACTTATACCTTGAATTAGGAATGAAAGAACAAGCAGCACAAGCTTATGAAAAGAATCGTCAGTATATTACCGCTGCAAACTTATACCTTGAATTAGGAATGAAAGAACAAGCAGCAAAAGCTTATGAAAAGAATAATAATTATCCTGCTGCTGCAAACTTATACCTTGAATTAGGAATGAGAGAAAAAGTAATTAGATGCGCGCAAGCTTTAGAAATGAATGATGAGTATGGTCTTGCTGCAAACTTCTATCTTGAATTAGAACTGAAAAAAAACGCATCTGAATGCGCACAAACTTGTGAAAGTAATGGCAAGTATGGTCTTGCTGCAGACATATATCTTAAATTAGAAATGAAAGAAGAAGCAGCTGAATGCGCAAAGGCCTGCGAAGAAAAAGAAGAATATTATAATGCTGCAACGATTTATACCAGATTAGGAATGAAAGAAAAAGTAGCCGAAATGCAGGTTCTTCTGGGAAATCTAAAAGAAGCAACCCGCATTTTGAAGCAGATGGAATCAATAAACTGATTTTTTTCTTTTTTAGCGCCAGATTGGTAGAAAAAAGGGCCTATTGCAAAGTAGGCAAACACCATATAAGGAATAGGGCAAATAACAAACCTGTCAACCATACTTTTCAAAAATGTTGAATTTTTGCCAATTATCTTATTTTTCCATCTAATATCTTTTTAGTGATTACCCTGTTTTTCTCTGCCAAAACTTCCTTTCCATTGACTTTTACAACTCTGTTTTCAATAATTATTTTTATTTTAATAAAATCTTCAAACATGATCTCTTTTTCAAGAGTTTGGATCTCCCCTTCAAGATGGAGTTTATCCCCAATTTTATTTTCATTAGGTTCTATTACTTCAATACCCTCATTGTTCTCTCCAACAAGAAGCATCCCTTGGGATAAAACCCCTCTTATTTTTGCAGGCTTTAAGTTTTTTAGAATTATAACCTGTTTTCCAGTTAATTCTTCAGGCCTGTAATAATCTGCAAGGCCAGACACGATCTGTCTTTTTCCATCAGATAATTCTACAATTTCAATTAATAATTTTTCTGCATCAGGGTGCTTGATGCATGAGAGTACTTTTCCAACTTCAATATCCAGATTTGCAAATTCAATTTCTTTTTTTTCTGGGGTTATCTTTTGCTCCTCTTTTTTAATTTCTATTTTTTTAAAGAGCATTTCACACATTCCAATCTCTTGCCCGGAAAGAATTGTTCTTTTTCCAAGATCATTCCAATTTCCCATCTTAATGTTTAAAATTTTAAATAATTTTTCTGAAGTCTTAGGCAAAAAAGGCTCAATTAAAATTCCAAGGTCTTTTAATAAATTCAGCAATAGGTGCAAATCCTTTGCGGTTTTTTCCTTTGATTTTTCATTTGCGTCTTCCTTCAGGCTTTCCCAGGGTTTTGAATCCTGAAAATATTTGTTTCCAGAAGAAGATATTCCCATCACCAAATCAAGGGCTTCCTTTAAATTTACCTCCTCAATTAAAATCTTTTTTATTTGTTCAATTTTCTCCAGATACTTTTCATCAATTCTTTCAAGGCCAAATTCTGTTCCAACAAATTCCGGACATTTTCCATCATAATTTTTTCCAATAAAAGTAACCACCCGGTTTACAAGATTTCCAAAATTTGCCACAAGCTCGTTGTTTATTTTTTCAACTAATCTCTGCCTTGAAAAATCTCCGTCCTGAAATGTTGGAATCTCGGTTAAAAGATAATACCTCAATTGATCAGAACCATATTTTTCTATTAATTCAATTGGATCTAGTGCATTTCCAAGCGATTTGCTCATTTTCTGCCCTTCAACAGTCAAATATCCGTGAATAAATAATCCTTTGGGCAATGCGAGTCCTGCAGATAGCAACATTGCAGGCCAGTAAATTGCATGAAACCTTATAATCCCCTTTCCAATCACATGCATTTCTGCAGGATGGAATCTTTCAAATTTCTTTTCATCAGATCCAAATCCAATTCCAGTGATATAGCACCCAAGGGCGTCAAACCATACATACATTATTTGTGAGGGATCATCAGGCACAGGGACTCCCCAGCCATTTGCCCGTTCCACTGACCTTGAAATACTGAAATCCTCAAGTCCATGCCCAATAAAATTCAATATTTCTTTTTTTCTTGTTTCAGGATAAATTTTAAGTCCGCCAGTTTCTATCATTTCCTTTAATCTGGTTTGGTATTTTGAAAGTTTAAAAAAATAGTTTTCTTCTTCAATTTCTGCTGGTTTTTTCCTGTGCTCCGGGCACAATCCATCCTCTAATTCATTTTCCTTGTAAAATGCCTCGCATCCAACACAATACAGCCCTTTGTATTTTTTCTTGTAAATGTCCCCTGCTTTTTCACATCTTTTCCAAAGCTCAAATATCCCGGGAAAATGCTCAAGTTTATCTGAAGACCTTCTAAAACAGTCATAGGAAAGGCATATCCTTTTTGCAAGTGCTTCAAATTTTTTAGAATTCATATCGCATAATTCCTGTGTTTTAATCCCAAGTTCTTCTGCTGCCTGGACATTTTTTAAGCTGTTTTCATCTGCTCCTGTTACAAGAAAGGTTTCCTCCCCTAAAAGAGAGTGGAATCTTTTTATTGCATCCGTCTGGACAAACTCTAATGCATGTCCTAGATGAGGTTTTGCATTCACATATGGAATTGCTGTTGTTATGTAAAATTTTTTCGATATGAAAATCACCTGTCTATACTCCTGGTTTAGTTTTTTATTTTCTCAAACTATTTAAAAAACAGCATGAAATTTTTCAGATTTGTTTTTAATAGCTTTTTATCCTATTTTTCAATATGGAATTTTCCAGATTTTCAAAATTAAAAAGGCCGATTGGAAAAATAAAACAATCCCCGGAAGATTTCATAGTAGAGGAAATCTCGCGAAATGGGGAAATATTTGAAATAGGAAAAAATTTCAAAAGAAATGATAAACAAGGGGATTTTACCTATTTTATTTTGGAGAAAAAAAACTACACCACTTCAAATGCCATTAAACAAATTTCAAGGCGTCTATATACCGGAAGCAAAAGATTTAACTACGCAGGAACAAAAGACAGGCTTGCACACACCACCCAGCTTTGCTCTGCATACAAAATCCCGAAAGAAAAGATTTTGGGGCTAAATATGCAGGATATAAAAATAAACAGCGCGTGGATAGAAAAGGAAAAACTAAAACTTGGGGACCTTATTGGAAACAAATTTGGCATACGGATTAATTTTGAAGATGGAAAATCACATGAAAAACAAATTAAAAAAATATATTCCAATTTAGGTGGGAAATTTCCGAATTATTTCGGAGAGCAGAGGTTTGGCTCTACAAGGAAGAATACCAAAAAAATAGGGGAATTTCTTTTAAAAAACAGGATTAAAGATGCAGTAATAGCTTACCTGTGCGATTTTGAAGGAGAAACAAATCCGGACGCAGTATCTGCGAGAAAAGAACTTAAAGAAACAATGGATTTTAGAAAAGCGTTGGAAAATTTTCCAAAATACCTAACGCATGAGAGAACCCTTCTTGCAAGCCTTTGCCAAAATCCGAATGATTTTGCAAATGCCCTAAGACGGCTCCCACGCCCTGTTCTTCTTTTGTTTGTCCATGCTTTTCAGTCTTACCTTTTCAATCTAAATCTTTCAGAAAGGATAAAAGATAAAAGAATAAAAAAAGAAAAAGGGGAATATTTCTGCGGCACTAATTTTTATAAATTTCCAGAAATCAAAAAAGGGGGAAAAGACTGGCTCTGCGTAAAATTAATCGGCTATGAAAGCAAAATAAATGAAAGAGAATCAGAATTATTGGAATCCTTTGGAATAACAACAAATGATTTTAGAATAAAAAGCATTCCCGAGCTTTCATCAAAAGGAATCTATCGGACCTTTTTTTCACCAATAAGGGATTTCTCATTTAAAGATGATATTTTTTCGTTTTCACTGCCCTCTGGCTCTTATGCAACATCACTATTAAGGGAATTTTTGGATTACAGTTAGCTTTTTTATTAGTTCTTTTCATTAATGAATCCGTGAGAGAAGAAAAAATAGAGTTTGAAACCGATAATGTTTTCTATAATTCAAAAATGCATTTCTGCAGGTCATTTTTCTCTATCGCAGTTGGCTCAATAAATAAAAAAATGAATTTTACAGACGGATTTTGCGCATCCGGGATAAGAGGTATCAGGTATATAAAGGAAAATGATAACATCTCCAAAAGCTATTTTATAGATGCAAATCCTGATGCAGTAAACATATGCAAAAAGAACTTAATATCAAATAAAATAAAAGCCCAGGTAATTGAATGCGATTTTAATAAGGCAATACGGGAATTAGATTCTGATTTAATAGAAATAGACCCTTTTGGAACCCCAGTTCCCTATTTATATGATTCAATTCGTTCCTTATGGAGCAAAAAAGAGGCATATCTTTCAATTACTGCAACAGATGTTGCAGTTTTATGCGGACCGCATAAAGATGCATGTATTAAAAATTATCATTCAAAATCCCTGAATAATGAATTCACACATGAGAACGGAATAAGAATCCTTCTAAAAAGAATTTGTCAAACTCTTCTTGAATTTAATTTTGGAATGGATCCATTAATTTCTTTATCAGACCAGCATTATCTCAAGGTTTTTTTAAGAATAGTGAAAGGGGATGCGTCTGCAAAACAATCCTCAAAAAATATTGGATTTATTTCATTCTGCAACAAATGCTCCAATCGTTCTTTTGGAACAGAAATGCAAAACATCTGCGAATTCTGCAATTCAAAAATGACATATGCAGGACCGTTATGGATTGGAAATATTCACAATAAAAAAACAATAGGGCAAATGAAATCGATTAACAAGAAAAGGGGCTATCATCATAATGAAAAAATAACAAAAATTCTTCATTTGATGAATGAAGAACTAACTCTCCCCCCGTATTATTTTGATCTCCACCAGTTTTCGAGATTAAAAAAGAAAGAATTTATACCAAAAATTGATGATGCGATAAAAAACTTGAAAGAAAACGGATTTTGCGCAAAAAGAACTCATTTTTCTCCAAACTCAATAAAAACAGATGCAAAAATAAAAGAAATAGGGGATTCTATTTATCCTTGACAATTGTCCCGTTTATAATACCATCCTGCCCTACCCGATTGGTGATTCGTACCTTGCCCATCTCAGTGTTTACAATTGCTCCCCGGGTGATTATATTTCTTCTTACATAATCTGGAATCTGGCTTTCCAAAACCGCGAGTATCTTTGTTTTTTTAACCACGCCTCCATTTGAAACATTGACATACTGCGCCTTTTTTAGTTTTATTTTTTCAGTGTTTCCCCGTCCGCAAACCTTTTTCCTCTCTTCTTTTTCTGCAATTCTTGTAAAGCTTGATTCTCGTCCGTAATGGCATTTTTTCTTATCTTTTTGTTTTCCTCTTCGTTTTCCTCCAGTTCCTCTGGATACTTTTTTTTCAGTAGGTTTATGGTATTGACTCATAAGAATTCACCTTAATTTATATCTAAACTTTATTCCAATCTCTTTAATAATATTTCTTTTTCAACTGGAATTGGAACTCCCAAAACATTATGCACAAAGATAAACATTTCTACGAATTCATCCTTGTTTTTAGTTATTTTCATCATCATTTGTTTTATTGTGAGGTCTTTTCCAATCAATTCGTATAAAAGTACCCCTTCCTTTCCGTATTTTTTATATATTTTGTATGCCTCTGCGCCATATTTTTTTAATATTTCCTCTCGTGTTATCGGCTGTAGCATAATCGCATTGCTTGAAATAAGAAAATCAATTATCTTCGTTGCAAATTCAAGAGAACAGGTTGTTTTTATTACTATATCCAATATATTCCTTTTTCCATCTATTGCCTCATATATCAGCGAGCCCCGCTCTCCAAAATCAAACATAATTTTTGCCTTCAGCTGGACTGATTTTATAATATCCAGATTAAGTTTTATCGGGATATCTATTGTTTTCATTCCCTTTGGAATAACCGTAAGCACATCCTTTTCTTCATTCAATGGGTGAAATTTGGAATCTGATTCGCTTGGCTTTGGCATTTCAGCAGGCTTCTCAAAAGAAGATGTTTTTTTCTGGCCCTTCTTTTTATTGGGATATTCCAGTTTTATTATTCCTTTCTCTTCCATAAAGTCAAGTATCTCAACGAGTTTTGATTCTGTGAGTCCAGTTTCTTTCATTATTTCTTCTGCGCTCTTTTGTCCGTCTATTAAGGTATATACTGCAATTCCTATAGCACCATATTTATCGCGTATTGTTTTTTCAACAGAATCCTCACTTTTTATTTTTTCTTCAGGCTCTTCTTCTCCAACATAGGGTTCTATACTAAAGTCTTCGTTTTCCTCTTCCTCTTGGGTTTCTTCAGTTTTTGTATCTTCTGCTGGAATGGCCCCTTTTTCATCTTCTTCAAATTCAGGCTTTATTTCGAATTCTTCTTCCTGTTCTTTATCCTCTTCTTGTTTGCCGGCAGGCTCTTCTTCAATTTCATTTTCAGAAGTTTCTTCTTCAAATTCAGGCTCTTGTTTCTTGGCAGATTCAATTCTGTCTTCGTTTTCCTCTTCCTCTTGAATTTCTTCAGTTTCAGCTTCTTTTTTTTCATCTTCTTCAAATTCAGGCTTTATTTCGAATTCTTCTTCCTGTTCTTTATCCTCTTCTTGTTTGCCGGCAGGCTCTTCAATTTCATTTTCAGAAGCTTCTTCTTCAAATTCAGGCTCTTGTTTCTTGGCAGATTCAATTCTGTCTTCGTTTTCCTCTTCCTCTTGAATTTCTTCAGTTTTTGTATCTTCTGCTGGAATGGCCTCTTTTTCATCTTCTGGGATTTCTGCCATTTCTTCAAGGTCAGCTGCTATCTTTTCTTTTGATTGCATTTCCATATCCTTATCTTCAAAATCAGCTTCTTTTTCGATTTCTTTTTTCATTTTCTTTTCTTGGATAATTTCAACTATTCCAAGTTCTTTGAAATATTCCAAAACCTTTTCAAGTTCATCAAGAGTTACCGCTGCATTTTTTGCAATCTTTTCGTTAGATTTTTTGCCATCTATCTCTTTATAGATTTTAAGCCCGGATTCTCCAAATTTTTTAAGGATCTTATTCTGGATTTTGAATCTTTCAAGCGCTGTAACAGGCATTTTTTTAACTAATTCTTCAGGTTTTGCCATACATTCACTGATTATCTCTTTTTTCTCCAAAATATTTATTAAGTGTATAGGATTAATTATTGCATGGATTTTGATGACCTTTTGATTACAACCGGTGTGGACTCCCTGATAAAATTAATAAAGGAAAAAGAAAAGATAGAGGTTCCTGACGCAGCACAGATACTAAAACTTCCAGTTGAAACAATCAGGGAGTGGGCCCAAATTTTAGAAGAACAGAAAATCATCTCTGTTGAATACAAGCTTGCAAAAGCATATCTTAGGTGGATTCCGGCTTCAGCCGAACAGGTCGAACAGGAAAAAATCTCATTCCGAGAACAAAAAAAAATACTCTCATCAGATATTTCAGAGCTCAAATCAAATTTTGACAAGGAAAAAGAAGATCTTTTAAAATTTAAAACCTCGTTTAAATCAATTTATGATTCTATATATCCAAAACTTGCAGAGCTTGATGAAAAATATAAAAAATTTGAGTCAGCAAAAGCAGTTACCTCCCAAAAGGGTTCATCTGCCAGAGAAAATCTTGCAGATGTGCATTCAAAGCTTGATGATCTTGATTCAATGCTGGTATTCACCCAGTCCCAGCTAGATAAAACCAAAAAAGAGCTTCTTGAGAAAACCGTTACTGTTGATGAGGTAGCATCATTAAAAGGAACAAAAGAGGAAATTTCCCATCTAAATCAAAAACTTTCAAATCTTGAATCAAAGGCATATTCTGCGATAAATTCTCTTCCAAAAGATGCAATAAACTATCCGGAGCTATCTCGGGAATTTTCCAATATTAAAAAAATTCTGCAGGCACTTTCCCAGGAAAAAGAAAAAATAGCAGACGCAATAAAAACCCGCCCGGAACTTTTCAAGGAAGGCCCGAAAGGCAAAAATGAAAATCTCCCCAAATTGAATGAGGAAATCAGCTCCCTTTCAAAGAATCTTTCAGGATTTGAATTAAGATTTGCTTCCCTTTCAAGAAGACTGGGCGATGCAAAAAAACTTTCCGAATCCTTGAAAGGTCCAGATAAAAAAGAAACAGATGAGCTGAAAAATGAAATCATGGCCCTTTCAAAAGAATTTTCATCAATGCAGGAAAAATTTTCGTTGATTTCATCACAAGTTGAAAATTACCAAAAAATGATCTCAGTTCCGGCTAAGCAGGATGTTTTGCAATCCGAAAAAGTCTTATTGCGGCTAAACCTTATGGAGTCTGAAGAAAGCAAATTAAAGGAAAAAATTTCTGAAATTGAAAACGCATTAAAAAATCTTCAGAAAGTTTCAGAAGTGGTAATCGATTTTGAAAACATACGAAAAGATATCGATGAGAAGAGGGATGATTTAAGCAAAAGGGCGTCGGAAATTTTTCAAAGGTTGGATGAAGAAGACGAAACCTATAAGGTGTTTCAATCCATAAAAGAAAAAGCAATAATTTCTATAGAGGAATACAGCCATCAACTCCAATCGGTTAAAAAAGAACTTTTGGCAATTTCAGAACAGATAAATGAAATGGAAAAAAATTTCAAAGGGGATATTGGCCAGATTTTTTCAAATTCAAAAGAGTTAAATCTTCAGCCTACTTTTGAAAAGCTTGAAACAGCCCGAAAACAAAAAAAAATATTTGAACAAATAAACTCTTCAGTTATCTCTCTGGAACAAAGCCTTGATGGAATCTCCAAGCGATTGGCACTCCTTTCAAAACAGGCAGATATTATAGAACTCCATCAGCATAATTTGTCAGTTCCAAAAGAAAAAAAGACAAAAGAAGAAGAAAAACTGGAAAGCGAAATTGAGCTTACAAAATCAGAGCAGCTTGAATATGAAATGAAAAGAAAAGAGCTTATGGGAATGATAAAAAAACTTTGGGAAGAATAACTTTCTTTCTAATTCTAATAGCCTTGGAGATATTCTTTATTTTTGTATAAATTCGCATAATATATATTTATATGTGGTTTTCAATCTTAGCAAAAAAACTATTCGAAAAATCTGATTTATAAACATTTCTTTTTATATTTAGTTATGTTGGTATTATGACTCAGGAAGAAAAACAACCTCCAAATCTTGAAAAGTCAAAAATTTTGGACTCTTATGCTTTTGTAAATGAAGATATAAAAGTAAATGTTAAAATAATCTCCAAATCCGATTTCGTTCCCCATTACGAATTGTCTATTTATGATATTGCAATCGGAACCAAGCTTATGCTTGAAACAAAGTTAAGGGCAGAGCTGGTTTCAGATGTAAAACTTGATATTTCAGAGATTCTTGACCCAAAGAAATATCAGGTCGTAAAATCAAAATTTTTATTGTCTGCAGATAAAATATTAAAAAAGAACTTTCCGGATTTGAACGAGAATGCAAAAAGGGTTCTCTCAGCATACCTTGTGCAAAACACCCTTGGCCTTGGGGACATAGAAAACCTTATTGCAGATGAAAATTTGGAGGAAATAGTCATAAATAATTCAAGAGAGCCGATTTGGATCTTCCATAAAAAATACGGTTGGTGCAAAACAAACATAAAATTAAAAAATGAGGATTTAATCTATGATTATGCATCAACTATTGGAAGAAAGATAGGAAGGCAGATAAATGTTCTAAACCCAATGCTTGATGCACATCTTCCAAACGGGGACAGGGTTAATGCAACTCTTTTTCCGATATCAAATTTTGGAAACACCCTAACCATAAGAAAATTCTCGCGAAATCCATGGTCTATTGTCAAAATGATTGAAAACAAAATGATTTCATCAGAACTTGCCTCCCTTATATGGGTGTGCGTCCAAAATGAATTATCCTTGTTAATTTCAGGAGGGACAGGAAGCGGAAAAACCTCATTTTTAAATGCACTTTCAGCCTTAATTCCGGCAAACCAGAGAATTATTAGCATAGAGGACACCCGTGAATTAACCCTTCCAGAGTTTTTGCACTGGGTTCCGATGGTTACAAGAGAGCCAAATCCAGAAGGAAAAGGAGAAATCACAATGCTTGATTTGATGGTGAATGCATTAAGACAAAGGCCGGATAGAATTATAGTCGGAGAAGTCAGAAGACAAAGAGAAGCTGAAATCCTTTTTGAGGCAATGCATACAGGACACAGCGTGTATGCAACAATTCATGCAGATAATTCAGAGCAGACAATTTCACGATTAACCAATCCTCCGATAAATGTCCCAAAAGAAATGCTTGATGCCCTTGCAGGAATATTAGTTACTTTCAGGCACAGAAGGTTTGGGATAAGGAGGGTTCTTGAATTTAGTGAAGTTGGCGCGTCAGGAAAGCTCAATACCATATATCGATGGGATGTCAAAAAAGATATCCTTAAAGGAGTAAACAAGCTTGAAAAATTAGAGTCCCTGCTTGAACTTTATGCAGGACTCAGCTCAAAAGAAATTGCAGAGGATGTTGAGGAAAAGATGGGCGTATTTGACTGGATGGTAAATAACAAATACTCCTCTGTCAATGAAGTAGGGGAAATCGTTTCAAAATATTACTCAGAACCGGAAATCATAATTGAAAATGCAAAGAAAAATAAAAGCTGGAAATTTGGTGCGTTTTAATTATGGAAGCGCCTGATTTTGATGATTCACTAAAAATTTTGAATTCTATAGAAAAATCTAAAATTGCGTATAAACCTTATTCTGGAGAAATTTCAATACCCTTTGGCCTGAAATTTTCCCCGAGCGAATATTCAAAAATTAGCTATGAAGATGTTTTAAAATATTATTCGCGAATTTTGAAAATTCAAAAAACAACCCAAAGATTGGCTGGTGCAGAAAAATCAAAGAAATCTGAAAAAGATATTGAGGCAGAAAGTGCAATACAGAAGATTTCTAAAGAAACCTCGGTGCTTTCTGTTCCGGAAGAGACAGGATCAGGAATTAAAAAATCAAGATTTGAAGGTCTTGAATTTGAAACGCAGACTCCTGAAAAAGAACATCCTCCCAAATATAGGGAAGAATATGAAACTGAAAAACAGGAGAATAAAATGGAAGAGATGAATAAATCCGAAACTTTGGAAGATATTCCTGTTCCGGATATTTCGGATCTTGAACTGGATTCTGAGAAAAAATCAATCTCGCCTGTTGTTTTTGAAAATGTAGTTGCACAGCGCAAGAAAAAAGAGGAAATAAGGCACGAACTTGAAAAAGAAATAACCCCAAAAACACTTAAAAAAGAGGGTGATATCTCATATCTTGATTCGCATATTTTTCCAAAACTTGAGATGTTTCCCGTGCTTTCATCCGATCCAAAGGAGTTTGGCATAAACAAATATGAAAATATCCTGTCGCATATTGAATCAGGGCCGCAAAAAATGTCAAAGCGGGAAATAACAGGGAAAATGCTCGAGCTTACAAAAAGATTGTTTAGAGAAAAAATCACCTCTGAAAAGGAAAAAATAAAATCAGAACTGATAAGATTGAAAAATCTTTCCTCATCCATGCGGGTTTCAAAAAAACTCAATCTTAGCACCGCGCTTCAAACAATTCCGTTGGAGCTTGAAAGTGAATTTTTTGATTATCTTTCATCTTTCGAAAATCTGTTTTTACAGAATTTAAATTCCACTTCCAAAAATTTTTATGATTCATTCAAACATATTGAAGAGATAAATGAAGACAGGAGAAGATCTATTTTTGATTATTTCTGTTCTGATCTTAATCTTCTTAAAACACAATCCGAAGAGCTCGCAGGAAAAACACAGAAATTTTTAATAGATGCAAATACCATTTTTTTAAACCAGATAATTGAAACAGGAAATTCTCATGAGTCAAAACTTGCAAGAGGAATTCTGCTCAACATACTAAAAAAATATCCAGAAAAATTTTCCAGTTCCTCCAAATCGATATCAGAATTTATTTCCCTTATTAAATTGAAGGCATCTTATGATATTAAAATTAACAATGATAAGAACCTTGCAGTGCTTTCAGAGGTTTTGTCTTTAAATGAATCAATACTTTTAAATGACCTGAAATCAAAGGATCCAAAAAATTATTCTTTGTATATTCATCATGCAATAACAAAGATCGAGGCTCTTATGCATGCACGAAAAATGATACTAAAGGAGAAAGGTTTAAGTAATGATTTATTATCTAAATATTTTGTGAGTGGGTAGATTATGTCAAAAAAAGAAAAAACAGATCCAACAGAAAAGGTTTCTTCCTCAATCTTTGCGCGGCCCATACGCAAAAAAACTTCCCAGTCTTCAATTTCAAATCAGTTAGTTGCCTACTTTCCTGAAATAAGAAACAAACTTACGCTTGCAGGCCTTGATACAACACCTGCAGGTTTTATGGATAAAGTAGTCCAATCAACAATTTTTCTGTCAATTGCAGGGATAATTCTTATATCAATCCTTCTTTCAATTTTTTTAAATGAACCGGATTTTCTCCGTTTGCTGCCATTAATCCTCCTTTTTGTAATAATTCTCCCTGTTCTTTTCTTTTGGTATCTTATGCTCTATCTCGATGTTGCAATAATTAGAAAAAGAAGAAATATTGACTATGAAATTGTTTTTTTAGTAAGGCATATGATAATTGCCTTAAGATCCGGTATGCCCCTTTTCGATGTTTTGGTCGGAGTTTCAGTCGGGTATGGGGAACTTAGCAGGGAATTTAATAAAATTGTTGAAAAAACAACGCTTGGCGTTTCGCTTTCACAGGCCCTTCGAGAATCAGCAAACAATACCCCGTCAAAAAATTATGCCCGGGTAATAATGCAGATCTCAAATGCGCTTTCATCCGGAGCAGATGTTGCAGATTCTTTGGAGGTTATACTTGAGCAGGTATCCAAAGATCAGGTTATTGCCCTGAAAACATATGGAAACAAGCTAACTCCCTTTGTTATGTTTTTTATGATATTTGGAATAATCCTCCCGTCGCTTGGTGTTGCATTTGCGGTCATACTCCTTTCTCTTATTGCTGGAAATTCACTTTCAGGGCAGGGAGCATTTCTTCTAAGTTTCGTTTTACTTTTTATTATGCTCGTACAATATTTATTTCTTGCAATGGTTGAAGGCTCAAGGCCCCATTACACAGTGTGATCTTTATGAAAAATGACGACATATTTAGATTTTTTGGAAGGCTTGCAATTACAAGAAACAGCAGCAAATCTATCAAAGAAACCTTATTTTTTGCAGGAAGAACAACTGAACCTGAAATTTTTATTGGAAAATATGTTATTGGCTCTTTTATTTTTGGAATTGTACTATCTCTTTTTTTGAATTGGTGGTCTGAATTTTTTACCCCGTTCTATTGGTTTGTGAATTCAATTGTTTTTCTCCAGCCGATAGTTGTTTTTGTAATTCTTTTGCTGATTTGTGAAATCCTTAGTTTTCTATCCCTTGGAATATTAATTTATGTCTTCATACAATTGAATATTGAAACCAGAACAAAAGCAGTAGAAGCAGTTCTTCCTGATTTTTTAATGTATGTCTCTTCAAATGTAAGTTCAGGTATGCCCCTTGATCAGTCTATTTGGTATGCTGCAAAACCTGAATTCGGGCTTTTAAGCGAGGAAGTTAAAAAATCAATGAAAAAAGCTTTCAGCGGCCAGCCTCTTGATGATAGCCTTGATTTGTTGTCCCATTCTTTCAAATCTGATCTTTTTAACAGGACCATGCTTTTAATTAAACAATCCATTGCAACAGGTTCTGAGATTTCAGAGGTTTTAGACAGAACTGCAAAAGATACAAGAGAAAGCCTTAGCCTTAGAAAAGAAATTGAATCTTCATTAGTTCTTTATGAAATTTTTGTAATTTTTGCAGCTGCATTTGGAACTCCTTTTCTTTTCGCGGTTTCAACCAAGCTTGTAACAATACTTGAAAAGGTTTTTACAAGAATTCCATCAACCACTCCTACTGATTTTTACGCAATGGTTTCCCCTTCTTCTACTCCGGTTTTAACTTCCGGAGAATTCTTTTGGTTTACCATGGGAGTTTTGCTTATCACAAGCTTTTTTTCCTCGCTTATAATGGGGGTTATAAAAACCGGCTCAAAAAATCAGGGATTCAAGTTTTTCCCAATATTATTTATTGTTTCGCTTCTTGTATATAATGTTGTTTTATTGCTGTTGGATCTTTTATTTACAAATATGCTATAGGGGTGTTGAAAATATGAAAAGAAATTTTAAAGGACAGGCGGCCATGGAATACTTAATGACTTATGGCTGGGCTATTTTAGTATTGGTTATAGTAATTGCAGCACTTTATTACCTGCTTCCAAAAACTCAGGAAACCTGCTTGTTTCAGCAGGGTTTTGCCTGTGATGGAATGGCACAGATATATGTGAATAGTGATGGGAATGTTTATCTTTCAGTAAATCTGAATAACCGATTGGGATATAGATTAAATGATGTTACTGCAATCTGCACTGATGCAGGAGCAGGAGATGTTACTGAAAGCCTGTTTACCGGAACAGTTACCCCGGTATCTCCAGTACTTTCAGATGATGTTGGTTCGGGCCAGACATTTACATTAATTGATGTTCCATGCATTAAATCAGGAGGTTCTCCTGTTTCATCGAATCCTGGCGCAGGATTTAAAGGAATAATTGCATTGCGCTATTCTATAGATGGGGACCCAAATCCTAATATAAAAAGAATAGCAACAGGAACAATATCTGGAACTGTACTTGAAGGCTGATTTTTTTCTTTTTTCTTTTTTAATCTCTTCATTCCAAAGTTTTATATATTCTCCTTTCTAATATTACTTCCCTTAAATTTTCTATTTTTTTGGTGGAATTATGCCTGAAACCGATTTAACTCCTTTGATAGAGTCTTTTTCCGAATTCTTTAGTATGATTTATAAAGAAAAATTAAATGAGTTGCTCTTATATTACCCTGATAAAAAAAGCCTTGAGGTTGATTTCGAAGACCTTGAGAAATTTGATATCGAACTATCCGATAAACTTCTAAAAGAGCCTGATAATTGTATTGCTGCAGCAAAACAGGCAGTGCGGGCAATGAATCTTGCAACAACTTCAGGAGGGGAGTTTTCTCCATATATCCGATTTTTCAATTTTCCCGGTTCAGATCTTTTAATTGAGAATATAAGCTCAAAAAGCATCAATTCAATAATCTCTTTTAAAGGAGTGATTACAAGAAGGGCAGATATTTTGCACAAAATGCAGGTTGCAGTTTTTTTATGCGATGTCTGTGATTCAAGATTCAAGTTTTTAATTGACAAAAAGTTCTCCCCCCCAAAGCGATGCCCAAGCTGCAAAAAATTATCCCTTGAGGCATCAACTGATGATAGCAGTTTTGTTGATGTTCAAAGAGCAGAAGCCCAGGAGCTTTTAGAAAAGGTGAGGGGAGGGACTCCTGCTGCAAAAATTGAGCTTTGGATTGAAGATGATCTTGTCAATACAATCGTTCCCGGGGATAATGTCGAGGTATGCGGAGTTTTAAGATTAAGACCCCCTCTAAAGCAAAAGGCAAAACAAGAGCTTTTATTTGGAAGATTTTTGGATGTTTTACATATAAAAAGCATGAAAAAAGATTTTGAGGAAATTGAGATAACCAAGGAAGACGAAAGAAGAATAATTGAACTTTCGCAAAGGCCAGATATTGAAAAAATTCTAATTGATTCTGTTGCTCCAAGTATTTATGGCTATGCTGAAGTGAAAAGAGCAATAGTTCTCCAGCTTTTTGGAGGAACACGGGGGAAATTTATAAAAAATACAGTTCCAATAAGAGATGATATCCATGTTCTTTTGATTGGAGATCCAGGTATCGCTAAAACACAATTTTTGCAACAATCAGTCAGGCTTGCTCCAAAAAGCATCTATGTTTCAGGAAAATCAGTAACCTCTGCAGGTCTTACAGTTACCGCAGAAAAAGACGAACTTGGGGATGGAGGATGGACCTTAAAGGCAGGTGCATTGGTTTTAGCTTCCGGTGGAAATGTTTCAATAGATGAGTTTGATAAAATAAGTGAAGAGGACAGGTCATCTTTGCATGAGGTTTTAGAATCCCAGACGGTTTCAGTTGCAAAAGCCGGAATGGTTACAAAATTTAGGGCAAAAACATCTGTTCTTGCAGCAGCAAACCCCAAATACGGAAGATTTGACCAGAATAGAAATATTGCAGAGCAGTTTGCAATTCCGCCAACCCTTCTTTCAAGATTTGATTTGATATTTCCTATATTTGATATCTTGGATGAGGAAAAAGATACAAAACTTGCAGAACATATCCTAAATTCACATCTCTATGCAGGAAGAGGGGAAATTCAGGAAGATAAAACCAAGGTTGTCGATGTAGAACTTTTAAGAAAATACATTGCTTATGCAAGGAGAAACATAAGGCCTATTTTAAGCAGGCCTGCAATGGATAAAATAAAGGATTATTATATCTCCCTTAGAAGACTTGGAAAAGATTCAGGTTCAGTTGCAATAACCCCGAGATATCTTGAAGGGCTTGTAAGGTTGTCAGAATCAAATGCAAAACTTAGATTTTCGCCAACTGTTGATGAAACCGACTCTGATGTTGCAATTGCTCTTATGAGGTATGTATTATCCCAAATTATGACTGATAAGGAGACAGGAAGAATAGATGTCGATATTGTTGCAACAGGAAGATCTCGAACACAAGTAGAGCGTTTGCAAAAAACTGATACAATAAAAGAAATAATAAAAGAACTTTCAAAAACATACGATAGTGTTGATATTGATGCGGTTGTAGAGGGGGCATCCAAATACGAAATTGATGAAAAAACAGCCAAAAGAATAATTGATGAGCTTTTGAGAAGAGGAGATTTATACGAAAAAGAGCATGGGTCTGTAAAACTGGTTGAAGGAAGATGAATTCTATCCTAAAAATTTTAATCCTGTTTATATTCGCCCAGATTTTGGGGCTTTTTACAGGCTACATTCTTTTTGATGACTATACAAGAAATCCATATGTTTCAGGATTTTATATAGAATCCGGGTTTGAAAATTCATTTTTTGATATTTTTCTCCTTTTTATTTTTATTTTGATAGGGACAGCCCTAATGATCATTTTTTTAAAGCATTACAGGGGGGAGGTATTTTTTATTTTATTCGAGTTTTTTTTAATTTCCGTTCCATCATCAATAATTTTTTATTCTTTTTCGAGACTTTTCTCCCCCTATCTTGAAAGCATGGCGATTGGGATATTTTTTGGAATTCTTCTTGCAGGCTTAAGATTTAAATTTAATTTTTTAAAAAACATCTGCGCTGTATTTGCATCAGCAGGAATCGGTGCTGTTTTTGGAATTTCATTTTCCCCGCTGTTTGTATTATTGTTTTTGATTGTTTTGGCAATCTATGATTATATCTCGGTATTTAAAACAAAACACATGGTCTTTCTTGCAAAAGAAATCATAAATCGGAATATTGCATTGACTGTTTCATCCGAAGAAATAATAGGCGGAAAACCAAAAAGATCCGATCTTGGAACAGGAGATATAATTGCTCCGATAATGCTTTCAGTTTCTCTTCTGCCTGTCAATATTTATGCTTCTGTTTTCGTTGTAGCCGGAGCATTTGTTTCTGTCTTTTTGATGTTTTATCTGTTAAGAGATAAAAAAATCGTGATTCCCGCGCTTCCCATCATCCTTGCAGGAATGATGATTTTTCTTTTTTTAGGCTATATCTTTGGAATCATTATTTTCTAACTTCAAAATCCACAACAACCTGAACAATATCTTTTGCATAGCTCCTTAAAACCCGTTGCCGTTTTATTTTAAACCCTGCCCCGGCCTTTTGACAGTTCTCCTCTATTTTTTTTCTGGCCTCAAAAAAAGGTCTTGTTGCGCCAACAAATAAATAAAAATGGATAATTCCGTTGTTTTTTGTCCCGATAATTGCGCTTTCCAAAAAATCAGATGAACTTTTTGGCAATGGCATAATCACCCGGTCTGCCCAATTCTTGAATCGCCTGCAAACTACTCTATTTACATCCCCTAGGATAACTTCAACATTTTTTATTTTATTCAATTCTATATTTTCTTTCATATATTTTACTGCATCTGGATTCAATTCAACTGCAGCAATTTCTGTTTTTGGATGGTTTTTTGCAATAATTACCGGGTAGGGCCCAACTCCTGCAAAAAGTGCAAGAATTTTTTCCTTTGGTTTTACCAGTTCTTCTATTCTTTTCCTTTCTCCTGATAATCTTACAGAATAATATGCCTTTTCTACATTTAACTTAAATTTGCATTCATGCTCCCTGTGGATTGTTTCTTTTTTGTTTTTTCCTGCAATTATTTTTACTTTTCTGGTCCTGAATTTTCCTTCAACAGGACCGAATTTTTTCACGACTGTTTTTATATTCGGATGGATCTTTAATATCGCTTCTGCAATTGTTTTCTCCTTTTCTTCAAGCCCTTTTGCTATTTCAATTATTGCAATATCCCCGACAATATCATAGGAGGTAGTTAAATTTTCAAATTCCTCTTTTGTCAGTTTCTTTTCTAAAATCTCCTCTAATTTTTTCGGCCTTTCGTCAGTTTTCTCTCCTAAAAGTTCAACAATTTTTTTCATTCCTTTTCTTTTTTTTATGATTGGAATATACACAAATTCTTTATCTGAAATTATTTTGTATCCTTTTTTGAAGTTTCCACTATTTATTAATTCTATTCTGGATTTTTCCCCATTTTTTCTTAAAACTTTCAAATAAAGCATATATTATTTCTTATTCAGATAACTCTTTAATCTTTGTTTTGTATTAAAGATAAAAAAAGACACATTTAAAAATGTGTATACACATATTATTACTGGTGATTTGATGGTAAATATAACAATTACAATCTCTTCAGAATTGAAATCAATCATTTCAAAATATCCTGAAATAAATTGGTCAGAGGTTGCAAGACAGGCATGGAGAGAAAAAATAATGCAACTTGACATGCTCAATGAAATCACCCGCAAAAGCAAAGTAACGGAAAAAGATATTGTTAGTCTTGCAGCAAATCTAAAAAAATCAATGGCCCAATTCCATGAGAAATGATTAAATGGATCTTATAGTGGATACTAATATTGTTGTTTCTGCAATTCTAAAAAAGGGAATAACCAGAAATCTTTTATTTCATCCCGACATAACTCTTTTTTCCCCGGCATATCTCAAAGAAGAACTTCAAAAAACATAATAGTTGATAAAATGCATTATTTAAAGTATAAATCAGAATCGTTAGAGGTATCCCCGGATCCTTCTGATTGGATATTTTTTGCAGTTGCTTTTTATAAAAAATGTGCATTATGGTCCAATGATAAAAAACTTAAAAATCAGTCAAAGATAAAAGTTTTTGATACTTCGGATTTAATTTTAATTTTGAGACAAGGATAATCCTTTCTTAAAACTTTCAAATAAGCATTTTTTCACTCAAGTAGTATTGCCGGCTTTTGTGGAAATGCCTTTTTTGCCTTTTCATTTTTTGAATACTCTTCCTCTTCTATAATTATCTTAAGACCAAGCTCTTTTTGGAGAAATTCCTTTCCTTCCTCAAGTATTCCCTTCTCGTCAATTGTTTTAAAGTATCCTTTCAATTTGTAAAAATTATTTTTTAAGTAGAGCAAATTATCCTCAAAATATTTTACTTCTTCAGGATTATCCTTTGAAAGTTCTATTTTCAGTTTTTCATTTTTTAATTTGCCCGCAATAATAAACAAAACTTTTGAAGGCTTAATCCTTACAATGCCCCTTATCCTTTTAACATCCTCTAAAATTCCTTTCAGGTAATTTTCTTCAATTTCCACCTGCCCATTTATATTTTCTTCAATTGCCTCGGGCCATTTCTCAACCGAGACCAATCCCTTGTTTTTTAATTTTTCCCAGAGTTCTTCGCAGTTATGGGGAATTACAGGAGCTAAAAGTTTTATCCACCTTTCACAAACATAATGGGAGATTTCAATTTTTTCCTGCTCTGTTGCCTTTTTTGAAAAGTACTCAAAATCATTCATTAGCTTATAAAATGCAATTTGCACATAGTCCCTTATTCTAAATTCTTTCAATGCCATTCCACTCTCAATTACCGCCCTTTCAAAAGTGCTTTTCATCCATCGTGTCATATGGCTGTCAATTTTTCCATATTCTTTCACACTATTCTTTGTTTGAATAAGCCCTTCCATTAGCAGGCAATATCTTTCAACTGCCCTTTTCGCGCTTTCACAATCCTTTTTTCTAAAATCAAGGACACTTGAAAAATCAGCAGCACTTGAAATATATAACCTGAATGCATCTGCTCCGTATTCTTTGGAGACATGGTTTAGCATAATTACATTTCCCTTGCTTTTGCTCATTTTTCTTCCTTCAGATATGAGCATCTCATTTAAGCTTATTCCGGCAGGCCAGTATTTTTCTTCAAAAATGGCAGTATGCGCAAAAATCATAAAAATAAGATGATTTGTGATATGTGCAACTGCAGTATGCCTCAAATCATTTGGATACCAATACAAAAACTCCTTTCGTATATCTTTCCATTCTTCATTTTTGTTTCCAATCCCCAAAAACACATAATCAAAAAATTCTTCAGTTAATTTTTCATGAGTTAGTTTTTTTTCCCGTATTTTTTTTATGATCGTATAAAATGCCATATACATGGTTGAATCGCTTAGGGATTCAATTATCCATTTATTGTCAAATGGAAGTTTTGTTCCAATTCCCCTTCTTCGCGCGCATGGCCGTTTATCGAGCCATTCTAAGATATCTTCAAATTGTTTTTTGTACCCTTCAGGATATACTCTCATCTTATCAAGGCATTTTTTCGAATTTTCCTTCCATCCAGAAGAATTGAAGTCTATAAACCACTGGTCTGGCATCACTGCACAAACAATTCTTGTTCCGCACCTGCAGTATGCCTTTGAGCTTGGCTCGTAAAACTCAAATCCATACCCTTCTTTTATTATCCAGTCTGCCATTTTCTCTTTTGCATCCCTGACACTTAATCCTTCAAACTGGCCGCAGTTTTCATTCATTTTCCCAGAATAAAATTCTTTTTTGTATAATTCAGTTGTGGCTTTTGAAAGCTTGTCTTTTTCCTTGATATTATTTATTTTCATTTTCTGGGAAATTTCTTTTGCAGGATATTTTCCAAATCCGCTTCCATCAATTAGATGTATTAATTCTATTTTATCCAATTCATTTTCAAGAGAAGGGTATTTTTGCAGTATTTTTTTATTTTTCTTTAGCTCTTCAATTGCAACATAATCAAATGGGGCGTGCGCAGGAACACTATGAACAATTCCTGTTGCATTCTCAGGGTCGACAAACTCTGCTGGAAGAATTGGTACTTTTTTCCCATCCGGGGTTTTTGCAATTTTTCCAATCAATTCCTTTCCAGAAATTTCCCTTATTTCTGTTGTCTGCTTTCCCTGAAGCTTTAATTTTTTTGCTGCCATTTTTCCGATTATTATTTTTTTCCCGTCCATTTCAATTACCAAATATTCTGCATCAGGATTTACAAAAAGATTTGTTATCCCAAAAAAAGTATCTGGTCTCAATGTTGCGCTCACAAGATAATTTCCGTCAAGTTCAAAGAGTAGGGTTATAAATTTCTGCACTTCGATTTTTTCCTCATCCCCTCCGGTTATATCATCTTCCCCTACTGCATTCATATCCTTTGGGCAGTAAAGGATGGGATATCCTGCCTGCTTTAAATAATTTTTTTGCCTGTATTTCTTGAACTGCCATTCAACAAATTTATTATATTCCAAATCCCCGGTTGTAAACTGCCTTGATAAATCAAGGGAGTAGCCCATTGACTTAAAATCAAAAATCAGTTTTGAGGAGAAGTAATTTACTATCTCCCACGGGTCTGCAAAACTCTGAACTATCTTTTCAATTTTTTTCATCTCTTTTTCGTATATTCCGACATAATCCCGGTAAAGCCTTATTGTATTTTCATCTCCTGATTCTATTTTTGAAGATATTGCAAGTATGGGTGTTCCTGTAATATGAAAGGCCATAGGCCATAATACATTGAATCCGGTCATTCTCTTGTAGCGCGCAATTATATCTCCATTTGTATATGTTCTTCCATGGCCCACATGAAGCGCGCCTGAAACATAAGGGTAAGGTATTGTAAAAAAGAACTTTTCTTTTTTTGAGTGCACTGGCTCAAATATTTTATTTTCATACCATTTTCTCTGCCACTTTTCATCAATTTCAAAAGCATTCATTATTTTCTTTTTGATAATTAGTTTTTTATATTTAACATTAATTAATTATATACATGGTTAATCCTTTTGCACCTGAATCAGCTGTCTGGGGCCTTATAGCAGTGGCCTTATTGTTCAATGTTGCGCTAACATCCCTTTTATATATAATAGCACAAGCGCTTCAGATTCCAAGCCTTAATGCACAGGCAAAAGAAAACCTGTTTCAATTAATTTTTTCAGTTTTTTTAATTGCGATTTTTATTGGCTCTGCAGTAGTCCTTAACCAGTTTTTTTTGGGGATAGTCTGTTATGATGCACCAGCGGGCGCATGTATGGACTTAGATTCAACAACCCCAATAGAGGTGGGCATGTACGGGCTTGATATCCTCCAAAAATCCCTGACCACCCTTTATTTTAAGATGTACCTGTTTGAATCAACTGTTGCAATAATTTCTTCGATGTCTTTTACACTCGGAGTTTTTCATGTATTTCTTTTTGTTTTTTCAGTTCATATCTCTCCTTTCATAGCGCTTACAATGATTGCCAATGCGCAGGTAATAATTGTTGAAGGGTTTGGATACTTGATAGGAATAACCTTTGCAAAAAAAGAGATTCTAAGATCCATGGCATATTATGTCCCGTTTTTTCTTGTTCCATTCGGTTTATTCTTGCGGGCAATCCCATTTCTAAGAACTACAGGCTCTACAATTATCGCGCTTTGCTTTACAATGTATTTTATTTTTCCGGTTGCAATCATTTTTACAAATTATGTGATCTATGATTTTTATAAATCAACACCTGCGTATGTAAGCTTTGAAAATCCAAGCCCTCTTTCCAATCTGTGCGAAGATTCCGGGACAGTTGATATCGAAGATATGGTAGCAGAGATTAGGGAAGGGGAAAAGGCAATAGATGAGAATTATTCATCAGAACAGGGGTATGGGGCAATACGGTCTTTATGGAATAATTTTGTAGGTGCATTATCAGTTGCATTAAGCTTAGTTGGAAATTTTTTCGGCATGATCTGGAATCTTGTTAAATTATTATATTATGGAGAGAGCTGGGCGACAATATTTGCTCCAATTGGAATTCTTAGAAGCTTTTATTTTTATATGGTTTTGGAATTAATTGCTGCATCGCAGTTTTTGGTATTAGTCACGATCTCAACGATTCTCGAATTTATAATAATAGTTACTGCGCACAGGTCAATTTCTGCTACAATCGGCGGTGAAACCGAAATATTCGGCCTTTCAAAGATAGTTTAGGTGCCCGTTTATGCTTGATTTGATTTTGAGTTTTACAGGAATTGTGATCATGCTGATGATAAGTTTGGTTACAATTGCATATTTTGCCTCAAAAGCACTAAATATCCCGGGCCTTGAAGTTTTTGCAAAAGTAGAATTATACGAAATTTTTATCTCTGTTCTGATACTTATTTTTGCTCTCGGGCTTTTTGGGATTTCAGATATTATATCAAATGAGGTGGTTGGAGCCCCAAGATTTGATGCTGCAATACAGTTCCAATCCAAAATAATGCTTCAGGGAGTTTATCCTGCAACACTTTACTGCTACAAAATGATCTGGATTTTTTCGACATTAAATACCTTTCAGATGAGGCCAAATGATTCAGTATGGACCTGGGTTTTTAAGGTCTGCCCTGGTTCAGATGCAATAGTTGGTATTTTCAATCTTTTATCTTATGGGCTTGTCATCCTTCTTGCAAGCCTTAATGTCCATATGTATATTATTACTTTTATAAAAGCAACCATGGAGTATTTCTTTCTTCCTGCAGGAATCCTGCTAAGATTTTTTCCACCCACAAGAAAGGCAGGTGTTTTTGTAATAACTCTTGCAATCGCCCTTTTTGCAGTTTATCCAACCGTATATGCCATAAATATGGGAATACTTGACAAAATGGCCCAAATCGAATCAGGAAATCCATCTGAAAGCTATGTATTTTTTGATTCTTTTAAGGCTAATGCTGCTGTTGCAACAGCAATCGGGACCCCGTTTGTGATATCTACAGCCGTTGCCTCAGTTAGCAGGCTTAATGATATATTAAGCCATTTTCCATTAGCTTCAACCCTACTTTTAGGATTTGCAGGATTTTTAATGTCAGAATTTACAGGAATGGTCCTCCAGCCATATCTTTTCTGGCCAGCGCTTGAATCCATTGCCTCTCTTTCGCTTGCAACCTTTTTTATTCCAGCTCTTTCAATGGTTGCAACAATTGCATTTATAAACGGTGTTACAAACTTTATAGACCAGAAGGTGGGAAGTTGAAATTCAATTGCAGGGTTTTTTCATTAATTTTCATATTTCTTTTATTATTGGCATTCTCAGCAGCATCCTATCCGGGTTTTACTGATTTGCAAAATTCTCTTCCAACAATGGCTCTTTATATCGGGCTTGCCCTTCTTGCATCCATTGGAATAGTTTCAATTGCATGGATGGTTGCCTCATTTTTCAATCATGACGGAATAAAAGCATATGCAAAAGCAGAGCTTTTTGAAATAATTTATTCAGCAATACTTCTCATATTAATTTTTGCCCTGTTTCCTGTATTTGATACGGCAATACAATTATCTTCCAATTATTTTTATTCCCAAACTACAATAAATCAGGTAAAAGCGCTTGCCTTAACTGATAATGCATATTCTTCAATTCCAATCCATTTTCAATATGCAAAATTCTTTTTGGGATCCCTTTTCAATGAGGGAGTGATTTTTAATGCAAATTTATATAGCGGGTATTCAATTACAGGGGTTTTAGAAGAGATTTATCTTAGTGTCGACCTTTTCTGGGAACAGCGGGGTCTTATAAATTATAATCCCCTGAAAGGATTTTTCCATATGGGAAACTCAATGAAAATGCAGATTTTTGACTTAGTAATCAAAGTCCTGATTATAACCAAATTTCAGGAAATTTTTCTCCATGTATTCTTATATGGGGTGTTTCCAGCGTTTCTTGGAGTAGGGTTAGTGCTCCGCTCTTTTCAGTTTACTCGAAAACTTGGGGGCCTTATGATGGCGCTTGCCCTTGGATTTTATTTTGTGTTTCCTCTTGCATACCTTCTTGGAGGGATGATTTATGCAGGTTCAGACGGGCTTTACAAAGATATCATCACTTCTATTGATTCCAGGCTTTCACCAGATTATGATGGATACAAGACAGATGTTGATATGGCAGAGAAAATAAAACAGCAGATAGAAAATGGAGAATTAAATATCCATTCCCCAACCCAAACCGAAGAGGAATTAAAAAACTCACTTGCAGGAGTTGATGTCTGCAATATTTTTAAAAATCCCGGAACAAATTCCGGAACACAGGATTCTTTTAAAGATTGGGTTGATACTCTAAAAGATAATGGAATAGGAATTACTGCAATAGATGATTCATATCTGAAGATATCTTCAAGATTGATATTCTTCTCTATGTTTTTTTCATTTTTCGGACTGATGGCAACCATTGCCTCTATTAGAAGCCTTTCGATGCTTTTTGGAGGAGATATGGAAATTGCAGGGCTTACGCATTTAATTTAGGTGATTTATTGAAAATAAAAAAACTGGTATTTTTTTCAATTTTTTTTTCCTGCATATTTTTTGCGCAGGCTGACTCTTCATTCCAGTCAAATGCAGATTCCTATTTTGATACAATGGAAACCCAATTCCAGTCCATTTCAAATACTATTGCCGGGGATTGCCAGATTCAACAGGATTATGCCCTTGATTTTGCGCTTCCCTCTCTTTTAATTGGATTTTTGATGATTCTTGTAACTATTTTTGGCTATTATGCAGGACAGTTTTTGCAATCACAAGAGATAACCCGTTTTTCAAAAGAAGAATTTTATCAGAGTCTTTTATCTATAATGATGGCATTTTTTGTAATCCTGACTGTTTTTGGGACAAACACCGGATTTGTTTCCCTTAATTATTTTTTGGGGTATAACACAGAAAATATCCTGCAAAAATCAATAAATTTTTCACAGGTGGTGGCAGAATCAATTGCCAATAATCTTTCTGTCATGATTTTTATAAACGGGGTTCTCACTTTTTTTGCCTCATCTACACTTTCGTTTGGTTCTTTTCATGGTTCTTTTAGCTTTTCTCCGGGCCTTGCCTTAAAGCCGCTAACAGATGTTGTAACCCTTGCAGTGCAATTTCTTTCTGTTGCTCTTTCCGAATGGCTGTTCCATCTTTTCTCATTATGTTTTATAAAAAAATGGGCAATTTCTGTTTTTCTCCCCCTTGCAATGATTCTTCGGGCAATACCTTATACAAGGGATGGAGGTTCAGGGCTTATGGCCCTTGTTTTATGTCTTTATATAATCTATCCAATTACTTTTATTGGGATGGAAGAAACTTATAATGCCTTGTATAGCCAAACTGATTTACGGGCGATGAGCATTAATTTTATAAATGAGTTTTCAGGAACCTCCACTCTTATTGCATTTGGCCTTGCAGTTCTTTCAGGAGGAGTTTTTGTCCCATTTATGGTATTTGGAGTAGTCGAAACAATATGGTTTTTTATTCAACAGGCAATCTTTATGTTTTTTGTAATGAGTTTAATCCTTCCATTCTTTAGTATACTGATAACTCTTACTGCAACAAGAGAAGTTTCTAAAAATGTTTTCGGTGCAGATGTAAATCTGAGTTCAATAATCAGAGTGATATAATGGTGGACTGGAATAGTGCATATGAACATGGATTTCCGGAAGCACAAGCTGTTCAAACAGATTTTCCAATTGTAGATGCAGTATGCACTGCGCAATCCTTAAATTGGGATATTTTGGTCGGTGCAGCGCTTTTTGCATCAATTGCAATTCTTGTATTTTTTTATCTTTTTGCATCATTTTTTAGAAATGATAAAACTATTGCATGGGTTAAAATTGAGCTTTTTGAAACAATTTCAACAGCACTTATAATCATTATGGTATTTGCACTTACAAGTGGAGTAATGTGCAATTTCAAAGCATCATGGATTTTTTCAGATTTTCAATTGCAGGAATTTACCTCCTCCCAGTCTTCATTTACCCAGTCAGGCTTTGAATTTAATAAAGATTCAAATATGTATGCAATCGCTTTGACCTATTTCTCAAACATAGAATCGCAGATTATCCGGTGGATGTCAATTAGCATGATAGGGGTGGGATTTTCAGATATGGGCACAACCCAATTCAAAGCCCATCCAATGGGTCAGGGGTTTATGACAGCTCCTCTTGCAGGATTTTTCGTTCCTTTAAAATCAATACTAAATAATGGGCTAATTGCCCTAACTATAACCTTTATAATAAATTCTGCCTCTGTGCAGGTTCTTAAATATTCTCTTATTGCATTTCCCGGATATTTTCTTCCTGCAGGGATATTTTTCAGGGCATTTGAACCCACAAGAAGATTTGGAGGAACCCTTATCGCACTTTCAATTACATTTTTAATAATTTATCCTATAATAATTGCGATTTCATTTTATGTAACCTCAATTGGAATGCTTGGCTCATCAATGGGGATTTTTGAATTATTTGCAACCCAGTTTAGCAATACAAATCCGTATAATGAATCTACGGCAGTATTTAGCGCGGCATTTATGAATGAGGGAATTGACGGGTTTTTTGGAAATTTAGTAAACGGACTTTCAGCACTGCTTTCTGCCATTCTTGTCTCAGTTGGAAGCGTTTTTGGATTTCTTTATTTTGTTTTCGGAGGATGGATAATTTGGTGGATTATGCTTGTAGGATTTCTTCTTCCTGCAATAAATACTTTAATAATAGTTTATAGCATGCGTTCACTTGGAAAAGCTCTTGGAGAGCCGATAGATATTACAAGTCTTACAAGGTTGATATGATGGTTGATTTTGCTCTTAATTTAACATGGGAAATTCTCGCAATTCTTGCAGCGTTTGCATCAGTTCTTGTTGCAATCCTTGTGTATATGGCTTCAAAGTTTTTTGGCTCAGGACAATTGGAAACACAGGCAAAAGGAGAAATGGTTTTTGCAGCATCAACACTAGTTCTTGTTCTTTTTGTGATAGGAGTATTGGTTGTTGCAGACGGCCTTGCAATGGAGTATATAAATTTTGTCTTCTTTAATGGAAACCTGGATTCTGCAACACTTGAGCATGCAACTGTTTCTGATTTTGTAGTTTTTTATATTCAAAACTCAAAGGATTGTTCAGTATCATTTCTAAACAAGATGTACATCATGGATATCTATGTTCAGGCAGTGCAGAGTATAATTATGGAGGTTATGATGTCTGAGCTTGCAACCGGATTTTTCATGAATATTTTTACAGAAAGAATTACCAATCTTACAAGCATTTTGACCTTTTATATAATAATTTATTATGTTCTTTTTGAAATTCTTATGTTTCTAAAATATTTTGGAATGTATTTTTTCACTTTTGGGGTTGTGCTTAGAGCGCTCCCTCCGACAAGAGGGGCAGGCGCATTCATAATGGCGCTTTGCATAGGACTTTATTTTGTGTTTCCGCTATCTTATGTTCTCATGACCAATGTGTTTTTGGAGCATTATTCTTCACTTGGGCTTGGAAGCCTAAGTGTTGGCTCATTTGTCCAGTTCGTTTCCACTGGCCCTACATTAGCAGGAGAATGCAAGATTCAATCCCTTCAGGATTTTAATCTCCAGCTTCCATCATCTACTGCCGGAGCATTTGATATAACAAAAGCAGTATTTGAAAATTCTCTCAATGTTAAGGCAAATGAAAACATATTCAGCGATATTTTGGATTCTGCGTTTGCGTTTTTGGATATGCTTACAATGCAGCTTTGCCTTCTTCCATTCCTTGCAATAACTGTTACACTTAGCTTCGTGTTATCCTCTAGTGCATTATTTGGAGCAACAATTCCAGAGATTGGAAGAGGACTTGTAAAATTAATATAAGCTCTAATATTATTTATAAATATAAAAAGAGACAACTGCCAAATACTCCATAGAACCATCAAAGGCAGGCGCAATTCTTGTAAATTTTGAAACAAATTTGGCATCAGCTGGTATCTCTTCCCCAAGGTTATACTTGCTATTTTCAATATACTGGGCATGATCCAAATCTGCTTCATGCAAGTTAATCACAATATAGATGTCATAGGGAGTTGAAAGTTCTTCCTTTAATATTTGATCTGCGCTGCGGGAGTTTTTAAAATTCTCTATTTTTGTAAGATTAATTTTTTTGTTCGTCAGGCTTGTTGCAAAGCCAAAACCAGTGTCTGAATAGAGAAAGAAACTATTTGAAATTCTTATTGCCTCTTCCATTGAAAATGAATCCTCTGAAATCATTGTTTCCTTTAGGCTGTGCCAATAAGAGAGAAAAGATATTATCGCAAGAATAAATATGGATGAGGCAATTAATGCATCAAAACTAAAATATATTCCTTTTTTCATTGGCATCCACCCTGCATTATGATTATTTCATTTCCGTTATTAAAAAAACTTATCTTGTTTTCTCCGGTTGTGCTTTTTATTATATATACATTTCCGTTTTTTTCAATACAATTTCCGGCACTTTCTGAATTTTCCATATTAAATTTATTTATTGGATAAATATAAATCATGGGAAGAACTTTTGATTCCCATTCAATTGAAGCATACTTTCCTTCGACAAAGGAAATATTGTATTCTATTCCATAAACATATTTTGGGAATTCAAATTCATATTTAAATCCTTTTCCGGCAGAAGATGCGAGATTGAATGCAGATGAAAACCTGTTTCCTATCTCAATAACATTTTGGTTCTCATAATATGCGTTTTCGCTGTCCTGGGATGCAAAAACAGAAACAATAACTATCATAACCAGCAAAAGAAAAATTGCCGAATATGCAAAAAACTCTGTTGCAACCTGCCCTTTTCTTTTTTTCATAACTCTCAATCACTCACAATTATTTGGTTTACCTTATGTTCTATTTTTATCCAGAAAAGCCCTTTTTTATTGGTGTTCAATTCGCCGATCATTTTATTTTTAGGTAAAATCAAAGGATATGACGATTGAAATTCCTTTCCAGAAATCTCAAGAACAATTAATACTTCCTCATTTGTAATATTTAATGATTTTGCATTGGATGGAAGATTTACAAGTATTGATTTTGTCGTATTTTCTCCGCCAAGATAAACATTATTTATACTGTGCGCTATTTTTCTTAAAACCACATCGGATTGGAGCTTGGATGTTTCTTCAAGGTTTTGAGAAGAGATTGCAAAAAACAAAAGCACTGCAGGAACTAAGAATGCCATCATAATCGCAACAGTTGTAAAAAGTTCAAAAGATGACTGCCCCTTCATATTAATCACTGCAATCTGCCCAGTTTCCGCATACAAACGGACTTGAAAGCCCTCCGCCAAGATATTCTGATATTGAATTTTCAGAAAGTTTAAATCTTCCAAGATACACTCCTTCCTCAGAGCACATCATCTGATTTTTGCATCCAGACATCCCCCTAATTATCTTTCCATCTATAGAATCTGAATCAAAAAATTCCAGATCAAGCCTGCTTTTATCCCTCACAGCTGCCCCCTTTTCTATTCCATCCCATACAAGAAAAGTTGCAATTCCATATTCATTATCCTGATAGTTTTTGACATAAGAATCATCCAATAATTTGTCAAAATATGACGGACCTTCAGGATTTTGGAAGTAATAACCGCATAAAACAAAATCCCTGAATTTTTCTATATCATATGCAATTGCCTGTTGATTTTTTGATGGGTCCTTCAATTCAGCAGAGCCGACATTAAATTCAGAAACAAAAAATAAACATTCTCCATCCGGGCAGTTATGGGCCGATGCCAAATCCGAGACAAAAATCGGCTTTTCAATTCCAAGGTTTGAAACAGCATCCAAATAATGGTCTGATGGCTCTATAACATAATACGCCCCAAAAAAGCTGTGCTCGGGATTTGCATTTATTTCCTGGGCAGTTCCGGCGATTATATAATTCATTGCAATAAACGGATCTTCATCAAAACTTTCTGAGGCCTGATAAATAGGTCCATAAAACCATCCTCCGCCTTTTCCCAAACCGGAATTGGATATTTTAAGATCATTGCTGTCCAAATCCGCAGAATATTCATCAAAATTGAAAAATATCCCCTTATTTACCTGTTCTGAATTTGGGTCAATTTTTTGCATTTCCCGTGCAATAGAAGGGTCATCCAATCCTTGTATTGAAAAATTAAAACTAATGTCCATCTCCTTTTCAAGAGATGCCATTTTTCCAAGAGAGTCTTCAACCTTAAAATAAAGTGAAAACGAAACATTAACCGTATCAACAGCACTCTGATTAAAATAAAAATCTTCTATTCTATAATCTGTTATTTCCAAACCCATTTTGGAAAATGATTCATTTATTCTTGAAAACATTCCGGCAAATGAATAAGAGTAGTTTTTTTCAGATTCATAAGCTAATGCTGCATCATTTTCAAAATAACCTGAATCAGCCAATCCATTAACTATTAAGCCATGCATTGAGAGGTTTATGTATTTATACTTCCATTCGGATTCAGGGCCCTTTTTTATTGGATTATTTATTGAATGCCCATTAATTGAGTAGAGTGCATATTTTGCGCTCACCTTTGAAAAATTCAAAATCATCTCATCAGATAATTGTGAAACTACATATTTCATATTAGAAATCCTGAATTCTTCAGAATATCTTTCTTCCTGCAGTTGAATTGATTTAGACCACAAGGAAAGATTTGAAATTATATATATTAAAAGTATGAGAGTGCATACAATAAAGAAAAAACCCTTCCGATTACGCATATACAATTAACCTCACAACAATTATTCTAAAATCTCCCGGCCTAAATTCACTTTCAGTAAGATCGCATGGGGTTTTTGTTCCATCACAGGTATTATACCCGTAAGGGTTTGAATCATCCGGATACTGGGAGTCATAATCCAAAACAACGCCATAGGATACAGCCCTTAATTTTTTATATGCCATGTCCCCATTTGATGCTATTTCAACCCAATTTTCTCCGTCCTGTTTTTCAAAAATGTAATAAAATTGAGAGGGGACAAGTTTATCAAGATAATTTTTTGCATAAGTTCCATCCTTGAAAACAAGGTATCCAAGCAAACTTTCCTGTGAGTTTGGATCCGGTGATGAAAGAAGCGAAAAAGACTGCAATGTGTCTTTTGCAACCTGATTTGCCTGCATTAAGGAATGATAATAATTATAAGGAACAGTAATAAAATAAATAAGGGAATAAATTGCAACAAGAGTAAGGGTGAATGCTAGAAAAGCATCAATTGAGTATACAAAACCTTTTCTTGAATTATCCATTATATAAAGGATATATTAGAATATTTAAAAAGATATATGGCTATCGTCAAGAGTAGAATCTGCTTTGCTGGCACCTGAATTGCTGACTGGCCTGATTTGCCTGATGCAAAAGATATTATTCAGGGATGCAGCCAGAATATTTAGTTCCGCATTCATTGCACAGATAATACCCCTTAACACAGCCCATCCAGCATCTTTTTTTGGAGTCCGGCTCACAGATTTTTGAAACAGTGCAAGGCCCCCATTCATTTCTTGCAGAACAATACAGATATCCAGCGCACCCGTTATCAGTCAGGCATTCTTTTTTCTCTCCCATAGAACATTCTGTTGTGATTATAATTTCTTTTTGGTTTGAAATACTTTCTTTTGGAAAACAAAAAAAAGAGTATACAATAACTAAAATAAGGACTATAAAAAGGATAACTGGAAAATAGTTCTCAATTTTAAAGCCCAAGAAATCACCCTGCCAAATATTTTAATCCATATGAATTTGAAGAGTAGAAAAAACCCCTAAAAAAACCTGCCACATCAAAAAGGGATGTTTTTTGCTCCCCAATAGATATCTTGCATATCCTTGGTTCCCCCTCTATTCCTGCAAGCTCTGCTGCCTTGTTTATTGCATCCTTTTTTGTTCCAAGCCCGTCAATCAGCCCTATTTTTTTTGCCTGCGTTCCAAGCATTATCCGTGCATCCAAAACCTCTTCAAAAGAAGCCATATCAAGTTTTTCTTTTCTGTTTTCAAGAATAACTGATTTGAAATCCATAAAAACTTCATTGGATATCCCCTGAAGTATTTCTTTTTGTTCCTCACTCATTGGTGTTGTTTGGCTTCCAAGGTCTTTATTTACTCCTGATTTTATTGTTGTTGCATTTATTCCAAGATTTTTCATGAGCCCTGAAAATTCAACAGACTGCGAAATAACCCCAATACTTCCGGTTATTGCGTAAGGCTCTGAAATTATATAATCCGAAGGAGTTGCAATATAATATCCTCCTGATGCTGCAACCTCCCTAAAATATGCAACCTTTGGAATGGAGAGGGATTTATATGCAGCATATATTTCGCGTGTTGCAACAACCGAGCCACCCGGAGAATTAACGATAAGAACTACTGCGCCAATATCAGGTCTTCCTTCAATTTCTGAAATTTTTAGTGCAATTGATTCTGAGCCCAGCACTTCATTTGAAAATATTGTAGCTGGGATATCATCTGAATGCAGTTCCCCGTTTATTTCTACTACTGCAATACATTTGTCAAAAACCGAAGGGAATACGATCCCTGAAATTAAATATAAAAATGCTATAAGTAAAAATCCTGCTCCAAGGATAAAAATAATCAGGTATGCGAGGGATGTTTTTGATTTTTCAGGAATAATTTCTCTTAGAGGGGTTTGCATTTTTTTAGTATTTTTCATAAATTGAATAAAAAAGAAAGTATATAAAAATCTTTATCAGAAAAGAGTATATCATATGTTTGAAAATCTTGATTTTCTTGAAATAATTATATTTATTCTTCCGGCATATATCGCAAATTCAGTCCCGGTTCTTGTAGGAGGGGGTTTGCCGGTTGATTTTGGGAAAAAATTTATGGGCCTTAGACTTTTTGGGGACAGCAAAACCCTGCAGGGTTTCATTGGAGGGGTTTGCGCAGGAATTATTGCATCATTTCTTCTTACAAAGTTTTTCTATATTGATATCTTCGGTTCAGAGAGGTTGCAGTTTGCTTCAGGTTGTCTTCTATCCTTTGGAACAATGGCAGGAGACCTTGCAGGAAGCTTCATAAAAAGAAGGATGGGGTTAGCCCCGGGAAAACCATTCATATTAGACCAGCTTTTCTTTTTAGTAGTGGCCTTAATTATGGCATATCCCTTCTCTCCGGCAAAATTCTATCAATTATCCACTTTGGCATTTCTTTTCATAATTACTTATTTTGCCCATATTGTTTCAAATTATCTTGCAAACAAACTCGGATTAAAAAAAGTTCCCTGGTAATTTGAAAGGCCTGCAAAAATATACTTAATCTACAAATCCGCCCAGAACTTTTAAACCATAAAATCAGAACTTTATCTGGAATGGCATATGGCAAAACTGGTTTTTTTGTTTTACCTTATCTTTATAAACTTTACCATTCAAATCTATTCTTACTATTTCGAGTCCTTATACTGATAAGGGCGAGCCGAAAGAGGCGATAATAATGAAAAAAACAAAAAAATCAAATCAAAATCTGCTTGATACTATAAATAAGCTCAAGATGGAAAAAAAACCATTCTGGAAAAACATTGCAAAAATGCTTGAAAGGCCAAATAAGAGATGGGCCATTGTCAATCTCGATAAGATTGAAAGATATGCAAAGGATGGTTCAACAATTGTTGTTCCCGGAAAGGTTTTAGGAGAAGGACAAATGAAAAAGAAACTTACTGTTGCAGCATACAAGTTTAGTGATTCTGCAAAAAAGACGATTTCTGGATGCGGGGGCAAAACATTGACCTTAAATGAGCTTATTGAGAGCAAGACAGACCCAAAAAATATACTTTTAATCTGTTAGGTGATTTTAATGATTGTTATTGATGGCAATGGAATGATTTTTGGAAGAATCGCATCAAGAATTTCAAAAGAACTTTTGAAAAAAAACCAGATAATTCTGGTTAATGCTGAAAAAATTCTTATTTCTGGAGATCCAAAAGCAATAGTTGACAGATACACAGTAAAAAGAAGCCTTAAAAACAAGGCAAACCCGGAAAAGTCATCGCATTTTTCAAGGGTCCCTAAAATGTTTGTAAAAAGAATAATCCGGGGAATGCTCCCTTGGAAAAGGCCAAGAGGGAAAGAGGCTTACAGAAACCTTACTGTATATGAGGGAATCCCTGAAAACATAACTCAAAAACCAGTTGTTTTTGAAGATTGCAGGCCAAAAAATATCTCAAAATATATTACAATTGAAAAAATCTGCAAAAGATTTGGATATGGAGGTTAGTTTAATGGTCACAGAAAAACCTAAAGCAAAAAAAACTAAAAAACCAAAAGAAAAAAAGAATGAAGTCGAAATCAAAAAAGATGAGCCCGGAAAAGAACAGGCAAAAAAAGAAGCGTTGGAAAACGAACCAGAGAAAAAAGAGCAGGTTAAAAAAACACCGCAAAAAAAGCCTGCAAAACCAAAAAAGAAAATAGGAAATTCAACGATTGCAAGAGGGAAAAGAAAAAAAGCAATAGCAAGAGCAAGCATAACTCCGGGAAGGGGAAGCGTAAGAATAAATAAAATGTCTGTTGCCTCCATTAACAATACCTATGTTCGTGAAATTATATTAGAACCTGTAAAAATGGCAGGAGAAAGATCCACCAAAGTAGATATCAGAGTAAGAGTATGCGGAGGAGGAGTCTTAGGACAGGCGCAGGCCTGCAGAACAGCAATAGCAAGGGCTCTTGTTGATCATTTTGAAGATGAATCCCTCAAATCGAGCTATCTTGAAAGGGATAGATCTTTGCTTGTTGAAGATTCAAGAAGAACTGAAAGCAAAAAGTACAAAGGACCCAAGGCAAGGGCAAGATACCAAAAATCATACAGGTAGGTGTACAAAATGGAATTTCCAGTCAGGTGTTTTAGTTGTGGCGGAGTAATAGCACACAAATATGAAAAGTATTTGGAGCTTGTAAATTCCGGAAAATCAAGAAAAGAAGCATTAGATGAGCTTTGCGTTTTCAAGTACTGCTGCAGGAGAATGTTTATCTCTCATGTAAATATAATGGATGATATAATAAAATATGAAAGAAAAGAGTGATGAATAAGGGGCCGTGAGGTAACCTGGTATCCTGTAGCCTTGGGGTGGCTATTACCCGAGTTCAAATCTCGGCGGCCCCAAAGTTTTTTATGTTGCATTGAGGTGTTTTATATATGGAAGAAAAAAATATTCAGGAAAATGAAAATGATGATGGTTTTCTTGTATCCAAGGAAACATATCTTCAGGCAGGAGTTCACATCGGCACAAAGGTAAAAAATAAGGATATGAAAGATTTCATATTTAAGGTTAAAGAGAGCACTGGAATTTTTATTCTGGATCTTGCAATGACCGATAAAAGAATAAGGGAAGCATCAAAGATAATCTCAAAATATGATCCTTCCGAGGTTTTAGTTGTCGCATCAAGGGTTTATTCAGGAAGCCCTGCATCAAAATTTTGCGAACTTACAGGAATAAATCTTATGAAAGGAAGATTCACTCCGGGCTCAATGACGAATACGAAAACAAAGCATTTTACAGAACCTTCGCTTTTGATTGTATGCGACCCAAGAGGAGAAAGACAGGCAATTTCAGAGGCTGCAAAAATGGGAACCCCTATTATTGCGCTTTGCGATACTGACAACGAGACCAAATTTATTGATTACATAATTCCTGTTAATAATAAGGGAAAGAAATCCCTTGCCCTGCTTTTTTGCATTCTTGCGCGGGAATTAATGCTCAAACAGGGAAAAATAAAAAGTTACGATGAATTTAAATACAACCCGCAGTATTTTGAAAAATTGGAAGAAGAGGAATAAATTCCTCTCAATCTACTTTTTTCTCTTTATTTCCCCTAATTAAATTGGTCCATGCACAATTCATAGGTTGTTGCCTGGGTTTTTGAATCTATGCTGTTGCATATTGAGATATCATTATTTTTCTTTGCAGAATATTGGTAGCATTTTGCCTTCCATGATGTATCTGTTATATTTTTGCAGTTTTCTGGAGGGAGCGGTTTTTCAGGATTTTGTATTGCCTGAGGGTAGCAGTTATATTTTGATGATATTGTTTCAAGATAATTGCATTTGTCTGGCTGGTAGTACTCTACTGCAAAATTAAAATAACAGCTCTCCTTGTTTGATTTTGCAAGAGAGTCAATCAAATCGCACCCTTCAAGATTTCCAGTTAAAAGAGCGTAATTTTTAAGGCATTTCCATTTGTTGTTGTTTCCTATACTTAATTGATTGCAATAAAATTTATCCTCTGTCTTAATCATAAATTCATTATAGCACATAAAACTGTATTCACTATCTTCTGAAATCATTGCACAGTATGCCCAATCATCAGATGCTGTTGAATATAAATAGTAACAATGATCCTTTTCTGATAAAAATCCCAAATCCTTGCAGTGGTCTTTTTTATCTGCTAAAGAATAACATGCCATAAATCTTGATGCGGATGTGAAATTGTTGCAGACTGTCCAGTCAGACATTTTTGATGCATATTCAAACATACACTGCTCTTTCTGGCAATAACCTGAATTTTTATACAAAAGCGCATAACAAAGGTTTTCATCTTCCCCTGTTTTTCCATAGCAGGGATTTATTTTCTTTCCGCATTCAAGCTCATCAGCTTCATTTAAATAAATACATATCTGGGTTGAATTTTGAATCTGTGAAAAGTAATTGACACACTCCATTTTTTTATTGTAATCTTCAACCATTAAACATGCATCCTCGCTATCCTTGTATAATGCCTCATAGCAATCCTGTTTTTTAGTTTCAAGCTCTGCGCATAAAGATACATTTTTTTCAGAAATTGCCTTTCCTAAAAGATAAGTTTGAGGATCAATTTCTTCAGGCTGGGTTTGATTTGTATTGTTTGCATTTATTGTTTCATTTCCGTTTATAATGTCTTCCAAATCCGGAACTATTCCATTGCCTTCAGAAAAAATAAATACATATCCTAAAACTACAGCAACAACAATTATTGCTATGGATATTGGAAGGATATTTGAGCTTTTTTTCCCTCGTCCTTCATAAGATGTTTTTTTCCTTAAATTTTCGTCTGGGCTTGGAATTCCTTTATAGAGTGATCTTTTCATAGTAGAAAACTAATAACAAAAACTTTTTAAATGAATTTTAGTTTTTCCAAAGCTTTTAAATTATTAATCAATATCTTATCTTGGTGGGAAGCATGCATTTAAACAACACAGATCCAGAAGTTTATAATTTAATTATTAAGGAAGTAAAACGGCAGCAAAATATGATTGATTTAATTGCCTCAGAAAATTATTCAAGCCCGGCAGTTTTATCTGCAATGGGCTCTCCCTTGACAAATAAATATGCTGAAGGGTATCCGAAAAAAAGATATTATGCAGGAAACCAGTATATTGATGAAATCGAATCTATTGCAATAGAAAGGGCAAAGAATCTATTTAAAGTCGGCCATGCAAATGTCCAGCCACATGCAGGAGCAATTGCAAATCTGGCAGCCTATTTTGCATTTATGGAAATAGGGGATACCTATATGGGATTAGAATTGTCCCAAGGAGGGCATTTAACGCATGGCTCTCCAGTCAATTTCTCTGGAAAATGGTACAAGGTAGTTCCATATACTGTTGAAAAAGAAACTGGAGTTTTGGATTATGATAAATTAAAAAAACAAGCAATTGAAACAAAACCAAAATTAATTGTTGCAGGCTATACTGCATATCCAAGAGAAATTGATTATACGCTATTTAGGGAAATTGCAGATGCCTGCGGGGCATATTTAATGGCAGATATTTCGCATTTCGCAGGCCTTGTTGCAGCAGAGGTTATTTCTTCACCTGCCTTGTATGCAGATGTTATTACCTCAACTACACATAAAACCCTAAGAGGCCCGAGAGGAGCGCTAATACTTGGAAAAGAAGAGCATGCACAAAGAATAGACAAGGCAGTATTTCCAGGAATTCAAGGAGGCCCTCTGGAACATGTGATTGCTGCAAAAGCAGTTTGTTTTAAGGAAGCGGCAACCCCTGAATTCAAAAATTATGCCCAACAGATAATTAAAAATGCAAAAGCACTTTCCAATGAACTAATCTCACTTGGCTATAATCTTGTATCCGGAGGAACAGACACCCATCTTGTTCTAATTGATCTGACAAATAAAAATATTACAGGAAAAGATGCCCAGCTTGCACTAGAGGAGGCAGGCATAATTGCAAATAGAAATACAATTCCGTATGATACAAAAAGCCCGTTTATTACAAGTGGTTTGAGACTTGGAACACCTTCCTGCACAACAAGGGGGATGGGGATATCTGAAATGAAGGAAATCGCAAATTATATCAATAAGGTTTTATCAGATATAAACAATGCTGAATTAAAATCAAAAATCAAAATTGAGGTTGAGGGATTTTGTTCTAAATTTCCAATCTATAAAAATTATAAGGTGGAATAAATGCTCGACAGAAAATTAATAAGGGAAAATCCAAAAATCATAAAGGATAACCTAAAAAACAGGAATCAAAAAATTGATGTAGATGGATTTTTGCAAAAGGATTTACACTGGAGAGAATTGAAAAATGATCTCGATTCTTTAAGGGCAGAGAGAAATTCTCTTGGTTTAAAAATCTCTGAACTGAAAAAAAATAAAAAAGATGCCGAAAAAGAAATAACAACTTCATCTAAAATTTCCAAAAAAATAAAGGATATTGAAGAAGAAATAATTTCACTTGAAAAATGGCTCAAAGATTTTGAGTTAAACCTTCCAAACATAATCTCGGATACAACTCCAATTGGAAAAAATGAAAACCAAAATAATGAAATAGAAAAATGGGGAAAACCAGAAAAATCTTCAAAAGATGTAATTGCCCATGATGAGTTTGGAAAATTTCAGGATATTTTGGATTTTGACAGGGGCTCGAAACTTTCAGGCCATAGATTTACTGTTCTAAAAGGATGGGGAGCAAGGCTTGAGCGGGCAATAATCCAGTTTATGCTTGATTTGCAAACTTCTAATGGATACAGAGAAATACTCCCTCCTTTTTTGGTTAGAGGGGAAATCATGCAAGGAACAGGCCAGCTTCCAAAATTCTCTGATGATTTATATCAAACAAATGATGATTTATGGCTAATTCCAACCGCAGAAGTTCCATTAACTAACCTTTACTCTGGTGAAATACTTGAAGAAAAAGATTTACCAATGAAATTAACTGCATATACTCCATGCTTTAGAAGAGAGGCAGGCGCTTACGGAAAAGACATAAAAGGGTATATAAGACAGCATCAGTTTGATAAAGTTGAACTTGTTAAGTTCTCACATCCACTGGAAAGCTTTAAAGAGCTTGAACTTATGGTAAAGGATGCAGAAGAAGTATTAAAATTACTTGAAATACCCTATAGGGTAATAGAATTATGCTCTGGGGATATTGGATTTTCCTCTGCAAAAACCTATGATTTGGAGGTTTGGATTCCATCACAAAATACATACAGGGAAGTATCTTCATGCTCTAATTGCACAGATTTTCAGTCAAGAAGGGCAAATATAAGGTTTAGAAATAGGGAAGGAAAACTAGAGTTTGTCCATACCTTAAATGGTTCAGGTGTTGCAGTTCCAAGGCTGTTTGTTTCAATACTTGAAAATTATCAGGAGGACAAAATTTTTATTGTTCCAAAGGCCCTAAGAAAATATATGGGAATTGAAGAGATCGCACTTTCAAAAAAAACTTAAAGACATTAAAATTTATTTATAATAACATTTAAATAATCTTTCAAACTAAATTTAATTATGGGAATGAAGAGAAAAGGGGTTTTAAACGCTTCAATAGTGCTTGCAGCAACTGCATGCATTGTATTTTATGCAGGTGCAAAAAAGTTTGATAATACGCATTATATTCCCTTAGCAGAACCAATATCAAAAGATTTGGTTATAATGGGTACTGAAAATCCTTCTAAATTCGGCATGGAAAAAATAACCAATAAAGAAAAAGAAATAGTAACCCTCTGGCTATGCTGGCCAAATGAGCCGTTTACAGACCATGAAGACTGTGAGCCGATAAGCGCAGTATATAAAGAAGGCCAATTGGCCGAAGTACTAGGAAGGGAACACTGGAGAATTTGGGACTGTAATACTGAAAATATGGAAAAGCCGGTTTCAGTTGTTATTACCAATCCAGCGCATACCCCCATCATACCCGGATGCGTTACTAGAAAAGTTGATTTTGTTGGAATAATTACAAGATTTATCGGTAAAGCCTGGAGAGGAATAGGAGATATATTTAATGAGGCAAAACCTCTTGAATTCCCGGAAAAAAGAGGGGTTCCAGAAGAAGACCATTATGCCCGCTCTGAACCATGGTTTTAATTTCTTTTACATTGTTAATATTTTTAAAAGCCCGAATTCAAAATTTGATAATCCTTCTGTTTTGTTATCACTTTCGTTGGCCTTTTCTATTTTTTTATACCTTTCTTTGGCATTTGCCCTTATTTGTGAGTCTAGCGCATGCTCACTGATAAATTTAATAGTTTCAGCATCATTAATAATTCCAAAAGCCCTTTGCGCTACCCCACCTCTACAATAAAGTGCAATAAATTCACATGTTGTCATATTAGTGATCTTTATCGAAAGATCTTTTTCTAGCATACCTTTCAGTTTTTCTGCAATAATCATTTTTTCATCCAAACTATATCTCCCTAATATCATTTTAGATCCCATCTCCGCTAATATATGCAGATTTTTAATTTTTCCAAGCATCTCTTTTCTTTTTTCTGTTCCCTTTCTTAGGTTTTCTACTATCAGTAAAAGGTAGTATTCATTTTTTTCAAAACTTTCTGGAAAATCTGCAAGATATTCTGCAGCATTTCTTCTATATTTTGGATCTTCCGAATAATAAGTTAAAATAAATTGACATACTCCAATCTTTAGCCTATCCCAAGAATCTTCTGCAAATTCCTCCATACTAAGGTTGCCATTTTTTATTCGCAGTCCAAGTTCATCTGCAATAAAAGGATTAGCAGGAATAGTAATCATTTGTGTGCCTTCCACTTGTCTAATAGCAAATAAAATCAGGGCAGAATCAGGTATAAATTTTACTGCACTTTTTTTACTTTTTTCACTAATATCTGAATTAAGCAGATTCAAAAGTCCGCGTTCTATCTTTTCTTTAACAGATCTGTTTTCCTGCTGTACTGCATTATTATGCACTTTTTTTAATTTTTTAAAAGCCCATCTCTCTAAGTTACTGCAAACCATTGCAACCTTTAGAAGTTCATCTGGATCATTTAAATATTTTTTACAAAGTTTAACTGTGTTTTCATCTAGCACTCCTTCTGGCGCGTTTATTAAAATATACGACAATGCTTTTTGGTTTGGTGAGATTTTTTCAATAATCTTTTTTTTCTCTTCCATATCTGAATTCATAAATCCTTTTACTATTTCAGCTGGAGTTAAACGCAAATCCTGTCCACCTGTTCTATCCTTAAAAATACCAGAAGATTTAACTTTTGGTCTGAGTTTCACGTTATATCTTGTAGAAGTCATATAAATACACTATATAATACTATTTCGTATCGTTTTAAAACCTATCGAAAAAAGGTTTAGATCTGTTATACAGCACTACAATTTTACTTCTTCAAATAGTTTATATGGCAGTATGGGTTTGATTTTTTCCCGTTTCTTTTGAATTCCTAAATTAATAATGTATGAAGTAAAGCTAGCATATACCGATAGGAATATTTTTAAACTATGAAAATCTTCAGATTTTAATTTTGTTTTAAATTTTATTTCTATTGCCTGCTTTTCATTTTCTAGTATAAAATCTACTTCATTTCCATTTTTATCCTGCCAAAATTTTATCTTGCATTTATTATTTTTTAATAGTTCCCCAAGAACAAAGGCCTCTAATAAAAACCCAGCATCACTCCTAATAAATGTTTTATTAAAATTATTTACAAAATAATTTCTTACTCCATTATCAATAAAATAAATTTTTGGTATTTTCACAAGCTCTTTATTCTTATTTATATAAAACGGTTTTAATTCATATACAAGATATGTTTCAAATAAAAGTTCAAGCAGTTCTTTTGTTTCAAAATAATTTAATGAGCACGAAGTTCCAATAGTTTCATATTTTATTTTTTGACCATGATTTATAGCTAGAAATTCAACTAATTTTTTTGTTTTGAGCACTTTTTCAATACTAACATAATTTCTTATGTCTTTTTTTAAGTATAAATCAAAAATACTTTTCAAAACTTCTTTTTTCTCATCATTTTTTATTTTCAATGCAACTTCAGGATACCCACCATATATAATAAATTCTTCAAGAAATTCTCTTAAAACTTTTGTGGATTTTTCAAGCCCTGCCCCATCCAATTTTTTAGAATTTTTAAGCATTTCAATTGCCATGTTTTCTTTTTTAAATAATAAAAATTCTTCAAAATCAAGCGGGTATATCTCGTTTATAATTTTTCTTCCTGCCAAGGATTCTCCTGCCTGTTTTTTAATCTCAACTGATGACGAACCCGAAGCAAATATTTTAACATTTTCAATATTATCATATACATTTTTTATTATATTTGTAAGATCCGCGTATTTGTGGAATTCGTCCAAAAAAAGATAGAATAATTTTTTCTCATTCTTATCATATCCGTGCAATGTAATCGTATTTTTTAAATTTTCAAAACTGCTTACAGATTCAAAATTAGATAACACATCCAAATCCAAAAAAAGACATCTATTTTTTTTTGAAAGTACTCTGCAAAGTTCTTTTAAAAGGGTTGTTTTTCCTGTTTGTCTTGGGCCTAGAAGAATTGAAATTTTCCTATTTTTACTTTGTTCCAGCAAATTTGTGAAAATCTTCCTAGCTATATACTCCAAAATTAACAACCTCTAAATTTTAGCTACACTAAAATTTAATATAATTAATAAATAGAATAATTTAAAAATAGGCTGTTTACACAGCACTACAAAATTCTTCTATTGCCTCTTCTGCCATTCCATTTCTGTTAATTATTATTTTTGCAGGAGCCCCTGATATTGCAGAATAGCTTGCAAGAAGCATTTTATTATACATATCATGCTCTTTTATCTCGTGCAGGTCAACTTTTCTAACCCGTGTTGAATCGCTTTCCCTTCTTGTTGCAATCTCTTCTATTTCTCCAGTTATCAATACCAAAAGATCAACCTTTAATTCTTTCAATAAAGAATATGGAAGCCCCGGGAGATAGAATTTTTTATGGGGGTTTAACACAGAGCAGTGAGTATCTAAAACTACCTTTCCAACTTCTGTTGCAAGCTTTTCTCCGACTATTTTTTGTATGCCTTTTTGCTCTTCTGCGCTTAGTATCCTTATCTGGTCCCGGTTTTCAATCTTATATTTTTCTTTTGCAATTTCAAACATTAATGTCCCATAATTTAATAATTTATATTCTGGATTTTTTTTTGCAAATCCTTCAAGAACTGTTGTTTTTCCTGCGCCAGGAAGACCCATTACAATTATCATAAAATTTCACCAATAAGCTTCATTTAATCAGATAAACTTAAAAAATCTCTTTTTAATCATAAAAGATTATGAAAAAAATCATTTTTATAATTCCCCCACAAAATTTCCGGGATGAAGAATTATTCCATACGAAAGAAGTTTTAGAATCCTGTACAATCGAAACAAAAATTGCAAGCACAAAAAAAGGAGAATGTATTGGTTCAAGAGGAGGGATTGCAGTTTCAACTTATCTTTTAGAGGAAATAAATTCAAAAGATTTTGACGGAATTATTTTTATAGGTGGAATGGGAACTCCGGTCATAAGATCAAATAATCTTGCATTGGCTCTTGCAAAACATTTTAATGATGAAGACAAACTGGTCTGTGCAATATGCTGGGCATCAACTATTCTTGCAAAAGCAGGGGTTTTAAAAGATAAAAAAGCAACAGTCTGGCTTGGAGATGACCCGGAGTACAATACAACCACAGATAAGGTTTTGGAGAGATATGGCGGGATTTATAGCCCTGATAGGGTAGTTGCTGATAAAAATATAATTACTGCGCAAGGGCCCATACAGGCAAGAGAATTTGGAAAAAAAATTGCAGAAAAAATAATTTTATCCCATTAATTTTCCAATACTTGGATACATTTCAAATGCTTTCATCTGCTTTAATTGTTCGTACATTCTTGCAAGTATTCCAACTGTAAGTAAAATACCTGTTCCTGTACCAAGCGCTCCGGTTAAATCCGCAATTCCGGCAAGCAGTCCAACTAAAAATGAACCAAGAACAGTTAAAGGAAAGATATGCCTTTCAAGAACAGTTTCAATCAATCTTGGGTCTCTTCTATAGCCTGGAACCTGAATATTTGAAGAATTGAGCTGGTTTGCAACACTTTTTGCATCAAGACCTGATGTTTCTGCCCAAAATATTCCAAACACAATGGATACAAGAGACAAGAATAATATATAAGTTATAGCATGGACCCATTCAGGTATTCCAAGATACGGAGTCACATTATTCACCATTATACTGAAATTGGTGAAAGTCCCCTGATACCAAATAGGCCGTATAAGCCATACAGCTTCCTGAATATAGGGTAAAATAAAACTTATATCTATCTGTGTAAACGGGATGGTTACAGGATTTTTTGCAACATCATCTAAAAACATTCCGACTGCGCCCATATTCATTAAAAGCGCGCTTGCAAAAATAACCGGAATATTTGAAACATAAAATAATTTTAAAGGAAGTTTTGGGGTTATACCTCTTATTCTTTCGTGCGCAATCTGTATTTCCACTTTTACGCTTTCAGCATATGCAACCCCAAAAAATATAATTATTGTAAATATAAAAGGAAGGAATGCTAAAAGTGCCAATGGAATTCCTTCAGCGCCACCTTCCGTCAATGCAGAAACAACCCCGTTATTTCCAAAAATTATTGTTCCGACAAGGCCTCCGATTATTGCAAAAGAAACTCCTGCTGCAATGAATATACTTATTCCGCTTCCGATTCCATATTTTGAAATTATCTCATCTAGATATAAAAGCGCAACAGAACCAAATGTTATCTGCAGTATTACCAAAATTGGAAGAATCATCCCCCAGGCATCAGAAATACGAAGGCCGCCAACTCCGAACTGCACAAACATCGCAGCCTCAATTAGAGCAATAACTATTGCAAGTGTTTTTTGTGCTTCGTGAAATTTTTGCTTGTCGCTTGGATTTTTCAAATCAAGATTTATTATCTTGGCTCCGACAAAAAGCTGCAGAAATATACTCGCCATAACAATAGGCCCGATACCAGTTGTAAGAAGGGTTCCTATTCTTGATGCAGTAATCATCTGCAAAAAATCAAATGAAGCAACATGTTCTGTACCAAAAAGAGGTATATTATACATTGCAAAAAATATTATGAGTGCTGCAAAGGTCCACATCATTTTTTCTTTTAATGGTGGCGGACTTGTTGCCACAGCAATTCCCGGCAGTTTTTTTGAAATCGCCGCCAGAATATCAATAATCATATAAAATCCTCAATCTAATTTTTAATAGAGGTTATTTCACCAGATAGGTTTTTAACTTTTTCCTGTGCTTTTTTGCTCCAAGATCCTGCCTTTATTTCTATTGGATAGTTTATGAATCCAGAACCTAAAATTTTCCCTGAAAACTCATAATAATATTTTTCCCCTTTTTTCTTAATTTCCCCGGTTATTATCTTTCGCTCTATTTCATATAAATTTATTGCAGGCCCGATTTTTTTGGTTCTTGAAAATCCGTGCCTTCCAAAATAATCAGGAGCATACTTTGTAACCCAGCTTTTCTTTTGTTTTTTTCTACCGGATTTTCCGCATCCTCCTCTTCCACCGCTTCCGCTCCTGTTTTTAACATTTCCTTTTCCCTGGCTTCGTGTCCCTCTGAATTTTCCAGTTTTTTTCCTGTCCCGAACCATAAATATCACATCATTCTTTTTACAAGCATTTCAATGTCTGCCCGCTTTCCAAGGTCTCCAAAGGGATATGCTTTTTTTATGTTTTTATATCCTTTTCGCGGAGGGTGCAATCTGAAAACAGGATCGATATATTTTTTTACAGGTTCACCAGAGTAAATCGCCTTTGCAATTTTTTCTGCCTCCGTTTGCGAATAAATTTCCTTTGCCCGTTTTCCTCCTTTTTCTCCCCGTTTTAATATAAGCTTTTTTATTAAATCTTCTGAAACTTCCCCGTATGCGACATAGCTTTGAATGACATTAATCATTCCCATTACTTTTGGATCATTTTTCATTATCACGCACTGGTTTGGTTTTGCCAGCATCAAAAGTTCGAATGTTTTCTTTATTTTTGGCTTGAGATTTCGTATGCCCCTAATTCTTACAATTGCAATATTATTCATATTTCTTCACCTTGTTTTTTAGGTTTTAATCTGTTTAAATTGTTTAATGCTTTCATAGTGGCACTTGCAGTATTATATATATTTGCAGTGTTTCCCTGAGTTTTGCTCCACACATCCTTTACTCCTGCCATTTGCAGAACCTTTTTAATTACCTCATTTGCTGCAAGGCCAACCCCTTTTGGAGCAGGGTAGAGCGTAATTTTTGTGCTTCCCTCTTTTCCAGTAGTTCTTTGGAATACCGAGTGTTTTTCTTTGCACCTGCATTCCCAGCTTCCACATCCATGTTCAATTATTATAAGGTTTTTTTTAGCATCCCGTATTGCATATTCTATTGCTGGTTTTACTTCTTCTGATTTTCCAGCTCCTATTCCAACGCGCCCCTTTCCGTCTCCAACAACAACAATTGCCCGAAATTTTATCTTTCTTCCAGAATCTGTTACCCGCTGTGTGCTTGAAATTGAAAGTGTTTCTGATTTTAAATCAGGAATTAACAGATCCACAACTTCTGGTTCAATTATCGGTTTTCCTGATTTTAAAAGCTCATCAATATCTGTAATCTCTTTTGCATTTGCCCTTTTTCCTATTTTTGTTTTCGGTTGCCAGTTAGAAAGATCATCCATTTAACCACATCTTATTTTCCAAGAATACTTTTTTTAACTTCTTCAAATTTTTTCCCGTATTTTTCTGGAATATTTTTCATTTTTTCTTTTGGAAGAACGCTCTGGTCAAAATTGGTGTTTAAGCCCCCATCGATTGCACCAAGAACAGCTCCAAAAAGAACCCCGTTTTTCTTTGCTTTTGCAAGACCAAGATCAACAACAAAATCATTTATTTTTTTTTCCTTTGCAAATTTTGATGCCATCAGTCCTGCCAAATAGGAAGTATATACATTTCTTTTTGACGGCCATCCATATTTCTTTTCAAGAGTATTGCCGTTTATTATAAGCAATGTTTTATCTCCCTGTTTATCATAGTTTACAAACTGCACTATTACAGACCTGTTGGTTTTTCTAATAACCATTCTTGTTTTATTGCTTTTTACAAGTGCAAGTCTTTTCTGATAATTTGTTTTTCCCTCTCTTCTTCTCCTGAAAGGAACATTATATGTTGGTGTTTTTGCTCTTCCCATATTATCACTCTTTTAACAGTAATTTATTATCCTTTAAATAGACAAAAATTGCCTGTTTATTTCTAAATGATCCTCCCTTTATTTTAAGATAAATCATTCTCTTGTTTTTAGGCTCAATCTTTTTTTGCATAACCAGTTCCCGCAGATATTTTCGCTGTGCCCTTACCTTTTCCATCCATCTCTCTTTTTCACTTACTATTGAATATTTTTTCCCTCTTCTAGTCCCTCTGCTTTTTGATTTTCTTTTTTCCTTTTTCAATCTTCCTTTTTTTGGAATGCAATAAACAATTTTATCTTTTATCAAATCCCGCACATTTAATCTTGTTATCGCCTCTTCAAGCTGTTTTTTCTGGTTTTCATCAAGAGAGGTTTTTATTCTAACCCTGTTTACGCCTGCCTTTAGTATATCTGCAGCAAGCCGCTTTACTGTTTGTATGCTGACCATAATAATCACATCAATTCAATACCGTTATTTTCAACTCCTGTGCTTTTTTTCTTATTATCTCTTTATTTTTTTTGCTGACCTTTCCAGAAATTCTTATTGCAAATTTCTCGGTTTTGTTTTCTGAAATTTTTAAAACATCAGTTATATTGCACACTAGTTTTTCCTTAAGGCCCAATGGATGAACTCCGCGCTGGGATTTTGCATTTCCATATCCAACCTTAGGGCATGCACCAAAATCTTTTCTTCGTATTCTCTTTTTATTATCTATCCCTCGTGGTTTTCTCCATCTTTTTTTGATTCTTCCTTTATTGCTGTTTAGAACATTAAATTTTGGTTTTTTCTTTTTTTTCATGCCTGTTCACCTATTATGTAAATACCATCCTGAAATATTCTCAAATCCCTATTTTTTATTTTTGTGGCAATTCTTATATTTGCTGCAGTTTGTCCAACTTCTTCTTTATTCAGGCCAGTTATTAAAACTTCTGCGCCTTTTACCAAAACCTTGCATTTTCCATTTATCTTTGCCTTTCTTGGAGATTTTTCCCCCAAAAAATTTTTTACTAATATTATGCTGCCTTTGACCTCTACTGTTATCGGGAAATGGGAATATACTATTTTCATTTTTTTGGAGAATTCATTATTTACCCCATGAATCATATTTTCTATGTGCCCTCTTACTGTATTTAGCATTTCCTTTTGTTTTGCCGAGACCTTTATTTTTTTTCCTTCCAGAAACACTAAAACCTTGGGTCCGAAATCTCTTTTTAGTTCTCCCTTTGGACCCTTTATGGTTATAATAGAACCAGTTGCCTGAATTGCTGCATTTTCCTTTGGTTCAAATTCCATAATATTAGTATACATAAGCCATCAACCTTCCGCCTATTTTTAGCTTTTGTGCTTCAATATTGGTCATTATTCCGCTTGGAGTGGATACAATCATTACACCAACTCCTATTGCCGGAATAAATCTCTGCTCAAATTTTGACCACTCGCTTTTCTTTACAGGGAAGTTTGGTTTTATTACTCCGCAGTTGTTTATCCTTCCATCAAGGGCTATTTCCAGATATTTTTTACCCTCTTCCTCTTTTTCACTGTAATTGAGCACATATCCTTCTTTTTGGAAAATCTCCATCATTTTTTTTGTTATCTTTGTTGAGATAATCCTGCATTTCTTTTTTCCGACCATTTCATGAACTTTTATTGAATTCAGAGAATTCGATAAATTATCAACACTCATTTATAACACCTTTAATATTTTCTAAAACCTATTTTTTCTCCAACTTCCCTAAAACATCTTCTGCATATTCCAAGTCCATATTTTCTTATAAGCCCTCTGGAAGTTCCGCATATCCTGCATTTCCGTTTTCCCTTTCCCTTATATTTTTGTTCTAATGGTATTTTCATAATCATTCACCTTTTGAAATTTCAACTTTGAATTTTTCATTTATGAATTTCATGGAGTCTTCTTTGTTTACAAGATGTTTTTTTCCTATTTTTGAAGTTTTGATTCTTCTAGTTCTAACCCGTTTTCCCCGCCTGTTTATTGTAACACAGACATCAAATCCCATCATTCCGATTACAGGGTCATATTTTATGCCGGGAAAATCTATATATTCTTTAATTCCAAATGAAAGATTTCCTAAATTATCAAAATTATTTTTGGATACCTTATTCTTTTTTGCAACAAAAGCCTTTTTGAGGAGTTCTTCAGCATCCTTGCCTCGCAGGGTCACCTTTGTTCCTATTTCAAGCCCTTTTCTAAGTTTGAATATTGGGTTTCTGTCCTTTGCCCTTGTTTCAATGGGAGTTTTTCCAGTTATTCTTTTTACAAGCTCTTTTGCATTATCTAAAACTTCCCCTGCAGAACCTGCCCCTATATTTATTGTGACCTTTTCTATCCGGAGTTCTTTCATTGGATTATTTTTTTTATCATTCATTGTAAGCACCTGCCGTGTTATCATCAATTACGCAAATATGTTTTAAGACAGTTATAAACTCTTCATTCTTGTTTTTCATTCTTGCCTCATTTTGTCGTCCTGCTTCAGTTTCAACGATTTCCTCTATTGTTGCAACTGTTCCTGCATGTTTTCCCCCTTTGATAAGACACACTGCCCCTTTTTGAAGCTTTAAAATTTTGTTTATCTTATTTTCCTTTGTGGACAATACTATTGTATCTCCTGTTTTTATGTTATTATCCCCTCTGATTAATGTCCCGTCATGAATTCCAATCATTATCTGCCCCTTTTTGCAGGTGTATTTCTTTATTACCTTGCCCATTCGTTCATTCGTTTTTTCAGCAGATATTTCAAAAGGGACAAGCCGTGAGTGTTTTTTTACAATCATAAGATAATTCTTTCCTGATTTTTCAATTGAAATTATATCCATAAGCCCTACTGGAAATTTTTCATTAGTTCTTATTTTCCCGTTGATATTAACCATTTTTTCAGAAAGTACTTTCTTTACTTCTTTGTTTGTTTGGCATATTTTAAGGATATCCCGTAGCAATACTGCAAGTGGAATCGCATTTTTAATATTATGAGGCCCGCATTCTGCCTTGGTTATCCATTCATTTTTTTTCTTGTCTCCAATTCCTATTGAAAGTGGTGTTGTGATCCTTTTAAAATGTTTTTTTTGTCCTCTTTTTGCCATTTTTAGTTCACCTTTTTATCTTTTATTTTGTCTCGCTCTCCAAGAGCTGTAATCATAAGATTTGATGGCTCAAAAGGAATCAGCATCTCTCTTGCGCGCGCGGTCTTTTTTGAAATTCCCTCAAGATAAATCTTTTCTTTCACATAGCTTATCTTGGCTATTTTTGCCTCCTTTCCTTTGAATGAACCCCTCATTACTTTTATAGTATCCTCTTTTTTTGCAAGAACATTCCTTTTTTTCATTTTTACTTTTAATTCTTTGGATAGGTTTATTCTCATAAATTTCCTTTTCTGATGCAATGGAGCATTATATCTCTTTTTTCTTTCAATATCAGGTTTCATTTTTCATCCCTCTACATTTTTGATGATGATATCCCAGAAACTTTTGGATATCTCTCTGCAATTTCTATTGCGACAGTTCCCTTTATTTCCGTTCCCACAGGAAGAAAATCATCATTTATAAGCACTGCAGCATTGTCTTCAAAGCATACAGTCATTCCGTTTGGTCGTTTGAATTCTTTTTTTTGCCGGATTATAATTGCCTTTACTTTCTTTTTGACCATTTCCGGTTTTCCTTTTTTTACCGAGGCAGTTACAACGCTTCCGATTCCTGCAGAAGGGTTTTTGTTTCTTTTTGAGCCTGCCCCAGAAACACCGATAATCATTATTTCCTTTGCACCGCTGTTGTCATCACAAACCAGTCTGCTTCCAATTGTGAGTGTTTTTGTTATTCTGGAACCTATACCTTTCATTGTTCCACCTCGCCTTTTTTGTTTATTTCTGTTATTACCCATGCTTTTGTCTTGCTTATTTTTCGCGATTCTTTGAATGTTACAATATCTCCAACCATAACTTTCATGCAGTCGGGATTATGCACCGGAACTTTCGACTTTCTTTTTGCCCATCTCTTATATTTTGGAAAATATTTGACGCTGTCTAATTCAACAACAGCAGTCCTCTTCATTTTCGTGCTTATAACTTTCCCTGTTTTTTTCATTCCATGCACTCCGATATTCCCATGCACTGGACAATTTTTATCTTTGCAATCATCAACCATTTTTTCACCCTGCAATTTTATTTTTTGCTTTTTCTTCAGGTCTGAACATTATTTTTTCACCGTCTATTTCTATTCTTGTTTTTCCTGCAAATATGAGGAATGTGTTGGATTTTTTTGCAACAACAATCTCTCTGTCTCCTAGTTCCATTTTGATTGTGTTTTTTGTTTCATCGATTATTTTTCCTGCCAATTTGATCATCTCTTTTGAATTTGATTTTATTATTTTGGTTTTGAATCCAATCAACGGAGACATCATTATGATTTTTTGAATGTCCTTCATTCAGCTTACCTCTATAATCTCAGGAGGATAGCCCATTTTTATAAGAGCTGCCTTTATTGTTCTTTTATGATCTCCCTGAAGTATGATAACCCCTTCTTTTATAGTTCCTCCGCAGGCCCGTATTCGTTTGAGTTCTGAAAGCGCATCCTTTATCCGTTGTTTTTCTATTCCTTCCACAACAGTTACATATTTTTTATATCGCTTTGATTCTGTATAAACCCTTATTTTTTTTGTTTCCTCCTTATCAAGAATCTCGCAAACGCAAAGATCCTTTAAAAGTCCACATTTGCTGCAGATTTCAGGCAATTCTATTTCACCTCTTTTTTTGATATTAATAATTTTAATCTTGAAATTGCTTTTTTCACTGCCCTCGTTTTTGTTGATCTTTTTTCAATCAAAAGTGCGCTTTCAAGATCCTCAAGTTTTTTTTTAAGCTCTGGAAGCTCCAATTTTTTAAGATCATTCATTTTCAGGCCCTTCATAATCAAACATCTCCTTCAGCGCTTTGGACTACTTTTGGCAGATCAACTTTTTGGTCTGTTTGCTTGTCTGGGAATTTTGTTCCCGGAGGAACTATTCTGACAAGAACCCCGATTATTCCTGATTTTGTGTTTGCATTAAGATGCGCTGTCCTGACATAGTGTACTGGTTCTCCTGCTTTTGGAATATATCCTGCATAAACTCTCAGGGTTTTTGCCCTGGCGCCCTTTGCTCCAATCTTTCCGGCAGCAACAATTTCTGCTCCCATTGCTCCGGCATTCATTATTTCTTTTAATAAAAAGTGCATTATGGCCCTGACCTTTTTTCCCATTTCAATATATTTTGATGCCTTTTTTGCAACAATTCTCGGTTCAAGATACGGATTAGTTATCTCGACAACATTTATCTGGGGATTGTCCACTTTAAACTCATTTTTCAATACCTCTGTAAGCGTGTTTATTGCTCTTCCCCTTCTTCCGATAACTTTCCCCGGATTTAAGGTTTCAAGAGTTATTCTTGTTGCAAGGGGCGTTCTTTGAATATCAATATTTGCAATCCACGCATGATTGAGGCTGTTTTCCAAAAACCTCATTATTTTGTATTTATTTATTGGCTCTTCGATAAATTTTTTCTCAATCATTGATTATCACCGGAATTAATATTTTTCTTTTTAGGGGCTGGTTTTTTTTCAGCATTCTGTTTTTTATTTTTTGCTTCAGGCTCCTTTTTTATCTTGGTTAACTCTGCCTGTGCTTCTGCTTTTTTTTCAACAGAAGTTTCTTTTGGTTTTGAAACCTCAACCTTTAATTTCTTTTTGTCAGCTATTATCTCTTTCTCTCTTACCACAACCTCTATTCGTGCAGTTTCATAATCTGATCGTGATCTTCTTCCTTTTGGGCTCATTCTTGGAAATGTTCTTTTTTTGTTTGCACATATATGAACTATAATATAGGGTGCAATCATTCCCCTGCTTTGGGCATTTGCTATTGCACTCTGCAAAGCTCCAAGCACCATTGATGCTGCTTTTTTTGGATATCTCCCCTTTCTTCCTCCAAGTTCTCTTCTTGCCCCAAGACGTTTGTTTCTTGATTTGAAAAGAACAGGGAGATTTCCTTGTGAAAATTCTTCAAGAAGTATGAGTGCCTTTTCAGTAGAAAGGCCCAAAACTCTTCCGCATACTTCGCAAAGGTCCTTATAAGATGCATTTACTCCTTCTATTCTTGCAAAAGCATAGCTTTGCGGATTTTCTAAAATTGTATATGAGTATCCTTTCATTGTCATCACACTATTTAAGAGGCACGAATTTACTTCCCCTCGTTGCACCTACACCTGGTCCTGAATGTTTTACAGGGCCGGTACTGTGGGAAAATTCCCCGAGCCGTTTTCCAAGATGTTTTATTGTTATCGTTACTTTTTTGTATTCTTTTCCGTTATAAACTCCGAAAGTAAGCCCAAGCCACTCTGGAAGAATTATTGCATCCCTTATCTGGGTTTTTATTAATTTATCCCTTCCGGTTTCTTTTATTTTTCTAATTCTTGCCACTAGTTTTTTTAGTTTTGGATTTCTTTTTATATTTCCAAGGGTTCTTCGTTCCCTGGATGTCACTATCTTTGAAAAGTCATCAAAACTCATTTTCTTTAATTCTTCTTCAGTATATCCTTTATAATAATCCTGTTTCATTGATTATTCACCTTTTGAATATCTTCTGTTTTCTTTACTTTTTTTCTTCCAGTTGATCTTGCTGCAATATGACCCACCTTTCTTCCCGGAGGATCTCCTCGTTTAACTGTTGTTGGTCTTCCTTCATGGTGCTGTTTTCCTCCATGAGGATGGTTATACGGAGACATTGCAACTCCTCTGACATATGGCCAGAGTTTGTTTTTTGCCTTGTATTTATAAAATGCTTTTCCTGCCTTTACAAGCGGTTTTTCTGTTTTTCCTCCACCTGCAATAACTCCTATCTGAGCCCTGCATTCTGAAGAAAGGGTTATTATTTTTTTGCTCGGGAGCTTTATATAGGTAATATCTTTTTCCTTGGATATGATTGTTGCATACCCTCCAGCGCTTTTGACAAATTTCCCTCCGTCTCCTGCTATTTTTTCAATATTAAAAATTGGAAAGCCGTCTGGAATTCGGTATAATGGAAGGCTTCCTCCATTTGTTATTTTTGCCTGAACTCCTGTTTCGATTCTATCCCCTATTGCAATTCCTTCAGGTGCAATAAGATAGCTTTTTTCATTATTGTCATATATTACTTCCATAAGTATTGATTCTCTCGAAGGGTCATCAACGAATCTTAAAACTTCCCCACGAAGCATTCCTGTTTTTTCAACATCATCGTAGTTTCTGTATTTTAATTCCACCTTGTATCTTGAGCTTTTTGCCCGGTATTTTGGGGAACCCGAACCTCTTCTTTGATGCCTTAATCTTTTTCCCATAAATGTTCACCTTTAAATCATTTTCATTTTTGCAGCAATATCTTCTGCCTTTACTTCTTTGGGAAATTTTACTATTGCAATTTTTGAATTTCCCTGTATGTGAGTATTGATGCTTTTTATCTTTGAGCCAAATAACCTCTCAATTTCTTTTCCAATTTCTTTTTTTGTTGCCCTAAGGTCAACTTCAAATGCGATTTTATTTTCAAATTCTATTTTTCCAATCCATTTTTCAGTTTCAATTGGCTTTATTATAATCATAATTTTTCACCTATTGTTTTTATTGCATTTTCAGTATAAACAACAACTCTTCCTGCAAAGGCCCCTGGTGCAAGATGTCTTACTTTTAAGTCAGAAACCCTAACCACATCAACACCGCAAAGCCCGCGGGCTGCCTTTAAAATTTCCCCGCCGTCAACAACCACTAAAAGATACTTCGGTGTTTTTATCATTCGTTTTGTTCTTGTTTTTCCAACCCCTGTTTTTCTTTTTTGCCGTTTCTTTGCATTTTCAATTAGAGAAGAAAGATTTAATTTAGAAAAAACCGATAATACCTCCCTGCTTTTGCCCAATTTTTCAAAATTGTTTTCAATTATTATTGGCACTTTTCTGTTCCCTATATTATATCTATTATTAATTACCTCGTTTATTGTTGAGCTTGCAAGCGCGCTTCGCATCGCCTTTTGATATTCCCTGTTATTCATTTTTTCTATAATTATTTTTTCAACTTTTGGAGGATGCGCTCTTCTTCCTTTAACTGAAGATGGAATTCTTCTGACTCTTCCCCATCCTCCTTCTGGTTTTATTTCTCGCGGAAGCATTGCCTGCCCCCTGTTTTTAAGTGAACCGTATGTTTCCTTTTCTCCCCTATACTCTGCGCTCGTTTCAAGACCTGCAAATTTATAGCTTCCTTTTGGCTGTCTCATTTTGCTTTCTTCACTTAAAACTGCCCTTCGTATAAGATCTTCCCTGTATTCCTCGTTAAACTGAATTGGAAGCTCTACATCATTAATCTCCTTTCCTTCAATAGAGTAAATTGGAACTTTCATTTTCAAAAACCTCAGTTAAGTATCTCCTTTAGTGCCGGCTCTTTTGCCGGTTCATCTTTTCTTATTGCCATTCTCATCCTTATAAGTCTTTTCACAGGCCCTGGGATCGAACCTTTAATAAGGATATATTCATTTTTCACAAAGCCATAGTTTGGAAATCCGCTTTTTGGATTTATTTCCTCTGCATTTTCACCTATTTTGAATATTCTCTTGTTTAATTCGGTTCTTCTGTGATATCCCATCTGTCCTGCCTGTCTTGAAGTATACATTACATATCCCGGATGGAATGGTCCAAGGCATCCAACATGCCTTCGTTTTCCTGTTGCCTTTCTTCTCTGAAGAGAGGTTCCAAATCTTTTTACTGGCCCCTGCCATCCTTTTCCTTTTGTGATTGCAACCACATCAATGTATTCTCCAGGTTTAAAAACATCACTTATCTTAAGCTCTTTTCCAAGAATGCCTTTTGCATATTCTATTTTTTCTTTTGCATCCGCGCCCCCTATGGAAATTTCCATTCTTTCAGGGTGTTTTTTTCCAATCGAGGTTTTTTGAGGGTTTGCAAAAACAAGAGCGCATATTTTTTCACATTCTTCAAAATTAGTTTCTTTTTTTGTTTTTTTTATTATGTTAAGTTTTTTGAGCATTTTTTCATCTTCAATTAGGATATCTCCGATGATTCTTTTATTTTTATATCCCCTCATTCCATATACATACATAGGCGGAACTTCTATTACTGTTCCTGCACTGACAACCTCTTTTCCTTTTGTAGGGGAGTTTGTATCATCTACATATGTCATTTGAATCATTCCTGCCTTATATCCTGCAAAACCCAAGAGTTTTTTTTCACCTTTTTCCTGCCAGTACATACTGGGCACTTGGCTTTTTGCTCTTTTTTTTGGCCTGAAGGCCATAGAACCTTTTCTAGGCTTTCTGATGTCTGTCATGTAAATTCACCTGCGTAGCCCTCAAATTCATTCGAGGGGCGCCACTTAAATAAAAGTGAGTGGCAATAAATTAGGATAGAAGTATTTAAATATCTTTATACTTAATGGCGTTGCACATGGATTATAAAATAAATATTTTTTATCGCGGTGCGGCCACCATATTAATTCTGTTTAATCCTTAACCGCATCTTCCACTATTCTTTTCGCATTTCCAATATAGCCTTTATAATCAAATAAATCCTCCAGCTCTTTTTCTGAGAACTTATTCAATTTCTCAATCTCTTTTCTCAAGTGCCTGTTTTCTGCAAATGCCCTTTGGGATGCTTCCCGTATCAATTCATGGGCATTTTGCCTGCCAATCCCTTTCTTGATTAATGCTATCATAATCCTTTCTGCCATAATCAATCCATTTGTCATTTCTAGATTTCTTTTCATATTTTCAGGATAAAATTCTAATGTTTCCAGTATTTTATGCATCTGTTCTAGCATATAGTCTGTTCCAATAAACATCTGTGAAAATATTATTCTCTCGTTTGCAGAATTAGTCAAATCCCGTTCATGTTCCAATGCAATGTTTTCATATGCAACTGATAAATTCGCCCTTACAATTCTTGCAAGAGAGCATACTCTTTCGCTTTTATGTGGATTTCTTTTATGTGGCATTGTTGAAGAGCCAACCTGTTTTTTTCCAAATGACTCTCCAATTTCAAGTATTTCAGTTCTTTGAAGATTTCTTATCTCCTTTGCAATTTTTTCAAGCATCGAGGCAACCAAAGAAACAACTGATAAAACTTCTGCATGCCTGTCTCGCTGAATAACCTGCGTTGTAATCTTTGCCAAAGCAAGCCCCAACTCATCCATGACTATTTTTTCCAGCTTTTCCTTGTCTTCTCCAAATGTTGCCCCGGTTCCAACTGCCCCTGACATTTTTCCAACTAATATTCTTTTTTTGCACTCTGCCAATCTTTCCAGATTTCTTTTCGCTTCCTGATAATAAAGGGCAAATTTCATCCCGTATGTAGTAGGGGTTGCATGCTGGCCGTGTGTTCTGCCAATGCATACTGTTTTTTTATGTTCGAGTGCAAGTTTTTTTAGAAGCTTTGAAAATTGAATCAAATTGTTTTCCAAAAGCCCAACTGCATCCTTGAAAATTAATGCAGTTGCAGTATCTTCGATATCATATGATGTTGCGCCAAGATGTATTTTTCCACCAGAATTTCCAGCCTGTTCTGCCATTGCCTTTACCATCGCCATCAAATCATGGTGAATTTCATTTTCTATTTTCACTATTCGTTCAGGCTTTACTTTTTCCTTTGCATTTTTTATTTCCTCATATTCTTTTTTTGAAATATTTCCAATTAGAAAATGCGCTTTTGCAAGTGCAATTTCAACATCCATCCATTTGGAATATTTATTTTTATCATCGAAAATATCATTCATTTTTGTCGTATATCTTTGTTCAAAAGGAGAAATACTCATTCTATCACATAATTATATGAAAAGAAAGCAATAAAAATACCCTATCTAATAAATCCTTTAATTTGAAGGGGGCGGCGTATCAGAATAATACAGCTGTTGAATTAAAAAAATTGGAAACCGGATAGGTGGTTTTTTAACTTTTCCCAAGCTATGTTATATGGTTTAAATGATTTCTAAAGTAATAAAAAAAGGGGAAAAATCATATATTGAGCTTCCCGAAGAGCTTAAAACCCAAAACGAAATAGAATTTTTTCATCTAAAGAACGGATTTTATCTTATAAGCTCTCCTGCTGAATTTTCGCAAAAACATAAAGAAAAAGGAGAGAGAAAAATTTCCCTTGATGATGAGCTTTTGGTGGTATCAAAACTGATGTCTTTGAAATTCTCTGAAAGAACTCCGGCAAGCATCTCAAAAATTTTAAATTCAGAAGAAAAAGAAATATTTTTATCATTGCAGAAGAAAAAGCACATCTGGCTTTTCAAAGGAGAAAAATACAAAAAAGAAGGAGTCTATAATATAAGTAACAAGCTTTTTTCGTTATGGAAGGAAAAAAAATCCAAAACACCACTGACTCCATCTTTGGTTGGTGTTCTCTATTCGCAAGGATATCTTATAATTGAGGATGGGAATGATGCAAAAATTTTTTCAGACCATATAAAAGACCAGATGTCTTCTGGAAATATACTTGGGATAAGGGCATTTGACGGCAGGTATTATATCACAACAAGAAATTTCTATAACAAAATCCGTGAAAAAATTACAAAAGAGGTGAAGGAATCGATGTCTGCTGTTAAAATTTCAGAGCTTTGCGAAGTGGAAAAAGATGCCTGCCTTGTAGTCTTATATCTCATGCTTGAATCCGGGGAAGCAATAGAGACAAGAAAAGGATTTTTCTCATTAATTTAAGGAATGATCTTATGATTTGGATAAAAGATGGGATCCACAAAACAATCGAGCTAAACGATATCGAAAGAAAAATAATTGATACTTCCGATTTTCAAAGGCTTCACAAAATAAGACAGCTTGCCCTAACCTATCTTGTCTATCCGTGCGCAACACACACCCGCTTTGAGCATTCCCTTGGAACAATGCATCTTTGCTCGAGCATATGTAAAAGTTTATCTCTTGATTTTGACTTAACCCAAAAGCTAAAATTATATGCGCTTCTTCATGATATAGGGCACTGCGCGTTTTCCCACGAATCCGAAAAAGTATTGAAAAAATATTTTGGAACGCATGAAAGGATCGGAGAAGAAAAGATAATGAAAGGAGAGATCAAAGATATCATCTCACAAAATTACAATCCAAAAGAAATAATAAATTTTTCAAAAAATTTCTACGGCAGGATAATACATTCAGATATAGGGGCCGACCGAATGGATTATCTTTTAAGGGATTCGCACAATACTGGGGTTGCATATGGAATTATCGATTCAGATAGGATAATTTCAAAGATTTTTTTAAACACCAGAAAAAGATTTTTCGGAATTCATATCGGAGGGTTAGAAGCAGTGGAATCCCTTCTTGTCGGAAGATTTATGATGTATTCAACAGTTTATTTCCACCATACATTAAGGTCTGCATCGTTTATGCTCAAAAGGGCAATTTCCCTTTCAATAGAAAATGAAGTTCTAATTCCAGAAGAATTTAAGTATTTGTGCGATGAGGACATCTTTTCAAGAATCCTTTTCTCAAAAGAAAAAAGTTCAAAAACATTAATAAAAAGAATTCTAAAAAGAGATCTTTTTAAGGTTTCAAATCAGATACCCTATTCTGAAAAAATAGAAAACAATCTTGAAGAGATAAAAAATAAAATTAAAAATAAATTTAGCGGAGAATTCTTTTTTGATATCCCGGAATTTTTCACAGAATTGGATAGAATCCATGTTATGGATAAAAATCAGAATATTGTAAATCTTGATAAAATTTCCCCCTTGGTTTTTTCATTAAAATCTGCAGAATCATCAAGAAGAAGCATACTTTTGCTTTGCAATAAAAAAGACAGAAAAAAACTTAAGGAAATTTCAGATAAAATATTATCCAAATACAACTAGATGATCTAATACCTTAATTAATACGATTAAAACCACTATTCCAATTACTATTGTTTTTGGATCCATTTGTATTCCGCTAAGCCTTTCGTTTGCACTAATGCCCAAAATTCCTGCGTTGGTTGAAGGCATTGAAACAGATTCTCGCTTCCAGCTCATAAGCAATAAAATGAGAAGTAGCATATAAAAAGCTTTCTTTTATCATATCTATATGGCAATTAAAATAACCCAGTTTCCCAAATTTAAGTTTTCAAAACCTACAATAATACTCGGCCTTCCGGGTACAGGCCTTGTCGGAAGCATTGCAGCATCATACCTTGTTGATTCGCTTGGTCTTGAATTTTGCGGCTATATCACAAGCCCGGATTTTGCGCCTCTTGCATCAATCCATGATTTTAAACCGTATCCGCCTGCAAGAATGCATTATTCAAAAAAATATAATCTTTTAGTTATCCTGTCTGAAATGTCTATTCCTATTGCATCCTCTCAGGATTTATCTGATCAGGTATATTCTTATGCAAAATCCCTTGGAGCAGAGCATATAATCTCACTTGGAGGAATCTCCTTAAAAGAAAAACCCTCCACTCTTTATGTTATTTCAAGCAGAAGTGAAATTGCTCAGGAGTTTTTGAAAAATAAGGCATTTAATCCAATAAAAGAAGGTGCAACAACCGGAGTTTCCGGTCTTTTATTAACACAAGGAGTAATAGATAATTATCCTGTTACTTTAATTTTGGCTGAATCCTCTGAAGATTATTTGGATCCTGGCGCAGCATCATTAGTTCTTGTCGAGCTTTCAAAATATCTTAAAATTCCAGTAGATACCCAGAAACTTGATAAAGAAGCAAAAGATGTTGCAAAACAAATGAGGGAAGCAGTAATAAAATCTAAACTGCCCTATAAGAGATCAAAAGAATTAGGATCAATGTATGGGTAGATTTTTAATTGTCTTTTTCTTTTCCCCATTCAACATATTTTCCATCTACTTTATAGATTATTTTCCCTCTAAAAGGTTCTCCTTCCTGATACAAAACTGAATAATATGCCTGAGTCATAAATGTGACTAATTCGTGTACTGCAGAAAGATTATCTCTTCCAGGAAACATTGCCTTCATTGCATATCTTATATTTTCTTCTGTTGCAACATCTCTTATTTCTTTTAATTGTCTATCCCTTGTTTTTAAATTTTTAGGTCCTTCTACAAGTTTTAATTCTACCATTGGAGGTATTTGCGCAAATCTTCTTATTTTTGAAATGCTCCGCCCTATTTGTTTTATTGATTTTTTGCAATCAAAAAAAGCATATGCTCTTCCCATTTGTTTTGGTGTCATTAGATATACATATGTTACAAAAGATATAAAAATATATATAATTATTGCCCCTATAAAAAATAAGTTTAAAATAATTGCAGGGGGCCGGATTTTCAAGTTTCCAGTTTCGTGTTATGAGTTATGAGCACACAACTCAAAAACCACCAAAACTTAGAAGATAGCCTTCCCCCTATTAATCAAAAATTTCTTATTCAAAATAGAGGGGGTTGGTTATCAAGAGGAGGGGGACACTTCCCCCGCCTGGTGTTTGAACCGGCGGACACACTAAGTGACAGGATTTCAAAATCCAATTAACTTGAAGAAAGTTAAAAGGTTTCTTAAGTCCTGCGCATTAGACCAGGCTCTGCAACCCCTGCATAAGTATAACATGTAAGGCTAAGTCAAGCCTCACGATTGGGGTTGTCAGGCTTTAAACGAATCGTCGTTTAATCAACTGCAACCCCTGCATAAGTATAACATGTAAGGCTAAGTCAAGCCTCACGATTTAGTAAAGTATATTTCTCCATAAAACAATTTATAAAACTCTCACTTTTTTTCCGTCAAAATAAATGCAATCCTCTATTCTAACCCCCCAGTTTTTCCTGTAAATCCCGGGTTCAACAGTAAATACACTATTTTTTAGTTCATCCCTGCTTTTTATTCCAAATGAAGGAAACTCATGAACCTCAAGCCCGATTCCGTGGCCAAGGGAATGTTTTTCTTCCCCAAGCCCATATTTTTTGTATAATTTCGCAGTAAACTCTGCCAACTCATTTCCAAAATTACAATTTGGAATTTCATCAATTATTTCTAACTGGACCTGTTTTACTAATTCATAGTCTTTCTTCCATGGTCCGTTACCTAAGATAAAGCATCTTGAAATATCCCCGCAATAACCCATATATTTAACACCATAATCAATCAAAATAATATCCTTTAGCTTAACATTGGAAGGAACATAATGGGGGAATGAAGTATTTTTAGAAGTAGAAACAATCGGCTTGAATGCAACTTCCAATCCCCTCTCAAGCGTTTCTTTTAATAATTCTTTTTCCACATCCTTTTCTGTTTTGCATTTTTTCAAATCAATTGAATGAATAATTTCTTTAGTTTCTTTTACAGCCCCCCTTATTTTTTCAATTTCAATTTCTTTTTTTTCTGCCCGTATTTTTGATAACTCCTTTGAAATATCAATAGGTTTTGAGATTTTTTTTAAAAATTCATATATCTTAACATTCAAATTTCGTCCATCAATTCCTATTTTTCTTTTTTTCAATAATTTTTCCAAGTCCTTTTTTAGATCTAAATAAACGAATACTCTTCCGAATTTAAAAGTTTCAACTGCAAGCTTTTCATTCATTTTTGAAACAATTAATATTTTCTTTTTCCCTTCAATTAAAATAAATGAATGGTCATAAAGGGCCATTCCAAGCCCTGAATAATAGGAAAAATTCGCATTTGTTTTTTCCCCAGAATAAAGCAGTATCGGAATTTTCATAAGTTTATACCTCTATTTCTGCAACGCCCCTAATTCCATCCCATTTTTTTCTAAAACATTTTATGCTAATCTCATTTTTAAAAAATGGGGCATATGATACAAATGTCTCAGCTTCCCCTCCTTCAAACATTTTATTTACTCCTTTAATTTCTCCAATGTCTTTAAAATTCATTCCAAGGTGTTTTTCAAAAAGACCTTCTGCTGAAACAGAAACAATATATGTTTTGAAATATTTTTTAATTTCCTCAATTATCTCATCTTCTTTGTGCCATAACGGAGAAAATGCAGGAATTCCAAGCCGTTCCCCAATAATATCTATTCTCTGCTTTTGATATTCACTTGAAAACGCTCCGGTTACAATTCCTTCAACTTTTAATTCTTTTAATTTTTCTTCCAATTTTAATAATTCGTTTTTGTTGTTAGCATCAATATATTCGATTTCAAGTTCCATTTCCTTTGCCTGCAGCTTAGTTTTATCTAAGTTGGGGTGATGAAACATATAAGAGTCCTCCTCGCTTTTAACACAAATTAAAATGACATCAAATCCGGAATAAATTGACCAAAATGCCGCATAACAGCTGTCCTTTCCTCCAGAAAACAAACAGGCAACTTTCATCACTATTGATTAAAAGAATATCTCTTTTAACTTTATCTATTATGGCAATTAAAACAATTATTTTTGATTTGGACGGAGTATTATATCGAGGAGATGAAATAATTACCGGATCAATAGAAACAATAAAAAAACTAAAATCTCTTGGAATAAAAACTTATTTTCTGACAAATGCAGGAACTCTTTCCAGAAAGGGCAGGGCAAAAAAACTTAGATCATTAGGTTTTGAAATACCTGACGATGAGGTATTTACAAGCTCTTATGGAATCGGAGCATACCTTTCTTCAATAAAGAAAAATCCTTCAGTTTATTGCATAGGGGAAGCAGGATTAAAAGAAGAGCTTTCTTCATTTGGGGCATATCTTACTGAAAAAAATACGGATTTTGTTGTTGTTGGATTGGACAGGGAATTCACATATAAAAAATTGAATATTGCATTGCAAAATATCATAAATGGGGCAAAATTCATTGCAACAAACGGAGATGCAACCTTTCCTGTAGAAAACAATAAAATAATGCCCGGCTGCGGTTCAATTGTTTCAAGCGTTGCATACTGCTCAAAAATAAATCCGCATATCATAGGAAAACCCAATGCTTATCTTTTGGATATGATAATAAGTGATTCAAAATCAAAAAGAGATGAGATTCTTTTAATTGGAGACAGAATAGAAACTGATGTTTTTCTTGCAAAAAAAGCAAAAATAAAATCAGCTTTGGTTCTAAGCGGGGTTTCAACAAGAAACGATCTTGAAAAATTAAAAGAAGAGGAAAAACCGGATTATTTATTAAATTCAATTTTAGGTATATTCAATATCCCTCATCTTCTATAATATCTTTTATATCAGAATTTCCGACATTTCCAAGAAGATCTTTTCCAAAAAAATCTTCTTCCAAATCCAGTCCTTTTGATGGTTCCTCTGTTGTCTTGGCGGTTTCTGAAATTCCCTGTTCGATTACATTGAAATTTATCTGAATCGAGCTAGAACAATGGGGACATTTTCCACTAATGGATACTTCATCAAAAACTAGATTTGAGCTTAATAAAAACTCTGATTCATTTTTACAGTTTGAACATCTTATGTGTCTTTTCAATTCTGACATGGCCGCACCAGTAAACCCATCGATTTTATACTTTTTAAACCTTTCTTTGGGTTATAAAGTCCCGCAAAACCCTTCCAGTTGGCAAATCAATTATTGTTGAGGGATATTTGTATTTTGTTTCCCCCCCGTCTAAAACAATATCTGCCTTTTTTAAAACTTCTTTGGAAATTTCATCTATTTTAGTTGGAGATTTTAAATCTCCGCTTATATTCGCGCTTGTAGTTATTAGAGGAATTTCCATGTTTCTCATTATATTTTGAAGAAATGGATATTTGGGTATTCTTATTCCAAGCCTGATTTTATCTCCGACAGGAATCCTTTTTTTATTTCTTCTTAAAAGAATTGTATAGGGTCCAGGGATATATTTTTTTAATTTTTTCCTTTCTGATGGGGAAATAATACAGAATTTTTCAGCAAGAGAGATGTCCCCTATGATTACAGAAACAGGATTGTTTCGCTTTCTTTTTTTTATCTTATAAATTTTTTCTACGACTTTTTTGTCCAATCCGTTTCCTCCAATTCCATAGCAGGTATCTGTAGGATAAATAATTATCTTCCCGGTTTCCAAAGCTTGCTTTAATTTTTTCCCAGCCAGCTCCGGATTTTTCTCAATGGATATAATCTCCATAATAAGATAAGAATTCAAAATATTTATATTGCTTAGCCCAAAAAGTCTTTTTTAATTTTTGCAACCCCAAGCGTGTAAATAAGATTTCCAAGCTTTGGCCCCCTTTCCTTTCCAATGAGTGCAAGATACATTTTTTGAAAAATTTCCTTTGGAGAAATATCATTTCTTTTTGAATATTCAAATATTGTATTCTGTATCTCATCTTTTCCCATATTATCTTCTAAATCATTAAGAATTTTTTTTATATCCTCATCCTCTGTTTTTCTTCCGGCATAACTGAATTTATACTGCTCTGGAACAAAATCTTTTTCCACCCATTTTTTTATATAAGGTTTAAGGTATTCTATTCCCTTCCCGTCTTTTAGGATTTCTTTTACTTTCTCAAAATCCCGATAAATCATGTAAGTAAGCAAAACATCTGAAAACGGGGCATTCCATTCTGTTTTGTTGGGGCATAATCTGTATGCCTGCACTTTTTTCTGCTCCGGCCTTTCAACTTTTTCAAGTTCCTCGTTTGTTTTTATTCCATCTGATAATTTTCCTATCCTTTCAAACTCGTCATATAATTTTAGCAGATTTTCTTTTGTCGGAACGATATCAATATTTTCTGTCAAATCCGGCTTAATTAACATATATGCAATCATTCTCATTGGAATAAGTTCTTTTAGTTCTACAATTCCCATTCCTATTCCCTTTGACTTTGAATATTTTTTTCCTTCAAATAAAAGCATGCCCCATGTGTATCCTATTGGAGGGTCCTCTTTAAACATTTCCCTAAATATTCCGACTAATGTATCATAGCTTCCCCCTCTCGTATGGTGGTCTATTCCTCCTCCTTCAAGATTGGTTTTTAAAAATCTGGTTCTTGCAGGCCAGTCAAGCCTCCAGAGTATCTTATATTTATGATCTGAAATTTTATTTTTTCCGCAAAATCCGCAACCCTTTGTGTATCCGATGTCCCTATCACAGCTATATTCATATTCATCAGTTTCTTTATTATAAGATAATGTCCTTGTTGTTGCAATTTTTCCGCATTTTTGGCATAATGGCATAATCGATGACCAATATCCATCTATCGTTCTTAAGGATGTTTTTGCAACTATTTTCTTTGCCACTTTCTCATTTTGAAGAAAAAATCTTGCATCCCCATCATACATTCCATTTTCAATCATTTCATTTGCCTTTATTACCTCTATATTTAATTCAAATTCCTTCATTATTTCTATTGCCTCATCCAAATAATGCTCTCCAAAACTTTTGCTTTTTCCAGTCGGGTCTGGAACAAAGCATAATGGTTTTCCCAAATGAGGCTCTAAAAATTCATTATATTTTTCCATTGGAATTGGAACCTTATCAAACGCATCCATTATATCTGCTACAAATAGGAATTTTACCTGTTTTCCTTCCCTTTCTATTACCTTTGCAATAGTTCCCGGAAATAAAAATTCACACACTGTCCCAAAATGGGTCGGGCCTGAAGTCGTCATTCCGCCGCTTATAATATAGGGAGGTTGGTATCTTTCTGTTATTTTAGCTGCTAATTGTTCTGCCCAGTGGAGAATCATAACTATTTCACCTTTTTTCCTTAGAGTAATGTTACAGGAGGTTGTTTTATAAATATTTCGATGCATAGTTTTAGGTTATCAGCGGCCATAGGAAAAGGGTCACACCCGTTCCCATTTCGAACACGGAAGTTAAGCCTTTTCACGGTGGCTCTTGTACTGTTCTATGAACGGGAAAGACCACTGCTGCTGGTACTTTTTATGCGCCTATTGATTCTGATCTTTTCAATAATTCGTCAGATAGTTGTTTTATTACTTCTTTATGGTCGAATTCTTTTTTGTCTAATCTATCTGCAAGCATTCTCCCACAATTTGAAGCCTTTTCAAAATGCTCTTTTGCACCTTTTAGATTTTCCTTTATTAATTCTATTTCCCCAAGTGCCCAGTACCCCACGAATGATTCTTCAGTATTTAGTGTATTCCTTTTTTTGCCTGTTCTTAGTTCTTTTGCAATAAAAGCCATTACTTTTGAATATAATTGCATTCTGTGATACTGGTCAGAGTATTCTGCTAAAGTGTAATCTAAAGCAAGTCTGTTTGCGATCTCACCTGCCTTTGCATACCAGTTTCCAGCCGTTCTTTCATCCCTGTTTTTTAATTCTATATCTGCATGTTCCTTTGCAATATTTAATGCCCTTGTCATGAACTCTATTATTTTTTCGCGCAATGAATTAATTTTATGTGTTTTGGTTTGGCAAGCCCCCTCTGTTTCAGGTGTTTCCGTTAAGTGTATATTCATTAGTTCAGAACGCCGTCCTCTTGACCAGCGAAGCATTTTTTCCATTTCTGCAGATGCATTATTGGTGATAGTTGCCATACTTTTATTATTCCCTGGCGGTAAATCTTTTATTTGAAGTGCACTAAAAGGATTGTTTCCAAATCCCGGGTTGAGACCTAAATTGACACGAGGGTGTCTTTTAAATTTTTGTTTAGTCATAAAATCTACCTCATTCTCACATGTTCAAAAGAGTTCCTGAACTTAAAATTTTACTCATGTTATATTTTTCTGCCAGAGTATCACTTAAATACATATATTCTCCCTTACCCTTTAGTTCGGGCAGCTTTTCATTATTCCATATTTGCTCTACTGCCCTAGCTTGGCACTTGCTGCTTGTTTCATCCATTAAGTATTGTGTTGAAACCAGTACTGAAAACAATGGTGGTAAGATTTTGGTCTTAATACTATGTTTTTCAATTGCATGGACAATTTTGAATTCATCACTGTCTTTATCAGCCCTTTTCTCCCTGTGTTGTCTAAAGAATCGTTCTAATGCGAGTTCAAAAATATTTATGCGTCTGAAGTTACGGTTACAGTATTTCTTTGATAAATCCGCACCATATTCCAATAATACCTCTAATGCTTTTAGGCCTCCTACATCTACAATACAGCCAATTAAAGGATTGCTAATCCCTATCTCACCTTTGGGTGGATTGATCATCCGGGGCTCATTATGGACGATAGTATTAACATCCGCGTTGAATTTTTCTATTAAATTTATCATAAGGTTGGCATGATCTCCCATGGCGGTTTCGTAAAGTGCCATTTCAATTAAGGTGTTTTTTGTATCCCCGTAATTCCTTTGAAGATTAAGTATCTCAGCCATCTGGCTGTATGGACCTATTTCTCCCATATGGCATGCAATAAGAAATATATTTTGGCTTGCCAGTTTTTCATCACCAAGCGTTCTTTCTTCATCGAGCAAAGGAATCATTTGGGTGAATGAGACCCTAATCCTGGTTTCATTTTCTTTAATTTTTCTAAGTACTAATCTACCATTCTCAGTTCCCATATCATGTATATCGTTCCTTAATCTGATTAGTCTTTTGCTTGCCTGATTTGGTCTAGTTGTTATTTGTTGTTGCATATATTCACCTAAATACTTTCTATATAACAGTTAATATTTAAATCTTTCCATCCTGATACTACCTTTCAAAACATTTTTAATCACTTCTATCTAAAGTGAGGTAATGGCACTAAACCAGGCACAACTATTTAGACGCAAACAATTACTTGCTAAAAAACAATTAAGAGATTTCAATACTTTTCTTAAAAGGATTTTAAAATTTCCTATCTATATCGATCATATATCATATGATTCTGATCTTAAAACCAAACCCGCAAAATTAGAACATGCAGATAAAATCCAAAAAGTAACTGTCTGCTGTTATCATTATTCCTGTGATGCTGATTTAAATAAGATACTTGATGAAAATATAACAATATCCATATTTTCAACTCAAAATGTTCCTTTTCCTGTTTCCATCTATAACTCATCGCTTACTTTCAAAAATCCGAATACCGTTTACCTGTTTGCACAACAAGATTTAATAGATAGCGGCGTTTTAGAGATTGGCATTTTCAGATTAACAATTGAAAATCCATATTTTGGAATAATTTTTTCGGATATGCTGCGTCCTGTGGCCGATAATGGTCATATTGAGAATTTTAGAAAAATTCCATTAATGTTTAGCCTAAAAGAAGGAGAATTACTTTTTCAAGCGGGGTTTTCCAATCAATTGCATACAAAATATATTAATTTGGACCAATTAAACAATGACTTAAAACCTTATGATTCATAATTTCCTATATAAAAATTTAGGTTATATTTATGGATTTTGAAAAAAGAGCCAAAAAAGATATTGAAAAGCTTGAAAACTTTATAGAATATTCCAGATCTTTGAATTTTCATAAGAAATACCCTAAATTATTTGAACACATTTTAAATTATAAAAAAGATTCCGAGCATTATTATTTTAAAAAAGATTATTTTTCCTCACTTGGCTGTGCCAATTATGCTTATGGAATTTTGGAAGGGCTATTGTTTAATGAAAAAGGAAAATACTTTCATGAAATTATTTGATTATTTTTTTAACCTCATCTAGAAATCTTTCTGCATCATTTATAGCCTCTGTCGCAATTCCTTTTGAGCACACAGAGCCTTCATATTGAACCATACTTCTTGTTTGCCTATAATGTTGTCCAATTTCAGCAAATCTAACTATTACTTTATTATCCAAATATTCATTTTTTATAAATTCAAACATGCAAAAATGGCTCCTTTCCTTGCACCCTTTCTTATAAAGCAATGCTCTTGCCGAATGAAAAATGCTTATATACGCAGTAAGAAAAGATATGTCATATATTTCCGTACTAAAAACTATTTTTGCCTTTTTAAGATAGCTTTCTGCAATTTTTATCTGATTTAAAAGTTCTTCTCGCCCAACATATCCTTTTCTTAACTGCCCGGATTCAAAACACTCATCATAATTCATATTGCATTACCCCAAATCAAGACATTATTTTTTTTAACTGAATTAAAAAAATCCGTTTTCTCTCTTTCTATTTTTCTCCATCTATCTAATGGGATTGCCATAACATTTATTTCTCTTTCAAGCTTCGAGCCAATATGTAAAAAATCTTCGTTATTTATTTTTTGTTCATTTGAGGTAATAACCAAAATATCAAGATCACTCTTATTTCCATAATCTCCTTTTGAAAAACTACCGTATAAGGCAATCGACAATACATTTTTATTTTTTTCAATAAATGGCTTGAGATATTGTTGATCGGATGCCAAATACGGACCGATAAATTTTTTTAGAATTTTTATTCTCTGGTCTTTTTCATTTATATAATACTGATGAATATTCCCTATTTCTTTCTTATTTAGCAATCCCTCTTCTTTATACTCACTACAAAATTTTTGGGCAGTTCTTAACCCTATTCCCAATCTTCTGCTCAATTCGTTTATATGAATTTTTATATTTGGGTTTAAAAGAAAATACTCTAGAACGCTCCAACCTTTAAACTTGTTCCATTCTTTAATCATATTATATATGATACGATCGTATATTTTATAATATGTTCGTTTTTTTTTTATATAAATTCATTTTAGACCAATAAGACTATTTTTTCTTCCATTAATTTCCATGCTAATCCCATCCACTCTTTGAGTTAATTCTCTAATAGTTAACTCCTTTGGTTTTAAAACCGGAGTTGAAAATGTCCAGTATTCGGGAAATAAAGTCCACGATCGCTCAATATCTATTGTTATTTCCCGTCTATCATATTTTGTACCCGGAAAGGGCTTTACAAATGAAAACATTACATTTGATGCTCCCTGCTCTTTAGCAAATTTTGCATATTCCAAAACAGCCTCCAGTGTTTTTTTTGTTTCCTGCACAAACCCAACCATTATTCCAATATAAAAATTAATTTTGTATCCACTAAGCATCTTAAACAAAATTTTAAGGGTATTTTTTACTTCCTCCTGCGCCTTTATTTTTCTATACTTTTCCTCATTATGCATTATTTCAAGTATTGGGTGCTCAATTGGAATAAAAACATTATAACATCCATTATCTGCCAGTTCTCTAACAAAATCTTCTGTTATCGATGGATAATATAATCCTGCATCAATAACCCATTTAAAACTTAAATTTCTAAGCTCTCTAAACAAAACTTTTCTTTCTTTTTCAGGCAATAATACAATCTGGTCATCTTCTATTGCCAAATTATCAAATCTAAGTTCTCTTATTTTCCTTAACTGTGTTTTTATCCTTTCAGAAGAAAATATTCTTATTTTTCTTCCCCACATATCAGTGCTTGTACAAAATCTACATCCCATGGGGCAGCCCCTTGAAATTGAATAATCAATAAATGCACTGCTTTCTTTTGATATTTTTCCCCAATGATTAAGTTTTGGGATATAAAGGCCTGAATCCAATAAATCAAATGCAGGATCTTCCAATTCATCCATATTTTTTACTGTCCTGTCTCTGCCGGTATTAATAATTTTATCTTCTGATCTAAATGCAATTCCTTTGATTTTTTTTAATTCTTTTAAACTTGTTTTTTGTTCTAAAATTGAATCAACCAATTCAATAAATGGCAATTCCCCTTCCCCAAGAACAATATAATCCGCTTTAGTAAATTCAAGCATATACCCAGGCATATATGTTGCATGATGCCCTCCAAGAATAGTAATTGCACCAAGTTCTTTTGCAATTTTTGTACATAAAGCAGCATTTTTCCATTCAGAGGTAAATATATTTGAAATTGCCACTAAATCCCCCTGTTTAATCCCTATCTTAATTAATTTATTTTTAAGTTCATCCGAAGTAAGTCCAAATCCAAATACCCCTTTTTTAATTTCCTGTTTTTCTTTTCCTTTAACAACCATATCAATAAAATGGATATCTACTTCTGGAAAGTATCTACGCACCATACCAGCTAGACTAAGTAGCCCTAGTGGAGTTCCAGCTCTTATAGGATCCTTATTCAAAACTGTTCTTGGGGGATTAATAAATGCAACCCTCAATTTTTCACCTTTAATTTGCCCTGATAATTTTTATCTCCTGCAAACCTGTCGCACATGCAACCTGCCCGCCATCTCAAATCCGCTAGTTTTGCCCTGTGCCTTTGATGATTGAATCTAAGCTCCTCCAAATTATTTTCCTTAACTCTCATTTCTTTTTTTTCAATTCCGATAAGCTCAAGTTCCTTTCCTCCAATTGCCTGTGCTGGTCTTAAAATTCCCTCATTATCAACTATTGCAGTGTAAACTCTTCTTGTGCAACTTTGCCTTACATAATAAGGTTTGATCATTTCCTCTTGTTCTGAATTCAAATCCCAGTAATCCCCAAAAGCGTATCTTCCGCTATGAATTATCGGCTCAACATAAGTTTTCAATCCATTTTCAAATGCAAACGGGAGTATTATTTCCATAACCTGCCCAAAATTTATCTTTGCACCAACTGTTTGAATCCCGATTCTTTCTTTTGAAAAGTAATCTAAAAGTATTTTGAGGCTTTTTGGGATGAAGATTTTTTTATCTTTAAACCCCACCTCGCAGAAGTGTCTGACGAATCTTTCCAAACCCATAAGCGGCCGGGTCATTTCAAAGAAAAGTTCCGGTTCTGTTGCCCAAAATTTAACCCATATATTTACAGGATATTCCCTTAATTTTTGTGCAAACTTTTCATCAATTGTAAGCCCATTTGTAAAAAATACCCATTCCATGCTATTTTCTTTTGCATACTGGGCAATTTTCCAAAACCTATCATCAAGTGTCGGCTCACCAATTCCTGAAGTATATATTGTTTTTGCGCCCATTTGCCTTGCTTGCTCAAGGATTTGAAAAGTTTCTCCCCATTCAATTTCTTCCTCACTTTTTTTCCGATCCACATAACATATTTGGCAGTCCATCTGGCAAGTGCCGGTGAGCATAAGTGCTAGAATCCGTAATACATTTTTTCTTACCTGTGTTATCTCATTTTCCAGTTTCATTGTTCCAAGTTTTTTTATCTCCTCAAGCTTTTCAACCAGTATTCCTTTAGAACATCCAGGGAACTGTTCTATAAGTTCAAATAGTTCTTTTTCACCCCCTTTTTTTCTTGCAGCGTAAAAATCAAACAAAAGATTATTCCGGTACAATTCCATAAGTTCTGTTTCTCCAAATATCTGTGCTCCGAATATGTTTAAGAAACCGAATTCCTTCATTTGCCCACCTTTTGTGCTACGACAAACCAGAAATCGGTTTTCTTCACTGATCTGATGATCATTTCTATCTCGTTACATGCCTGCACTAGTTTCAAATTCCACTTAAAAAATAATCTCCTTATTTCCTCCATGCTGAAAAAATGGAATATGCTACTAGTTCTTGGCATTTTGTAGTCGTTTTCTCCAACGCATTCACCTTTTCTGTATTCATTGTCCTGTGTTGAGAGAAAAGTCCAAATGGAAATTCCATTGTCTTTTAGTAATAAATTTGAATTTTCAATTATATTACTTCTTTCTTTTGAATCTAATAGATGAAGAACAAAATTGCAAAAAACAACATCATACCCTCCTAAGTATTCTGCTGGAAGCGATTTAGTCAGGTCTACTTTTGCAGTATTCTCCAATCCATAACTTTTTCTTGCATTTTCTAATGCAATATCAGATATATCAAATAATGTCGGGTTAGCCCCGATTTCTTTAAAAAATGCTGAATTTCTTCCATATCCTCCTCCCAGTTCTGCAATTTTTTTACCACCTTGTATATATCCTTCAAGTACTGCTAATTTTGCTGCATGGCTTGGATCAGCTCCCCATATTTTTCCTTCCGCATGATACCTGCTGTCCCAGATTAGTTTTTGTTTATGTGCATTCATGACATATTTTGTGTTTATTTTTTATATTAATTTTTTCTTTATTTTTTTCAACAAAATGATAATATTTATATATTTTTTCTAATAAATAAGTAAATATGTCAGAAAAAATCTCAAGGTTCAAATTTGATGCCATTGACCTTAAGTTGCTCTATGAGCTTGACTGCAATGCTTTTCAATCCCTCTCAAAAATTGCAAAAAAACTCAAAACAAAAAGGGATGTCCTTTTGTATAGAATCAAAAGGATGGAAAAAGAAGGGATAATCAAAGGATATATCGCATTAATTGATTATGGAAAAATAGGTTTTATGGCTGGCGTTATATACTTAAAATACCAGCATGAAAATGATAAGATTAAAAATGAAATATTAGACTATTTTAATTCCGAGCCAAAGATATGGTGGGTTAATTCAAGGGATGGAAATTTTGATTTAGGAGCAGGGTTTTGGTTTAGAAATTTAAAGGAATTTAGAAAAGCCCAGATCGAAATGATGAAAAAATATCTCTTTTATTTTAAGGAAATGAAGTCAAGAATATATACTCATATCCTGCAATTTCCAAGAAGATACCTATCCAAAAATTTTCAGGATCTGCCTCCGGTGTCTATCTCCACCGAGGCCGATAAAATGACTGATGATACTGATGATAGGATTCTTTCAATTCTCTCGAAAAATGCCCGTATGCCGTATACGGAAATAGCAACCATTGCAAATCTTAGTGCAGCACAGGTCCATTATAGAATAAAGAATATGAAAAAAAACAGGGTTATTTTGGGTGCAAGACCAATGATTGACCGAAGTATGCTGGGATATCGATGGTATAAAGTCGATTTTTATCTGGATGATTGTTCCATAATGGATAAATTAAAAGCATATCTTTTAAGCCATCTAAATACAGTTTATGTATATGAGGCTGTAGGTGGGGCGGATATTGAGGTTGAATTTGAGGTAAAAAATCCAGAAGAATTATCTAAAATAATAGGCCAGATAAAAAACAAGTTCCAAAATGCCATACGCTATACTGAATTTTATGAGTTTACAAAAGAGCATAAATTAATTTATTTTCCACAGGCTTCACATTTCAGTCAATAAGAACACATCCAACGGAATCATTGTTATTTTTTTTCCATCAATTATTTTTTCATCAAATGTGTTTTTTGTTATAAGCAATCCATTTTCTTTTTTATTTTTCCTTATAAAGTATAGCAAATTACTTAAATCTGCATTAATAATATCCGTTTGATATTTTACCTCGATAGGCTTTGTATCCAGTATAAAATCAATCTCTCTTTTTTGCAGATCCCTGTAAAAACTAATTTTCTCTCTGCTTAATTTATCATAAACTGCAGTTTCAGCAGCCTGTCCGATATTTGGATTTTCAGATAATGAACTATATATCGATGCTGTTTTTACAAAAATCTTTTTTTGTTTTTTTATAGCTTTCTGTAACGAACCTTTTGGATATATTATATCAATCAAATATGCTTTTTTTAAGTATAACAAATAATCTGAAACAGTATGCCTGCTTATTCCAAGCGCCTCACTCATATTTACATCAGTAAATAATTTTGAAGAATTGTTTGCGCAAATCCTAAGCAAATCATATAATTTTGATGGGTATTCTATCCTAAAAGTCGTTGGGATATCATCAAAAACAATTTTTTCTATTGTAGTTGTTTTTATGTAATCCGTCGCCATCTTTTCATCCATTTTGATTATTTCCGGAAAAGAACCCTTTTTTAGAAATTCCTGGCATTCTTCAGCATATCTTTTTTTTATCTTATATCTGTCATTTATTAATAATTTATCTAATTTTTTCCCGGTTAATTCAAGATATTCCCGAAAAAATAAAGGGGGCACATAATATTCAAATAATCTGCCGCTAAGGCTTTCCATACCTTTTTTTATTAAAAGAGCTGAAGAGCCACTTACAATAAATCTTGCTTTTTTTTGGTCGTGGTATTTTTTTATAATCCCAGACCAGTCCCCAATTCTAAAAATTTCATCAAGTATTATCACTGGTTTTTCTTTTTCTTCAAGAAAGGAATCTATAACCTTTTTTAGTGCTTCTGCATTTAAATATTTTTTTTCATCAAATGAAAAATAAAAAGCTTTTTTTTCAAATAATTGTTTTATAAGGGTGGTTTTTCCAACCCTTCGCAAACCAGTTATTGCAATAATCAAGCCACTCTTAAATAAATTCTCAATATCGTAATAAGCATCTCTTTTATATTCTGGCAATTCCTCTTTTTCTCCTAAATTCATTGGGGAAAAATCCATTATTTCTTTTTTTGTAGGTATTGTCATTATATATTATAAGAGCACAAAACTTAAAAATGTGCTCTTATAAGAGCACAAAATCGAATAATATGCTCTTCATTTATTTTCCACAGGTTTAATCAATCTCTATTGGAACAATTATCTCTTCTTTCGTATATTTAATTTTATATCCCATCATATAATTTCTAAATCTTATTCCAATAACTGAAGCTATTCTGATGAATGCCAATTTGAATGAACTGCTGTTTTTTATCATTCTCAAAATCTCCTTTAATGTTCCAGTGATTGTTTGTGCAGTCCGATTTACAGTTCTAAAAATTTCCCTTGTTTTTTTTATACCCATTTCAGTGTTTACGACTACATCGTGCCGGTTATACCTAAAGAAATTATTTTCTAGTATACTGCCTGATTTCTTCAGAGTCTCAAAATCCCGCGTTCCCGGATAAGGCGCATACATATGAAAAACACCTGTTAGATTATTTTCTCTAAATACTTTTGCCATTTCCAAAAGGCTGTTTTCATCCTGTTTTGGATGTCCGATTATTGCAGAATTCAAAACAAAAGCTCCATTCATTTGCTCCAAAACTCCAAAACCATTTTTCTTTCCCCGCAGTTCCACTAATTTTGGATCTTCATATCCAGTGAGAAATCCGATGCAAGTTCTTGACATAAGATCCCATATCCCGGGATTTTCAATTAGTTCTTTTGATGATCCCTCACCAGTCCAGAACTTTCCTTTCTTTTCAAGATATCCAAATATCTTTTCTAAATATTCAGGAGGATATAATGATATATTGGGGTCTACAAAAAGTATCCTTGTTCCAACTCGGTCTAATTCCTCAATGACCTGTTCTGGATTTCGTATCCTTACTTTTTTGCTGCTTGGGGGCATCCCACAAAAACTGCATCCATGGGTGCACCCCCGTCCAAGCTCTGCAGAATACATAATTCCACTTGGCTTGTATGTTGCATCTGGAATAATATACTCATTTTTCAAATCTACTATTGGAGCTGTATATATCTGTCCGGTTTTTCCATCAATAGCATCATTTATTATTCTTAATATACTTCCTTCGCATTCCCCAACAAAAATATTAGCATATGGAAACATTTTGCTGATTTTTTGTGGAATTAAGCTTGGAATCTGCCCTCCAATTATCAATGTTTTAAATTTTGCCCTTATCATTTCAATATTTGTTACCAGATACCCCAAGGCAATAGGGTCATTTATAGATATTAAAGCAGCTTGCGAATTGTCAGCTCCTTTAAGATCCCTCTTACTTGAAAGTTCGTATACTTTTGGTTCAAAATCACACTTTCGTATTTGAGTAGTTATTATTCTGTCAGTTATATCCACACCCCTATAAGTAATCCATTTTGCAATAGTTGATGGAGTTAATATATTTTCCTGCGTGATTTTCTTTCTTATCAATACTGCTATTTGTTCTTTTCTGTGTAGTTGGGCCATATCAGTCATAAATATTGTGTTAATAAATATTTAAAAATAGAACTATTTATTCTTCAAACTCCACTGCCTCATAGAAAAAGAACTTCATTCCCGGTTTTTTCCACTCATCTCCCATTAATCCTGCCTTCATACACAAATGGGATAAAAATTCCTCTTTGGTTTTTAATTCCTCCCAAACAACAGGAAGAAAAGTTGCCCTGCTCCAGCCTCTTTGTATAATCACCCCGTGTTTTTTCGGAACAAGTTTTTTTAACAAGTCTTTATAATCCTTAATCTCAATTTCAACAGGTTTGGTTAAAATAGAAATGCTTATTTTAATATCTTTTAACTCTTCCAAGGTTAAAGGCTTAAATCTTGGATCTTCAAATGCAGCGCTCACTGCATTGTTTACAACATCTAAAACCAAAGGTCTTGTTGCCTCAAGCATTCCAATGCATCCGCGAAGAGAGTTATTTTTTCTATTATGCAAACTTACAAAACAGGCTCCATTTTCAACAAGTTTTTTCGAAGGAATTTCTCCAGGATCCGGATCAATTATTTTTTCAGTTTTCAAATAATTTTCAATAGAGCTTCTTGCAAGATTTAGCAAATATCCTTTCTCTTTTTTATTATATTCATTCATAGAAGGCATAACATCCATACCCCACGACTCTCGATTTATCCCCAGAAGTATCTCCTGAGTTTTTATAATCCAAAAATTTTCCTTTCCATTTTTTTATTTTTGCAATCTGCATCAGGGTTAAAATTGCCTCCTTTCCGCATGCCTCAACAAAGCTTTCAACATTGTAAACATCCATTGACGGAATCGCCTTATTGGCAGTATTGTCTATTCGCATTGCCTCAGAATAAGAATGATAGTGGCTCAAATCAGAGCTTGCAATAATTATTGAACTCTCATCAATTTCTTTTTGGAGTTCTGGTGCAAACAATCTTGCAGACATCTCTCCTGTAAGAAGGGCATAAACCCTGAATTTTTTAAGAACTGTCTGCAAAAATGGAAGCTGAACTTCAAGTGAATGTTCTTTCAAATGGGCTTTATTATAATTTTTTATAATCTGATTTTCCTTTAGTTGTTCCATTTCAACTTTTCCAAAAGGAGTCTGCCAATATTCGTCTGTTGCTTGTGCAACCCCGTAAAATCTTTCATAATGGGATGGGCCGATTAGAAATACATTTTCTGCATCAGGATTATTTTCTTTTAGCAGTTTATATCCAACTCCTGCCGCAGGGCCTGAATAAATATATCCTGCATGGGGAACTATAAGCCCTTTAAGTTTTCCAGCAACTGAAGTTTTTTTGGAACTTTCCAAAAAGGATTCTATCATCTGTTTCAATTCAAACCTTTCAGCAGGATAAAATGCCCCTGCAACTGCCGGCATTCTCACATTCATTCAAACACCCCAACTATTTTACTTTTACAATATATGCATCTTCCATTTATTATGTTATTATTTACAATTCTAAAACCAATTCTTTCAATAATTGTTTTCCTGCATTCAGGGCAAATGGTATTTTCATGTTCATTTAGCATATTTCCGCAATAAATATTTTCAAGGCCAATTTCTTTTGCAATTTTTCTTGCATTAATCAAACTTTGAATGGAGGTTGGATTTCCACCTGTCATTTTATAGTCAGGATGAAATGCAGTGATATGCCACGGAGTTTTTGGATCAACTGAATATAAAAATTTTGCAATTCTTTCGATAAATTCATCAGAGTCATTTTCATTTGGAATTAAAAGTGTTGTTACTTCAACCCATATCCCTAATTTTTTTGCATATTTGACTGAATCAAGTACATACCTTAATTTTACATTTCCGCATAGTTCTTTGTAGAATTTTTCATTCCCCTTAATGTCTATATTTGCTCCGTCAACAAAATCTGATAGATAATTCCAGCATTCCTTGGTTTGATATCCATTGGTCACATATACATTTTTCAGTCCTTTTTTTCTTGCCAATATTCCGATATCTTTTGCATATTCGCTAAATATTGTCGGCTCGGTATAAGTGTAGGAAATCGATTTGCATCCTCCTCTAATTGCCTCTTCAACTGCTTTCTGCGGGCATAGTATCTGCAGCTTTGCAAGCATTTTTCCAAAATCTTTTTCAAACTCTTTTGGTGCCTGTGATATGGACCAATTTTGGCAGAATTTGCAATTAAAATTGCATCCGTAAGTTCCAATGGAATAAGACTGCGTTCCTGGAAGAAAATGAAACAATGGCTTTTTTTCTATCGGGTCAATCCATACAGCGCAGGGTTTTTCATAGACTAATAAATTCAATTTTCCATTCTTATTTTCCCTGACTTTGCAAAAACCAGTTTTTCCAGCTGGTATTTTACATTTTCTGTTACAGGCAATGCATTGAATAATTTCATTTTCCAGTTTAATATATAGTTCTTTTCCCATTAAGTTTATTAATTAGAATAAGGATAAAAATCTATTGCAGGCCCGAATACTTTATATTAAAACAGGTGATTCTTGCTCTGCTCCAAATGTTTCAAATAATTTAATACCTCTTTTCCCATGTTTGAATTTTCCGCTCAAGGCAACTTCTATTGCAATTTTCAAAATTTCCGGATCATTTATCTCAACTGAAACCTGCTCCCCATTAATCCATTTAAAATCATCTTTTAATCGAAAACCAATAGTTGGCTTTCCAAATATTCTTGAGGGCTGCAGGGCATAATTATTATTTCCTATCACAGCATCAGAAGAATAAAGCAAACTCTCAAAAGAATGTCCTATTCTGCCCCTTATTATATCTTCCAAATTCAAAAGCAGAACATTTGCATGTGATATTGATACTTTATTTAGAGCTTTATTAACTTTTCCGTAATCATTTTGTTTGCATATTATCATTAAATTTATTCCTGGTCTGTATAAGGCAAGTTCATCTACAGTTTCAATTACTTGTTTAAATGTATCTTTTCCATCTAATTGTTCAGGGGCATATAAAAACATAATTGTTTTTGCATCTGAATTAAAAACCTGTGAAAACGGATAGGCAACATTTATTTCATCTCTTATACTATATTCTCCATCCAATAGTAAAAATAGCATATGTTTTAAATCATCCTGTCGCTCTAAGGAAATATTTACTCTTGCAAGCAAATAAAGATAAGGATCATCACACTTAATTAATCTCTCGTTATCGATTCCAATTTTTAAAAACTGTTCCAAAGTTTTTTGGTTTGAGCTAACGATCCTGTTTTTTGGTTTATTTAATTCATTTAAATCATTTCTGGTTCCATCAAATATACCCTTTAATTCATCTACATCTCCGCTAAAAAAGATTTCTAACGGTATGCCTTTTTCATTTCCAAATGAAATAAACGACATATTTGCTACTGTAGCCCTTTTCAAATCATCTGAATCTGCAAATAGCATTATTTTTCTTGGTTTGAAAAGTATATCTCCGAGTGTTATTAGCTCTGAAGAAGGATAAGTGATTCTATCTGGTTTAATTTTCCATCTATCGAGAATATGTTTGTAATCTGAGTCAATTGAAATTTTAAAAGGCTCTCTACCAAATGTCTTTATAATTCCAGCTGCTGAATTTGCAGCCCTTTTAGAATAAATAGGCAACAAAACTTTTTTTTTAAACATAAAATCACAAAAATAGTTATATGTGTTATATTTTTTATATTTATTGGTATTGGAAATTAAACTTTTAATCATTTTAATAGTCCAATTACCCTCTCTGTTGCTCCTTCAACATAACCAATCTCATTTTGTTTAATCAGGTCGTGCATTAAATAATACATATTTAATTGTAATTCTGCTGTATTTTTTACAAGAGTGGTTATTTCCCTCTCATTTGTATACCACTGGAAATCGTTTCCAGTTAATTCCGGCTGAAAACTTATTACAGGTGTTCCAAGCAGTCTTGCAGTAACAAGCGGGTTGTTGAATGTTCCAACCACTAAATCAGCAACATATAATATCTCTTCTATAGAATAATAATTTACATCTATTCTATCTGTTGGGTTGTGAACAACCTTTCTTGCAAGTTTTGTTTTAAAGGAATCTGCAGCATCTTTTGCATTTCCCGGTCTAAATGGATGCGGCCTTATTATTGCATTTATCGTTTCTTTTTCTGAATATTCTTCTATAGACCTTAGAAAATCAATCAATACGCTTTTTTCACTAAATCCTATTGTAGGATAATTTGTTTCAATTTCATCACTTATGAATACAACCAGCTTTCCATTTTCATCAAATTCTGAAAATACGGGTTTTGAGAGAATCTTTTTTCTCATCGTTATCTTTTTATCATCAAATTCCTGTGTCAATCCAACAACATATTCAAAATATGGATTCCCGGTAATACTTAATACATTTGGATTGAAACCTTCATTAATCATTTGTTCTTTTGCAAATTCATCCATTATTGCAATTGAAGTTGGAAGACATCTCAATTTTCCTGCGCGTTCAATTTCAAGCCTGTTTGATTCCATTGGAAATTTTAAATCTGAAAATCTTTCCGAATAATTTCCCCAAATGTCAAGCAATGCCACAGTTGGGATTTTAAGTATTTCTCTTTCCAAATACCATATAAACTGGTCTGGTGTGAGAAGATGTTGTTCATCTTGTACATTTGTTCCTGTAAGAATTGAAGTAGGATCAAAATCCACCATTTTTTCCTGTAGTGTTTTATATTCTTTTTCGTTAGGTTTGCCTTCAACCATGTAATCTATTGCCACATTCAATTTGTTAAAAGCGCCAGTGGCTCCACCAGATGATACTAAAAAAACTCTTGTTCCTAATTTTCTTAATTTGTTAACAACAGGACCAATTGCTTCTCCTGCTCCATACATTGAAGCTAATGCAAATACTTTTTTTGGGATTCTTTGTTTATGCATAATTATCTTCCATTTTGTTATAGTAGATATATGTATGTATACATTTATAAGGTTTGGTTTTTTGTATATGCTAGTTGTAATTATAAAGAGTAGTATTAAGTGGTCTTTTTAAATATTTTTGTTAAAATATCTATAAATACAAATGGTAGACTATAATGAAAAAACTTCGTCAAAATTCTCCGTTAAGGATTAGGATAAATTCTATTGATGGATTTAAGAGAATGGGAATACCTTTAGAAGAAGCCGTAAGAATAGCCAGCCAGGAAGGTTTAATTATTGCTTCCAATAGGTCTATTGATGAGGAATTTATGCTTGGAGTTTCCCAGATAATTCACTGCCGGACAGGAACATTAGTTGCTTCTAACGAGCCGGGTGATAAATTGGGTTTGGATGTTGTATCTGAAGATTTTATTACAGGATTTAAATGGGTATTTCCTGTACCATATCAATTTGTAGGAGAACAAAATCTTGTTTTAGTAACCGAATACCCATATTCAATTGAAAAAGACGGTAATTATAGGGTAATCAATCCTTTAAATAAGATAGATTATATTCTTGGTTCTCCATCTGAAGATTTTGTTTTTAAATATTATCAGGTGGATGTAGAATATTATCTTCCTTCAATAATCAGCAGAAGCCCTTTGCTTGACAAAAGAGTTTTAGTAGGAAGTTACAATACTATATCTGCGGTTATGCGTACTTCTTATGATTGGAATCATATAATCATTGGATGTCCTCTTTCCTATCCGTCAGGGCTTATTGTAAAACCTTTAAAATCTGGAAATGAAGGGTTCTCTCCTGATCCTGCCCACGATAACCTGAGAGTTTCTCTGCAATAATTTTTTTGTTTAAAATACGCCCTCACCGAGATTTGAACTCGGGCTCCAGGATCCGCAATCCTGTGTTCTATCCAGACTATACTATGAGGGCAACAGTTATTATTTTCATATATTCTGTTTAAATTTCTTTATTTTTTCTTTTTGTCAAATCAAGTATATTTTTGTGGTTCTATCTTTTCGCCTAAAAAGAATTTCTATTAAAATCTTTTTTTCTTAAGTATTGGATTGCCTGTTATGGGCAAGGAGTGGGGGGTTAGATGGAGCCCTTGCGGTGTACCATCAACCCTCATTTATGTTTTTCAAAATTTATAATTCTCTTTAATCTTTCTAAAATTTTATCTTTTACATATGCAAACTTTTAAAAATGGTTTGATATTAAATCTTCTAATATTTCTTAGAATTACAAAATTCGAGAATATATTTTTTATGAGGTGTAATATATTATGGCAGCAGAAAAAGAACATGTAAATCTTGTCTTTATAGGGCATGTAGACTCAGGAAAGTCTACTTCGGTTGGAAGAATTTTATACGAAACAGGGGCGCTTCCAGAACAAACTTTGAAAAAATACCGGGAAGAAGCAGAAAAGCTTGGAAAAGCAACATTTGAATTTGCATTTGCAATGGATTCTCTAAAAGAAGAAAGGGAAAGAGGAGTAACAATTGATGTTTCACACAAGGATTTCAAAACAGCAAAACACTATTTTACAATTATTGATGCGCCAGGACACAAAGACTTTGTAAAAAACATGATCACTGGTACTTCACAGGCAGATGCAGCAGTATTGGTTGTTTCTGCAAAAGACGGAGTAGAACCGCAAACAAAAGAACATGCATTTCTTGCAAAAGTTCTTGGAATCGGTCAATTATGCGTAAACATAAACAAGATGGATGCAATAAGCTATGATGAAGTAAAATTCAATCAGGTCAAATCTGAAATTTCAAAACTTTTATCAGGAATGGGATACAAAATTGATAAGGTTCCAATAATTCCCTGTTCTGCATATAAAGGTGACAATATTACCAAAAAATCAGAAAATATGAAATGGTATACAGGAAAAACCTTGATTGAAACTGTTGATGATTTCATAGCTCCGCCAAAACCAAAAGACAAACCATTAAGACTTCCAATTCAGGATGTATTTACAATTACAGGACACGGAACTGTTCCGGTCGGAAGGGTTGAAACAGGAGTAATGAAACCAAATATGACGGTTGTTGTTTCGCCTTCTGGGGCAAAAGGAGAAGTAAAAAAGATTGAAATGCACCATGAGGAATTGAAAGAAGCAGTCCCCGGAGACAATGTCGGATTTAATCTTAAAGGAGTAGATAAAAAAGACATTAAAAGAGGGGATGTTTTAGGCCCGGTAGATAGTCCGCCAACAGTAGTTGAGGAATTCAAGGCGCAAATAGTTGTCTTAAATCACCCAACTGCAATTTCTGTCGGATACACACCTGTTTTCCATGTACACACCTGTCAGTTTGCAGGAAAAGTAACTGAAATTGTTGAAAAGAAAGATCCAAAAACAGGACAGCCTGTTCCAGGAAAAGTGGACTTTATAAAAACAGGGGATGCGGCAATTGTTAAAATAAAACCATTAAAACCAGTTGTTATGGAAAAATTCCAGGACTTCCCACCCCTTGGAAGATTTGCAATGAGGGATATGGGTCAGACAGTTGCAGCAGGAGTAGTATTGGACATTACTCCTAAAAAATCAGCTTAATTTCTTTTTTTTATTTTTCTAAATATTTTTCTACATCTTTTTTTGCAGGGCATCTTATCGAATGCTGTTTTATTTCATTTTTATTAGTAATATATGTTATTATTGTGTGCCATCCGCCTTCAGCTTCATCATATACAATCTCTGAGGCATCTAAAATGGTTCTGCAGTTTTTATCTATGTTGCCTATTTCCATATAAAATACATCTGCGTTTAATCCGGCGCTGTATTCTTTTCCGTCAGGCCAGATTATCAAATAAATTCTTTTTGTAGAAGAATCCTGTGTTCCAACAGGAAGAACCAAAAATTCGTTTGGAGATATTATCTTTATTTTAATTTTTTTTATTTTATCTGCATCCGGCCAGCCAAGCTCCCATTCGCTTGCTGCAAGGTTCATTTGAAATTGCTCTTTTTTCCAAGACTCTGGTGCCATTTTTTCCACATGAAAAAATCCCTTTCTGGTAATTGTCGCAAAAGGTATCTGATAATAATTAAGATTTGCAGGATAATATACATCGCTTCCAACTATTTCCCCTCCGGGTATCATATACTCATTTAATTCGGAGTGGCATTGTGCCTTTATTTTTATTAATTTAAATTCTTTTTCGCTTTTTGGCTCAATTTTAAATAAATAAATATTTTTTTCCCCAAGCAATATAATTTCATTGGCATTGCAATGATGTCCAAGAATTTTTTCATTGTTTATATAAGTTCCAAAATCAATATGATAATTGTAATACTCTTCTATTTTAGTTTTTTTCAAAGGACTGGTATAAATTATTGTTTTTTCATAGGTGTAACTTATCTCGGATGGTTTTTTGGCATCTTTTTGATAGCAGAAAACATCTTCGATTTCCATTATCTCCTCTTTTTTTGGTTCGTTGCTCTCTTCATTGGCGTTTGCTGCATTTGAATTAAAAGTAGATATTAAAAATAACATTCCCATTGTTGCTAAAACTAATTTTATAGAGTAAACAGGAATATCTTTCATACTTTTTAGTGTTTTTGCAATTTCCCGTTTTATGCCCTTCAATTTTTTTCTATATAAGTGGGCGTTCCTGTAAATATGCATATTGTTATTATTTAGGGAAAATAATATAAATCATTCCCATGGCTCTTTTTTAATTCTTTTTTTCTGTTTTTCGATTTCTTCTTCAATAACTTTTGATATTAACTCTCCATCTTTTTGACCGGGTTGTAGATTGGCAATATTCTCAATTCTTTGCTGGTCTGTAGCAACTCCGGTCATACCCTCAACTGTTTTAACCTTTGCATGGCCAATTATTTCACCAGAATTAGACCCTTCGATTGTTTTGATTTTTCCATGGCCCAAAATTGTTCCAGCTTCTGATCCTTCGATACTTTTTATTTTTCTATGACCTGCAATTATTCCTAGTTCTGCTCCATCAGTAGATCTTACTTTTTTTTGCCGTATTATTGTTTCCGGGCCCGGACCTATTGAGGTTTCTTCAATACATATAATATTTTCTATTTGATTCTTTTTTTTGGCATCCTGTTCCAAAGCCCTCTTATAAAAAGCATTCAGCGATAAGAATCCAAATTCCCTCCATTTGGCCCCGTCTTTTATTAATACCTCCGAATCTATCAATTTTTGCCCCACATCAAAGAGGCTTCCTTCAGATTTTAATGCATCAATTATCTCCTCTTCAGAGATATCCTTTCCTTTAATCAAAAATTTATATTTTTTATTCCCTCTGGCAATTGTAATCTCAATTTGTTTTATCCCATGCCTTTCTTCTTCAAGCGGAGGCTTGATTTCTTTTGCTTTCAATCTTTCCTCAAGCTTATATGTCGGAGGTTTTTTTCCCATATTTATCCCAATTTATTTAACACCAAAAATTTATATCCTTATTTCTTTGATGCAAGTTTTTCAAAAAAAGATTCACATTTGGCCAGTATCTCTTCAAAACTAAGGCCTTTCTTTTCTATGGCAAATATAATTTCATGCGCGCCAATGCCTTCTGCAACAAGGCTTTGGGATGGATAAATCGCACACCCCCCAAATTCATCGTCAAGAAGACCCCTAATTTTTAAAGAATTATCTACCATTTTAGGGGGAAAACCGATTTCAAAAATTTTTTTTCCATCTGACCAGTAAAGCGTGATATTTTTTAATGTTAATTGTGGCATTTTTCTAAAAAATTCAATATCTATATCCTCCCTTGAGGGGAGTATAACTACTTTTTCTGTTGGTTTTTTTGGAAGCATTTCTCTTGGGATATTATAGCCCCATTCTTTTAGTGTTTCCACTATTTTTTTGCAGTCTTTTCTATTAAGAATTGCAGGAGAAAGCCATAATACATATTTTATCATCCTTTCAATATTTCTTGTTATTTTTTCAGGTTCCAAATTTCTAATATCCTCTAAATTTACAACTGAATCAAATAATTTTATCATAATTGCATCCATATTTTTGGAACTAAGAAGTCTTCCATAATAAACTTCTGCCCGCTCTTCGTATTTCTCAGAAGTATACTCGTCTGTTAAATAATATCGCCTATCATTTGCAAATCTCCATTTGCCATCCGTTAATCTTGGTTTTGAAAGCAAATCCACAATTCTTGCAACTTCAGTTCCAAATATTTTTCTTATCTCTTTTAAATGAATATTGCAGTCCTCAATTACATCATGCAAAAGCGATGCTTCAATTACTTTTGAATTATATCCTCTTTTGGATACTTCAAATGCAACTTTCCAGACATGCATAAAATAAGGGGTTTTTCCATCTTTTCTTAATTGTCCTTTATGCCTTTCGTTTGCAAATTTGTATGCTCTTTCTATTTTCCATAAGTTTGTTTTATTATATATTCTAAAATGTGACAACAATTCTTCCAAAAGCCCTTTCAACTGATTATCTGTTTGCGGCTCTAAATTTTTAAAAGGCCCTTCAGTTGGTTTAATTATTTTAACCTTTATCTTTTTTTTGCTTTTCATCTTTTATATATTATAGCTAAATATCCATATAAATCTTTCTTTTACATTTAAAAACACTATAAATCTCACTTAAATCAGTTTTTATTTTTTTTGCAATATTTTCTATTTATGAAATCCTACATTTTAGATATTTTAACTTCAAAAGAGGAAGGAAAACATGTGAGTGTTTGCGGATGGGTGTATCGGCATAGAATAAGTGGAAATATGGCATTTGCAATAATCCGTGATTCAACAGGTATAATCCAGTGCACAATAAAAAAAGACAAGGTTGATGAAAAAAGCTGGAAGAATACGCAAGATGCATATATTGAAAGTTCTGTAATCATTTCTGGAACAATAAAAAAAGATGAACGGGCTCCGGGAGGATATGAACTTTTGGCTGACAAATTTGAAACAATCTCAAGAGGGGAGCCGTTTCCAATCTCGAAGGATTTATCAGAAGAATTTCTTTTAGATGTCAGGCATTTATGGATGAGATCCCAAAAAATAACAAATATAATGAAGGCAAGAAGCCACATTGTAAATTATTTAAGGGAATTTTTTGCAAATGAAAATTTTTGGGAGTTCGCACCCCCAATAATTACAAAATCAGGTTGCGAAGGTGGTTCTACCTTATTTGAAATGAATTATTTTGGGGAGAAGGCATATCTTACCCAGAGTTCACAGATGTATGCAGAAGTTTTTATCTACTCTCATGAAAAAGTTTATGTTTTTGCACCTTCGTTTAGGGCTGAAAAATCAAGAACGATAAGGCATCTGGCAGAATATTGGCATCTTGAACCTGAAATGGCATGGTATGACCAAAAAATGAATATGGAACTGCAGGAAAAAATGCTTGAATATGTTGTGCAAAAAATGGTTGCAAATCACCCGGATCTTTTGAAAATCTGTGGAAGAGAGCCTGAAGAATTGAAAAATATAAAAGTTCCCTTTCCCCGCCTTGATTATTCAAAAGCAATTGAAAAAGTTAATGAGCTTGGAGGAAAAATGAAATGGGGGGATGATTTTGGAGCAGATGAGGAATCTCTTCTCACAAAAGAATATGATGTTCCGTTGTTTGTCCATAATTTTCCCAAAGAAATAAAGGCATTTTATATGAAAGAGGATCCAAAAAAACCAGATACTGTTTTGAATGCAGATGTTTTAGCCCCCCATGGACATGGAGAAATAATCGGAGGATCAGAGCGTATCTGGGAATTGGAGGAGCTTCTTTCAAGAATGAAAGAACAAAATCTTAATATTGATGATTATAAATGGTATGTAGACCTTAGAAGATATGGCTCTGTTCCCCATTCAGGCTATGGCCTTGGGGTTGAAAGATTAGTTAAATGGATTTTAAATCTGGATCATATCCGTGATACTATTCCGTTTCCCAGAACTATTAATAGGTGCTATCCTTGAATGATAAAAATTCAATAATACAGTTGTATCTTTTGCAGATAAAAAATAACGGAATAGCCGGGGACTTGTTTTTAAAATTAAATGAAAAGGAAAAGACTTTTCTTGAAAGAAAAGAAGATAAATATTATTTAAAAAATGAAGTGCGGAATAAAATCAAAGTTGTTTTGACAGGAGGGGTATTTGATATAATTCATCTGGGGCACATATTTACTCTTTCCGAAGCAAAAAAATACGGGGATGTTTTAATTGTCTCTGTTGCCCGTGACGAATTTATAAATAAAAAAGGCAGAACCCCTCTCCATGATCAGGAGTCTAGGGCAAAACTCATCCAATCCATTAAAGGAGTTGATTTTGCCATAATTGGATATATACATCCAGAAGAGCTTGTTAGTAATGTAGGACCGGATGTAATCGTTTATGGATATGACCAAAAACCTTTCTTAAAGCCTGAAGGAGTAAAAATAGTAAAATTAGAAAAAGGAATAAATGAGGTTGAACTTAAAACCGGAAAATTAATTGAAAAATTTGGATTATAAATTTTTAAAAAGCTCCAAAATTTCCTCTTCTGTTTTTGTTTGCGTTATTTTTATCCTTAATTCCCTTGCCCCGGAAAACTCTTTTGCAAAGCTTAATGCAATCGGCTTTAAACAATTATACCCAATCTTATATTTCTCCCTTAATTTATAATACTCTAAAAATCCTTTTTTGGCTAATTTTTCATTATGCTCGATATCTTTTTTCTTTTTACACTCCTCAAAAATAAACGGGTTTCCAAGGGCAGCCCTTCCGATATAAACCCCATCGCATTTTGTTTCATTTAGCATTTTATATGCGTCTTTCCAGTTTTTTATGTCCCCATTCCCATATACCGGGATATCCAATTTTTCTTTTATTGATTTAATGGAATTCCAGTCGGCATTTCCAGAGTATCCCTGTTTTGCAGTCCTTGCATGAATTATTATAGAGTCTGCCCCTGCAGTCTGGATTAATTTTGCAATCTTTATACACTCATTCTTTTCAAATCCAAGCCGTGTTTTTACTGAAATCGGCTTTTCAATATTTTTTTTTAGAAGTTTTATTATTTTTCCAAGCCTTTTCAAATCTTTTATTAAGTATGCCCCGGATTTATTTTTAATTATTTTTTTTACAGAGCATCCCGCATTTATATTTATCTCGCAAAAATTGCTATCCTCAAATTTTTTTGCCGCCAATAACATCTCTTTTTCAGTCTGCCCAAAAAGTTGGATTGCGCATGGAGCGCTCCCATCAAGTATTGTTGTTGTCGGATCTAATAAACCTGCAATTATTCTTTTATCTGAAACCATCTCGGTTATTGTGAAATCTGCCCCATGCCTAGAACACAATAATCTGTATGCAGGATCAGTATATCCCTCCATTGGTGCAAGGGAGAATTTTCTTTTCATTTTTTCAAGGCCTCCAAAATTATTTTTAAAAGAGAAATATCTATCCCAACTATTGTATCAAATCTTCCCACATATTTTTCTATAGGGGAATTTTTCTCCTGTATCGCATAAGCGCCTGCCCTTTTTAATACAACCCTATTTTTGCATTCTTTTTCCACATATTTTTTATCTAATCTTTTCAATTTAACTTTTGAAATTGAAACCCCGCAAATCAATTTATTATTTTTAATTCCTGCAATTCCACTATAAACCGAGTGCCATTTTCCAGAAAGTATCCGCAATGTTTTTTTTGCATCGTTCTTGTTTTTTGGCTTTCCTATCAGCTTTCCCTTAAAATAAACTATCGTGTCGCATCCGATAATTATTTTATTTTTTTCATATCCTGTTTTTGCCTTTAGAACCGAATTTTCAATAACTGTTTTTCTGGGGCTTTTCAAAACAATTTCGTTTGCGTTTGTTTTTTTAATTTTAAATCTAAACCCTGTCTTTTTTAATAATTTTATCCTCCCTGCAGAACCTGACGCCAAAATAAACATAATTTTTCACTTTTTATCCGAATGAAAGATAAAGGTTTTTAAAGGATAACTTATTTATCCCTATAGGTTTTTACAATGGTATTTGTAGGTTTTATTCAGAAGTTTTTTCATAAAGAAAATAAACAAAAAGGCGATGAATTCAAAGAACAGATGGAAGAACAAATAAAAACTGGAAAAAAAATTGATCCAGATGAGTTTAAATCAAAGAATTTTGACAATTTTATAAAAGACGCAGAAACCCAGAAAAAAATAAGGGAATGGATGAATAAGTGGAATTACAAAAAAAGAGGGCTGATGGCCCTTTTATACATCCTATGGCTTCAGGGAACTTCAAACAAAAATGTATTAAGGCAGGCAAGTGACATACTTTCAAAACTTAAAGGGGAAGACATATTTGCCAAGTTTTTAAATGTCCTGAAATTGAAACCAGAGGGAAAGATGAAGTAATTTTTAAACCCCCTATCTTTATAAATATATTTTTTTTATTATATTATGCAAGAAAACAAAAAAGACTATTGTCCTACTTGTGGTGCCAAACTCATTTTTCGAGAAGGATGCATGGAATGCATTATCTGCGGCTGGAGCTCTTGCAAAGAAGGCTGATTTGAAAAATATCTTTTCAAATGGTTTAAAAAGATTTATCTTCATTTATATTGTAATTAAGCCTCGGTAGCTCAGTTGGTAGAGCGGCTGACTGTTACCCGCTTTTGACTTATGTCTTACTGATGGCAAAAGCATTGTTGCAAAAGCCATACGGATAAACTGAGACAAAACGGATAGTAATCAGCAGGCCATAGGTTCGAGTCCTGTCCGGGGCGATTAAAAGTTTTGTGTTTTGTGTTTTGTGTTTTGCAGGCATTCTAGTAACTGGAATGAAATAAGGCAAAAACATTCCACTAACTGGAACATTTTTAAATCCTTTCGTCTAATAAATATCTATGAAAGATGAAGAATTGCTTAAAGAGATAATTGCTCAGAATATCCATTGGGAAAGTGGAAAAATCGAAATTCCAAATAAAATAATAGAAAGAACAGTATCTTCTCAATTAAAAAAAGAGCTTAATGAAAAACAGGTCATTGCCTTAATCGGTCTTAGATCTGTTGGTAAAACTACAATTATTAAGCTCCTTATGAAACACCTTCTTATTAACAAAATTGAACCAAAAAAGATATTCTATTTTTCATTGGATGGTCTACAAAAAGAAGAAAAAATAATCAAGCAAATTATTGATTTATATAGTCGCAATCTTTTAAGAAAGCCTATTAATGAATCAAAGGATACGATTTATTTATTTTTTGATGAAATACAAAAAGTAAAGGATTGGGGGGAAGAAATCAAGTCCTATTATGATAAAAATCTAAAAATTAAATTTATTATTTCCGGATCTTCAAGTATGAATATTCTAAAAGGGAGTGGAGAAAGTTTGGTTGGGCGAATAATTATACATAAAATTTATCCGTTTTCATTCACGGAGTTTTTAAAATATAATAATGTGGAAATAGAAAAAATTAATTTGCATAATCTAGCATATCCATCAAAAGCTGAAAAAATTTCAATTCTATTTGAAGATTATATTACAATTGGGGGATTTCCTTTGTTTTATAGTTCTCCTGAAGAAATAAGAAAATCATTGCTTAAAAGCATGGTCGATTTGACTTTTTATCGCGATATTGTTAATATATTTGATGTCAAAAGAACAGATGTTTTAGAAGGATTGTTTTCTATTTTTATAAAAGAATCGGGAAATGTTATTAATTATTCAAATCTTTCCAATTCATTAAAAACTAAGTTTGAAACAATTAAATCTTATATGGGATATTTAAGTTCCTCATTTTTAATTTCAAAAAGTTCTTTTTATTCAGGAAGCAAGGTAAAAAGTCTTGAAAAAAATGAAAAAATTTATGTAGCGGATCATTCATTCGGGCTGTTACAGGAAATCGAGTTGGGCCTTAAAATAGAAACTATCATCTTCAATTCCCTTAAATCATTAGGATTTGACATATTCTATTGGCAGGATGAAAATAAAAACGAGGTTGATATTGTTTTTTTTGGTAAATCTCCGGAAGTTATAGAAGTAAAATATCAATCTAAAATTTTAGATTCAGATTTGAAAGGTCTTTATTCATTTTTAGAAAATTATAAAATTAAGCGTGCAATTGTTATCACTAAGAATATTTTTGAAATTAAAAAGAAAAAAGGTATTGAAATGCGGTTCATTCCCGCGTGGTTATTTCTACTTTCGGTTTGAAATTTTTTTACCATATTTTAATCCTTTGCCAATTCTCTTTTTGTTTAGGTTTTCCAAATCTTCTTGTAGGCCCAACTATTTCACCATCTCCTGCGAGTGGGTTTTTAGTACCTCTTATCTCTTCAAGGTTTGTCCCAAGCCTGCTTTTGAGAACCACCTCGCACTCCTTTCTTATTGTCAACGCCCTGTTTAAAAATTCCCTTAATGCTCCAGCTGTTGCAGGATCAAAGCTTTTTCCATTCAAAATATTTTTTATTTTTTTTAATTCCAATTCAGAATTATCCCTAATTTCTTTTATTTTACCTAAAGCCAAAACCTCACACTCAAATGATTCTGCATGGTGCAACATCATAATCCTTGCAAGTATTTTGTGAAGGCCAATTTGCTGGGAAAGCTCTATTGCCTTTTTGAGATCTGGCACAACAGATTCAATATCTCCTCCAAACCTCATCTGAGCATCCATTGAATTTTTGCCGCCAATATCTTCAAAAAAGTAAGTGGAATTATTTAATGCTGAAATTACCTTTTTTTCCATACTTTCTATTTTTTCTATCCGCTTAAAAGCCTCAATTTTAATTTTACTATGTGTATCACTGTTTTTTATTATTGCAAATAATCCATGCTCTGTTACAAAAGGGCATTTACTTATTACCTCTTTTAATCCTTCTTCAACCTCTGTCAGTTTTTTCTCCTTGTTAGCCATTTTTTCCAAGATGCTTAAAATCAGTCCTTCAAGCTCCCTAACACCATTGGTCCTCCGTACGTTTTCCAAAAATGCAGCAAAAATCTCGATAATTTCACCCTCAAATCCTTTCATTCCCTCCTTTTTTAGGTCCCAAATTAACTTTGTTAGATTTACGCATCCCTCTTCATGGATCCATCGATGGTTCCCAAAAATCTCGGGTGGAACCATTTTCAGCAATGTTTCTAATCTTTCTACTTTTTTCTTGAATTCTTCATTTTTGGTTTTTTTGAGTTTTTCTTCTGCAATATTGATCCTTCCCTCGATTATGTCACTAATTTTTACACTGTTTTCTCCAGACTTTTTTTCAGTCAGACGATTATTATCCTGAACAAGTGCCAACTGGAGATTTTTTTCTGTTTCCTCAATCCTTTCCTGAAGTATTAGAACCTGCTCTCGCATATCCACGAGGCCTATTCCAACCTGTATAATATCTAAAAAATCCTTCTTCATTTTAATCACATTTTTTTGACGATCCTAAGTCAAACCTGAATTTTCCTGCAAATACTTCCCATAACTTTTTTATCCTATAAAGACTATCAAAAAGAACATCAACTTTTTTTTCAAATGCGTTTAAGACCCTTATCTTTTTTTCAGATGTAATCTCTCTTTCAAATTGAGCCAGATGCAATTGTATATGCATTCCACTGATGATAAGAGATCTGTTCATCGGTTTCCAAATCCTTTGAAAGTTTGGCACTTTCATTGCCATTTGTTTATTCATCTATCTCACCCCATAAGATTTTTTACAGATTAATCTATGCCAAGCCACCTATATTAATTCTTTTGAATAAAATTCGAAAATAATGCATAATTTTATAATATTTTCGTATAATATTCAATTTATGAAAAATATAGAGGAAAAATTAATCCCCCTGCTGACCAAGGGGCACTGCACCCCGCAAATATCAGGAATTGCAAAAAAGATAAAAGAACCTTCAACGACGATACATTATAATATAAAGAGAATGGAAAAAGAAAACAAGATACTAATATACAAGGCAGTTTTTGATTATAAAAAAATAGAAAAAGGATTTTGTTCTTATGTTCTAATCAATACCTCTCCGGATGAATATTCAAATCCGGAAAGAATAGCAAAAGAACTGTCAAAATTTGAAGAGATAGAAAGCATAGATGTAATCACAGGGGGATGGGAAATATTAGTTAAGGTCAGAACAAAGGATATAGATTCCTATTACTTATTTGTGAAATCAGTATTATCCAGAAAAGGAGTTTCCAAGATAACTTCCCTAAACAGCCTAAAGCAGATAAAGACAGAATTTGTTTCCCTCCCATAAACACCTATTAAAACAATATATAAAAACTTAACTCTTCAATAATTATAACTAATATACTTATCTTGGTTGATATTCATGGGAAAAAATAAAATAATTGCAGGTCCAAACACAACTACAACTGATAAAAAATTTCCGGCTGGAGAGATAAAAAATAAAAATCTGGAGAAAATATTGGATTTTGTAAACTCTTTGGATTTCAAATCTTTTTATTTTCGGGAAATAGGCTTTAGTTATACTTATATCGCAAATCCTGCTCCTGAAAGAAAAGAGGAAATGCTCAAGCTTTTGAAAGATCCTCATACTCAGGAAATGGTGAAAAGCATTGATGTTGATAAATTAATACGGGATTCGAATAAATTCTGCGAGGAATTGGATGGTTTGGAAGAGGCCAGGGCAATTATTCTTTGGTTCAGGCTGAAAGGTATAGAGTTTGGGGAGGTTGAAAAGAAGGCAGTGAAAATTTATTATGATTCTCTTTATAACACTCAATTAAATAAAATAAAAGAAGCTAGGAAAATCGAAGAGGTAGGAAAGGAAGTAGAAGAAAAGATAAAAGAAAACATAAAATTAGAGCTTCAGTCATCGCTTAGGTTTATAATGGGAGAATCTTTTTACCATTCAATAGATGTCGGACCTTCTGGAATAACCATACTTCAAACCCTTAAAAAAATCGAAGACTGCGGTTATGATAATGCTCCTGATGAGTTAAAAGAAAACATCATTTTTGATCTGCTTTCCTGCAAATATAATACAGATTTAGAACATCTTAAGCTGGATTTAAGAAGAATAATCAATCATGCAAAAGACAATCCTGAAATCTGGGAAGCTGCAGGAATACATGGAAGAGAAGTACTTGTTGATTTGGATGGGCTTTTTTCATGGTTAATTGTATCGAGTCTTACAAAAGAAATTAAAAATAATCTGGAGAAATGGAAAAATTCAGATGAAGAGCAAAAGAAAGAAATGTTGGATGCTTGGGCTAGTCTAATTAGTAAAAAATTTGAATCTTGAATTCCAAAATGATTTTTCCAAATAGTTTAAAATAAAATTTATTTTAATTCATCCTTCATTTTAGATGCATATTCTCTAATTATCTTTTTCTTTTCCCGGTCTTCCAATATAGAAACCAGATAATAGTCATTTATAGGAATTCCAACAAGAATTGAGCCATCTTCAAGTGCAAGCTCATATTCTTTTCCATTCCCCTCTGCCTGTTTTAAAAGCGCGTCTGAAACATTGAGCATTGAAGCTACAATCGATGGAGTAGGCTCTTCAAACTGAAAATTGGATTTAAACAATGTCCCGTCTTTTTGGATTACTGCAGACCTATATCCCTCATTTTTCATTTCTTCTAAAATATCCTCAATCATAATTAACACCTATTTTATCTCAATTCCAGCAGAGCCCATTTTTAATGGAATTGACATCGGAAGCGAAGCTGAACTAATTGAAAAGTTTTCTCCATCTCCAATCGAGTATTTCTCATCCATCATATGCTCTATTGAAGTTAAAAGGGTTTTTTCATGCATTCCCTCATCAACTATAAACAATGTGGTCGCATTCGATTTTTTTAGCCTTCCTCCAACAAACTGGATAAATTTTATTATCGAGCTTGCAGGATTATACAATATAAATGTTGAAAGAGAGTGAAATACCACCCTTATTTTTTTTTGTTCATGTTCTTGCAGAATCGATTTTATTGCAATTGAAAGGTCATTGAGAGAATTTGCACCGGGAAGCGAAATTATACCTGTTTGAGAATCTGATTTTTTAGCAGGGTCTGATGAAGAGGAGTAGCAATCTATAAATATTAATTCTCCAGAAGAGTTTGCTTTTTTAAAATCAAATCCAAGCGCATCCGCTTTTTTGTTTATTTCCTCATGACTCATATCTGCAGTTATATATATTACAGCTTCGCCAAGATCAATTCCTGCCTGGGTGAAGTGGAATGCAAATGCATTTTTTTCTGTTCCGCTATGTCCAGAAATCATTATTAGCCCTTCTTTTAGATATCCTCCCTCAAGCAGTATATCCAAATCATTTATTCCTGTGGAAATTTTCGATTTTTTTAAAATTGGGTTTTTCCTGTCAACATTAACATCTGCCATACTCTACTTTCTTGGAAATCCTTTTAAAGCTTATATCTCTTTTTTATGCAATTTTTGTTTTATCAGGTATTTGCCGGATTATCTTTCAATTTTGTACTCCAGCAATTAGTCGTTACTTTCAAAAAGCTTTATAAATATTATGTTGGTTTTTAGTATGGTGATCACTAATGGGTTTTGATTTAAAGAAATGGGGTCCATATGTTTTTTTAATTGGATTCGTAATTGCAGTAGTGCTTAGCATTGCAGGAAGTGGACTTGAAGAAAGCAATAAAACTATGCTTTTATGGGTTTTGGGACTTTTAGGAATAGTCGTAGGGCTTGTAAATGTCGGGGATAAAGAATCAATGCCATTCCTCATTGCAGTAATTGCATTACTACAACTTAACTACGCATTGGAAATATTTAAGACATTTCCAGCACTCTCGGATGTTCTTCCAATTGTAACCGACATAATCTCCTATCTTACGATGTTTTTAATGCCAGCAGCATTGATTGTCGCATTAAAATTAATCTATGATCTTGCAGGAGAAGGTTCATACGGAAAAGTATCTCATGTTTTCGTTGGAAAGAAAAAGAGATAGTTTCTCTTTCTTTTTTTATTTTTTATATTTTTGATTTCAATTTAGATATCTTTTAAAAATATCCCAATTATCATCTTATCAAACTAGTTTTGGTGATTTAAATGGAAAAAAATTGTAAAGATTTAGTTTGCAGTATGTGTAAAAAGGAATTGGATAAATTAAAAGACTCAAAAAAATTAATAAGCAAAAATCTTGAATTTCTTGAAATGCCAAAAAGGGCGGTAAATGTAAACATTCCGTTAGTGATGGATAACCAAACAGTTAGAATAATCCCGGCATATAGGGTATTGTATAATGATTCAAGGGGACCTGGGAAAGGAGGAATTAGATTTCACCCGGAAGTTGATTTAGAAGAAGTGTGCGAACTTTCATTTTTAATGAGCCTAAAATGCGCTGTTGCAGATATACCTTATGGAGGCGCAAAGGGGGGAATCTGCATAAATCCAAAAGAATTATCTGAAAAAGAGCTTGAACGATTATCACGCTCGTATATAGATGCAATTGCAAATATAATAGGGGTGGATTGTGACATTCCAGCCCCAGATGTTAATACAAATCCAAAAGTTATGGGCTGGATGCTTGATGAATACGAAAAAATAATAGGAAAAAAAGAGCCTGGCGTGATCACAGGAAAGCCTGTTGAAATAGGAGGTTCTAAAGGAAGGTCTTATTCAACTTCGCAAGGAGGGTTTTTTGTTTTAGAAGAATATCTTAATTCAAAAGGAATTTCAAAAAATATAAAAATAGCAATTCAGGGATTTGGAAATGCAGGGTATCATATTGCAAGACTTCTTTTTGAAGCCGGATACAAAATAATTGCAGTAAGCGATTCTTCAACAGGAATTCATAATCCGGATGGGTTGAACATTTCCGAAGTATTTGAATATAAAAATAAAAATAAATCCCTAAAAGGATACAAGAACGCGAAAGAAATTTCAAATGAATCGCTTTTAGAGCTTGAATGTGATTGCCTGGTTCCAGCAGCCCTTGGGCATGTAATCACCCAAAAAAATGCAGAAAACATAAAGGCAAAAATAATTCTTGAGCTTGCAAACGGGCCGGTAAGTCCGGAGGCAGATGAAATTCTTTTTGAAAAAGGAACAATTATTATTCCAGATATCCTTGCAAATTCCGGAGGGGTTATTGTAAGTTATTTTGAATGGGCACAAAACAGAATGGGCTATTACTGGGAAGAGGATGAGGTAGTAGAAAAACTTAGGAAAAAAATAGTTTGCGCCACAAAAGATATTTTAAAACTTGCAGAAGAAGAAAAATGTTCTCTTAGAAAAGCATCCATGATTTTAGCAGTAAATAAAATAGTTGAAGCAGAAAAAATAAGGGGTCTTCCCCTCTAATTTTTTCAATCCAGGATTCCAAGTATAAACTTTCTTTTTTCTATTGGTTCCAATTCTTCAAGTGCTTTTATTACATAATTGAGTTTTGTTTTGCTGCTTGAATAAACAGTAAACAATTTCTCACCTTTTCTTATCGTATCCCCCTTTGACCTATATAAATATACTCCTGCACCTGAGTCTTTTGGAGCGCCTGCAAGACGTGCAATTTTTGAAATTATCTTGCTGTCTATATGGTGTATCTTTCCTGGTTGTTTTGCAAAAACATTATGTTCATATTTTCCAATATCGATATCTCGTGAACTTACTTTTGGATCCCCGCCCTGAAGCTCAACTATTTCCTTGAATTTTTCAAGCGCTTTTCCGCTTAAAAGAATTTTTTCTGCAACCTCATACCCCATATTCTTTTCAACCTTTCCGCAAAGTTCGAGAAGTTTTCCTGCAAGTAAACATGATTTTTGCTTTAAATCCTCAGGTCCTTTGAGGCTTGGAAAGAATCTGTCCCCCCCTTGGTGGAGTATTTTTGAATTTTCCAAAACCATCAGCACATCTCTTGCCTCAAGTGCTACTCCTATGCCTGAACCTATGGGCTCTGAACCATCTGAAATAATTGATTCTATATCCATTCCAAGTCCCTGCTGTCCTACTTTTATAAAATGCTCCCCAAGTGCTTTTGCAGCATTCATGTCCTCTATTTTTGCCCCTCTTCCGACAGGAATATCAATTACAACATGGGTTGCATTGACTGCCTTCTTTTTTGCAAGAATGCTGGATAATAACATTCCTTCCGGATCAAGTTTTAGAGGATTTCGAATTTTTATTAGCTTATCATCTGCGCTTGCAAGATTGAGTCCTCCTCCCCAGACCATTGCACCTTTTGCCTTTAGAACAATTTCTTTTAATTCATCCATTCCCAAATCAACCGGGGCCAGAAGTTCCATTACATCTGCAGTTCCAGCAGCAGAAGTTATTGCTCTTGAAGATGATTTTGGGATATATGCTCCTGCAGCTGCAACTATCGGAACAACTATCATTGTGGTCCGGTTTCCTGCAACACCCCCAATGCAATGTTTGTCGCAAACAGGCTTTACTCCAAGATTTAATGTTTCCCCGGAATTAACTATGCTGTTTGTCAGGGCAACTATTTCTTCATCTGAAAGCCTTTTTGTGTACACTCCGCAAATCCATGCAGAAAGCTCAACATCTCCGAGCCTGTTTTGCATCAAATCTTTGATTATTAAATCAATTGCTTCTGCTGAAAGGGTTCTCCCTTCTAATTTATCTTTTATATATGAAAGTGATTTGGGCTGGTCCATATGGATTATCTCAAGATCTTGCGAATCGCAGATTCCAAGCTCGTCTGCAAGTTCTCTAAATACCCCAATTTCTCCAGGTTTTACATAATTTTCTGAAAGGTCAACAAGTGCAACAGCTTCCATTTCGCCGTATTTTATTGTAGTCCGGTATCCCAAATAGATATCATGTTCTTTTGCCTCTGCCTCATTTAGGATAACAATTTTTTTCCCAGTGTGAATATCAAATATTTTTGCCTTGCATTTGTATTTTTGTATTTTCCAGACATCTATTTTCTCTCTCATATTCTTTATTTTTTCTTCTTCCAAAAAATCACCCAAGTTCTTTAAAATGCCTCGTTGCAACCGATGAAAAAGAGGTCGGGGATATAATCCCCTCCTCAGTAATGTATCCATTTATATACCTTGCTTCTGTAAAATCAAAAGCAGGATTTTCTATTTTTAGTTTTTTTGGGGGGGTTTCCCAAATTTCTTTCGGGCTTCTTTGCTCTATTTTCTCCTTATTTCCATAAAGTGTTAATGGATTGTATTTGTATAATTCTGCTGCACAGTAAAATGAAACATTGTGTATTCGCGATATCTGTGCAAGGCATGAAGTTCCTATTTTATTTATTAAATCCCCAGTAGATGTTATTGCATCTGCTCCGACAAGGCACAAATCCGCTTTTTTCATAAAGACATTTGAAGCGCCATCCACCACTAAAGTGGTGTCTATCCCAGCAGAGGAAAGTTCTTTTGCAGTAATTCTACCCTGAAATTTTGGCCTTGTTTCACAGCATATTACCCGAAAATCCGTTCCTATTTCAAATGCTTTTTTTAATATGCCGGTTACTGTTGATGAATGGCAATATGTTATCACTAAACTTCCATTTTCTATTGTTTTTGCCCCGTAGTCTGCAAGTATTTGGGAATCATGTTCCATTTTTTTAAGGTATTTTTCACTATGTTCAACTATATTCTTTTTTACCTCGTCAATGCTTTTGTTTCCAGAGCTTATCTGCATAACTGTAAAATTTATAACATCCTTTATTGAGTTTCTCATCATAGGTTCAGTGGGCCTTGTTGATGCCAAAAGATCAGAGACAATTAAAAGTTCCGAGTAAAGCTCATCAAATGTTTTTGCCTTTGAATTTTTAACCTGCAAAATTATTGCCGTTACTACTGCTCTGGCAACATTTCGTGCGCCTTGTATTTTTATTTTTTTTATATCTGTTATTATCTGTGAAATTTTTTTATCCATAACAAAAATAAGAAGTATATCTTTTTATTTACTTCGCCCATTTATTTTTATGGTGAAATCCAATGGAAGTCGTATTTGAATGCGATTCTTCAAAAAAGAAGGATCTTTTAAAAATTCTTGAATCAGGCAGTCTTGATGCCGATTCTTTTGCAAGAGTTGGCTATATCCTCAAGGATGGCCCATCAATAGGAGAAGGGCATGGGAAGGTTTATCTTTACATAAAATCCAATGAGGAGTTTATAAAAAAGGCATTAGAAAGGCTAAAGGATGTCGCATTGAAATCCAATGAAGAGGTGTCAAAAAAAATAATTGAAAAAATACGCGCAGAAGAAGAACAGGCAACATCAGGTTTCGGGGATATTTTTGGCTGAAGAAAAAAACAATCAAAAAATTGCATCACGCGGAGTTCCATCCTCCCTTTCATTATATTTTCCTCCATACAATTCTGAAGAAATCAGGTCTTTTCAGGATGACACCGGGGCTTTGACAAGAAATTTGTGGTCTTTATCTGAAATTGTAAATTTTGTTTTTTCAAAAAAATACCAGCCCAAATATTATGAGGTTGCGCTTGGATTTCTTACACATTTGTCTTTAAAACTTGAAATGCACGGAGATGAAATTTCCGAATTTATAAAATCCAATGGAATTTCAAAGGCAACTTTTTATAACCGGGTTTTGCCACGCCTTAGAAGGGTCGGGATGATAAAGATTGAAAGGCACACAATTGTTTCAATAGAGAGCAAAAGAAAATTCAGACCTATGAAAATCACACTTAGCAAAACATTTGGAAATTATCTGCTTAAAATAGGGGATTCATGGCTTGCAGAAATAGATGATGCGCGAACGAAACAAAGAAAATAATTCCTATTTTCTTTTTTTAGTTTTAACCTGTTTGTTACCCTTTTGTTTGGGCGTTTTGCCATCTGGTTTTTTTCTCATTCTTGTTTTTTTCCCCTTTTTGGCAGGTTTTATTTTTTCCTTTATTTTTTCTCGTTTTCCTTTAAGCGATTCTATCTCTCTTGCTGTTTTTTGTTTTTTTTCTTCAATTCTTTTTGATACCTCTTCGAAAGCATCTATATCATATATTTTTTCATGCATTCCTTGTATTGCCAATTTGCTTTCAGATATAAGATCTGTCAATCTTTTTTTTGCGAGATTTATCTTTTGATCTATTTTTTGGTCATCCCCGATTATTCCATTTAAATCATCATCATATTCTTCAACAAGCCCTTCAAGGTCTTTTAGATACTTTTTCATATGCTCTGCATCTGCGGATTTTTTCAATTCCGTTATCTCTTTATCAGAGCTTCTAAGGTATTCTGTTATTTTGATTATTTTTAATTCGTAATTTTCCAGATATTCCTTTAAATCCTCTTCCACTTCACTTAGCATTTCAAATTCTTTTTTTAATGATTCAAACTGGTCCTGCCTTCTTTTCATTGCATATTCAATATCATCCACTCTCTCTCTTAATTCTGTTTTTGCATCATCCATTTCTTCCATTGAATATTTCAATGATTCCGATAATTCATTTAGCTTTGAAACCTTTTCATCAATTAGTTCAACATCTGATTTTAATTTTGAATACCCCTGTTCGAGTTCTTTAATATCTGAGTCAATGAGCTCTGTTTTTGATTTTTTCTCATCCAATGATTCTTCAATTTCATTCATCTTTTCCAAAACTTCTTCCTTTGCGCCGCTTGTTCCTTCAAGAAGAATTTTTGTTTTTCCCCGTATTTGTTCTATTACCTTTTTTGCCTCCAAATCAATACTGTTTATTGTATTTTCAAGTTCTTCTAAATCTGAAACCCGGTCCGGAAGCTCAAGTGCCTTTTCTTTCAGTTCTATTATCTTTTCTTCTTTTTTTAAGAGTGCTTCTGTGAAAAATGTTAAATCAGAGCTCATTCTGCTTTCAAGAGGAAGAATTTTTTCCTTGTATATCTTTTCTTTTTCTTTTTTGAGCTTTGCAATTTCTCCTTTTTGTACCTCTATTTTTTCCATTTGTTCTGAAAGGATTTTTTTGAGTGCTGTTCTTTTGGTTTTTTTGGGTTCAGGCACTTCAGTTTTCTTTATCTCCTGCTCATATAATTCTTCAAGTTCATCTAAAGGTTTTTCAATTTCAAGTTTTTCAGGCATTTCTTCTATTTCCTGCCCCTGATATACTCTTGTTACATCTTCAATTAATTTTTCTTCAGGTTCAGAATTTTCAATTGCCTCTTTTGAATTCTCCTCATCAAACTTAAATTCATAATTTGATTCGGGATTTTCTGAATAATCTTCCCGGTTTTCCAATTTTTCTTGGCTTTCTGCAGCCTCATCTTTTTCATAAGATGAATACTCCTCTTTTTCTTCCGGCTCCTCTTCATATTGGACAGGAGAATTATTCTCTCCGGCCCATGAGGCATAAACCCGTGTAAGGTTGTATGTTAATTTTATATATCCTTCCTCTTCTAAGATTTGAAGCCATTTTTCAGCCTCTGTCTTGGACATATTCGCTTTTCTTGCAAGTTCATTTAATTCTATCTTTTTTTCCTTTGAAAGGATTTTAACTAGGCTGTCTACATCCGTACTAATTATTGCATCATCAATTGTGATGTCATCTTTCAAATATTTTCACCTTCTGTTTCTATCTGCACAGAATAGGCTCCTGATAATTTTCTCATTGCCCTTTGCATTGCTATTTGAATATTTGGGATATTTGCCTTGTATGTTTTTATTGTCATAATTTGCTGGCCCCTATAAATTCTTGCAGCTCTGTCACTTGGTCTTCCAAATGCCTTTCTCATACCCTTCTGGAGCCTGTCTGCCCCAGCTCCTGCAATCATTTTATTCTCTCTTATTACATGATGGGGATAGGGTTTTATCATAAGATGGTAATTTCCACTAACTGTTTTTTCAAGATGCTTGTTTGCGCTCTGTCTCGAACTTTCAAGAGAATTATCGCTTATTATTAAATCCTGCATGCTGATAAGATTTATTCTTGCATCATAATCTTCCTTTTCAATTCCCATTCTGAATTGGTTTAAATCCCTGTGAGGCATTGATTTGATATACGATCTTCTTGGTTTTGTTTTCGAATATTTTGTCCATGCGACTTTGTCAGGGTCTCTATATGCTTTTGCCGGTCTTCTTGCCATATTATAACACCTATTGATTAAATAGTACTATTTTATTGCGTAGTTAAGTTTTTAAGCCCTATATATACTCTTTTTTATTCCAAAATATTGCTTTTCATTTAAAAAATAAAAAATATTTTTCAGCATTGGGTGTGGACATCAGTCATTCCGCCAATTCCAAGAGCATTGATAAATACAGGAACTACAAGATAAATTAATCCTCCAATTATTGCTCCAAGAAACATTGAAGTTGCCCAGACATTTGCCCTTGCCCTTGTCTCAGCACCCATGACCTGCCCTGCAGCATAAATAATTGCAGCCATAACTATTAAGATAAGCATAACAGCTCCCATAACAGTTTCTACAATATTTACTATTTCACAGATTGCATTTTTTATTTGTGTTGCTTCTGGATTTGCTGTTACATCTATATCAGGGGCAGTTGGCACAGAACTAATTAGCCCAACCAAAATTAAAAATATTATCAGATTTTTCATAATTTTCACCATTATCAGCACATTGTCTTCGTCCAACCACTATCATAACCCATTATTTTCTCTATAAATACAGGAACTACAAGATAAATTAATCCTCCAATTATTGCTCCAAGAAACATTGAAGTTGCCCAGACATTTGCCCTTGCCCTTGTCTCAGCACCCATGACCTGCCCTGCAGCATAAATAATTGCAGCCATAACTATTAAGATAAGCATAACAGCTCCCATAA